>JAESFN010000087.1_pt1 | contig 189464 bp, 193 predicted proteins | sample 9269411 | NCBI WGS metagenome assembly JAESFN01 (sample SAMN14505399, study PRJNA617100) | algae metagenome | isolation source: Iphinoe sp. HA4291-MV1 and co-occurring heterotrophs from trail next to... | place: USA: Maunawili Falls, Hawaii | collected 2009-07-25
GCCCAGTTTGGTCATCACCCGGTGCCACAGCACGCGCGCCGCGCGCAGCTTGGCGACTTCCATGAAGAAATTCATGCCGATCGCGAAGAAGAAGCTGAGACGGCCTGCGAATTTGTCGATGTCGAGGCCGGAAGCGACGCCATATTTCACATATTCCATGCCGTCGGCGATGGTGAAGGCGAGCTCCTGCAGCTGGGTCGCGCCGGCTTCCTGCATGTGATAGCCGGAAATCGAAATACTGTTGAATTTCGGCATGTTCGCGCTGGTATATGCGAAAATGTCCGAAATGATCCGCATGCTCGGTTCGGGCGGGTAGATGTATGTGTTGCGGACCATGAACTCCTTCAGGATGTCGTTCTGGATGGTGCCGTCCAGCCGCTCCTGAGGGACGCCCTGCTCCTCGCCGGCGATGATGAAGAAAGCGAGGATCGGGATCACCGCGCCGTTCATCGTCATGCTGACCGACATCTCGCCGAGCGGGATGCCGTCGAACAGGATTTTCATGTCCTCGACGCTGTCGATCGCGACGCCCGCCTTGCCGACATCGCCCGTCACGCGCGGGTGATCGCTGTCGTAACCTCTGTGCGTGGCGAGATCGAAGGCGACCGACAGGCCCTTTTGCCCAGCCGCGAGGTTGCGGCGGTAAAAAGCGTTCGATTCCTCGGCGGTCGAAAAGCCGGCGTACTGGCGGATCGTCCAGGGCCGCCCGACATACATGGACGCGCGCACCCCGCGCGTGAACGGCGCGAAGCCCGGCAGGCCGGGGTCGGCCGCATCCTCGGCCGTATAGAGCGGCTTGACGTCGATCCCCTCGGGCGTGTGCCAGGTCAGGTCGGCGCCCTTCACTTCCTTGGCGGTGAGAGCGGACCAGTCCGCGAGGTTCGGTTTGTCAGTCATACGCCTTCGATCCCCCTCTCCCATGGGGAGAGGGTACTGAGCCTTGGGTCTGCATTGGCAGGCCTTAGGCGAAGTTGGTGAGGGGGTTCAGCGCTTGAATGTCAAGCTTTCGATCCCCTCACCCGGTCAGGCTCTCGCCTGACTCGACCTCTCCCAGTGGGAGAGGCGCACTATTTCCCCTTGAACTCCGGCTTGCGCTTCTGGAGGAAGGCGGCGCCGCCTTCCACCGAATCCTCGGTACGGCGCATGTCGCGCTGGACCCCGGCTTCACGCTCCATCGCACCCGCATAGGAGAGGTCTAACGCGGCGTTGAGATTGCGCCGAATCGCACCCAGCGCGCGGGTCGGTCCCTTGGCGAGCCGCTGCGCGAGGGCCAACGCTTCGGCGTCGAGCGCGTCGTCGGCGACGACCTTGTGAACTAGGCCCCAATCCAGCGCCTTGGCGGCGGGAATGCGTTCGCCAAGCATCATCATCTCGGCCGCGCGGCCGCGCCCGACCAGGCGCGAGAGCGACCAACTCGCACCGCCGTCCGGCACCAGCCCGATATTGACGAAGGCCTGCAGAAAATAGGCGGTCTCGCTGACCACGACGAAATCGCCGGCCAGCGCCAAACTGCAGCCGATGCCCGCTGCTGGCCCGCGCACGGCAGTGACAATCGGCACGTCCAGACCGGCCAGCGCCAGCATGGTCGGGTTGTAGCTTTGGGTCAGAGCCTGATACGTGCTTTCGGCCGGGTCGTCCGTCTGTGCGAGCGCACTGGATGCCAGATCGGCACCCGAGCAGAACGCCCTACCCTCGCCCGCGACCAGCACTGCGCGCGCCCCGTCCAACCCGCCGATGGCCGCTCGGATTTCATCGAACATCAACGGCGGCGCGGCGTTCAGCCGCTCCGGCCGGTTGAGCGTCACGATCAGCACATCGCCGTCGCGGTGGGTGCGGATGGTTTGAGTCAAAACGTGTCTCTCCTCGTCATACCGGCGAAGGCCGGTATCCAGAGCGGCCTCGATCATAGGTGCCGCAGTTTCCTGTCGGGCTGGGCCCCGGCCTTCGCCGGGGTGACGACTAGTGTTGCCCGCCCCTCGGCGTCTCCATGATCTCCGTCAACACCCCGCCCATATCCTTCGGGTGCACGAAAAAGATCGGTGTGCCGTGCGCGCCGATGCGCGGCTCTCCCAGCACCTTCGCCCCCTTTGCCTCGAACCAGGCTTTGGCTTCGTGGATGTCCGGCACTTCGTAGCAGAGATGATGCTGCCCGCCCGCTGGGTTATTGGCGAGGAAGCCATGAATCGGCGAGCTTTCGCCCAGCGGCTCGATCAGTTCGATCTGACTGTTGGGCGTATCGACGAAGCAGACTTTCACGCCCTGCGCCGGCAGATCGAACGGCTCCCGGATAACCTCAGCGCCCATCACGTCGCGGTAGAAGGCGATGGAGGCTTCGATGGACGGGGTCGCGACCCCGACATGGTTCAGACGGCCGAGTTTCATGCTTGCGCCCGCTTTGCCTGTTGTTCCCATTTGGAATATTCACGCTCGGCTTGTTCGAAGCCAGCTCTCGCGCGAGGAGCTTGCCGCCGCAACTGGCTAGCTTTCCAGATAGAGACATTGAGGGCCGATGCTGTCTCCTCTACGGATAACTCATCAGCCAGATGCTTTTCGATAATATGAAGTCGTTCATCACTTGGTTTTGCCGGCCGCAGAATGAACTCCGCCAACGCTAACACTTCCTCGCATTCATCAACCGACTGCCCCCCGATTCTCGGAATACCTCCAAGCTCGGACCTGCTAAGACTAGCCAAGTCCCAAATTGAAGAGAGTTTAGCTGCAGATAAATGTTTCCGCGTTGAGCTAGAGAGCAGTGCGAATGCATCGAAGGGCAGCATCGCAAGGCCCGCCTCCTCAAACGCCTTCTTGATTTCTTGAAGTTCCCAAAGCCGAAAGTATGCCAAATCTGCAATGTCATTGAGGGACCGACCAGAAAGGTCTCGCCACGTCATTATGTCGAGGCGGACAAAACGACCTACAACCTGATCGGTGAGCGGTCCCTCCCAAATTGGAGATTCTGGCGCAAGCTTAGGACGCATCGTGCTGCTCAAAGCGGAATATTGTCATGCTTTTTCCACGGGTTCTCCAGCTGCTTTCCCCGCAGCTTCCGTAGCCCGAGCGCGATTCGCCGCCGCGTGGAATGCGGCATGACCACTTCGTCGATGAAGCCCTTGCTCGCGGCCACGAAGGGATTCGCGAAGCGCGCTTCATATTCGCGGGTGCGTTCGGCAATCTCTTCCGTAGTCTTGCCGCGGAAGATGATCTCGACCGCGCCTTTGGCGCCCATCACGGCGATTTCGGCGGTGGGCCAGGCGTAGTTGAGGTCGCCGCGCAGGTGCTTGCTCGCCATAACGTCGTAGGCGCCGCCATAGGCTTTGCGGGTGATGACTGTGATCTTGGGCACGGTCGCCTCGGCATAGGCGAAGAGCAGTTTCGCGCCGTGCTTGATAATGCCCGAATGCTCCTGCGCCACGCCGGGCAGGAAGCCGGGCACGTCCACGAAGGTGACGATGGGGATATCGAACGCGTCGCAGAAGCGCACGAAGCGGCCGGCTTTCTTCGCCGAGTTGATGTCCAGCACGCCAGCCAGCACCATCGGCTGGTTGGCGACGATGCCCACGGTCCGTCCCTCGATCCGGCCGAAGCCGATGATGATGTTGCCCGCATGCGCCGGCTGCACCTCGAAGAAATCGCCTTCGTCGACCGTCTTCCGGATCAGTTCGTGCATGTCATAGGGCTGGTTGGCATTGGCCGGGATCAGCATGTCCAGGCTCTCGTCCATCCGATCCCACGGGTCGGAGGTCGGCCGCTCCGGCACGTCCTCGCGGTTCGATAGCGGCAGAAAGTCGATGAAGTCGCGCGCGGCGAGCAGCGCGTCGATATCGTTCTCGAATGCCACATCGGCCACGCCGGACTTGGTCGTATGCGTGACGGCGCCGCCCAGTTCCTCCTGCGTGACGACTTCGTTGGTGACGGTCTTCACCACGTCCGGGCCGGTCACGAACATGTAGCTGGAATCCTTCACCATGAAGATGAAGTCCGTCATCGCCGGCGAATAGACGGCTCCGCCCGCGCACGGCCCCATGATAAGGCTGAGCTGCGGCACCACGCCGGACGCGAGCACGTTGCGCTGGAACACCTCGGCATAGCCGCCCAGCGACGCCACGCCTTCCTGGATGCGCGCGCCGCCTGAATCGTTGAGGCCGATCACCGGCGCGCCAACCTTCAACGCCATGTCCATGATCTTGCAGATCTTCTGCGCGTGCCGCTCGCTGAGCGACCCGCCGAACACGGTGAAATCCTGCGAGAACACGAATACGAGCCGGCCGTTGATCGTGCCGGATCCGGTCACGACGCCGTCACCGGGGACGATCTGCTCCTGCATGCCGAAATCGACGCAATTATGCTCGACATACATGTCGAGCTCCTCGAACGATCCTTCGTCCAGTAGGACCTCGATCCGTTCCCGCGCGGTGAGCTTGCCCTTGGCGTGCTGCGCATCGATGCGCTTCTGCCCGCCGCCCAGCTTGGCCGCGTCGCGCCGCTTTTCCAGTTCGTCGAGGATCGTCTGCATGGCCGCTCCGGCAAGGAAAGTCGGCCCCTGTAAGCATCCCGCGCGCCGCAGCGCAACGCTGTCGGTTGGCGCTGGCGTCAAGACGTCGCGGCTTGCATCGCTTCCCCCGCCCTTTAAGGATCGGCAGGGGGAGTGTTTGATGAGCGACAGAGATCTGTATCCGGTGCCGCAAAGCTGGGCCAAGCGCGCCCGCGTGACCGCCGACAAATACACCCAGATTTACGGACGCGCGCTTGCCGATCCCGGCAGCTTCTGGCTGGAGCAGGCGCGGCGGCTGGATTGGATCAAGCGGCCCGAGATTGCTGGCGACTGGTCGTTCCGCGAGGACGATTTCCACATCAGCTGGTTCCGCGACGGCAAACTCAATGCCTCCGTCAACTGTGTCGATCGTCATCTGAAGACCCAGCCCGACGTCGTCGCGATCCTCTGGGAGCCGGACGAGCCGGGCGAGGAAGCACGGCGCTTCACCTACCGTCAGCTGCATGCGGAAGTGTGTCGTTTCGCCAATGTGCTGAAGGGCCAGGGCGTCCAGAAGGGCGACCGCGTCACCATCTACATGCCGATGATCCCGGAGGCCGCGTTCGCGATCCTCGCGTGCGCGCGGATCGGGGCGATCCATTCAGTCGTGTTCGGCGGCTTCTCGCCCGAGGCTCTGGCGGGCCGCATCCAGGATTGCGATTCCAAGGTGGTGATTACGGCCGACGAAGGCCGGCGCGGCGGCAAACGCGTGCCGCTGAAGATCAATGTCGATGCCGCCGCGCAGCATGCGCCAAGCCTCGAGAAAATCGTGGTCGTCAAGGCGACGGGCGCCGATATCGACATGCAGGATGGCCGCGACATCTGGTATCATGAGGCGGCCAGGACGGTGGAACCCGATTGCCTGCCGGAACCGATGAACGCGGAGGATCCGCTGTTCATTCTCTACACCTCCGGCTCGACCGGCAAGCCGAAGGGCGTGCTGCATTCAACGGGCGGCTATCTCGTGTGGGTCAGCCTTACGCACGAGCTGGTCTTCGACTACCGCCCCGGCACGCTTTACTGGTGCGCGGCCGATATCGGCTGGGTGACCGGCCACAGCTATATCCTGTACGGCCCGCTCGCAAACGGCGCGACGACCGTCATGTTCGAGGGCGTGCCGAACTGGCCGACGCCCAGCCGCATCTGGGAAGTGGTCGACCGGCACGGGATCGAGATCGTCTATACCGCTCCCACGGCGCTCCGCGCGCTGATGCGCGAGGGCGACAATCATGTGAAGCGCACCAGCCGCGGCACGCTGAAGCTGCTCGGCACGGTCGGCGAGCCGATCAATCCAGAGGCGTGGCGCTGGTATCATGATGTGGTCGGCGACGGCCGTTGCCCAATCGTCGATACTTGGTGGCAGACGGAAACGGGCGGCGCGCTGATCGCTCCCCTGCCCGGTGCGACCGATCTCAAGCCTGGCTCCGCGACCAGGCCGCTGCCTGGCGTCGATCCGCAGATCGTCGATGCGGACGGCAACGTGCTGAACGGCCCGGCCGAAGGCAATCTAGTGATCGCGCGCAGCTGGCCCGGGCAGATGCGCACGGTGTGGGGCGATCATGGCCGCTTCTTCCAGACCTATTTCAGCACCTATCCCGGCAAATATTTCACCGGCGATGGCGCGCGGCGGGACGCGGACGGCTATTACTGGATCACCGGCCGGGTCGACGATGTGCTCAATGTCTCCGGCCACCGCATGGGGACCGCCGAAGTCGAAAGCGCACTGGTCCTGCATGCCAAAGTGGCCGAGGCCGCGGTCGTCGGCATGCCGCACGATATCAAGGGCCAAGGCATCTACGCCTATGTGACGCTGAACGCCGGCGAGGAGCCAGGCGACGATCTCCGCAAGGCGCTGATCGCCTGGGTCCGCGCCGAAATCGGCCCTATCGCCAGCCCGGACGTGATCCAGTTCGCGCCAGGCCTGCCCAAGACGCGCTCCGGCAAGATCATGCGCCGCATCCTCCGCAAGATCGCCGAGGGCGATGTCTCCAATCTCGGCGACACGTCCACCCTCGCCGACCCGTCCGTGGTCGATGATCTGGTCGCCAATCGGGCGTCGTGACGCCGGAGCCGGCCCCGATTCAGCGGACGCTCCGCATCGCGCTGGTGCTGGGGTTGGCATTGCTCGGGCTGTGGGTCGCGCATCCGTTCCTGCCGGCCCTGCTTTGGGCGGTCGTGCTCGCGATCGCGGTAGCACCCGCTTATGCCTGGGCGGAAGCGCGCTGGCCCGCCGGCAAGAGCTTGTGGCTGCCCTTGCTCTTCACCGCAGCGATCGGGCTGGCGGTGCTGGTGCCGCTCTCCTTCGGTATCGTCCGCGCGGCGCACGAGACACATGACATCGCGCTGTGGCTGGCCAATGCCCGCATCAATGGCATTCCGGAGCCGCTGTGGGTCGCGCAGCTCCCTTTTCCACACCAGACGGTCGACGAATGGTGGGCTTTGAACCTCTCCACCCCCGAGGCGGCTCAGCGTCAGTTCGGCCATTTGCGCGATCCCGAGATGATCGAGCGCTCGCGCATGCTCGGCACGATCGTGCTGCGCAAGAGCGTGGTGTTCCTGTTCACCCTGCTCGCCTTCTTCTTCATGCTGCGTAACCAGAACGTCATCGCGGCCCAGGCGAGCCGCGCCGCCGACAGCCTGTTCGGCCCCGCGGGCGAGCGCATCGGCGTGCAGATGATCCGCTCCGTGCGCGGCACGATCGACGGGCTGGTGCTGGTCGGTATCGGCGAGGGCATAGTGATGGCGGTCGCCTATATCGCGGCCGGCGTCCCCCACCCGGTCCTGCTGGGCGCGGTCACGGGGGTCGCGGCGATGATCCCGTTCGCGGTGGCCCTGCCGATCGGCGGCGTCGCGCTTTACCTGCTCGGCCACGGCGCGGTCGGCTGGGCGATCGCGATCGCGGTCCTGGGCGCGGTCATGGTCTTCGTCGCCGATCATTTCATTCGCCCGGTGCTGATCGGCGGCGCGACCCGGCTGCCTTTCCTGTGGGTGCTGATCGGCATCCTGGGCGGAGTCGAAAGCTTTGGTTTGCTCGGCCTGTTCATCGGCCCGGCGGTGATGGCGGCGCTGATCCTGCTGTGGCGCGAGCTGGTCACCCAGCAGAGCTGAAGATGAGCAGGAAGCCGCCGCTCCACCCGCTGCTGCTGCAGGCCGTCCAGCTGTCGGTCGCCGGCCGCAATCCCGAAGCGGTGATGATCGTCACTCAGCTTGCCGGGCAGAACCAGCCCCAGGCGCTGGCGATGCTGGCGGAGATGAAATGGCGCGGCGGCATCGTCGCGCAGGATGCAGCGGCGGGCCGCGAGCTGTGGCGCCGCGCCGGCGATCTCGGGCACGAGGAAGCCGCGCGGCTCACCACCAACCTGCTGGCAAACGGCGTCGCCGGCCCGCGCGACTGGGCCGGCGCCCTTGCCCGGCTGCGGGCTGAAGCGCGCAAGGACAGTGATCGCAAGAACACGCTGGCACTTATCGAGAAGATGGCACTCGACGATCAGGGCGACCCCCTCAAGCTGCCGCAAGCCGAGGCGCTCAGCGAACGCCCCGACGTGCGGCGGATCGAGCGGCTCTTCACAGCCGCCGAATGCGACTATCTGCGTCGCCTCGCCGAGCCGGACTACGAGCCATCGGTCGTCAACGATTCACTGGGCCGCCCCATGCGCGACCCGATCCGCAGTTCGGATGGCGCGTCGATCCATTGGATGATCGAGGACCCGGCGGTGCATGCCCTGAACCGCCGCCTCGCCGCCGCGAGTGGCACCGCCTATGAACAAGGCGAGGCCACGCTGATCCTGCGCTACAAGGGCGGGCAAGAATACAAGCCGCATTTCGATTTCGTGCGATCGGAGCACAACCAGCGCTTCAAGACCGTGCTCGTCTATCTGAACCACGATTATAAGGGCGGCGAGACAGTGTTTCCCGAAATCGGCCTGAGCGTGAGGGGCCGCAAGGGTGACGCGTTGATCTTCACCAGCGCCCTGCCCGACCGCTCCGTCGATCCCCTCTCCAAACACGCCGGCATGCCGATCACCAGCGGCGTCAAATATCTCTGCACCAAATGGATCAGGGAAAAGCGCTGGGTGCCTTGACTTACCCGTAAGTAGAAACTAACGGTAAGTCATGACTAACGTAGCCCGCGCTTTCGACGCGCTTGGAGATTCGACGCGCCGCGCCGTCCTGGAACGCATCGCTCAAGTGCCTGCCGCTGTCGGCGACATCGCCGCACATCTGCCGGTCTCCAGACCGGCAGTCTCTCAGCATCTTAAAGTGCTGAAGGATGCCGGACTGGTGACGGAGACGGCGCAAGGCACGCGCCGCATTTATCGGCTGGACCCGCGTGGCATCGGTGCGATGCGCGACTGGCTGGACCGGCATTGGGGCGGCGCACTCGATGATTTCAAAGCCTATGCCGAACGGATTGCGGAGAGGGAGAAAGAGGGATGAGCATCGCGCCAATCGTCAAATCGGTTGTGGTTCCGCTGTCGGCCGATCGCGCGTTCGAACTGTTCACGCGCGACATCGGCCGGTGGTGGAAACCCGGCGCCAACATTGCCAAGGGCGACTTCGCCGACATTGTGATTGAACGTCAGGCAGGTGGGCGCTGGTTTGAAGTGAACGCCCAGGGCGTCGAAACGCAATGGGGCAAGGTCATCGCGTTCGACCCGCCGCACCGGCTGCTGCTCGGCTGGCAGCTGACTGCTGAGTTCAAGTTCGATCCCGATTTCTCGACCGAAGTCGAGGTCCGTTTTGAACCGCAAGCCTCGGGCGAGACGCAGGTGACTCTGGAGCATCGTCAGCTCGAACGGTTCGGCGACGCGGCGCCAAAGGTCGCGGCATCGGTGACCGACGGCTGGGGCACGATGGTCGCTCGCTATGCCGACTTTGCAAGGGAGAAAATCGATGGCTGAATTTATCGTCCACGGAACGCCGGGCAGCCCGTTCGTGCGCGCGCCCCTGATCGCGATCGAGGAGAAGGGCGCAACCTGGGAGCTGGCCGCTGTGGAGTTCGGCGGCCACAAAGCACCCGAATACCGCGCGATCCACCCGTTCCACAAAATCCCGACGCTCGATCACGGCGATTTCCGCCTCTACGAGACGTTCGCAATCCTGAATTATATCGATCGCGCCACGGAAGGGCCGGCGCTGGTTCCAGCCGACACCAGGCAGGCGGCCCGGATGAACCAGATTCTGAGCATCACACTTTGCTATGTGATGCCGCTGGTCAGTGCGACGCTAAGTTTTCAGCGTACGATCGCGCCGTTGCTTGGCATCCCGGCCGACGAAGATGCGGTCAAGGTGGCGATTGGGCCGGCGCGCGAAACGCTTGCTGAAGTCGCACGCCTGCTCGGCAGCCATCCGTTCATGGCCGGCGAGCGGATTTCGCTCGCCGACTGCATGCTTGCGCCGCATATTTCGTTTCTGCGCGGTCATGACGAAGGCCGGATGCTGCTGGGCGAGCTTCCAGGCATCAGCGCTTGGATCGAGCGAATGGAAGCCCGCCCCAGTATGACCGCGACGATATGGGACCGTCTGATCGAGCTGACCGGCGTGAGGCTGGCCGCCTAACATGTGCTAGCGGAGGAGCACGAGCTCCTCCGCCATGCTTGGATGGAGCGCAACGGTGTCGTCAAACGCCTGTTTCGTGAGGCCGGCCTTCACCGCCACCGCGGCGGCCTGCAGGATTTCGGGCGCATCGGGGCCGATCATGTGCAGGCCCAGCACCTTGTCGGTCTCGGCATGGCAGATCATCTTGTAGAGCGCGCGTTCGTTGCGATTGGCCAGCACATTCTTCATCGGCCGGAAGTCCGAGGAATACACTTTAACGGAGCCGTATTTGTTGCGGGCCTGCCCCTCGGTCATGCCGACGCCGGCAAGAGGCGGATGGCTGAACACGGCTGAGGGTATGCAACCGTAATCGACTCGCCACGGCTTGCCGCCGAACACAGTGTCGGCGAACGCTTGCCCCTCGCGGATCGCGACCGGTGTGAGCTGCACGCGGTTGGTCACGTCTCCTACCGCGTAGATGCTGTCGACGCTGGATTTGCTGTCCTCATCGACCACCACCGCGCCCTTGCCGTCGATTTTGACACCAGCTTCCTCGAGGCCAAGGCCCTTGGTGTGCGGCACCCGGCCTGTCGCAAACAACACAAGATCGACATCCAGCGGATCGCAGCCGTCCAGATCGACGTGCAGGCCGTCGCCGGTTTTCTCGATACTCCTGAACTTGGCGTTGAACTGGAACTTGATTCCTTTGGCCATCGAGATTTGCAGAAGCCGGTCGCGCACGCCTTCATCATAGCCGCGCAGGATTACATCGGTGCGGTTGAGGATCGTCACGTCGACCCCGAACTCGTGGAAGATGCCGGCGAATTCGTTGGCGATATATCCGCCACCCGCGATCAGGATACGCCTGGGCAGCTTGTCCAGGTGAAACACCTCGTTCGAGGTGATCGCATGCTCGACGCCCGGCACGTCCGGCATTGCCGGCCATGCACCGGTGGCGACCAGAATATATTTGGCGGTGACCTCGCGCCCGCTCGTCAGCTTGACGCTGTTGGGACCCGAAACGGTCGCGCGCTCCAGGATGATCTCGACGTCGTTGTTCTGGAGCGTGGTCGTATAGGCCTGGTTAAGCCTATCCACCTCGGACAGAACATTGTCGCGCAGGGTCGGCCAGTCGAAGCTGCACTCTGGGACGTTCCAGCCAAAGCGCCGGGCATCGGCCAGGTCCTCGGCGAAATGCGCACCATAGACGAGCAGCTTCTTCGGCACGCACCCGCGGATCACACAGGTGCCGCCGACCTTGTGGTCTTCCGCCAGCGCCACCCTCGCGCCGTGCGCGGCCGACACGCGCGCCGCGCGCACGCCGCCCGATCCCCCCCCGATGACGAAAAGGTCATAATCGAACTTCGCCACTGACTTTCTCCCGCGCTCAGCCAAATGCCCGCGCGATAAGCGCTTGGGTGGAGGCATCGAAACCTTCTGTGCCTTCGCTCTCGATCGATTTCGCGATCGCCTTGCCCAGCTCGACCCCGAATTGGTCGAATGGATTGATCTCCAGCAGGATCGCGTTGGTAAAGACACGGTGCTCGTAAAAAGCGATCAGCGCGCCCAGACTCGCCGGATCGACCTGCTCCAGCAGAATCGTGCTCGACGGCCGGTCGCCTGGATAGGCGCGCTGCGGGTCGTCGCTGGCTTTGCCCGTCATCAGCGCCGCGCCTTGCGCGAAGCAGTTGGTCAGCAGCACATGATGATGTGCCTCGTCCCAGCCGTGACCGGGCTCGACCGATGCGACGAACTCGACCGGCACCAGATGCGTCCCTTGGTGCAACAGCTGAAACATCGCGTGCTGCGCATCGGTGCCGACGCCGCCCCAGGTGATCGCAGCGCTGGGCCATTGCAGCGATTCGCCCCCGGGCGTCACGCGCTTGCCGTTCGATTCCATTTCCAGCTGCTGCAGATAAGGCGGCAGCAGCCGGAGCCGCTCGTCATAGGCGAAGACCGCACGCGTCTCGCAACCGCGCAGCTGGGTATAGAGCAAGTCGGCAAACGCGGCGAGCATCGGCGCATTGCGGGCGGGTTCCGCGAGCCGGAAATGCCGGTCCATCTCGGCCGCGCCTTCCAGCAGGCTCTCGAACGCGTCCCAACCGAGCGCCAGCGCCGCCGGGAAGCCGATCGAGGACCAGAGCGAGTAGCGCCCGCCAACGCTGTCGGCGAACGGCAGGACTCGGGTTTCGTCCACGCCCCATTCGATCGCTTTGTCGGGGGAGGCAGTCAGCGCCACGACCTGGCCATAGGGATCGTCCACGCCCGCTTCGGTCAGCCAGGCCAGCGCGCTCTCTGCATTCAGCATCGTCTCGGTGGTCGTGAAAGTCTTGGACGCGACGACGACCAGTGTCGCTTTCGGATCGAAGTCGCGGGTCGCTTCCTCCAAGGCCGCGCCATCGACGTTGGAAACCACGGCGACCTCATAGCGCCCCGCGTCTCTCCCGAGAGCATCGACCAGCAGATCGGGGCCGAGCGCCGAGCCGCCGATGCCGATGTGGAGCACATGGCGAATGTCGCCCAGCGCCCCCGCTTCGATCGCGTCGATCAGCGCCCGCATCCTGTTGTGGAACCCGCGGGCGCGGGCGACGCTGTCGGGGGCGCCCTCGCCACGCTCGGCAGTATGCTCTGCGGGACGCCCCTCACTGGCGTTGACGATTTTGCCCGCGAACAAGGCATCGCGCGCGCTTGCAAATCCGCGCGCTTCGGCCAGGGAAGCGAATTGAGCGATCAGATCGGCGGTGAGGTGCGTCTTTGACCAGTCGAAATAGAGTCCGGCCGTTTCCAGCGTGAGCTTATCCAAGCGTTGAGGATCGCTACCAAAAAGCTCCGCGATCGTGCGAAGCTCATTCTCAACCGACCAACTCGACGCCATCGCCACATCTCCTCGCCCGTGCTTCTAGAGGGGCGAGCGGCTCACGCAAGGCGAAGCCGGCGGATCAGCGCATCACGAACAGCCAGATGCCAAGGAAGAGGACCAGGATCAGCGCAATCGACACGAACAACACGGTGGTCATGCCGCGCACATTCACCCCGGCGCGGGCTTCGGTTGGGGTTTCGTGGATTTCTTCGCCTTCCTTGTGCATCCGATTCTCTCCTGCCGCGAGTGGACGGGCGGCTCGGCACACGCAATAACGGCAGCCTTCGGAAAGGGGAAGAAAGCGATGAGGGACACAGGACTCGACCGTCGGACCATTCTGCAAGGCGCGGCGGCGGGTGCCGCGATGCTCGGCTCCGCCTCGGCGCTCGCCGCCTCTGGCGACACGAAGGCCATTCAGGCAGCCGTCGAAAAGGGCCATGACGCGGCGATCAAGCGGATCCAGGAATGGATCGCCCTGCCCTCCATCGCGGCCGAGAATCGCGACATGCCGAAAGGCGCGGACTATATGGCCGCGCTGGCGAAGGATGCCGGCTTCCAGCATGTCGAGATCGTTTCGACCGACGGCCACCCCGGCGTCTTCGCCACGCTCGATGCCGGCGCTGCGCGCACCATCGGCCTCTATTTCATGTATGACGTCAAGCAGTTCGACCCGGCCGAATGGTCGTCGCCGCCGACCGAGGCGCGGATCGTCGACAAGCCGGGGCTGGGCCGCGCGATCGTCGGCCGCGGCGCCATCAATCAGAAAGGCCCCGAAGCGACTTTCCTCGCTGCGCTTCATGCGATCCGTGCTGCGGGCCGCAAGCTGCCGGTCAATCTCGTGCTGGTGGCAGAGGGCGAGGAAGAAATCGGCTCGCCGCACTTCGCGCAGATCGTCCGCCGACCGGACATCGCCGCGAAGCTGAAGGCCTGTCCATGCGTGTTCATGCCGTTCGCCGCGCAGGGTTCGGACGGCGAAGTCTCCGTTAATCTCGGCGCCAAGGGCGTGATCGAGTGCGAGCTCGTCGCGACCGGCGAGAGCTGGGGCCGCGGGCCGGCCAAGGATGTGCATTCATCGTTGAAAGCGATGCTCGATAGCCCGGTCTGGCGCCTCGTGCAGGCGCTTCAGACACTTGTTTCCGCCGATGGCAACAGCATCGCGATCGACGGCTGGAATGATCGGGTGCGCCCGCTCAGCGCCCGCGAAAAGGCATTGATCGCGGCCGATGCGAGCGCCTCCAGCGAAGCGGACATGATGAAGGCGTTCGGGGTGAAGCATTGGATCGGCGATCTGGCGTGGCAGCCCGCGAACGAACGGCTGGCGGCGGCGCCGACCGCCAATATCGAGGGGCTGGTGGCCGGCTACACGGGCCAAGGCGGCAAGACGATCCTGCCGCACAAGGGCGTCGCCAAGATGGATTTCCGGCTGGTTCCGGATCAGACCCACGACGACTGCGTGGCGAAGCTGAAGGCTCATCTCTCCAAGCGCGGCTTCGGCGACATTCAGATCAACGTCTCGGGCGGCTATGACCCCACCGAGACCGCCGAGGACAGCGCGCTGATCCGCACCAGCCTCGCGACTTATCAAAAGCTTGGGGTCAGCCCGACGCTCAACCCGCGCCTCGCCGGGTCTTGGCCCGGCTATGTCTTCACCGGCGCGCCGTTAAGTCTGCCCGCCGGCCATTTCGGCCTCGGTCACGGCAGCGGCGCCCACGCGCCCGACGAATATTATCTGATCGAGCCGAGCAACGCCAAGATCGCCGGCCTCGATCGGGCGACGATGAGTTATGTGGAGTTCCTATACGCGCTCGCCGCCAGGGCATGAGGTGATTACGGGCGGCGGCGCAGGCTTCCATTAAGCCTAACTCTCGCCGCCGCGTTAACCCTTGGCCCGGTAGATAGCGACTCATGTTCGCCGCCCGCCGAGTCCAGCACGATCGCCGCGAAAGTGAGCGCGAGGAGGTCTTCTACCGCACCCGCGCGGTGGCGAACGGGTTTGGCAGCCTGCCGGTGCAGGTCGTCAACATCTCGGCCAACGGCTTCATGGCCCGCAGCGAGACCGAGCTGCCGATCGGTCATCCGCTCACGATCCGCCTGCCGATCGTGGGTGAAATCAAGGCCGAGGTACGCTGGGCGCTCGGCGGCCGGATCGGCTGCCAATTCGTCCGCATGATCGACTTCGCGCCCTATCTGGAACTGCTCGGCGCGCTCGCTCGCGAAGGCCGTTAGGCCAGCATTTACCGCCTGCCAACTCCCCCGTGGCAAACGGAAAGCCGCAGGGAGGACATTATCGCACTGATCCGCATCACACCGGAACAGGTTGAGCTCGGGATGTTCATCCAGGGCTTTGACGGATCGTGGCTGGATCACCCGTTCTGGCGCAGCAAATTCGTGATTCACAGCGTGCGCGATCTCGACAAGGTGCGGGAGAGCGGCGTCGAAGCCGTCATCATCGATGATGAGAAAGGCCTCGCGCCCGAAGCGCCCGAACCCGGCCCGCATTGGGAGCCGCCGCACCGGCCCGCAGCCCCGGCCTGGACGCCGCCGGCCTATCACCAGAAATCGGAGGTAAAGCCGAACTTCGCCAACGCCTACGGCCAGGCGACGAAGCTGGTCGGCCGCTCGAGGCGCGCGGTATCGGCCATGTATTCCGAAGTCAGGCTCGGCAAGGCGATCAAGGCGGAAAAGCTCGCGCCGCTGGTCGATGACATCACCAATTCGATCGACCAGAACCCGCGCGCCTTCCTCAGTATCGCCCAGCTGAAGAACCGTCACGAATACACCTATATGCACTCGGTCGCGGTCTGCGCGCTGATGATCAACCTCGCCCGCGAGCTGCGCTTCAACGAGGCGGCGGTACGCGATGCCGGCATGGCCGGCCTGCTCCACGATATCGGCAAGGCAGTGATGCCGGTCGAGATTCTCGACAAGCCTGGCGCACTCGAGGACCACGAATACAAGGTCATGAAGACGCACCCGGAACGCGGCCATGCGCTGCTGTCCAAAAGCAGCGGCGTATCCCACAACGCGCTCGAAGTCTGCCTCCGCCATCACGAGAAATTCGACGGCAGCGGCTATCCGGGCGGTTTGATGGGCGAGCGCCTCAGCCTGTTCGCGCGCATGTCGGCGCTCTGCGATGTCTATGACGCCGTCACGTCCGAGCGCGCCTATAAGAAGCCTTGGACGCCGACCGAGACGATCGAGCGGATGCGCCAATGGACCGGCCATTTCGATCCGGAAATGTTCGAGATTTTCGTGCGCAGCGTCGGCATCTATCCTGTCGGTGCGCTGGTCCGCCTGAAATCGGGCGGCATCGCGATGGTGACGGGCGAAAATCCCGAAGACCCGACCTGCCCACCGATGATCTGCCTGCCCCACGGCAGCTGTACCGAGGCCCAGCGCCTGCTGATCGGCAGCGAGGAGATCATCGGAATGGAGTCCGCCGAAGCGCTGGGCTACGACAATTGGGAAGCAGCGCGGGTGAAGCTGATCAAGCACTTCCGCGATTGAATCAATGGGCTGACTTTATTGGCGACCGTTGCGGACCCAGCCGGAACTCGTTTCGCGTCGCAAGCGCTTGCCTCCTGAGACACAGAAGACAGCTATGGCTGACCTTGCCGATCGTCCAGCAGACGATGCACCGCTCGCGTCGCCAAAGCGGGAAACCGCGGGTCAGGCCCTGGGTCCCCTGATCTCCTTGCCCCGCGCTGAAATGGACAACCGGCCGCGATCCGTTGGAATTCCAGCGGCTTAGGACCAACGGAGTTGTGACCGCCTTCATTCGAAGGCTGCCTTGCTGGCGTCACGATCCGCAACCTGCTCGCACCACCCCCCATTGCAGCACTCGCTTCGCCGCGTTTCCTTGCCTTTGATGGCATCTTCGCCTATGTGCGCGCCCGTCCGTCGAGGGTTAGGTCTCGCGTGAGGGTCGGCGCGTCCGGTATCGGAGCGCCCATTTGGCATCTTGAGCTGTCAGCCCCGCGCGCCTTGCCCGCATCGGATGCCCTGCCCGGCATGGGGCCGGCGGGGCGGATTGGCCTTGTTTCCGTTTGCACGGAGATAGACCGCCGGACCCAACCGGTTGGCCAGCAATGCATGTCCCGGCGAAGGCCGGGATTGATCAGGAAGACATTCTTTTTATGGCGACAGCCGCTTTTCCCACCCGCGACGATTTCGCGGCGCTCCTCAACGAAACGCTCGGCGATAATGAAGGCTTTGAAGGCCGCGTCGTCAAAGGCACCGTCACCGCGATCGAGAACGATCTGGCCGTCATCGATGTCGGCCTGAAATCCGAAGGCCGCGTGCCGCTGCGCGAGTTCGCAGCGCCGGGCCAGAAGGCGGACCTGAAGGTCGGCGACGAGGTCGAGGTGTTCGTCGACCGGGTCGAGAACATGCATGGCGAAGCGATGTTGTCGCGCGACCGCGCGCGCCGCGAAGCCGCATGGGACAAGCTCGAGGGTGAATTCTCCGCCGGCAACCGGGTCGACGGCGTGATCTTCGGCCGCGTCAAGGGCGGCTTCACCGTCGATCTGGGCGGCGCCGTGGCGTTCCTGCCTGGCTCCCAGGTCGATATCCGGCCGGTCCGCGACGTTCAGCCGCTGATGGACATCCCGCAGCCCTTCCAGGTGCTGAAGATGGACCGCCGCCGCGGCAACATCGTCGTGTCGCGCCGCGCCGTGCTGGAAGAAACCCGCGCCGAGCAGCGCACCGGCCTCATCCAGTCGCTGGCCGAGGGCCAGGTGATCGATGGTGTCGTCAAGAACATCACCGATTACGGTGCGTTCGTGGATCTTGGCGGCATCGACGGCCTGCTCCACGTCACTGATCTCAGCTACAAGCGGGTCAATCACCCGTCCGAGGTGCTGAACATCGGCGACACGGTGAAGGTGCAGATCATCCGCATCAACCGCGACACCCAGCGCATTTCGCTCGGCATGAAGCAGCTGGAAAGCGATCCGTGGGAAGGCGCCGCCGCGAAATACCCGATCGGCGCTCGCTTCCACGGCCGTGTCACCAACATCACCGAATATGGCGCGTTCGTTGAGCTAGAGGCCGGCATCGAGGGTCTGGTCCACGTCTCCGAGATGAGCTGGACCAAGAAGAACGTGCACCCGGGTAAGATCGTCTCGACATCGCAGGAAGTCGACGTGATCGTGCTCGAGGTCGATGAGGACAAGCGCCGTATTTCGCTTGGCCTGAAGCAGGCCCAGCAGAATCCTTGGGAAGCGTTCTTCGAGAAGCACCCGGTCGGTTCGCAGGTCGATGGCGAGGTCAAGAATTCGACCGAGTTCGGCCTGTTCATCGGCTTGGAAGGCGATGTGGACGGCATGGTACACATGTCGGATATCGCCTGGGGCATCTCCGGCGAGGACGCCCTCAATCTCCACCGCAAGGGCGAGATGGTCACGGCCGTCGTGCTCGACGTGGATGTGGAGAAGGAGCGGATCTCGCTCGGCATGAAGCAGCTTGAGCGTGGCGCGCCGGCAGCGGGCGGCACGGCTTCGGCCAGCGGCCTCAAGAAGAACGACGTCGTCACCGTCTCCGTGCTCGAAGTTCGCGATGGCGGCCTCGAGGTGCAGGCGGGCGAAGACGGCGCGACCGGCTTTATCAAGCGCTCGGATCTCGGCCGCGACCGGGACGAGCAGCGCTCGGAGCGTTTCCAGGTGGGCCAGAAGTTCGACGCGATGGTGACGGGCTTCGATCGATCGAAGAAGCCGACCTTCTCGGTCAAGGCGATGCAGATCGCCGAAGAGAAGCAAGCCGTGGCGCAATATGGATCGTCGGACAGCGGCGCGTCGCTGGGCGACATTCTCGGCGCGGCGCTCAACAAGGCGCAAGAGAAATCCAAGTAACGGTCCAATCCGCCGCCTCCTTTTGGGGGCGGCGGATTTTTAATGTGCGATGAGTAGCGCGCTGGCTCGCCCTGCGCTATGTTGGCGAAGCGTAACGGTGCTTAAGGCGTGACGGCGGTCTGGGGGGATCGTCGGTGATATGAAATGGGGGGCCAGCGCCCGGCTTTGGGCGGCGGTCCGCGATGGACAGCCAGCTGGAAAGGAATTCTATGATCCGGTCCGAACTCGTTCAAATGCTCGCCGCGGACAATCCCGGCCTGGCCATTCGCGAGATCGACAGGATTGTATCGATCTTCTTCGACGAAATCAGCGCCCGCCTGGCCGAAGGCGGCCGCGTCGAGTTGCGCGGCTTCGGCGCCTTCTCCACCCGCGCCCGCGATGCCCGCACCGGCCGCAACCCGCGCACCGGAGAAACCGTCGACGTGAACGCCAAGCGCGTCCCCTATTTCAAGCCCGGCAAGGAAATGCGCCAGCGCCTGAACGTGTGAGGCGATGTGCCTGAATCGACGAAGCTAAGCATCGACTACCAGCTAAGAATATCCTTGGTGTCGTCGAGCAATTTAAGAACTTTTGGCTGCGCTCGATAAATGCGGCGTAGTTTCAACTCGTCGCCTTCCTGTTGTAGGCAGCGCAGTTTCGTGAGTGCAGCGTCGATTTCTCTTGATCGTTCCGGATCGTATCGTTCCTCGCCGAGGAAATGATTGCAGCCCGCGCGACGCTCAATAAACGTCGCGACTGCCTGAGGCGCGGATTCGAGGCGGCTTCTCAGCGCATCCCAATCCTGGTCGGATGCTTGCAACAGCAAAGCGGTCAGCGGGATAAGCAAGCCAAGCCTCAGCTCTTCATCCGGTAGCCTGTCCGGAATATCCACGCGACCACGCCCAGGCACAGCAGGAACACGGCGAGCGTGATGCCGAAGCTCAAGCCCACCGCCACGTCCGACGTGCCGTAGAAGCTCCAGCGGAAGGCGTTGATCAGATAGACGATCGGGTTGAACAGCGTGACGGTCCGCCAGGGCTCGGGCAGCATGTCGATCGAATAGAAAGCGCCGCCCAGGAACGTCATCGGCGTCACGATCAGCAGCGGGATGATCTGCAGCTGCTCGAAGCCCTTCGCCCAGATGCCGACGATGAAGCCGAACAGGCAGAAGGTCGCGGCGATCAGCAGCAGGAAGGCGACCATCACCACCGGATGCTCGATCCGCACCGGTACGAACAGATTGGCGGTGATCAGGATGACGAGCGCGACCGTCACCGCCTTGGTCATCGCCGCGCCGACATAGCCCAGCACTGTCTCGAAGGCCGAGAGCGGCGCGGACAGGATTTCGTAGATGGTCCCGGTGAAGCGCGGCATATGGATGCCGAAAGAAGCGTTGAAGATGCTTTCGGTGAACAGCGACAGCATCATCAGCCCCGGCACGATGAACGCGCCATAGGGAACGCCGTTGATCTCGGTCATGCGCGATCCGATCGCCGACCCGAACACGACGAAATAAAGCGAGGTTGTGATGACCGGCACCGCCAGTCCCGTCCACAAGGTGCGGGCGAAGCGGTGCATCTCGAACTTGTAGATGGCGAGCACGCCTAGCAGGTTCATTCCTCTGCTCCCCGATCGTGGACCAGTTCCACGAAGATGTCCTCCAGCGAGCTTTCCCGTGTCGCCAGGTCCTTGAAGCCGATGCCGAGGTCGGTCATCCGCTTGATTAGCGAGGCGATGCCGGTGCGTTCCGCTTTCGCGTCAAAGGCATAGACGAGGACATTGCCCTCATCCTCGAGCGTTGACGGCCATTCGTCGAGTTCGGGCGGGACCGCATCCAACGGGTCGGTCAGCTTCAGCCTCAGTTCGCGCTTGCCGAGCTTGGCCATCAGCGCGTGCGTGTCCTCGACCAGGATCAGCTCGCCACGGCTGATAACGCCGACGCGGTCGGCCATCTCTTCGGCTTCCTCGATATAGTGGGTGGTGAGGATGATCGTGACGCCGCGCTCGCGAAGCTTGCGAACCATCTCCCACATGCCACGCCGCAGCTCGACATCGACGCCGGCGCTCGGCTCGTCGAGAAACAGGATTTCGGGTTCGTGGGACAGCGCCTTGGCGATCATCACCCGGCGCTTCATGCCGCCTGATAGTTCCTTTATCTTGGTGGCGCGTTTGTCCCAAAGCGAAAGCTGCTTCAGTAGGTCCTCGATCAGCGCCGGGTTCTTCGGCTTGCCGAACAAGCCGCGGCTGAAGCTGACCGTGTCCCACACCGTCTCGAACGCATCGGTCGTCAGCTCCTGCGGCACCAGCCCGATCGCCGCCCGGGCCGCGCGAAATCCGGTGACGATGTCGTTGCCGTCGACCGACACGCTGCCGGACGATAGCCGCACGATCCCGCACACGATGCTGATCAGGGTCGTCTTGCCCGCTCCGTTCGGCCCCAGCAGCGCGAAAATCTCGCCACGGCGGATGTCGAGATCGACGGATTTAAGCGCCTTGTGGCCGGACTCATAGGTCTTGGTGAGTCCGGCGATGCGGATGATGGAATCCATGCCGCCGACCTAGCGGCAGCGACACCCTCACCGCAAGCTCGGGCTTGACCCCGCGTGCCCCGCCCCCGATCAAGCGAGGACGCGGATGTGGCGAAATCGGTAGACGCAGCGGACTTAAAATCCGCTTGCCCATGGCAGTGCGGGTTCGAGTCCCGCCATCCGCACCAACGGCCTATTTGGCCTGCGCCGGCCCATAGTAGATACCGTTGAACAGCAGCTTGAACGTCGCATAGGGCTGCGCGCGCGAGGTCACTTCGGGGCCGATCAGGAAGACACGGCCTTTGCCGAGCGACGCATCGACGATCGCGGTGGTGCCGTTGAGCGCCTTTTGGCCCCAGGCCCAGCCGGAACGAAGCGGTGTCTCGCTGTCGAACCACGCGACTTTCTTCGCCGTCTCGCCGGTCACGGTGAAGACCGGGCTGTTATAGAAGAACACGTCGGCCGTCTCCGGCATACCATAGGCAAGCGGGTCGGAGACATCGAACTTGGCGCTGAGGATCGAGCCCGGGATGTAATAGTCAGTCGAGGAGATCGGCTTGCGCTTGCCGTCCTTGCCGACGACGGTCAGCGGGTCGCTGACCGGCAGGCCAAGCGCTTCGCCCATATCATCGCCGGCATTGCCGACCGTCACAACCGTGCCGCCTGCCTTGGCGAACGACGCGATCTGCGGATAGCTCTTTTCCTTTGTGACCGCGCCCAGCATCGGCCTGTTCACCGCCGGAATGTCAGCGGCGGCGGGCTGGCGGCGGACGCTGCCCTCGCGGCCCAGCACGTCGGTCTGGAAGACGAGGACGTCATACTTCTTGTTGAGTCCACCTTTGTCGATCTCCTGCGGAAAGACCTTGGTATAGGGAAACTCGAACTGTTCGAAGATCCAGCGCGTCCAGCCCGAAGCCATCGAGCCGCCATAGACGTCGACCAGGCCGATGCGGACCGGCTTCAGCGCGATGGTCTCGCCCGCAGGTGTGGGTGCCGCATAGGCGTCAATGCCAAGCGGGCCGACGCTCGCTTCGACGATCGCGCGCGCCTTGGCCGAACCCGGAATCCAGAGCACGCCGGGGCCGAAGCTCTGGTCGCCCGCCGTCACCGGTGTCTTCAGCCAGAAGACCGGCTGCTTCGCCTTCATCAGCCGGTTGGTGACCGTGAAGCTGTTGTTGGTCGCGTGGCTGACGAGGAAACCTTCGCCGCCCTGCCCGACCACATGACCCGGCGGCGGCGTCAGTTCGTCGGGGACGGCCGGGAACTGCTCGGGGAAACTATCGAGGACACGGTCGAACTGCACATTCATCTGGTAGGAGAGATTGTAGCCGGTGATATCGTAGGGCTTGTTGGGCGGGCCGCCGGGATAGGCGAAATCCTGGGGATGATCCTGCGGCTCGAACATATCGAGGACGTGGGGGCGAAAGGCCTGGTCGGTGCGGACGATGAAGGAGCCGGCCGGATAGGTCTTGCCGGCGAAGCTGAAGGCGCGGTCGGCGCGCTGGACCTCGACGCCGTTCTTGATCAGCGTATTCAGGAAGGTGATGGTGGTCGGCATATCCGCTTGGCGGTCGGCCGGTATCAGATACGCACGCGGCGCGCGCTTCGCGGGATCGCGTAATACCGTGTCGTAAAGCTTTGAATCGACCACGTTCGCGCCGCGGAACTCGCCGCTCTTCTCCTCGGGCTTTTCCGCTTTCTTGGCCGCCTCGTTAAGAGCGGTGATCCGCTTGGGCGTGATGACCCAGCTGTCCTCGCTGCCTTTGCGGATCTGGTTGCGGCCCATCACATAGCGGTTGAACTGGATCGTCTCGGCATTGCGCGAGGCCCAGTCCATCACCGCCCGGTCCATCGACTTCACATAATCGATCGACTGCTGGAAATGCCATTCCTGCGGCGCGATCGGCGCGATCAAGTCTTCGCGGGCCAGCTGGTTCTCAGGCACCAGCGGAAGCTGCATCGGGGTGGGGTTGCCGATGATTTCGGTCAGGATGCCGAGCGCGTTGTGGAAATAGCCGACCGTGCGCACGCCGCCGTTGAACCAGGTCGAATAAGGCGCGCCGGAGCGCATCGTGGAGCCGGGCTTGCCTTCCGCGATCAAGCGCCCGTGCATCGCATAGGCCAGCGAGTCGGTCTGGTTGATGACCAGTGGTTCGTAGTTGAAGTTCGGATAGTCGCGGAACGGCGGGATGAACACGACCGTGCCGACCGGTCCGGTCTGATGCTCGTTATAGATGATCTGCGGAAACCACTCGCGATACGATGCCCGGTTCATGTTCGTCGTTTCGGGCATCGCCGACATGTAGGAATCACGATTGTTATCGTGTCCCACATATTTCTGATAAAGCGTTGGAATATTGGACGAGTTGCGCTTCGTGTTGTCGGTGGGGCGCATATACCAGTCGGCGACCAGCTCCAGCCCGTCGGGATTAGCGAAGGGGAATAGCACGATCTCGTCGCCCAGGATGCGCAACGTCTCCTCGTAATTGCCGGTCAGCAGCTCGTGGATGATCTGCGGATGGGTCTGAGCGTTGACCACCTCGGTTGCGTGCAGGCCGGCATCGATCCAGACGACAGGTTTGCCTTCTTTCGCGAGCGCGCGCGCCTGATTGTCGGTCAGCCCCTTGGCGAGCGCGAGCTTCCTGGAGATTTCCTTGTAGTGATCGAGTTTCGCGAGGTTCTCGGGCGACGAGACGACCGCCATATATTGCTCACGGCCCTCGGCGGTCTTGCCGATGCTGACGAGCTTCATCCGGCTGCTTTCGGTCGCGATCTGCTTCAGCCATTTGCTGATCTCGGTATAGTCGGCGAGGTAATAGTCGGTGCCGGGCTTGGTGCCGAGCACCGCCTCGGGCGCTGACACCTTGTCGTTCGTCGCCGGCGCGGGTGCACCAAGAGCCTGCCCGGCCGCTGTCAGCCCGAGCAGCGCCAGCGTGATGGTTGAAACACGGTGCACTGGAATCTCCCTATAGCGACACTGATTCCCATCCACCCAAGGACTGGAAAGACTAGAGATTTGCCTTCCGGTCAATCCGCGCCGCGACAACAATTCCGGCCGCGCTCAACGCCGCGGCGCCGACCAGATACAGGCCGACGCGGTAGAGACCCCCATTTTCGGCAAGCTTGAGCGCAATGGCAGGCGTAAGGCCGCCGCCGATGATGCCGCCCAGGTTGAAGGCGATCGACGTGGCCGTGTAGCGGACGCGGGCGGGAAAAAGGCTTGTCAGCCAGGCGCTGACCGGGCCGTAGACGAATCCCATCGCCAGGAGCGCGATGCAGAGAAACGCGAAGGCTTTCGGCATCGAACCGCTACCGAGCAGCGGCGCCAGAACCAGCCCCGCCAGGATCGTCATGCCGCAGCCCCAGAGCAGCACCGTGCCGGGCTTGACCCGGTCCGAGGCCCAGCCTGCGATCGCAATGCCTACGGCCATGAACAGGATCGCGATCAGCTGCGCGCCGAGGAATTGCTGGCGCGGGTAGCCAAGCTCGGTCGTGCCGAAGCCCAAAGTGAAGGCAGTCGCGATGTAATAGGTAGCGAAGCAGGCGACGACGCCCAATGTGCCGGCGATGGTCAGCACGAGATGCGAGCGCAGTACTTCGCCGAGCGGCACAGCTGGGGGCGGCGCTTCCTCCAGCGCACAGCAGAAGGCCGGCGTCTCGGTCAGCTTCAGCCGCACCCACAGGCCGAGCGCGACCAAGGTGACGCTGGCGAGAAACGGAATGCGCCAGCCCCAAACGACGAATTGCTCCGGCGTCAGCCAATTGCCGAGGACGAGGAAGAAGCCGTTAGCGGCGATGAAGCCGATCGGCGCGCCAAGCTGCGGCACCGATCCGAACCGGCCCTGCCACCCCGGCGGCGCATTTTCGACCGCGAGCAGGGCCGCCCCGCTCCATTCACCGCCAAGCCCGATCCCCTGCCCCAGCCGCAACAGGCAAAGCAGCAGCGGCGCCCACCAGCCGATCGACGCATAGCTCGGCAGAAAAGCGATCGCTGCCGTGGAGACGCCCATCAGCAGCAGCGACGCGACCAGGGTGGACTTGCGCCCGACCCGATCGCCGAAATGGCCGAACAGCACGCCGCCGATAGGCCGCGCGATGAAGGCGAGGCTGAAGGTCGCATAAGCCGCGAGCAGCTGCGCGCCGGGTGAGCTCGACGGAAAGAAGAGCGGGCCGAAGACCAGGCTGGTCGCCGTCGCGTAAATATAGAAATCGTAGAACTCGACCGATGTGCCGACCAGGCTCGCGAGCAGGACGCGTCGCGTGCTATTGCCAGTTTCGATCAATCGAGTCCCCTTTCGATGCCCCTGGCACCTAAAGGGAAAATCTCATCAACGAAAGACTCCGCCCCGGCACTTGCACGACCGGGGCGGAGCAGTTGGCCTACTCGTATCTGAGAGCACGGATTGGGTTGGCGCCCGCGACCTTGATCGCATGGCCGGCGATCGTGCCGATGGCGATGATCATCGTCAGCAAGCCCGCCGCGACGAACGGCGTCGGCCCCAAAGCGATCCGGTCATCGAACTTGTTCAGCCAGTCGCGCATCACCCACCAGGCGACCGGCCAGGCGATCAGGTTGGCGATGATGACGGGCCGGGTGAACTGCCAGACGAGCAGGCGGACGATGTCGCGGCTGCGCGCGCCCATCACCTTGCGAATGCCGATCTCCTTCGTGCGTCGCTCGGCAGTGAAAGTCGCCAGCCCGAACAGGCCGAGACAGCCGACGACCACAGCCAGCACCGCGAAGCCGGCAAAGGTTTTGGCCCGCGCGTCCTCGGCCTTGTAGAGCTTCTCGATTATGTCCTCGCTGAACTTGCCATCGAACGGCGCATCCGTCGCGACCCGTTTCCAGGTACGCTCGACATCGCTGCGTACACGGTTCGGATCGGCCGCGCGGTAGCGGACCAGCAAGGCGTCCAGATTGTTCTTGGAATAGCGGAACATGATCGGCTCGATCGGTTCGCGGATCGAGCGGAAGCGGCTGTCGTTCACCACGCCGATGATGGTGATCGGCACCGGCCCAAGCTCGTCGGATGTGCCGAAACCGCCGCTCTTGAAATGCTTGCCGACGGCATCGGCGGGGTTGCGGAAGCCGAGGCGCTTGGCGGCAAGCTCGTTGATGACGATGTTGACGCCGCGATCAACCAGCGCCTTCTCCGCCGCCTTGTCGTCCACGAGCGGCAAGGTCGCCTCGTCCATCGGCCGGCTGGCGTCGAAGCGCCGGCCAGCGATCAGCCTGATGCCCATCGTATCGAAAAAGCCGGTATCGACCGTGTAGGTGCCGATCGTCACCGCTTCGGCACGGCTCGGCACCTGGACGCCCGTGTTGGAGCTGTTGTTGGTCGCGATCCCGATCGACGAACGGCCGACCGATTTCACGCCCGGCACCCGCCCGATCTCGGCGGCGATCGTGTCGCTGAGCGGAAACAGCTGCCGCCGCGCGACGCCGGTCAGCTGCAGCAATCCTTCACGCCGGTAGCCGGGATCGGTGGTCCGGGCGTGGACGGTCTGCGCATAGACCACCGCCGTGCAGATGATCAGCCCGATGGAGACCGCGAACTGGCCAACCACGAGGATATTGCGCAACCGCCCCGTCCCCGGCGTCTCCGCCGCCGACCGGTTGGCCTTGAGCACCGCCGACGGCTGGAAACGGGACAGGAAGAAGGCCGGATAGAGTCCGCCCAGCAGCCCGACCAGCAGCACCAAGCCGAAAATGGGCAGCAGGATGCCGTCGCTCCCGAAATAATGCACCGTGAGATCAGCGTCGAGAAAAGCGGCGAATGCCGGCGCGAGCAGCTCGACCAGGGCAAGTGCAATCAACATCGCGATCGTAGCGACAATGATCGATTCGCCTATGAACTGGACGATAAGCTGCTGGCGCGCGGCGCCCAGCACCTTGCGCAGCGCGACTTCGCGCGCCCGCTGGCTGGCGCGGGCGGTCGAGAGGTTCGTGAAGTTCACGCAGGCCATGCCGAGGATCAGCAACGCGATCACGCCGAACGTGACGATCGTGCGATGGTCGTTGCCGGGCGTGGAGGCGCCGCTCTGCGCTTTGCCCAGGTGCACGTCGCGGATGTTGACCAGGTGATAATCCTGGTCGTCGCCGGGATTGTATTTCTGGCTGCCGAATGTCTCGTCGGGAATGTTGCGCTTTTCCCAGGCCGGTTCCGCCGCCGCGATCGCCTTGGGGTCGCTGCCGGGCTTCAGCACCGCATACCACCAGCCGGACTGCCAGCCCCATTGGGTCAGGAAATCCTTCTGCTCCGCCCAATAGCTGACCGGATCGTAGCGGGCGATCATGTTGAACTTCATGTGGCTATTCTTGGGCAGGTCCTTGAACACCGCGGTGACGCGGTGATCGACAGGCTTGCCGCGCAGCATGATCGTCAGGGTCTTGCCGATCGGATCCTCGGCGCCGAACAGCTGCTGCGCCTGAGTTTCGGACAAGACGACCGAGCCGACATCCCTGAGCGCACTGCGGGGATCGCCTTTCACCAGCGGGAAGTTAAAGACATCGAAGAATGGACCGTTGACGAGCGAGCCGTCCTCGATCGCGATCGCCTCGCCGCCTTTCAGCACCGTGAAACCGCTCCCCTGCGCGTAAACCATCCGCTCGACCTGCGGGAAATCCTTCTGGAAAGCCGGGCCCGCGACATAGGACGCCATCTGCAGGTTCTGGTCTTGGCCCGTCTCCTTGTCGTGATACCAGGTCTGCCACTGATAGATGTTCTCGCTGTTCGGCACCCAGCGGTCGAAGCCCACCTCATAGCGGACGAAGAGCAGGATCAGCAGGCAGGCGGCCATGCCGATCGCGAGGCCCAGGATGTTGATCGCCGCATAGACGCGGTTCTTCATCAGCGACCTGATGCCGACCGTCACATAATTGCGCCACATGAAAATCTGCTCCTTATTCGTAGCGCAGGGCGCGGATCGGGTTCGCGCTCGCGACTTTGATGGCGTGAGCGGCGATGGTGCCGATCGCGATGATCAGCGCCAGCGCGCCGGCCAGGATGAAAGGCGTGGGGCTGAGGTCGATGCGGGTGTCGAACTTGTTCAGCCAGTCGCGCATTACCCACCAGGCGACCGGCCAGGCGATCAGGTTGGCGATGATGACGGGTCGGGTGAACTGCCACACCAGCAGCCGGACGATGTCCCGCGTCCGCGCGCCCATCACCTTGCGGATGCCGATCTCTTTCGTGCGGCGATCGGCGGTGAACGCGGCGAGCCCGAACAGGCCGAGGCAGCCGACGACCACCGACAGCAGCGCGAAGGCGGCGAAGGTTTGCGCCCGCGCGTCTTCCGCTTCGTAAAGCTTGCCGATGATGTCGTCGCTATATTTGGCGTTGAACGGCACTTCGGTGGTGATGCCGCGCCACATCCTCTCAAGCCCACGGCGCACCGCTTCCGGATCGCCGTGATAGCGCACGATCATGTGCGTGTGGCCGCCGCCGCTGCGCGCGTTCAGGAAAATGATCGGGTCGAGCGGCTGGCGGATCGAGCGGAAACGGCTGTCCTTGACCACGCCGACGACAGTGATCGGCACCAGCCCGATCTCGTTGTCGACAAGGGCAGCGCGAAAGGTCTTGCCGACCACATCGGCCGGATGGCGGAAGCCGAGCCGTTGCGCCGCGAGCTCGTTGATCACGACGTTCACGCCCCGCGCCGCCAGCACCCGCTGGGCCGCATCGTCGGGCGGAAAAGGCAGGCTCATATCGTCGAGCGGCCTTTTGTCGTCGAACCAACGGCCCGCGACCAGCTTCAGCCCCATTGCATCAAAGAAGCCGACATCGACGGTGTAGTTTCCGATCGACAGCGGGTCTTTGCGCCCGGGCAGCATCACGCCGGTGTTGTTGTTATTGTCGGTGGCGATGCCGATGCCGGTGCGGCCGGCGGCGTCGACGCCCGGCACGCGGCGCGCGCGCTCGACGATCGCCTCGCCCTTGTCCAGCAGTTGATAACGGCTGAGCTCATTGACCTGGATGATATGGTCGCGGTTGTAGCCCGGATCCGCGGTGCGTGCGTAGACGGTCTGCGTATAGATGATCGCGGTGCAGATGATCAGCCCGATCGAAACCGCGAACTGGCCGACGACGAGCACCTGGCGCAAGCGCCCTGACCCCGGCGTTTCCGCCGATGACTTGTTCGCGCGCAGCACCGAAGCGGGCTGGAATCGCGAGATGAAGAAGGCGGGATACAGGCCGCCGAGAATGCCGACCGCCGCGACCAGCGCCAGCACCGGCAGGAAAACGCCGTCCGATCCGAAATAGCTGACCTTGATATCGGCACTCAGGAATTTCGCGAATGCGGGCATCAGCAGCTCGACCATCGCCAGCGCGATCAGCATCGACAGGAAGGTAACGATCACCGACTCGCCGATGAACTGGATGATCAGCTGGCGGCGATTGGCGCCCAGCACCTTGCGCAGCGCGACCTCACGCGCCCGCTGGCTCGCCCGGGCGGTCGAGAGGTTGGTGAAGTTCACCACCGCCATGCCAAGGATCAGCACCGCGATCACACCGAAGGTCACGATCGTCGTCCGGTCGTTGCCCGGCGTCAGCGCCGCGTCCTGCGCCTTGCCGAGATGGACGTCGCGGACGTTGATCAGGTGCCAGTCGCCGGAATCGCCGGCGTTAAAGCGCGCCTCGCCCGCATTCTGGTCCGGAATGTTGCGCTTTTCCCAGGCGGGCATCTGCGCCTCGATCGCTTTTACGTCCGCCCCGGGCTTCAGCCGCACATAAACCCAACCGGAGTTGCAGCCCCAGCAGGTCAGGAAGTCTGGCTCGGTCGCGAAGAAGCTCGGGAAATCGATCCGCGCGATCGCGTTGGCGGCGAAATGGCTGTTCTTCGGGATATCCTTGAAGACGCCCATCACCCGCAGATCGCGCATCTTGCCCTTGGAAATGACGGTAAAGGTACGGCCGATCACATTGGTCGAGCCAAAGCGCTTGGTTGCCTCGCTCTCGCTCATGATCGCGTTTCCGACCTGCTTCAGCGCGTCCTTGCTGCCCGCGACGAGCGGCAGCGGGATGGTGTCGAGGAAATCGCCGTCCACATAGCGGTAGTCCTCGGTCGAGCTCGCCTGACCGTCCTTGTAGAAAACCGGCTCAGACGAGAGCACGTACACCGAGCTGACGATCTGCGGGAAATCCTTCCGGAGCGCCGCCTGCGAGGTGTAGGTGGACATCTGCCCATAGCCTTCCTCGCCCGTGTCGGGGTTCTTGAACCAGGTCTGCACCTGATAGATGTCGGCCGCCGTGGGCAGGTCGCGGTCGTAGCTGAACTCGTAGCGCACGAAGAGCAGGATCATCAGGCACGCCGCCATGCCGATGGCGAGACCGAGGATGTTAATGAACGCGTAGGTCCGGTTCTTCATCAGCGACCGGAGGCCGACCGTCACATAATTGCGCCACATGATCTGATCCTACTCGTAGCGGAGCGCGTGGATGGGGTTGGCGCGGGCGACGCGCAGGGCGTGTGCGGCGATGGTGCCGACCGCGATCAGCAGCGCCAATCCGCCCGCCAGCAGGAAAGGCGCTGGACCGAGGCCGATGCGGGCGTCGAAGCCGTTCAGCCAGCTGCGCATCGCCCACCAAGCCGCCGGCCAGGCGACCAGGTTGGCGAGCACGACCGGTTTGGCGAACTGCCAGACCAGCAGCTGGACAATGTCGCGGCTGCGCGCGCCCAGCGCCTTGCGGATTCCGATCTCCTTGGTCCGCCGTTCGGCGGTAAAGGACGCCAGGCCGAACAGGCCCATGCTGGCGATGACCACGGCGAGCGCGGAGAACGCGGCGAAGATGTCGGCCTTGGCCTGCTCCGCATCATACAGGTTGCGGACGATGTCGTCGCTGAACTTGGCGGTGAACGGCACATCCGGCGCGATCCGTTTCCACACGCTCTCGATCCGCGCGAGCACGGGGGCCGGCGCGCCGGTGAAGCGGACCAGCAGCCAGCTCGGCTGATAGCGGTCGTAAAGAAAGACGATCGGCTCGACCGGTTCGCGGATCGAACGGAAGCGGCTATCCTTGACGACGCCGACGACCGTGATCGGGGTGCGGCCATTGGCATCGACATCGCCGTCATCGGCCATCAGCACCTTGCCGACGGCATCGCCGGGCGCGCGGAAACCGAGGCCGCGCGCTGCGAATTCGTTCAACACCACGCTATAGCCGCGATGCGCCAGGGCCGCGACCACTTCGTCCGACGGCGGCAAGCCTTCAAGCGTGCTGTCGTCGGTCGCGCGGCCCACCTGGAAGTTGCGGCCGGCGGCGAGGCGGATTCCCATCGTCGGAAAGAAGGCCGGATCGACGCGGTACAGGTTCAGCTCGAAGCCTTCAGCCGCGCCAGGTGCCTGCACGGTCATATTCTCCATCGGGAAGGTCGCGACGCCGATCGTCGAGCGCCCGGCTGACCGCACGCCGTCGATCCCGCGAATTTCGTGCAGCAATGTCTCGATTACGGGCCGAATCGCGCGGCGTCCGACATTGTCGATCTGGATCAGACCCTCGCGCTTGTAACCCGGGTCAGCCGTGCGCGCATAGACGGTTTGCGCGTAGATGACGGCGGTGCAGACGATCAGCCCGATCGAGACCGCGAACTGAACGACCACCAGCGCCGTGCGCAGCGTGAACGAGCCGCTGCCATCGATCGCCGCGACATTGGCTTTCAGGATCGCGGCGGGCCGGAAGCGGGAGAGATAGAAGGCGGGATAGAGTCCCCCCGCCGCGCCCACCAAGAACGTCAGCATCACCGCCGGTGACAGCAAACCTTCGCTGCCGAGATAAACCAGCTTCATGTCAGTCTTAAGAAAGACGTTCAGGGCCGGCAGCAGCGCTTCGACTAGGGCAAGCGCTACGATCATCGCCAGTGCGGCGAGCAGGACGGACTCGGTCAGGAATTGCAGAATCAATTGCGTGCGGCTCGCGCCCACCACCTTGCGCAGCGCAACTTCGCGGGCGCGCTGCGACGCGCGGGCGGTGGCGAGGTTCGTGTAGTTGATGACGGCAACGCCGAGGATCATCAGCGCGACGAGCGCGAAGGTCAGCAGCGTCTTGCGGTCGTTGCCGGGCGTCATCGATCCGCGCTGCGCCTCGCCCAGATGAACGTCGCGGATGTTGATCAGCTTCCAGTCGTTGCTGTCGCCAAGGTTCGAGCGCCGGCCCCCGCTCATCTCGTCGGGGATGTTGCGTTTTTCCCAGGCGGGCATGCGCCGCATGATGGCCGCGACGTCCGCCCCAGGCCTTAGCTTTATATAGGCCCAGCCGTTCTTCGGTGCCCACTGAGTGAGATATTTGGGATTGCTGCTCCAGTAGCTGACCGGGTCGTAGCGCGCGACGATCGACAAAGCGAGGTGGCTGTGATGCGGGTCGGCGACGACGCCGGTCACGCGATAGTCGGTCGACTTGCCGGCGAAGACGAGGGTCAGCGTCCTACCGATTGGATCAGCCGAGCCAAAGCGACGCGCCGCTTCGCTCACAGTCAGAACCAGCGAATTGGGCGATGCCAGCGCGGTCCGGCGATCGCCGCGCACGAGCGGCAGTTTCAGAACATCGAAGATATTGCCGTCCGCGAATACGAAATGGTCGGCGGTGGTCGCCTCGCCATTCTGGATGATGACGGGGTTATTGTTGCCGAGATAGACCAGTGCCTCGATCTCGGGGAAATCCTTCTTGAGCGCCATCGCCGAGGCGATCGAGGTCATCTGTTGGCCGCCGGCCGGCTCATCCTCCGACGCCGAATACCAATTCTGAAGTTGATAGACGCGGTCGCTGGCCGGAAGCGCCGCGTCATAGGACAGTTCGTAGCGCACCCAGAGCAGGATCAGCAAGCACGCCGCCAGCCCCAGCGCGAGGCCGAGGATGTTGATGAACGCATAGCCGCGATGCTTCATCAGCGAGCGAAAGCCGACCGTAAGATAGTTCCGCCACATAACCACCCCTTCCCGTTTCCCCGTCTCCCGAGAGCGTCATGCCGCGCGGCGGCGTTCCACCAGGACCTTGCCGTCCAGCATGTTGACGACGCGCCCGGCATAATCGGCGTGGGCGGGCGAGTGCGTGACCATGACGATGGTCGAGCCTTCCGCGTTCAGCTTCTGCAGCATCCGCATCACTTCCTCGCCATGATGGGTATCGAGGTTGCCGGTCGGCTCGTCGGCCAAGATCATCTTCGGCTCTCCCACCACCGCGCGCGCGACCGCGACACGCTGCTGCTGGCCACCCGAAAGCTGGCTCGGCCGGTGCTTGGCGCGGTGGGCGATGCCGACCTTGTCCAGCACGGCCTCGACGCGGCTCTTGCGCTCGGAAGCGGGAATGTCGTGATAGAGAAGCGCGAGCTCGACATTTTCGCGGACCGAGAGCTCGTCGATCAGATTGAAGCTCTGGAAGATGAAGCCGATATGCTTCTTGCGGATGTCGGCGAGCTTGGCCTCGGGCAGCCCCGCGACCTCGCCGCCATTGAAGACGTAGGAGCCGCTCGACGGGCTGTCGAGCATGCCGATCACGTTCAAGAGCGTCGACTTGCCGCAGCCGGACGGACCCATGATCGCGACGAACTCACCGTCGGCGATGTCGAGATCGATCCGGTCGAGCGCGGTCGTCTCGACGGTGTCGGTGCGGTAGACCCGCGCGAGTTCACGCATGCTCAGCATGGTACGCTTTCCTTTCACTTCTTCTGGAGGTCGAGCCGGTCCTTGTCGGCGAAACCGGTGTAGGGAGAGGTCAGAACCTTCTCGCCGGGCTGCAACCCGTCGAGCACTTCGATGAAATCGGCGTTACGGCGACCGAGGCGGACCGGGCGCTTGACGGCTTCGCCGCCATCCTGGGTCACGACGAACACCCAGGCGCCGCCGGTGTCGTTGTAGAAGCTGCCATTGGGGATCAGGAGCGCCGGCGCTGGATCGCCCAGGGTCAGCTTGGCCTGCAGCGTCTGGCCGCGCTGCAGGCCCTGCGGCTCCGGCCCGATGAACTGCAGATCCACCTCGAACTGGCCGTTGGTGACTTGCGGGTAAATCTTCGTGACTTTCAGGGCGTAGGTCTTGCCGCCCTGATCGATCACCGCTTTCTGGCCGACAATGACGCGGCCGAGATAGAATTCGTCGACGCCAGCGATCAGCTTGTTGGAGCCCGGGCTGTCGATCTGACCGATCCGCTCGCCGCTCTTGACCGACTGGCCCACCTGGATTTCGAAGCCGGAAAGCTGGCCGGCGACCGGGGCGCGCAGCTTCAGCGATTCGAGGTTCAGCCGTGCGACGTCGAGGCTGGAATTCATCGACGCGGCCGACTGGCGAAGCTGCGTGAGTTGGCTGGTCTGCAACCGCTCATCGGTCGCCTTGGTCCGCTGCTGCACCGCGTATCGCCCGCGCTGATAGGCGAGATCGGCGGTCGTGTCGTCGAACTGCTTGCGCGCGATAAAGCCGCGCGCCGCCAGGGCGGCCTCGCGCGCATGCTGGCGCTCGGCCTTGTCCAGCGCCGCCTTCGCTTCGTACATGCCGCGCTCGTCGGCGAGCCGGGTCTGGGCGAGTGCCAGTTCCTGGCTGCGCATCGAGTTCAGTTCGCGCGACACGTCGGTCTGACGGGCGAGCACGGACAGCTGCAGCTCGGGATTGGACAGGACCGCCAGCAGCTGCCCCTTCTGGACGCTCGCACCGTCCTCGACCAGCTTCTCCTCGATGCGACCGCCTTCGACCGAGTCGAGATAGATGGTGAGGAGTGGCGTCACCCGTGCGCGCAGCGGAAGAAAGTCGTCGAACGTCCCGCGCTTGACGGTCGAGACCGTCACCCGGTCGGCGGCCACTGTCTGTGAATTACCGCTGGGCGAATAGGCGTAAAAGCCGATCGCCGCGACCGCGAGCGCGCCGGCGGCGATGCCGGCCTTGACCCGGTCGGAGAGACCGCGCCGCTCGACCACCTTGTCCATCGCGCCGCCGCTAACCGGCTCGCGCGGGGAAGAGGTCTCAGAAGTCATTCGAACGACGCTCATTCACGAGTCTCCAAAACCAGGGCAGCAAGCATCGTGCCATTTATGAAAACATTTGTAGTCGAGACAGGATGCCGGCCAGAACGCGCGCACTCCTGTCCGAAACCGAACAGGAGTGTCCGCTTCTGAACAGAGCCCCGCGCCCCGCCGGCATCGGCTGTCAGGCCAGGACCGGCATGTCAGGCCGCTGGGCGCAGGCCAGCGTGCCTGCATTGGCCGGTTGCGGTGCGACGGTTACAAATGTAGTCATAGCGCCGGCGGCCATTGCCGCGGACGCGAAGAAAAGGCGGATCTTGAACATGGCACTGCTCCTCTTTGTCGTTTCGTCGGACGCTTCGCCCAGTCGTGGAATGATGAGCGAAAGTCGTGCCAGACCCGCGAAAGCCGCAGAAAAGCGCGGTTCCTGGAATTTTCATGGAGGCCGGGCGATCCGGGGTGCGCGCCGCGCGGGATTTGCCTATGTCCGGAATCGAACACGAACTGTGCGGAGCCGGACGCGGTGAGCGCCAAACCTTTCGAGCTTGCCCTAATCGTCGACGACGATCCCGACATCCTGCTCGCCGCGCGGCTGCTGCTACGCGACTTGTTCGCGGACGTGATCGTCGCCGAGCAGCCGGACGAGGCGCTCGCCAAGACCGCCAACCGTGCCCCGGACGTCATCTTGCTCGATGCGAATTTCGCGCGCGGGGCGACCAACGCGGCCGAAGGCTTCGAAGCGCTCGCCCGCTTTATCGAACGCGACCCAGAAGCAGTGGTCGTGATGATCACCGCGCATGGAGGAGTGCAAATCGCCGTGGAAGCTATGAAGCGAGGCGCGACCGATTTCGTCTCCAAGCCCTGGTCCAACGAACGGCTGCTCGCGACGGTGCGTACGGCGGCGTCGCTGCGGCAATCGCGCAAGGCCGTGACGACCGAGCGGCAGAAAGTGGTGGAAGCCACCCTCCCCGCCGCTGGTGGCGAGACTCCGTTGCTCGGCAACTCGCCCGCGATGCAACGGGTCGCGCAGCTGATCGAGCGCGCGGCGCCGACCGACGCCAATGTGCTGATCCTGGGCGAGAACGGCACCGGCAAGGAGCTGGTCGCACGCGAACTCCATCGCCGCTCGCGCCGCGCCGAGCGGGTCATGCTGTCGGTCGATCTCGGCGCGGTCGCCGAAAGCCTGTTCGACTCGGAACTGTTCGGCCATGTGAAAGGCGCGTTCACCGACGCCCGCGCGGATCGGATCGGTCGCCTTCAGGCAGCCGACGGCGGCACGCTCTTTCTTGACGAGATCGGCAACCTTCCCTTGCATTTGCAGCCCAAGCTTCTGACAGCGCTCGAACAGCGCCGAGTGACGCCGGTCGGCTCGAACAAGTCGGTTCCGATCGATGTGCGCGTGATCGCCGCGACCAACCTTTCGGCGCAGGCCTTGGGTGACGAAAGCCGGTTCCGCCCCGATCTACTCTTCCGCCTCAACACCGTCGAGATCGAGCTGCCATCGCTGCGCCAGCGCCGCGAGGACATTCCGATGCTTCTCGACCATTATCTCGGCCTCTATGCGCGCAAATATGACAAGCCGGTGCCGCCGGTCTCCGGCGCCGTGCTGGCCGCGCTGACGGCCTATGACTGGCCCGGCAATGTCCGCGCACTGCGTCACGCCGCCGAGCGCGCGGTGATCCTGTCGGACGGCGGCCCGCTTGGCATCGATGATTTCTCTATCCGCCGCCAGGCCGAGCATATCGCGATCGTCGCGGTCCAGGGCGACAGCGATCTCAACCTGGAACGCTCCGAGCGGCAGATGATCGAGCGGGCGCTGAAGAAACACGCCTATAACATCTCGCTCGCCGCCAATGAGCTGGGCCTCACCCGCGCCTCGCTGTACCGCCGCATGGAAAAACATGGCCTTTAAGGGCCAGTTCGCGCTTGGCCTTACCTGGCGGATGCTGGTGCTGCTGGCGATGCTGGCGGCCTTCGCCGCATCGCTCGCCAACCCCAACCTGGGTGCCGCACGAATTATCGCGGCAGCGCTCGTTCTCGCCGCTGCGCTGGGCCTGTGGAATTTCATCCAGCGCACGAACCTCGAAATGGCGCGCTTCGTCGAGGCGATCCGCTTCGGCGACATGTCGGCCAGCTTCGCGCGGCCCGCGGCGGGGTCCGGCTTCGACGCGCTCGGCGACGCGCTCGACTCGGGCATCCGGGCGCTGCGCGAGCAGCGCGCGCGCATGTCCGACGAAAGCCGCTTCTACGAGGCGATCGTCGATGACCTGCCGATCGCGCTGCTTCTGATCGATCACGAGGAACGGGTCGAGCCGGTCGGCAAGACCGCGCGGCGCATGTTCGGCGCATTGGAAGGCGTGCGCGTCGCCGATTACGCCCAGTTCGGCGAAGGCTTCGCGCAATGCCTGCGCAGCCTTCAACCCGGCAGCCGCCAACTGGTGACGATGGCGCTGGAGAGCGGCCAGACCCAGCGGGCGTTGCTTCGCGCCGCCGCCGTCCACCGCCTGGGCGGATCGCACCGCGTCATCACCGTCCAGCCGATCCAGGATGCACTGAACGCCGTGGAGATCGCGACGCAAAGCGATCTGGTCCGGGTGCTGACGCACGAGATCATGAACTCGATGACGCCGGTCACCTCGCTCGCGCGCACCGCCGCCGATCTGATGGTGCAGGCGGACCGGGGCGGTGACGCGACGATCGCCGATGCTCGCGCGGCGGTCGAAACACTCGCGCGCCGCGCCGACGGCGTCATGCATTTCGTTCAAAGCTACCGCCAGATCAGCCGGACGCCGCAGGTTCACCGCCAGGTGTTCGTCGCCACCCCGTTCGCCGACGAGTTGCGGCGCCTGTTCGAAGCCGACTGGCCTGCCGACCGCGTTCGCCTCGATCTTGGCGTCGTGCCGGAAACGATGATGATCGACGCCGATCCCGACCTGCTCGCCCAGCTGCTCATCAATCTGCTGCGCAATGGCGCCGAAGCCGCGGAGGGAACCGCTGCCGAGCCGCGCGTCGCGCTGCATTTCGAGGCCACGCGCGGCGGCGGCGCGACGATCCTGGCCGATGACAACGGCCCCGGCATTCCCGAGGCCAAGCGCGCCGAGGTCTTCCTTCCTTTCTTCACCACCAAGCCCGAGGGGACGGGCGTGGGCCTCAGCCTCGCCCGCCAGATCGTCCTCGCTCATGACGGCACCATCGGCGTCGAGAGCAGTCCGCTGGGTGGCGCACGCTTTCGCATCGTGCTGTAACGTCCTATCGTCCCGCCAACGATAGAGGGACGCGCGTCATGGGTTATGCGGAAGACAAGCAGCTGCACGATTCGGTGGAGCTGGTCGGCATGCGCGCGCAGGCAACCACGATCGGCCTGATCCAGCTGTCGATCGAGCTGCGCAACGCAGGCGTGCTCGACGGTGGCGCGATCGACCGGATCAAGGGCGTCATCGCCAACGAGATTTCCTTGAACCGCCCCCGCTCGATCCCCGCCGAGCAGTTCCAGGACAATCTGCGTGCACGGCTCGACCGGCTGTTCTCGGGTGAAGACAAGGTCGGCGAAGTCGGCCCGGACGTGATCGCGCCTCAGCGCTGACGCGCGGTCAGCCGCTGCGCCGCGAGCAGCGAGGCAAACGCGAATGACGCCTGGGCCGCCAGCCCCGCCGTCCACCACCCGCCGAGCGCGAACGGCAGCAGCAGCCAGACCAGAGCGTCCGGCTCGGCCAGCCAGAGCGGACGGCGGGCCGGGCGGCCGATCAGCCGTTCATGCTCGAAAAGGGCGGTCATGAAGCCAAGCGTCGCCGCCGCCAACGCGATCGTACCCCAGCCGAGCGGACGCTGCGCCCAGCCCATCGCCAGCAAGGCCGCGCCCGCCGCGCCATAGCGAATGCCGGGCCAGCGGCTCCCATCCCGCCGAGAACGCATCGACAGCGCGCCAATATGGCGGCCGAGCGTATCGACCGGACCGGACAGCATCGCGAGCAGCAACCCGGCCCACGGCCAGCCCATGATGGACGTAATGGCTGACAGCAACAGCAGGCCAGCGCTGCCCGCCCGCAACCAGGCCGGATCGACCAAAGCCGCCATTGCATGCGGAGCGATCAGTCGCGCGAGTGGGTCGAAAACGTGGCGGTCGAGCAGGCCAGCGTGGCGGCGGGTCGCCGCCGCGCCGATCGCTTGCTCGACAGCCAGGGCGCTCGCCGGATCGACGATCTGTGCCAGCAGCGGCGTAGCGATGCCGACGCCCACCCGCTCCGCGCCGGACTGAACCGCATTGCGCAGCAAGGTCGATTGCAGGTCCCAATCGCCGAGCATCCGCGCCGTGCGCCGCACCAGTTCGCCATCAGCAAGCAGCAAACCGGCCCATCGCGAGGAGGAATCGATCAGCTCCCACGCGTCCATGCCCGGTGCGTCGGGAAGAACCAGGATCGCCGGCGCTGGCGCGGCGAGCAGCCGCTCGACAGCGCTATCATCGGCGACGATGCCGTCGCCGATGAACAACAACCGCTCATCTGGTTTCACGCGTTGGGCGACGTCGTGGACATGGCGCAGCACTTCGACGGCCAACCCATCGCGCCTCAGCCGGGTGACGGCACCGGACAGTCCCGGCGGCAAGCGCTCGGCGATCGCGATCACTCGCTCCGCTCCAGCCTCGGTCAACAGATGCGCCTGTTGTTCCAGCACGGTCTGCCCGGCGACTGGCAGCTCGGCGCGCAAAGTGGCGCCGTCCGCGATCTCCTCGCAGGCGATGATAATTCCGGTCAGCATGTGCGGCCCCGCATCGGGCCGTGCACTAGGCGTTATGCATCGCCCTGCAAAGGCGCGAACGTCAGAGCGTGAGCAGCATCAGCCCGCGTTCGATGTCGCCCATCGCATTCGTGTCGCCGCGGCGTGAGTCCGCCGCCTTGCTGGCATGATGCATCAGCGTGGTCGCGCCGAAGCTGGCCGAGAGACCTTTCAGGCGCAGCGCGGCCTCGCGCCAATCCTGATCGTCCATAGCGTTGCGCATCGCTTCGACATGGCGCGAGGCGCTTTCCATGAACGCGGTTTCGAGCTCCGCGACGAGGGCGCGATCGTCACCGACAGCGGCGGCGAGCGAGAGGCTGATGGCTTGTTCGAACGACATGCCGCAGGATTATCCCCGAAAAGCTTAAAACCCGGTAACCCGGGCTTGTTCTCTCGCCACAAAAAGCTGGTATGCTGGCTCCATGACCCGGGGCAAGATCATCGGCCTGCATGCCGATCAAGACGACGAGCTGATTTTGGAAGAGCCGAGGCCGGTCCTGCCGGAACCCTATTATGAGCAGCCGCCGGTGCCAGCGCGCAGCGGCGGCACGATCGCGGTCGCGGTGCTGCTGACGCTGGCGGCACTGGCCTGGATCGCGTTCGTGGGGTGGAGCGTGGTGGCCGGTCCCGATGCGTTCGCCAATCTGGCGATGATCATCGGCGCGTCCAGCGCCCCCCTCGCGCTGATCGGCGTGGTGGGACTGCTGGCGCTGCGAACCAGCCGCCGCGAATCCGCGCGTTTTCTTGCCACCGCGCAGGGTCTGCGCTCGGAATCGGCCCAGCTGGAGCAGCGCGTCTCGCTGCTCGCCGCGCGCCTGGAGGCCAATCGCGAGGCGTTGGCCGACCAGACGCTCCAGATGACGCAGATCGGAGAAGAAGCCGCGACCAGGCTCGCACAAGTGGCGGCGACCTTTCGGCAGGATGGAGAAGCGCTCGACCGGCACGCCGGCACACTTACGCAATCGGCGAGCGCTGCCAGTACCGAACTCAACGCGCTCATCGCCAGTCTTCCCAAAGCGCAGGAGCAGACGGGCGGCCTTGCCTCCGCGCTGACGCAGGCCGGCGAAGCGGCGCTTGCTCGAACCGAAGCTCTGGAAACCCAGCTCGCCACGCTGAGCGAACGCGGCCGCGAGGCCGACGGGATCGCGCAGGGCGCCGCCCAGAAGCTGGCCGACCATCTCGCCCGGATCGAAAACAGCACCGAAACGGCCCGCACCCAACTCGACGCCACTGCCGATCATATGAACGAGGCAGTGCAGTCCGCGCTCGCTCGCGCCGCCGAAGCGCTCGACGAGGCCCGGCGCAGCGTCGAGGCGCAAGGTGCCGCGATGCTGGCGATGGTCGACCAGTCACGCGCCGCGATCGACACCAGCGGCGGCCAGGCGGCGGATTCGCTGGCCGCGCGGCTGGGAGAAATCGGTGCGCAGGTCGATGCGCTGGGCCGCAACATCAATGCGCATGACGAAACCGGTCGCGGCATGGTCGAGCGCATTTCCACCGGCGTCGCCGATATCGAGCAGCGGCTCGAGCGGCTGGATCAAAGCGGCACCGCGCGTACCGAGCAGCTCTCAACCGTGATCGCCGGCCTGGCCGAGCATGCCGACAAGCTTTCCACGTCGCTCTCCACCGCAGGAGATGCCGCCGATTCCTATATCGCGCGCAGCGAGTCGCTGCTGACTGCCCTGGACGCCAGCGCGCGGGAGATCGACGAGACGCTTCCTGCGGCACTCGCGCGCCTTGACAACCTCGCCTCGGCCAGCCGCGACCGGATCGACGCGATGCGGCCGACCGTGAGCGAGATCGAGACCGGCGCCACCGCCGCGCTGGACCGCCTCGCCCAGACCGAGAAATTGCTTCAGCAGCAGCGTGAGGCGATCGAGCTGTTCGGCCAGACCGCCGACCGCCACCTGCAGACCGGCAAGCGCAGCGCGGGCGAGTTGAGCGCCGCCGTCGATGCGGCGCATCAACGCATGACTTTGGTGGCCGACGGCTCCGGTCCGCAGCTGGTCGACGTCATGCTCCGCGTCCGCGATGCCGCCAATCAGGCGGCCGAGCGCGCGCGGGAGACGTTCGAGCGCATCGTGCCGCAAGCGGCCGCCTCGATCGGCCATGCGACCGACAAGGCGATCCAGGATGTGGTCGCGGCGCGGGTGGAGAAGCAGCTCGCTTCGGTCGCCGAAGCCGCCGAGCGCGCCGTTTCCGCCGCCAACAATGCCGCCGCCCTGCTCCAGCAGCAGATCGAAAGCGCGCACAGCGGCGCAGAAGCGCTGGAAACCCGGGTCGAGATGGCGCGCGACAAGGCGGACGAGGTCAACCGCGACAATTTCGGCCGCCGCGCGTCGCTGCTGGTCGAGGCGCTGAACTCGACCGCGATCGATGTCGCCAAAATCCTGTCGAACGAAGTCACCGACAGCGCCTGGGCGGCGTATCTGAAGGGCGATCGCGGCGTCTTTACCCGCCGCGCCGTGCGCCTGCTGGATGCCGGCGAAAGCAAGGCGGTGCTGACCTATTACGAAAGCGACCCGGAATTCCGCGAGCAGGTCGGCCGCTACATCCACGATTTCGAGGCGATGCTGCGGAACGTCCTCGCCACGCGCGAAGGGCAGCAGATCGCGGTGACCCTGCTCTCGTCGGACATGGGCAAGCTTTACGTAGCGCTCGCCCAGGCAATCGAGCGGCTGCGGACTTAGTTGTCGTACCGCGACGCGTAATCGAGGTCGGCTGGCGTTACCCAGCCATAGACATAGTTCGCATAATAGAGGCCGAACAGGATCGTCGCGATGATGGTCGTGCGGATCGCCATGCGGCGCCAGTCATAGCCATGTGGCGCGCTGTCCGCCTGGCCCGGCACGCGATCGGCGCCCGCTTCCTCGTGAGTGCGCACGCCGAACGGCAGCGCGAGGAACACGGACAGCGACCAGAACAGCACATAAATCGCAAGAATGGACGTCCAGCGCATGATCCGATCCTAGACTCTCAGAAGGAGCACGTCGACGACCGGCTTCTTGCCGGTCCATTCGACGGCCTTGCGCCGCACGGCCAGCCGGATCGCCTCGCGCAGCTTAACCTCGTCCTTGGCGCCGGTGCGGGCGGCTTCCTCGGCCGCGTCGCAGGCGGCGGCGATGAAATCGTCCTTGTCTTCCTCGACCGGAACGCCCTGCAGTTTCACTTCACTGCCTTGCACACGGCCTGCGGCATTGAGGGCGACCGCGACCGAGACTTGGCCGAAGCTGGCGAGGCGGCGGCGTTCGTTGATCGTGGTGCCGTCGGCGGGGAGGATGACGTCGCCGTCGAGAACAAGCCGCCCTGCCCGCTCCTGCCCGACGATTGTCGGACCGCCGGGAGAAAGGCGCAGCATCGTGCCGTTTTCCTGCACCACGGCTTTCGGCACGCCCTGCTCCAGCGCGAAACGGGCCTGCTCGGCCATGTGACGGCGCTCGCCGTGCACCGGCAGGATGATCTTCGGCCTGATCCATTTATACATCAACGCCAGTTCGGGCCGTCCGGGATGGCCGGAGACATGGACGTGCGCCTGGCGGTCGGTGATCATGCGGATGTTCTTCGCCGCCAGCGCGTTCTGTATGCGGCCGATCGCGATCTCGTTGCCAGGAATCTGCTTCGACGAAAAGACGACCAGATCGCCTTCGTCCAGCTTCAGCGGATGCTGATCGAAGGCGATGCGGCCAAGCGCGGCGCGCGCTTCCCCCTGCCCGCCGGTCCCAACGATCAGCACTTCGCGCGGAGGCAGCGCCATCGCCGAGTCAAAATCGACCGGCTCCGGGAAATCCTTCAGATAGCCGACGCTTTTCGCGACACGCAGGATGCGATCGAGCGAGCGACCGGCGACGCAGATCCGCCGGCCCGTGTCGCGCGCGACCTGGCCCAGCGTCTGCAACCGCGCGGCGTTCGACGCGAAAGTGGTGACGAGCACGCGCCCCGTCGCCGCCGCGATCACGGCATCCAGCCCCTCACGCACTGCGGCTTCGGAGCCCGAGGCGGCCTCGTTGAACACATTGGTCGAATCGCAGACCAACGCGAGCACGCCCTTGTCACCGATCTCTTCCAGTTCGGCCGCCGTGGAGGGCGTGCCGAGCAGCGGCTCCTCGTCCAGCTTCCAGTCGCCGGTGTGGAAGATGTTGCCGTACGGCGTCTCGATCAGCAGCGCATTGCCTTCGGGGATCGAGTGAGCGAGCGGCACATATTCGAACCCGAACGGGCCGAGATGAAACTGGCCATGCTCGCGGTCTATCACGTGCAGCTTGATCTGATCGGCGATGCCTTCCTCTTCGAGCTTGCCGCGGATGAGGCCGGCGGTGAACGGCGTAGCGTAGAGCGGCACGCCGAGATCGGCGGCGAGATAGGGCAGCGCGCCGATATGATCCTCATGGCCGTGGGTCAGCACGATGCCGAGCAGATCGTCGCGGCGTTCCTCGATGAAGCTCAGGTCCGGCAGGATCAGATCGATGCCGGGATAGGCCGGATCGGCGAAGGTGATGCCGCAATCGACCATCACCCATTTGCCTTCGCAGCCATAGAGATTGACGTTCATCCCGATCTCGCCGGACCCGCCGAGCGCGAGAAAGAGAAGTTCTTTTTTGGGGGTCACTTGTGTTTACTGCTTTCTTATTCTTCATTCCCGCAGAAGCGGGAACCCAGGCGGTTCAGTTCGAACAGAATTAGCTGGGTCCCCGTTTTCGCGGGGATGACGATGTGATTTGTTAGCCCTTGATATGGGCACGCTCCGCCAGCATCGCCAGTCCGCGCAGGGTGAGGTCCGGCTCGATCATGTCGAACGCGCTCGTGTGCTGCTCGAACAGGACCGCGAGGCCGCCGGTGGCGATCACCTTGGCCGGGCGTCCGATCTCCGCCCTCATGCGCGCGACCAGACCTTCCATCATCGCGATATAGCCCCAATAGATGCCGATGTTCATCTGATCGACGGTGTTACGGCCAATGACAGAGTCGGTCGCGGGTGCCTCGATCGCGATGCGCGGCAGCTTGGCGGCGGCATTGACCAGCGCGTCCAGCGACAGGTTGATGCCCGGCGCGATGATCCCGCCCTTATAGGCGCCGTTATAGTCGATCCAGTCGAAGGTGGAGGCGGTGCCGAAATCGACGACGATCAGATCGCCCTGGTGCAGCGCGTGCGCGGCGATCGCATTGACCGCGCGGTCGGCGCCGAGATTCTGCGGCTCGTCGACGTCCAAATCCATGCCCCATTCCACCGGCGCGCGGCCGGCGATCATCGGATCGACGCCGAAATACTTCGTCGACAGCACTTCGAGATTGTGGAGCGCGCGCGGGACAACGGTGGAGATGATGACGCTGTCCACCGCCTTGCGATCCAGCCCCTCCAGCGCGAGCAATTGCGTCAGCCACACCGCATATTCGTCGCCGGTTCGCCTGGGATCGGTCGCGATCCGCCAGCGCGCGCGCGGCTCGTCCCCGCTCTCGAAAAGAGCGAAGACGATGTTGGTGTTCCCTGCATCGACCGCGAGCAGCATCGCGGACCCTCCCTTCAGATCGTGAAAACATCGCCTGCGTGAATCACTTGCACCTCTCCCGAGGCCAAGCGCAAGCGGAGCGCGCCATCGGCGTTGAGGCCACCGAACAGGCCCTCGATCGGCAGCTGGTCTGGCAGCCGTACCGACAGTGCGGTGCCGATGGGATGCGCCCGCTCAAGCCAGCGCCGGCGTACGGGTTCCAGCCCGCCGCGCCACACACCCCGCCACCGCGCGAAAGCCTCTGCCAGATCGCGCAGGAGCAGATCCGGGTCGGGTGCTGCAAGTCCTTCCGCCGCTAGGCTGGTCGTGGCGCGGTCCAGCCCTTCTGGATGATGCGCAAGATTGACGCCGATGCCGACCACCACCGCATCCCCGGCGCGCTCAAGCAAGATGCCGGTCAGCTTGGCGCCGCCAATGAACAGGTCGTTCGGCCACTTGATCCAAACCGACGCGCCGTAGGCCGTGAGCGCCTCATCCAGCGCGACCGACGCGACCATCGCCAACGTCGCCGCCGAAGGATCGCCCGGCCGCAAGCGCACGATCGTGCTCGCATGGAGATTGCCCGGCGGCGACACCCAGGCGCGGCCAAGCCGCCCCCTCCCCGCCGTCTGCTCGACCGCGCGCAGCCATTGCCCCTCGGCCCCGCCGCGAGCGGCGAGCGCCAGCATGTCGGCATTGGTGGACGCGGTGGACGCGACCGTGCGGATATCGATCAGAACAGCGCCCGCGCGGCGTTGGCGCTCACCGCGCCCAGCGCCGGAATCAGGAAATAGCCGAGGGGCGACATCGCAACGGCGCTGAGCGCGATCAGTCCGCCCTCGACCTTGTTTTCGATCGGGCGATAGGCAGCGCCGGCTTCGTCGAAATACATCGTCTTGATGATGCGGAGATAATAATACGCGCCGATCACCGAGGCGGCGATGCCGATCGCCGCGAGCGGCCACAGGCCGGCTTTCACCGCCGCGTCGAACACCACGAATTTGGACCAGAAGCCCAAGAGCGGCGGAATGCCGGCCAGCGAGAACATGAAGATCGCAAGCGCCGCGGCAAGGCCGGGGCTGGTCGACGACAGGCCCGAGAGGCTCTGGATCGTCTCGACATTGTTGCCGTCCGCGTCGCGCATCTGCAGCACGACCAGGAAGCTGCCCAGCGTCATGATGATGTAGATCGCCATATAGGTCATCACCGAGGCGACACCGTCAGGCTGACCCGGCTGGACGGCGGCGAGACCGATCAGCGCGAAGCCGACATTGTTGATCGAGGAGTAGGCGAGCAGCCGCTTGATGTTGGTCTGGCCGATCGCAGCGACCGCGCCGAGCACGATCGATGCGAGCGCGGAAAAGATCACGATCTGCCGCCATGCCTCATAGGCAGGACCCATCGCCTCGACCGTCAGGCGCACCATAAGGCCCATCGCCGCGACCTTGGGCGCGGAGGCGAAGAACGCCGTCACCGGCGTCGGCGCGCCTTCGTACACGTCCGGCGTCCACATGTGGAACGGCACGGCGGAAATCTTGAAGGCGACGCCCACCATCGCGAACACGATGCCGAAGAGCAGGCCGGTCGAAAGCGGGCCGGCGCCGATCTGGTCCGCGATCACATCGAACTGGGTGCTACCGGTAAAGCCGTAGAGCAAGGCGATGCCGTAGAGCAGGATGCCGCTGGCAAGCGCGCCGAGCACGAAATATTTGAGGCCCGCCTCGGCCGAGCGCGCATCGCGGCGCATGAAGCTCGCCAGCACATAGGCGGCAAGGCTCTGCAGCTCGAGGCCGACATAGAGCGTCAGCAGGTCGGTCGCCGAGACCATCATGCCCATGCCGACCGACGACAGCAGGATCAGAACCGGATATTCGGCACGCAGCTGGCCGCCATTGCGTTCGAAGAAATCGGGCGCGAGGATGACCGCCACCGCCGCGCCGCCATAGATGAGCACCTTGGCGAAGGCCGAGAAGGCGTCCGCCTTGTAGAGGCCATCGAACGCCGTGCCTGCGGGATTCAGTGACGCGATAATCGCGCCGATCAGCAGCAGCACCGCCACCCAGCCGATCGCCCGCGTCGCCTTGTCGCCGGCAAAGGCCGCGACCATCATCAGCGCGATCGCACCGACCGCAAGGATCAACTCCGGCAGGGTAACGAGAAGATTGTGTGCGTAGTCCATTATCTCAACCCGTCACCCCGGCGAAGGCCGGGGTCCAGCTGACACGCGCAGCTATAGAAAGAAGAAGCTGGATCCCGGCCTTCGCCGGAATGACGATGGAAATTGGCATCAGCGATGCCTCCCTTCCGCGAGCGCCCTCGTTTTGACCTCACCGACCGCGAAGGGCGGGTCGAAGCTGGGCTTGGCGCGGTCGATGCGGGCGACCAGTGCGCCGATGTCGTTGCGCATCGGCGCGAGGAAGCTTTCGGGATAGACGCCCATCCACATCACCACCGCCGCGATGGACCCGAGGCTCAGCAATTCCCGGCCATTCAGATCGGGCATCGCCGCTGCGTCCGCATTCTTCGAAACACCGAACGCCACGCGCCAGTAGAGGAAGAGCATGTAGCCCGCGCCGAGGATGATGCCGGTGGTGCAGATCGCGGTCGCGAACGTACTGACCTGCCATGCGCCCATCAGCGACAGGAACTCGCCGACAAAGCCGCTGGTGCCCGGCAGGCCCACCGAAGCCATCGTGAACAGCATGAACAACAGCGCATAGCGCGGCATATTGTTGGACAGGCCGCCATAGCGGGCGATCTCCCGTGTGTGCAGCCGGTCGTAGATCACGCCGACGCACAGGAAGAGCGCGCCGGAGACGAGGCCGTGCGACAGCATGACCACCATCGCGCCTTCCAGGCCCTGACGATTGAAGGCGAACAGGCCAATGATGACGATCGCCATGTGCGCGACCGACGAGTAGGCGATCAGCTTCTTCATGTCGGACTGCACCAGCGCCACCAGCGACGTGTAGACCACCGCGATTCCGGCTAGGCCCAGCATCAGCCAGACGAGTGCGCCCGACGCTTCCGGAAACATCGGCAGCGAGAAGCGGATGAAGCCGTAGCCGCCCAGCTTCAGCAGCACGCCCGCCAGGATCACCGAGCCCGCGGTCGGCGCCTGCACGTGCGCGTCGGGCAGCCAGGTATGGACCGGCCACATTGGCACCTTCACCGCGAAGCTGGCGAAGAAAGCGAGCCAGAGCCACGTCTGCGCCTGCACCGGGAAATCGGTGTTCATCAGCGTCGGGATGTCCGTGGTGTTGGCGAAGTTCGCCATCCACAGCATCGCGATCAGCATCAGCACCGATCCGAGCAGCGTATAAAGGAAGAATTTGTAGCTGGCGTAGATGCGGTTCGCGCCGCCCCAGATCCCGATGATCAGGTACATCGGGATCAGGCCGGCTTCGAAGAAGATGTAGAACAGGAACAGGTCCTGCGCCGCGAAGGTGCCGATCATCAGCACTTCGACGAGCAGGAACGCCGCCATATATTCCGGCACGCGCTTCTCGATCGAGGTCCAGCTCGCCAGTATACAGATCGGCATCAGGAAGACGGAAAGCTGGATCAGCATCAGCGCGATGCCGTCGATCCCGAGCGCCCAGGCGAAGCGGTCGCCGAACAGCGGCAGATGCTCCTGGAACTGCCATTGCGGCGCGCCCTGCCCTGCATCGAAACTAAGCCAGAGCAGGATGCCGAGCGCGAAATCGACGAGCGTTGCCGCCAGCGCCAGCCAGCGCGCGCCTTCCGGCTTCAGCCACAGGCAGGCGATCGCCGCCGCCATCGGCACCGCGAGCATCAGCGAGAGGATCGGAAAATCCAGCTGGTTCATCCCGCGATCGCCCAGGTGGCGGCGCCGGCCAGGCCGATCAGCATCACGAACGCGTAGGTATAGACATAGCCGGACTGGAGCCGGCCGGTGACGCGACTGGTTCCGGCGACGAGGGCGGCGGCGCCGTTCGGACCGAAACGGTCGATCGTGCCTTCATCGCCGCGCTTCCAGAAGAAACGGCCGATCGCGAACGCCGGGCGGACGAAGACAAGGTTATACAGTTCGTCGAAATACCATTTGTTGAGCAGGAAGGCGTAAAGTCCCGGGAAAAACGCCGTGAAACGCGCCGGAAGGCCGGTGTCCTTCAGATAGGCCCACCAGGCGACCAGCAGTCCCAGCAGCGTCGCCGCGGTGGCCGACAGCTTCACCCAGGCTGGGACCAAATGCATTTCGTGCATCAGATGCGCGTCGAAGAAGAGGCTGCCTTTCCAGAACTCGGTGCCGTGCTCGGCATCGATGAACGCGCCGTGGAATGCGAAGCCGGCAAACGCCGCGCCGACCGACAACAGGATCAGCGGCACCAGCATCGACCACGGGCTTTCATGCGGGTGATAGCCCGCCGTTCCCGTCACCGCATGAACGTCGTGGTGGCTGCTGTCGCCATGCTCCTGCGAAGGCGCATCATGCTCGCCGTGGACCGCATGCTGGATATGTTCCGAAGCGGCCCAGCGCGGGGCGCCGAAAAAGGTCAGGAACACCAGCCGCCACGAATAAAAGCTGGTCAGCAGCGCCGCGAACACGCCGACCGCGAAGGCAAGGCGCCCAGCGTCCGATCCGTTCGCATAGGCGGCCTCGATGATCGCATCCTTCGAATAGAAGCCGGCGAAGCCGAACACATCGGCAATGCCGACGCCGGTGATCGCCAGCGTGCCGATCGTCATCGCCGCGAAGGTGATCGGGATCGATTTCCTGAGGCCTCCATAGAAGCGCATGTCCTGCTCGTGGTGCATCGCGTGGATGACCGAACCAGCACCCAGGAACAGCAGCGCCTTGAAGAAGGCGTGGGTGAACAGATGGAACATCGCCGCGCCGTACGCGCCGATGCCTGCCGCGAAGAACATGTAGCCGAGCTGCGAGCAGGTCGAATAGGCGATCACCCGCTTGATGTCGGTCTGCGTCGTGCCGACCGTCGCCGCGAAGAGCGCCGTGGCCGCGCCGACGACCGTCACGACCGTCATCGCGGTGTGGCTCGTCTCGAACAGCGGTGACATGCGGCAGACCATGAACACGCCCGCCGTCACCATCGTCGCGGCATGGATCAGCGCGGAGACCGGGGTCGGACCCTCCATCGCGTCCGGCAGCCAGGTGTGGAGGCCCAGCTGCGCCGACTTGCCGCATGCGCCGACGAACAGCAGCAGGCACAGCAGCGTCATCGTATCGAGGCGCTGCCCGAGAAAGCCGATCGTCGAGCCGGCCATGCCCGGCGCCGCGGCCAGGATTTCGGGAATCGAGACGGTGCCGAACACCCAGAAAGTGCCAAAAATGCCGAGCATGAAGCCGAAATCACCGACCCGGTTGACGACGAACGCCTTGATCGCCGCCGCGTTGGCCGAGGGTTTGTAATACCAGAAGCCGATGAGGAGATACGAAGCGAGGCCGACGCCTTCCCAGCCGAAGAACATCTGGACGAGATTGTCCGCCGTCACCAGCATCAGCATCGCGAAGGTGAACAGCGACAAATAGGCGAAGAAGCGAGGCTGACTGTCGTCCTCCGCCATATAGCCCCAGCTATACAGATGGACGAGGGCGGACACGGAGGTGATGACGACCAGCATCACCGCCGTCAGCGTATCGACACGCAGCGCCCACTGGACATCGAACGCGTCGGACTTGATCCATTGCAGCACCGGCTCGACATGCGGGGTCTCGACCCCGCTCAGGAAGCCGATGAAGATCGGCCAGCTGAGCGCGCACGAAATGAACAGCGCGCCGGTCGTGATCGCCTTGGCGACGGTATTGCCGAGCGCACGGTTGCCCAGCCCGGCCACGATCGCCGCCAGCAGCGGCAGGAAGACGATAGCCTGGATCATGCTTTTACCGTCACCCCGGCGAAGGCCGGGGTCCAGACGGGCCTGGAACTACTGAAAGAAAACTGGGTCCCGGCCTTCTCCGGGAGGACGATGAAGGGCCGCACGACCATCACCCCTTCATCCTGTTCACGTCGTCAACCGCGATCGTGCCGCAGTTGCGGAAATAGATGACCAGGATCGCGAGCCCGATCGCGGCTTCGCCGGCGGCCACGGTCAGCACGAACATCGCGAAGATCTGCCCGACCAGGTCGCCCAGATAGGCGCTGAACGCGACCAGGTTGATGTTCACGGCCAGCAGGATCAGCTCGATCGCCATCAGGATGACGATGATGTTCTTCCGGTTCAGGAAGATGCCGAACACGCCCATCACGAACAGGATCGCGGACACGGTGAGATAGTGCTGAAGGCCGATCATTGGCCCTTTCCCCAAAAAGACTCGCTCGTCCCGAGCGGAAATAGGTGCGGCATCATAGCGACACCCCCTCGCCGGTCGGTTGGTTGACGATCCGCACGGCGTCCTGGGGTCGGCGCGCGATCTGGCGGCTCGGGTTCTGTGCGCGGGCGTCCCTGCGGTCGCGGTGAGTCAGCACGATCGCACCGATCATCGCGACCAGCAGCACCAGGCCCGCTGCTTCGAAGATGTAGAGGTATTTCGTGTAGAGCAGTTGTCCCAGCGCCTGCGCGTTCGGAACCCCCGGCGCGGCCGGTGCCTTGCCGCTCAGCGAAATCGCCCCCTCACCACGCACCGTCACCGCGATGATGATCTCCGCCGCCAGCGCGACGGCGATCACCGACCCGATGCCCAAATACCGGGTGAAGCCGGCGCGCAGCTCGGCGAAGTCGATGTCCAGCATCATCACGACGAACAGGAACAGCACCGCGACCGCGCCGACATAGACGATGACCAGCAGCATCGCGACGAACTCGGCGCCCAGCAGCAGCATCAGCCCGGCCGCGTTGAAGAAGGCCAGGATCAGCCACAGCACCGAATGCACGGGGTTGCGCGCCGTGATCGTCAGGCCTGCGGCCAGGATCATCAGCCCTGCGAACAGGTAGAAGGCGAACGCTTGGATCATGGGTTGGCGGGCCGCTTACCGGTAGGGCGCATCGGCGGCAAGATTGCCGGCGATCGCGCGTTCCCAGCGGTCGCCATTGGCGAGCAGCTTGGCCTTGTCGTAGATCAGCTCCTCACGCGTCTCGACCGAGAAATTGAGGTTCGGACCCTCCACGATCGCATCGACCGGACACGCCTCCTGGCATAGGCCGCAATAGATGCACTTCACCATGTCGATGTCGTAGCGCGTGGTGCGGCGGCTGCCATCGTCGCGCGGTTCGGACTCGATGGTGATCGCCAGCGCCGGACACACCGCCTCGCACAGCTTGCACGCGATGCAGCGTTCCTCGCCGTTCGGATAGCGGCGCAGCGCGTGCTCGCCGCGAAAGCGCGGGCTTATCGGGTTGCGCTCGTAAGGGTAATTGATCGTCGCCTTGGGCTTGAAGAAATACTTCAAGGTCAACCAATGCGCCTTCAGGAATTCCCAGAGGGTAAAGGCTTTGATGTGTTGCGCGAGGCTCATGCGGCACCTTGATAGCGGGTCAGCATCAGGAAGCCTGACACGATGAAGATCCAGAGCAGCGAGAGAGGCAGGAAAATCTTCCAGCCCAGCCGCATCAGCTGATCGTAGCGGTAGCGCGGTACTGTCGCCTTCACCCAACTGAAGATAAAGAAGAACACGAAGATCTTGGCGAACAGCCAGATGATGCCCGGCACGAGGTAGAGCGGCGCCCAGTCGATCGGGGGCAGCCAGCCGCCCCAGAACAGCACCGCGTTCAGCGCGCACATCAGCAGCACGTTCGCATATTCGCCGAGCCAGAATAGCGCGAACGACATGCTCGAATATTCGGTCTGGTAGCCGGCGACGAGCTCGCTTTCCGCTTCGGTCAGATCGAACGGGGTGCGCGCGGTTTCCGCCATCGAGGAGATCAGGAACACCACCCACATCGGGAACAGCAGCGGGTTGAAGCCGAAGCCGTTGACGGGGACGAGCGGGTAGATCGCCCGCTGCGCGTCGATGATGCCCTGCAGATTGAAGGTTCCCGCCCACAGCACGACCGAGATCAGCACGAAGCCGATCGAGACTTCGTAGCTGACCATCTGCGCGGCCGCGCGAAGGGCGGAGTAGAAGGGATATTTGGAGTTGGACGACCAGCCGGCGATAATCACGCCGTACACGCCTAGCGACGAAGCGGCGAGGATGTAGAGCAGGCCGACATTGATGTCGGCGAGGATCATACCCGGCCCGAACGGGATCACCGCCCAGGCGATCAGCGCGACGGTGAAAGTGATGATCGGCGCCAGCAGGAACAGGCCGCGATTGGCGGCCGACGGGATGATGGTTTCCTGCAGGAAGACCTTCAGGCCGTCCGCGAAGCTTTGCAGCAGGCCGAACGGGCCGACGACATTGGGGCCACGACGAAGCGCCATCGCCGCCCATATCTTACGATCGGCATAGATGATCATCGCCACCGCCAGCATCAGCGGGAATGCGATCAGCAGGATGCCGATCAGGGTGGCGAGGAACCAGCCGCCTTCATAGCCGAGATATTGGGCGAAGAAGTCAGTCATGCGGTCACCGTCACCCCGGCGAAGGCCGGGGGCCAGACGGGCCGGAAATTGGAAGAAGGGGTCTGGATCCCGGCCTTCGCGGGGATGATGAGAGAGGCCATCATTCCGCCGCCTCCGCGAACTGCTCGCCGTGGGTGATCTCGGCCGAGCAGCGCTGCATGGTCGGGCTGGCGCGGCAGATGGCGTTGGTCATGTAGAAATCGGCGATCGGATAGCCGACCGGCCCGGACGCGGCCTTGTCGAGCGCGGGCGGGTTCCATTCATAGCCGGCGAGTTCGCCTTCGCGGCCCAGCGCCGGCACTTCGGCGATCATCGCGGCGCGGAGCACGTCGAAATTATCGAACTGCAGTGTCTTGCCCAACACATCGGAGAGCGCACGAAATATCTTCCAGTCCTCGCGCGCTTCGCCCGGCGCGAACACCGCCTGCTGGGCGATCTGCACGCGGCCTTCGGTATTCACATAGGTGCCGCTCTTTTCGACATAGGACGCCGCCGGCAGGATCACGTCCGCCGCGTGGGCGCCCTTGTCGCCGTGATGGCCGATATAGACTTTCAGCGCGCCCTCGAACTTCGTGAAATCGACTTCGTCGGCGCCCAGGAAGAAAACCAGCTTCGGCTGGGCCGCAACTATATCGGCGATGCCGCCCTTCTGCGCATAGCCGAGCATAAGCCCGCCCATCCGGCTCGCCGCCAGGTGCAGCACGTTGAAGCCGTTCCAGCCATCACGGATCAGGTTCAGCGGCTTGACCAGCGCCAGCGCCGCGCCGAGCGCGCCCGCCTTCAGCCCGCCGCCGCCGATGATCACCGCCGGCCGCTCCGCGCCCTTCAGCGCGTCCGAAGCCGCCTTGGGTAGCTTCGCCGCCAGGCCGAGATCATTGCCCAGCCATTCGACCTTGTAGGTCAGCTCCGTCTCCGGCCCGACCGCGAACACCTTGGCGCCGCGCAGCACCGCCTTGCGGATGCGGGTGTTTACCAAAGGCGCCTCGGTGCGCGGATTGGTGCCGATCAGCAGGATCGCGTCCGCATCCTCGATGCCGGCGATGGTCGTGTTGAAATTGACGGCGGCGAGGCTGGACACTTCATAATCCATGCCGGTCTGCCGACCTTCGAGCAAATCGGAGCCGAGCGAGCGCAGCAGCGCCTTGGCCGCATACATCGTCTCGCAATCGACCAGGTCGCCGGCGATCGCCGCGACCTTGCCATCGACGTGGCGGGCGATCTCGGCGAACGCATCCGGCCAGCTCGCCCGCTGCAGCTTGCCGGCCTTGCGCACGAAAACCTGATCGAGCCGCCGGCGCACCATACCGTCGATCGCGTGGCGCGATTTGTCCGACAGCCACTCCTCGTTCACATCCTCGTTGATGCGCGGCAGCACCCGCATCACCTGCCGGCCCCGGCTGTCGAGCCGGACATTGCTGCCGACCGCGTCGTGCACGTCGATCGACGGGGTTTTCTTCAGCTCCCACGGCCGCGCCTCGAAGCTGTAGGGCTTTTGCAGCAGCGCGCCGACCGGACACAGATCGGCGACATTGCCGGACAGCTCGCTGGTCAGCGTCTTTTCCAGATAGGTCGTGATCTGCATGCTCTCGCCGCGCCCGATCGCGCCAATCTCCTCCACGCCCGCCACCTGCTCGGCGAAGCGCACGCAGCGCGTGCATTGGATGCACCGGTTCATCGAAGTCTTGATGATCGGGCCCATATATTTGTCGGTGACGGCGCGCTTGTTCTCGTCGAACCGGCTCTGGCCCTTGCCATAGGCGATCGACTGGTCCTGCAGATCGCATTCGCCGCCCTGATCGCAGATCGGGCAATCGAGCGGGTGATTGATGAGCAGGAACTCCATCACCCCTTCGCGTGCCTTCTTGACCATCAGGCTGTCGGTTCGGACTTCCTGATTGTCGGCCGCCGGCAGCGCGCAGCTGGCCTGCGGCTTGGGCGGCCCAGGCTTCACCTCGACCAGGCACATGCGGCAATTGCCGGAGATGGCGAGGCGCTCATGATAGCAGAAGCGCGGAATCTCCTTGCCTGCTGCCTCGCAGGCCTGAAGGACGGTCGCGCCCTGGGGGACTTCGACCTCGATCCCGTCGACGGTGAGTTTAGGCATAGGAAATAAGGCTCCGGGGCGAGCCTCTAGACGGGGGGCTGAGCGGGGGCAACACTACAATCGCCGTTCGTTTCGAGCGACGTCGAGAAACCGCTCCTCGACATCGCTCGAAGCAAACGGATTATGGACGCACACCCTCGGGCCGGAACGCCGGCCCGGCATAGGTCATGTCGCCCGCCCAATAGCGCTGCGAGACATGATACGCCGCCTGCACGATCGCGCTGCGCAGATCGGTCTTGCCATAGGCCATGCGATTGGCGCCCTGGCAGGCGGAGAGCCAGGGAGCGAGCGTCTCGAAAATCTTCTGCTCCTGATCCGATCCGGCTTCGGCCTTGATCAGCCTTTCGGTGCCGTTCGGGTTGCTGCGCGCGACACAGTCGGCGGTGAGGAACAGCGTCTTGGTCGGGTCCTCGATGCCCATCGTGTCTTTTTCGACCGGCAGGTCGAATTTGGCCAGATTGGGAATGTCGCGCTGCGGTTGCACGCCATATTCGACGAAATCGCGTTTGAACAATTCCTGCGCGATGCCGCCACGCAGCGCGGAAACGGAGACTGTCATCGTGTCCCCGGTCCGGCAGCCCGATGCGGTACCCATCGAAAGCGAAGACCAGTCGACCTGCTCGCCCGTCAGCGGCAGCGTTTTCAGCATGCCGATCGCCGAGGCCCGGTCCGCCTTGACGATGCAGCGGCCGATGGTGGCGCCAGCCTCGAACGGGCTTCCTGTCTTCGCCTCAGCGGCGGCAAAGGCAAATGGCGCGGCCCCCAACAGGCCGGCGAGAACAAGACGCTTCCCCATACATCCTCCTCTTTGGGAGCATCACGCTCCGTCAGCCGGCATCATGCGCGCCCGTCAAACGATTGAAAAGAGACTTCAGCGGCTTGCGGCTGCCGTAATCGCGCTCCCGGTTTCCGCCGCTCTGGAGAGGCGATAAATGCCTTCAGCCAAGGCGCCTTTCAGCACGACCTTGGAGAAAGTCAGCTTCTCGCCCTGCGGAACGCAGGCGCCGAACCGTGGTGCGAGGACTCCGAACAAAGCGCTTTCCTGGCTCGACCCCGCGAGAGCGCGCAACAACCCGCGCACATTCTGCGGATCGGCGCGCGCCACGCATTCTCCGAATTGCTCCAAAGCGACGGCATTGCGGGCGGCAGGGGACAGGGTTTCAGGATAAAGTTGGCGGTAACCCGAACTCTGCACCGCCGCGAGATCGAGCGCCGACGCCTTGAATTCCTGGGTGTAAAGCGCCTGGAACAGCGCGCCCCGCAGATTGGTGTCGTAGAATTGCAGCCGGCCCTGGCTGAGGCACTGGTCCTCGGCCCGGTCGAACAGGTTCTTCATATAGTCGTGATAGCCAGGATCATCGACGCGCATGTCGATGAACTTGCCGACCCGGCCTTTCGACCGTGACACAATGCAGGCGCCGAAGGCCTCCATCGTCAGCCGGCCGGCGTTGGGATTGCCTTCGTCGATCTGCGCGGCGCGGCGCTGGATCAGGGTGCCGGTTTCCTGGGCCTGTACCGGCCCGCAGACCGTCATCGCAGCAGTTGCGCCGACGACCAGCCGCAGCCTTATTCCCCCTGCTCTCACGCCGCTACTCCGCTGCTTGCGCGAAGCCCTCCCCGCGCCGTTCGACAATACGGCGTTCGATCTCCGGGCGGAAGTGCCTGATAAGGCCCTGGATCGGCCAGGCCGCCGCGTCGCCCAGCGCACATATGGTATGGCCTTCGACCTGCTTGGTGACTTCCTCCAGCATGTCGATCTCTTCGATCTCGGCATTGCCTTCGCGCAGGCGCTCCATCACGCGCCACATCCAGCCAGTGCCTTCGCGGCAGGGCGTGCACTGGCCACAGCTTTCATGCTTGTAGAAATAGCTGAGCCGGCTGATCGCGCGGACCACATCGGTCGATTTGTCCATCACGATCACGGCAGCGGTGCCGAGGCCCGATTTCAGGTCCTTCAGCGCGTCGAAATCCATCGGGCAGTCGATGATCTGCGCTGCGGGGACCAGCGGCACCGAGGAACCGCCCGGGATCACCGCCAGCAGATTGTCCCAGCCGCCGCGGATACCGCCGCAATGCTTGTCGATCAGCTCGCGGAACGGGGTGCTCATCGCTTCTTCCACGACGGTCGGCTTGTTCACATGGCCACTGATCTGGAACAGCTTGGTGCCTTCGTTCTTCGGCCGGCCGATCGCGGCGAACCAGGCCGGGCCGCGCCGCAGGATCGTCGGCACCACCGCGATCGATTCGACATTGTTGACAGTGGTCGGGCAGCCATAAAGGCCCGCGCCCGCCGGGAATGGCGGCTTCAAGCGCGGCTGGCCCTTCTTGCCCTCCAGGCTTTCCAGCATCGCCGTCTCTTCGCCGCAGATATAGGCGCCGGCGCCCCGGTGGACGAACACGTCGAAATCATAGCCCGACTTGCACGCGTTCTTGCCGAGATAACCCTTCGCATAGGCTTCGGAGACGGCGGCGAACAGCACCTCCGCCTCGCGGATATATTCACCGCGAATGTAGATATAGGCCGCCCGCGCGCGCATCGCGAAGCCGGCGATCAGCGCGCCTTCGATCAGCTTGTGCGGATCGTGGCGGATGATCTCACGGTCCTTGCAACTGCCCGGCTCGGACTCGTCGGCGTTGATGACGAGGAAGTTCGGTTTGCCCGGCTTCGGCTCCTTGGGCATGAAGCTCCACTTCATGCCGGTCGGGAAGCCCGCGCCGCCCCGCCCGCGCAGGCCGGAAGCCTTCACATCCTCGATGATCGCGTCCTGGCCCTTGGCCATCAGCACCTTGGTATCGTCCCAGTCCCCGCGCCTGATCGCGGCATCGATGCGCCACGACTGATAGCCGTAGAGATTGGTGAAGATACGGTCCTTGTCAGCGAGCATGACGATCTCCGATCGTCACCCCGGCGGAGGCCGGGGCCCAGACGGGTCCGAAGCCCGTCGATATAAGAAAAGAGGCCTGGACCCCGGCCTTCGCCGGGGTGACGGAAGAGAAACGCATCACGCCGCCCACTCCGCACGATAGTCGTGGTTCTCCTCGACCATCGCCGTCAGTGTGGTCGGCCCGCCCTCGGGCGCGCTGGTCTGGCGGCCGATCTGCGACAGCGTCCTGGGACCCTCGCCTTTCGCCAGCGCGTCCAGCACGGCGAGCGTGGTCTCGAATGTCAGATCCTCGTAATTATCGTCGTTGATCTGGACCATCGGCGCGTTGGCGCAGGCGCCGAGGCATTCGACCTCGGTCAGCGTGAACAACCCGTCCGCCGACGTGCCGCCCTTCTTCATGCCGCGATCATGACAAGCGCGCATCACATCGTCGGACCCGCGCAGCATGCATGGCGTCGTGCCGCACACCTGCACATGGAAGCGGCCGACCGGCGCCTGATTGTACATGGTGTAGAAGGTCACGACCTCGAACGCGCGGATATAGGGCATGTCCAGCTGGGCCGCGACGAACTCGATCACCGGCACCGGCAGCCAGCCCTGCGTGTTGGTCTCCGCGCCGATCTGCCGCTGGGCGAGATCGAGCAGCGGCATCACCGCCGATTGCTGCCGCCCCGGCGGATAGCGGCCGATGATCTCCTTCGCGGTGTCGGCGTTGGCCGCCGTCCACGCAAACGCACCCCAGCGCGCGCGCGTCTCGGCTTCGTCGGGGATTTGTATTGCGTCAGCCATTACTTCGCTTCTGTAAGGTCGAGCCGATGCTCTACTCGGGCCAACCGTTCCTCGACGCGGTCGAGGCGGCGGTTAACGCCCGATACGGCGACGACGAGATTACCTAGGTGCTCGTCGCTCGTGGTCGCGCGCATCTTAAGCTCCCCAACATCGAAACGCAGTTCAGCCATTTCATTCTGCAGCTTTTGCAGAACGGAGTAGATCAATTCGTTGGAAACGCTCTCAGCCATGAGTCACCTTAACACGAGCCCTCACCGGTCGCACTCGCCGAACACGATGTCGATCGCGCCCAGGATGGCGGTCGTATCTGCGAGCATGTGGCCGCGCGACATGAAGTCCATCGCCTGCAGGTGGCTGAAGGCGGTCGGGCGGATCTTGCAGCGCCACGGCTTGTTGGTGCCGTCCGAGACCAGATAGACGCCGAACTCGCCCTTGGGGCTTTCGGTCGCGACATAGACTTCGCCCGCCGGCACGTGGAAGCCTTCGGTATAGAGCTTGAAGTGATGGATAAGCGCTTCCATCGAGCGCTTCATCTCGCCCCGGAGCGGCGGCACCACCTTGCGGTCCAGGCTGGCGATCGGCCCTTCCGGCATTTCGTTCAGGCACTGCTTCATGATCCGCGCGGACTGGCGGACTTCCTCGACCCGCACCATGAAGCGGTCGTAGCAGTCGCCGCGCGTACCCACCGGCACGTCGAACTCCATCCGCGCATAGGCATCATAGGGCTGCGACTTGCGCAGATCCCACGGGATGCCGGCGCCGCGGATCATCGGGCCGGAAAAACCCCAGGCGATCGCGTCTTCCTTCGACACGATCGCGATATCGACATTGCGCTGCTTGAAGATGCGATTGTCCGCGACCAGGCTGATCGCGTCTTCGAACAGCACGGGCAGGCGCTTGTCGAGCCAGTCGCCGATATCCGCGAGCAGCTTTAGCGGCACGTCCTGATGGACGCCGCCCGGGCGGAACCAGGCCGCGTGCATGCGCGCGCCCGATGCCCGTTCGTAGAACTGCATCAGATCCTCGCGCAGCTCGAACAGCCACAGGTTCGGCGTCATCGCGCCGACGTCCATGACGTGCGAACCGAGGTTGAGCGTGTGGTTCATGATCCGCGTCAGCTCGGCGAAGAGCACGCGGAGATATTGCGCCCTGAGCGGAACTTCGAGATCGAGCAATTTCTCGATCGCGAGCACGTAAGAATGCTCCTGGCTCATCGGCGACGCGTAATCGAGCCGGTCGAAATAGGGCAGCGCCTGCAGATAGGTCTTGTTCTCGATCAGCTTTTCGGTGCCGCGATGCAGCAGGCCGACATGCGGATCGAGCCGCTCGATGATCTCGCCGTCCAGCTCCATCACCAGCCGCAGCACGCCGTGCGCCGCAGGGTGCTGGGGGCCGAAATTGATCGTGTAATTCTGAATGTCGATATCGCCCGCCGTGTCCGGCTGGGCCGGTTCACGCAGGTCGACAGAATGCAAGGCTTCAGCCACGAAACACCTCCGTCACCCCGGCGAAGGCCGGGGTCCAGCCGCCTTGAGGCAGCCAGGACAAGAAGAAGCTGGATTCCGGCCTTCGCCGGAATGACGGGAACAAGGCGTCACTCACCCTTGGTCTCCGGCTTCTTGCGCGGCTTGCGGACCGCCTTGGGCGGCGGTGTTTCGCCGGTCCTGGCCTTGCGCTGCTTGGGCTTTTCCTCAGGCTGGTTGCCAGGATGCGGCTGGCCGGCGCCGGTCTGGCCGGGATGCTCCGTGGTTTTCACTTCCTCGACCGGCGGCTTGTCGGACACGTTGACGGTCCCCGCCTTGGCGATCTGATCCGCGGTCAGCGGCGTCGGCGCACCTTTCGCCTCCGGCATTGCCTTCTCGTCGCCGGGCAGGACGTACTCCGCCCCTTCCCAAGGCGAAGTGAAGTCGAACGCGCGGAAGTCCTGCGCCAGCTTCACCGGCTCGTACATCACCCGCTTATGCTCTTCGGAATAGCGCAGCTCGACATAACCGGTGAGCGGGAAGTCCTTGCGCTGCGGATGGCCCTTGAAACCATAGTCGGTGAGGATGCGGCGCAGGTCGCTATTCCCCTCGAAAAGCACGCCGTACATGTCGAACACTTCGCGCTCCAGCCAACCCGCGACCGGCCACAGGCCCGTCACCGACGGCACCGGCGTATCCTCGTCGGTGGTGACGCGCACGCGGATACGGTGGTTCTTGGTGAGCGAGAGCAGGTGGTAGACGACCTCGAACCGCTCGGGCCGCGACGGATAGTCGACGCCGGCGATTTCCATCAGCTGCTGATAGCCGAACTGGTCGCGCAGCGTCGTCATGACCATGATCAGCGAAGCGCGCTCGACCGTGAAACTCACTTCATACACGCGCTCGACCGCCTCGATCAGCGCGGAGCCAAGCGCCGGCCGGATCTCCGCGATCACGCCTTCATTGGAGGCCATTTTGGGAGCAGGCGACAGCATCACCACTTCCCAGACCCGTTCGCTTCGAGCGAAGTCGAGAAGCGGTGTATGGCATTAAGTGCGTTTCTCGACTTCGCTCGAAACGAACGGAAAAGAATGAAGGGAGGTTTCACCGTTCGATCGTCCCTTCGCGGCGGATTTTGCGCTGGAGCTGCATGATGCCGTAGAGCAAAGCCTCGGCGGTCGGCGGGCAGCCCGGCACGTAGATGTCGACCGGCACGATCCGGTCGCAGCCGCGCACCACCGAATAGCTGTAGTGATAATAGCCGCCGCCATTGGCGCAGCTGCCCATCGAGATGACATATTTCGGCTCCGACATCTGGTCGTAGACGCGGCGCAGCGCCGGGGCCATCTTGTTGCAGAGCGTACCGGCGACGATCATCACGTCGGACTGGCGCGGGCTAGCGCGCGGCGCGGCGCCGAAGCGTTCGAGATCGTAGCGCGGCATATTCACATGGATCATCTCGACCGCGCAGCAGGCGAGGCCGAACGTCATCCACCACAGCGAGCCGGTGCGCGCCCATTGGAACAGCTCCTCGGTGCTTGTGACAAGGAAGCCCTTGTCGCCCAGTTCCGAAATCAGGTCCTTGAAATAGCCTTCGTCGGGAAGCTTGCCTTCGGGCGGGAAGACGTTCTCGGCCGGGCTGAGCATCACTCCCATTCGAGCGCTCCCTTCTTCCAAGCGTAGATATAGCCGAGCACCAGTTCGCCCAGGAAGATCATCATCGCCCACCAGGCGGCCCAGCCCGTTCCCATCAGCGACACCGCCCAGGGAAAGAGGAACGCGGCCTCAAGATCGAAGATGATGAACAGAATCGCGACCAGGTAGAAGCGCACGTCGAACTGGCTGCGGCTATCCTCGAACGCCGGGAAGCCGCACTCATATTCGGTCAGCTTTTCCGGCGTCGGCTGGTGCGTGCCGGTCAGCCGCGACACGATCATCGGCAGGAACACGAAAGCGCTCGAAAGCAGCACTGCCACGCTCAGGAACATCAGAATCGGCAAATAGCCGGCGGCGACCGACGCCATCACGAAACTCCGTCAGGTTCGCGCCGCGAAACACACGCGGCGGACTTCGCCGGTCCTCTAGGCCGCGCCCTTTCGCGACGCAACAGCCTAGCGCAAGGCACCCGCGACCAGCTTGTGCAGTCGTGAATGCAGTGCGTCGTTGCCGGCGAGGAACTCGCTGCGCTCCAGCGCGCGGTCGCCGCCACGGAAATCGGTGACGAAACCGCCTGCCTCGCGCACCAGCAATATGCCCGCCGCCGCGTCCCAGGGCTTCAGCCCGGATTCCCAAAAGCCATCATAACGTCCGGCCGCGACCCAGGCGAGGTCGAGCGCGGCGGAGCCGAACCGGCGGATGCCGGCAACTTCGGGCGCGACCGCGCCGAAGATGCGGCTCCACTGGGCGAAGTCACCATGCCCCTTGAACGGGATGCCGGTCGCGATCAGGGCTTCGTCAAGGTGGCGGCGCGAGGACACGCGCAGGCGCTGATCCTGAAGCCAGGCACCCCTGCCCTTTTCCGCCCAAAAGCTCTCATCGGTCAGCGGCTGATAGACGATGCCGGACGTCATCTCGCCCGAAGGCTCCTGCACCGCGATGGAGATCGCGAAATGCGGAATGCCGTGCAGGAAGTTCGACGTCCCGTCCAAGGGATCGACGATCCAGCGCGGCTTGGCCGGATCGCCTTCGATCTCGCCGCCTTCCTCGAGCAAAAAGCCCCAATCGGGCCGCGCCTTTTTCAGTTCGTCGTACAGGGTGCGCTCGGCCTGCTGGTCAGCCTTGGACACGAAATCGGCCGGACCTTTGCGCGAGACCTGAAGGTGCTGCACCTCGTTGAAATCGCGCCGCAAGCGCTGCCCCGCCTTGCGCGCGGCGCGCTCCATGATCGTGAGAAGGCCGGAATGGGATGGCATAATCTATCTCCAACCCTCTCCCCTCCCGGGGAGAGGGACGGCCGCGCCAGCGGCCAGGGAGAGGGGCAGTCATTGCGGAGCGAGGCCAGACTGCCCCTCTCCCTTGGTCGCTTCGCTCGCTTTCCCTCTCCCCAGTCGGGGAGAGGGAAGAAATCAATCCGCCCGCTTCACATATTCCTTGCTGTAAACGTCGACCACGATGCGGGTTCCGCTGGCGATGTGCGGCGGCACCATCACGCGCACGCCATTGTCGAGCACGGCGGGCTTGTAGCTGGACGAGGCGGTCTGCCCCTTCACCACAGCGTCGGCCTCGACGATCATCGCCTCGATCGTGTCCGGCAGCTGCACGGAGATCGGCTTCTCGTCGTAAAGCTCTAGAATCACGTCCATGCCGTCCTGCAGGAACGCGACCTCATCGCCGAGCATGTCGGCGCTCAAAGCGATCTGGTCGTAATTTTCCTTGTCCATGAAGGTCAGCATGTCGCCGTCCTTGAACAGGAACTGGAAATCCTTGGTGTCGAGGCGGACACGTTCGACCGTCTCGGCAGAGCGGAAGCGGACATTGTTCTTGCGGCCATCGATCAGGTTCTTCAGCTCGACCTGCATATAGGCGCCGCCCTTGCCGGGCTGAGTGTGCTGAATCTTCACGGCGCGCCACAGGCCGCCTTCATATTCGATGATGTTGCCGGGACGAATGTCCACGCCGCTGATCTTCATGTGACCGACCTTGAGAAAGACTGGAAAGTGGCGCGCGCCTTAGCGGGCGGCGGCTTGTCCGGCAAGCAGCGGATAGGGATTGACCTCCTGCCCCTGCCACCAGCCCTCGCCCTGGGCCATGCGCTTGATCTCGAAATGGAGATGCGGCGCGTCCGGGCTGGCATTGCCGGTCGAGCCGACGGTGGCGAGCACATCCCCGGCCTTCACAGCCTGCCCTTCGGCGAGGCCGGCGCGGTACGCGTCGAGATGCGCGTAATAGTAGATGATGCGTCCGTCGGAACTGCGAATATAGATCGTGTGGCCGCCGTCACCACTCTCGAACAGCTTCTCGATTTTGCCGGAGGCAGCCGCGACCACAGGCGTGCCGCGCGGCGACATGATGTCGATCGCGTGGTGCTCGCGCGCGCCGTTCGCACGGGCCTGGCCCCAAGTGTCGGTCAGCTGCGCCGGAACCACGCCGGCGACCGGCAACACGAGATCACCAATCTTGACGGCTTCTGGCTTCGCCGCCGGTGTCTCCATGACCGGTGCGTTGCCGCCGGGCCGGACAAGGAACACGAATGCCGTGGCCGCTGCTGCGAACAGCAGCAGCATGATGCAGCCGAAACGATTCAAGCCTCACTCCTGGAAGATTGCCGGGGTCCCAGGCTTCACCATAAGCGAAAGTCGCGCCGCATCCCAATTGGTCAATCTTATGCAGCCGTGGCTCTCGGTGCGGCCGATCTTTTCCGGCTCCGGCGTGCCGTGAATGCCGTAATGATCCTTGCTGAGATCGATCCAGATCACGCCGACGGGGCCATTCGGCCCGGCGGGAAGCTTCTGCTTCTCGTCGGTGGATTTGGCGTCCCAGAACAGGTCCGGGTTGTAGTGGAAGGTCGGGTTGTAGGCAGCGCCCTTGATCGTCCATTTGCCGATCGGCAATGGATCGTGCGCGGACCCCATGGTCGCCGGAAACTGCGCGATCAGTTTGTCGCCGGCGAACGCCCGCAATACGCCCTCCGACTTGTCGACGACGATCCGGTCCGCCTGCGGTTGCTTCGGCCCGACATTCAGGCTGGAGAGCGTCGCACGCCAGGCCTCGTCATTGATCGCCGCATAATCGCGCGTCTCCGGAAAGATCGCGGGGACCACGATGGGCTGGCCGGCCTTCAGGGGCGTATCGGGGCTGTTCAGCGCAATCAGTGTCGCCGGTGTCGTGTGATAGCGCTCGGACAGTTTTTCCAGTATGGTGCGATAGCATAGGCAGCTGAGCTTCGCCTGCTCCGCCGCATCCTTGGGGGTTGGATTCACGAACGGTCCCGCCACGTCATTGGGGCCGATCGGAACGGTGACAGTGCCAGGAACCGCCTTGTAAGCATCAAGCACGCGGCGGGTTGCCTCGTCGAGCGTGCCGTTCATTTTCAACCCCTGCGCCATCTGAAAGCCGCGCAACGCCCGCACCAGCGACTGACCGCGTTTCCCGTCTACCGCGCCGGGTGAGAAGCCGAGCCGGTCCAGCACGACCTGCACCTGCATGACCTCCCGATCGAGGGCTGGGCCTTGTGCTTCGGCGGTTCCGGCGGAGAGCAGCATCGCTGCGGCGGCGATCCATTTTTTCGTTTTCATACAGCCCCTAACGCGATCGCCTCGCTTTCTTTCCGCCAGGGAAACGAGCGGCTTGGTCGCTTGGCCCGCCGCTTTCGTCGCATCTGTGCAATACGATCCTACGGACGCGGCGTAACTAGCTGCCGAGACCTTCACATGACAGATGCCGTCAAACCCGCGCCCTCCAGGGGTCTACCGCTCATGGCCGGCCGTTTCGGCGAATTCTCGCTGGCGGACCGGCTGGGCGAAATGGCGCATCGTCCGGTCGGCTGCCCAAGTATCGATCAGTTCGAGACGCGCATGGCGGTGGTGCCTCCGCCGGTGCCGGACCGCCGCTAGCCAAGTGCGAGGCGCGCCCCGAGCGCGAGCAGCAGCGCGGGCGGCATAACGATCGCGCCCACTTTCAAAAAGCGCCAGAAGCCCACGTCCTCCCCTTCGCGCCGGATCGCGCCAAGCCACAAGATGGTCGCCAGCGACCCGGTCCTCGATAGGTTCGGGCCGAGATCAACCCCGATCAAAAGGGCGTCCGTCACCATCCGCGGCGGCGTAGCCTGCGCGATCGTGTTGCTGGCAAGCAGACCCGCGGGAAGATTGTTCATCAAGTTCGATGCGACCGCCAGGAATACGCCCGACGCCCCGGCTGCCGCCTCGGGCGATGCCGTGGCGGTTTGCCTCAGCCAATCGGCGAGCATCCCGGTCGCGCCGGTTCCCGCCAGCGCCTCGACCAGCACGAAGAGCCCCGCGACCAGCGGCAGGATCGACCAGGATACGTCCCGAACGATCTGCAGCGGCGATTGCCGGCCGCCAATGCATACCAGCAGGATCGTTGCCACGCCCGCCAAGCATGTCGGCAGCCCCAGCGCGATATCCAGCGCCGATACGGTGACAAGTCCTATCGCTGTCAGGACGATTCCGCCAAGCGCGATAGCGCCGCCGCGCGAGAGAGCGACCGGCTCCACCGCCGCCGCGCATCCGCCCGGCAGTCGCTTGCGCTCGGCCCAGCGCAACGCCAGGAAAGTGGCGGCGATCGACACAAGCGAAGGCAGCGCGAAGGACCTTAGCCAGGCACCCAGCGGCGGCATCTGCCCGCCGTACAGCACCAGATTGGCCGGGTTGGAGATCGGCAGCACGAAGCTGGCGGCATTGGCGACGAACGCACAGCCGAACAGCATCGGAAGAGGATCGGCCTTTGCATTGCGTGCGGCAGCATAGACGGCTGGGGTCAGCACCACCGCCGTCGCGTCGTTCGACAGAAAGGCCGTGACGACGACTCCGACCGCGAAAACGAGCGCGAACAGCCGCTCAACCGATCCTCGCGCCCAATTCACGGCATGCACCGCGACCCAATCGAACAGCCCTTCCCGGCGCGCGGTCTCCGAAAGCAGCATCATCCCGATCAGGAACAGATAGACGTCCAGGCCCTTGGCGACCGCCCGACCGGCGGTTTCCAGCGGCACCAAGCCCAAGGCGATCAGCAAAGCCGCGCCGGCGACGGCCCAAACCGCTTCGGGCAGTCTGAACGGCCGTCCGACGATGCCCGCGGTGGCCATCAGGCAGATCGTCCATATCGGCCACGATACAGCGGAGGCTGCGGTCATGCCGCGACAAATCTGATGCCGGCGCTCATCGATATGTGCAGACGTAAAGGTGGCCGAGGGCAAGGCGGTGGTACGGGTGGTCGGACTCGAACCGACAATCTGTTGCCAGAGGCGGATTTTGAGTCCGCTGCGTCTACCAATTCCGCCACACCCGCAGCGTGCGGCACGCCCTAGCCGAGCGCGCGGCGCCCCGCAACCTGGCCTTGAGCCTGGCGCGGCTTCGGCGCAAACTCGGGCCATGAACGCACTCACGCCCACACCCGGACAGCTCGCTCTCGCCGACGTGCTTGCGGAGGGCGTGCCGCCCCGCACCGGCGCCATCACGACCGTGCCTGCGTCGGCCTATACCGATCCCGTCCGCCATGCGCGCGAGGACGAGACGCTGTTCCGACGCCTGCCCAACGTCATCGCGCCTTCCGCCTTGCTGGCCGAGCCGGGGACGGTCGTGCCGCATGACGGCTTCGGCCAGCTACTGCTGCTGACCCGGGACAAGGCGGGCCGGGCGCATGTGTTCCTGAATGTGTGCCGGCACAGAGGGACGCGGCTGGTCGAAGGCTGCGCGCAACTGTCCGCGCCGCGGCTGATCTGTCCCTATCACGCCTGGTCCTATACGCTCGACGGCAAGCTCGCTGGCCTGCCCCGGCCCGACACTTTCCCCGGCCTGGACAAAGCGGCGCATGGCTTGAAGGAACTGCCCTCGCGCGAATATGGCGGGCTGATCTGGTTCAGTTTCGATGAAAGCGCCGGGTTCGATGAGGCGGAGGCGCTGGGCCATGATTTCGACGCGTTCGATCTCGGCCGGCTTCACCTGTTCGCCCGCAACACGCACGATGTTGCGGCGAACTGGAAGCTGATCGTCGATGCGTTTTCGGAAAGCTACCATGTCCAGCGGCTGCACGCGGCGACGATCGGTCCGATGTTCCAGGACGGCATCACCGCCGCCGACCGGATCGGGCCTCACCAGCGCTCCGCCGTCGGGCGCGCGGCGGCGCTGGCTGAGTTGGACCGGACCGACTGGGCGGCGCTCCGTGCCTCGATAACCTACGCCTATCAGCTTTTTCCCGGCGGCATTCTGATCGTCAGTCCCGATTATGTGAACCTGATGGTGCTGATGCCGCAGGCGGTGGATCGCACACTGGTCGAGGATTTCATGCTGATCCCGGAGCCGCCGCGCACCGACAAGGCGCTGTCGCACTGGCAGCGCAGCTGGCATCTGCTGGATCAGGGCGTGTTCGGCGGTGAGGATTTCCGCGCGGCCGCGCTTGGCCAGCAAGGCCTCGGGACGGGCTCGCTCGAACATCTGACTCTCGGCACGCTGGAAACCGGCATCCGTGCTTTTCACGATCAGGTCGAGGCGCGCTTAGGCAGCTGAAGCGTTGTCCGTGTAGAGGATCAGGCCCGGCGGCACCTTCTTGACCGATCCCCGTGTCAGCAGCGTTTCGATCGCCTCGATCGCGGCGCGCAGATCCTTCTGAGCGAACGGCTTTTCCAGGCAGCCTATGCCGAGCGATTCCGCGCCGCGCGGGCATCGCCCGGTCACGAACAGCACGTGCATCCCCTCGCGCCGCGCGGCCGCCGCCACCTCGACGCCATTGCCGCCATCGGTCAGGCCAAGATCGACCAGTGCCAGATCGACCTGATTGTCCTGGATGGCCGCGATCGCCGCGTGGACGCTGTCGACGGTCGACACGACTTCATAGCCGGCGTCGGTCAACGCATGCTCGGTATCGAATGCGATCAGCGGCTCATCCTCGACGATGAGGATGCGCTTGATCCGTTTGCGCCTTTTCGCGAACAGCATTGCCGGCCCGCTCTCTCTCCGCCATTGAGCGCGCCTTTCCATGCGCTCGCCCGTTGTCCCAATCTTAGAACGCCTGCGTCAGCATTTCGCGCCGCGCAACGAAAAAGAATTCAGGAGCCGAACCGTGCCTGCACCACCGCCTAAGCCTAGGGAAGCGCAGCGTATTGCCAAGCTGCTCGCCCGCGCCGGAATCGCGTCCAGGCGAGAGATCGAGCGTATGATCGGCGAAGGTCGGATCGCGATCAACGGCGCCAAGGTGGCGACGCCCGCGACGGTGATCGAGTCGCTCCACGGCGTCACGGTGGACGGCCAGCCGGTGAACGCGCCGGCCCCTGCGCGCCTGTTCCGCTACCACAAGCCGTCGGGCCTGCTGACCACCGAGCGTGATCCGAAAGGCCGCCCGACCATTTATGACAGGCTGCCCGACGGCTTGCCAAGGCTGATGCCGGTCGGCCGGCTCGACCTCGCCACCGAAGGCTTGCTGCTGCTGACGACGGACGGCGAGCTGAAGCGCCAGCTGGAGCTGCCCGCGACTGGCGTGCCGCGCACCTATCGCGCCCGGGCCTATGGCAATGTGACCCAGGCGCAGCTCGAAGAGCTGATCGAGGGGATCGAAATCGACGGCATCCGCTACGGATCGATCGACGCCAATCTGGAACGCCGCACCGGTGCCAACGTCTGGATCGAACTGACCTTGACCGAAGGCAAGAACCGCGAGGTGCGCCGGGTGCTGGAGCATCTCGGCCTGCGCGTCAGCCGCCTGATCCGTACCGCCTACGGCCCCTTCCCCCTTGCCGACCTGCCTGCCGGCGCGGTCGACGAGGTGCGTCAGCATGATCTGGTCGTTTTCCGGCAGAGCCTGAAGAAAACCCCTCGCCCCAACGGGGAGAGGGCGACTAGGGCGCAGCCCGAGCGGGGCGAAGGGGCTAGAGCGAAGCGCAGCGAACGTGATGGGCAGCGCCTGTCCTCCCCACCACCCCGCCGCGGTGCGTCGCGGTCCCCCTCCCCGTCCCGGGGCGGATTCAAGAAGTGAGGATCGTCGCCGGCAGATGGCGCGGTCGAACGCTGATCGCGCCGCCTGGCGACGCCACGCGCCCGACCGCGGATCGCACGCGCGAAGCGCTCTTCTCGATGCTGACATCACGCGTCGGCAGCTTCGAGGAGCTGCGCGTCGCCGATATCTTCGCCGGCACCGGCGCACTCGGCCTCGAAGCCTTGTCGCGGGGCGCCGCGCGCTGCACGTTCGTGGAACGCGACCGCGATGCGGTCACGGTGCTCAAGGCCAATATCTCCAAGCTTGGCGCGGAAGGCACGGACGTTCGCGCTCAGGCCGCGGAAGGGTTCAGGGGCGGCCCGTTCGACATCGTCCTGATGGACCCGCCCTACGGCTCCGGCCTCGCACGGAAGGTCCTGCCAAATCTCGCCCTCGAAACCGGCGCCTGGGTCAGCGTCGAGACCGCGTATGACGAGGATGTCGAGGCGTCCGGCTTCGAAACCGACGCGGTACGCGATCACGGCAAGGCCAAGCTGACTTTGCTCCGCAAGCTTTGACCGCAAACGTCGGGATGGCGCCACGTGCCGGGGCGTGCCAAGCCTCCATCATGACCAACGAAATGAACGGGCGCGACTGGGCCATCTTGCTGTTCCTTTCGGTGCTGTGGGGCGGTTCCTTCTTCTTCCTGGCGGTGGCGTTGCATGAGCTGCCGCCGATCACGATCATGCTGCTGCGCGTGGGGCTGGGCGCGGTGCCGCCGCTCGTATTTCACGCCCTGCGGCGCGACCCGCTGCCGGCCTCACCGCGCATCTGGGGCATGTTCATCCTGCTCGGCCTGCTCAACAATGCCCTGCCTTTCGTGCTTTACGCTTTCGCCCAGCTCCGCATTGAAAGCGGCCTCGCATCGATCCTCAACGCGACGACGCCCTTGTGGGGCGTGGTTGTCGCGCACCTCCTGACACGGGACGAGCGCGCGACTCCCGCGAAGATCGCCGGCGTATTGCTCGGCTTTGGCGGGGTCGCGGTGATGATCGGCACCGGCGCCCAGCTCGGCGGCGAAGCGGCGGCGATCCTGATGTGCCTCGGTGCCACGCTCAGCTACGCCTTCGCCGCCGTCTATGCCCGCCGCTTCCGCCCGCTCGGCATTCCGCCGTTGACGGTCGCGACCGGGCAGCTTGTCGGCGCGACGCTACTGCTCTTGCCTTTCTCGCTGATCCTGGAGCAGCCGTGGAGCGTGCCGACGCCGGGTCTGGACACCTGGGCCGCGATCGGCGGCTTCGCGCTGATCTGCACCAGCTTCGCCTATTGGCTCTACTTCCGTTTGCTGGAGAGCGCCGGCGCCACCAACGCGCTGCTCGTCACTTTCCTGATCCCGGTCACCGCGATCCTCTTAGGCGCGCTGGTGCTCGGCGAAGTGCTGGCGCCGCGTCACTACGCCGGCATGGCGCTGATCGCCCTCGGCCTTGCCGCGATCGACGGGCGCGTTTTCCGCATCAAAGCATTTGGCCCGCGCATTGAAGCAGGTTAGTTTCTCGTCAGTCCGACCAAGCTGGGAGAAACGCCGTGGCTCACAAGTTCGAGGTCTATAAGGATAAAGCGGGCGAGTTCCGGGTGCGCTTCAAATATAATAGCGAAGTCATCTTCTCGACCGAAGGCTATGCCAGCCGCTCGGGCGCCAAAAGCGCCATCGAATCGATCCAGAAGCACGTGAGCGGCGCGGAGGTTGTCGATATCGACTAGCCGGTAGCGGTTGCGGCGTGCGCCGCCGTTCCCTAACTGTTCGCTTGTGACTCAGCCTGTCGTTCAAGCGTCCGATCCGCCGTATCTGCGCGGCCTCAATCCGCCGCAGCGCGAGGCGGTGCTGACGACCGAAGGCCCGGTGCTGGTGCTGGCCGGCGCCGGCACGGGCAAGACGGCGGCGCTGACCGCGCGGCTCGCGCACCTCGTCCATACCCGCAAGGCCTGGCCGTCCGAGATCCTGTCGGTCACCTTCACCAACAAGGCCGCGCGGGAGATGCGCGACCGGATCGGACGGATGCTTGGCGACGCCGTCGAGGGGATGCCCTGGCTCGGCACTTTCCACTCGATCGCGGCCAAGATGCTGCGCCGTCACGCCGAACTGGTCGGGCTGCAGAGCAATTTCACGATCCTCGACACCGACGATCAGCTGCGCCTGCTCAAACAGCTCATCGCCGCCTCCGATCTCGACGAGAAACGCTGGCCCGCGCGCCAGCTCGGCGGGTTGATCGACCGCTGGAAAAATCGCGGATGGACCCCTGCGGAGGTCGATGCCGGCGAGTCAGAGCAATTCGCGAACGGCCGCGGCGCCGAACTCTACGCGCAATATCAGACGCGGCTCAAAGCCGTGAACGCTTGCGATTTCGGCGACCTGCTGCTGCATATGCTGGTGATCCTGAAGACCCACCGCGACGTGCTGGAGCAGTACCAGAACCGCTTCAAATACATCCTCGTCGACGAATATCAGGACACCAACGCCAGCCAATATCTCTGGCTGCGTCTGCTTGCCCAACAGCGCAAGAACATCTGCTGCGTGGGCGACGACGACCAGTCGATCTACTCCTGGCGGGGCGCGGAAGTCGCTAATATCTTGCGTTTCGAGAAGGACTTCCCCGGCGCCGTCATCATCCGGCTGGAACAGAATTACCGGTCCACCCCGCACATTCTCGCCGCCGCCTCCGGCCTGATCGCCGCGAATAGCGGCCGGCTCGGCAAGACGCTTTGGACCGAAGCGGGAGAAGGCGAGAAGGTTCGCGTGCTCGGCATCTGGGATGGGCCGGAAGAAGCGCGCCGCGTCGGCGAGGTCGTCGAGGATCACCAGCGGCGCGGCGGCTCGCTCGACGATTGCGCGATCCTCGTCCGCGCCCAGTTCCAGACCCGCGAGTTCGAGGATCGCTTTATCGCGATCGGCCTGCCCTATCGCATCGTCGGCGGCTTCCGCTTCTACGAGCGACAGGAAATCCGCGACGCCCTCGCCTATCTGCGCGTCGTCAACCAGCCCGCCGACGACCTCGCCTTCGAACGCATCGTCAACACGCCCAAGCGCGGCCTGGGCGACAAGGCGCTGGGCCGCGTCCACAGCCTCGCGCGGGCGCAGGGCATCCCGCTCACCCTCGCCGCCGCCCGCATCCTCGATACGGACGAGCTGACGCCGCAGGCCCGCCGCGCGCTCGGCAATCTGATCGGCGACATCGCCCGCTGGCGCGACGCCTCCACCCAGCTCCCGCACCCCGAGCTTGCTCGCCAGATCCTCGACGAAAGCGGCTACACCGCCATGTGGCAGGCTGATCGCTCCGCCGAAGCCGCCGGCCGGCTCGAAAACCTCACCGAACTCGCCCGTGCGATGGAGGAATATGAGAACCTCGGCGCCTTCCTTGAGCATGTCAGCCTCGTCATGGACAATGACGAGCGCGCGGGCGAACCGCAGCTGACGATCATGACGATCCACGCCGCCAAGGGCCTGGAGTTCGACACCGTCTTCCTCGCCGGCTGGGAGGAAGGCGTGTTCCCCTCGCAGCGTTCGCTCGACGAAGGCGGCAATGCCAGTCTGGAGGAAGAACGCCGCCTTGCCTATGTCGCGATCACGCGCGGGCGGCGGCGAGTCTATATCCTCCACGCCGCCAATCGCCGCATCTACGGCCAATGGACCAGCTCCATCCCCTCCCGCTTCGTCGGCGAACTGCCGGCCGCGCATATCGAAGAGGAGACGAGCATGACCGGCGGCGAAAGCCTGTGGCGCGCGAATTGGTCCGAACGCGCCGATCCGTTCGCGAACGTGTCACGCGGCACCGGACGCGGCCCCGGCTGGCAGCGCGCGGCGGGCGGTGGCCAGTTCACCACCGCCCCCGCCCGGGTCGTCGAAGCCCGTGCCAGCGCCGTCAGCCTCGGCAACAAAGGCCGCGGCGATCTCTCCACCGGCCAGCGCGTCTTCCACCAGAAATTCGGCTACGGCACGATCGCCGAGATCGAAGGCAACAAGCTCGAAATCGACTTCGAACAGGCTGGGCGGAAGCGCGTGATGGATAGTTTCGTCACGGCGGGGTGAACCGGTTCACATCGGTTCGTCGCACGATGCGCCCGGATCGCCCACTCCACCAACCGACCGGCAGGCGACGTTCATCTGCCGGACAGGTTGATCTGACACGCGAAAGTGGCGGGGGCAGATTAAAGGAGTTGGTTAATGCGTGTCATTTCCACGGGACCAGGCCTTGGCTTCGTGCTTGCGATGCTGGCCGTGCCTGGGTCGGCAAGCCTGGCGCAGGATCAGAGCGCCCCCGATCCCAATATCGTCGTCAATGGCGTCCAGCCTGAACCGGCCGCGATGACGCCGGGGCCGGAGATCAAGGGCGTCATTTCCGCGCGCAATGACGACAAGATCAAGGTCACCGCCGCCGACGGCACCAGCACCGTCATCGCCGTCAATGATGCAACCAGGATCAAGGCCGCCAGCGGCCTGTTCAGCAGCAACCGCGCCAAGCCCGACAAGACCGCGCTGCTCAACGGCCTTCCCGTGAGCGTCAAGACGCTGCAGGGCGGCGGCGATCTGGTGGCGAGCCAGATCGCGTTCCGCAACACCGACCTCAAGACCGCGAATATGATCCGCAACGCGACGGACCAGCGGTTCGAGCAACAGACCGCGGCGACGGAGTCTCTGCGCGGGCGCCTGGGCGATATCGACAAATACAATATCAAGAGCACCACCAATGTGCACTTCGATACCGGCAGGACGGAGCTGTCCGCCGAGGACAAGGCCCAGCTCTGCAACGCGGCAACCACCGCCAACGGCACGGAAAACGCCCTGCTGCTGGTGGTCGGCTACACCGATTCGGTCGGCGATGACGATTTCAACCAGACGCTGAGCGAAAAGCGCGCCAGCCGCGTCATCAACTATCTGCAGCAGGCCTGCGGCTGGAAACCCTATCGCATGCTGACGCCCACGGGTATGGCCAAGGCCGATCCGCTGGCGAGCAACGACACCGATGAAGGCAAGGCCCAGAACCGCCGCGTCGCGGTGAACGTCCTGGTCAGCAAGAGCGTCGACGGCATGTGAGATGCGCGGGGCGGGACTGGCCCGTCCCGACATCGCTGCAGGCGGGCATTCCAGGGAATGTCCGCGACCAGGCCGGGAGTGGATTGCCCTCTCCCGGCCTGATGGCGCATTTACGTGTCCGGGCGTATCCGGAGTTCGCTAAATGGCCGACCAGCAACCGATCCATCTTTTCTCCTACGGCACATTGCGCCAGCCGGAGGTGCAGATGGCGTCGTTCGGGCGGGTGCTGACCGGCACGAACGATGCGATCCCGGGCTATCGTGTCGACCGGGTCGAGATCACCGATCCCGATGTGCTGGCCAAGAGCGGTGAGCGTTTCCACCCGATCGTCGTCCCAGCCGCCGATCCGTCCGACCATGTGGACGGCACCGTCTTCCGCGTCAGCGAGGAGGAGCTGTGGGCGGCGGACGCCTATGAAGTCGACGACTATACCCGCACTCAGGTCCGGCTGAAGTCCGGCATCCACGCCTGGGTCTATGTGAAGGCGGAACCGCGGAGCGCGGGCGAGCGGCTGGCCAGCCTGGTCGCCGCCGAACAGCGTGGCCTTGCCCTGCTCGACGCGATCGAGGCTGCGGGCCTCATCCGCGCCGGCCGCTCCGAACTGGAGATCGAGCGCGACATCTACGCGATCGCTGCACGCGATTTCGGCGTCACCGCCCACTGGCACGACCGCGTCGTGCGTGCCGGGATCAACACGCTCTGCATCGCCGGCCAGCCGGCGCCGGATCGGATCGTCGCCGCGGACGATATCGTCTTCCTCGATCTGGGGCCGGTGTTCGGCGATTGGGAAGCCGATGTCGGCCGCTCTTATGTCGTCGGTGCCGATCCGGAGAAAGCACGGCTGGTCGCCGATCTGGAAATCGTGTTCGATGCGGTTCGCGGCCGCTTCCTCGCGGACGATGCGATAACCGGCGCCGCACTCTTCGCAATCGCCGTCGCGGAATCCGAAGTCCGCGGCTGGCGCTTTGGCGGCAAGATCGCAGGGCATGTCGTCGGTAAATATCCGCACGCACGCTCGCCGGTGGGCCGCGATGGCGGCCGCGTCGGCCCGGCCAATACGCAGCGCATGCGCGATGCCGACAACCGCAGCCAGCCGCGCCACTGGATTCTCGAAATCCATCTGGTCGCGCCTGACGGCGGTTTCGGCGGGTTCTACGAAAGGCTATTGCTTCCCTGAGCTTGCCGTCCCCGCCCGGCAGCTTCTAAGGATGAACGATGCTCGACCAAGCGCCCCCGCCGCCCGCCATCGAGGCTCCCGCGCCCGCCATCCCCGCCGATCTGCAGGCGATGCTCGATCGCGCGATCGCCGATGGCGACGCGAAGGTGATCGACAAATTGTTCGATTACGCGAAGGCGGCGCGGCCCGATCTGGCACCGGCGCTTGCTGTGCGGAAAAAAGCCTATCAGCAGCAGGTGGCGGTGCGCGACGAAGCGGCGGCCGCGAAGGCGCGGCAGGCGCTCGCCGATGCCGGGCCGCTCGACAATTGGTCCGGGCAGGTCGAGTTCGGCGCGTCCTTTTCCACCGGCCCGGCTGAAAGCCTGGGCGCGGTCGGCGCGCTCGACCTGAAGCGTGAAGGCGTCGACTGGACGCACAAGATCGGCCTGCGCGGCGAGATTCAGGACACGGACGGCGTGCGCGCGGTCGAGCGGGTCGTCGCGTCGTGGCAGCCGCGCTACGCGGTCTCGCCCAAATCCTATCTGTTCGGACTGACGCAGTACGAGCATGATCCGGCATTGGGGTATGACGCGCGTTACACCGGCGCGTTCGGCGCGGGCTGGGCGGTCAGTTCCGGCAAGGCGCTGAAACTCTCGGTCGAAGGTGGCCCCGCCGTGCGGCGCACGGTGCAGGACGGGTTCGCCAATACGCGCCTCGCCGGGCGCGGCACGCTCGACATGGACCTCGCGATCGGCCCGCGCCTCGATTTCGGTCAGCGCGTTTCCGTGTTCTACGAGGACGGCACGAGCAGCGGCCTGTTCACCTCCACGCTCGACAGCAAGATTTCCGAAAAGCTGAAACTGCGCCTGACCTACGAATACCGGATCGAGCAGGACGGCATCAGCGGCGCCAGCACCAGCGGCTCGATCAGCCGCGCGAGCCTCGTTTACAAGCTTTAGGCCAAGGACCCGCCTGCTGCTGTCGAAAACGTGTCTGCTCGCCGCACATGGGAATGAGCGGCCCCACGGTCGCTTGATTGCCGGATACGATGCACGGCAATTCCAGGCCTACAGAAGGATGCGACCGATGCACTATATGCTGCTTTTCAATGAGACGCCTGCGGAGCAGGGCAAGCGCACTGATGCGGCGGAGGCAGATGCTTATTGGGGATCCTGGACGGCCTATATGGGCGCGATTGCCCAGAGCGGCGCGATGGTGAGCGGTAACGGCCTTCAGCCGCCCGAATCCAGCACGATGATCCGGGTCGAAAACGGGAAGCGCCATATCGTGGATGGTCCGTTCGCGGACACGAAAGAGATCCTCGGCGGCTACGTGATCTTGGATGTCGCTCATCTGGACGAGGCGCTTGAATGGGCCTCGCGCGCGCCATGCGCCACCGCCGGATCGGTCGAAATCCGGCCTGTTCTTCCTCCGCCCGCCAATTGATGGACGAGACGCGTCGCATCGCCGCGCGCGAAGCGGAGGATGCGGCGCGCGTGTCTTACGGCAAGCTGCTATCGATCCTTGCCGCGCGATCGGGCGACATTGCCTCCGCCGAGGACGCCCTCGCCGATGCATTCGCCGCAGCCCTTTCGCAGTGGCCCCGCGACGGCGTACCGGATAACCCATCCGGCTGGTTGATGACGGTCGCACGCCGGAGGATCGGCCATGCCAGCGCGAGAAGGCGGACAGCCGAAGCGGCGGTCGATCTGGTCCGAATGCTCCAGGACGAACGCGATGAGGCGGTCGCAAGCGCATTCGGCGACGAACGCTTGGCACTCATGTTCGTCTGCGCCCACCCCGCCATCGACGTTGAGGCCCAGACACCATTGATGTTGCAAACGGTGCTCGGTCTCGACGCAGCGCATATTGCGGCGTGCTTCCTGGTTTCCAGCGCGACGATGTCTCAACGCCTCGTCCGTGCCAAACGCAGGGTGCGCGATGCCGGAATTGCGTTCGTTGTGCCTGACCCGGCGAGCGCCGCCGAACGCGTCGGCGGCGTGCTTTCGGCAGTGTATGCAGCATTCGGCACGGCGTGGGAGGATGTCGGCGGCGCCGACGGCAAGCTCGCCGGGCTTTCCGCGGAAGCGATCTGGTTAGGTCGGCTGCTCCGGCAATTGCTGCCCGATAATCCGGAAGTCATGGGGCTGTTGTCCCTGATGCTTCACTGCGAGGCCCGGCGTGGCGCCAGACGCGATCCGGCGGGTGGATTCGTTCCGCTCCACGGGCAAAACGTCGCACTATGGTCGCGTCCGATGATCGTGGAGGCCGAAGGGCTGCTTCGTTCCGCCGCCCGCGCAAACGCGCCCGGGAGGTTCCAAACGGAAGCCGCGATCCAATCGCTCCATGCTCAGCAGCGGATAACAGACGAGAGGTTTACCGAACAACTGGTGCGGCTTTACGATCTGCTGGCGGCCATAGCGCCGACGACTGGCGTCCTTGTGGCGCGCGCGGTTGCATATGCGGAAAACGGCGATCCCGCGAAGGGCTTACGCCAGCTCGACGGGATTGAGCGCGCCGCCGACTATCAGCCGTGGTGGGCGGCACGGGCGCGGACCTGTTGGCTCGCGGGTCGCCCGGATATAGCCTGGTCCGCTGCACAGACCGCAGCCGGCCTCAGCACCGACCCAAGCGTTCGCCGGTTCCTCCTCGACGGCGGCTTTCGCGGCGAAAAATAAATTGTCCACGAGAAAGCCTCCTGTCGAATTGGAAGGCATTCACAGCACACGCTTGTGAGGCTTCACAATGGGAGCACGCCAATGATCGATGCAACTTTAGTACGGCGAAGACCGCCGATGTGGGCGTGGGCCGCCGTAGCGCTTGGTGCTGCCTGGAACATATTCGGCATCGTGCAATGGGTAGATTTTACCACGCAGACAGAGGCGAGTCTGATGATGAAGGGTATGACTCCGTCGGCAGCGGCACTTTATTATGGTCTGCCGGCCTGGATGAAAGTGGTTTTCGCTGTTGGGAGCTTCGGGGGGCTGATCGGTAGCCTGCTCCTGTTCGTCCGTCGGCGCGAGGCGATACCGATTTTCGCTGTCTCGCTCGCAGGCTATTCTGCATTGTTCGTCGGGGACCAGATGTATGGCGTGTTCGAGGCCATTCCTGGACAGCTGGCCGTCCTGATCCTCGTCGTGGCGGTTGCAGCCGTTATGCTGGGCATCGGCCTGTTTACCAGAAGGCGCGGTTTGTTCGACTGATCGTGCGATTGGAGCATCACGGTAAGAGCGTCACGACTGAACGAACCTGCGATTTGCTTCGCCCAAGCCAAAGCCGATTGCGCGGGCCGCCTTTGACCCCTTAGGGACCGGTCGATGACTCCCGCCCCGTCCCCGCTGTCGATCCCCGATTTCCGTTATTTCTGGATCGCGCGCTTCACTGCGGTGCTGGCGACGATGGGCATGGTCGTGGTGATCGGCTGGCAGGTCTATGACCTCGCCCGTTCCGATTACGGGATGACCCCGCGCGAGGCGGCGTTCCAGCTGGGACTGCTTGGCGCCGTCCAGTTCGTCCCGCTGGCGTTGCTGACCCCGGTCGCCGGCTGGGTCGCGGATCGGTTCGAGCGCCGCACGGTGGCCCGCTGGGCCAACGCGACCGACATGGTGATCGTGCTGACACTCGGCTTCGCGACCTATTACGGAGCGCTGAGCCTTCCCTTGTTGTTCGGACTGGCGGCGCTGCACGGCAGTGCGCGCGTTTTCCTGGGGCCGTCCACCGCGGCGATCGCGCCGAATATCGTGCCGCCGGAATCGCTGCCTCGCGCGATCGCGATGAGTTCGATCGCCTGGCAGAGCGCGTCCGTGGCCGGGCCGGCGCTGGGCGGCTTCCTGTATGCGGCGCACCCGTCGCTCGCCTATTGGGCGGCCGCCGGTTTCCTGCTCGTCTCGATCCTAGCGCTGACCAAAGTGCGCCCGGTGATGCCGCCGCCGATCACCGGCGGCAGCCACCCGATCCGGCAGATGGCGGACGGCCTCGCCTATGTGCGCACCCACCGTTTCCTGCTGGGCGCGGTGACGCTCGACCTGTTCGCGGTGCTGCTGGGCGGCGCGACGGCCCTGCTGCCGGTCTATGCCCGCGATATCTTGCGGGTGGGGCCGGAAGGTCTGGGTTGGCTGCGCGCCTCCCCTGCGATCGGCGCAGCTGTGGTGGCGCTCTGGTTCGCGTATCGGCCGCTTCACCACAATGTCGGCGTCAAGATGCTGCTGGCGGTCGCCGGCTTCGGCGTGGCGACGATCGTGTTCGGCGTTTCGCGCTCGATGGGCCTGTCGATGGTCGCGCTGGTCGCGCTCGGCGGCTTCGACATGCTTTCCGTTTATGTCCGCTCCTCCCTGGTCCAGTTGCACACGCCGGACACGATGCGCGGCCGGGTCTCAGCCGTGTCTGGGCTCGCCATCTCCGCGTCCAATGAGCTGGGCGAGCTTGAATCCGGCCTGCTCGCCGCGCTGCTCGGCCCGGTCGGCGCCGTCGTCGCCGGCGGTGCGGGCGCGGTGGCGGTTGCCGGCTTGTGGGCCTATTGGTTCCCGGAGATTCGGCGCGCCCGCACATTCGATCCACCCGAAACGGCGCTTCCCGAAGCCGTGATGCAGGAGAAACCCGCATGAAAGCCGCGAATATCCTAGAGACGATCGGCAATACGCCGCACATCCGCATGCAGCGCCTGTTCGGCGATGCCGAGGTCTGGATAAAGTCGGAACGGTCAAACCCTGGCGGATCGATCAAGGACCGGATCGCCCTGTCGATGATCGAGGATGCCGAGCGGTCGGGCAAGCTGAAGCCGGGCGGCACGATCGTCGAGCCCACCTCCGGCAACACCGGCATCGGTCTGGCGATGGTCGCCGCGGTCAAGGGTTACAAGCTGATCCTGGTCATGCCAGAAAGCATGTCGATCGAGCGGCGGCGGCTGATGCTGGCCTATGGCGCCACCTTCGACCTGACGCCGAAGGAAAAGGGCATGAAGGGTGCGATCGAGCGCGGGCTGGAGATCGTCGATTCGACGCCAGGCGCGTGGATGCCGCAGCAGTTCGAAAATCCCGCGAACATCGATGTGCACGTGAAAACGACGGCGCGGGAAATCCTGAAAGACTTCGCCGACACGCCGATCGACATCCTCATAACCGGCGTCGGCACTGGCGGCCATATCACCGGCACGGCGCAGGAGCTGAAAAAAACCTGGCCGAACCTCAAGGTGTTCGCGGTCGAACCGACCTCGTCGCCGGTGATTTCTGGCGGCCAGCCTGGCCCGCACCCGATCCAGGGCATCGGCGCCGGCTTCATCCCCGCCAACCTGCATACCGACCTGCTGGACGGTGTGATCCAGGTCGATCCGGCCGACGCCAAGGACATGGCGCGGCGCGCGGCGGCGGAGGAAGGCATGCTGGTCGGCATCAGTTCGGGCGGCACGCTCGCCGCGATCAGGCAGAAGCTCGCCGAGCTTCCCACCGGAACGCGCGTGCTCGGTTTCAACTATGACACGGGTGAGCGCTATCTCTCGGTCCCGGATTTCCTGCCTGAAGCCTGAGCCTTGAACGCGTAAACCATCAATCTCATCTTAACCCAACTGACAGCGGGGGCGCATTCTGTTATGCGCCCCCGCCTTCGTTTGGGAGCTTTGTTTTGATCGAGGCGCTGAAAGCTCGCCGGGACTTACAGGGACCGATCGCCGTCGCGGTCGCCCTGCTGATCGTCGCTGCCGCCGTCTGGGCGGCGCAGGGCTTCGGCGCGCGCTTCTTCCCCGGCTCCGGCAAGGTCGAGCAGGTTTCCGAGCGTTTCACGGCGCCGCCGCCCAACCAGCCAGCACCGCCGGTCGAGCCGGTCAAATATGCCGATGTCGCGCCGACCGAAGCGGTGAAGATCAACGCTGCTGTCCCGTTCTCGGCCGAGCCAAACCCGGCCGCCAAGGCATTCAAGCTGAAAGCCGGCACCGACGATTATGCCCGCTCGGTCGATTGCCTCGCCGCCGCCGCCTATTACGAAGCCGCCGCCGAGGGCGACGACGGCATGCGCGCGGTCGCCCAAGTGATCGTGAACCGGCTGCGCCACCCCGCTTTCCCTAAGACGGTCTGCGGCGTGGTTTTTCAGGGATCGGAGCGCACCACCGGCTGCCAGTTCACCTTCAGCTGCGACGGGTCGATGGCGCGCATCCCTTCGGCCAGTGGCTGGCAGCGCGCCCGCGAAATCGCGGCGGCGACGCTGAAGGGCAAGGTCTTCAAGTCCGTCGGCTATTCCACTCACTATCATACCAACTGGGTCGTGCCTTACTGGAGCGGTTCGCTCGACAAGGTCGCGCAGGTCGGCACCCACCTGTTCTTCCGCTGGGCCGGCTGGTGGGGAACGCCGGGTGCGTTTCGCGGCGGCGAGGCGGGGCCGGAACCGGTCATCGCCAAGCTCGCCAGCCTCTCCCCCGCGCACCAGGGTGGCGAGGCACAGCTCGCCGAAAGTGACACGGCACTTTCGCCGGACAAGCTCGCCGCGAAGGGCGCCAGGCAGGTCAAGATCGTGTCGCCGGGCGGCGATGCCTTCATCGTCGTGCTCGACAAGAAAGTCTCACCGGCCAGCTTCCCGTCCCTCGCGCTCGCCGCCTGCGGCCAGAAGGAGTTCTGCAAGTTCATGGGCTGGACCGACGCGGATCAGGCTCCGAAAGGCTTCCCGATCCCGGAGGGCATGCACAGGGCATTGTCGTTCAGCTATCTGCGCAATCGCTCCAACGGCTTTGAAAAGGCGTTGTGGAACTGCCGCGAGTTCAAGCGGGCCGACGAAACCCAGTGCATGAAGACCAGCTGAGGCTTGGCCGCAAGCGAACTTGCCCCTAGCGATAGGGGATGCCGGCGCCCGCCCCCCTCTCAATCGCACGTCCGATCGTGCTGATCGGGCTGATGGGCGCAGGCAAGACCACGGTCGGCAGGCGCCTCGCCCAGCGGCTTGGCCTGTCCTTCGTCGACGCCGACGAGGAGATCGAGACGGCGGCCGGGATGACCGTCTCCGAGATTTTCGAGCGGTTCGGCGAGCCCTATTTCCGCGACGGCGAGCGGCGCGTCATCGCCCGGCTGATCGACGGCACGCCGAAGGTCATCGCGACCGGCGGCGGCGCTTTCATGAACGAGCAGACGCGCGCGCTGATCCTGGAACGCGCGACCGCCGTCTGGCTGGAAGCCGATATCGAAACGCTGGTCGAACGCGTCCGCCGCCGCGCGACGCGGCCCTTGCTGAAGGACCGCGACCCGCGTGAAGTGCTGCGCGACCTCGCCAAGCTTCGCAACCCCGTCTATGCGCTGGCGCCGATCCATGTCCGTAGCCAGCCTTCGCCACACGATGCGACGGTCAAGGCGATCCTGAGAGCGCTCACCGCATGACCATCGTTCCCGTCGAACTTGGCGAAAGGCGCTATGACGTCCGCATCGAGGCAGGCGCGCTCGATCGCGCCGCCGAGCTGTTGGCGCCGTATGTGCGCGAGCGGCTGATCGTCGTCACCGACGACATAGTCGCCGCCGCGCAGCTGCCGCGGCTGAAGCACCCCGATATCGAAGCGATCGTGCTGCCTGCGGGCGAGGCGACGAAGAGCTGGGCGCAGCTAGAAGCGCTGTGCGACCGGTTGCTGGCGCTGGAGGTCGAGCGCGGCGAACATATCGTCGCGCTGGGCGGCGGCGTGATCGGCGACCTGACCGGCTTCGCCGCCGCGATCCTCAAGCGCGGCGTCGGCTTCGTGCAGATCCCAACCACGTTGCTCGCGCAAGTCGACAGCTCGGTCGGCGGCAAGACCGCGATCAACACAAGCGCCGGCAAGAACCTGATCGGCGCCTTCTATCAGCCGAGCTTCGTGCTGATCGATCCGATCGTGCTGGATACGCTGCCGCCGCGTGAGCTCCGCGCCGGCTATGCCGAGGTCGTCAAATACGGTTTGATCTCGGATCCCGGTTTCTTCGCATGGTGCGATGACAACGCGGCGGCGCTGCTGGCCGGCGACGCCGAGGCGCGGGCTTACGCCATCGCCCACAGCGTCCGCGCCAAGGCGAAGATCGTTGGTGAGGATGAGCGCGAGATCGCCGACCGCCGCGCTTTGCTGAATCTGGGTCACACCTTCGGCCACGCGCTGGAGGCGGAAACCGGCTTTGGCCCGGCCCTCCTGCATGGCGAGGCCGTCGCCGCAGGCATGGCGCTTGCCTTCCGTTTTTCCGCCGAACGTGGCCTATGCTCGGCGGACGGCGCGGACCGCGTCGCCGGTCACCTACGCAAGGCCGGCCTGCCCCAAGACCGCGCCTCCGCCGGCGTGAACGCGCCTGGCGAACGCCTCGCCGCGCACATGGCGCACGACAAGAAAAAAGCCGGCGGCCGCGTCCCCTTCATCCTCGCGCGTGGGATCGGCCAGGCCTTTGTCGACAAATCCGTCGCGCTGGATGAGGTCGCGGCGTTCCTCGATGGTGCGAGCTAACGAAGCTTCCAGGCGAGCAGCAGCCAGCCGGCGATCATCAGAGTGCCGCCGATCGGTGTCACCGCACCCAGCCAGCGCGGCGCGCCGAGCGCCATCGCGTAAAGTGTCGCCGCGAACAGTGCCGCGCCGCCCAGCAGCATCCACAGCGCCGTAGGCGCGGCCTGCTTGGCCAGGGCCAGAACGGCAACCGCATGGATCAGCTGGTATAAACCGCCGGTCCGCAGCCATTCGGCTTCCTTGCCGGTAAAGGCGTGAGCGCCGAACGCCCCCGCCCCGATCGCGATCGCCGCCGACAGCGCGGCCAATAGCTGGAGCATCATCCGCTCTCCGCCGGGATCGGCACCGTTTCCGCCGAAACCTGGGCGACCGTTCGGATCAATATGTCGTCGGCGGCGTGAAGATCGCCGGTGCGGGTCTGCGCCTCGAGCCGCTCGGCATCGATGCGGCGATACTCGGTCTCGGCCCGCGCGATCTCCTCTCCGTCGATCTCCAACGCCGTCATCGCTTGGCGCGCCATGCAGATCGCCGATTCATAGACTTCGCGCACCGTGCCTGCGATCGGTGCGCTGCCGAGGCGGATGAGCTGCCGCCGGTCATAGGCGCGCACGAAAATTTGCGCCTGCGGAAAGGCGCGCGCGACGGTTTCGGCCTGCGCCTGATCCATCGCAGCGCCGTCCATGCAGAACAGTAGTAACTGCGCATGGCTCGCCCCTGCCTGGCGCAGCAGGTCGAGGCGGGTGCCGTCGCCGAAATAGACCTTCTGGCCGAACTCGATGCTGGTATCGATCTGGCTGGCCTTCACATCGATCGTCGTCACTGAAATACCCTGGACCGAGAGCATCTGGCCGACCGTCTGGCCAAACCGGCCCCAGCCGACGATGATCGCACTCGCGCCATCGGACACAGGCTCTTCAAGGTCCTTGCGATCCTTGGCCAGGGGCTGCTGCCGGAACCTTCTGCTCAACTGCATCAGGAAGGGTGTCGTCGCCATCGACAGCGTCACGACCGCGCCGAACAGGCTCGCCGCCTCAGGCGCGATCAGCAACGCGTTCTGCGCCTGCGCGAACAGCACGAAGCCGAACTCGCCCCCCTGGCTCAGCAGCAGGCCCATGCCGAGTGCCGGGCGCCAGGCGAGGCCGAAGGCGCGCGACAGCCCCATGATGATCGCGGTCTTGATGACGACCAAGCCCGCCGCAATCGCGACGACCAGCAGCGGGCGCTCCGCGATCGCATGCAGGTCGAGCAACATGCCGACGGCGATGAAGAACAGGCCGAGCAGCAGCGAACGGAACGGCTCGACATCCGCCTCCAGCTCGTGCCGGTAAGGCGAGTCGGCGAGCATCACGCCGGCGATGAAAGCGCCCAGCGCGGTCGAGAGGCCGAGGCTCTGCATCAGCGCCGCGCTCGCCAGCACCGCGAACAGGCCCGCGGCGACGAACAGCTCGCGCTCGCCCAGCCCGCCGATCAGCCGGAATAGCGGGTTCAGGATAAACCGCCCCGCCAGCACCAGCCCGACGACAGCGCCGATCGTATAAACTCCCAGCAGCCATCCGGGCGGACCTTGCGCCGCTTCCGGTGCGCGCGACATGGCGGCGATGATCGTGATCATCGGCACGATCGACAGGTCCTGGAACAGCAGGATCGAAAAGGCGCGTTGGCCGAACGGCGTGCGCAAGCGCCCCGCGGATTCCAGCATCGGCAGCACCTGCGCCGTGGAGGACAGGGCCAAAGGCAGGCCAATCGCGAGCGCTGCCGCTGCGCTCAGCGGCGTCACCGCGAACACAAAAGTGCTGACAGCGACCCCGCACAGCACCACCTGCAGCAGGCCGAACCCGAAAATGTCCCTGCGCAACCGCCACAGCCGCGCCGGCGAGAGCTCCAGCCCGACGAGGAACAGGAGCAGCGCAATGCCGATCTCGGCGATGCCCAGCTTACCCTCGGCATCGCCCACCAGGCCCAGCACTTGCGGCCCGATCAGCACGCCGCTCAATAGATATCCCAGCGTGGCGCCGAGGCCGAGCCGGCGGAACACCAGCACCAACGCCAGCGCGGCGCCGAGCATGATGAAGCCGTCGCGGAGCAGATTGGCGGTTTCGTGTCCCTCCATCAGCCGCGCGCGCGCGCCGCGGCGTCCGCGGCCGCCTCGAACGGCAGCCGGATCGCGGCATGACGGCCAACGTGCGGACGTGCACGGGCAAGCTGGCCGAGGCCGGGCCAATCGCCGGGATCGTCGCGCTCGCCGGCCAGCCAGCCGGCCAAGGCATCGCGCGCATCCGCAAGCTCCGTCGCCGAACGGCCAATCGCGTGCGATGCCATCAGGTTCGCCGACGCCTGGCCGAGCGCGCAGGCCGACATCTCCAGGCCAAGTGCCGCAATTCGCCCCTCCTGGTCGAGGACGACATCGGCGACTACCCGGCTTCCACAGACCGGCGAACGCCTGTCGGCCGTCGCCTGCGGCTCAGCCAACCGGCCGAGATGCGGAATCGTCGCCGCGAGGCGCAGGATCGCGGTGTCGTAGAGCGGCGCGTTCATCGCGACCTGGCGGCCGCGGCCGGGCCGCTCCGCCGCTGGTTCACATAATCGACCATCGCGCGGCTGGTGGCGTTCAGCAGCGAATAGCTGCGCGCATGCCGCATCCAGTCCGGCCGGTTGGCGGGGCCGCCGCGCAGCGTATCGACCACCATCGTCGCCAACAGGAACAGCACGCTTGCCGCCAGCAGCCCTTTGACGAACCCGAAACCGAAGCCGAGCACCCGGTCCACCGGCCCCAGCACCGATTGACGCGTCCGCTTGCCGAGATAGTTGGCGAGCAGCTTGCCGATGATGAAGGTGACGCCGAACAGCAGCACCACCGATGTCACCGCCGCGCCCGACCCGGTGCCGATCGGACCCGCCAGCAGGTTCGTCGTCGGCGTATACAGAAAGGTCACCGCCAGCACCGCCAGCACCCAGGCGAACAGCGACAGCGCTTCCTGCACGAAACCGCGAATGGCGCCGATCACGGCGCCTCCGCCCAGCAACACGACGGCGACGATATCGAGGGCGGTCATGGAAGTTGGGCTAGCCGCGCCCGAGAAGATGGTCAACGAGCGCGCCGAGCCGCGCGAAGCCCGAAAGCCTCATGCCTGCACTGTCCTTGACGCTGGACGGCGCCAGCGCTCGCTCGAAGCCAAGCTTGGCTGCTTCCTTGAGCCGTAGCGCGCCGTGCGCGACCGGGCGGATTTCGCCAGACAACGAGATTTCACCGAAAGCCACCGCATCGGACGGCAGCGGCCGTTCGCTAAGGGCGGAAACCAGCGCGGCCGCGACAGCAAGATCGGCGGCTGGGTCGGAAATACGATAGCCGCCAGCGACGTTCAGATAGACCTCGGCGGTCGAGAAGCTGAGTCCGCACCGCGCCTCCAGCACCGCCAGGATCATCGCCAGCCGCCCGCTGTCCCATCCGACGACCGCGCGGCGCGGCGTCGCACCGCTCGCCAGCCGCACCGTCAGCGCCTGGATCTCCACCAGCACCGGCCGCGTCCCCTCCAACGCTGGAAAGACGATCGCGCCGCTCACATTCTCGTCACGGTGCGTGAGGAACAGCGCGGAAGGATTTGAAACTTCGTCTAATCCTTCCTCGCCCATCGCGAAGACGCCGATCTCGTCGGTTCCGCCAAAGCGGTTCTTCATCGCGCGCAGGATGCGATACTGGTGGCTGCGCTCGCCCTCGAACGAGAGCACGGTATCAACCATATGCTCCAGCACGCGCGGGCCGGCGATCGACCCGTCCTTGGTGACGTGGCCGACCAGCACTACAGCCGTCCCGCGTTCCTTGGCGAAGCGGATCAGTTCGCCCGCCGCCGCGCGCACTTGGCTAACCGTGCCGGGCGCGCCCTCGATGAGGTCCGAGTGCATCGTCTGGATCGAATCGATCACCAGCAGATCAGGCACAGCCCCCTGCCCCAGTGTGGTCAGAATGTCGCGTACGGAGGTTGCGGCTGCGAGTTGGACCGGCGCCTGCCCTAGCCCAAGCCGGCGCGCGCGCAGGCGCACCTGGTCCGCCGCTTCCTCGCCGGAAACATAGGCGACCGCTTTACCCGCCGAAGCCAGCTTCGCCGTCGCCTGCAGCAGCAAGGTGGACTTGCCGATCCCGGGATCGCCGCCGATCAAAGTCGCGGAACCCGCAACGAAACCGCCGCCCAGCGCCCGGTCAAGCTCCGCGATCCCGGTCGGCACACGGGGCGGCAGCGGCACATCCGCGTTCAGGCCGGTCAGGTCGATCGCCCGCCCGCCCGATTGGAGGTTGTGCCGCGCCTGGAACGGCGTCACCACCGCGCCGGCATCCTCGACCAGCGTGTTCCATTCCTGGCAATCGACGCACTGCCCGGCCCATTTGGACGCGACCGACCCGCACTCCTGGCAGACATAACGCTTCTGAGGTTTCGCCATGCGGCGAGGCATAGGAACAAATCAGGATCAAGGCCAGCCATAAGCGCAGGCCCGAACAAGTTACTCGACGATTATTCTATGCTAAAAGCAGTCCGATGACGCTGCACGAGCCTTTGAATATCTCTCAACGCGCGAAGCTGACGGTGGAGGATTTTCTCGCTCTGTCGGAGCGCGGCGCTTTCGACGGCTATGCCAAAAGCGAGTTGATCGAGGGGGAAATCTGGGTCGTGAACGCCATACACCGCCGCCACGCCAAGGCGCACGCCACGATCGTTGGTGAACTCTTCATCGCGACGAAAGCCGACAATCGGCAGCTCACAATTTACGCCAACCCATCAACCGAACTGTCGAACATTTCATTGCCCGAGCCGGATGTCGTCGTCGCCGATCCGGATGACGGCAAGATGGTCAACGGCCCATCAGTGCGGATCGCGATCGAGATTTCGGATTCGACGCTCGACATGGATCTTGGCCGCAAGGTCCGCCTTTACGCCAAGCACGGTGTTCCGGAATATTGGGTCGTCGATCTGCAAGAAAACCGCGTTCACCAGCACTGGGCGCCGGCGGATCAAGCCTATGGTCAGGTCCGCCAGATCGCATTCGGCGAGCGGCTGACAGCCGCGACGGTCGAAGGCTTAGTGATCGATACTGCCGGCCTCTGACGCCGGCTCACGAAATCCTTTTGAACGCCAGCAGCGCCGGGATTTGCATGGTCGATCCCGTGTGAAAGCCATTCTCGCCGTTCCACGCATCACGCGGGTTACGGAACGTGCCGAAGATCATATCGGGCAGCGGGATGTCGCCGTAGTTGTGTGCGTGAACGCCACGCTGGTGGTGGATCAGGTGGCTTTCGGGCCGCTGGATCAAATAACCGAGCCAGTGCGGGGTGCGGATGTTCAGATGCTGGAACATGCCGGGAATCGTCGTCAGAACCGCGACCACTACGGCGGCTTCGGGACTCAGCCCGAAAATCCCGACCAGGCACAGCGAGCCGAGCAGCGCCCACCCCAGCATGTCGATGGGATGAAAATAATAGGCGCCCCAAATGTCCACCCGCTCGGCGGCGTGGTGCATCTGGTGCGTCAACCGCCATACCCAATCGACCTTGTGCATCGTCAAATGCCAGAAATAGATGCCGAATTCGAGGACCAGAAAGCCGATCACGACCTGCGCCCAGAAAGGCAGCGCACGGCCGTCGATAAGCTCGTGACTGCCGATCCAGCTATCCCACAAAAACGGCGCGAATGTCGCGATCGTGAAATACAGCAGGAACGAGACGACGCCCATCACCCGCCAGAAGCGCACATCCGGAAGGTCGCGGCTGCGGCCGATATGATCGATCAGCGCGAACAGGGCGAAAAGCGCCAGGACGATATAGTGGTAGATTGTCACGTCATGCCCCCCGACCGGCCGGCGCCTAGTCAACCTATCACGGTCACTCCGATAAAGCGACCAAGCAACTATCCCGATGATCGATCGGAAAGCAGCGTTCGGCCGCGATAGTTGTAGTAAGCATCCAACAGCCGCATTTGGGGATATGGTTTGCCGTCATCCAAATTGAGCTTACCGGCAGCTACCGTTTCGCAGAATATATGAAACTCGCCGTTCTTAGATGTGAATGATAGCAGCGCTTCGAAATCTGGTCGATTCAGCTTGCTGGCGTTTACATCACCAAGCAAACCGGCACGAAAGAACCGATCATACGCAGGCAGACAGCCCAAAGCTCCCAAGCTGATCTTGCTCAACAGCGTGTCGGTTCGGGATACGTCAGGAAGTGCCAACTTTAGACACACGCTCAGATTATCACGAAATTCAAAGACTTCTTTTATCTTCTCTGCGGCTTCTTGAAGTGAGATCCCTCGCAAGGACTGACGCGCCCCACGGGCAAGGTCAGTAACGGGGGAAAGCGCTTTCCAATGGTAATTTCGAAGTTTGCTGGAGCCGCGAAACATTCCCCAGCTGGCTAAATAGAATGCTATAATCAGGGTCGCTTGGGCTGGTTCGAAATCCGACTCGCGACCAAAATAGGCATAATACTCCCGCCACGAGTGAATGCTGGAGAGCGGTGCTTTTTCATCACCAAGAAAGCGCTTTGCCAGCGCCGCTCCCCCGATTTCGCTCACCGCGTCAGCTTCTTGTAGCTCATGCGGTGCGGGCGGTCGGCTTCGTCGCCCATGCGGCGGCGTTTGTCTTCCTCGTAAGATTCGAAATTGCCTTCGAACCATTCGACATGGCTGTCGCCCTCGAACGCCAGGATGTGCGTTGCCAGGCGGTCGAGGAAGAAGCGATCGTGGCTGATGACCACGGCGCAGCCGGCGAAATTCTCCAGCGCGTCTTCCAGCGCGCGCAGCGTCTCGACATCGAGATCGTTTGTCGGCTCATCGAGGAGCAGCACGTTGCCGCCCTCTTTCAGCATCTTGGCGATATGGACGCGGTTGCGTTCGCCGCCTGACAGCTGGCCGACCTTCTTCTGCTGATCGGAACCCTTGAAGTTGAACGCGCCGACATAGGCTCGGGTCTGCATCTCGTGCTTGCCGATCGTCATCAGGTCGTGGCCGCCCGAAACCTCCTCCCAGACATTCTTGTTCGGATCGAGCGCATCGCGGCTCTGATCGACATAGCCGAGACGCACGGTCGGCCCGATATCGACCTTGCCCGTATCCGGCTGCTCCTGCCCGGTGATCAGGCGGAACAGCGTGGACTTGCCAGCGCCATTGGGGCCGATCACGCCAACGATGCCGCCCGGCGGAAGCGTGAAGCTCAGGTCCTCGAACAGCAATTTGTCGCCGTAAGCCTTTGACACGCCCTCGATCTCGATGACCTTGCCGCCCAGCCGCTCCGGCGTCTGGATGACGATCTGGGCCTTGCCCGGCGCGCGATTCTCCTGGCGTTCGACCAACTCGTCGAACGCGCGGATACGGGCCTTGGACTTGGTCTGGCGGGCCTTGGGCGACTGCCGGATCCATTCCAGCTCTTCCTTGATCGCCTTTTGCCGGCCGACGTCCTCGCGCTCTTCCTGTTCCAGGCGCTTCGCCTTCTTTTCCAGATAGGTCGAATAATTCCCTTCATAGGGATAATAGCGGCCGCGATCGAGCTCGAGAATCCAGTTCACGACATTGTCGAGGAAGTAGCGATCGTGCGTGATCATCAGCACATTGCCGGGGTATTCGCGCAGGTGATTTTCCAGCCACGCGACGCTTTCGGCGTCGAGGTGGTTGGTCGGCTCGTCGAGCAACAGGATGCCAGGCTTCTGGATCAGCAGCCGGGTCAGGGCGATCCGGCGCCGTTCACCGCCGGATAGGTTCTCGACGCTGGCGTCCGAAGACGGACAGCGCAGCGCCTCCATCGCGATCTCGAGCTGGTTGTCCAAGGTCCAGCCGTCCACTGCGTCGATCTTGCCCTGAAGATCGCCCATCTCCTCCATCAGCGCGTCGAAATCGGCATCCGGCTCGGCCATCAGCGCGGAAATCTGGTTGAAGCGATCGACCATGTCGGCGGTCGCACGGGCGCCGTCCTTGACGTTTTCCAGCACGGTTTTGGACGGATCGAGCTGCGGCTCCTGCGCCAGATAGCCGACCGTGATTCCCTCGCCTGCCCAGGCCTCACCCGAAAACTCGGTATCGATGCCGGCCATGATCTTCATCAACGTCGATTTGCCGACACCGTTGGGTCCGACGATGCCGATCTTCGCATCCGGATAGAATTGCAGATGGATGTTGCTGAGGATCGGCTTTGGAGCGCCCGGGAAGCTCTTGGTCATCCCGTTCATGACAAAGGAATATTGCGCGGCCATCGGCCTGATCTCCGGTTCTCAAGCTGTAAGGATTTGGCGGGCGCCGTAGCGAAGCCGCCGGGGCTTGGCAAACGCCTCCGCGCCTAGTTAGTGCTCGGCCATGACAAAACAACGCCTCGCGCTGCTCACCCTCCCCTTCCTCATCGCCGCGGCGGCGCCGCACGACACCGAAAAGCTTCGCGACGCGGCGCTGAAGGACGAGACCGCCTGGGACATTACCGAAGGTCTGACGACCGAGATCGGCCCGCGCCTTGCCGGCAGCGCGGCTGAGGCCAAGGCGCGCGAATGGGCGGTCAGGAAGCTGAAGAGCCTGGGGTTCAAGAATGTCCGCATCGAGACGTTCGACATTCCGGGCTGGGAGCGCGGCGAGGAGAAAGGCGAGATCGTCGGTCCCTATCCCCAAAAGCTTGCCCTGACCGCGCTCGGCAACAGCGGGGCCACACCCGCCGAGGGCTTGCAGGCCGAGCTGGTCGCGTTCGAGACCGTCGCCGACCTCCAGGCCGCGCCGGCGGACCAGGTGCGCGGCAAGATCGTCTATATCGGCCACACGATGAAGGCCGCGCAGGACGGCTCCAGCTACGGCTATTTCGGCATCGTGCGCCGCGCCGCGCCCAACGCGGCCGCGCGGAAAGGTGCCGCCGCGATCGTGATCCGGGGCCTCGGCACCGACAACCACCGCGTTCCCCATACCGGCGTCACTAATTTCGACGCAGGGGTTGCGCCTATCGCCGCCGCAGCGCTTTCCAACCCTGACGCCGATCAGATCGAGCGTATCCTGAAGCACGGCGAGAAAGTGACGCTTCGCCTGCTCGTCACGCCGCGCCGGGTCGGCACCGTCCAGTCGGGCAACGTCATCGCCGAAGTGCCGGGGACCGATCCCAAGGCCGGGATCGTCGCGATCGGCGGTCATCTCGACAGCTGGGATCTCGGCACTGGCGCGATCGATGACGCGGCGGGCGTCGCCATCACCGCCGCCGCCGCCAAGCGGATCATGGACGCGGGCCGCCCGAGGCGGACGATCCGCGTCATCTGGTTCGGCAGCGAGGAAATCGGGGGCAATGGCGGCGCGGCCTATTTCAGCGCCCACAAGTCCGAGCCGCATGCCCTGGTTGGCGAGTCCGACTTCGGCGCCGGCCCGGTCTGGCGGTTTGAAACCAAACTGAATACCGTTGCCGCTCCGTTGTCCGCCAAGATCGAGGCAGCGCTGCGTCCGCTCGGCATTAGCAAGGGCAGCGGCACGGCGGGCGCAGGCGCGGACCTCGGCCCTTGGGCGCGGTCAGGAACCAGCGCGGTCGATCTCGATCAGAACGGCCTTAAATACTTCGACATCCACCACACCGCTGACGACACTCTCGACAAGATCATGCCGAATGAGCTAGCGCAGAACGTAGCGGCGTGGACGGCCATGTTGTCCGTCGTCGCCAATACACCAGAACCGCTTGTTGAGCTGAGGAACTAATCTCTACTGAAATAGTTTGACGAAGCCGCGGTTCCGGTTAATTACCGCCAGCGCGACGGCATCGGGCCGGGCGCACGTTATTTCCCTTGGGAGCACATCGAATGAAGAAGCTGATCGTTGTTGCTGCTGCCGCCGGCCTGATGTCGCTGGCTGCTTGCAATAAGAGCACTCCTGCCGAGAACGCGTCGGACAACACCGCCGCTGCCCTCGACAATACCGCCGACAACCTCGAAGCGGCCGCCGACAACGCGACCAACACCGCGACCGAGAACGCTCTCGAGAACGCCGCCGACAACGCGCACGCCGCGTCGAACGCTGCTGAAGCCGCCGGCGACAACAACATGGCGGTGAACGCTGCCGAAGCCAATTCGATGGCGAAGGGCCACTAAGCCCAACGCGCCATCATGGCGAAATAAGAAGGGCGGTTCCTGCGGGGGCCGCCCTTTTTACGTGGGACCACGCTTGCGCTTTACACGGCGAACCAGCATGGCAGCCCGGCGTCGGGGAGTAGCGCAGCCTGGTAGCGCATCTGCTTTGGGAGCAGAGGGTCGCAGGTTCGAATCCTGTCTCCCCGACCAAATAATCGGAACTCAGCAACTATCTGATATTGCGGCTGAATTTCGCTACCTTTGGACCTGTGCAGAAGCTGTGCAGATTTATTTGCGGATTCCGTTCCACAGCGATCGCACGCTGGCGCCCGAGCGACTAGCAATTGTCGGCTAGCAAGATGGGCTTTGCCTTCAACAGCCCGCGGCGACAGCCGACAATGTCCACTTCGCCAGAGCACAGTTGATATTCCGCACGTTTGCCGGCCGCTCAGAATAGCGCTGACACCGTCTGGGAGAGCACAGGCTGATTTAGTCAAGAAAGTTGGTTTCAGCCTGTCTCGTCTCAGCACCACATTTTGAGTGCGGCGGCCATCGCCGCGATCACGCCAGCAACAGCCGCGCCGATCACCCCGAGCCGTCTGGCAGGGCTGTCAGGGTGTTCAATATTGTGGGTGCAACGGCGCAGCGGACGCGTTGAAATGGTCTTTGGCCGTCTTGACAACGGCGCGGACGCTGGCATCGTGCATCACTATCGGCGCGAGCGCCTTGAAATTGGGACAAACAACTTTGCAGGCGACTAACGATAGGGGTAAGTCACAACCCTCTTCTTTAAGCTGCGCGATGGGGATGCGAGGGTCTTGATTCAAAATGGCGGCCGCGCGTGCGGCTGCAACGGTTGCACCCAACCATCCTCCCGACAGCTTCAGCAGACGATTGTCGGCAGTTCGCCCAGTCAGGTCCACACCCGGAAAGCGCGCTCCCACCAAGCTTCCGATCACCGATGAGGCAATCAGTCGACGGTTGTGATCACTGATCCCGACGACGAGGACGTTATCCGACCTAATGCTGGACGGAATGCGCGACTGTCGGTCTAGGTCGATGCCGCGGTCGCCGGCCGACAAGATGAAGAGAGTGTCAGGTGCGGTCGCGAATGTTCGCTCGAGCCGAGCATTTGTCCGCGAAATGAAATTGCGAGCCCTGCTTTGCCGATCGAGGCTGCTACCGCCATCGGCCTCGAGTCCTGCGACGACGGCAGACTCGCCGATTCCCCAACCGATGTAAACTATCCGGACGTTACAAGCCTTCATTTGCCTAACGACTTTGGCAGCGGCCAATGAGATCGCTCGCGACATGCCGTCATCGAACCGGGGAATCTCCGCTCCCGAGGAAAGCTCCTGCGCCACCGCGATTAAATTTGCGAGGGGTGCGGCGTCGATCATCAATGAGGCGGCATGTGCGCCGCGAACCGTGGCCACGAACTTTCGGATCGACGGTTCCCGCTCGACTACCGAGGCCGGGGGTTTCTCACCAAGGACCTCCGACTTGGTTAGCATACCGGCGCTGAAGGCCAACGATCCGTCAGGATCGTCAATAGTTTGAGGTGGCCGATTGGGGATTGATCGAAACAAGGTGTCGAACGCCAGCTCGGCGCCGCACCGACGTCGGATGCCATCCCGATCAGACAGTCCGTGAGGGCGATGCTGTCGCGCGGCCGCACCCAGCGGCGCATCCCAGAATCCGATTTTTAGAGGACGCGAAACGGGCGCGGCAAGGTTAGCTCGAACCGATTCCGCATGATCCGAGATTAGTACGGCGAGGACACATGCCACCACAGTTTTGCGCGTGGCAAAGCCTGGTCGCGAGCCCGTCCCGGCTTGGCGCGCGCAAAAGCCCCCCGTAGGCGAGCGGTATTTCGTCATCCATCACGTACCCGATGGACAAAAGCCGCAAGCAAATCGTTAAATTGAGCAGGCTCTTCGCGCGCAACAATGTGACCTGCGCCTTGCACTGGCGCGACCTCGACTTGCGAAAGAAGTTCTGCGAAGCGCTGACCCGTCGCCATTGGCACCACTTGGTCGTCGTCGCCGTGAACAATGAGCGCCGGTCCGGCGAAGCGACGCCACGTGTCCGAATGATCGCTCTCGCGCTGGAGGAGCGCCGCCCGGACGTGTGGTGGAGTCATCATACTGATCACCACCTGCCGTTGCAGCTCCTCATCGTTGAGTGCTGTGCCACCGGAGGCGCTTAGGAATCCCTGAACACCCTTGAGCTGAGCAGCGAAGTCAAATGAAAGTGTGTCCGTGACGAGCGCCGCGGCAGGACCCATCAATTCTCGCGCGCTCTCACCGCCAACGGCAAAGAGCGATCCTACAAGCACGGCACCGGCTACGTTGGAGTCGCCATAATGTGAGAGATAGTCTGCGATCAAAATGCCCCCAATGGAGGCACCGACCAGTACCGGGCGATCCAAGTCGAAGGCGCCAACTACCGCCGCCAAATCCTCGGCGGTCGCTGCTCCGGCGGTATACGCAGAGGCGTCCGCCGGCTTTTCCGAGTAGCCGGACCCGCGTACGTCCATGGCGACCAACCTGAAGCGTTCCGCAAGCGCGCTTTCATACTGCGGTTCCCAGATTGCATGGGATCCTGACCAGCTGTGTAGAAAAAGAATTGGGCTGCCTTCGTTTGGACCCCATGCCCTAGCGAAGAGCTGCACGCCACCGCCGCCGCTAACGAATCGCCCCTCGCTCTCGGAGTATCGTACCGCCATGTTGCTCATCGGATTTCTCCCTTCTTCAAGCGTTTTGCAGCTTGAAGAACTTCCGTGTTGGCACGCGATCGTGTGGATAATGAGCGGAGCAGGCATGCATGAAGAGGTTCCACCTGGAAACTCCACCAACGACGACGCGGGTTAGCTACCATCTCGCACCAAAAAAACACTGTCAAGCAATTAGATGCGGATCGGTATGAAATCTGTGGCGATATTTTTAAGGAGGATCGATGATGTCCCTGGCGGGTGGTTTGGCCGTGCCCTTAGGTACCTTCAGCCTGCAATTATGGCGCTTACGGCGTTGATGTATTCCAACAGGCTCGACCGCGTTTGGTTGGCTCGTGAGCGTAACGCGAGGCTTTGTATCGCGGCAGACGCGAGCTGTGCCCTGGCGCGTGCGGGCGGCGACGGTGGTATTTCGTGCCGGGATTGTGCACTTTCAAAAACGAGCGAAAACTGTTCGTCTAGATGCCGAAGCATCTTGTCGAGCGCAGCGCGGACATCGCTGTCGTCGAACGCCTCGGCCGGCGCTGTGCACATGACCAGACAACCGCGCGGCTCGCGCGCAGAAAGATAAAGATCGAGGCTCGCGCGGAGAAAGTCGGCAAGGCCCTGCGCGGTTGTGCGCTCTTTGGAAAAAGAGTGCTCGATCTGGGCGTCGAGGTTCACCGCGAAACGCTCTAGTGCTTTGAGATACATGCTCCGCTTGTCGCCGAGCGCGGTGTACAAACTGGGGCGGGTGACGCCAGCGGCCGTCGCAAGGTCGTCGAGCGAAGCGGCCGCATATCCTTTTTTCCAAAACACGCGGACCACGGCATCGAGGACAGCGTCCTGATCAAACGCGCGCGGCCGGCCGCGGCCGCGCTTAATGGTCTCGGTTTTCATACCGTCTCGCATTTATTTCTTGACCAGCCTAATTTGCTGCGATACGATAGCATAATCAATCGCTTTCTGTGGAGCAATCTGATGGACCTCTATTTCGCGCCGTTATCCTGCTCGCTTGCGTCACGGATCGCTTTGTACGAGCTCGGCTTGCCAGCTCAGTTTCACGAAGTCCGGCTGCAGAGTAAGCGTCTGGCAGCCGATAATTCCGATTACCTCCAGATCAATCCGAAAGGTCAAGTGCCGGCTTTGCGCACTGATGACGGCATGATCCTGACCGAGGGGCCGGCGGTGCTTCAATATATCGCCGATCTCGATGACGGGCAGCGCTTGGCACCGAAAGCTGGTTCACCGGAGCGCTACGCTTTGCAACAATGGCTGAATTACGTCAGCACTGAAATCCACAAGGCTGTGTTCTACATGTTGTTCAATCCGGCGAGCCCGGAAGAAGTGAAGGCGTTCGTCCGGGATACGCTTCTTCCCGCTCGTTACGACTATCTCTCGAAACATCTCGATGGCCGGGAGTTCGTGCTCGACCGGTTCACTATTGCCGATGCCTACTTGGCGACCTCGCTCAACTGGGCGACGCCGGCAGGGGTCGACCTCTCTCGCTGGCCCGTGATGGAGGGCTATCATGCGCAAATGATGCAGCGCCCGGCGGTGGCCCGAGCTTTCGCCGAGGAAGTTGCCCTGCGGCAAGCCGCATAATTGATTTGCGGCTGGTGGCTTGATGGGATTTGATAAGGAAAGGCCTGCATGAGCGAGCTAACAACACGGCTTGGCCGGGAGCCGGCGTGGAGACTCGTTCCCCGTTTTGTCGGGCTGGCCGAGCAAGCGCTGCTTCGGCGTTTCGCCCTAGCATTGGGGCTGCGGGCACAGGCCGTTGTTGATTGTGATTCTCTGACCCCTCCGGATAGCGAGCTTTGTCGGAAAGCGACCGACTATGTCGCGTCCGTGTCGCCGTTGTTCCTCCTCAACCACGGGGTGCGAAGCTATGTCTTCGGCGCAGCGCTTGGGCACCGCGACGGTCAACGCTTCGACCCCGAACTTCTCTACCTTGCATGCGTAATGCACGATCTCGGTCTGACCGACAAATATGCTGGCGAGCCGGAGGATTTCGAGCTGGTAAGCGCTCGTCATGCCACGAGCTTTCTCCGTGAGCAGGGGCTGGCAGAAGATCTTTCGGGCATAGTTCATGAGGCAATCGCGCTACATGCGCGAATTGGGACAGCGATGCGCGCCGGCCCGGAGGCCGCGTTGACTCATCTGGGCGCGGGTATGGACGTGATCGGCGTTCGCGCCGAAGACTTTCGGCCCGAGGATGTGGAGCGGACTGTCGAGGCATGGCCTCGCGAAAATTTCAAGGCGTGTTTCTCAGCGGTGCTTTGCGACCAGGCCCGTAACAAGCCGCTCTCCAACATCGCAGGCCATGTCGGTCTGGGCTTCACCAGGCGCATTGCATCAGCTCCGTTCCATGACTGATTGCGCAAAGCAAGCCGTTCAAGCGGAGCGCGTCGACGAGTGGGCTGCACAAGTCGCGAAGACTTTTGCGCGATTCGAAATAGGCGTGTTGGAAAGCCGTAGCTTCGTGGGTCGTGCCGCGACGCAACGACGACTTTCGTTGCAGGTGACCCGCGTTGCGGCGGCCGGGCAGCGCGCGGTTCGCGACCCTTGGAGTATTCGCCACTTTCCTTCGGATCAGCTGTTTCTCATCACGCAGCTTCGCGGCACCTGCACAGTTGAAAGCGTGGGTGATACCGCCATCCTCCATCCCGGAGATTCGCTTCTCGTCGACCCCGAGTATTTTTATGCGCTGAATTTCGACACGCTTTCCCGACAGCTTTGCGTTCACGTTCCCCGATGGGAGTTTGTCGAACGTGCGGGGAAGGAAGTAATCAGCGCCTGTGGCTCTGTTGTTCGCCGGTCGGGCGGGAGTGCGCGTGTGCTCCAGGCGGCCTCAGAAGCACTGCTTTGCGACGTAGATGAGGAAGAGACCGTCGACATCTTCCTCGACGTGCTCAGCCGGGCGGCGCGTGGCTGTCTGCGCGACCATAAAAGCGCGCCGTCGTCGGCCCGCCGACTCACCAAATTGCACGACTTCATCGGCCTGCACTTTCGTGAGGAAGGCTTGAACCCCCGCGCCGCGGCTGACGAACTTGGTTGCTCTGTTCGAAACGTCCACAAGCTTTGCCTAAGTTCAGGGCGGAGTTTTGGGCGGATGGTGCTTGCCGCGCGACTGAACGCTGCACGTAGCGCTCTTGTGCACGTGGTTCCCGACGAACGGATTAGCAGCATCGCTTTCGAAAGCGGCTTTTCCGACATCTCGCACTTTTGCCGTAGCTTCAAGTCGGAGTTCGGGATGTCGCCCAAGCAGTTCCGCTCGAACTGGGACGCGCAAAGGTGAACGATGCTTCGGACCATTATTTTTCGAAAGGGATGAGACCATGAACAAGGCCCTGTTGATCGCGGGTAGCGCGATCGTTGTGACCGTGGGTGCGTTGTACGCATCGGTGCCAGCACTCAAGAACACTGCGATGACCAAGGTTGTCGGCTCGATACCGGGGGAGTTCTTTCACCCTTTCGAGATATCAAAATCGCAGTTTGCGCAGGCTGCCCCCGGCATCTGGTGGTTCAGCACCAAATATACGCGGTCCTTAATCGCGGACACTGGCGATGGCCTTGTCGTATTCGACTGCTTCAACGCCACGCATGCCAAAGAAATGCGGGAAGCCATTGAACGAAACCTTATCGGTAACGTCCGCAGCACGCGCATTCGTGCACTGGTCTATTCCCACCATCATTTCGATCACATCCGGGGCGGCGCCCCGCTCTCGCCGGAAATGGTCGTCGCGGATCGCGACGTTGCAGGACATTTGACCGAAGGTTGGGGCGTGGACCAGATTCTGCGTCCGACCAAAGCGCTGAACGATCCCGATGCGCTCAAGATCGGCACCCTGAATGTCCAGAGCATCGACCTCGGCCGCGGTCATGCCGATCGGCTTTGGGCGTTCTATTTCCCCGATGCAAAGTTATTGTTCGCACCGGACCTCGCGTTCGTGAAGACGCTGCCGCCGTTCAATCTGCCTGATACTAATTACGTCGGTCTGCAGAGGCAGATGCGCGAATCTCTCGCACTTCCTTGGGACAAATGGGTGCCGTCGCATTTTCAAGTTTCCATCGACGGCAAACCATATGCCACGCGAGCCGACTTCGTGGCGTACCAAGGCATGATGCGCGACTTTCAGCTTTGGACGCGGGAAGGTTTCGCAAAATATGGTGTGCCGGTCGAAGCGAAGAAAGCCGAACAGATCTATACGTTTGTGCGGACGCGCGCGCAGGCCAAATATGGCGATTGGGTGGGTTTCGACTCGATGTCGCTTCCGCTCATGCTTCAATATCTGTCCGCCACGTATCTCGGCTTCTGATCGGACGCCGCCCGTTTGAGGGGGCAGCGGCGTTCTTTAACTCTGCTCACGCTCAGACGAAATCTCTTCGTTGCGATCGGCTGGCACCGGCGTTGTCAGTTCCTCAGTTGTGATGACCGGCCGGCGGCGGCTGCGGTCGAACCAAAGCCGGGTAACGTCGGGCCGTGCGTAATGGCCGGCTGGGTCCGCTGCAGCTTTTGCCATGACGATCTCGTCCAGTTCGATAGTTGCAGTCACCAGCCCTTCGGCATCGGGTGACAACGCTTCAGCCAGTTCTCGGCCATCGGGAGCGAAAATCATCGCGTGCCCCCCGCCTGCGGCGAGCAAGGCGGCGCGTTCAGGCTCGGCAGCAATTTCCTGCAGTATCGCAGGGCTGGTCACTGCGCACGCCGCAACTACGAAGCACTGTCCTTCCACAGCGTATACGCGCGACGCAGCGAGGTTGACTTCCGCACCCAGTGCGTTGGCGATTCCTTTATACAGTCCGAAGCTCGGCCAAGCGGCACAATGGACTTGCTCCGCCTGACTGTACAAGGCATATTTCGACAACGGTTGCAGGTGTTCCCAGCAGCACAATTGTCCGATGCGAACGCCTTCCATTTCGCAGATTGCGAGGTCGCTACCGTCCCCTTCGCCGAACACGGTGCGCTCGACATGTGTTGGTTTGAGTTTTCGCCGCACAGCCCTCAGCGTCGCATCACGCCCGATCAGGGCTTGTCCAAGATAGAGGCTGCCTTCCGCGCGTTCACTAAAGCCCAGAGACACATTCACGCCTGCTCGGCTCGCCGCTTCGGCGACCCTGCGCATTTCCTTGCTGCCTACCTCTAACGAGTTCGCGACATAACGGCCGAAATACTGCAACGACCAGGCCGGGGATCCCAGCCAGATCTGGAACGGATATCCCGGAAGCCAGGCTTCCGGAAAAACGAGCAGGTCGAGGTTTTCGTGCCCCGCCTGTTCGATGAGTGCAACGGTCCTCTCAACCCCGGCTTCAAGATCGAGAAACGCTGGTGCGGCTTGCACAGCCCCTACTTTCAATGTCGTCATATCGTTGCTGCCTCCTAGCTGGGTCGGCGGCAGACTGACTCCAGCCGGAACGATTATCTTGGAGGCGTCAGGGCTTTTGGTTGACTGACAGCGCATGGGTTCGCTCTCGGCGCGGAGTGATGCGCTGAGCGCCAAGACACAGCTTGAATAGCGCGATAGTCTTTCGTGACAAAACGGTTACGGGAGCCTTTGGTGGGGCCGGTCAACAAAAGGAAAATGCGGGCTTTATGGCTGCTGACGGCAGCCACGATCGGCGTTGCCCATCGCGCGCCTGCGCAGGAAGCTCCAACGGCTCCGTCGGCCAGGCAAGCGGAACCCGACGAGGCCGAGGCGAAGCTCGAAGAGATCGTTGTTACGGCTCGGAAGCGGGAGGAGAATCTTCAGGATACGCCCATTGCAGTTTCCGCCTTTACCGGCGCTGTCTTGCAGACACGCGGCATCTCCGACATTTCGGGAATCGCGGCTTCTACGCCAAGCTTGCGCTTCAACGCCGCTGCGCCGGTATCGGGAAGCAGCAATTCTGTTTCGGTCTTTATCCGCGGCGTCGGCCAGACCGACTTCAATCTGACAATTGATCCTGGCGTCGGCCTTTATCTCGACGGCATTTACATAAGCCGCTCGGTCGGCGCTTTGCTTGATACGACCGATATCGAGCGCGTCGAAGTGCTGCGCGGGCCGCAGGGGACGTTGTTCGGCAAGAATACGATTGGCGGGGCCGTTTCGATCACGTCGCGCAGGCCGGGCAGCGAATTTGCGGTGAATGCTGAAGGGACGATCGGTTCGCGTGAGCGCCGGGATATGAAGGTTGCGGTCGACCTTCCGATCAGCGACACTCTGAGAATTAGGGCGACCGGCGCAACGATCAATCGCGACGGCTATGTTCGCAGCTTCGCCGATAACAAGTTGCGCGGAGATAAAGGGCAGCTGACCGGACGTTTCGTTGCCGAGTATTCGCCGAGTGCGAACACGACTTTCACGCTGAGCGTCGACGGAACTCGCGTTCGCGAGGCCGCGCTCGCCACGGTGCCCCTCGATATCCGCGAGACTGGCGGGTTCGCGGTCTTCAACAATATCTTTTTGAACGGAGCCTCCTGCGCACCGCCTAACCCGGCGCGCTTCGAGAACAGTGCATGCTATAATTCGCAGTGGCTGACTAACGATCCGTATAAGACCTGGAGCAGCGACGACGGGCCATCGAGATCGGACACTTGGGGCGCTGCGCTGACCGCGAGTTTCGGAATTGGTGGCGGGGCTGAGATCAAATCCATCATGTCGTATCGGCATTTGACGAGTGATTTTGGGCTCGACACGGACCAATCGCCAGTTCTGATTGCAAACTCATCCAACAATTACAGCCAAAAGCAGTTCAGCCAAGAGATTCAGCTCAGCGGCGCTGCCCTCGCTTCCCGACTCAAGTATCTATTCGGGATTTATTATCTGAACGAGAAAGGCACTGATGTTAACACCCTGACGACCGCGCCCACGACCTTTCGAAGCGGCGGCTCGGTCAACAACGACAGCTACGCCGCATTCGGCCAACTGACGTACGACTTTTCGTCGCAGTTCGGCATCACACTCGGTGGGCGCTTCACTCGGGAACTCAAGCGGTTCACGCCGGACCAAGTCGTCCTGAGCGTGGACCCGGTCGCCCAGATCCCGATTGGGACCGGCGCTAATACATACTTCCTCACTAATCCCGTAACCTCTGCAGCGGCAGGCAGCCCGCAGCCGCTGCGGGTCGGAGACCTCATACTCCCAAATGTTGAAGTGAAGACGAAGGTCAATCGTTTCACCCCCGCGATTTCATTAAACTACAAGCCTAGCCGTGACGTGTTGCTCTACGCGTCTTATTCGCGCGGCTTCAAAAGTGGCGGTTTCACGCAACGCATTTTTCCCCCGGAGCCCGTCACGCCGAGCTTCGCACCCGAAACCGTCGACGCGTATGAAATCGGTTTGAAGTCGGAATTCTTGGACCGGCGCGTCAGGTTCAACGCAGCCGCTTTCTACAACGACTACAAGGATTTGCAGATCGTCGTGACCGAAGGCTTCGCGCCGAAGGTCCGAAATGCCGGACGTGCGCGGATTTGGGGAATCGAAGCCGAGCTTGAAGCGGTGCCGACGGAATGGCTTCGTCTCAATGCGTCAGCAAGCTACCTCAATGCCAGATATCGACAAGTCGATCCTGCCGCTGCGCCGGTTACGGTCAACAACCGTCTCGTCGATACTCCGGAATGGCTCCTTTCTGCAGGCGCGACAATCGATCTCGCCAAGGGTGACTGGGGTGTCATCAGCGCCCGTGGCGACTGGTCCTACAGCAGCTCCGTCGCCAAGGACGCGGAGAACACGCCGCTGCTGATCCAGCGGGGTTATCATGTCGTCAATGCGAGCCTCAACTATGCGACCGAAGATAGGAAATGGGGCGCCGGTCTGGGCGTGACCAACCTTACCGACACGCAGTATCTTGTGACCGGCTATCGCAACAGTTTCGTCGATATCACCTACGGCAACTTCGCGCGGCCGCGCGAATGGTATTTGCGACTTTCGGTCGGATTTTAAGGCGAGCCACCATGACGACAGTCATCTTCATTGAGCTTTACACGCTGCGCGATGCGTGGCGTGCGCGTGGCCGCGATGAGCGCGAAGCCTATATTGAGGGAGTGATATCCACAGTCGGCCAGGTTCGCGACGCCGGTATCGAAGTTCTGGCTTATGGTTCGAACGATCCCACCGTCGAAGTGCGAGCAGCATATGATTATTTCGCGGTCTATAGCCTGCCTTCGTCCGAAGCGCGGATCCAGCTGCAGGACGCTATCCGCAGTTCGGGATGGTACGATTATTTCGATCAGGTCAACGTCTCAGGCGAGGTCCAGGATTTCGATGTGGTGCTTCGGTCGCATGTCGATGTAGCCGAGCATAGGAGTTCGGTCAGGTGAACTCGCTGCCGGAGAGTCTGAGCAAGCCTGCATCCTTTATAGGCGGTAAGAAGCGGGAGGGCACGGATGATTGCTTCGAGCTGCACGATCCAGCGACCGGCGTAGTAATCGCTTCGGCCGCGCTTGCGAACGCTCAGCTCGTTGACGACGCCGTGTCGAACGCCCGGCGAGCGGTCGACGGCCATTGGCGGGCGTTCCGTCCGGCGGATCGCGAGCGCGTGCTATTGAAACTTGCCGAGTTGATCGAGCGTGAAGCTGAAATGCTCGCCGATATCGAAACGCTCAATAACGGTATGCTGCGCGGATTTGCCCAGACGGTCTCGGTGGGCGCGTCGATCGAGTATCTGCGATACATGGCAGGCTGGGCGACGAAGATCGAGGGATCCACGCTCGATCTGTCGATACCCCATACGCCGAATGAGAGCATCTTTGGCTATACGTTACGTCGGCCGATAGGCGTTGTGGGCGCGATCATTCCATGGAACGTGCCACTGTTGATGGCGGTTTGGAAGTTGGCGCCTGCGCTTGCAGCCGGCTGCACGATTGTCCTGAAGCCGTCCGAGCTTACCCCCCTCTCGGCGATCCACGTTGCAGAATTGGCGCTCGAAGCAGGCATACCCGAGGGCGTGGTGAATATCGTTGTCGGAACCGGCGCTGACGCAGGGGCCGCGCTTTCGGCGCATCAAGGCGTCGACAAGCTGGCGTTCACCGGTTCGACGCAAACCGGAATAGCGATCGCGCGGCAAGCCGCCGAACGCGTTGCGCGCGTATCGCTTGAACTTGGTGGAAAGTCACCGGCGATCGTCATGGACGATGTTGACATCGAGCCGACCGCGGCCGCAATCGCCCAAGCAATCCTAATGAACGCGGGGCAAATCTGTACGGCCGCTTCGCGTGTCCTTGTTCATCGCACGCTCTTTGATCGTTTCAATGCGGCACTGGCGGACTCTTTTCGCACCATGAGGCTCGGATCGGGTTTCGACGGCGCTACGACCGTGGGACCCCTGGTGTCTGCGCAGCACGCGACAAAGGTCGAAGGCTATGTCGCGGCTGCGGAACGGGCTGGCGCGCAAGTGTTGCGCGGTGCGGCAAAGCCCGATCAGGGTTACTTTGTGCGCCCCGCTCTAGTCATCGGGGCGCCACCCGACAGCCCCGCGGTTCGAGAAGAGATCTTCGGACCGGTGATCTGTTCGTTGCCGTTTGACGATGTCGATGACGCGTTGAGGCAGGCAAATGGCAGCGATTATGCGCTAGGTGCGAGCGTGTGGTCGAATCGCCTGGATGTCGTGGCGAAAATCGCACGCGACGTTCGTGCGGGAATCGTTTGGGCTAACACCCACAATTTCATCGATCCAAATCTTGCTTTCGGAGGCATGGGGCGATCCGGACTTGGACGCGAAATGGGCCGTGCTGCAATTGAGGGCTTCACTGAACTGAAGTCGGTCTGCCAAGTCAGCCGCATCCCGTGATCGCGCCTTCTTGCCACATCTCGCTTCGGATACCTGTTGGCTTAATCGGCACCGTGGCGAAGATTTTGAAAGATGCGCGTCATCGTGGCATTCAGCGCTTCGATCTCCCGTTCTTCGATCCCGTCAAAAGCTTGGGCAAACATGCGACTGGCCTGCGCGCGTACCGCAGTAAGCGCCTCGTCGCCAAGAGGCAGCAAAAGCACCTCCGTAACCCTCGCGTCGGTCGCTCTCGATCGGGTTTGAACCATTCCGGCTTTCTCGAGGCGAGCAACAATCTTCGTCATCGTTGGCAACAGAGTGACGGCATGGTCGGCGAGTTCGCTCACGCTTGCCGGACTTCGCTCCTTGAGGATCATCAGCACGCGCCAGCGCGCTACATCCATGCCGATGCGTTTGAGAACGATGTCCATGTCCTGCGCGTAGCTGCGACTCACTCTCGCCAACCAGTAAAATGGCCAGCGGTTGATGCGGAATTGCGGGCTCGCCGGATCAAATCGATTCATAAATTCCCAGGACACTGAACTAGCGGAGCCACAACGTCTGTCGCTTGCCAGATCACTCCTACAAACGCAAACATATCACTTGACATTTCACGTGAATCAGCAACTGTAAGTTCATGACCATTGAACGGTCCCTTTCCAACCTGAAAGTGTCTGACCGGGCGCCGCCCGTTCCCTGGACGGTCTTGTTCGAGCCGGAGAGGACCAGCCGCTCGGCGGCGATAAAAGACTGTTTCGACGTAGCCGGCCTGCCAACATCGATGGCTTCGCTCGCCCTGTCTGGAACCAGGCCGGCGCAGCGGAGCGCGGCCGTTGTACGGCGATTGATCGCCGCCGGCATTGCGGTGCGCGGGCGTACGACAATGCACGAGCTGGCCTTCGGGGTGACCGGCGTCAACGCAGCGTTCGGAACTGCACCCAATCCGCACTTTCCTCGGCTAATTCCTGGGGGCTCATCGAGCGGTTCGGCCTCAGTGGTGGCTGCAGGGAAAGTCGACTTTGCGCTCGGGACTGACACTGGCGGTTCGGTGAGGATGCCGGCCGCATGTTGTGGCATCGTTGGGTTCAAACCAACCTTCGGCAGGCTAAGCCGAAAAGGCGTTCGCCCCTACAATACTTCGCTCGACTGTGTCGGCATTCTTGCGCGGTCTTTGCCGGTCGTCGAGGACGCAATGGCGATCCTCGACCCCCTTTTCATGACCGCCACCGGTACCGATGCGACAGCCATTGGCGTCGTCGATGTCGACGCCGACCCGATAGTGCTAACCGCATTTTCGACTGCACTGAATGGCCTCGACATCCGCATCCGGCAAATTCGTATCGACGGATTGGAGCAGGGGCACGAAGCGGGTCTCACAATCATTTCGGCAGAGATGTGGTCCGAATTCGGCCATCTCGTGGATTGGGAGCGACTGGGCCCCGACGTGCGCAAGCGGCTCAAAGCGGCGTCGAGCATTTCTCCCCAACAGGTCACGTCCGCCGAACATGTTCGGGCGTTGTTGACCCAGACCATCGATCAGGCACTTCGAAGTGTCGATGCGATTGCGCTGCCGACACTGCCGGGGCCGCCGCCTCGGCTGGATGACGCTGAGGCGTTAGCGAAGGCGGTCGACCTAACGCGCCTTGTGCGGCCGTTCAATCTGACGGGGCATCCAGCGATCACGCTTCCGCTCGCTGAGGCCTTCGGCGTTCCGGTGGGCCTGCAACTTGTCGGTCGGCGCGGCGAGGACAGCAAGCTGTGCGCGGTAGCCCGGATGGTCGAACGCCGCCTTCACCGACACGGAGACTGAGATGGACCTCGCGACCGCTTCGAAGATGCCCGACATTCCTGTCCAGCCTTCAGCGAAAAGCGAATTCACGGCCATGCTCGACTTGATTGGGTCGCAGCGGTCCCTGTTTACTGAGCGGCAGTCGCTGACGCCCGAAGTGGTCGAAGCGCTCAAGCGTACGGGCATCTATCGCGCACTCGTCGCCAAGCGCTTTGGCGGTGACGAGCGTCCGCCAAGCGAATTCCTAGAGATGATAGAGGCGATCTCCCGCGTCGACGCCTCCGCCGGCTGGGTTGCGAGCTTTGGCTTCTCGTCGGTTTATCTCGCTGCTCTTCCGCTCAGCACCTTGGAGTCGATGTATCGCGAAACGCCCGACGTAGTGTTCGCAGGGGGAATCTATCCTCCGCAGAAGGCATGCCGGGCCGGTGCGGGGTACAAAGTGTCGGGGCGCTGGAGCTGGGGAAGCGGATGCACGGGCGCGGACCTGATCGGCGTCGGAATCCAAGCCGAAGGCCAAGCAAACGGGCCTCTGCCGCTTATCGCCGTCATGCCGCGTAGCGAAGTCACCATCCAGGAAAATTGGGACGTCAATGGGCTGAAAGGCACCGGCAGTCACGACATTGTCGTGGACAATGTTTTTGTTCCTGAAGAATGGACGTTTGTTCGCGGCGGTCGCGCCAGTCTCACAAGCCCGCTCTATCGCTACCCATCGATGGCGCTAGCCGCACAAGTTCTGGCGGTGGTTGCACTTGGCGCAGCGCGTTCGGCAATTGACACACTGATAGACGTTGCCGGAGGCCGGAAATCGATCACGGGCTCGCCAACTCTGGCGGAGCGCGCATATGTCCAGAGCGATATCGCCAAAGCCGAGGCCCGCCTGCGTTCGGCCCGAGCCTTTTTCTTCGAGGCAACTGAAGAGGCATTTGCGGCCCTCGAGTCAGCCGACACGCTCGACCAGCGAAGGCACAATGACCTCAGGTTGGCGTCGAGTAACGCCGCACGGACAGGCGCGGACGTCTCTCAGATGATCTACACGTTGTCGGGGACGACCGGTATTTTCACCGCTCATCCGATCGCGCAGAGCTTGCAGGACGCGATGGTCGTTCCGCAGCACGCTTTTCTGTCCGAGGGGACGTGGCAAAGCGCAGGCCGGCTTCTCCTGGGATTGCCGCCCACTCCCGGATTCCCTTGAGCGAGATGCACGAGATGACCGAAGCGAATTCCAATCCGTTGCGTGTACTACTATGTGCAGCGGTTCAGCAGAATTTTTTCGACCTTCCCGCCGAAGCAATTGGCGAGGTCTGGGAAGCCACCGGCACGATGCTAAAAGGTATCGCAGCGCTTCCAGGCGTTACCATCCTGGGCACCCTCGACGACGACGAAACCATGGTCGGCGCATCGCCGCAAGGCTGGCCGTGGACGTTTTACATCCTTGCCGAAATGCCCGACCGGGAGACCGTATCGGCAGCATGCAATCTGCTCCGGACGACGCCCGTGGGGGCCTACCGGTTGTGGAAGTTCATGCGGATCGAAGCACGCGTCGGTCGCCCGTTGGCCATCCCGACGTGAGCGCGATGGAAGACGCTTCGTTCGCCGCCTTGGTTCGCCGCGTTGACGCCTTGGAAGCAGGGGAAGCTATTCGGCGTCTGGTCTCGAGCTATTTCGAGCTGTGCGACAAGCTCCATCAGCCGGGCGTAGTCGTAAAGATTGGAGAACTTTTCACGGACGACGCCGTTTGGCGCGGTAGCGGTCAACGCTATGCGCGTGCTTTTGGTGAGCGGAAGGGTCGAGCGGACATCGTCGATATGATGTCGGCCTATGCCGGGCCGCCGGCCCATTTTAGTTTCAACGCCCATTTCCTTTGCGGCGGATGGACCGACGTTGTCGGCGACGGCGCGCGCGGTGGTTGGATGATGCTTCAAGCGTCGACCTACCAGAGTGGCGAATCGGATTTGCGCGCAGCATCGCTGGAGCTGCGCTTTCGCCGCGAAAACCGCGTGTGGCGCATCGCGCAGTTCGACACCCGCGCACTCTTCAGCCGCACAGTTGATCGTTGGCTCGACACTGCACCCATCCCAATCCCGGCTGGCGCCCGATCGGAGCGTTTCTAATGAGCACTTTGGCATGTTCTGACCTCGTCAAGACCGACCGCGTAAAAACAGCGGTGTATCGCAATCCGGCACTTTTCGAGCTCGAAATGGAGCGCATCTTCAAAGGCACGTGGGTGTGGGTTGGTCATGAAAGTGAATTGCCTGCCGCCCACACTTTCAAAACCGCTCATATTGGATTGCAGCCGGTCATAGTTTCGCGCGATCGCGCTGGTCAAATCCATGTCCTGCTGAATCGGTGCCGGCATCGGGCGGCCAGCATCTGCGAAGCCAAGCGTGGAAAGGCCACGGTGTTCGTCTGCCCCTACCACGCATGGAGCTATGAGATCGACGGGCGATTGCGCAAGGTTCCGCGCCTCAAAGGTTATGCGGACGGGCTCGATACGGCATCGCTCGGGCTCGTGCGATTGCGGTCGAGCACCTATGCCGGACTGATCTTTGCGACATTCGCCGAAGATATCGTACCCCTTGAGGATTTCCTCGGACCCGCGAAAGAATGGATCGACCTGTTCATGAAGCAGGGTGCGGGGTTCGGTATTCGGACGGCTGGCGAGCACAAATTCCGCTTCCCGGGGAATTGGAAAATCCAACTCGAGAACACCACGGACGCTTATCATTTTCCGGTCGTCCACAAGACGTTCCTGACCTCGCTGGATGGCTCAACCGAAGGCTTGTTCGATGTCTTGAACCAAGGTGGCTGGGTCGAAGATCTCGGCAACGGCCACAGCGTCATGGTCATGATACCCGATCTCGTCGATCTTGACCGTAATCTCGATGCGCCGATCCCTGAGCGCTTTCGCGAACTCGCAAGCGTTTTGTCGCGATCGCATTCACCGGAGGATGTTGCCAGGATCGTGCGAGCGGTCGGAGGCACTGGCTTCAACCTGAATCTCTTTCCCAACTTGGCGTGCTCGATGTCGTTCTTCCGCGTGTTGCGGCCGATCGCTGTCGACGAGACCGAAATAACGCATGTCGCGCTCGCAATGGATGGCGGGCCCGAGCCGGCAAATCGGATGCGGTTGCGCCTCCACGAGCACTTTCAAGGACCAATGGGCTTCGGCAGTCCGGACGATGCAGAAGGCTGGGAGCGAGTTCAGCGGGGTGCGGCTGCCGGCGATGATCTCTGGATCATGGTCAATCGCGAGGCTCCTGCGGAAGGGTCCGCGGGGGCACCGGCTCAGGCCAGCGATGTCAGTGCCGAAACTGGAATGCGCGCTGCATATGCGATGTGGCAGCGGATGATGGCTCGATGAGGTTCGAGATGCCTCCTGCCGACGCGCTCGCATTTGTCTGGGCAGAATGCGAAATGCTGGACGCGCAAAATTATGACCCGTGGTTGCAGTTATGGACTGCAGAGGGCCGCTATGTCGTTCCTGTAGATCGTGAGGTGACAGATTTTGCGGATCACCTGAATATCGTATTCGACGATCATGCCATGCGATTGGCGCGGATCAAACGCCTGCAAAGTGGCTTCTCGATGTCGTCTGCACCTGCGGCACGAACAGTGCGTACGGTGTCGCGGTTCAGCGCCAGCAGCGATGGCGAAAAGTTGCGGTTGCGTGCCGCAATGCAGCTTGTCGAGTTCAAATATCAGCGCACGAGGCTGCTCGCGGGAGAGCTGAGCTATTCGCTTATAAGGCGGGATGGCGAATTGCGACTGGATGAGAAGGTCGTGCGCCTGATCAACTCGGACGACGCTCTTCACGGCATCGGGTATTTGTTATGAGCGCCGTTTTCATCACGGGCGGTGCGGGCGAACTGGGATCGTCCTTTGCCAAACGCTTCAGTGAATCCGGCTATGCGGTTGCCATTGGCGATATCGATGAAGAGGCCGGCGAGCGTCTGGTCAAGAAGTTGGGCAATACGACTCCAGCTTGCTTCGTAAGGCTCGACGTTCGGTCGAAGGCGTCAATCGAGGAAGCTCGGGAACGTGCTACCCGCGCCATCGGCCCGCCGCATGTCCTGATAAACAACGCAGCGGTCATGGCCGCTTCGCCGACGCTCGACATTACATCAGACGAATTCGACTTGGTGTTAGGCGTGACGCTCAAAGGGACTTTTCTCGGCTGCCAGGTATTCGGACAGCATTTCAAAGCAGGACGTGGCGGCCGGATCATCAACGTCGCCTCGTTGGCCGGGCAGAACGGCGGTTCAGCCACGGGCGCACACTACGCTGCGGCAAAAGGCGGCGTGCTTGCGCTGACTAAGGTTTTCGCGCGCGACCTCGCCCCGTTCGGTGTCACCGTGAACGCAATTTCGCCCGGACCACTCGACCTCTCGTCGACGAGAGCCGTGGTCGGAGAGAGCAAAATCGAGGACGTCAAGTCCGCTGTTCCGATGGGTGTGCTCGGTGAGGCTGCGTTCATTGCCGATATCGCGCTGCTGCTGGCAAGCGATCGGGCGACCTTTGCGACCGGATCGACTATCGACGCCAACGGCGGCTTGTTCATGCGGTGAGCAGCGCCGCCGCCTTAGACTTCCGTGCAGCGATGGCACGCCTGGCAACGGCCGTGAACATCGTAACGACCGACGGGATCGCTGGACGTCACGGCATTACCGCGTCCGCTGTCTGCAGCGTGACCGACAATCCGCCAACACTGCTCATCTGCGTCAACAGGGCATCGCGCGCCAACGCCTTAATACGGCAGAACGGTGTCGTCTGTGTCAATGTCCTCGCGGCGCGCCATCGCGGCCTGTCCGATGCCTTCGCCGGATCATCACTCAGCGTGCGATTCGCCGAGGGGGATTGGATGACGACCAAAACGGGAGCTTTGCGACTGGACGACGCCGTGGTCGCGCTGGATTGTCGAATTAGTAGCGTTGCGGAAGTCGGCACGCATAGCGTGTTCTTCTGTGAAATTGCCGAGATCGTCGCGAACGACCAGCGTGAGGCGCTTCTTTATTTCGGTCGCGAATATCACAGCCTTAGCGTCGATCAGGCGGTGTCAAGATGACTGGCGCGCGGATCAGCGCGGTCGATGTCGTCATCGCCGACATTCCCGCCGTTCGACCGCATGTGCTCGCCATGACAACTGTTTCGATCCAAACAGTCGTGCTGGTTTTTGTGCAGAGAAGCGACGGAATAGTCGGCGTTGGCGAAGCGACGACAATCGGCGGATTGGCGTACGGCGAAGAATCCCCTGAGGGCGTTCAGCTTGTCGTCGAGCACTATTTGAAGCCGCTCATCCTTGGGGAAGACGGCGACCGTCCCGCATCGGTAATGGCCAAAATAGACCGGCAAGTCGTCGGCAACCGCTTTGCCCGCTGCGCCATTGAGACTGCGCTTTTGGACGCTTTTGGCCAGTCATGCGGGCTGCCTATCTCCGAGCTGCTGGGAGGACGTCGGCAAGATGACCTTCCGGTCGCTTGGACACTCGCCACCGGCGACGTTGATCGCGATGTTGCCGAGGGCGAGCAATTGCTCGCAGCCCGTCGCCATAACATCTTCAAGCTCAAGGTGGGCCGTCGAGCGCTCGACGACGATTGTAAACATGCTGCAGCGGTGGCGCGCGCTTTCGAAGGGCGCGCGAGCGTTCGGATCGACGTCAATCAGCGTTGGAGCCGAAGCCAAGCCAATAGGGCTTTGCCGCAACTTCGCGATGCGGGCATTGCACTTGTCGAGCAGCCACTGGATCGCAACGACCTCGACGGGGCGCGCCAACTGGCCAGCCAAGGCGTTGTGCCGATCATGGCGGACGAAGCTCTGTCCGGGCCGCGATCGGCTTGGCAGCTGGCGCGCACCGCCGGCGCAGACGCTTTCTCGCTCAAGATCTGCCAATCGGGCGGCGTCCGTCCGGCGAAACATGTGGCCGCGCTGGCTGATGCGTCGGGCATCGGCCTCTACGGGGGCACCATGCTCGAAAGTGGCGTTGGCACCGCAGCAAGCGCGCAGCTCTGCGCGACGCTGCCTGCGCTCGAATGGGGCACCGAGCTTTTCGGCCCGCTGCTGCTCGCGGAGGGGATTCTCGAAGAGCCGTTGCAGTATCGCGATTTTAAGCTTGTCGTCCCTTCAGCCCCGGGGATTGGCGTGCGCGTCGATCGAGAGAGGATCCGCCATTTTCAGCGTGAAGGAACACGATGATGCTTTTCATGGTGCAGATGACCGTCAATGTTCCGGTCGGTGTGGATCAGGCAGCGTTCGATAAGTTGAAGGCTGAAGAGAAGCGCCGAGCCGAAGAGCTGCAGCGCGATCACGTATGGCTGCATCTATGGCGTGTGGCGGGTCGCTACGCCAACGTAAGCATCTTCGATGTCCCCGATGCAGAGATGCTGCACGACATCGTCAGCGGCCTCCCGCTCTTTCCCTTCATGGACATGACCGTGACCGCGCTCTGCCGACACCCGTCCGCGATCGTGGATCAAAGCTGAGGAGAGAACCATGGATTTTGTTGACACGCAGGAAGTCCAAGACCTGCTCGACCGTGCGTCGGGCCTCTCCGAAGAGCAGGGCAATGCGCGTTTCAAGGCAATCGTCCGAGATCTGCTGCAAGCGCTCATGCAGGCGATCGATCGGCATGCGGTTACTGACCAGGAGTTTTGGAGCGCTCTCAAATTTCTGGGCGACGCAGTCGGCGAATGGGGTCTCATGGCCCCAGGCCTTGGGATCGAACATTTTCTCGACCTGCGCGCCGATCGCGATGATCGCGCGGACGGAGTGGAAATCGGCACACCTCGCACGATCGAGGGTCCGCTCTTCATCGAAGGTGCGCCGTTCGCGGAGAGCGACACAAACATTACTACCGACCCCGACGAAGGCGAGCATTTACTCGTCGACGGTAGTGTTTGCGATACTGACGGCAATCCGGTTCCAGACGCCGTTGTCCATGTTTGGCATGCTAATTCAAAAGGGTTCTATTCGCACTTCGATCCAACGGCACGGCAGAGTCCGTTCAACAACCGGCGTCGCCTTCGCCTCGGGTCGGATAGTCGCTATGCCTTCCGTTCGGTCATGCCGAAAGGCTACAGCGTTCCGCCCGGCGGCCCGACCGAACAACTGATGAACGCGCTCGGCCGGGACGGCAGTCGACCGGCACACGTGCACTTCATGATCGAAGCGCCGAACCATCGAACATTAACGACACAACTCAATTTCGGCGACGATCCGTTGGCGCACGACGACTTTGCCTTCGGAACGCGCAAAGGGTTGTTGCCTATCCCGGATCGCTCAGGAGATGGTGCACATATTTCTTTCGATTTTGTCCTCGTGCCGGCTCGGTCAGCGAACGAGAGCGGTCTTCCCGTTCGTCCGCGTGAGTTGGCGTGAACAAAATCCTCCCCTCTCCAGCGGCCGCGCTCGAAGGCGTGTTGTTCGACGGAATGACAATCATGTCGGGCGGGTTCGGTCTTGTCGGTAACCCCGAGAGCCTAATTCCAGTGATCCGCGAAGCGGGCACACGCGAACTCACTATCGTTTCCAACAACTGTGGCGCTGACGGGTTCGGTCTGTGGCTGCTGCTCGCCAACGGACAGATCAGGAAAATGATCTCGTCCTATGTTGGAGACAACCGGTTGTTTGAGCAGCTCTATCTGTCAGGGCAGCTTGAATTGGAGCTTACCCCACAGGGTACGCTGGCGGAGCGAATTCGGGCAGGGGGCGCCGGCATCCCCGCATTCTACACTGCGACCGGGGTAGGAACGCTCGTCGCCGAAGGCAAGCCGATCGAGGCGTTCGACGGTCGCGAGTATGTGCGCGAAAGCTGGTTGCGGGCGGACCTCGCGATCATCAAGGCTTGGCGCAGCGACGCAGCGGGCAATCTCGTCTATCGAAAGACAGCCAGAAACTTCAATCCGGTGATGGCGACTGCGGCGCGGACGACCGTCGCCGAAGTCGAGGAAATTGTCGAGACCGGCGTTTTCGATCCAGATCAAATCCACACTCCCGGAATCTATGTTGACCGGGTCGTCCTGAGCACTGTCAATGAAAAGCGGATCGAGAAGCTGACAGTGCGGCAGCGGGAGTCAGCGCTGTGACGCGTAAGCGACATGCCGTGGCAGGGTGCACGATATCCGCTCCGCTTCGCGAGTTAGGTTTCATCGTCGGTTTCAAGTCCTCGCCGCTGGATCGACCATGAAACAGCTTCGGACGAGCGACGGCCAGGTGATCGCCTATCGCGAGGACGGCGTGGCAGACGGCACGCCGATCGCGCTCGCAAATTCACTCGGTACCGACTTGAGGCTATGGGATTTGCAGTTGGCGGTGCTAGCCACAAGTCATCGGATCGTCCGCTTCGACATGCGGGGCCATGGGCGGTCGAGCGTGCCCGATGGCGAATACACCCTTGAGCGCCTAGCGCTGGATGCGCTCGAGTTGTTTGAAGAGTTGCGGATCGACCGATTGGCGTTTTGCGGCGTCTCGCTTGGCGGTATGGTTGGTCAGTGGCTCGGCGTCCATGCCCGGTCTCGCCTCTCGAAGCTAATACTTTGCAACACGTCAGCTTATCTGGGGCCGAGGCAGGCCTGGGATGAACGTATCGCGCGTGTGCGCGCAGGCGGGATGGCGGCGGTGAGTGGCGCCGTCATCGAGCGATGGTTCACGCCAGGATATCGCGAGGCCGGAGGTAGTGCTGTCAGTATCGCACGCGATATGCTCCTGACGACGGCTCCGGTTGGCTATGCGGGTTGCTGCACCGCAATCCGCGATATGGACCTACGCCATTCGGTCGCAGCGATCGCCGTGCCGACGCTCGTTGTCGGCGGACTCCTCGATCCGGCGACCCCGCCAGAGCATGCAGAACATCTCGTCGCTAATATTTCCGGCGCTTGTCTGGCGATGCTGCCTGCTGCTCATCTTTCCAACCTCGAACAACCAGACGCATTCAACCGAGTGCTCGTCGACTTCCTCTGCGGACAAATTCTGGGATGAACAACTTTACCGATCTCGATGGTGCCAGCGCCGACCAACTTCTAGATGTTTGGAGAATGAGCTTGAAACAGCGAGCAAGTGAAACATCGCCGAGCATTTGGCAGCGGATATGCATGGTCGTCGAAAGTCTCGACGTCTCGCCAATTGAGACTTTGGAAACGCGTGTTGGAGACCTTCAACGTCGCGTCGCGAAGCTTGAGGGTGATCCTGAAAGGGCTGCACAGCGCCGCCAGAGCTCCAATGCTTGAACACATTGCGATCGGTGGTCCGGCGATCCTGACCGACCGCATGCTGGTCGCGATGCATAGCGATAACATCGGCCGTTACGTAGGGCAGGCAAGTTCAGAACTTTGGCAAGCGGCGGGCTACCGGAGTGGATTGGACGACCGATGTGTCAGTGGAGGAAAACGGAAGAAATCGATCAACTACCGCTTCCAAATCGCCCACGCTTCGCACAATCACTTTGGCCACGAAGCAGTCCTCCCCGGTTACTCGGTCGGCTTCCACAATCTCCGGCGTGTCATTCAGCATTTGCGCGACACGCCGCACCTCGCCGGGCATGGCCCGGATTCTGATATGAGCTGTGACTTCCAAATCGTACGCCTTCGGGTCGGTCGAAATGGTGTAGCCCGCAATTGCGCCGCAATCCTCGAGTTTCGAATCCGCTCGGCCGTGCTCGGGCTGGAAAGGCCGACGCGGGCCGCAAGGTCGCGAATCGTCATCCGGCCGTTCTGCGCCAGCGCCGTCATTATGGCGCGATCAGTGCTGTCGATGGAACGACTGACATAACGGCTCCGGTTCATCCCTTGCCTCTAGACGGAAAAGATCGATGAGGCCTTAGAATCCAGGAGGCAAAAGCAGTCGATTACCTTAAATAGTTTAGATTACCTTGTAAAATAGAAATATTCGCTGCACATTAGGATTAGCGGATTCTTCAGTTTTTGCGCAAGGCGCCGATCACGCATGTCATTTTTCTTTCTAGCTTTTAGCAAAATCAGTTCTCTATATTTGGTTTAGCTAGATTCTATACAGACTTTAACTTGCTTGCAACAGCCCGGAATAGCTTTTTTTGGGAGGCAATCATGCTGCCCCCTTTTTCCGGATTTACGACGACGTCTGCCGAACCGACACGATGATGGTTGGCGAACCTGCGACTAAGAATCGAAGTTCGGGGAACCCCAAGTCATTTTAATCAATGGCCGAAACGCCGTTCGGCCTTTCGGAAGCCATAGCCGCGCGCGGGCTCAAGGTGAACAATCGTCGCGTGGATAGTCGAGCCCACAGTGAACGAAAAATCGGGTTGTGGCGTCGGTCACGAAAGAACGAGCCGCGCTGCCGACTGCGGGCCGACGTGCCCGAGGGGCAGCGGCCATGACATTGTCAGATGCCGCAGTCTTCGCGTTGTCGACGCAATGTGCGCCCAATGTCGCGCCGCAGACCGTCGCCGCGATCATTATGACCGAGAGCCGGGGCCGCCCGTTCGCGCTCAACGTGAACGGGGGACCGGCAGTGCGCCGGCAAAGCAACGCGACCGACGCGGCGTCGATTGCGCGCCGCTTCGTTGCGGCCGGATATTCCGTCGATCTCGGCCTGGGTCAGATCAATTCGCGAAACATGCGCAAGCTCGGTTTGACGTGGAACACGGTCTTCGACCCCTGCACGAACATCGCCGCGCTCGGGCGAGTCCTCACGGGCAACTACGAGATGGCGCTTGCCGGCCGCGACCCGCAGGCGGCGCTCCGCATAGCCTTTTCGCTCTACAACACGGGCAGTTCGTCGCGCGGGTTTCGCAACGGCTATGTCGGACGGGTCGTCGGCAATGCGGGGCTAGCAGGTGTGTCGGGGCAAGTCTCCACACTGCCCGGCAGCGAGATCGCGGATGGGCGACAGCAAATAGTCGCCGACAACGTCGATCCCGCCGCAATCGTCGCGATCCGCGAACCTGCGCCGCCCGCCTGGGACCTCTTCGGGCGTGCGGCCTTCGCGCGAAGCTCCACGCTCCCGTCCACCACGATCAGGAGAACGAGCGTATGGTCCGACTGAACGATGCGGCGCGCCGCGTCGCCGACCTCCGGGCGAAAGCGACGCAATGGTTCGCGAGGCTACCGCCCAGCCAGCGAACCGCGTTGTTCTGGAGCGTCGGCATTTCGATCGCGATTGTGGTGTCCGCGCTCAGCCCCGAACCCGCCTATGCGCAAAATCTCGAGAGTTTCGCGAGCAAGGTGCGAGGCCTGCTGTCATCGACGCTCCTGCGGACACTCGCCGTCATCGCGGTCATCGTTTGTGGTCTGCTCTGGTTTACCGGGCGCGCATCGACGACGGTCCTGATCACCGTGATTATCGGGATCGCGATCGTGTTTTCGGCGGACTCGATCGTCGGATTGATCGCGGGGTAAGCCGTGAACGAGCCACCCGAGCCCCCGGTTCGCAACCCGCTATTCCTGGCGGTGACCCGGCCCGCGCTCTGGGCGGGCATTCCGATTGAGGCGGCAGTCCTCCTGCTCATTTCCAGCGCGTCGGTGCTGATCTGGAGCAACAGCCCGGTCTACGCCGCGCTTGTAGTCGCATTCGGCTATTCGATCTCGCGGCTGATCGTTCGGCACGACGTCAACGCCTTCCGGCTCCTGTTTCTGTGGGGCCGCACAAAAGCCCGCAACCGCAATCGGGCGTTCTGGGGCGGCAGCAGCTATACGCCGCTGCCGCTCGCTGGACTGCGCCGCAGCGGGTTCGGTCGACGTGGCTAGGGCGCTCGCCTCGACGAATGCGGTGCCACTCAAGGTGGCGCGGCGCGAGGCGACGCCTGCGAAGTTCCTGCCCTATGCTCGGCATATCAGCGAAGAGATGATCGCGCTCGATTCCGGCGACATCATGCTGACCTTCGAGCTGCAAGGGCGCGCGTTCGAAACCGCCGATGTTCGCGACCTCAACGATTGGCACACCAAGCTCAACGGGATGTTCCGCAACCTGCACGACGAGCGTCTGTCGATCTGGATGCATCTCGTCCGGATGCGTGTCGATCAATATCCGGGCGGGCGCTTCAAGTCCGCGTTCGCCGCCGATCTCGACCGCGCCTATTTCCGGCGGATCGACCGGGAGCGGATGTTCATCAACCGCTTCTTCGTGACGCTGGTGGTGCGCCCTGGGGCGACGGGCGGCGACAAGCTGATCCAGCTGTTCCGGCGCAAGGTAGCGACTGGGTCGGCAGGTGGCCCGGCGATCGACGAGGTCTTGGTCGAACTGCTCGACGACAAGGCGCGCGATTTCGAAAAGCTGATGGCGCGCTGCGCACCGCGCCGTTGCGCGATCTACGCGCATCGCGGGCTGATGTTCTCCGAAACGATGGAAGTCGCCGACATGGTGATGACCGGCCGCCACCGCCGGGTTCCGGTCGTGCGCGGCCATCTCGGCGGGGCGCTCTACCGCTCGCGCACGATCTTCGGCGCGGAGACCATCGAGGTCCGAGACGCCGACGCCTCGGCGTTCGGCGGGATTTTCGGCATCCGCGAATATCCGGCGCAGACCACGCCGCGCCAGTTCGAATCCTTGCTCGCCGTCGATTTCGGGTTCGTGCTGACGCAGTCCTTCACCTTCCTCGGTCGTGCCGCGGCGACCGAGAAGTTCCGGCTGCGCATGGCGCAGATGGACAACGCCGGCGATCGCGCGATCAGCCAGGCCGATGCGCTGATCGATGCCGGCGACGACCTGATGTCGAACCGCTTCGTCCTCGGCGATCATCATTTCACGCTCGCGGTCTATGCGGGGTCGATCAAGGCGCTCCGCGACCATATGTCGGTCGCGCGCGCGGCGCTTGCCGACACCGGCATGGTGGCGGCGCGCGAAGGCGCGGCGCTCGAAGCCGCCTACTGGTCGCAACTGGTGGGCAACTTCGCATGGCGGGCGCGCCCGGCGCCGATCACTTCGCTCAACTTCGCGGCGTTCGCGCCTTTCCACACCTTCCCGGCCGGAAGCGCGGCAGGCAATCATTGGGGCGACGCGGTGGCGCTGCTCAAGACCAACGCGCGCAGCCCCTATTTCTTCAACTTCCACAAAGGCGACCTCGGCCACACCCTGATCCTCGGACCCTCGGGTGGCGGCAAGACGGTTCTGCTCAATTTCCTGATGGCGCAGGCGGAGAAGACCGGCGCGCGCCAGATCTTCATCGACAAGGACCGTGGCGCGCAGATTTTCGTGCAGGCGAGCGGCGGCACGTATCTGGCGCTGCACAACGGCGTTGCGACGGGCTTCGCGCCGTTGAAGGCGCTCGCCGATCGCGCCGAAGACCGGAGCTTCCTGTCATCGTTCGTGCGCCAGCTCGTCCGCGTCGACGGCAAGCAGATTTCGGTCCAAGAGGAACGACTGATCGACGACGGCATCGCGGCGGTGATGAAGCTTGGCGCCGTCGACCGGTCGCTCAGCGCGCTGCGCTCGATGCTCGGGATGAAGGATGCGAGCGGGGTCGGGGCGCGGCTCGAAAAATGGACGGCGGAAGGATCGCTCGGCTGGGTGTTCGACAACCCCGCCGACAGCATGGCGCTCGACGCCCGCTTCATCGGCTTCGACATGACCAACTTCCTCGACAATGCCGACATCCGCACGCCGGTGATGCTCTATCTGTTTCACCGGATCGACCGGCTGCTGACCGGCGAGCGGATGATCATCTGCATCGACGAGTTCTGGAAGGCGCTCGGCGACGACGCCTTCCGGCGCTTTGCGCAGGACGGCCTCAAGACCTATCGCAAGCGCAACGCCGTGCTGGTGTTCGCTACGCAATCGCCAGCCGACGCGCTCAAGAGCGACATCAGCCATTCGATTCTCGAACAGGTCGCGACCAAGATCATGCTGCCCAACCCGTTCGGGGCGCTACGCGATTATGTCGAGGGCTTCGCGCTCTCGGACGCCGAATTCGCACTGATCCGCGAAGAGCTCGCGCCCGAAAGCCACAAGTTCCTGGTCAAGCAGGGCCATGACAGCGTCGTCGTCGAACTCGACCTGAGCGGCCTCGACGATGCGCTCGCGGTGCTCTCGGGCCGGGCCGAGACGACTGCCTTGGCGGACGAGATCATCGCCGAAGCCGGCACCGATCCGGCGGTCTGGCTGCCGCTTTTCCATGAACGCCGCCGACCGAGCTGAAAGGAAACGACCATGAAAAAGATGCTGTTCACCCTGACCGCCGCCACGGCCCTCGCGGTCCCGCTTCCCGTTGCCGCACAGGGCATCGCGGTCCACGACAACGCCAATCTCCTCCAGCAAGTCCAGGCCGTGCGTCATGCCCTCCAGATCGTCGCGCAGGGCAAGGCGCAACTCGAGGAGGCGCAGAAGCTCTATCAGGATCTGAACAAGCTCACCGACATCCCGCAGCTCGCGCAGCAGCTGAAGAGCGATGCGCTGCGCGAACTCGATCTTTCGGGCGGCGCTCTACAAGGGTTCGGCAGCGGCAACATCGACGTGGTCGGCGCCGCGCGGGGAAAGGCCGATGCCGTCTATCGCGGCCTGCTCGCGCAACTCTCGGTAGGAAGCTCCGACCGGACGCGCGCCGCCTTCGACCTCGACGCCCGCAACATCGGCATCCAGGCGGGCCTTGCCGCCAACGTCGGTAGTGCCGTCACCTCGCGCAGCGAAGGCTTGGCGGAATTGCGCAGCCGTCTCGCCAAGGCGGGCACCGCCAAGGAAGTCGCCGACCTGACCGCGCGGCTCCAGCTCGAGTCGGCGGCGATGCAGAACGACCAGCTGCGGTTGCAGGCGATCGCGTTGCAGCAGAGCGCCCAGGAGCGCGAACGGGCGGCGGCTGGACGCGCGGCGCTCGGCCAAAAGCTCGAAGCGGCGAGCCGCTACTATCGCGGCGAGCGATGATCCGGATCGCCCCGTTAACGCTGGGGATCATGCTGGCGGGCTGCGGCCCATTATCGCCGCCGGCCGACATGCCGGCGCGGAGCTGGCGCTATTATGCCGCGCATCCCGCCGAGATCGAGCCGATGCAGGCCATCTGCCGGCAATGGTCGGAATCGGGCCGGCCCGCCGGCTCCGAACCCGCTGTGATCACGGGGAACTGCCGCGCCGCCGCTTTCGCCAAGACAATGCGCCGGTCGCAGCCCGCGCCCTGAGATGAGGAGCTGACTTCGCATCATGGATTTCAGCGACCACGTCTTCACCACGATGTTCGAGGCGCTCGATGGCGCGCTAGCGGGAATCGTCGGCAAATACGCCGCGGTGATCGGCATCGTCTCACCGGCGCTGCGGATCGGCATCATCATCTACATCTCGCTGCTCGGCTACGCGATTATGCGCGGCGCGGTTCAATACCCGTTCCGCGAATATGCCTATCGCGGCGTCCAACTCGCCTTTCTCTTCTTCGCCGTGACGTCGCTTTACGGAGCGCAGATCGGACTGTTCGCGCTCGGCGGCCTGCCAAGCCAGTTCGCGACCGCACTCGGCGGCGCGGACGTCGGCGGCCTCGGCGGCTTCTACGACAAGCTCGCGGGCACCGGGTTCGATGCCGCGAACACGATGCGCAAGATCGCAGCGTCCTATCAGGAAACGCAGGGCACGCTGCCGGATATCGGCTACGCCGTGTTCTCCGGCTTCCTCGTCGTGCTGGTGCTGGTCGCGACTTTGCTGTGCGCGGCGATCGGCTTCGTCATCAGCGCCTTCGGCCTGTTCGCGCTGGCCCTGTTGTCGGTGGTCGGGCCGCTGTTCGTTGCGGCGCTGCTGTTCGAATCGACGCGCGGCTATTTCTTCGCCTGGCTCGGTGCCTGCATCAATTTCCTGGTGCTGATCGTGTTCGCGCTCGTGCTGACGCTGTTCCTGACTCAGGTCGGCGAAGCGGTGCTGACGACGATCTCGGAGAATGACGAGATCGGCCAGGCCGCGATCAAGGTGCTCGCCTTCTACGCGCTCGGCTTCTTCTTCTTCCTGCAAATTCCCGGCCTCGCCGCCTCGCTCGGCGGCGGCGGGCCGGCGCTCGCCAATCAGTTTGCGGCGGCGGTCACGGCGGCGGGCGGCTTCGTCGCCGGGCGCGGCCTCGAAACCGCGCGTGCGGGCGAACGCGCGATCGAGCGCGGCATCGCCCGCGGGCTCAACCGCTACCGCAACTCGGGATCGATCGCGCGGGGGCGGACATGAGGAATGGCTCAATGCATAGATGGTTAAAGGCCGGATTGCTTGGGCTGGCGCTCGCCATGCCCGTGAGCGACGGCATCGCCGCGTCCAAATCGCCCAAGCTCGCGCGATGCGACGGCAAGCAGCGCCGTCCCGCAAATCCCTATGGCTCGATCCTGCCGACCGTCGATCCGGCGAGCGGCAGCGTCACACCCGCCAGCGCGAGACCGACTGGAGTCGAGGTTTTTCCGCCGGAGCGCCGCACAAAACCCGACGCGCGCGGCGCTCCGCCACCGCCCGATCCTGGAACCGCAACGCAGGTGCCGCCGATCAGCGCGCTGACGCCCGCGACATCCTATCGGAGTTGTTGAGCACTATGGCGGGCGGCGTCACCGACACGGACGATCTCAAGGCCTATTTCGCCGAAAGTGCGAGCTGGGACCGCGACCGGCTGCTCGCCGCCAACCGGTCGAAGCGCCTGGCCTGGAGCGTCGCGGGCGTCGCCGGCGCGCTCGCGATCGCGGGGGTCGCGGCGGTGGCGATGCTCGTCCCGCTCAAGACCGTCGCGCCCTATGTCATCACCGTCGACAAGGCGACCGGGGCCAGCGAGATCACGTCGCCGCTCTCGGGCGATCGCCATCCGAGCTACGAGGAAGCGGTCACCAAATATTTCCTCGCCGACTACGTCCGCAATCGCGAAGGCTGGATTCCGCAGGCCCGTCAGGAATTCTTCGAAGGCGTGCTGGCGATGTCGGCGCGCGACGAACAGGCGCGGTGGATCGCGTTCTACGGCAAGGACAATCCCAAATCGCCGCAGTCGGTATTCACCGATCTCGACACGGTGTTCATCGCTGTCAAATCGGTGACGTTCGTGTCGCCGAAGGTGGCGCAGGTCCGCTTCACCAAGACCCTCCAGCACGGGTCGATCACGACCGACACGCCGGCGATCGCGACGATCACCTTCGACACCACTGACACGCCTTCGACCGAGCAGCAGCGCTTCAAGAATCCGCTCGGGCTCGAAGTCCAGACCTACCGCGCCGACCTGGAGGTCACGCAATGAAGCGCCTTAATCTCTTCGCGATCGGCGGCGCGCTGGCCGCGGCAATGCCGGCCCAAGCGAGCGACACGCCCCGGCCCACCGCGCAGGACAACCGCATCCGCGAAGTTGTGTTCAGCGAAAGCCAGGTCTTCCGTATCGTCGGCGTTTTCCGTTCGGCGACGCAGATCGTGTTCTCGACCGGCGAGCGCGCCGAGCATGTCGCGCTCGGTGACACGGTCTCGTGGGAAGTCGCACCAGCCGAGAATTCGCTGTTCATCAAGCCGCGCGAGCTCGCCGGATCGACCAACCTCATCGTGCTGACGCGCTCGCCGGCCGGGGTGCGCACCTACACGTTCGAGCTGAGCGCGCGGCGCGGCGCGATCGGCCCTCGCAGCCCCGACACCTTCTTCAAGGTCGTGTTCCGCTACCCGCGCGAGGAAGCTGCGGCGGCGCAGGCGGCGGCAACCCAGGCCGCCTATGCCCGTGCGGTCGCGCTTCAGGCCGGCGCGATCCGCTCGGCGCTCGACCTCGCCGTCCTCGAAGGCACGCGCAACCTCAAATACAGCGTCCAGGGATCGTCGGCGCTCCAGCCCTCCGAAGTCACCGACAACGGCCAGTTTACCGCTTTGCGCTTTCCCAACCAACGCGAGCTACCTGCGGTCTTCGCGGTCAATCCCGACGGCAGCGAGGCGATCGTGCCGTTCGATGTCCGCGACGAATTCGTCGTCATCCACGGCGTCTTCGGCCAGCTCCGCCTGCGGCGCGGCAAGGACGTGCTCTGCATTTTCAACGAAGCCCGCGATTTTTACGGGCGTGATCCCAAGACCGGCACCGCCTCCTCGGTGGTCGAGCGCACGACGGAGGGCGAGCGATGACCGACGACACAAGGCAGGAACGCTTCACCGTCGATCATACGCCGAATCCCGACGAGATCGAACGCAGCCCGGCCGCCGAGCGCGCCAACCGGATGCCGCCGATCGCCGGCGCGACGATGGACCCGAAGAAATTGATCGGATTCGCCGCTGCGGCGGGCGCGGTGATGTTCACCGTGCTCGCACTCGGCAGCGGCCTGACCGGCAATTCGACGCTCCCGCCGGTCAAGCCCCGGCCCGCGCTCGAACCCGCGCAATACGACCCCAAGACGGTCATTGCGCCGACGCTGGCGGGCGCCGCGACCGATCCGAACGCGCCGGTCGCGCTCGACGCGACGCAGGTTCCGGCGATCGCCGGGCAGCCCGCGGCAATGGCCGGCGCATCCGCGCCGCAGCCGCGCCAGCAATCGCCCGCCCAGGCGCTGCGCGAAGCGGCGCGGCGTTCCTCGCTGATCGCCTATGGCGGCGAGCGGGAAGGCGGCGCGGGGCCGGCGCTGGCCGACAGCGAGGTCGCGGCGGTCGCGCCGGCTCGCCCGGCGGCGCGCGAAGCCACCGCGCTCGATGTGTTGCGGCGCGGCTCGGCGATCGGCCAGGCCCAGGCCCGCGCGCTGCCCGACCGGAACTTCCTGATCGCGGCTGGTGCCTTCATCCCCTGCGTGCTGCAAACCGCGATGGACAGCAGCCAGCCGGGTTTCGCCACCTGCGTGATCCCGCGCAACGTCTACTCGGACAACGGCCGCGTGGTGCTGATGGAAAAAGGCACCAAGATCTTCGGCGAATATCAGGGCGGCCTCAATCGCGGCCAGTATCGCCTGTTCGTGCTGTGGACCCGCGCGGTGACGCCGCGCGGCATCGCGATCGACGTCGCCTCGCCCGCGACCGACGCGCTCGGGCGCAGCGGCGCCGGTGGCCGCGTCGACACCTTCTTCTGGCAACGGTTCGGCACCGCCTTGCTGTTCAGCCTCGTCGAAGATGCTGCCACTGTCGGCGTTGAAGCGGTCGGCAACCAGGGCGCGAACACGACGCGCGTGCCGTCCGACGCCGCCGCGACGATCCTGCGGCAGAATGGCGAGATCCAGCCGGTGCTCCGCAAGAACCAGGGCGAGGACGTCGGCATTACCGTGGCGCAGGATTTCGACTTTTCGGGCGTGTACGGCCTCAGTCTCAAATAGTGGCTGCGCGGAGCAAATAATGGTCGCGCCGGGCAAAAACACCGCCGTACTCGACAGTGTGGTCGCCCCCTTGCGGAAATATCTCGACGACCCGGACGTCACCGAGCTTGTCGTCAATGTCCCCGGCGAAGTCGGCGTCGAGCATCGCGGCGGCTGGACGTGGGCGAGCGAACCGACCCTCGATGTCCGGAGCCTGATGGCGCTGGCGACGGCCGCAGCCGCCTATACCGCGCAGGACATCGACCGCGAGACGCCGATCGTCTCGACCATCTTCCCGACCGGCGAGCGGGTGCAGATCGTCGTGCCGCCGGTCGTGCCCGAAGACACCGTGTCGATCACGGTGCGCAAGCCATCGAGCGTGACGCTGACGCTCGCCGATTTCGAGGCGGCTGGCCTGTTTGCGGAGACGCGCATCGCCGAACGGGCGGTGACCGTCGGCGAGCGCGACCGGCTCGCGCTGCTGCGCGAGGGCCGCCATATCGAGTTTTTCACCAGCGCGGTCGAAGCCCGGCTCAACATCCTGATCTCGGGCGCGACCGGATCGGGCAAGACCACGCTGTCCAAAGGCTTGATCCGCCTGATTCCGCCGACCGAGCGACTGCTGACGATCGAGGATACGCGCGAGCTGGTCGTCCCGCACCGCAACGTCGTCCACATGCTCTACGCCAAGGACGGCCAGGGCACCGCTAACGTGACGGCCAAGCATCTGCTCGAAAGCGCGCTGCGGATGCGGCCCGACCGCATCCTGCTCCAGGAGCTGCGCGACGGCACCGCCTTCTTCTACCTGCGCAATGTCAATTCCGGGCATCCGGGTTCGATCACGACGATCCACGCGGACTCGGCCGAGCTGGCGTTCGAGCAGCTGACCCTGCTGGTCAAGGAAAGCGAGGGCGGCTCGGACCTCGCCCGCGACGACATCCGCGCACTCCTCAAGATGTTGGTCGACGTGGTCGTCCAGATGAAGAAGGTCGGCGGCGAATTTCGCGTGACCGAGATCTACTACGATCCGGAAAGCCGCCATGCGCGCTGAGCGTGGTGGCGCGACCTGGCTGATCGGTGGACCGCTCGCCGCCGTGCTGGCGCTGATCGTCGCCAGCATGATCGCCTGGATGGTGCTCGGCCTGCCGGTCGCCGCCTACGATCCGCTCAAGATGCCGCGCTTCTTCTGGTATTATCGCGCAGACCCGGTGGTCGTGCGCGCACTGGTCGGCGGCGCAGTCGGCGGCAGCCTGCTGCTCGGCGCGCTAGCCTATGCGCTGCTGGCGCGCCGCGCTCCGCTCCACGGCGCCGCGCGCTTCGCAACCGAACGCGAGCTGCGCCGTCACGGCTTCCGCGCCCCGTCCGGCATCATCGTCGGCCGCAAGCGCGGTCGGTTCCTGACGTTCGGCGGCAACGAACATGTGATCGTCGAAGCGCCGACGCGCTCGGGCAAGGGGGTCGGTATCGTCATCCCGAACCTGCTGACCTGGCAGGGTTCGGTGGTCGTCCTCGACGTGAAACGCGAGAATTACGACGCCTCGGCGGGCTTCCGCGCACATTACGGGCAGGACGTCTTCCTGTTCAATCCGACCGACCGCGAGGGCCGTACCGCCCGCTACAATCCGCTCGCCCATATCGACCGCGACGATCCCGACGACGTGATCATCGAGCTCCAGAAGATCGCGACCATGTTGTTCGTCGCGCCGGACTATGGCGAGGCGTTCTGGGCGACCGGCGCGCGGACCGGCTTCGTCGGTGTCGGCGCCTGGCTCGCCGAAGCGACCGACGCGCCGTTCACGTTCGGCGAAATCTATCGGCGCATGACCGACGGCGATGTCCGCGCCTTCTTCAAGCGCGAACTCGCCAAGCCCGGCCTCGCCCTGTCATCGGGCTGCCGGGGCGCGCTCTCCGATTTCGCGGGCGGCTCGGACAACAGTTTCGCCGACATCAAGAAGACGATCACCAACGTCCTCGGACTTTGGATCAACCCGGTGGTGGACGCGGCCACGTCCGCGAGCGACTTCGACCTCCGCGACTTGCGCAAACGGCCGATGTCGATCTATCTCGGCGTGTCGCCCGACGAACTCGATCGTATCGCGCCGCTCTACAATCTCGTTTTCCAGCAGCTGATCGACCTGAATGTCCGGGAACTACCCGACCACGCGACCGCAGTTCCGGTGCTGGTAATCCTCGACGAATTCGCGCGGCTCGGCCGCGCCTCGGTGATTGCCAGCGCCTTCGCCTATGTCGCGGGTTACGGCATCCGGCTCCTGCCGGTGATCCAGTCGCGATCGCAGCTGCACGGCGTTTACGGCGAGCATGTCGCCGACGAAATCGTCGCCAATTGCGGTGTCGAAGTGGCGTTCACGCCCAAGGAACTGCGGGTCGCCAACGAGCTGTCGGAGCGCATCGGCTATTTCGGCCAGGACAGCGTCACCAAGTCGCTGACGATCGACGGCTTGATAGCCAACCGCTCAAGGTCGATTTCCGAACAGCGCCGCGCGCTGATGCTGCCGCAGGAACTGATGCAGTTTCCGCCTGGCAAGCTGATCCTGCTGCGCGGCGGGATCCCGCCGATCGTCGGGGACAAGGTTTACCATTTCCGCGACCGCTTCTTCAGGGCGCGAGCGATCCCCGCCCCGGTCGTGCCGCAGATCGCGCGAACCTCGCGCGCGGGGTTAACCCCGGAACCCTGGCTTGACATGACCGCCGACGACGCGACCGGCATCGCCGGTATGGCGCTCGCCATCGACGACATCCAGACGGCCGATCATCCAAGCGTGTTCATGGACGTGAAGACCCTGATCGACGGCGGACAAACCATCGGCATTCTGGCGGAGGGCGACGAAAATGCGTGACAAGCTCGAAGGCGAGGCGCCAGCCGGACGTTCGCGCGCGGCACCGTCGAAATCCGCCGTCGAGAAGCCGGCCGGGAAAAAACCTCGACGCAAGTCCGAAACGCCGACCGTCACCGACGACCTCACCGGCAAATTCCTGCGGGTCGGCAACAAGCTCTATCGAACCTCGGGCGACAAGAAGCCCATCGTGAAGCTGGAACCCGATCGCCTGAAAACCAGCAATATCGACGCGCTGCCCGACATCGTCCGACTGGCGAAAGCAAACGGTTGGACGTCGCTCCGGATCGAGGGCGGCGACACCTTCAAGAAAGTCGCTTATCTGGCGGCGGCAGCGCAAGGACTCGACGTCGAAAACTACACACCGTCGAAACTCCTGCGCGCCGAAGCCGAGCGTCTGCGAGCAAGGGTTTCCGAGCTTGAGGCGCGCAGGGCATCGCGCAGCGGGTCTGCTCAATCGCCAACGCGGCCGGACGAGGCCGCGCAGCGCAAGGCCCTTTCCGTGCGATTCCTCAGCCAGTCGAACGAAGAGAATGCGCGCGACCCCGATCTCCGCCGGGCGCAGACGCTGGTCGCGCAGGCGATGGCGATCGCCCGCGCCCGCCATCCGGACGATCCCGCGCGCGCGGCGCGAGATGTCGATGCCAAGCGCAACGAGATCGCCGTGCGCATCGCCAACGGCGACCGGATCGCCGCGATCCAGGTCCGCAATCAACAGGCCGAGCGCGTGCGCGAGACCGTGCGGGACGCGGCGCTGACACGCGGCGGGCGATCGCGCTGATTCAACGGCTGCGGCCTCGATCGTACGGTGGGCGGTCGGGCGGATCGCGTTGCGGCGTTCCGGACGCGCGATCCAGCGAACGCGCGTGGCGGGCCGCGAAGATTTCGGGCGTGGTGTTCAACCCTGCATGTCCGTCGAGAAAGCCTCTGAGACCACCGGCCAGGGCGCGGTCCTCGGCCGTGCCGGTAGCGTCGAGGGCGGCCGCCGCTAAGCCATAGGCATGACGGATCGCCTGCCAGCGGGCCGTTCCCGTGCCGACGAACCCCGGCAGCGTCTGTTCACCGCGCGCGACCGCGATGGCCTGCTGGTTGGTGCGCCGGTCGGCGTCCGTGAACTGTCCGCCACCACCGGCGCGCAACCGCGCGCGTAACTTGACCAATGCCATGCTCGATCCCGCGATGCCCTTGCCGCGCGCGCGGCGCGGCGTCGCCTCGGCCGCGACTGCACGCTCGCGTAATTCGCGCGCGAAGCGTTCGCGGAAGCGGTTGAGCTGGACCGGACGCGGATTGAAGCGCGTGCGGTCGAGCCCTTCGGCCTGCACGGTCAGATGGACATGCGGGCGCGGCGTGTCGGTGTGGAGTGCGAGCGCGTAGTCATGATTGTCGCCCAGCTCGGCGTGAGCGACGGCCCGAACCGCGCCCAGCACGCAATCGGGGTCAGTGCCCTCGGGCATCGAGAAGATCATCGACACAGACGACACCGTTGGCCTCGATCGCCATTGCAGCGTGTCGCTCCATTCCTCTGCGCGCTCGGCGATGTCGGCCTTCGTCGTCAGGACTTCGCCATCGCGCGTCTCGATGTCGATCTCGCCCTTGCGACCGATATAGGCGAGATGGGCTTTGACATGGCTCGCGCCCTTTTGCCGCCCCGCTACCTTGACCATCACTTCGGGCGCGCGCCGCACGATCCGCGCCAGCTTGGCGCGGGCGGTCTTCGCGTCGGCGATGCCGAAGCTCGCGTAAAGCGGGAACCGCGGCACGGCCTGGGGGTCGTGAATGTAGCGCACCCGGAACGCTGGCCGCGTCGCTTCCCACAAGGCCGATTCAAGGCTCATCAGTCGGCGACGGTCCAATAGGCCACGTCGCCGCGCATGGCGTCGCCGATCGCCGCGACCTGTTCTGAAATTTCCATCCGCATGTCGACGATGCTTTGCAGGTGAGGTTCGATCCCCTTGTCGCCGTCGGGGAGCATGGCGGTGTTCGCCGCCTTCATCGCCTGGTTCACGTTGCGCCCGATCCGCAGCAACTGCATCCGGATGGGCGCGAGCTCGGCGAGCAGGCCGTCGTCGACGCGCGCCTTCAACGCGAGGTGCCGGCGCACGAGCGCCTTGATCCAGCCCGAGCGGTCGGTCGAACGCTCGGCTGCGCGATGAGCGATGACGACATTTTCGACCTCGGTGAAGCGCAGCGAAATCCGGTTTCGGGCCGGGCCTTCCGGCGGATCGATCCGGGCGGTCGACCCGCCCTCCTGCAACGCGCGGTCGATCAGCTGACGCAGCAGTGCACCGCGCCCGCCGCGCGCCACTGCCAAAGCGTCGAACGCGGCCAGCGCATCGCGCTCGATGCGCGCGGTCATGACGATCATCCGGAGCCGCGCGTTTGCCGACATCCCATACCTTGTCCGCCGATTTCCGGGGGCAAGGTATTACGACACGCGCCGAAAGGCATATCCTGCAATAAAGGTAAAAAGCAGTAAGTTCCCATAAGATGAAGGTCGAAGGCCTCGATCAACGCGGTTACGTAAGCGGTGCTTGCGGGTCTTTGCAACCTGGCGTCAGCGGAGCATCATCGATCGAATGACGTCCGAGATTTTCAGCGTTCGATCACATCGTGCGGGGGCGGTGACGGCTGTCGATGCCGTTTCCGGACGCTCATTCTCACGCCATTCGCACGACGAGTTCGGCGTCGGCCTGATAACGGGCGGCGCCCAGAAGTCCTGGAGCGGTCGTGGCCAAGTCGAGGCAGTGAGCGGCAACATCATCACGGTCAACCCGGCCGAGCTTCACGATGGGAGCCCGATTGGCCCGCTTCGTTCGTGGTCGATGCTTTACTTCTCTCAGCGCATAGTCATCTCGACAATATCCGACCTTGAAGAAGGCGGTCGCGCTTCGCGTGAACTGCGCGCCCCCGTCATTGACGATCAGCGTCTCGCCGGACTTTTCATCGCAGTGCGCGAGACAATCACGAATAACGAAGAGGTGCCAGCCTTCGAGGAGCAGATGCTGGAGCTGTTCGGCGAACTGTTAGGTGCGGCACGAAGACCGAAGGCCGTTCCAACAGACCGGCTCTTAAGGGTGCGCCAACGGATCGACGATGCCCCCGCCGAGCCTCATTCCCTGATCGAGCTCGCGGCGCTGGCCGGCCTCGACCGCTATCAAACGGTGCGAGGCTTCGCCCGGATGACTGGGCTCACACCTCACGCTTATCTGGTTCAGCGCCGACTCGACATGGCTCGCCGTCTTATTCGGCAGGGTTCCTGCCTCGCCGAAGCCGCTCTCGAGGCCGGCTTCGCCGACCAAAGTCACATGCACCGCATTTTCATGGCGCGTCACGGCTTTACGCCGGGCGCGTTTGCCAGTGCCTTTCGCGGTTCCCGCGCAATTTCGTTCAAGCGCGACCCGGCCCACAGTCATTAAGCCGACCTCCACAAAAGGGAACGGAAGGATTGTGAGCATACGAGATCGGACTGAACAAAATATCCGTTTGTGCGAGCCGCCCGACACCAACGATATCCTTTCAATCATCAACGCGGCGGCTGAAGCCTATCGCGGCGTCATTCCCGGTGACCGCTGGCATGACCCCTACATGCCTGCCGAGGAGTTATCGGCGGAGCTGTCCGATGGCGTCGCGTTCAGCGGCTACGTCGTCGAGAATCGGCTTATCGGTGTCATGGGCGTGCAGCGTCGGCTGAACGTCGACCTGATCCGGCACGCCTATGTTCTTCCCGAATGGCAGGGGCGCGCGATCGGGTCTCGCCTGCTTCACCATCTTTGCAGCACAAGCGAGAGGCAGATTTTGATCGGCACCTGGGCCGCAGCCGACTGGGCAATTCGTTTCTACGAACGTAACAATTTCGCCCTCGTAGGCGATGATCTCATTGCGCCGCTTCTCCGCACATACTGGAAGGTGCCGGAACGGCAAATCGCCACTTCGATCGTGCTGGGGTCGCCGCCCGTAACCCACAAGACCGCGGTCCAGTTGATGGCGGAAGCGGCCGCGGGTGATCCTCGCTAATCATTTCGCTGAAACGCGGAAAGTCGATTGGAACGCAGAATGGCGGGGCGGCTTGCGCCGCCCCACCGGCCGATCACTCGGCCGTGTCGTCGCCCGCCGGGCTGCCGTCCTTGCGAGCGAGGATCGCGACGCCATCGGCGATCAGGTCGACGCCGTAGTGGGTCGTGCCGTTCGCCTCGTAGCTGTTCTGGCGGACGCGGCCGGTGATGTGGACGAGGTCGCCCTTGGCAGCGGTCAGCCGCTTGGCGAGCTTGTCGAACAGGGTGACGCTGTTCCAGTGCGTGTCGGTCTTCCAGTCGTCGCCGTCCTTGCGGTTGTAGTTGGAAGCGACCGAGAGATAGGTGACCTTCTCCTTGGCCTCGACCTTGCCGATGCGGCCGATGATCCGGAATTCTGCGATGTTCTGCATGACCTTGCTCCTTGATGTGCAGGACGATTTCCTGACGGTCTTCAAGGAGGACGCGGAGCCGCCGCGGTCAGGCTGAAAAACGGAGGGTCCGCGCAGCGGAAACCGTAGGCCGGTACGGCCGGTTTTCTGCTTGACCGCACAAGGCGACGATCGCGGCCATGAAACCGTCACAAAGGAAATTGGCCTGCCGCGTCGAGGGGCTCGATGCAGGCTCGCCCTGATCCGACTCAACGTCCGGCAATAGGGTCATGAGACGGTCCGCCGACGCCCCAACCCTCCGCAAGGCCGGCGCGACTTCAGCTCCGGAACCGGGACACAGCCCGCTTCCACTCAAGCTCGCCGGGCAGCTCCAGGTGAACCGTCGGCACGGCATCGCGCGACGCCGTCGGCCGCGCGCGGTCGCCGCACGCCCGGCATTTCAGTCGGCCCGCGACGGCGTAGAAAATCTTGTGCCAGCACCGGCGTTGGAACAGCCACCAGAGACCGGCGGCGTGGAACACGCCGCGAGCGCGACACCGCTTGCAGTCGGCGACGATCGCCAAATGCCACGCCGCCGCCTCCAACACGCATGCCCGATGTTCTCATCGGGATCGAGCGGACCACCGAGCCGTGGTCCAAGCGCAATTGAGTAGGTCAGGCCCAGCCGCTGCAAAACCAGCATCAATGCTGGCATACGGGCAAGGGAGCTCCACACACCGCTTGCCGCCCGTCGAGGTTTCACTATCGTGTCGGCACCGATACTAGGAGACCCCGGTTGGAATTTCATCTCTGGCTGGCTTTCGCCGGTGCCTCACTGATCATGGCCGTCATTCCTGGCCCGGGCGTGGCGAGCATTATCGGCTTTGCATTCAGTTCCGGGCGACGGGCTGCCCTCGCGTCGGTCGGTGGAATGGCTGTCGGAAATGCGATGGCAATGACGGTGTCGCTGGCCGGAGCCGGGGCCGTCCTCGGCTCGTCGGCGATCGCCTTCTGGGTTCTGAAATGGATAGGCGCGATCTATCTTATCGCGATCGGCTTGGTCGCGATCATCAGGAGCGGCGAAGTTTCAGAAGAGAAACCGGCGTCCCGGCCGATCAGTGCTCGCGCCGCGTTTGTGACCAACGTTGCTGTCGGCACGTTTCACCCCAAGACGATACTGTTTTTCGTCGCCTTCGCGTCGCAGTTTATCCGCGCCGATCAGGCTTTCCTTCCGCAAGCCGCAATCCTCGTTACGACGTTCACGCTGATCGCGGCGACGACGGACACGCTCTATGCACTGACCGCGTCGAAAGCATCGGGCTTGATCCGAAGGCCTGGCGTCAGGAAATGGTCCCAGCGCGCTGGCGGCGGCGTCATCATGACGGCGGGTGTGGCGATGGCCACCATGAGGCGCTGACGACACAAGTCGCCGAATATGACCCTGCACTAGATTCGGTGCATCCCCTCGGGCGAAATCGGCGCGGCAGCCTCAAGCTGTCGCGCCGATTTCAGGGGGCGGCCCGAGCGGGTCGCACCGCGCCGCCGGATATGGCGGCGCGCGCGCAAACCCGCCTGATGCGGGGCGAGACCGGCGGCTCGCCCCGCGCCGCCGTCAGGCGGCCTCTTCCTCGTCAAAGCCCTCCTCCTCGCCAAAACCGTCGCCATCGTCTTCGTTGTCGAACGATGGCGCACACGCGACCTCGGCCTCCGGCTCGGCAATGGCGAGCGCGGGCGGCAACCAGCCCTTGTCGGCAAGCCGCTCGGCGGCGGCGACGGCAAGTTCGCCCTTCTTCATCTTCGCGCAGTTGTCGGCGGCGGGCTGGCCAAGCGCGTCGGCCATCGCTTTCAGGATGATCGGCTTGCGGAGCCGCGCGAAGAAGGCGGTGGGCGCGCGCCACTTGCTCGCCATATCGGGTTTGGCGGCAAAGGCGATGCGGTCGAACCGCCCGTGCCGCGTGTCGCGGCGCATCCCCGACGCCTGAACGCCGTTGATCTGCCCGGCCACAAGCCGGGCCAGCAAGCGGCCCTTGGCCTCGGCGTCCATCGCCCGGATGGCTGCAAAGCGCCCGACCTCCGGCAACGCGGCGAAGTCCTCCGCGCCGATCTGCTCGACATTCCGTATGCCGCTGGCGTCCATCAAGTCCTCGGGCGGCACGGCATTGAACCCGTCGAGCCGCAGCGCCAGCGGCGACTGATAGGACGGCTCGCCGTGAACGATCTGGCCCGCGAGGCAATCCAACAGGATGTCGAGCGCGAGCGCGGGGTCGTTGGCAACCGCTTCCTGAACCGCCAGCGTCTTGATTTTGGACAGCGCCTCGACCGTCGCGCCCGAATAGTCGGGTTTCTCGACCGCCGCGCCCGCGCTGCCGCCACGCGGCGCGCGCTTGGTGCGGATGGCTTTGGCCTCGATCACGCCAGCCCTGCCGACGAACAGCACCATCGCCCCTTCGGCCTTCTGCGCGTCGTCGAATAGGTGCCGCCGGTCGTCCAGCGCCTGTGCCTCGGCCCTCAGTCCCTCGACAATCGCGTCATTCCAGCGGGCGTCGTCGCCGAGTTCGGCCTTGCGCGCGGTAATTGCCGCCTCGATGCGCGCACCTTCCGCAGCTTCGTCCTCGCTCGGTTCGCGGCTGCCCGACGCATGGATGGCGACGACATTGTAGTAATCGTCGGGCCGTTCGAGCGATGCGCGCACGTCCTGCCAGCCTTGCGCGCGATAGCCGTCCGCGATTGCGTCCAGCTTGGCGGTCGCCAGCGTTTCGACCAAGGCGGGGTCGTCGGCGTAGCCGTCGCCTTCCCCGGCGAACAGGTCGCGAGTGATCGTGCCGCCCGCCGCCGCATAGGCATCGCCGCCGATGAAACGGAACAGGGCTTGGCCGGTGCCGATCTTGGTTTCGGTCAGCATCCGCCGGATGGCATGGCCGCTGTTGCCGCAGCGGTTGAGCGCCTCATCCTGCTTGTCGTGGTCGTCAGTCAGAGTCAGCGCCTGTGCCGCCTCCATCCCGATCTTGTCCTTGGCGAGCAACGCCAGCGCGACCGGCGCGAGCGCTGACAAGCGCAGCACCTTGGTCACATAGGACAGCGCCACGCCGAACCGCGCCGCAACATCTTCCGGCGAAAGCCCCTGATCGCGCAGCGCGCCATAAGCGACGACCGCGTCGGCAACGTGCATCGCCTCGCGCTGGACGTTCTCGGCCAGCGACAGTTCGACGGCCTCGGCCTTGTCGCGCACGTCGATGCTGACGGGATGCGACGGCGGGATCGCCTTCGCCTTTTCCAGCCGCTTGAACGCGCGGTAACGGCGTCCGCCAGCGGAAACATAAAGGTATTTGCCTTCGGCATAGCCGACGACGTTCTGAATCTGGCCGTGCGCCAACAGGTCGGCGGCAAGCTGGTCGATCTGCGCGGGCTTCACCTTGCGAACATTTTCGGGAGCAAGGCGAAGCTGCGACAGTTTGGCGGTCTGGAGTGTCATGGTCGGTATCCTCGATTGAATGATAGGTCGGTCAGAACATTTCGATCTGGTCGCGCATCGGATCCCAAAACCCGACGTCGAGCGGGCGCTGCTCACGGCGGGGCTGCATCGGTTGCGCGGCAAGCCATCCGAGCCGTTCGCCCATGCTGACGGGTGCGACACCCGCCATCGTGATCTGGTCGGGGTCGGGCAGCGCGATCTGCACCTTCGGCTTGCGTGACATGATGATGGTTCCGGTGATGGTGGGGGCGATGCTGGCGGGATTGTGCGCCACGCGGCGGCGCACGGCTGGCGCGGTGCCGGTCAATATTCATCGGACAGCATGATGGTCAGGACGCGACGCGTGACGGTGGCGTCGGCGGGGTTCTCGCTACCTCCCGTCAAATCAAGGTCGTAATAATCCAGCTTCCAGAACACGCGCTCGCGCTCGTCCTCCGGCAACCTCGGGCGCTCGGTCGTCCAGCGCCCATCGGCAAGCTGGTAGATCGTCCCGAAGTCGCGCTCGCCGTGCGGGTCGTTGCCCTCGTCGAAGGCGTCGAAGGTCTCGACAAGTTCGCGGACGCGGCACTGATCGGCCTCGGGCAGCGAGACGAACCCGACCGTTGCAACGAGAGTGCAGCCAATGCCCATCGCCTGCCGCGCGCGGTCGTTCAAAGCCGCGATGCGCTCGGCGCGCCGGTTCGCGCCTTCGGCAACGGCGCTCATCGCACCATTCCCCGATTGACGCTGCGCCCGTGACGCTCCTCGCAAATCAGGATTAGCGCCCCGAAGTCCTCGCGCTCGCCAAGCCGGTCGGCGATCTTGCGGACACACGCCAGCGGCAAGCCGTTCTCGTTGGCGACGCCGCGCAGATAATCGTCGCGGCATTCCGCGCCACAAGCGCGATACTGCAAAAGCAAATCGGTCATTTTCTCACCTCTTCCTCGGCTGAAAGCCGCACTGCCTGCGGCATGCGGCCTGCCTTCCGGCGAGGATGGGAGGGGGAGGGAAAGCCGAATCGACGCCCTGGCGCGGGCCAGCGGGCGCGCAGCGCCCGCCACACGGGGGCGGCTATTCTGCTTTGGGAACGAGAGGGCAAAGCCCTTGGCGTTCCCACCCAATCAGGAAATGGAGGCGATCAGCCTCCCTCAGCCGCATCGCGGCACAGGAACGGCGCCCTCGCACGGCGCGACGCCGACGGACGCTCTGCGTCGGCAAGCAAGGCACGCAAGGATGTTGCGGCGAAGCCGCAGCTCCGCCAGCGGGCCGCTGCGCAGACCGATCGCGCGCGTCCGGCAAGGCAGAGAGGCGAGAGCGTCAGCGGGTCAGCACGAAAACGCCGCGCCCTCAGGAGCGCGGAGCGCGGGGCAGAGCGCGTCCTTAAATCCTCCCGCTCATTCGCGGCCGCCCTTCACCCCCTTCGCGCCAGCGATCGTCACCGACTGGCCGGGACCCCACAGGCGGCCCGGTGGAGCAAGCCCGCTCAGGCGGGTTTGCGGAATAGAGCGCGATGCGGGCTCGCCCGCAGGCGTCGACTTTCTACTGCCGACGGCGGCAGTTTCCTCGTCGTTTCGGAGAAACGAATGCACCTAACTTCAAGGCGAGATTTCCAAGCCTAAATTGGATTTCGTAGCGGGTATGCCGTTGAGGCTGACCCAGATTTCGCTAAGGTGGCCGCGCGGTGTGAGGGTTAGTGCCGGGGCATTCTCCACATAGGCAAACAATGCGGGGGGATGATCTTGAGCGTCAGCTTTCATAATCCGGATCAGTATATGGCCGCCCTGCGCAAGATAATCGCGCAAGGACGGAAACGGGTCGGTCTTTTGGTCGGTGCCGGTGCGCCTGCCGGAATGGAGCGTGAGGACGGTAGTCGCCCTCTTATTCCCGCTGTGGCGGGCCTGACGACGCAGGTGCTGGAAGCAATCAAGCCAACCTACGGGGCTCAAATCGTTGGCTTGCAGGCTGACTTAGCAAAATCAGATATCGAGGCTTTGCTTTCGCGTATTCGTGCCCTGAGTGGTGTTATCGGGACGACGAAAGTCCACGATTGCGACGGCCCGGGGTTCAAGGCGATGGCAGAGGCCATCTGTTGCGAGATCGGCAAGATTGTAAATGTGGGTCTTCCCAGCCGACCGTCGCCGTATAGCGAACTGGTTAGCTGGATCACCGGCGCACCCCGAGAGCATCCTGTCGAAATCTTCACTACCAACTATGACCTTTTGTTCGAAGAGGCATTCGAACGAGCCAAAGCTCCCTATTTCGACGGCTTTGCGGGTGCGCGTGAAGCATTCTTCGATCCGGCGTCGGTAGCGGGTGATCAGCTCTCGACACGGTGGACGCGCATCTGGAAACTGCATGGTTCGCTCGGCTGGAAGGCGAACGCGCAAGGCGAAGTTGTTCGGACAGGCCAGACCGACGCCACGCACCTAATCTTCCCCGAGCATCTCAAATACGATCAGACCCAAAAGGCTCCATACGCGGCGCTGCTGGACAGGCTTCGAAATTTCTTGGCGACCGAGGACACACTGTTGGTATCAATTGGGTTCTCGTTCGCCGACGCACATATCGCCGCCCGCATCGACGAAGCACTCGCGGCGAACCCGGCGGCGAGTGTGTTCGCATTCCAGTTTCAGACGCTCGACAAGGAGGTATGCGCGGCCGACCTAGCGGTGCGCCGGCCCAATTTCAGCACTTATGCGCGTGACAAAGCCATCATCAGTGGCGTCTCGGCGGATTGGTCCGCACCGAGCGAATTGCCGACTAAAGATTGGGGGCCGATCCGGGGCAGTTATTGGGCGTCACCCACTGTCGGCGCGCCCGCCGAATTTACGCTGGGCGCGATCGACGCATTCGCCCGATTTTTCGCCAACTCTCGCTCCCCCCAAGCGTTCGACGCTCCGGCAGCACCCGTCGCCTCGCCGTCATGATAGGGCCGACCTTTCTTGGCCGTGTCGGCAGCGTTGCTGGTTCGACCGTGAGCGTAAGGCAAGCCGAGTCAGTCGCATCCGGAATCGCCATTATTGACGGTCGCAGCTATCGCGTCGCGCAGGTCGGCAGCTTTGTCCGTATCCCACAAGGCTATCATGATCTTTATGGAATTATTTCCGAAGTAGGCGCGCAAGCCACCCCCGAGACTCTCGTCGATGCCCGCCAGCGCGGGGAGAGTTGGATGACCGTCCAGCTCGTGGGAGAAATTGTCGAAACGAGCTTCGAGCGCGGAATCAGCCAGTATCCGGGGATCAACGATGAGGTCCATCTCGTCACCGAGGAAGACCTTGGCCGAATTTACGGAACGCTTGACGCCGGCCAGATTACGATTGGGCGGCTGGCAGGGGCCGAGAGCATCCCGGTGCGCATCGATCTGGATAAGCTCGTCACACGTCACAGCGCGGTGCTCGGATCGACCGGCTCTGGCAAATCTACAACGATCGCGAGCCTGCTGCGGTCTATCTGCCAGTCGGAGTCGGGCAGCAAATGCGCAAGCGCGCGCATCCTGCTACTCGACATCCACGGCGAATACGGTGATGCCCTGAAATCAATGGCTGCCGTGTTCCGGGTAAATCCGACCGGCGACGACGAGAAGCCGCTGTTCGTTCCCTTTTGGGCGATGGACACGATCGAGCTTCTCGAGTTCCTCATGGGGTCGTTAACGGAAAACGCGTTCACGGGAATTCTTGACAAAATCCAAGCCGCAAAGCTCGCCGTGGCGGAGGGAGTCGAGGGTGTCGATGTGAACGCCCTAACCGTCAATACGCCGCTTCCTTACAGCCTCAAGCAACTATGGTTCGATCTCGTCGATCCGGAATACAAGACATGGGCCGATAGCGCGCGGACCCAGCCAGCGCTGGAACAGGACGGCAAAGGGGATGCCGAGACGCTAAAAGCGCCAAAATACAAGACGCCCGGCGCGGGCAGCGCCGTCCCGCTGATGAACCAGACAAATGTCTTGGGAATCCGCCGACAGCTCTCACAACTGCGTTCTCGTCTTTTGGACCGGCAATATGATTTCATGTTGCGTCCCGGTGATTGGGAAACCGATCTGAAGGGCAAACCAAAAAACGATTTGCCGGAATTGCTTGAAAGCTGGTTTGGTCATGACAAACCGATCACGGTGCTCGATCTGTCGGGAGTTCCCAGTCAAGTGCTGGTGAGGCTGATCGGCGGAATCCTAAACATCACTTACGAAGCGATGTTTTGGGGGCGCAACCTACCGGAAGGTGGGCGCAATCGACCCGAGCTGGTGGTGATGGAAGAAGCGCACCGCTACTTGGGAAAGGACGCGAACAGTCCGGCACGGGACATGGTGCAGCGGATTGTCAAGGAAGGACGCAAGTTCGGAGTTGGCGCAATGATCGTCAGTCAGCGCCCCTCCGAAATCGACGAAACGATCCTGTCGCAATGTGGCACGCTGATGGCGTTGCGGCTATCGAACAGCGCGGACCAGGCGAAAGTAAAGGCCGCGCTTCCCGATAGCCTGAGCGGTCTCGTCGATACACTGCCCGTCCTGCGAACGGGCGAGGCCATTATCATGGGCGAGGCGGCACGGCTGCCAATCCGTTGCCGGGTCAATCTTCCTCCCGAGGGGCAGCGGCCGAGCAGTGAAGACCCTCATGTAAGCGCTGTCTGGGCCAAACCGCGCGGCGGCGAAGACTATGAGCGGCTCGCCGCGGCGTGGCGTTCACAAGATCCCAAATGGGGTCAAAAACTCAAGGAGATGGATGATGCAGCGACAGCCAGTTAGTTCGAGCAACATTGCCTCGATTGGATATGACGAGCCTACGCAATTACTCGAAGTCGAGTATCTCAACGGTGGCCTTTATCACTATTTCAATGTCCCGTCGGTCGTTCACGATGCACTGATGGCTGCTCCGTCCCACGGAACCTATCTAAACGCATACGTCAAAGGCCAATATCAGTATCAGAAGGGCTGATTGAGTGGAGGCTCGCGTTAGGCTGCCGGATGGTTAGGATCGTCCACACCGCAGACTGGCAACTTGGCAAACCGTTCGGTCGATTTCCCGAGGATGTGCGAGCGGCTTTAGCCGAAGCTCGCCTTGACGTCATTGATGCGATCGGTGTGTTGGCCCTGGCGCGCAAGGCGGGCCATGTGCTTGTCGCTGGTGACGTGTTCGACAATCTTGACCCGGGCGATCGCGTGCTGGTTCAGGCATTGTCGAGAATGGGCAAAGCCGGCGTCCAGTGGTGGCTCATGCCGGGAAATCACGATTATGCTCGGGCTGACGGGTTATGGTCCCGCGTTCGCGCCAAAGCGCCAATGAACGTCCATGTCGTTGATACGGCTGAGGCTGTGGAGTTCGAAGAGGGCGCTTGGCTATTGCCGGCGCCGCTGGAACATCGTCGAACGCGAGACGACCCCACAAGCTATTTCAACGACATGGTAACGCCCGCCGGCGCTATCCGTATCGGCCTTGCTCACGGTTCGATTACAGAATTCGGGGGTAGCAGCGAAGCGACCAATCTTATTCCACCCGACCGATGGCGCACAGCTCGCCTCGACTATTTGGCGCTGGGCGACTGGCACGGCCACCTCCTCATCAACGAGCGAACGGCGTATAGCGGCACGCCTGAAGTAGATCGATTTGGGCGCGATAACCTCGGCAGTGTGATTGTGGCGGACGTTGCGCCGGGCGATCTGCCCAAACTTGAGCGCGTCGAAACCGGCCGCTACCGCTGGCTGGCTCAGGAATGGGAGATTGCGAACGTCGATGACGTCGCTCGTTCCCTCACAACATTTCGACGTGATAACGATCCTGCCAAGACGTTGCTCGACCTCAAGCTGAGCGGCAGCGCCTCTCTCGCCGACCGGATTTCTATTCTGGGCCTTCTTAGCGACGAGCTCGCGCATGAAGTGCGATGGCTCGGTGTAAGCAGCGACAAGCTAGTGCCGCGACCCACGGCGGATGATCTGGCGAATATCGACATTCAGGGAACGCTCGCCGTGGCGGCGCGCGCTCTCCAAGATCAGGTCGGCTTGGGCGGCCCGGAAAGCACGCTGGCCAGTGCCGCGCTTGAACGCCTGTATGTCGAGGCCATGCGCGCGCGTGATGAGGCGGCGGCATGAAGATCCAGTCGATCGGGGTCAGCAACTTTCGCAAGTTTCGCGAGCCGCTGACCGTTGGCGGATTTCAGGACGGCCTCAATATTGTGGTGGAGCCGAATGAGACAGGAAAGTCGACCCTGTTGGAAGCGCTGCGTGCCGCGCTCTTCATCCGGCATTCCGCCAAAAGCGAGCTGGTGCGCTCGTTCTGCCCTTTTGGTGACGATGTTGCACCGAAGGTCGCAGTCGAATTTAGCTTAGATGCAGACGCTTGGCGGGTTGAGAAACAATTTCTCAAAGCGCCTTTTGTCAGTCTGGAAGGGCCAAGCGGGCGTTTTGAAAGCGACGCAGCCGAAGACAAGTTGCAGGAACTGCTTGGCTTCGAAAAGGGAAACAACCGCGGGAGCGATCCGGAAACTCGCGGTGCCTTGGGGCTGTTATGGGTCGAACAGGCAAGCGCCCTGACCACAGAAGCGCCAGGGCGCCTCGTTCGCGACAATGTTCGCGGCGCGCTTGAAAATGAAGTCGGCGCGATCCTCGGTGGCCGACGGTTCGATGTCGTGAAAGCTCGCATTGACGAGGCGTACGCCACACTCCGCACCGCGAGATCAGGTAAATCGACGGGGCGCTTGGCAGACGCAGAAGCGCGGCTTGCAGAAGCTCGAGCCCACAGCGTCGCATCCGAGGCGCTTCTGGGTGGATATGAGCAGGCGCTCACGCAGCTCGAAGCCGCACGGACGGCAAAGCGCCTTCTCGAACGGGACATTGCCGATCCGGAACAGGCCGAGCGCAAACAAAAATTGGAAGACGACTTTAAGATTGCTGAGACGGCCCAGATCCGTCTTTCGGCGGCACAAGCGCGTCATGCCGAAGCAGAAGGCCTCGCGCTGAAGAGCGAAGCCCTGCTGACGCGGTTCGATGAAGTTGCGCGCGCCGCAGAAACAATGTTCGGCGCATTGGAAACAGCCGATGCGGCGCTAGCGGGTCAGCAAAGCGCCTATTCGGAGGCCCAGACGGCTGAATGCGATGCGCGCGCAACCTTGAGCTCGATCCGAGCGAGACGCGCCGACGCGGAGCAAGCGGTGACTGAGGCTCGCAAGGTCAAAGTCGAGCGGACGCGTCACGCGGCCGTGCGCCGCGCTCGTTCTCAACTGACGGAAGTTATACGGCTTGAATCGGAGGTCGCTAAAAAGAACGATGTCGCCAAGGCAGGGATCGATACTGCCGCCCTCGAAAAGCTCAGGCTACTCGATCGCGGAGTGACAGAAGCGCAGGCAATTTTCGAAGCGGGTGCTGTTGCGATCGATATTGAGTTGCTTGGCGAGACGGCGCTTGAGATCGACGGGAGGCTGGTGGTCGCTGGTCGCCACGAAATTGTCCGATCGACAGACATCATGGTCGGCAACATTGCAAAATTGAGGGTGACTCCGCCTGCCGTCGGCGGGCGATCAGCGGAGGCCAATCTGCAATCGGCAAGCGATGCGCTCGTCGACGCCTGTAAATCGTTTGGCGTCGATTCCTACGCTGCGGCGGTGAGACGAAGCGAGGAAGCACGCTCAGCGCAGCAGGAGATAGTCGCCCTGAAGCGCGAGATTGACGTCCTTTGCCCTGGGGATGCGTCGATTGAGTTGGAGTCTGGTCCAGCAGCGTTGAAAACCCTTCTCATCGATTTCGAAGAAAGCGAGAGTGAAGCTGTTTCCGACGACATCGACCTCACTCGCCTTGAGGCTGCGGTCATGTCGCTTCGTGATGAAGAGCAGGTTGCGGCTGTGCGGCTTGAGGCCTCGCAAACACAGCTTCATGCGGCCGAGGTGCTGCTGACGAAGCTGCAAACAGAACGGGCGGGTGCCGCGCGGGAGTCTCTTGGCGCGAATGATACGTTTATTGCATTCAAGGGGACGCAGGATCGCGAAGAGATCGTAGCTGCGCTGGCGGACGCCCGACAGGAACTTGGACGTCGTGCCGAAGCGCTCGGACAGGCGAAGGAGGCAACCGCTACTTTTGACGTCGATCGAATCCGCCGGAGCATTGCGAACATCCAGCAAGCACAGGCTCGCGCCGGCGAGGAGCGCATCGCGCTGGTCGCGCAGATCGCGTCACTGGAATCCACGATCGCTGCGGACGGACCAAAAGGCTTGGCCGGCATGGCTGCGGAAGCGCACGAGGCAGAGCAAGCGGCCGAAGCCGAGCACAAGCGTCTCTCGCATGAGGCTGACATGCTCGAACTACTGCGTTCGACACTTCAAGCAGCCGGTGACGAGGCTTCGCGCACGTTTCTTGAACCAATTACGCGACGCGCGGCGCGCTATGTCGAACGGATCCTGCCAGGTTGCGGGCTCGCGTTTGACCAGCAAATGGGGCTGACCGCTGTGATGCGCAGTGGTATTAACGAAGCCTGCGGCGATCTCAGCCGTGGCACTCAGGAACAGCTTGCTGTCCTGACGCGCTTGGCATTTGCCGACCTTTTGCTTGATCGGGGAGCTCCTGTGTCGCTGATTTTAGACGACCCGCTTGTTTACTCAGACGATGGCCGCTTCGAGATCATGACTGACATCCTGCTTGAAGCGGCCGAGCGCATGCAGGTGGTTTTATTGACGTGCCGGTCAAAGGCTTTTCGGCATGTGGCCGGACATCATATCTCGCTGCAATAAACGGCCGCTTATGGAACTTCGCCAGCGGCGAAGCGCGACAATTTCGATACAGGCGCGGGCAAAGGGGGTGCTTGAAACTCGGCGCACCTGATCCCATTGCCCGCTTGGGGTTCGCCCACTAAGATGCGCCAGCGGCGCGTGGGCGAGCCAGATCCCGCCAAAAAGCCCAAGCTGGGCGCGGGATAAGGGCATCGCTGTTTGATGCGCTGCCCTCAAGCGCGACGAGCGCGCTTGCCGACTTGCGAACGACCGGCACGGTCTCGCGTCGCGGCCGCCTTCGCGGCTCTTGCCGCCGCCTCGCTGTCGTCGCCGACCTCGCGGGCCAATTCCCAGCCGGTCATGCCCATCAGCACGCGATCTGCGTGCTTGATCGTATTCACATGGCCGTAGTGCTGCTCGATCATTTTGACCGAGGTCCCCATCTGCTCGGCAAGAATATAAACATCGACACCTTCGGACAGGCGGAAGGTCGCATAGGTGTGGCGGAAGCAATAGGTCGAACGGGCAATGCCGTTCGGCCCCATCCTCAAGCCCGATTCAGTCAAGAGGTCCTGCACAGTGTCGCTGTAGAGATATTTGGCGGGCTTGCCGTTGATGATGGTGAACACCGGATCATCGGGCTTGGTAGCTTTGGACAGCTCCCGCACACGGTCGAGATAATCGCCGACGCTCTTCGGTGCGACCAACTTGCGGGACTTCCCCTTGCCTTGGACGAAAAGGACGACGATCTCTCGGCCCTCGCGATCCTTCGCAGGCGAGATATCGCGCCAACGCACGTTCTTTGCCTCGGGGGGGCGCATCCCCGTGTTGCACATAATGAGCATGAAATTGTAGCAGATGTTGCGATACCAGACGCCTTGCGGCGAGGTCGCAGCCCTGATCCATTTGCGGCCGAAGCTGTGGAGCTTACGATATTCCTCGGCCGTGAACTCGTCGCGCCGCATCGTTTTCAGCTTGGGTTTCCCCTCGAAGCGGTGACTGGCCGGAACATATCGTTTGCTGATGGCGAAGCTCATCACTGCATTGAAAGCGCCCATTTCCGCACCGATGGTCGCGTCGCTGACGATTTCGCGAACGCGACCTTTCCCCGTTTCCCGACGCCATGTCGGGTAGCCGCTCCAGCGGTCCTGACCGATCAAATGGATCTGCGTGCTGCCGACGTAGTCGTCTAAAACTCGGCGACATCGATTGGCGACATTCTTGACGCTGTCGGCCGACACCTCACCGAGTTTGGCGCGACGCTCCAAGAGGGCGATATATTCCTCCGCGACCTGCCGGAACGGACGGTTGAATACCGGGACGTCGTGCTTAATGCGAAATCGGATGTCGGCATCGGCGTCGAACGCTTGGTCGCGAGCAGACTCACGATCGGCTGTGCGCAGTGCGATGGTCTTGTAGCGATCCTCTTTCGGGAGCTTGATGCGGCAGTAGAAATTGCGGTGCGCAACGTCGCCGCGCCGGAAAATGATCAGGCCGGATTTCAGCTGCTCCTTGTCGATGATAAAGGCCACCGCCGCGCTCCACTGTGCAGAATCCGTGCAGGTTAGCGCCGCGCCCCCTCGGAGGCCCATACCTGTGCAGGTGCTGTGAAGGGGTTTATGCCTTATTTTCTTAGGTAAATACAGCTATTTAGACGAATCCTGTCGTCCCGACCACGACGCGGCGCGAGCCGAAATAGCGGCGCTATTTCGCCTTCGCGCAAGCCCGGCCGGCGGGTGCGTAGCAGCCCGACCGAAGACGTCGCTTTGCGGCGGCGCCCTCAATCTCACCTTTCGTCATTCCGCGAACGCGGGAGTCGAGCTTTCCACCACAGCGCCGCGGCTAAGCCGCGTCGTCGGTCGACCTAAGGTCGCCGGCCGCGCTTGCCGCTCTCGTTCGTAGCGCCGCTACGAACGTGGCGGCTGCGCGGTGGGCCCGGAGGGATTCGAACCCCCAACCAAGCCGTTATGAGCGGCCGGCTCTACCGTTGAGCTACAGGCCCCTCCCGGCGCCGCCGCGATAGCGGAGCCGCGCTCCGGCTGGCAAGCTGTCTCTTCATCGCCCAGCGCCGGCAGTTTCAGGCAAAAGCAATGCGGTTCCAGCACCAGTGTGCCGCCGGCTGACTCAGCGAGGCTGCGCACCAGCCGCAGCGTGAAGCCGAGGCCGAGCGCGGGCGGCGCACCATCCTCCTCGCCCTCGATGTCGCACGCTTCCAGCAAAGCCCGCTCGCTATGATCGGCGACCAGCTGCGGCCTGGCGATCGCGATATGCGCTTCGGACCGGGGGAGGTCATGCGTCGTCAGATCGACGGAGATGCGCTCGCCCGGACGAGCGAGACCGACCGCGGCACTCATCAGCCGCATGACCATACGCTCCGCCGAGGCCGGATCGAGAACCGCCAGGCCGCAGCCCGGCGCGATCGACAGCGCGATCTGAACCTCCTTGCTCGCCGCGAGCGGATTGAGCGCCGTCGCGACCCGCGCCAGCAGCAGCGCGCAATCGATATGCTGCGGCGTCAATTTCAGTGTGGCGCTTTCGGCCTGGGACGCTTCCTGGAGATCGTCGAGCACTGCGTCGAGCCTGCGCGTCTCGGCGAGAATCTCGGTGGCGCGCTGCCGATAGGCGGCGGGGGCCGGTCCGAGCATCTGGCGCTCGATCATCTCGGCGAAGCCGGCAATGGCGTTGAGCGGCGTGCGGACCTCGTGCGCGAGCTGACGCAGCGAGTCGCCGCTGAGCGCCGATCCGAGCAGGCCGATGTTTTCAGGCCGCTCGCCAATCCGGGGGCGGCGCGCGCTGCCGCGATAGCCGGTGAACCGCCCGGTCACGAGATCGAATTGCGGGACGCCGGAGATCGTCCAGGCGCCGCCCGCGGGGCCGCTGCGGGCGACCGTCAACCGCGCATCGCGAAACGGGGCGCGGGTACGGAACGCGCCGGCGGCCTGGCCGTCCACGCCATGTGTCTGGCCGGGCGCCGAATCGGCGATCGAAAGACCGATGATCGCGGTGCGCGCGGCCGAATCACACCAGCGGATCATGCCGTCCGCACCAGCCTCGAAATCGAACGCGTCTTCCGGTGGAAGCTCGGCCTCGGCGTGGCTTTCGCGAAACGCATCGATCCGCGCCTGTAGTTCGCGGATGTCCGGGGCGGCATAGCCAGCCGGCTCCGGATCAGAGGGCGGTGCCGATGGCCCTTCGATGACGAGATCGGTCTTGCCGAACGCCTCCAGCGCCCGCAACGCGCCGTCCGGCAGGTCGCGACGGTGACGCAGCAGCGCCCGCGCGACCGGCGACAGACGGGGGATGAGTCTGCGCCAAACCTTGCCGCGGAAATTGACGCCGGCCAACAGCGGCGCGAAGACCGCCGTCGCGTCCTCGGCGAAGAATTCGACCAGATCGGCGGCGACGGAAGACCGGGACATCAGCAACAGCGCGGCGTTCTGGCGCGCGACGATCGGCACATCGCCTCGCCAGTCCCGCAGCCGCTCGAAGGCTTCGTCACGCAGATATTCTTCGTCATCGGGTGTGCACAGCAGATCGACGAGCTGACGCCAGATCGCCTGGCGCGCGGCAGCACTTTCGGCCGGCTGGCCGAGCGCCGTTGCCAGTCTGTCGTCGAATCGCACCCCCCGGAACTCCCTTACTCAAGATGCAGGGATAACGCGCGGTCGCGCGGTTCGACAGGGGCGAAAATGGGACGTTACAAAGTGAGACAATTGCGGCATTTCGTAATTATCTTATAAGACATGCCCATATTACCGACGAGGTGTTGCGCGATGCCCGCCCATGCGCTTGATTCTGTTGACCTGGAGATTTTGGCTGCTCTCCAAGACGATGGCCGGATGACGAATGTCGATCTGGCGGCGCGTGTCGGCCTCACTGCCCCGCCCTGCCTTCGCCGGGTTCGAAGTCTGGAGCAGGCCGGGGTCATCAAGGGCTATCATGCCAGGCTCGACCCTATCGCGCTTGGCTATACGATCACCGTGTTCGCTATGGTGAGCCTCAAAAGCCAGGCCGAGCATGATCTGCGCGCCTTCGAGGATCATGTCGCGGCGCTGCCCGAAGTGCGCGAGTGCCATATGCTGAACGGCGAGATCGATTTCATTCTGAAGATCGTCGCGGCGGACCTGCGATCCTTTCAGCGGTTCCTCACCTCGGAGCTGACCTCCGCGCCCAATGTGGCGAGCGTCAAGACTTCGCTGACCATCCGCACATCGAAGGACAGCCCCGGCGTTCCGATCGCCGGGGCTGCTCCTTCATTCGACAGTGACTGAGCGTCAGCCCGCCGTCTTGGCGCCCTGATCGACCCAGATATTCCAGAACTGCGCGATCTCGGCGCGCGGGCCTGACGTCACCAGGGCAAAAGCCTGCTTGGCCTCCGCCGCCTGGCCGGCCTTGGCGAGCGCCATTCCGAGGCGGAGATTGGCCGTGTTGGCGTCCACGCCGCCCTTCTGGATCGCGACCTTGTAGAGCGCCGCGGCCTTGGCATAGTCGCCATAGCCGAAGAACGCGTCCGCCGTGCCAAGCGCGGCTCGGCCGTTCGCCGCGGAACCGGCATTCTTCTCGGCAGCGGTGAGCGAGGCCTTGTCGGCCGCGACCTTGGCGCCGACCGCGCCGCCGATGTCGGCGATCGCCTTGCTGCTGGCATTATACGCGCCCTTGGCCTTGCCTTCATCGACGACCGCCTTCGCTTCGCCCGGCAGACCGACCTTGTCGGCGAGAAGCGCGTATTCGTAATAGTCGCGCTCACCGGATAGACCGCCGGCGAAGCGCTGCAGGCGCATCAGGTCCAGCTGGGTCTGATCGTCGAAATGATTGGCGTCGCCGTAGATCACGATCGCCGAGCGCCAATTCTCGGCGGTCGGATAATCGACAACCTGCGCGCGGGTCCACTTCGCGACTTCAGGCATCAGCTTCGACTTGTAAGCCATGGATGCAGCCCGGCCGTACCATTCCTGCGGCGGCTTGCGGCCGGCGGCCTTCTCGGCCTTGATCGCGGTGTCCACCGTGGCGAGACCCTGTGGGATCTGATTGGCCTTGAAATAGCTCTCCGCGAGCAGAAGGTTCAGGTCCTGCGTGGACTGGCCGTTCGCGTCCTTGGGAGCGTAACCTGCCTGCTGCGCGGCGCTCAACGCCTGGATCGCCACCGGGAAGTTGTTCGCCTTATACGCGAACTGGCCCTGATAGAAATACAGCTGACCCTTCATGTCGGCCGGGCCGGCGCCCGACGCCAGCATCTCATCGACCGCCTTGGTCTGCGCGGCTGTGTCGTTGGTCCCGCTCGCGATCTGCAGGCGGAACTGGCCGAGCACGAACTTTTCGTCCGGTGCCTGGGCGGCGGCTTCGGCCGCCGGCAGCAACGTGGCGGCGGTGGCGTAGTCCTTGGCCTGGATCGCCTTCTGCAGCGGTGCCGCGGCATTGCGGAAGCCCTTGCCGAGCTGTGGCGACCAACCGCCGGCCTGCGCGGCTGCGGGCGCGTCCTTCTTGTTCTTCTGCGCGAGCGAGGGGCTCGCCGTGCCAAAGCCGGCGGCCAGCGCCAGCACCAGCGCCAGTTTCGAAACCTTCATTCCCGTAATCTCCTCTCGAGGGACTCTCCGGCGACGGATCGCTGGGTCTAGCCCCTAAACCCCGGCCAAGCGCCAAACAAGCGGTGGCTTCGCCGCGCCCATGCCGTCTCGCCACTGAACCTTGGTTGAATTGCGCGAGCGGCGGGATCGTTCCACCGGCACTTCTCCACAACCTCTCGCGCGTACGCGTGCGCGGGGGTGGAATTGGGCTGCCGCCGCGGTTAGGGAGATTATGTCAGGCGCGCGACAGCGCCCATCCCCCCTAGCTTCACGGAATGTCTCTTGGCCACATTGCCGCCCCCCCCTGCCCCGTCCAGCGATATCGAGCCGGTCAACATCGTCGACGAAATGAAGTCGAGCTACCTCGACTATGCGATGTCGGTGATCGTAGCCCGCGCGCTGCCGGACGTGCGCGACGGGCTGAAGCCGGTGCATCGGCGCATCCTCTATGCCTGCCAGGAAGCCGGCTATGTGGCGGGCAAGGCCTATCGCAAGTGCAGCCGCATCGTCGGCGACGTCATGGGTAAATATCACCCGCACGGCGACGCCCCGATCTACGGTACGCTGGCGCGCATGGCGCAGGATTGGTCGCTGCGCGTGCCTCTGGTGGATGGCCAGGGCAATTTCGGGTCGATGGATCCGGATGAGCCAGCGGCGATGCGCTACACCGAGGCGCGGCTGGCCAAGGTCGCCAACGCGCTGCTGGAAGACCTCGACAAGGACACGGTCAACTTCCAGCCGAACTATGACGCGTCGGAACGCGAGCCGCAGGTGCTGCCGGCCCGCTTTCCCAACCTGCTCGTCAACGGCAGCGGCGGCATCGCGGTCGGCATGGCGACCAATATTCCACCGCATAATTTGGGCGAAGTGCTGCGCGCCTGCCTGGCCTTCATCGAAAATGGCGCGCTCAGTTCCGAGGAACTGATGGAGTTCGTGCCCGCCCCGGATTTCCCGACCGGGGCGATCATTCTCGGCCAGTCCGGCGCCCGCAAGGCTTATACGGAAGGCCGCGGCTCGATCATCGTCCGCTCACGCCACATCATCGAGGAAGGCCGGGGTGATCGACGTTCGATCGTGCTGACCGAAATCCCGTATCAGCAGGGCAAGAACGCGCTGGTCGAGCGCATCGCCGAGGCCGCGAAGAAAGACGGCAGCAACCCGCCGCGTATCGAAGGCGTCAGCGACATCCGCGACGAATCGAACCGGCTTGGCGTTCGCATCGTCATCGACCTGAAGCGCGACGCGACGCCCGAAGTGGTGCTCAATCAGCTATGGCGGCATACGCCCGCGCAGCAGAGCTTCCCGGCCAATATGCTCGCGATCCGTGGCGGCCGCCCGGAAACGCTTTCGTTGCGCGACATCATCGATGCCTTCGTGAAGTTCCGCGAGGAAGTCATCACCAGGCGTTCGAAGTTCGAGCTCGCCAAGGCCCGCGACCGCGCGCATCTGTTGCTCGGCCTCGTCATCGCCGTCACCAATCTGGACGAAGTCGTTCGCATCATCCGCGGGTCGGCAAGCCCGGCGGAAGCGCGCGCTGCCCTGCTCATGCGCGAATGGCCGATCGCGGAGATCGCGCCCTATATCCGTCTGGTCGAGGCGATCGAGCAGGAAGTCGAGGGCGACAGCTATCGCCTGTCCGACTTGCAGGTTCGCGCCATCCTCGATCTGCGGCTGCACCGCCTGACCGCGCTCGGCCGCGACGAGATTGGCGACGAGTTGAAGGAACTCGCCACCAGCATCGGCGCCCTGCTCGAAATCCTCGCCGACCGCGCCAAGCTCTATGCCGTGATGCGCACTGAATTCGAGGCGGTGCTGGCGGAATTCGACACGCCGCGCCGCACCGAAATCGCCGCCGCCGCCGACGGGATCGACGACGAGGATCTGATCGAGCGCGAGGACATGGTCGTGACCGTCACGATGGGCGGTTACATCAAGCGCACCACCCTCGACACCTTCCGCGCGCAGGCGCGCGGCGGCAAGGGCCGCGCCGGCATGGCGACCAAGGACGAGGATGTCGTCACCGAGCTGTTCGTGACCTCGACCCACACGCCGGTGCTGTTCTTCTCGACGCTCGGCCGCGTCTACCGGATGAAGGTGTGGCGCCTGCCGGAAGGCGGCGCCAACACGCGCGGCCGGCCGATGATCAACCTGTTGCCGCTGGCCGAGGGCGAGACGATCTCGACCGTGCTGCCCCTCCCCGAAAACGAGGATGAATGGGGCAAGCTCCATGTCATGTTCGCGACGGCCAAGGGATCGGTGCGCCGCAACTCGATGGACGCCTTCACCAACGTGCCGTCCAACGGCAAGATCGCGATGAAGTTCGAGGGCGAAGACCAGGACGACCGGTTGATCGGTGTCGCGCTGCTCGAAGAGGGCGACGATGCGCTGCTCGCGACCCGGGGCGGCAAGGCGATCCGCTTCCACGGCGACGACGTCCGCGAATTCCAGAGCCGCAATTCGACGGGCGTGCGCGGCATGCGGCTGGTGGATGGCGATGAAGTGATCTCGCTTTCGATCCTGCACCGCGTTGGCATGCGCGATCAGGAAGAGCGGGAGGATTATCTGCGGCACGCGCCCTGGAAGACCGAGGATACCGAGGGGACGCGGCTTCCGCGAAAGATGGACGATGTCCGCTTCGCCTTTCTCAGCACGCACGAAGAGTTCGTGCTGACGGTGTGCGCCAATGGCTACGGCAAATTGTCTTCGGCTTACGAGTATCGCCGCACTGGTCGCGGCGGCCAGGGCATCACCAATATCGACAATATCGCTCGCAACGGCCTTGTCGTCGCCAGCTTCCCCGCGACTCGGGCGGACCAGCTGATCCTCGTCACCGACCAGGCCAAGCTGATCCGCATGGGGCTCGACACGCTGCGGGTGATCGGGCGCGGATCGGCGGGAGTCAGGCTCTTCAACGTCGCTGACGACGAGCATGTCGTCTCCGCCGCGCTGGTCGAGGATAATGAGGAGGAAAAGGCGCTCGATGCGAGCCGTCGGATCGCGCCCGACGATGGCGCGGTCGTCGGTGAAGATTTGGCGGCGGGCGAGGAAGACGGCGAGTAACGCCTTTCGCAATGTGGCGCAGTCTCACGATTCTCTGTCTTGCCTGGGCCGGACCCGCCCTCGCCGCGCCGCGCGTGGCGATCCAGACGGGTGCTGGAACAATCGTGGTAGAGCTGGCCGACAAGCAGGCGCCGATCACGTCGAAGAACTTCCTGCACTATGTCGAAACTGGCAAATTCGACGGCACCAGCTTCTATCGCGCCGCCCGGTCGAAAGCCGATCCGAAGCGTGGATTGATCCAGGGCGGCATCGACCACAATTACCGGCGCGCCTTCTTTTCGATCGACCATGAGCCGACCAGCAAGACGGGTCTCAAGCATGTCGACGGCACCATCTCGATGGCCCGTAATGCGCCCGGCACGGCGATGGGCGACTTCTTCATCACCCTCGGCCCCTCACCCTATCTCGACGCACGTCCGGGCAATCCCGGCTACGCCGCGTTCGGCCGCGTCATCAAGGGCATGGACGTCGTGAAGAAAATCCTCGCCGCGCCGACCTGGATCGGCCGCGGCTCCGGGGCGCTGAAGGATCAGGTGATCATCACGCGCGTGCCGATCATCAAGGCGACGCGGGTCGGCTAACTTGAGTCGACTATGCTGTGAAGCTTGCAGTTAAGTTCAGCCGTTTGCGACGATTTTCGGTCGTTTCGGGCCGTCTGTCTGCCCCTCGATAGCTGCCGCTCAGTTCAAACGGCGATTGGCATCGGGAAAGTTTCTCTGAAGAGATCGAGCACCGCTTGCCAGGCGCGAACGGTGTTCTCTGGATGATAGCCGACACCGGGCACGGTGGCTTCGATGTGATCGGTGCCCGTAGCGGGCGACCCATCGGGATTTGTCGGCCGAGCCCAGAAGGCGTGCTTGGCTCCGCCGTAGATATTCACGCGCCAGTCGATCCCGGCAGCTTGGAGCGCGCGGCCAAACGCCATCACCTGCTCAGGTGTGCAAAGGGGATCTTCGGAGCCAGTGCATAAAAGGAAGGCGCCGTTTACATCGCCCCAGTCTTGGGCATTAGGCTCCGGTAAAGCGGGATGAACAACCGCAACGGCTTTGAAGGGTGCGCCGGTTCTCGCAAGTTCAAGGATGATAAGGCCGCCAGCGCCATAGCCGAGAGCCGAGAGCCGGTTGGGGTCAACACCAGGTGTCGCGAGTAGAATGTCCAGCGCTATGCGACCGATCGTCCGCATCCGTCCAGCGTCAGCCAGCAAGGGCATGGTCCGGGCTAACATCGCTTTGGGCTTGCCGAAGAAGGTCTGTCCGCCATGATAATCCATCGCGAGCGCGACATAGCCGTGCGCGGCCAGATCATCAGCGCGGCCCCGCTGGTAGTCGTCGAGACCAACGCCGTCGTGGCCGATGAGCACCGCAGGCCAAAGGCCTTCATCATTTGGCCGTGCGAGATAGGCGGCCATGCTTAGGCCGTCGGCATTGTAGGAAAATTGGGTGGTTGTCACTTCGTGCATATCTACTCACTCGCCGCTTGCGGAAACGGCTTACCGGGATTGCTTGGTACCAACCACCGCGTTGTGCGACCTCCAGAAAACGGACGGCTGTTGAACTACGCCGTGGTGCGCCTGCAAGGGTTCCAACCAAATGGTCGTGACACCACGAACGGCGACTTTCCTCATCCGAAACCGGACATTCCGGAATTCCCCATCACGGACGTCGAAATCCGCTGCACGCCCCCGCACCCAAACGAAAAGCGGCGCCGGTTCAGGGCCGGCGCCGCTCCTCACCCCCTGCGGTGAATATGCTTACGCGAGGACGGTCGCCGCCCGTGCGCGACGGCGCGAGGCCGCGCCGATCAGGCCGAAGCCGCCGATCATCATCGCCCAGGTCGCCGGTTCCGGCACCGCGCCGGCGGCGAGGTTGTCGAACTCGAACGAGTTGGCCGACGACGTGAACACCGCGCCGGTGATCTTCGGACCGCTGGTGACCGTGTAGCTGACGACACCATTGGTCTCGCCGCTCACCTGGTTGCCGCTCGGGAAAGTCAGATCGTTGATGATCTGGCCGCCGACATAGGCCTGGCTGCTGCCATCGGCATATTTCAGCGTCAGCGTGTTGTAGGTGTCGAGCGAGCCGAGCACGAAAGCGAAGGTGTCAGTCGCGGCGAAATCGACGCCGTAGCTGCCACCGGTCAGCACGGTCGCGAAATTGCCGGTGCTGCCATAGGCCGGGCGGGCCGAGGCGCCGCCGATGCTGTCGTTATAAACGAACGCGTTCGGGCCGATCGAAGCGCCCGGCGTGCCGCCGGCCAGAGCCTCGAAATCCTGGAACACAGTAACGCCGGCGGGCAGCGCGCCCGAACCGCCATTGAACGAAACAGTCGTCGCGGCCGAAGCCGGAAGAGCGGCCACGGCGGCCAGCAAAGCAACATACTTTTTCATGACATACCCCTTTACAAGCAACGAACTTGTGAAGCGGATTATAGAATGATCGCGCTGCCGTTACGAACGCGTTAACCCAAATATTTTCGGCCTGTCCCATGCCGGATCATTAACCATGACTATTGGTGCATCGATGCTGATTTCATTGTATTTCATCATGGGATCAGATGCGTTACTTGCGCATTGGGTATCGCTGCATCGATGAAAAGCGAGCGATGGCACATTGCCGGGTCGCGTTCGAAGCACAGCAGCGCGGTCGGCTTTTCGTCCGCCATCGCCTTCAGAATCTCCGCCTCGGCCTGTGCTTCGGGAAGCTCGATCTGGCCGGCATAGACCCGCTCCAGCGTCGCCCGGTCGCCCTTCTTCGCGGCGTCCCGGCCTTCCTTGGGCGTGCCGAGCGCTCGAAAATGACGATAACCGATACCGACGCTCTTCAAGTTCGCCGCGAGCGACGTTTTGGCGAAGCCCGGCCGGCGCGAGGCGGCGATCGCGCGGATATCGGCCACCTGTTCCACGCCCGCCCGCGTGAGAGCAGTGAGAAACTCATCCACCGTGGCGCCTTCATACCCGATCGTGAAGATGCGCATGCTCAGCTCTCCTTCGTCCGAAGTGCGCGATCCACGTCCCAGGCAATCATGGCCTGGCCAGCAAAATAGAGCGGCCAAATCAGCAGATCGGGAACGAACGAGTCGGCTATCGGCCCCAACCGCGCGAAGATCAGCAGGTCCGATGCGACGAACAGCCACGCTCCGATCGCCGCGGTGCGAAACCGGCTCATCGCCGCCGTCGCAGCCATCGCGCCGAGTCCAAGACTGTAGAATACAATCGCCGCTACCACTGCGCGATCCGCTGGCAGCAACGCCGCCACGATCACGATGGCCAGCGCGGCGACCAGCCAGAGACGATGCTCGCCCGGGCGCCGGTTCCTCCAATAAAGCCCAACCGCCACCACATGCCCGACCAGAAAGGCAGCTGCTCCCGCCCGCAGGCTAACTGCTTCCAGCAGTACGTCGCCCAGCGCACCGAACGCCAGAACAGCGGTGAGCAGCCAGCCATCCCGGCTCTCAGCACGCAGCCCAGCCCACAGCGCCAGCAGCCCGACACCCGCGCCCTTCCACATGGTCAGCAACGGCGGCGCGAACGGCAGATCGGATGCCGGCCAATAGGTCAGCCCCGCCAGCAGCGCGGCGAGAAACAACGCTGCATAGCCAGGGCGCTTGACTTCCGTTATTTCTGTCAATACAGAAACTCCCGATGAAACTAGCAGACCATCCAGACGCCAAGATGTTCATCCTCCACTGGGGAGAAATGGGAACGCAGTGGGGGGTCAACCGGTCGGTCGCGCAAATCCATGCCCTTCTTTACCTGTCCGACCGGCCATTGCCAGCCGACGAGATTGTCGATGTGCTCACGCTCGCCCGCTCCAATGTCTCGACCGCGCTGAAGGAATTGCAGGGCTATGGCATTGTCCGCCGTGTCCATGTCGAGGGCGATCGCCGTGATCATTTCATCGCCGAGACCGACCTTTGGGAAATGCTGATGCGCATCGTGGCGGAGCGCAAGCGCCGCGAGATAGACCCGACGATCGCGCTCCTCGCCGATCTCGCCGACCGCCTCGCCAATGACAAAAGCGCCCCGCCCCAGGTCCGCGAGCGCGTCGTGCGCATGCACGAGTTCATGGCGACGCTCGGCGGTTGGTACGATCAGGTTCGCACCTTGCCCAAGCCCACGCTCGTCACCCTGATGAAGCTTGGCAGCAAGGTTGCCCGCTTCATCCCCGGCTCCAGCAAGAATTAAGGAGGCAGCGCACCACCCCAAAGATTTCATTTGACCACTTGTTTCTCTTTTTTCAGAAATATCGAAAGGAAACGAAAATGACCGAGATTGTCTACGCGGCCTATCTACTGATCACGATCGGCATCACGATCTGGGTCGCGCGCACGCTGTCCAAAAACGGCGAGATTTTCCTGATCGACTGCTTCGGCCACAATCCCGAGCTCGCCCGTTCGACCAATCATTTGCTGGTCGTCGGCTTCTACCTCGTCAACATCGGCTTCATGACGCTGACGCTGAGCCTGGGCTCGGAACCCGCGACAGTGCCCGCAGCACTGCGTTTCCTGAGCAGCAAAGTCGGCCTGGCGGTGCTGGTGCTCGGTGCGATGCACTTCTTTAATATGGGCGCGATTGCTCAGTTCGGCCGCAAGGTGAATAGCTGGCTGGCAGAGAACCCCTCCGCAGCGGACGCCGCGTGATGCCCCGGACCCGGTATAGGGCGAGCGTGGCCTTGGCCGCGTTCGCCGCCGGCCCGGTCTTCCTGACCGCCGGCGGCCTCACCGCCCTCACGACCACCAACGCCGCCATTCCAGTATCGGCTAAGGCACTTCTGATAGGACCATTCGCATTGCTGGCGATTCCGATCGGCGCCGCGCTCGCCGCCATTCCGCTAGTTTTGGCCATCGCATTGCTCGGCTGGCTGGGCGTAAGGAATATCGCCGTGCGTCTGCCGGTGTTTTGGGGACTGACCGGCGCGGCGATGGCCGGCCTTCCTTTTCTGTTCGTGCCCGGCCTGGATACCGCGAATCCGGTGCAGGCCATGTTCGCCTTGACCGGCCTGATTTGCGCTTTGATCGCGCGTCACGGCATTGTCTGGATCGAAGACTGACGGTTGTTCGATCTGCCCGCGTCACTTAGGGCGACTGCCATGCACGACATTCACGTCATCGGCGGTGGACTCGCCGGATCGGAGGCCGCGTGGCAGCTGGCCGAAGCCGGGTTCCGGGTCCGCCTGTCCGAAATGCGTGGGGTGGAAAATACCCCCGCGCACCACACCGATGGGCTGGCGGAACTGGTGTGTTCGAACAGCTTCCGGTCTGACGATGCCGATAACAATGCCGTAGGGCTCCTCCATGCAGAAATGCGCGCGCTCGGCTCGCTGATCATGCGTGAAGCCGATCGGCACAAGGTCCCCGCCGGCTCGGCGCTCGCCGTGGACCGGGACGGATTCTCCCAAGGCGTGACTTCGGCCCTCGCCGCCCACGCCAATGTCGAGATCGTGCGCGAACGGGTCGATACCCTGCCTCCCTCCGGCCCCGTCATCGTCGCGACCGGGCCGCTCACCGCCGCCCGACTGGCGGAGTCGATCGGGGCCGCGACGGGCCTAGACAGCCTCGCCTTCTTCGACGCGATCGCGCCGATCGTCCACCGCGACAGCATCGATATGGACACCGCCTGGTTTCAGTCGCGCTGGGACAAGGGCGACGGCCACGATTACATCAACTGCCCGCTGGAACGTGACCAGTATTTCGCGTTCGTCCAGGGCCTGCTCGACGGCGACAAGACCGAGTTCAAGGAATGGGAGAAGAGCACGCCTTATTTCGAAGGCTGCATGCCGATCGAAGTCATGGCGTCGCGCGGGGTGGAGACGCTGCGCCACGGGCCGATGAAGCCGTTCGGTCTGCGGAACCCCCGCACCGGCAAGGGCGCCTATGCCGTCGTCCAGCTGCGGCAGGACAATGCGCTCGGCACGCTTTGGAACATCGTCGGTTTCCAGACCAAGCTGAAACATGCCGATCAGGTGCGCCTGTTCCGCACCATACCGGGCCTGGAGAATGCCGAGTTCGCGCGGCTGGGCGGGCTGCACCGCAACACCTTCATCCGCTCGCCCGAATTGCTCGACGAAAGCCTGCGGCTGAAAAGCGCGCTACACATCCGCTTCGCCGGCCAGATCACCGGCTGCGAAGGCTATGTCGAGAGCGCGAGCGTGGGCCTGATGGCGGGCCGGTTCGCGGCGGCCGAATTGCGCGGCGAAACCCTCGCCTCTCCGCCGCCGACCACCGCACTTGGCGCGCTCCTCTCACACATCACCGGCGGCGCTGAAGCCAACAGCTATCAGCCTATGAACGTCAATTTCGGCCTGTTCCCACCGCTGGAGGACAAAGCCCGCAAGGCGGAGCGCAAGGCAGCGCTCACAGGCCGCGCACGCCGCGATTTGGCCGATTGGATGACGGTCAGCTCTCCTCTTCGTCCTTCGGAGGCTGCGGCGGACAATCACGCTTTGGCGGCGTCTTCCTGATCACTTTCGTCGTTGCGAACTCGGTGCGGCTGAGGGCTTTCGATCCGTCCGTATCCGCCTTGGCGAATTTGTCGGTCGTCTTCTTCGCCCATTCCTCGAAGATCAGGCGGCCGTCATTGTTGGCATCCAGCTTGGCGAAGGCCTTGCGGCGGCTCAGCAGATATTCGTCGGCTGAGACCTGATCGTTGCGGTCCTTGTCGTATCGGTCGAAGCGCTTCTGCTCGCGGGTGCGTTCTTCGGCCTCGGGCGGGCCGGCATCGGATTCCGCGGTCGATCGCGCCAGTGGCGGCTCGATCGCCGACAGCAGCGGCGCGTGCTGCTTGCCGTTGGTCCACCACACCATTCCCGCGCCGCACAGCAGCAGCGCCGAACCGGCGCCCGCCAAAAACCGCCACATTGCTTCTTTCCCCTTTTGCAGCGGCGAACCTTAGGAGGGGCTAGCGGCCGGTCAACCCTGCCAGCATCGCGCGGGCGACCCGGTTGGGCGAACCCTGGCGTCTAGGCTTTTCGAGCCCGTTCCACACATCCAGTCTGGCCAGCGCCGCCAAAACGGCGAGCGGTCCCGGCAATCGTCCGGTCGCGCACGGTGAAAGCCGCAGCGCGCGCCGGGCCGTGTCCCCATCGCTGATGCGGAACGCCAGATCCACAAGTGCCCACATTCGTCCCGCATCCTCCGCCTCCCCTCCTCCAAGCAATCGCGCGGCTACCCGAAACAACGTCCCGCCGCGCTGGTCGGCGAAGCGAAGCAAGGCTTCGTCCGGCAGGGGCAGCGGATCGAGCAAGATCTCCCAACCATCGATTAGCGGCAGCAGCGCGTCGGGATCGATCGTCGGCGCCCGGGCGATCTCGACCAGGATCGGATCGACCTGCGGCTGCGTGCCGAGCGCTCTGAGAGCCTCATGCCACCAAGTCAGCTGCATCTGCCCGACCGCCGGGTTCTCGCTCCGCGCGACGATTTCACCCAGCCGCTCGTCCAGCCGCCACAGCGCCGCCAGCGCGGCCCGCGCACCGCGCGGCGCATAGGCTAGCGCGAGCAGTCGCTCGGGATCGCTGACGGTGAGGTCCGGCATGGAAAGGGCTTTACGTCATCTTAAGCACGCTCGGCCACAAAGCATGAACCTCGATAGGGCATTTGAGGTGATCAAATCGGGGGCCGTGCAGGCGATGAGCATGGATATTTTCAGCACTTTGCGTGCCCTCAACAGGCGGGGCAGACAGTTGCTGCGCGGCAATCAGCGCGGCACCGCCGTTATCGAGTTCGCTATGGTCGCGGCGCCGTTCGCGGCACTGCTGCTGGCGATCGCCCAGACCAGCCTCGTCTTCTTCGCCCAGCAGAATCTGGAGACGAGCGCGCAAACGGTCGCACGCCAGCTGACCACTGGCGCCGTGCAGAAGGCCAAGATGAGCCAGGCCGATTTCACCGCGCTCGTCTGCACGAAACTGCCGGCATTCATGGATTGCAGCAATCTTCTGATCGACCTGCGCGTCGTGAACAATTTCGCGTCGGCCAATACCGGCATGCCAACTCTCAGCTACGACGCCGATGGCAAGATCACCAACACCTGGAACTATCAGCCGGGCAATCCCGGCGACGTCCAGGTGCTGCGCGTCATGTATGTTTGGCGCGTGAGCGGCGCCCCGCTGGGCTTCGACCTTTCCAACATGAGCAACAGCCGGCGGATGCTGGTCGCAACTTCGGTCTTCAAGACGGAGCCCTATTGATGGCGTCGCGTAAGTTTCAAGCGCTCGGTCGCGACCCCCGGGGCGTCGCCCTGACCGAATTCGCCTTCGCGCTGCCGCTGATGATCTTGATGTATCTCGGCGGATATCAGCTGTGCGACGCGATTTCAGCATATCGCAAGGTGACGACCGGGACACGATCGCTGGCGGACGTGACCTCGCAATATACGACCATCACCGACAACGACCTCGACACGGTCCTGTCGGCAAGCCAGCAGGTCATGTCACCCTATTCCGTCGGTAACGCGAAGCTCGTCATTTCGCAGATCGCGATCGACAAGGATCGCAACGCTACGGTCGACTGGAGCCGGGGCAAGAACATTTCCGGGCTGGTCAAGGGCTCGTCCTTCACGATTCCAGATTCGATCAGGCAGGCCAATACCTCGCTGCTGGTGGCCCAGATCCAGTATCTCTACAAGCCCGTCGCCGCGTCCGCTTTGATCGGGGATATCCCGATGAAGGACCAGATCATCATGATGCCGCGGGCGACATCCTCCATCACATGGAAGAACCAATGAGCGCGCTGCGAAAGCTCCTATCCTGCACGTCGGGTCGCGCTGTCGCGCTGTCTTCGGACCGGCGCGGCAACGTCATGATGATCCTGGCGCTGGCGATCATACCGCTGACCGTCTCGACCGGAGCGGCGATCGACTATGCCAGCGCGGCGCGGCTTCAGACCAAGCTCAATGCCGCCGCCGATGCCGCAGCCCTCGCGGCCGTCACGCAACCCATGATGACAAAGTCAGACGCCGAAGCGAAAACGGCCGCGGTCAACATGTTCAATGTGCAGGCGACCGGCCTGGCCGGTCTGATCTACGACCAGAACAAGCTGACCGTGACTATTTCGACGGTTCCCGGCGCGACCAACTCCCGCAGCGCGACCGTCGCCTATCTGGCCAAATCGAAGAACGCATTCGCGGGCATTCTCGGCCTCGACACGATCGAGATCGGCGGATCATCCAAGGCGAACGCGACTGTTGCCCCCAACATCGATTTCTATTTGATGATCGACACTTCGCCGTCGATGGCGCTTCCGGCCACGAGCACCGGCTTGACGAAAATGTATAACGGGACCGGCTGTGCTTTCGCATGTCACCAGACCGACTTGACGGGTGCGGACACGGTGAAGGACGCGCAGGGAAAGAACATCGATTTCTTCACCTACGCGCGCAACAACAACCTGGTCCTGCGCACCGACCTCGTTAACGAAGCAGCCGTCGACCTGATCGACGTCGCCAAAACGACTGCCGTCAACAACAACGCCAAATATCAGATGGCTTTGTCGAACTTCGACGTCAAATACTACAAGATCATCGACAAGCCGGGGCCGCCGGACAACGTCAAGACGCAGATCACGAATGCGAAGCTGCTGATCTATTGCCGCAATAACCAGCTGGTGTGCGGCGTGGGCGACGCCGACACCGCGACGCGGACCAATCTGTCGCTCGACGGCGCGCTGAATCAGCTGCCGGTCGTTCCGGGCAATGGTACCAACGAAGCGGGCGACACGCCGCAGGCGATCCTTTTCATCGTCACCGATGGTGCGCGCGATGAAAGCCGGCCGGGCAGCAAGCCCGAAGGACCGTGGGACACGACCAAATGCACCACGATCAAGAATCGCGGGATACGCATCGCGGTTCTCTACACCGAATATCTGGTGCAGTCGCTGAACGCCAAGGATGCGGCAACCAAGACTTGGGTCGACAATAACTTCCGCTCGCGGATCGATCCGAAGGACACGCTCGCGCCTGCGCTGCAGAATTGCGCTTCGCCTGGCCTCTATTACAAGGTGACGACCGACGGCGACATCTCCGCCGCGCTCGCCGCCTTGTTCCGCCAGGCTGTCGCGACTGCTCACCTCATTCAATGATGCCGCGTTAAAACCGGCACCGGACTATCGAAATGTCGATGGTTTCGGGGAGCGCCTAGCGATAGCAGACCTTCTTCGCCGCAGCGACGACGCGCGCGGTATCGATCAGCGCCGCTTTCTCCAGGTTGGCGGCATAGGGCAGCGGCACGTCTTCGTTGGCGACGCGCAGCACCGGCGCGTCGAGGTCGTCGAACCCTTCCTCCATCACGAACGCCGTGATTTCGGATGCGATCGAGCAGGTCGGCCAGCCTTCCTCGACCACCACCAGGCGGTTGGTCTTGGCCAGGCTTTTCAGCACGGTTTCCTTGTCGAGCGGGCGCAGCGTGCGCAGGTCGATAACTTCCGCGTCGATTCCCTCGCCCGCCAGCTGCTCGGCCGCTTCCAGCGCGAGGCCGACGCCGATCGAATAGCTGACCAGCGTCACGTCCTTGCCGGGCTTCATGATCCGCGCCTTGCCTATCGGCAGCACGAAATCGTCGAGCTTCGGCACATCGAAGCTGCGGCCATAAAGCAGCTCGTTCTCGAGAAACACGACCGGATCCTCGCTGCGGATCGCCGCCTTCAGCAGACCCTTGGCGTCGGCCGCGTCATAGGGCGCGATGACGATCAGGCCCGGCACGCTCGCGTACCACGGTCCGTAATTTTGGCTGTGCTGGGCGCCGACGCGCGACGCGGCGCCGTTGGGGCCTCGAAACACGATCGGGCAGCGCATCTGGCCGCCGGACATATAATTGGTCTTGGCGGCCGAGTTGATGATGTGATCGATCGCCTGCATGGCGAAGTTGAACGTCATGAATTCGATGACCGGCCGCAGCCCGCCCATCGCCGCGCCCGTGCCGACGCCGGCAAAGCCGTACTCGGTGATCGGCGTGTCGATCACCCGCTTCGGCCCAAACTCGTCAAGCAACCCTTGCGTGACCTTATAGGCGCCCTGATACTCGGCGACTTCCTCGCCCATCACGAAGATGCGATCGTCCTTGCGCATTTCCTCGGCCATCGCGTCGCGCAGCGCCTCGCGGACGGTCGTGCGCACCATTTCGGTGCCCTCGGGCACCTCAGCTTCACGAACCGTTGCGTCATGCTTCGCCGCCTCGAACAGCTTGCGCGCGCCGGTTTCCGCTTGCGTCGGCGGCTGCCCCTCTCCCCTGGCGGGAGAGGGCGACTCGCCGGAGGCGAGCGGGGTGAGGGAGGCAGCGCCGGATTTCGGAGTTTCCCCCTCACCCTCCCGCGCTGGCGCGCGGGTCCCTCCCTCTCCCGCAAGGGGAGAGGGGCTAGAAGCATCTTCACCCTCGCCCGCTATCGTGGCGATGACCGTGCCGACCTTCACATTGTCAGTGCCTTCGGGGACGAGGATTTCGATGACCTTGCCCTCATCGACCGCCTCGAACTCCATCGTCGCCTTGTCGGTCTCGATCTCGGCGAGGATATCGCCGGACTTCACGTCATCGCCGGCCTTCACCAGCCACTTGGCGAGCGTGCCTTCCTCCATCGTCGGGGAAAGCGCGGGCATCTTCAGTTCGATCGCCATCAGTAGGTTTCCACCAGCACGTCGGTATAAAGTTCTTGCGCAGCCGGCTCGGGCGAGGTCTCGGCGAAATCGGCCGCTTCGCCGACGATCTTGCGAATTTCCTTGTCCACGTCCTTCAGCGCGGCTTCCGTCATGCCCATCTTCTCCAGCTCGCGCGCGGCGTGATCGATCGGATCGGACTTCTCGCGCACCGACTGCACTTCATCACGGCTGCGATATTTGGCCGGGTCGGACATGGAGTGGCCGCGATAGCGATAGGTCTTCATCTCCAGGATGATCGGCCCCTTGCCGCCGCGGACCCATTCCGCCGCCGTCTCGGCCGCGCCCCGGCAGGCGAGCACGTCCATGCCGTCGACCTGGATGCCTGGGATACGGAAGCTTTCGCCGCGCCGATACAGTTGGTCTTCCGCCGACGAGCGGTTGACGCTGGTCCCCATCGCATATTGATTGTTCTCGATCACGAAGATGATCGGCAGCTTCCACAGCTCCGCCATGTTGAAGCTCTCATAGACCTGGCCCTGGTTCGCGGCGCCATCGCCGAAATAGGCCATCGCGACGCCGCCATCCTCGGCGTATTTGTGCTTGAAGGCGAGGCCGGTGCCGAGGCTGACCTGCGCGCCGACGATGCCGTGGCCGCCATAAAAGCGATGTTCGACCGAGAACATGTGCATCGATCCGCCCTTGCCACGGCTGATGCCGGCCTCGCGCCCGGTCAGTTCCGCCATGATGACCTTAGGGTCGATGCCGTAAGCGAGCATATGACCGTGATCGCGATAGCCGGTGATGACGCTGTCCAGACCCGGCGTCAGCGCCGACTGCAGGCCGACCGCGACCGCTTCCTGGCCGATATAGAGGTGGCAGAAGCCTCCGATCAGGCCGAGGCCGTAGAGCTGTCCCGCCTTTTCCTCGAAGCGGCGGATGAGCAGCATCTGCTTGTAGAGGTCGAGCAATTCATCCTTGCTCGCCTTGTAGCGCTGCGGCTCGGGCGGGCGTTCGCGGTTGGGCGTTGCGGGCGTCGCGCTTTGCGTCGCCTTGGGCTTTGCGGCACGGGCCAAGGTGGAACCCCTTCTTGGGTGAGGATTGGCCCCGGCTATAGTCGCGGCAATGGCCGCTCCGCAACCGGCAGGACATCGCGGCCGTTCAGGTTTGCGAGAGGCTCAGGACATTCCCGGACGGATCGGCGAACCAGGCGACCTTGGCATCGCCGCCGGGGGCGGTCCACACGCCGTCCGCATCCTGCCCGAGGCCATCGTAAATGCTGAACTGAACGCCCTTGGCACGAAGCGCCCGGACAGCCGCGGTGATGTCGGCGACGTCCCAGCCGACCACGGGATGCGCGTGCGGCTCGAAATCAGGCATCGGCGTGATCCTGAGCAGGCCGTCGCCCATCTCGTGAAAATCGCCGAAATCGTCGCCGCTCTTGTGCGGCAGGCCAAGCACGTTTTCGTAAAAGGCCCTGGCCGCCGCGCGGTCACGGGCGCTGACGAACGAAACGGGCCTGGCGTTGGCGAGAGACATTCGTACCGCTCCCTTCCGAGAGCACTGATCTTATCGCGCATCCCCAAATGCGTCCATCCGGCTTGCGTCTCGTTACGCATCCGGCAAAGGCCGGATCATGGCCGACGACGCGCCTTCCGGGCTGACCGCATTGCTTGAGGCGCATCGCGCCGAGCTGCTGCGCTTTCTCGCCGCGCGCACCGGCAGTGTCGCGGAGGCCGAAGATCTAGCGCAAGAGCTTTGGCTGCGCGCCCAACGCTCGCCGTCCGGGCCGATCGCCAATGGTCGTGCCTACCTATTCCGCGTCGCCAACAACCTCGTGCTGGACCAGGTGCGCGAGCGCGCGCGGCGGTCCAGGCGCGACCAGTCCTGGCATGCTTCTGAATATGGCGAGCCGGGCGTCACTGGTGACGCGCCCGACGCTCGCTCCGATATCGAGGCGGACATCACCGAGCGCGAGGAGGCGGCGCTGCTCGCTTCGGCGATCGCCAATCTGCCCGAGGGTGCGCGGCGCGCGTTCCGGCTCCACAAGATCGATGGTTTGAGCCATGCTGAGGTCGCCGCCGAACTCGGCATCAGCAAGAGCGGCGTGGAGAAGCATATCGCGGTCGCCATGCGGCATTTGCGGCTGGCGCTGGGGGACTGAGGTTGAGGCCGCGCGCGGCGTCTGAGACGGGAGAGGTCAAGGCTTTGGAACGGGAGACAGTCACTCAGGAAGCGGTTCGCTGGCTCGACGCGCTAAAGCGCGACGACGCCGATTGGGACGGCTTTACCGCGTGGCTGGAAGCAGGCCCGGACCATCGTACCGCTTATGACGAAGCGGCGCTGATAGACCAGCGAATCGATGCCCAACGCGATCGGCTCGCCGTCATTCTTCCCGCCGACGAACCCGCCCGCCCGGCACGGCGCTGGTGGGCCTGGGGCGGGGGTGTCGGCGCCGCCGCGGCAGCCGCGATCGCCGGCCTTGCGATCCTGCCGGTCGGCCCCGCCGAAACCGATCAGGTCTATCGCACCGCTCCGGGCCAGAACCACCTGATTGCCCTCGCCGACGGATCCCGCATCAATCTGGCTTCCGGCAGTTCGTTGACCGTCAAGCCTGGCGAGCAGCAGCTCGCGCTTGACGGCACGGCAAGCTTCGCGGTTCCGCATCGGCCAGGCCGCACTTTGACCGTACAGGCCGCAGGCATGACCATCCAAGATATCGGCACGCGCTTCGAGGTGGTGACCGGCGACAAGGTCGCCCGTGTCGCGGTGGCCGAAGGGCAGGTTTCCGTCGCCGCGCCGGAACTCGCGGGTCCGGTCAGGATCGTGCAAGGCAAACGCCTGACGGTGGATCGCGCAGCCGGCGTCGCCGAGCTCAAGTCCAGCGCGGAGTTCGCGGCCTGGCAGCGCGGCCGGCTGGTTTACGAGGATGCGCCGCTGCCGCTGGTCGCGGCCGAGGTCGGGCGCTATGCGGGCCGCCGCGTGTTGCTCGCGCCGGCGCTTTCCAGCCGGCGCTTTTCGGGTGTGCTGACGATTGGGGATGGTTCTGCAATGGTCGAGGATCTGGCCCGGCTCATGGACGTGGATGCGCGTGCCGACGGCAAAGCCTATCGCCTGGCTGCTCATAGCAGCCGCTAGCGCGCCAGCCGCCGCTGCGGCGCCGGCCGCGCACGCGATCGATATTCCGGCTGGCCCGCTCGCGCAGAGCCTGGAACGGCTTGCCGCGCAGACCGGCATCTCCGTCGGCACGACCGGCCCCCTCCCTGCGGTTCGCGCGCCCGCTGTTCGCGGCCGGATGAGCGTCGAAACAGCGCTGCGGCGACTGCTCGCGCCCGCGCGACTTGAGGCCGTGTCGGTGGGTCCCAACACGTGGCGCCTGCGCCCGAAACAACAGACCGCGCCGCCCCCCCGAATCGTCGCGGCGGCTGCGCCTCAGGACGAACCGGCGGCGGATATCGTCGTCACGGCCAGCAAGCAGGGTACGCCGCTCTCCGCCTATCCGGGCTCGGTCGTCCGCTTCGACCTGACCGATAGCACCGCCGCCCCGCGCGGCGACACGGACGCCAGCGCCGCTCTCGTCGCAGGCGGATCGTCGCTCAGCTCGACCAATCTCGGTCCCGGCCGCAACAAGCTGTTCGTGCGCGGCGTCGCGGACAGCAGCTTCAATGGCCCGACCCCCGCCACAGTCGCCCAATATTTCGGTGAGGCACGGCTCAACTTCGCGGCGCCTGACCCGAACCTCAACCTGTACGATGTCGCGAACGTCGAGATTCTCGAAGGCCCGCAAGGCACGCTCTACGGCAGCGCGGCGATCGGCGGCATCGTCCGGCTCCTTCCCAACGCCCCGGTCTTGGACGAGACGTCGGGAACGGCCGAGGCCGGGCTGCTGCACACCGGCAAGGGCGATTTCGGCGGCGACGGCGCGGCGATGCTGAACCTGCCGCTGGGCGAGCGGGCCGCCGTCCGCGCTGTCGGCTATGGCGTGCGCAACCCCGGCTATATCGACGATATCGGCCGTGGGGTGCCGGATGCGAATCGCACCCTCAGCTATGGCGGACGCGTCGCGCTTCGCTTCGATCCTTCGCCCGCCGTCAGCATCGAAGTGGGCGGCATCTACCAGGATCTCGAAAGCAAGGACGGCCAATACGCCGAGCTGGGGCTTCCGCCCCTGACCCACAGCACCGTTGTCGCCCAGCCTTTCGATAACGATTTTCGGCTTGCCTATGTGACGGTCAAAGCGCCGCTGTTCGGCGCATCGCTGACATCATCGACCGGTTTCGTGCGGCAGGAGCTCGGTACCACGTTCGACGCGACGCCGCGCTTCACTGTCCCAAGCGCTTTCGTCGAGGATCTCGGCTTTTCGGTTCTGAGCCATGAAAGCCGCATCACTGGCGGGGACCCGTCGCACACCCATTGGCTGCTGGGCTTGTCCGGCCTGCTCAGCTTCACGACCGCGCGGCGCCAGCTCGGCCCGGTCGATCAGCTTGTCGAGATAGCCGGCGTCCGCAATGCCGAGCGCGAGGCCGCGCTGTTCGGTGAAGGGACGGTGCCGCTGCTCCGCCATCTCAGCCTCACGCTCGGCGCGCGCGTCAGCTATGACGAGGCGAGCGGCCGGCTGCTGAGCGTGCCGAAAGACCCCGAGACCGAGCCGAAGCGCCGCAACTGGCGCTTCCTCCCTAAGGCCGCGATCGCCTGGCAGCCGGGGCATCGCTGGCTGATCTTCGCGCATTATCAGGAAGGCTTTCGCCCGGGCGGCCTGTCGATCACCGGACCGACAACGGCGCAAAAGTTCCAGTCCGACACGGTCTGGACGCTGGAAGGTGGCGTTCGCTTCAACGATCCCGCGCACGATCGGCTGTCCGCTTCGGTAACGGTCTCGCGCACGCGCTGGCAGCGCATCCAGGCGGACTTGATCGATGCGAACGGACTGCCCTTCACCACCAATATCGGCAGCGGCCGGGTCAACAACCTCGAGGCGGAGCTGAACTGGCGGCTGAGCCGCGCGGTGTCCGTCGAGGCAGGGCTGTTCCTCAACCAGGCCGATCTCGACGACCTGCAGACCGGCACCGGCGAGCTGCTCGACCGCAATTTCCCCAACATCGCGGATGCCGGCGGTCGCGCCGCGATCCGCTACGACAAGGATCTGACCGGCACGTTGACCCTCAACGCGCAGGCGTCGCTGCGGTATTCGGGGCGCTCCTTTCTCGGCGCACTGCCGCCGCTCGACCTGCCTCAGGGCGATTACATCCTGGCGGCCGCCAATGCACGGATCGGGACGCGGACCCGTGGCCTGAGGCTGTCGGTCGACAATCTCTTCAACGTCCGCGCCAATCGCTTCGCCTATGGCAATCCCTTTTCGGTCGAGCGCGGTAACCAGATCACGCCGTTGCGCCCGCGCACGATCCGGGTCGGCTTCGACGCGCGCTTCTAGGCGGCAGCGAGCCGGTAGCGCACGATGAAGCCATAATGATCGGACAGGCTGGTGCCGTTCGCTTCGCGGCCGAACGGGATCACCGCCTGCTGCGGTTCCAGACGCGCGGCCTGCCCGGAATAGAAGAACTGGAAATCGCGCGAGCGGCGGATGATGTAGGCGGCCTCGTCGGGCCGGTCGACCTTCTGCTCGGCGACGCATGCGCGCAGCGCTTCGTTGCCGAGGGTTCCGTCCAATGCGCCCCAGGTCGCGGCGCGGGCAAGCAGTGCCGGGCGCCGCCCGTCCGCATCGCCGACATTGAAATCGCCGGCGACGATCAGCGGCAGCGCCGGATCGGCCTGGCTGCGGATGAAATGATCGAGGATCTCGACCTGCTGACGATAGGCGAACAACGACCGTTCATCAGGCACGCCCGAGGCGGCGCGGGAGTTGAGGTGCGTGGCGGCGACCTGAACCCTGCCCTGGCCCGGCACATCCAGCGTCACCAGCAGCGCGCCCTTGTTCGCCAGACAGTCGAAGCCCGCGCACACGCCGGTATAGGCGACACGGCGGACATTCACGATCGGGAAGTCGGAAAAGATGCGAAGGCCGCTGCCTTCCCACTTGCCCTCGGTTTCGCCCTTCATGAACCGCGCGCCCGTCTGCATCGTCGCGTCGTTAGGGTCGCGCTCGCTGGCTGCCGGCCCCAATGCGGCGAACCGATAGCCGCCGAGCGCGCCAATCCGCGCTGCCTGTGAAGTGAACGCTTCCTGCAAGACCACCACGCTCGGGTGCTCGCCCTTGCTGCGCAACAGAGCGAGCCGTTGGCCGATCCGCGCGAGGTCCCCCGATCGATCCTCCACGATCGGCCAGGGCAGGCCGTGAACATTATAGGTGAGGATCGAGAGCGGCTCGTGCGGGATCATTGCCGGAGTGGGTGGCAGGGTCGCGTTGCCGGTACCGGTCGTGAGGCCTGCACTGAGCAGCGCCGCGAATGAAAATTGCCAGAGGCGTGGGGGTATCAGGATCATGCCCATGTGACGGCACGCTCACCCGCCTGCCTCAGTTCCGCCACATTCTGGATCGCCGAAATTCGTTACCTGATCGAAAAACTGTCAGCCCTTCGCGTTCTTGCGGACGATCGCGATGATGATCAGCAGGAATGCGGTCAGGCGCAGCAGATAGAGCGGGCTGCGCTCCTCGACCGGAATGCCGGACAGCACCAGCAGCGCCTGGTTGACCCCGAGCAGCGCGAACGCGGCGGCGAAAGCGAGGAACAGCCCGTCGCCGCTCCGCCGCCAGAACCGCAGGAAGAACAGGCCGGCGATCAGAAAGCCGAGGGTCACCATGCCGCTTAGGAACGGCACGATGGGGTGAGCCACGAAACGCATCAGGCCTGATCCCCCTGTCCTATAAAGCCGTAGAGCAGGACGGAGACGCCCACGAGCGACGCGGCGATCCGATACAGGATCAGGTCCCGGTCGGGGAAAATGAACATATCCAGGATGACGATCAGATTGTTGATCGCGAGCATCATGAAGCACAGGCCCGTCCAGAACAGCATTTGGCCGCGCGCGCGCAGATAGCTCCGCATCAGCAGCCAGGCACAAAGGCTGCTGGTCAGAAAGCAGAGCGAATAGACGGCTGTTGGAAACCAGCCGTTCGCCATTGTCGCCATTCACCCCCCTCGGATCACGGCCGTGATACAACCCTTGTCACCATCGGTAACGATCCGTTCGGTCCGGCGCAAACCCGTCACGCACTTTTAATCGTGGGGAAAACTGCTTTTGGGATCAGGCGACGCGCGCCATGGGCATGGCGGCGCGGCGGTAGAGGCCGCGGAGTTCGGGCGCCGAGATGAAAGCGTCGGTCTGGCCCAGCACCGTTTCCCCGGCGCCCAGCATCAGATAGCCGTCGCCGACCAGCGACGACGCCAGCCGTTCGAACGCCTCCCGCCTGGTCTCGGGCGAGAAATACAGCAGCACGTTGCGGCACAGGATCAGGTCGAAGCTCCCGGTCTGCGCCGTCAGCAGATTGTGCTGACGAAAGCGCAGGTAGCGCGCCAGTGGACGCTTCACCCGCCAATCCTCGCCGACCTGATCGAACCAGCGCAGCATCGCCGAAACCGGCAGCCCGCGCTGAATCTCGAATTGGCTGTAGAAGCCGCCGCGTGCCTTCGCGATCGCCGCTTCCGACACGTCGGTGGCCGTGATGTCGATCATCCAGCCGTCCCAGCGCGACGGGGCGTCGGCGAACATCATCGCGAGCGAATAGGCCTCCTGCCCGGTCGAGCAGCCGGCGCACCAGATGCGCAGCCGCCTCGCTTGGGCGCGGCTTTCGCGCAATTTCTCCAGCGCGCCGTTGCGCAGCAGGTCGAATGCCTGGGCGTCGCGGAAAAAGAAGGTCTCGTTGTTCAGCAGCGCTTCGACCACTTCACTGGCAAGCGCCGGACTGCCACCGCTCCTGATCGCGGCGACCAGCGCGTCCAGGTGCGCGATGCCGCGCTCGCGCATAAGCGATTTCAGCACGGTTTCGACCCGCCACAGCCGGTTCGGGCCGATCTGCTGGCCCGTCCGTTGTTCCAGCAATGCCGCGAGATGACGCAGCGCGCCGCGATCGATCGTCATGCCGCGACGCGATCGCGGCGCGCGAGCAGGTCGGCGATCTGGAACGGCGGCAGCGTCGCGCACGCAAGGCCCGCCAGGGCGACCACGCCCGGCATACCCCATACGACCGAGCTTTCCCGGTCCTGCACGAAGATGTCGCAGCCTGCCTGCGCCATCTGCCCGGCGCCCTGCAGCCCGTCCTTTCCCATGCCGCTCAGCACCACGCCGACGGCGCCCGCGCCGAACGCTTCGGCGACGCTCGTAAACATCGGGTCGACCGAGGGCTGGCAGCCACTCTCATAACGCTCGGTCGTGATCCGCACGCGCGGCAAGCCGCTGGTGGATTCGACCGAAAGGTGGCCATCGCCAGGCGCCACCAGGATGCGCCCCCTCGCGAGCGGCATGCCGGGCCGCGCGACCGCGGTTGGCCGATTCGCCATTTCCTCCACCTGCATCGCAAAGATGTTCATGAAAGACGGCGGCAAGTGCTGGGTGATCAATATCGGCGCGCCGAACGACGGCGGCAGGCCGCGCAGCAGATCGGACAGAGCGTGGAGCCCCCCGGTCGAGGCACCGATCGCGAGACAGGCGACGCGCAGGCCACCGATCGGGCGAAACCGCAATTGCGGCGAAACCTCGGTGCGGTGCGTCTCGGGCTGAGGCTCCCGCGCATGGCCGATGCGGATCAGCTTCTCGGCAAGGATTTCAGCGAAGCGGCCGCCGAACGCGCCGGCGCTGGGCTTGGCGAGCGTGTCCGCCGCCCCCAGCGTCATCGCCTGGATCGAGGCGGCCGCGCCCTTTTCGGCGGACGACGACACGATCAGCACCCGCGCGCCGTTGCTCGCGCGGATCAGTGCCGGCATCGCCGACAGCCCGTCCTGGCCGGGCATTTCGATGTCGAGCAGGATAATATCGGCGCGATCGCTTGCCAGGAACGTCATCGCCGCTTCCGCGCTGTGGACAGTGGCGGCGATCTCGAACTCGCCGCGCTCGCCGACCATACGAGCGAACACCGCGCGCGCGACCGCCGAATCATCGACGATCAGCAGCCGGATCGGCCTCGGTGCGCCGGCCTCGGCCGCGCGCGATTGAGCGCGATGCGGCACGCCGGGAAGACCTTAAGCCAGACCGACGATCTGGAGCTTGCTCGCGATGGTGTCGCGGTCGAACGGCTTCATCACATATTCGTCGGCGCCGGCCTCGATCGCCGCCTTGATATGGCCGATGCCGTTCTCGGTCGTGCAGAACACGACCTTGGGCCGCTTTGGCAGGCCGGACGTGCTGAGCGCTTTCAGAAATTCCATCCCGCTCATCACCGGCATGTTCCAGTCGAGCAGCACCACGTCGGGAACGGACTCCTCGCACGCCGTCAGCGCGCAGCGCCCGTCCTCGGCTTCGGTGACCTGAAAATCCAGTGTCTCGAGGATGTGGCGCGCGACCTTGCGAATGACCTTCGAGTCATCGACGACGAGGCAGGTTTTCATAAGCTTCTACTCGACCTTTGTTCTTAAGCCCTTGCCTTAGCGCGCAGAGAGTAAGGACGGAGTTAAAGATGTTACGCGGCGAGCGCTTCGTCCGGGCCGGCGACGATGCGCTCCGGGTCGATCAGCAGCAGCGCATCGCCGTGGTATTCGAGCATCCCGATCGCGCAGCGCGTCCAGCCGGGCTCCAGCCGCGCGCGGATCGGCTGCGGCGCCTCTTCGATCACGCACGCATCCTCGATCGATCCGACCAGCAGCCCGTAATGATTGCCGTCGATGTTGACGACAACGGCCCGGCTGATCGCGCTCGGCGTCTGCGTCAGCCCAAGCGAGCATTCGCAGCAGATCACCGTCAGCACCTTGCTACGCAGCGCTGCGAGACCCGCCACGTGCGGGCGGGCGAGCGGAACGGGCGCGATCGCACCGAGATCGACCACGGAATCGACCAGTGAAGCGCGGATCGCCACCGGCTGGCCGGCGATCGTCGCGATCAGGTAAAGCTTTTCCATCAGGCCCTCCGCCTCACGACCTGGCTTTCGATCGCGGCGAGCAGCCCCATGCGATCGTAGCGATAGACGCTGCCGTCATTGCCACCGCCCAGATCGGTGCGCAGGCGGATGACGGGCGCGGACGCGACCGTCACCGGCTCGGAGCCCGCGATCACGACATCGGCTTCATCCTCGCCACCCTCTCCGGTGAAGCCGACACGGTAGCCCGCGGCTTCCAGCAGCGGCCGCAGGATTTCGCGCGACCAGCGATCGTCGGGGTCCGCCAGCAGGCACAACGGGCGTTTGGCGGCGGTCCTGGCGCCTTCGTCAGCTTGGGCGAAGTGCCAGAAGATATCGACCAGCTCGACCTGCTCGCCCTCGACCAGGGCGACGCCGGCGACCGGGCCTTCGGCGACGGCGCGCTCCAGCACCGGTGGCAGCTGGACGATGTCGATCACGTCGTCGATCGCGTAGGCGAGTACGGCGGCACCGTCGCTGAGGCGCAGCAGCTTCACCATCGGCGCGTCCGTGAACGCCGCCATGTCGCAGCCGACTAGCGGCAACAATCGGCCTTCGATCGCCACCCGCAAGCGTCCGCCCGTCACGGCGACGCGATCGGCGGGAACGTCTTCCAGCCGTTCGACCACGCCCAGGCGAATGCCGCGGCGCTGACCAGCCAAGTCGCGGAACAGCAAGGTCGAGACCAGCTCCGGCCCGGTTTCGGCCACGGTTTCCTGAGTCAGCGCGGCGATCGGATTGGCCTCCTCCGCCTGCACCCCGGCGCGCTGGGCGATGCCGGCCGCGTCGAGCAGCAGCATCGGCACGCCGCTGTCGGGCAGCGACATGCCCGCATACACGCCCGCCGCCATCACCGCCGACGATGCCGGCTTGATGACCAATTCCTCATGATCGTGCACAGCCTGCACGCAAAGCGCATAGGACATGCCGGCACCGGCGCTGACCACGACGATCGTGCGGCCCATCGTTTCTTCGACCCGCCCGGTGCCGAGGACATGCTCCAGATGAAGCAGCGGCAAGGTCCGCCCACGAATGGTCGCGAAACTGGCATCGCCCAGCGCGTCGATGCGGATCGAGGCGCTGGAGACGTGAATGATTTCCTCGATCGCCGCCCTTGGCAGCGCGAAGCTTTGCCCGGCCGCCGACACGGTCAGCGTCGCGATGATCGTGAGGGTCAGCGGCACACGGATCGTCGTGCGCAGGCCCGCGCCGGGGCGGTTGTCCAGCTCGATCGAGCCGCCGATACGCTCGATATTCGATTTGACCACGTCCATGCCGACGCCGCGGCCGGAAATGGACGTCACCTGATCGGCGGTGGAGACGCCCGGCGAGAAGATCAGCGCCGCGCGCGCATGCGGCGGCAGCGCGTTGGCCAGTTCCTGGGTGATGACGCCGTTGGCGATCGCCTTGGCGACCAGCCGGGCTTCGTCGATGCCGTTGCCGTCGTCGGCGATCTCGATGACGATCTGATTGCCCGATTGGCGCGCGCTGATCGACAGCCGGCCATTTTCCGCCTTGCCGCGCTTGCGCCGGACATCGGCGTTCTCGATGCCATGATCGATCGAGTTACGGACCATGTGCGTCAGCGGATCGCGGATCAGCTCGATCATCTCGCGGTCCAGCTCGACATCGCTGCCGTCGATTTCCAGATCGACCGCCTTGCCGAGTTCGCCGCACGTGTCGCGAACCATGCGCGGCAGCGCCGAGAACAGCTTCTCGATCCGCTGCATGCGCGTGCGGGTGATCGAATCGCGCATTTCGGCGAGGCAGGTGGACAGGCGTTCGAACGCGCCGCCCAGCTCATGTTCGGAGCCGACCTCGCGCAGCCGTCGTGCCAGTTCGTTGCGCGCCAGCACCATGTCTGACACGCCGCTCATGATCCGGTCGAGCAGTTCCAGCGGTACGCGAATGCTGCGTGCGGGCGCGCTCTTGGCTCCGGCCTGGGTCACTTGCGGCGCCGCTCCGGTCACCGGACAAACGGCCGCGTCGGCGGACAGCGCGGCGATCAGCATCGCGTCGTCGCCCTCGGGCATCGCCGCGCCGCTTTCCAGCGCCTCGGTCAGCTCGCCGATGCGGTCGATGATCGCCAGCACCGCGCTGACCATCGCCGAATCGGCGCTGCGGGTGCCGGCCCGCAGATCGGCCAGCACATCCTCGGCCGCGTGACTCAATGTCTCGAAGCGCGGCAGTTCCAGGAAGCCGCAGCTGCCCTTCACCGTGTGTACGAAGCGGAAAATGGAATCCAGCCGAGCGCGGTCGGTCGGATCGGCTTCCCAGGCGATGATCTCGCCCGAGAGCGCCTCAAGCGTCTCGCGCGTTTCCGCAAGGAATTCAGCCAGAAGATCGTCCATCAGCGCCCACTCGAATATTCGCGGGCCAGCTATGGACGGAAGGCGTTAAGGCCGGGTTTACCCCGCCCGCATCATCGCCCCGAACATCACGAACGGGTCTTCAGGGGCGGAAACCTGGATCGAACCATTGGCTTCGCGCACCAGCTCTGCGGCCATCCAGGCGGCGGCGGCGCGCGGCGTGACGTCGTTATGCGCGGTCTTGCCTTCCAGCGCCTGGCGAAGCTCCGGGTCAAGCACCAGGCGGGGGCCTTCTGCCTTCACCACCATCTCGGTGCCGTTCGCGGTGTTCTCCGCGCCGATATCCAGCCGGCCGCCGCGCACCAGCGCGTCGCCGGCGATCAGCGCCAGATTCAGCAGCACCTTGATCGCGGGCTTGCTGAGCGTCGCCGCCTCGACCATCCAGCCGATCTCGGTCCGTCCGCTTTCACCGAACATGCCCTCGATCGCGACCTTGGCCTCGCGCGCATCGACGCTGTCGCCGAACCCGCCCGCCGCACCGAACGCCAGCCGGAAGAATTTCAGCTTGTTGGCCGATGTCCTGGCGCTTTCGTTGAGCAGGTCCAGGCATCGGTCCCGCATTTCGGGATCATGCTCGTCGGCGAGCAGCTCCAGCCCATTGTTGAGCGCTCCCACCGGGCTCAACAGATCGTGGCAGAGGCGGGAGCAGAGCAGGCTGGCGAAATCGATGGCGCTAGTCGTCATTGGCCCCCTGTGGCGGACCGCGAGTCCCGATGCAAGGCGTGTCGGAAGCGGCGGGAGGCGAACCTCCCGCCACCGATCGTCAGGCGCGCACGGCCTGGCGGATAGAACGGCGCGAGCGCAGCGCACCGCCGGCAAAACCGAAGCCCAGGATCATGCTGAGCCATGCGGAAGGCTCAGGCACCGCCGCGACGGCGACGAGATCGTCGAACGACACGTTGCCTTCGCTCCCGAACGGCAGCAGCGAGAAGCCGGCGATGCCGTTCGCGGACGTGACCGTGAAGCGGGTGTATTTGCTGTCGGCGAAGTCGAACGGAGGCCCGTCGACCGGGGCCAGCTGCTGGGTGAAGATCACGTTGCCGGCCAGGTCGTAAAACTCCAGCCGCTGGCTGTTGTAGGACAGGACATCGAACGAGAAGCTTTGCAGCCGCGCCGCGAAACTCTTGCCGAAACGGATGTCCACCCGCGTGCTGTTATAGGTGCCGTCCGGCGCGAACTCGCCGTCATAAGCGGTCCAGCCGGTGACGTTGTTACCGCGTTCGGCCGGATTCAGCGGATTATAGGGCAAGGCGTTGCTGTTGGCGCCAAACCAGCGGCTTTTCCATCCGGCGAAATCGACGTCGAAGTCCTCGGTATAGGTGACGGTATCGACCGCCATCGCCGGCGCCGCGGCCGAAACGAACAGAGCGGCGAGAAGAGCAGTTTTCAAACGCATACGAACCCCTGTCTTGAATGGTTAACCGCCCCGCAGGACTTGCCTAGGGCGCGTTCAAGACAATCAGATGCCCGTTTGATTGCGGTCATGTGACAGCGCCAAACGCTTCAGTCCGTCCGCCCCTGCCCGCCATGCCGTCACTTCGCCACCTGCGACAATCAGCCAGATTTTGCCGTCCCGCGCCGACATCTCCTGATCGGTCGCGGAAGGCTCCGCGCGGCCAGCTGGGTGCGAGTGATAATAGCCGAGCAGTTTCGGCCCGCCCGCCCGCTCGGCGCGGATCGCCCTGAACAGCGCGGCGGGGTCGATCTCGAAATGGCGGGTGGGGTCTTCCGCGATATTCGCCACCGCCTCGGTCGTTTCGATCCTATCGGACGATCCGAACAACAGCCCGCATACCTCTCGCCCCGGATCGGAGGCGGCATGCGTGCGGATCGCGTCCAGCGCGCCGCTTGAAATTTCCAACTTCGTCACCATCTCCCAGCCTATAAGATGAGCCGGGGGGTTTCCATATTAGAGGCTGTGATCGGCAACGAGGCTGAAGGCTGGCGGCTCGATCGCGCGCTCGCATCGGCGCTGCCGACCTTGTCGCGTGAGCGGGTCAAGGCCCTGATCTCCGCCGGCCAGGTCCATCGCGGCGACGGCACCCTTCCCCGCGATCCCGCCATCAAGACTCGTGCTGGCGAAAGCTACAAGGTCGAGGTCCCGGCGCCGCGTCCCGCCCACAACGAAGCGCAGGATCTGGGATTGAAGGTGGTGTTCGAGGACGAGCATCTGATCGTGATCGACAAGCCCGCGGGCATGGTCGTCCACCCCGCCGCCGGCAATCCGGACGGGACTTTGGTCAACGCGCTGCTTCACCATTGCGGCGGCAGCCTGTCGGGCATCGGCGGCGTCGCGCGGCCGGGCATCGTCCACCGGATCGACAAGGACACGTCCGGGCTGCTGGTGGCGGCCAAGACCGACCGTGCGCATGAAGGGCTGGCTAAGCAGTTCGCCGCGCACAGCATCGACCGGCGCTATAACGCGGTCGTCGCCGGTTTGCCCAAGACATCCGGCACGATCGAGGCCAATCTGGCCCGCTCTGACGCGAACCGGAAAAAGGTCGCCGTCGTCGGCGAAGGCCGCGGCAAGCGCGCGGTCACCCATTATCGACTCGAACGGGGCCTGCGCGACTCGGCGCTGGTGGAATGCCGGCTGGAAACCGGCCGCACGCATCAGGTGCGCGTCCACATGGCCTCGATCGGGCATCCTTTGCTCGGCGACCCGGTCTACGGCCGCAGCCGGCCGGGAACCCGCGAGACGTTGAAACGATTGGGTTTTGAACGGCAGGCCCTGCATGCGGCACGGCTCGGCTTCATCCACCCTATCCATAGTCAGGCTTTAGCGTTTGACAGTGAGATGCCCGGTGACATGCAGGAACTGTTAAGCGCACTGGCGGTATAGTTTTGTTAAGTTTCGGCCGGTCCCGGCTTTCGGGTGGCCGATCCAGGGAGAAGAGAAGATCATGGCGAATGGCAAGAACGTCCCCGCGACCATCCCGGCGCTCGGTGGCGAGGCCAGCCTCAACCGCTACTTGGCCGAGATCAAGAAATTCCCGATCCTCGCGCCAGAGCAGGAATATATGCTCGCCAAGCGCTACGCGGAGCATCAGGATCCAGAGGCCGCCGCGCAGCTGGTCACGTCGCACCTCCGGCTCGTCGCGAAGATCGCGATGGGTTATCGCGGCTATGGCCTGCCGGTCAGCGAGCTGATCAGCGAGGGCAATATCGGCCTGATGCAGGGCGTGAAGAAGTTCGAGCCCGATCGCGGCTTCCGCCTCGCGACTTATGCGATGTGGTGGATCAGGGCGTCGATCCAGGAATTCATCCTGCGCAGCTGGTCGCTCGTGAAGATGGGCACCACGGCCGCGCAGAAGAAGCTGTTCTTCAACCTGCGCCGGATGAAGAACCAGATCGATGCCTTCGAGGATGGCGATCTCAGCCCTGAGAACGTGACGAAGATCGCGACCGATCTCGGCGTGTCCGAAGACGATGTCGTCAGCATGAACCGGCGCATGGCGATGGGCGGCGACACCTCGCTCAACGTCACGATGCGCGACGACAGCGAGAGCCAGTGGCAGGACATGCTGGCGGACAACGGGCCGCTGCAGGATCAGATCATCGCCGAGGATGAGGAAAAGCAGGTCCGCCACGACCTGCTCGTCGAGGCGATGGACGACTTGAACGACCGCGAGAAGCACATCCTGACCGAGCGCCGCCTGGCCGAGGAGCCGAAGACGCTGGAGGAGCTGAGTCAGGTCTATGGGGTGAGCCGCGAACGCGTCCGCCAGATCGAGGTCCGCGCGTTCGAGAAGCTGCAGCGCGCGATGATGCGCCTGGCCGGAGAGAAGCGCCTGCTGGCGGTCGCCTAGAACCGCCGCGACACGCCCGCGATCAGCTCGATGTCGGGGCTGGCATGGTTCAGCCCCGCCACCGCGCCGATGTCCAGCTGGGTATTCTTGCCCGGCTGCCAGGCAAGCGAGACCTGGCTGAGCGCCATCGTCGCATGGCCGGACGGGTCATTATCGCGGATGATCTGCGCTTCGATCGCCAGGCTCACTGCCTCGCTCAGTTTCTGCTGAAGACCGGCGGCGCTGCCATAGGCGAGATGCCGCCCGTGCCGGTCTTGATCCGGAGTGGCGTCCAGTTCGGGCGTCGCCGTCAGCTGCAGGCCGTGACCGAGATCGAAGCTCAGCGGCACCAGCAGGCCCGCGCCCCAGGTGCCGGCCCCGATCGCCCCGCCGCCCGTGGGCAGCGTCGCATAGGGCTTCAGCGCGACGGAAAAGCCGCTTCCATCCGGGTGCGCCAGGTTCAGCTTGAACGCAGCCAACACGTCGCCCACGCCCGATTGGCTGGCAACGCCCGCCGCGTCGCGGGTCCGCGCATGGCCATAGGCGGTCCAGCCGATCTGCGCTTCCGCCGTGTCGGTCAGGCCGAAGCGAGCCAGCGCGTCGCCCGCCAGCACGGTGTCGGCGCGCGTCCCGGCTTGGCGATCCCGCGTCCAGTCGATCGCACTGATCTCAGCCAGTATGTGGCCCGCATCAACGATGCAGGGCGGGGTATCGAGGCCCGGCCGTTCAGGGCAGAGATCGCGCTCCTCGGCCAGTGCCGGCGCGCTTAGCAGGCCCAGTCCCAAGACGGCGTGACGCACCGCCCCTTTCACGCTAGCAAATCGCATGGCCTCGACCGTTCCTTCCCGTCCCAAACGTCGTTCCGCGCGCAAAACGAGCTTCCGGCCATTTCGGTTGCTCGGCAAGCTCTTGCTGGGCTTCTTTCTGTTCACGCTGCTTTGGGTCGCGCTTTACCGCTTCGTGCCGCCGCCCTTTACCTTCACGATGCTGGGCGACGTGATTTCCGGCCGCGGCGTCGCCAAGGACTGGATGCCGCTCTCCCGCATCGATCCCGACATGCCGCGCGCAGCGATCGCCGCCGAGGACAGCCGGTTCTGCTCGCACAACGGCTTCGATGTCGACGCGATCGCCGCCGCCGCGATCCGCAACGCCAGCGGCGGCAGGATCGTGCGCGGCGGCTCCACGATCAGTCAGCAAACCGCGAAAAACGCGTTCCTGTGGCAAGGCGGCGGCTTTTTCCGCAAAGGGCTGGAGGCCTATTTCACCGTCCTGATCGAGGCGATGTGGGGCAAGCACCGGATCATGGAAGTCTATCTGAACATCGCCGAGACCGGTATCGGCACCTACGGGGTCAACGCCGGCTCCCAGCGCTATTTCGGCCACGACGCGTCGAAAATGGCCCCGGTCGAGGCCGCCCGCATCGCCGCTGTCCTTCCCTTGCCCAAGAAGCGCGCCGGCTACGCCCCCACCGGCTACACCCGCCGCTACGGCAACGCGATCCTCCGCCGCGCGGGCGTGGTGGCGCGGGAAGGGTTTGATGGGTGTTTGAAGTAAGAGCGCACCGCTCATCACCATCGTCGCCCCGGCCTTGAGCCGGGGTCCCGCTTCTTCGTCGTCGTCGCGACCTCAAATCAGCTGCTCGAACAAGTCGATCCAGTCCGGATTATCGCGCTCGATCAACGCGAACTTCCACTCACGCCGCCACCGCTTGAGTCGCTTCTCATGTGCGATGCAGTCATCGATCGTTGCGCCCGCTTCCATCCAGACGAGCCTAGTCAGCCCATAGCGTACGCAGAAAACAGAACCGTGGCCCGCCCGATGTTGATAGATGCGAGCAGCCAGGTCGGAAGTGACGCCGACATACATTGTGCCGCGATAGCGATCGGCCATGATGTAAACCCAGCCGCCTGACGCTTGCCCGCCCATCCCGTAACCAGAAAGCTCGCGGGACCCCGGGTCAAGCCCGGGGCGACGGTGATAAGTCGCACCCGACTGCCTGAGCTTGTCGAAAGTCTGTTTTTCCTTTCTTCTACATCTCCAGACGAACGGAGCTTCGACAAGCTCAGCCAAGCCGGGGGATGACCATTGAGGGCATGGGCGAAGTGGGGCTTGGGTGCACTCGGCACACTCGCGGTCATCGCCGCCATCGACATCCTCGCCTACTCCCCGCTCCTCGCCCGCCTCGAAAACCTACCCGAGCCCACCGCGAAACACGACGCCGTCATCCGCCGCGACCGCTGGGGCGTGCCGCATGTGAAGGGGCGCACCGATGCCGATGCCGCCTTCGGCCTCGCCTACGCCCATGCCGAGGATGATTTCGAGACGCTGGAGCAGGTCATGGCCGGCACGCGCGGGCGGCTGGGCGAGCTGACCGGCGCCAAGGGCGCGGCGCAGGACTATGTCTATCACCTGCTCGGCATCCGTGCCGACACCAATGCCGGCTACGAGACCAAACTTTCGCCCCGGTTGCGCGCGGTGGTCGATGCCTATGCCGATGGCCTGAACCTTTACGCCGCCCGCCATCCCGAAGAGCGGCACCTGCGCGGCCTATTCCCTATCACCGGTAGGGACATCATCGCCGGCGTCGCCCTCACCTCGCCCTTTTTCTTCGGCCTCGATCACACGCTGGGCGCGCTCGTTGAGGACAAGCCACTGCCCAACGACAGCAATCTCGAACGCCCCAAAGGCTCCAACGCCTTCGCCGTCGCACCCAGCCGCTCAGCGGACGGCGCCACGCGCCTGCTGATCAACTCGCACCAGCCCTGGACCGGCGCGGTCGCCTGGTACGAAGCGCATGTGACCAGCGACGAGGGGCTGGACATGGCCGGCGGCCTGTTCCCGATCGCGCCTTTCCCGCTGCTCGGCCACAATGCCAATCTCGGCTGGGCGAACACGGTAAACCGCCCCGATCTGGTCGACGTTTACAAGCTGACCCTGACCGGCGACGGCAAATCCTATCGCTACGACGGCGCCGCCCGCCGCCTCGCCAGCCGCCGCGTCTGGCTGCACGTCCGCTTCGGCCCGTTCGTGCTGCCGGTGCCCAGGACCGTCTATCGCGCCGTTCAAGGTCCGGTAATCGTCAACAAGAGCGGCGCCTTCGCGGTCCGCTATGCCGGGATCGGCGAGATCCGGCAGATGGAGCAATATTACCGCCTCGCCCGCGCCCGTGATTATGGCGAGTGGCTGGCGGCGATGCGGATGGCGGCGATCCCCGCCACCAACTTCATCTATGCCGACCGGACCGGCCGCATCGCCTTCTTCTATAATGCCCGCTTCCCGGAGCGCGCGCCCGGCTTTGACTGGCGGCACATCCTGCCCGGCGATACCAGCCGCGACGTGTGGCGGCGCCAGCTGCCGTTCGAAGCCGATCCGCAATTGGTCGCGCCCTCGACCGGCTTCATCGTCAATGCCAACAACGCCCCCTGGCTCGCGACCGACGGCAACGCCAACCTGAAGCGCGAAGCCTATTCGCCGCTGCTTGGCGTCGAGGAGAATGTGACCAACCGCGCGCTCCGCGCTGTCGCGCTGGTGTCGCGCATGCCCAAGATCAGTGCGGGCGATCTGTGGCGGGTAAAGATGGACAAGGGCTATGACCCGGCCTCGAACGAAATGCGCTTCCTGAACCGCATCCTCGCGCTGGACCTGCGCGGCAGCCCCGATCTCGCTCGCGCGCAGGCGCTGCTGCGCGGCTGGGACGGACAGCTCGACGGCAAGGGCGCGGCGGATTCGCTTGCGCTGATGACGATCAAGCTGCCCTTCCGTGCCATCTACAACAACAAGCCCCTGCCCCAGCCGCGCGCGGTGCTGGCCGAGGCGGTAGCGACGCTGACCAGAACTTTCGGCCGCCTCGACCCGCCGCTGACCAGTCTCGTCCGGCTGCGACGCGGCAAGGTCGACCTGCCGCTGACCGGCGGCCCCGGCGCGCTGCGCGCCATCTACACCAATGAAGACAATGACGGCCGCCTCGTCGCCTATCTCGGCGACAGCTACATCATGTCGGTGACCTGGGACGCAGCCGGCCAGGTCCACGCGACCAGCATCCACCAATACGGCGCCGCCACCTCAAGGCCGGATTCGCGCCACTACGCCGATCAAGCGCCCCTGTTCGCGCGCGAACAAATGAAACCCGCCTGGTTCACCGAAGCCGAACTCGCCCCCAACATCGCCTGCACCTACCGGCCGGGCGAGCGGCGGGGGTGTTGAAGCGAACCCAAAGACGCGATTAAAGGGAGCCCATATGATGCGACCAATCACGTTCGCGCTGCCACTATTTTGGAGTTTGCTTGCCGGCGCCGCGCAAGAACCGCAGATGCGGGCTGGAGTATGGCGCGAGACACTGAAGTTTACGATCGAAACGATCGATGGGAAGCCAGCACCTCCCGACGATAGCAAAGGATCGGACACGACAGAGGATTGCTATACAGCTGAAGAAATGGAAGATCCGGCGCGTTTCTTCGGAGAGGCAGCGGCTAGCCAAGAATGCACTCAACTCGCGATCACCGCCGCGCGGGGGAGCATCAAAATCTCCGGCTCATGCACTTTCGAAGGAACTCTATTTACCGCCACCGGGCGAGGTCAATACGGCGAAACCAGCTATCGACAAGTCATCCGACTCAACGCTGTGATCGAAGGTCGTCCCGTCATCGCAAATGGCACCTTTATGGGAACCTATGTTCGCCAATGCACGCCTCGAGAAGCGATCTAGGTGTTTGATCCCACAGTGTGGTGGTACGATTGACCATCATGCATGGCGGGAGGGGCTATGGGACAGGTTCTACACGGCAGCGCCCGGACGACTGAGGCAGTCCGTCGAGCGATACAGCGGAGT
>JAESFN010000088.1_pt1 | contig 188957 bp, 184 predicted proteins | sample 9269411 | NCBI WGS metagenome assembly JAESFN01 (sample SAMN14505399, study PRJNA617100) | algae metagenome | isolation source: Iphinoe sp. HA4291-MV1 and co-occurring heterotrophs from trail next to... | place: USA: Maunawili Falls, Hawaii | collected 2009-07-25
CGGTCCCCCTCCCCCGTTCCACGGGGGAGGATCACGGAGAGTGTCGTGCATTGCCGCTAGACGTTGACGCTCTGCATCCGGGCCGCGAAGGCCTCGCCGAAGGCCGACATGCCGTCGGCGACGATGCGGCCGACGGCGTAGGCGGCGACGGCGTAGAACTTCTGCGCTGAGGGGGTGCGGAGGAACTCGATGTAGCGGTCGAGGTCCTCGTCAGTCAGGTCGCGGTAGACATAGGCCATCATCGCCCGCTGGGTGCGCGAGACGTCGGCCAGCAGGCTGGGCATCATCGCCTCCACCTGGGTGTCGATCTCCTGCCACGGCACGGTGACCTCGCCCTGCTGGTGCGACACCGATAGGCCGAGCAGCAGCGCCCGTACCGACTGGCCGACCATGGCGGCCGAGATTTCGGCGGAGACCAGCTCCATCAGCGCATCGATCTGGGTCTGGCGGATCACCGAGGCGGTGGCGACCAGCTGCTGGCCCTTCGCAATCGCCGCGACCTGAGCTGCTGGTTCGAGCCGCGCCGCATCACGTTCGAGCACGGTCATCCGCTCGCCGAACGCGGAGTGGAAGAACGCGCCGAGCACCGCCTGTTCGTCGGCGGAGAACTTGCCCTCCAGCGCCTTGGCGAGACGGTGGTGTAGGTCACCGGCGTCGAACACCGCCCTGGCGGTCGCCTCCCAGTGCTTCAAAAAGATCTCGTCGCTGGAGATTTCCTCGGTGCGGGCGGAAGCGGCGATGGTGGCGCCGAACTGGGTGAACACCTCGTCGAGCGCCGTGGCGCGCATCAGTTCGGCCACGGCGATCTGCTGGCTTTGGGCCTGCGCGGGAGCGAGGGCGGTGAGCGGTGAGGCTACTGGCACGAGCAGCAGCGCGAGCACGGCGAGCGATCGGATCAGCATTTTTGCGCGTCCCCCAGTGCGCGGGAGAGTAACGCAGCGGGGCCGTTTGCGCCAATCCGCCGCCGGGATTTCCGCACAGGACTTGCCCCAAGCCCCCGCCCGGCTGCTAAACTGCCAGCACAATCAACGGAGTGCCTGCCATGCAATATGCGCGTCTCGGTCAGACCGGGCTTGAAGTCAGCCGGATCTGTCTCGGCTGCATGTCGTTCGGCGAGCCCAAGCAGGGCTCGCATGAGTGGACGTTGAACGAGGAGGCGAGCCGCCCGATCCTCCGCGCCGCGTGGGAAGCAGGGATCAATTTCTACGACACCGCCAACGTCTATTCGCTCGGCTCGAGCGAGGAAATCGTCGGCAAGGTGTTGCTCGAAATGGCGCCGCGCGATGAGCTGGTGATCGCCACCAAGGTCAATGGCGAGATGCGCAAGGGGCCGAACGGCAAGGGCTTGAGCCGTAAGGCGATCCTCTCCGAAATCGACGCTTCGCTGCGCCGGCTCGGCACCGATTATGTCGACCTCTACCAGATCCACCGGTTCGACCCGGCAACGCCGATTGAGGAGACACTGGAAGCACTTAACGACGTGGTGCGGACCGGGAAGGCCCGCTACATCGGGGCCTCCTCGATGGCGGCGTGGCAGTTTCTGAAGATGCTGATGACCTCCGACAAGCACGGTTGGGCGCGGTTCGTTTCGATGCAAGACCAGCTCAACCTGATCGAGCGCGAGGAGGAGCGGGAGATGCTGCCGCTCTGCATCGACCAGGGCATCGGCGTCATCCCGTGGTCGCCGCTGGCGCGCGGGCGGCTGGCCCGTCCGTGGGGCGAAAGCACCGCGCGGATGGAGACCGACGCAGTCGGCAAGACGTTGTATTTGCGGGATGAATCGGCGAACCAGGCGATCAACGCGGTGGTCGGCGAGATCGCGAGGGCGCGCGGGGTGAAGATGGCACAGGTGGCGCTCGCCTGGGTGCTGCAGAAGCAGCCGGTAACGGCGCCGATCGTCGGGGTGACCAAGCTGTCGCAGCTCGAAGATGCGCTCGCGGCGCTTGATGTGGGGCTCAGCGCCGACGAGGTGGCGCGGCTCGAGGCGCCGTATCGCTCGACGAGCGCGTAGGGCTTCCGCTAGGCTCCGTCGGGCTCGAAAAGCAGGGTTTGGTCGTGGCATCGCACAGCAAAAGTACGGTCATAGGTCATGAACTTCTGCCAGTGCTGGTGCTGGCGGCGATTTTGCTGCCGGCCAGCTCCTTGGCGGAGGACAAACCGGCCGCATCGATCTGCGCTATGGCCGCCGCGTCGCAGTATGAACCGGGCTATGCCGGGTTCGGGCGCGACCTCAACCAGATCGATGCGAGCATCGCCATCCCCGCCTGCGAGGAAGCGGTGAAGGCGGCGCCGGACGCGGCCGCCAACCAGGCATGGCTGGCGCGGGCGCTGCTCGCCGACGGTCAGACCGAGGCGGCGATGCCGCTGCTGGAGACGGCGGTGGCCGGCGACAGTCCGCTCGGGCGGCAGCTGCTGGCCGATGTGCTCTATGGCGATCTCGGCGATGGCAGCAGCATCGACTATGCGCGGGCGCTGGAAGTGCTGCGGCCGGCGGCGGAGGCCGGGTTCGCGCCGGCGCAGCTGAGTCTTGCCTTTGCCTACGATCTCGGCCGCGGGCTCGACGAGGACAACGCGCTCGCCGCCACCTGGTACATGCGGGCCGCCCAGCAGGGCGAGCCGCGCAGCGCCAGCAACCTCGGCTATCTCTACCATGGCGGCGCCGGGGTCGATCTCGACTACGCGCAGGCGATGTTCTGGTACCAGAAGGGCGCCGACAAGGGCGACGTGGTCGGCATCTATGGCGTCGGTCAGCTCTACGAGTTCGGGCAGGGCGTCGAGGTCGACTTCGCCAAGGCAGCCGCGCAGTTCAAGCTTGGCGCCGAGATGGGCGACAGCTACGCGCAGAACGATCTCGGCTATCTCTATGAGACCGGGCAGGGCGTCACCGAGGACCTTGCGGAGGCGGCGCGCTACTATCAGCAGGCATCGGACCAGGGTTATGCGCTGGCGAGCGCCAATCTCGGGCAGCTCTACAGCACCGGGCGCGGGGTGGAGCAGGATTTCAGCCGCGCGTTCGAGCTCTATTCCTACGCCCACGAGCAGGGCGAGGTCGGCGGCACGGTGGGGCTGGCGCAGGCCTACCTCTACGGCGAAGCGGTGGCGGTCGACTACGAGATGGCGCGGACCTACGCCGAGCAGGCAGCCGATGCCGGCGCCAGCTACGGGCAATCGACGCTGGGCGCCATCTACGCCGACGGGTCGGGCGTGGTGCGCGACTTCAACCGCGCCATCGAGCTGTTCGATCTGGCGGCGGCCCAGGGCAACGACTATGCGGCGAACCGGGCAGCGGAGGTGCGGGCCGAACAGACCTGCGGGCTGATCGCCGCGACGCGCTACGAGAGCGGCTTTGAGGTGTCGGGGGTGGAGATCGAGCGGATCGACGCCGCGACGGCGATCCCGGTGTGCGAGAAGGCGGTGTCGTACGACGAGGCATCGCTCGAGAACAAGACCTGGTACGCGCGCACGCTGATTGCCGGCGGGCGCCAGTCCGAGGCGGTCCCGCTGCTCGAGGAAGCGGCGAGTGGGGAGTTCATCCCGGCCAAGGTGCTGCTCGCCGACCTGCTGCTCTGGGGGCACGGGGTGGACGAGAACCCGGCGCGGGCGGTGGCGCTGTATCAGTCGGCCGCCGCGGGCGGCTACCCGCCGGCGGAATTCGGCCTCGGCGTGGCGTACCAGAACGGCCGCGGCGTACCGGCCGATCCGGTGCTGGCGGCGAAATGGTACGGCCTCGCGGCCAAACACGGGATCGAGGCGGCCGGGGATCGGCTGGCGGACATGGAACGCGGCGGGATTGACCCGCAGGCAGGGCCACAGCGCGCGGGGCCGCGGAGTTAGCAGTGATCCTCCCCCGTTCCACGAGGGAGGATCAGCCCCGCAGCACGTGTCCTACACCGGCTCACGAATGACCGAAGGCGCGGAGCGTTTTTCGGGGCCGTGGATGACGGCTTCGATGTTGTTGCCGTCGGGATCGAGGACGAAGGCGGCGTAGTAGCCGTCGTGGTAGGGCCGCTCGCCCGGACCGCCATTGTCGGTGCCGCCGGCCTTGAGGGCCGCCTTGTGGAAGCGCTGCACCATGGCCTCATCGCGGGCCTGGAACGCCAGGTGCACGCGGGAGACCGGCTGGCCCGGCTCGACGCGGCCGATGAACAGCTCATCGAACTGGAAGCCATAGCTCATCAAGTTGCCCGGCGGCAGCTCCAGCGCTTCGAGCACCGCGGCATAGAAAGTTGCGGACCTCTCGAGGTCGGCGACGCTGAGCTGCACATGGTCGATCAGGCGTCCGGCATGGAATTGCATGGTGTTGGGTCTCCGTTGTCGCAATAGAACATAACGTGAACAATGCGTCGGTGTGCTTGGCGCCCCTCACCCTGGCCCTCTCCCCAGAGGGGCGAGGGACGCGTGTGGCACTGCCGATGCGCCAAGCACACCGGCCAAACAAAAAGCCGGCCGCCAATGGCGACCGGCTTCAAAATGCTACGCGACGGAGGCGTTATTCGGCCTTGTCGGCGCTGTCGGAGTTCAGCTGGCCGTACTTCTCGACGCCGATCGAGTTCAGCAGCTGCAGCTGGCTCTCGAGGAAATCGATGTGGCCCTCTTCGTCGGCCAGCAGTTCCTCGAACAGGTTCTTCGACACGTAGTCGCCCAGGGATTCACAGAGCTCGCGCGAGGCCTTGTAGGCCTTGCGGGCGTCGTACTCGCCGGCGAGGTCGCACTCGAGCACTTCCTTGATGGTCTGGCCGATGCGGAGCGGCGCGACGCGCTGCAGGTTGGGGTGGCCCTCGAGGAAAATGATGCGCTCAATCAGCTTGTCGGCGTGGTGCATCTCTTCGATGGATTCGGCACGTTCCTTGGCCGCCAGCTTGGTGTAGCCCCAGTCGCTCAGGATGCGAAAATGCACCCAGTACTGGTTTACGGCCCCGAGCTCGAGGAACAGGGCTTCATTAAGCCGCTCGATGACCTGTGCTTCGCCTTTCATTACGACCTCCTTGGCGCTTACGACGCATGGCCGAAAGCCGCGCGTGCACCACGGGTGCATCGGCGGGTTTTTCGGCCAATTGGAGGTGGTACTCTTCCGTCACCGTGATGATAATGTCCACCACATTCGGAACGCAGCCGGCGCATTTGCAACGCTTCGCCAGCTCCCGGTAAACCACCGCAGGCACGATGATTTGCCAGGGATCCTCACGCAAAAGCTCCAAGATGACCTGCTTGATCTCCCTGTCGGTGATCACGTTGCACTGGCAGACAAGCATGGGCAGAAAACGGGCGTCGGCTGTGAGGTTTCGGGCGGCATAGAGCGCCGACGAAACCTGATTGTCAATGTCAGATAATGCCGCACGCCGAATCACGAAACCATCTTGGGCCTCGCGCGTATCTGTTCCAGGACTATCGGTTATGGAGAGTCACCGGCCTCTCGGCGATCCTCCACTGCGTAGCGGGGGAGGGGGACGAGCGAAGCTGGTGGAGGGGGCGACCACATACACCGGCGCCTCCTGCCGCCCCCTCCACCGCCTTCGGCGGTCCCCCTCCCCCGTTTCACGGTGGAGGATCACCGAGAGGTCCGAGCACGAAACCCTATCCGTTAGCCCTGGTATCTATCCGGGCACTCCTCAGGTCTCTGTCATGTCGTTCTCCCTCGTCGGCCTCCTCAACTTCGTCAGTCCGGGGGATCGCCGGTCGCGCCGCCTCGCTTCCGGGGTGAGCTACGGCGAACGGCCGAAGCAGAAGCTCGACGTCTACGGCCCGCGCGCGGCGACCGGTCCGGTGCCGGTGGTGATCTACATCTATGGCGGCGCCTGGAACGAGGGTGACCGGCGCGATTTCGCCTTCGTGGCGCGCTGGCTCGCCGGGCTCGGCTATCTCGTGGTGGTGCCGGACTACAGGGTGCTGCCGGAGGTGGAGTATCCGGTGTTCCTCGAGGATTGCGCCGCCGCGGTGCGCTGGACGCTCTCCCATGCTGCCGAGTTCGGCGGCGATGCCGCGCGGCTGGCGCTGGCGGGGCATTCGGCCGGGGCCTACAACGCGGTGATGCTGGCGCTGGAGCCGGCCTATGGGGTGGCCGACGCGATCGATGCGGTGGTCGGGCTGTCCGGCCCCTACAACTTCTATCCGTTCGACGTGCCGATCAGCATCCGCACCTTCAGCGGCGCTGCGGATCCCCTCTCGACGCAGCCGGTGAACCTCGTCAGCCCGGCGGCGCCGCCGATGTTCCTCGCCAGCGCCGATGGCGACACGGTGGTGGGGCCGCAGAACACCGTGGCGCTGGCGAAGCGGTTGCGCGAGCAGGGCGTGGCGGTGATCGAGCGACATTTCCCACGCTTCACCCATCCCTCGACGCTGCTCGAACTGGGGAGCCTGCTGACCCGTCGCACCAGCCTTGCCGGCGAGGTGGCGGCGTTCCTCGCCAGCACATTGCGGCTGGCAACACCTGACGGCGACGCTATGATCGGGGCTGGCCAAGAGGGAGCAGGGCGATGAGTTTGCGACAGACGCTGGCGGCGAGCGCCGTGCTGGCCCTCGGTTTCGCTGCGACCCCGGGCTTTGCCACCGAACTGTTCGACGCCTGTGCGGCGAAGGCCGCGAGCCAGTACGAGGCCGGCTACGCAGAGACGGGGCTCGACAGCGGCGCCATGGATACGGCGGCGGCGATCGACGCCTGCACGGCGGCACTGACCGAGGATCCCGAGTCCGCGACTCTCAAGGCCTGGCTCGGCCGCGCCTATGACGTCAGCGGCGACGCAGCGACGGCGGCGACCTATCTCGAGCCGGCGGCGACATCAGGCAACGTGCTGGCGCAGACAAGTTTCGGCGACATCCTGATCGTCGGCGAGGGCGTTGCGCAGGACATGGTGCGCGGTGCGGAGCTCTTGAAGCTCGCCGCCGATGCGGGGTTTGCCCCGGCGCAGGACAGCCTCGGGCTGTCATACGATTACGGCGAGGGCGTCGGGCAGGACTACCTCGAGGCGTCGCGCTGGTATCGCAAGGCCGCCGAGCAGGGGCTGCCGCGCGCCATGGCCAATCTCGGCTCGCTCTATGCCGAGGGGCTGGGGCTCGATCGGGACCTCGTTGCGGCCGCGGCCTGGTACCAGCGGGCGGCCGACAAGGGCGACAGCCGAGCGCAGTACAACCTCGGCGCGCTGTTCGAGAGCGGGTCGCTGGGCGAGCCGGATTATGGGCGCGCCGCCGAGCTCTATCAGGCGGCGGCCGACCAGAATTACGGGCTGGCGCTCAACGCGCTGGGCTACCTCAAGCAGAACGGCTACGGCACCGCCACCGATATCGAGGGGGCCGCGGCGCTGTACCAGCAGGCGGCCGACCAGGGGATTGCGCAGGCGCAAGGCAACCTGGCGCTGCTCTATGAGGACGGTCTCGGGGTGACGCAGGACTATGCGATGGCGCGCCAGCTCTACCGGCAGGCAGCGCAGAGCGGCAACACCGATGCGGCGGCGAACCTGGGGCTGCTTTACCTCAATGGCGCCGGTGGGGTGCGCGACCTCGACAAGGCGCTGAGCTTCACCCAGCAGGCGGCGGATCAGGGCAACCCGGTGGGGCTGAATAATCTCGGCCACCTCTACGAGAACGGGCTGGCGGTGACGCTGGATACGACGCGGGCGCTGGAGTTCTACGAGCAGTCCGCCGCGTTCGGCTACCAGCCGGCGGCCGACAACCACAAGCGGCTGGAAGCGGCGCTGCAGGCGCCGACCGAGACGCCGACGGTCAAGACCTACCCCAAGAGCAAGATCGACAACTAGCTTTCGATAGGCACCCAAACCGACCCTAGTATGAGTAGGCGACTGTGCGCTGTTGCTGGCAGCAGCACATCGCAAAAGAATCTTCCGGACCCGTGTCCTTTCCCGGAGACCTCGTCCGTCGTTGTGACACCAGCGCCAATGAGCTGGTCTAACAAGGAGACAGACGATGCGTGTGATGGTGTTGGGAAAGGCCACCGAGGGCAACAGCGGCGCGCCACCGACGAAGGAAGCCTTCGCGGCGATGGACGCGTTCATCGAGGAACTGGTGAAGGCGGGCGTGCTGGTGGCGGGCGCGGGCCTCAAGGCCGGGGCGGAATCGAAGCGTGTCACCATCGAGGGCGACAGGCGCACCATCGTCGACGGGCCGTTCGCCGAGACGCGCGAGCTGGTCGCGGGCTTCCAGATCTGGGAGGTCAAGGACATGGACGAGGCGCTGGCGTGGCTGGCGCGCTACCCGGCCATGCCCGGCAGGAACGAGATCGAGCTCAGGCCCTTCATGGAGGCGGCCGACCTCGCCGAGTTCGTGACGCCGGAGGAACTGGCGACGCCACGCGAGGGGGAACGCGGCAAGCTCGGGGTGGCGTGATGCGCGAGCTGATCCTCAAGCTGTCGATGTCGCTCGATGGGTTCATCAGCGATCTCGAAGGCAAGAACACCTGGATGTACGGCTCGGACCCCGAGGCGGTGGCGTTCGGCGTCGAGACGACGTGGAACGCCAGCCTCCACATCATGGGCAGCCGCAGCTTTGCGGTGATGGCGCCGTTCTACCCGAGCGCCAGCATCCCGTTCGCCCCACCGATGAACCAGATCCCGAAGGCGGTGTTTTCGAAGCGCGGTCCGGCGGTGCTGGAGGCGGTGCAGGGAGTGCCGGGGGCGGAAATTTGGGCGGCGGCCTATGTGGCGGGTGGCGAACTCAGCGACGAGATCGCGCAGCTGAAGGCGGGGGACGGCAAGCCGATCCTCGCGCATGGCGGCGTGGGCTTTGCGCAGCAGCTGGTGGCCGCGGGGCTGGTCGATGCGTTCGTGCTGACGGTGCTGCCGGTGGCGCTGGGGCAGGGGCGGCCGCTGTTCTCGGCGCTGGCGGCGCCGTTGCCGCTGCAGCTGGTGAGCTCCAGGGCGTTCCCCGGCGGGGCGGTGGCGCAGGTCTATCGGCCGGGCTGAACGGCTTGCCTTGCCGGCGGCGCTGGCCGACAAGGCTGCATGAGCGACAGCGAGACGCAGCGGGCGATCGAAGCGGTGTTCCGCATTGAACGGGCGAGGCTCATTGCGGGCCTCGCCCGCATGGTGCGGAGCATCGATCGGGCCGAGGAGCTGGCGCAGGAGGCGCTGCTGGTGGCGCTCGACGAGTGGCCGCGGAGCGGCGTGCCGGCCAAGCCCGGGGCCTGGCTGATGACGGCCGCCAAGCGCCGCGCCATCGATGCGATCCGGCACGAGCGGATGCGGGAGCGCAAGCACGCCGAGATCGCGCAGACGCTGGAGGAGGCGTCGGACGATGCGGCCGCGGCGATCGAGGTGGCGCTGGATGATGAGGTCGGCGACGAGCTGCTGGGGCTGATCTTCGTGGCCTGCCACCCGATGCTGACGGCGGAAGCCCGGGCGGCGCTGACGCTGAGGGTGATCGGCGGGCTGACGACGGACGAGATCGCGCGGGCGTTCCTCTCGAGCGAGCCGGCGATCGCCAAGCGGATCGTGCGGGCCAAGCAGGCGATTTCGGTAGCGGGGCTGGGGTTCGAGGTGCCGCGCGGGGCGGAGCGGGCGGCGCGGCTGCCCTCGGTGCTCGAGGTGATCTACCTGATCTTCAACGAGGGCTATGCGGCGACGGCGGGCGAGGACCCGATCCGGCCGGCGCTCTGCCTCGAGGCGCAGCGGCTGGGCCGGATGCTGGCGGGGCTGATGCCTGGGGATGCCGAGGCGTTCGGGCTGTTGGCGCTGATGGAGCTCCAGGCGTCGCGGCTCGCGGCGCGCATCGGGGTGGATGGCGGGCTGGTGCCGCTCACCACGCAGGATCGCGGGCGGTGGGATCAGCTGCTGATCGGCCGCGGGCTTGCGGCTTTGGCGCGGGCCGAGGCGCTGGGCGGGGGTGGTCCGTATGTGCTGCAGGCCGCGCTGGCGGCGTGCCACGCGCGGGCCCGGACGGCGGATGCGACCGACTGGGGGCAGATCGCGGCGCTCTACGACCGGCTGTGCGAGGTGACGCCGTCGCCGGTGGTAGAGCTCAACCGCGCCATCGCCCACAGCATGGCGTTCGGGCCGGCGGCGGGGCTGGCCCTGCTCGACGGGCTCGCCGATGAGCCGGCGCTGCGCGGCTACGCCCCGCTACCAGCGGCGCGCGGCGATTGCCTGTTCCGGGCCGGGCGGCTCGGCGAGGCGCGTGCGGAGTTCGAGGCGGCGGCGGGGCTGACCCGCAATGCGGGCGAGGCAGCGTTCCTGCTGGCGCGGGCGGAAGCCTGCCGCTGACCTCAGGGGTGTTCCTTCTCGCGCCGGCTGGCGAGCACCGCGATCGACGCCGCGACGCGGTGGGCGGAGGAGAAGAACTCGCGGTGGACCATGAAGGCCACGGTGAGCAAGGTGGCTCCGATCGCCAGCCATTCGTTGGCGAACCAGGCCACCATCGGCACGGCGAAGTAGTAGGCGCGGATGCCGTTGTTGAAGTTTTTCGCCGCCAGCGTGTTGAGCTGGGCAATGCCGTCGATCTCGTCGCGGGCGACGTGCTCGGAATGCTCGATGGCGCCGAGCAGGATGCAGAAATGGTTGAACTGGCGCAGCGCCAGAGTGAACGAGAAGAAGCTCAAGACGAAAATCGCCAGCGTCGCGAACAGGTGGATCTGCACATCCTGGCTGGTGTAGCTGGCCTTCAGTCCGGCGGTGGTCAGCGTGTCGGTGAGGGCGGTGAGGTTGCCGAAGGCGGTGAACACCGCCAGCACCAGCAGCACCGAGGTCGAGGCGAGAAAGCTCACCGAGCCCATCAGGTTGCCGGCGAGGATGGCGTCGAGCGGGGTGTCGCGTTTCACCGCATTCGCCACCCAGCGGCGGCGCTGCATCGACATGATCACCGACAGCGACGGGCGGTGCCGCTCCAGCAGCGGCACGCCATAGTTGTAGGCGAACCAGCAGATGAGCGGGAAAAGTGTCGCGAACAGCGTCATGGCGCCCGGAGCCCTCGGGAATCGGTGCTCCTTTATAGCGCTCCGGGCGGAGTTGGCGATTGGCTCAGATAAAGGGAGGCGAAAGCAGGCTGACGAAGCGCATGCCTTCGGCGGGGTCGTGTGGTTCCTCGGCTGGCTTGGGCCACTTTCCGTCCAGCACCGCGGCGTCGCGCTCGGTACGGGTCAGCCGCCATTCGGGGCCGAAAAACGGCTTCTGCCGGTCGTCGCCCGGCGGCAGGTCGTCGCGTGGGCTCAGGATTCCAACAAAGTGCAGCACGTCAAACTCCTCGGTTTGGGTCGGCCCCGCCACCTACAGGGGAAGGCAGCGGGGCCGCAGTGCCGTCGGGGAAGGGAGGAGGGAACCCCGGCGCATGAGCAGAGAATGACAAACCCTATCGGATTGGTCGAGAATTGAGATGCCAAATCGCTGCCGCGATGCGGAAGCGATTTTCGCGACGGATAGGGGAGGGCGGAAAAGCGGCTACAGCGTCCGCGCGTAGCGCATGAAGATCTGTTGGATTTCGTTCATCACGGGCTCGGACAGCTCAAGATTTGCGGCAGCTATGTTGACCTTTAGCTGCTCCATCGTCGTCGCGCCGATGATCACCGAGGTCATGAACGGCTTGGTGAGGCAGAAGGCGATAGCCATCTGGCAGACGTCGAGGCCGTGCTTTGCGGCGAGTTCGATGTAAGCCCGGATCGCCGGTTCGGTGTACTGGTTGTTGCGGTAGGCCGAGCCCGCCACCGCGCCGCGCGTCCCCTCCGGGAGCACGCCGCCGAGGTATTTTCCGGAGATGGCGCCCGCCGCCAGCGGCGAATAGGCGAGGAGCCCGACATCCTCGTGGAAGGCCAACTCGGCGAGGTCCATGTCGTAGTAGCGGCGCAGGAAATTGTATTCGTTCTGAATGGTTTGCACCCGGGGTAGGCCGAGCTCCATCGACAGCTTCAGGTACTGCATGGTGCCCCAGGCGCTCTCGTTGGAGAGGCCGAAATGGAGGATCTTGCCCTCGCGAACCAGCTCGCCCATCACCTGCAGCACCTCGAGCATGTTGGGCAGCACGCTCTCCTTGTCCTGCAGGTAGGGGTTGTAATCCCACGAGCCCTCGAAGTGGTAATGCCCGCGGCGCGGCCAGTGGATCTGGTAGAGGTCGATGCGGTCGGTCTGCAGCCGGCGGAGGCTGCCCTCGACCGCCTCGCGCACGCTCGGCCCATCGATGCCGCGCCCGCCGCGCACCCAGGGCCGGCCGCCGCCAGCGACCTTGGACGCCAACACAATGTCGTTACGGCGCCCGGTCTCCTTGAACCAGGTGCCGATGATTTCCTCGGTCCTGCCGTAGGTCGAGGCATCGGGCGGCACCGCGTACATCTCGGCGGTATCGAAGAAGTTGACGCCGTGCTCGACGGCATAATCCATCTGCTGATGGCCCTCGGCCTCGGTGTTCTGCTTGCCCCAGGTCATGGTGCCCAGGCATATCTCGGACACCGAAATAGCGGTGCGGCCAAGCGTCTTCATCTTCATTGGATTGCCCCTTCAGTTCGGCGCGCACCGTATGGGGCGAGGTCCAGTGAGACAATCCCCCGAAGGTCGGCCCGAGGTTGCGCCGGGCGGCCGGATCGGAGAGATTGCGCGCGTCATTTCAAGGATATCGCCTTGCGCAAAACCCCCCTGCTGCTCGCCGCTTTCGGTCTCGCCCTCGCCACGCTGCTGGGTGGGCCGGCCGCAGCGCAGGAGGAGGCGGACAGCGCGCGGATCGGCCAGATGAACCTCAAGGAACTGGCGGGGCTGGTCGGGGCGATCACCCAGTCGGTGGGGCGCGATACGATGAAGCTGCAGCCGGCGGCGCAGCGCAGCGATTGCGCCGAGCTGACGCGCGCCTCCAATGCGTTCGCGCTCGGCTATCGGCTGCTCGGCGAGATCCGGGGATCGCTGGACGGCAAGCCGGCAAAGGACGTGGTGTCGCTGCAGACTCACATCGTGCAGTCGCGCGTCATCACCTTCGCGGCGCGGGTGCGGGCGGAGGAGTGGCACAGCCGGCTCTGCGCCAGCTTCGCAGCGCCGGCCGACATGGCGAACGAGCCGCGCTATGCCAAGCCCGCGAAGCTGCAGACCGGCGAGTTCACCCAGGCGGTGATCGAGGCGCGGCAAGCAGCGGACGCGAATCTCACCATCGCGGTCGCGGCGGGGATCGGCAAGAAGTGTCCCGAGGTGGTCTCGGCCATGCAGTCGATCCAGCTGTTCGTGCCGTATCTCGAAAAGCTGTCCAAGGATGTGGCGAAGCGCCCCGAGGCGCTGGGCCCGCGGGCCAGCCGGCGCGGCCTCGAGGTGGCGCGGGGGCAGCTGATCAACGCCGGCAACAAACTCTATCGCGAGTTGGGCGTCGGCTGCCGCGCCACGCCGCCGGCCGAGGCGGAAGCCCCGGTGGACGGGGCGGCTCCGCCGGCCGGCGGGGACGCCGCACCCCCGGCGCCGTAAGGCTCTCCGGGCGGCCGGTCAAAAAACTGTCACGGGACACGTTTTTTGCCTTGAGGTGGCGGAGATCACCCCCTATATAGCCCCTGCGTCGGCGGCGATGGCCGCACACGAAGGCGCGAAAAGCCAAGGCTTTGATATCTGACGCGGGGTGGAGCAGCCCGGTAGCTCGTCAGGCTCATAACCTGAAGGTCACAGGTTCAAATCCTGTCCCCGCAACCAAAGCTTGGATTGCAAAAGGCCCCGCAAAAGCGGGGCCTTTTGTTTTGCGCCTGTAACTGAGCTTGGCCCTCAGGACGTGCGATCCCACATCGGAGGTACCGAGCACGCAGCGGTACGCCGCCGCGAAGCGATAAGCGGCTAATACGTGCCCCATGTCGCATGAGGAGCCGTCGGGTTTCGCCTCAGCGCACCGCCTTCGCCGCCGCCTCCAGCCATAGGGCCACTGCTACGGCGCCGGGGTCGGGGTGGCCGAGGGCGCGGTTGCCGATGTAGCTGGAGCGGCCGCGGCGGGGGTGCATGGTGGCGGTGGCTGTCGCTCCGGCGCGGGCGGCGGTTGCGGCAGCGGCAAGCTGGTCGGCGGTGGTGCCGGCGGTCATCGCCGCGGCGGCGGGGATCAGTGCGTCGAGCATGGTGCGATCGCCGGCATCGGCGCCGCCCAGCCGCTTGATGGCGTAGGCGCCGGCGGCGAAGGCGCGGGCGAGGGTGGCGCTGTCGTTGCCGCCGTCGGCGGCAGCCTGGGCGGCGGCGATGGCGAAGGCGGCGTAGAGCGGGCCCGAGGTGCCGCCGATGTGCTTGCGCAGGGCGAGGCCGATCTCGCGCAGCACCGCATCGAGCGGGCGGCCGGCCCAGTTGGGGGCGAGCTGCAGCAGGGCATTGGCGCCGCTCGCCAATGAGTGGCCGATGTCCCCGTCGCCGACGATGCGATCCATCTCGGTGAGTTCGGCTTCGGCGGCGATGATGGCGCGGCAGGCGGCGGTGAGGACCGCGACGAGTTCGGACGGGGTGGCCGGGCCGGAACCGGCGTCGGCATCGTTGCTGATTGCGGGGGCCGGCAGGGTGGTGAGCGGGCCGAGCGGCAGGCGGCCGTGCGCGCCGGGCCAGGCCGGGGCGGTGGTGGGGGCGTCGAGCGCCGCGAGCAGTTTGGCATCGGTGCGAATGAGGCTGAGCGAGATGCCCGTCATCTCGATGGCGGTGAGGAAAGTGCCGCAATAACCGCGATCGACGACGATGCCGCGGGCGGCAAGGACTTCGAGCGCGTCGCGGGCGACGATGCTCATTTCCATCTGCGCGGTGCCGCCGAGATTGTTGACCAGCAGCGCGACATGGTCGCCGGCCTTGAGGCCACGGTCGGCGAGGATGATGTCGATCAGGGTTTCGACCACCTGGCGGGCCGGCTGTATGACGACGCGCTGCACGCCCGCCTCGCCGTGGATGCCGAGGCCGAGTTCCATCTCGTCGTCGCCGAGCGAGAAGTTGGGCTTGCCGGCGGCAGGCACGGTGCAGGGGGAGAGGGCGACGCCCATCGAGGCGACGGCGCCGATGGCGGCGAGCGCCCGGGCCTTCACTTCTGCCAGGGAAAGTCCGGCGTCGGCGGCGGCGCCGGCGATCTTGTGGACGAACACCGTGCCGGCGATACCGCGGCGGCCGGCGGTGCGCTCGGCCTTGCCCAGCGCTGCGTCGTCATCGACGATCACCAGCTCGACGGGAGTGCCGTCGGCGCGGGCCATCTCCGCCGCAAGGCCGAAGTTCAGCCGGTCGCCGGTGTAGTTCTTGACGATGACGAGGATGCCGGCCGGGTTGGCCACGGCACGGAGCGCGGCATAGACCGCGTCGGTCGAAGGGGAGGCGAAGACGTCGCCGCTGACGGCGGCGGTCAGCATGCCCGGGCCGACATAGCCGGCATGGGCGGGCTCGTGTCCGGCACCGCCGCCGGTGACGATCGACACCTTACCGCTCTTGAGGAACGCAGCCAGGTCGGAGCGGACCAGGGTGTTCTCGCTGCCCAGCAGCGCCAGCCCCGGATGAAGCATGGCGAGGCCCTCGAGCGACTGGCGGACCAGCGACGGAATGTCGTTGATGAGTTTCTTCATGGCCTCTCTCCCCTGACGGCGATTCATGCAGCGCGAGGATGTCTGCACGATCGGGCTTTGGGAAGAACGGCTTGAGTCTTAGGCGGCCGCAGCCTGCTGGCGCTCCAGCGGATAGGCATCGGCCTCGTAGAGGGCACGGATGGCGGCGCCATCGAAGCGGCGGCCCTTGACCTCGAGGAACGAGCCGACCAGCCAGGCCGCGGGGCGATCTTCCATCATGTACTGGATGGCCTCGGCGGCGGTCTTGAAGCGGCGATACTGCGCACGCGGCGACTTGGCATAGCGGCGGCTGGGATAGAGCTCGGCGGAGGCGGTGTAGCTGAAGTTATCCACGTCGGGTCCTTTCGGTCGGTGGGTGCAAATGGAAATACCGCGGCTGCGCTTTCGCGCGGCTGCGGGGTGGTCGGAAGTCGGGGAACAGAGGATCGGCGAGGAGCGCGATCGGCGGTCAAAACAGGACCGCACCGTGTAGAGCCCTATATGGGGACGAAATACGCCAATACCATGGTGGACGGCGCGCCGCGGCCGGTTTTGCTGGTGCTGAACGCGCTAGCGACCCGGAATCGCCGCGACCAGCCGCTCGGTGATGATGTCCGGCGCCGTAATTGCGGAACCGCAGACGACGGCGAACGCGCCGTGAGCGAAGGAGGTGGCGACGTGTTCGGGTGTCCAGATGCCGCCTTCGACGATGACAGGGATATCTAGGGTGGCGGCGATCTCGGAGACGAGGTCGAAGGGCGGGCGGGCCTGGCCCTCGGTCTGCGCCGTGTGGCCGACCATGGTGGTGGCGATGAGGTCGGCGCCTTCGGCGGCGGCCTCGCGGGCTTCGGCGAGGGTGGCGATGTCGGCCATCACGAGCTTCCCGAGCCGGTGGGTGGTGGCGGCGATTTCGGCGAAGCTTTCGCCGGGGCGCGTACCCGTGGTCGACTGGATGGCGACGATGTCGGCGCCGGCGGCGGCGAGCGCCTCGGCATCGGCGCTGGAGGTGGTGATGTAGTTGTCGAAACCCTCGCGGGTGTCCTTGACGATGCCGATGATCGGCAGGCGGGTACGCGGTCGCAGCAGGCTGACGACGTCGGCGCCGTTGAGGCGGAAGCCGCCGGCGCCGCCCAGTTCTGCCGCTTCGGCGAGCAGCGCCAGGATGTCGGGGCGATTACGCAGCGGGCTCAGCGGGTTCATCGCCTGAGAGGAGACGACGAGCCGGCGTTCGAGGCGCTGGAGCACGGGGCTGGTCACGAGAGGTCCCCCGTAATGGTGAAATCGACTTCGAAGCTGCGGTGCCAGGGGAAGTGGACATCGCTGATGCCGAGGTCGCTGCGCCCGGTGAGGCGCTTGAGGGTGGCGTCGAGGCCGGCGCCGATAGTGGTCTCGGCCGCTGCCTCTTCGGCGCGGTCGGGGAAGGTGTAGACGCCGGCATTGAGCGGCCGGCGGGTGTCGGTCATGTAGGCAAAATCTTCGATGAGCCGATGCAACAGCACGCGGCGGGCGGCGGTGGCGTCGAGTGTGCCGGCGGCGCGGCCGATCTGGATCGCGGCGGCGGCGGCGACCACCGAGCCGAGCGCATTGCCGGCTGTGTTCCAGCCGCCATAGGCGACGAGCTCGAGCAGGATGCCGCGGCGGTGCAGTTCCTCGATCAACAGCGGATCGGCGCCGTTGGAGTAGCGCAGGTCGGCAAGCGCGACGTCGCGGCCTGCGGCGAGGAGTTGGGCGATAAGGTTGGCGGTCTTGGTGGCCTCGGTCGCGTCGTCAGCGTCGAAGATCGACCCCCCGCCATCGTGGCCGCCGGACTTCTGGATCACCATACCGCAATGGTCGCGGCGCTTGGGATCGGGGGCGTGGACGACGAGGGACATGGCGGTGGGGTCGGCGACGATGGCCGAGCCGCTAGCGCGGATCTGGCGGTCGACCGCCTCGTGCATCGGGCTGTTCTCGTACTTGGCGATGCGCTGCATCCCCGGCGGGTCGGCGCATTCGACGGTGAAGCGCGGGGTGACGCCGAAGCGGGCGCCGAGCTGGCGGGCGACCAGCACCGCGGCCACCTCGTCGGCGCCGGGGTACATCAGCACTTCGCCGGCGATCGGGAGCACGTGGCTCCACTGCTTGAGCCAGACCTGCTCGGCGGAGCCGGCGGAGTGCTCGGCGGTGTCGTCGGCAGTGATCAGCAATGGGTCGATGACGCCTTCCGAGGCGAGGGCGACGGCCTCGAGGTTGACGTGATGGTTGCGGAGGCGGCGGCGCTCGAAATCGGCGACGATGTCAGAGGGAAGGGCAGATCGCAGGGCCGCGAGGTCGGCGGCGTTGCCGGCGAAGCTGGCGCCGAGGGTTTCCAGCAGGTCGCGGTGGTGCAGGGCGCCGAGCTTGTGCAGCTCCATGCCGTGCTGGGCCCAGTAATCGGGCTCTTCCTGCGGGTTGTAGGAGTTGGAGGCGCGCATCACCAGCGATACGGCGCAGATCGGCAGCGCCGGGTGGGTGGCGTGGAGGCGGCGCAGCACGTCGAGCCGGCCGAGGGCGCTGAGCGTCGTATCAGCGGTGGTGCGGGCAGCAATGAGGCCGCCGTAGCAGAGCATGTCGAGCGAGGCGATCACCGCGTCGGTGGTCGGCGCCGTGCTCTCGAGCCAGCGGCCGAGCGCATCGGCATCGCCGGGCTGGCGCAGCTCAGGCAGCAGCGCGTCGGGCGGCAGCACCAGCTTGGCGCCGGCAATGGCGGCGATGCCGGCGGGCAGGCCGATATTGACCGGACGCTCATCGAGGGGAAGGAAGGCGAGGGAAAGGGCACGTGTGGACGTCAATTCGTATTGTCTCTGGTCGTGCGGAAAATGACGAAATCGTAGGAGTAGCGGTCGGCGCGGTAGACGCTTTCCGCATATTCGATGCGCTGGTTCTTGGCATCATAGGCGACGCGCAGCACCTTGAAGGCGGGCGAGAATTCGGGGACGCCGAGCAGTTTGGCGAGCGGCGGATCGAGCACCGTGGCGTGGATCGACTGCTCGGCCTTCTCGATCTTCAGGTGATAGGTCTCGGTCAGCATCTGGTAGAGCGAGCCGTCGATGCCGCGGGCGGCGAGGCCGGGCGCGAGCTTGGCCGGTACATAGGTGTTCTCGATGCACATCGGCTCGCCATCGGCGGTGCGGACGCGCGAGATGTGGGCGACGAGATCGCGCGGGCTGAGCGCCAGCCGGGCGCCGATCTCGGCGCCGGCGGGGATCTCCTCCACCACAGTGTCCTGCGATCCGGGGACGAGGCCGCGGGCCCGCATGTCCTGGGTGAACGAGGTCAGCTCCACCGACTTGGCGATGCGGGGCTCGGAGACGAAGGTGCCGGCGCCCTGGGTGCGGTAGACGCGTCCCTCGTAGCCCAACTGGTCGAGCGCGCGCCGCACGGTGAGGCGGGTGACGCCGAAGGTTTCGGCGAGGTCGCGCTCGGTGGGCAGCTTTTCGTGCGGCTTCAGCTCGCCCTCGATGAGGCCGAGCAGATAGGCCCGCAACTGGGCGCCCTTGGTGCCCGCGCGACCGTTTGAGGCGGTCTCAGCCATGACTCGGATTTCCTCCACTCACGCACATCAAAGCACAGCTCAACGTCGGCCCGCAAGTGAGTGGTATACTCCAATTGCACGGATATCCGCTCTTTTCATGCCGAATGTGACGCCATGTTGACGGGCTTCGAAAAATTGGGCTACACCATTTGACGGCATGTAGCCAAGGGAGAATTCAGGATGGAGCGGAAAGCTCAAGCTCGTGCGGCGCATGCCGCGATGTCGACCGCGCTCGGCGTGGTCATGATGTTCGGTGCGGCCGCCGGCGCCTATGCGCAGGACAAGACCGAGGTCACCTTCTCGTATCTGTGGGGCGGCGCTGAGGGCGCGGCGCTCGAGCAGATCATCACCGATTTCAACGCCAGCCAGGACAAGATCGTGGTCAAGGGCGTGTCGAGCCCCGACATGACCAAGCAGCTGGCGTCGATGTCGTCGGCCAAGGGCGCCTTCGACATCTCGGACAACTTCGCCTCCAACATCGCGTCGTGGTCGAACCAGGGCATCCTCTTGCCGCTGGACGAATTCGGTCTCGATACTTCGGACTTCCCCGAGAGCGTCATGAAGCAGCTGGTGGTCGACGGGACGCTCTATTCCGTGCCGATCGCGACCCACAACTTCCAGCTGGTCTACAACAAGAAGCTGCTCGATGAAGCCGGTGTCACCCCGCCGACCTCGATCGCCGAGCTCGCCGACGCCATCAAGAAGCTGACCAAGGTCGATGCCGAAGGCAACGTCACCCAGCTCGGCCTCGGGCTCACCGATGTCTCGGCCGGCCTCAAGACCCTCGGTTACGCGCATGGCGGCGACTGGAACCGTGACGGCAAGGCGACGCCGACCGATCCGGGCTTCGTCGAGGGCGTGCAGTTCTACTTCGACAACGTGGTGGCGCCGGTCACCCCTGCGGCCTACAACAAGTTCGTCGCTGGCTTCGGCCCCTATATGTCGGACCAGGACTCGTTCAAGCAGGGCAAGATTGCCATGGTGTTTGAAGGCGAGTGGCGCGCCAAGTTCAATACCGAAGCCGGTATGGACTGGGGCGTGGTGCAGGTGCCGGGCAAGACCCCCGAGCTCAACGGCTCGACCTGGGCGGACGTCTCGACCATCTTCATTCCGACTAACACGCAGAACAAGGAAGCCGCAGGCGAGTTCCTCAAGTACCTGATCAGCCCGCCGGCGATGGAAAAGTTCAGCCACGTGCTGGCCAACCTGCCGGGCCGCCTGTCGCTGGTCGACAGCGCCGCGTACGACGACATCCCGAACTTCAAGGTCTGGCTCGACGCGCTGAAGAACCCGAACACGCACGGCCTGCCGCCGGCGCTGTACATGGCCGAATACAATGCCGACCTCGCGTCTGCATTCGACTCGGTGCTGCAGGGCAGCGCCACTGCGGAAGCGGCATTGCAGGCCGTTGCCGATCGTACCGGCTCGTACACGCAGTAAGCTGTTGTCGAGCGCGCGTCCGACACAGAGCGAACCGACTGGCCGGGCCCTTCTCAAGGGCCTGGCCTTCGCCTCGCCGTTCATCATCGGCTTCCTGGTGCTCTACCTGTGGCCGATCCTCGCTTCGGGCTATTACAGCCTCACCGATTTCAGCCTGTTCAAGGCGCCCAAATGGGTCGGGCTTGCCAATTACGAGCGGATGATCTCGGACGCCAAGTTCTGGAAGAGCCTCTACAACACGCTCTTCTTCACCTTCGTCGGCGTGCCGGTGGATATCGCGATCTCGATCGCCGGCGCCCACATCCTCAACCAGAAGCTGAAGGGTCAGCCGCTGTGGCGCGCCCTGGTCTACCTGCCCTCGATCGTGCCGGCAGTGGCCGCGGGGTTCCTGTGGCGCTGGCTGCTCAACGCGCAGTATGGCTTCGTCAACGAGATCCTGCGCTGGTTCCGTATCCCGCAGCCCAACTGGCTGCTGGACGCGAGCTGGGGCGGCATCTCGGTGATCGTGCTGATGTTGTGGACGGTGGGCGGCACCATGCTGATCTACCTCGCGGCGCTCAAGAACGTGCCGCAGGAGCTCTACGAGGCTGCCGAGCTCGACGGGGCAGGGCCGCTGCGCCGGTTCTGGCACATCACCTGGCCGATGATCTCGCCGGTGACGCTGTTCCAGGTGATCGTGCTGATTATCGCGTTCCTCCAGGTGTTCACGCAGCCGTTCGTGCTGTCGAAGGACCCGGGGCTCGGGACGCAGACCGCGACCGGACCGGGCGACTCGATGCTGAGCTACTCGATCTACCTGTTCCAGAACGGCTTCACCTTCCTCAAGATGGGCTACGCTTCGGCGATGGCCTGGGTGCTGCTGTTCGTGACGCTGGCCATCACACTGCTGATCCTGTGGTCGGCCAAGAAGTGGGTGTTCTATGACAACCGCTGAGTATCAGGGTGCCGCGCTCGGCGAGCGCGTGCCGGTCGGCGGCCGCTTCGGCTGGCTGATGACCATCTATCGCTACGCGCTGGTGATCCTCCTCGCCGCGGTGTTCGTGTTCCCGTTCGTCGTCATGCTGACGACGGCGTTCAAGGTCTCGGACGAGATCTTCATGGCGCCGCCGGAGCTGTTGCCGCGCAACTGGACGCTCGACCACTTCGTCGGCGCGCTGACGCAGATCCCGTTCTTCCGGTTCCTGCTCAACACGGTGGTGATCGCCGGGCTGAGCGTCCTCGGCACGGTGCTGGTGTCGCCGCTGGTTGCCTATTCGCTCTCGAAGCTGCGCTGGAAGGGCCGGAACCTGCTCTTCATCATGGTGCTTGCCACCATGATGCTGCCGCCGCAGGTGACGCTGATCCCGATCTACATGATGTGGAACAAGGTCGGCCTCACCGGCACCATCCTGCCGCTGATCGTCCCGGCGTTTCTGGGCACGCCGTTCTTCATCTTTCTGATCCGGCAGTTCCTGCTGAGCGTGCCGGACGAGCTGATCGAGGCGGCGAAGGTCGACGGCGCGTCGGAGTTCCGCATCTACTGGTCGATCGTCCTCCCCATCGCCCGGCCGGCGCTGATCACCTCGGCGGTGTTCCAGTTCGTCTGGGCGTGGACGGATTTCCTCTATCCGCTGATCTACCTCAACGACGAGGAGAGCTACACGCTGTCGATCGGGCTCTACTCGTTCCTCGGCGAGCACGGGGTGCAGTGGGGGCCGCTGATGGCGTCGTGCGTGCTGTTCACGCTGCCGGCGTTCCTGATCTTCCTGGTGTTCCAGCGCTACTTCATCGGCGGCATCGCCACGGGTGCGCTGAAGTGAGCGAGGTCGTCCTCGCCGTCGATATCGGCGGTACCAAGATCCTCGTCGGGCTGGTCGATGCCGAGGGCACGATCGTCAGGAGCGAGCAGGTGGCGACGCCGGCACGCGAGGGGGCGGAGGCGATCATCGCCGCCGTTGCCGGGCTGGGGAAACAGGTGCGGGCCGCAGCGCCGTCGGCGGTCAGCCGGTGCGGTGTCGGCACGGCCGGCGTGGTGGGCGAGCATGGCGAGATCACTTCGGCGACCGATCATCTCAGCGGCTGGGCCGGCACGCAGTTGCAGCGGCGGCTGGCGACCGAACTCGGCATGCCGGTGACGGTGCTCAATGACGTGCAGGCGTCGGGGCTGTGCGAAGGTGTGCTGGGCGCGGCGCGTGGAAAACGCTCGGCGCTGATCGTGGCGCTGGGGACCGGGGTCGGCGGCTCTTTGGTGCGGAACGGACAGGTGGAGCGCGGGGCGTATGGGATTGCCGGCAGCGTCGGCCATCACCTGTCGCCGCTGCGGCAGGGGCGGCCGTGTCCCTGTGGCGGGACGGACCATCTCGAGGCTTACGCCAGCGGTACGGCGATGGAGCTTGAATACGAGCGGCGTACCGGCCGGGCGATCCGGCTGCGCGAGATCGCGGCGCTGGCGGAGGCGGATGACGCCGAGGCCGGGGCGGTGATCGCGGAAGCGGCGGACGTGCTCGGGGCGGTGCTGGGCAGCGCCAACAACGTGGTCGATGCCGAGGTGATCGTCATCGCCGGCGGCGTGCTGGCACTGGGCGACCGGTTGCTGGAGCCGGCGCGCGCCGCGGCCAGGCGCGAGGCGCTGGGCCTGTCGAAGGCGGTGCAGATCGTGCCGGCGAAGTACGGGCCGACGGCGTGCCTGATCGGCGCCGGGCTGGCGGCGTTCAGCGCCGCTTGAACACCGGGGCGCGTTTTTCCTTGAAGGCGGCGCGGCCCTCCTTGGCGTCCTCGGTGGCAAAGCAGATGGCCTGCAGGTCGCGCTCATAGCTGATGGCGCTAGCGATCGACAGTTCCCACGCCGCGCGGAGGTTCAGCTTAGCCGTCTCGGCCGCAATTGGCGCGCGCGCCGCGATGGACTGGGCGATCTTCATCGCTTCCGCCATCAGTTCCGCTTGCGGCACGACACGAGAGACGAGGCCCCACTTCTCGGCCGTCGCTGCATCGATCGGGTCGCCGGTCATCACCATCAGCGCCGCATTCGACGGCCCGATGGCATGCGCGAGGTTCACCGCCATGCCGCCGCCGCCGATCCAGCCGAGCTTGATCTCGGGGGCGGCGAAGCTGGCATTGGCCGCGGCGATGCGGATGTCGCAGGCCATGGCGGTCTCGAGCCCGCCGCCGAAGGCGTAACCGTTCACCGCCGCTATCGAGGGCTTCAGCAATGCCCGGATCGCATCGCAATAGTCCGGCCGGTTGCGGAAGTTCCAGGCGCTGTCGTAGTCGTCCAGCGTTCGGATATCGGAGCCTGCGGAGAACGCTTTCTCGCCGGCGCCCGTGAGGATGACGCAGCGGATGGCGTCGTCGGTGTTGAACTCAGTGACCGCCGCGACCAGCGCTGCGGCCATCTCCGGCGTCATGGCGTTGAGCTTTTCGGGCCGGTTGATGGTGATGGTGCCGACGAAGCCGTCGCGCGTGACGAGGATGTTGTCGCTCATACGCCATTCTCCGCCACAGCACCCTTGGCCAAAAGTGCCTCGATCTGTGCGTCGTCGTAACCCGCCTCGATCAACACGTCGCGGCTGTGCTGGCCGACGACGGGGGCGCCGCGATCGACCTTCGACGGCGTCTTGCTGAACCGGATCGGGAAGCCCGGGGTCTTCACGTGGCCTTCGGTGGGGTGGTCGTACTCGACGAAGGTACCGTTGTGCTTGATCTGCTCGTCCTCGACGAGGTCGGCATAACCATAAACGGGGCCGCACCAGATGTCGGCGGCGCGCAGCAATTCCAGCCACTCGGCGGTGGTCTTGGTTTTCAGGCGGTCGCGGGTCTTCGAAAAGATTTCGTCGCGCTTCGCCCAGGTATCGATCTCGTCGTCCATGGTGAGGAAGCTCGGCTCGCCGATGGTCTGGCCGAGATTGGCGAGCTTGGGGAAGGCGACGATGATGAAGCCGTCGCTGGTGGCGAAGGCGCCGTAGGGGGCGCGGATGTAGACGTGGGCGTGCGGTTCGGCCGAGCGGGTCTGCGGCTTGTGGCCGACGGTGAACACCGACAGTTCCTGCATCTGGATGGTGGTGATGGCGTCGAGCATGTTCACCTGCACCAGCTGGCCTTCGCCAGTCCGTTCGCGATGCAGCAGGGCGGCGAGAGCGCCCTCGAAGGCTGTGTAGGCGGTGATGCCGTCGACGAGATACTGCCCGGCCGCATTCGGCGGCTCGCCTTCGCGGCCGGCGGACAGCATGGCGCCCGACATGCCCTGCAGCACGAGGTCCTGGCCGGGGCGGTTGAGGTAGGGGCCGTCCTCGCCGTAGCCGGAGATCGAGACGTAGACCAGCCGCGGGTTGATCTTCGACAGGGTCTCGTAGTCAACGCCGAGGCGCTTGGCGACGCCCGGCCGGTAGTTCTGCAGGAACACGTCGGCGGTCTTCACCAGCTCGAGCAGTACGGCCTTGCCGTCGGGGTCCTTGAGGTCGACGGCGAGCGAGCGCTTGTTGCGGTTGAGCGAGAGGAACGAGACGTTGACCTTGTTGCCGCGCGCCCCGCCGGCGGCGGTGTGTCGCTGCCACTCGCCGGTCACCGGCTCGACCTTCACCACATCGGCGCCGAGATCACCCAGCCGCTGCGCCGCGAACGGGCCGGCCATGGCGATGGAGCAATCGAGAACGCGGTAGCCGGAGAGAATGCCCATGGTCGAAATGTCTTTCAGTGCATGTACCAGCCGCCATCGACGTGGATGGTCTGGCCGGTGATGAAGGAGGCGGCGTCGGAGGACAGGAACATCAGGATGTTGGCGATATCGGCCGGGGCGCCGCGCCGCTGCAGCGCCTGCGCCTCGTAGATGCGCTTCTCATAGGCCGGCAGATCGGGGTGGATCTTTTCGGCATCGGTCGGGAAAGCGCCGGGCGCCACGGCGTTGACGGTGATGCCGTGCTTGCCGAACTCGCGGGCCCAGGAGCGGGTGAGGCCGACCAGCGCCATCTTCGACTGCACGTAGGGGGTGAGATCGGACCAGCCGCCGGAAATGGTGACCGACGAGATGTTGATGATGCGGCCGCGCTTGGCCCGCTTCATGTGCGGCAGCGCCACCTGCACACAGACGATGCCGGCATCGACGTTGATACGCTGGACCAGCTGCATCTCTTCGATGCTGTAGGCCTCGAAGGGTTTTGAGGGGTAGATCGCTGCATTGTTGATGACCACGTCGAAGCCGCCGATCTCGGCGGAGAGCTTCTCCAGCCCGGCACGGAGGCCGGTGAGATCGGAGAGGTCGAGCTTGGCGACGGTGAGGCCGGGAAGGTCGTGGGCAGCCTCCAGCAGCGCCGCGACCTTCTTGGGGTCATTGTCGATGGCGACGACTTTTGCGCCGGTGCGGAGCAGGTCGAGCGTCGTTTCGAGCCCGAGGCCGCCGGCGGCGCCGGTGTAGAGGATGGTCTTGCCGGCGAGCGAACCGAAGTGATCGCCGGCCATCAGCGGTCTCCGATCGGCAGATGATTGCCGGAGGGCAGCGGGTACTCGTCATCCGGCTGGCTGGAGATAGCGCGAATGCGGGCTTCGCTCGCAGCGATATCGGCGGCGCCGTCGAGGATGCGGAAGACGCTGTCGTAGCGCTTCTCTTCGCCGTGCTGCAGCCAGATCATCTCGCCGCGCTCGCGTGCGGCGTTGTTGCCGAGCACGTGGTTGGTGGAGGGTTCGATGCCGAGCGCGTACTGCCCGGCTTGCAGGTTTTGCCATTCATAGAGGCAGGGGAACTGGTCCTTCCGCGTCTCGACCTCGAAGCCGAGGCCGACGCGATCGTTGACCAGAGCAACAAACTGCTTGTTTTCGGCATCTGACCCGAGTTCGTGCTGCCAGACCTGTTCGTGGAAGTCGAGCTTTGGTGCGCTCAACGTGCCGTAGCCGACGCCCTGCTTTTTGTAATCGCCCCCCGCATGGGCAGCCCACACCACATCCTTGATCGGTGCGAGGTAGCGCGAGCCGTCGTCGAGCACCGGGTGCCCGACGTTGATGTGGTAACAGTACATGTGCGGCGTCTTGTAGAAGCCGTGGTTCACCACCCGGTCGGTGATGCGGATGTCCTTGCCGCCGACATCGGCTTCGATGCGGCGGATCAGGTGCAGGTCTTCGCCGAACACGGCCGACTGCTGCACGATGCCTTCGGCCCACAGCACGCACTCATCGCCGTGCCACTCTTCGCCATAGCCGGTGAGTTTTGCGGGAATGGTGCCCACCCGACCGTGCAAGGAGTGGCTGACGGTCTGCTTGGGGGAATAGACGTAGGTGTCGGCCGGCACCTCGTTCATGAACAGGATGTGGTCGAGCCCGCAGGTGACGAGCAGGCCCGAGAACGAGCGGGCCCAGGCAAGGCCGCCTTCGCCCTCATATTCATGGAGGCCCGGGTGGCGGAAGCCGGCGGGGGAGTTCCAGCCGATGGCTTGGCCCTTGAACTCGCAGTCGGCGATATCGAGGGCGCGGTCGATCAGCGCGGTGAAGCGGAGGCCAGAGCCGGTGCGGAACTCGAGCATGCGGATGCCGCGCTCAACCCCGTCCGAAAGTTCCATCAGCCGCACGCCGGCGAACTGGCTGAGCATGCCCGAGCGCTCCGCGATCTCGCGGCGGGTGTAGGTCCGGCCGTTCAGCTGCACCATGGGCGTGTCCTCAGTCGAGATGGTAGATTTCGGGGATCATGCTCCACCACTCTCCCGGAGCGGCGGTCTTCAGCGGCACCTGGCACGGGTCGGTCAGCGCCAGCCATTCTTTGGTGATGGCCACCTCGCCCAGCGCCTGCATGTCGGCCGTGTAGTCCGAGCCGGTGTATTCCCAATAGCCGAACAGCAGCATCTCGGGCTCGCGCAGGTAGATCGAATAGTTGCGGATGTTGGCGGCGCTCAGCGCGGCGTTCATTTCCGGCCACGGTTCGGCATGGAGCCGCTTGTACTCGGCGAGCTTTTCCGGCTTCACGCCGATGACCATGCCCATGCGCTGGACCATGACCTACTCCTTGGTGCCGCCGGCGGTCATGCCGGAAACGAGGTAACGCTGCGCAAACAGGAAGACGAGCAGCACGGGGGCGATGGCCAGCAGCGTCGCGAGCGCCAGGGCCGACAGGGTGATCGTCGTTGAGGCCGCGTTGGTGGGGTTGAAGGCCGGCACGTTCGAGAGCAGTTCGGCGAGGCCGACCTGGATCGGCGCCTTGCGGCCGGGCAGCGTCACGTAGGGCAGGAAGTAGTTGTTCCAGTTGCCGGTGAAGCTGAAGAAGCCGACCAGCGCGATCACCGGGGTCGACAGCGGCATGGCGATCTTCATGAACACCTGCCACTCGCTGGCGCCATCGAGGCGCGCCGCCGACAGCAGGTCGCGCGACACGGCGGTCGAGAAGTAGATGTAGGTGAGGTATACCCCGAACGGGTAGAATGAGAACGGCAGGATGGCGGCCAGCGGATTGCCGATCAGGCGCACGGCGCTGAGCTCGAGGAAGATCGGCAGCACCAGCGCGGTGGACGGGATCAGCATGACGATCAGCGTCAGCACCAGGAGGAGCTTTCGCCCCGGGAACTCGGTCATCGCCAGGGCGTAGCCGGCCGGGATCGAGATGCCGAGCGTGATCACCAGCGCCGCAACGCAGTAGAACACCGAGTTGCCGATCCAGGTCCAGATCAGCCCACCCTGGAAGGTCATGAGGCTCTGCCAGTTGCTCAAGAGCGTGCCGATATCGCCCAGCGCGAACGGGGCTTCGAGCAGCAGCTGGCGGTCGGTCTTGGTCGGTGCAATCAGCAGCCAGATCAGCGGCACCACGAAGAACAGGGCGAAGACGACGAGGATCAGTACGCCGAAGGCGCGGCCGAGCCAGGCACCGGGGGAGAGGTCGCGGGCGCGGGTGCCGACGACTTCGGAGTCATGCGCGCTCAAACAGGCCTCCCTTGAAGACGAAGTAGATGGAGAGGGCGACCGCGACGGCGAGCAGCACCAGCGAGATGGCAGCCGAACCGTTGAAGTCGTTCTGCTTGAAGGCGTAGAGGAAGGCGAGCTGGTTCAGCGAGTAGTCCTGCCCGACGACGCCGCGGCTCGCCTGGGCGAGGACGCGCGGCTCGACGAAGAGCTGGGTGCCGCCGGCAAAGCTCATGATCACCATGTAGGCGATCCACTTGCGCATCAGCGGGATCTGGATCGACCAGGCGATCTGGATGGGACCGGCGCCGTCGATGCGGGCGGCCTCGATCACGTCCTTCGAAATGTTGTTGAGCGCGCCGTACATGATGACGATCCACCCGCCGGCGCCGGTCCAGAAGGCGATCACCGCGAGGACGATCGGCAGGCGGCTCGCCTCGACGGCGCCGACGAAGCTCTGGATGCCCATGGCCTGCAGCAGCCAGGAGACCGGGCTCACGGTCGGGTCGAGCACGAACAGCCAGAGCATGACGCTCGAGGCGCCGGCCAGCGCGCCCGGGATGTAGTAGACGAAGCGCATGGCGCCCGAGAACCACTTGAGGCCGATCGAGTGGACGAGGATGGCGAGCGTCACCACCAGCACCACGAGCAGTACCAGCCACACGACAATGAAGATGCCGACATGCTCGACCGCCGGCCAGAAGCGGTAGTCCTTGAACACCTTGAGGAAGTTGGCGAAGCCGACAAAGGCGCCCTTCTTGGTGAAGGCGAGATAGATGGCATAGAGCGCCGGCAGGATGCCGAAGACGATGAGGAACAGGCTGTAGGGCGTTGCGAACAGGATGCCGATGCGGCCCTGGGCGCGCTCGACGCTGAGGCCCTTCTTGGGGCGCTCGAGGGCGACGGTGGTCGCAGCGCTATTTTCGATCGTGCTCACTCGGCACACTCCAGGCACTGGAAGCTTCTCAGCCCCAATTTGAGGTGGATGGGAAAGGACCCTATCCCACCCACCATCGGGCAACGGACGCACATGGCGCCGTCGCCCGACCACGCGAACGCCGGGGGCACGCGATGCGTCCCCAGCGAGCTCAAGCGCTAGTTCACTCGACGGTGTAGCCGACGACCTGCGCTTCGTTCTTCATTTCCTGCTGCCAGTCGGCGGCGAGGTCGGTCATGGTCTTGCCGGCGGCAAGGCCGGGGGTGACGATCTTGGCCCAGGCGGTTTCGGGCGAGAAGTTCGGGTAACCCCAGCCGTTCCAGACGCTCGACGCGGCAGCCTGGATGGCGGCCTTGAAGTCGCCGGCATAGAAGCCGCTCTTGGCCTGGCCATCGAGCCATGCGTCAGCCGCAGCCTGGTAGGCGGGGAGGCCGCCGGTGCCTGCAACCGAGGCGTCCGAGGTCACGAACTTGAGGAAGGTCTTCACGGCTTCCGGGTTCGCCGTGTGGCTCGAAGCGTACCAGACGCCGCCGCCGACGTTACCGGTGACGGCAGCGCCGTCGGCCCACTTCAGCGGCGGAGCCGCGACCCAGTCGCCGGCCTTGGCGTTGACGCCACCCGGGTTCTGGAACAGCGCGCCGGCGTACCAGGCAGCACCCGGGATGGCGACGAGCTTGTCGGCGGTGGCAACGAAGTTGGCGCCGAACAGGCTGTCGAGCGTCAGGGTCTTGTTGGCCACCATGTGGTCGATGAGGGCCGAGACCTTGGCCGAGTTCGGCGCCGCGGTGTCGGACTTGAACGTCTCACCCTCGACCTGGAAGATCGGGGCTTCGCCAGACCAGTAGTAGACGTAGGGGCCGGGGAAGGCGTCGCCGATGGCGCCGAGGAAATAGCCCGGGTGGTCGGCGGCGAGCTTGTCGCTCAGCGCCTGGTACTCTTCCCAGGTGGTCGGAGCGGCGTAGCCGAACGAGTCGAGCAGGGTCTTGTTGTACCAGAACAGCACCGGGGCGAGGTCGTTGCGGAGGCCGTATACCTTGCCGTCGACGGTCACCGGATCGAGCGCGCCGGGGGTGAAGCCGGCGAGGAAGTCGGCGTCGAGGAAGCCCTCGTTCAGCACCTGCGCGAAGGCCTGTGCGCCGTTGTTCTCGCGCGCGGCCCAGGCAGCGTCGTTGTTCTGGGTCGAGAACACCACGTCCGGCCAGCCTTCATTGGCCTGGTCGGCGAGGCTGATCTTGGTCTGGAAGGTGCCCGAGGCGCCCGACGAGCCATCGTCGAGGACGAGGTTGACCGGCACTTCCGGATGCGCGGCGATGAACGCCTCGACGGCCGGCTGGCGGGTGGCGTCGGCCCAGACGGTGATGGCACCGTCCTGGGCGAGGGCGGCGCCGGCGACGAGGATCGCCGAGAGCGCCACGGTGGTACGCAGAAGGTTCATAACGATGTCTCCTCCCTGGATGACGTAAGTCGTTAGGTCAGTTGCTTCAGGCCGCGCGCAGCGCCTTGGCGACGCGCGGATTGAACGGGGCTTCGCCGAGCTTGGAGCGCGGCAAGAGATTGGGGCGGGCCCACTCGCGGCGGGCGGTTTCGTTCAGGACGAGGCCGTGGCCCGGACGATCCGGCGCATAGGCCCAGCCATCGCGGATCTCGACCGGCTGGTCGACGAGATGGTCGAAGTTCTGGAACGAGTATTCGAGCCACTGCACTTCGGGCAGCGCGCAGGCGGCATGGATGCCGACCTCGAGGAAGGTGTTGCCGAGGCTGACCGGGATGCCCTTATCGGCGGCGAGCCAGCCGATGCGCATCACGTCCGTCACCTGGCCGTGGACATTGAGGATGTCGGTCGCTTCCTCTTCCATCAGCAGGCGCTTGCCGCTGGCGTCGAGGTACTCGCCCGAGTTGATCAGCGTCCAGTTGGCCGCATCCTTCAGCATCCGCAGCCCGACGAAGTCGTTGCGGAGGATTGGGTCTTCGACCCACAGCAGGTCGAAACCGGCGTCGCGGATGGCCGTGAGCTTCACCAGCGCTTCCTTGGCGCCCCAGCCTTCGTTGGCGTCGATCATCAGCAGGGCGTCCTTGCGGACCACTTCCTTGAGGATCTTCAGCCGGTTAAGGTCCCAGTCGAAGTCGGGGCTGCCGACCTTGATCTTGAAGGCGCGGTAGCCGATCGAGTTGGCGTAGCCGAAGAACTGCGCGAACTCTTCGTCCGAAAGGTGGAAATCGAGCCCCGAGGCGTAGGCCTCGACCTTGTCGCGACGGCTGCCGAGCAGCTTGTGCAGCGGCAGGTTCACTTCTTTGGCCGCCAGATCCCACAGCGCCACCTGCAGCGCTTCATGGAAGGGCAGGGTGTAGGCGCGCTGGTTGCCGCCGCGCGGGCGGCCGACGCGATGTACGAGACCCGCCGGCGGCTGGCCTTCGAGCCCGGGCCAGACTTCGGAGCGGAACACCCGCTCGATCTCGGCCTGGTCGGGCAACGGGAAAAACAATGTCTGGATAAACCCCAGCCCGACCGCGCCGGTATCGGCAATCAGTTCGAGCGCCGCTATGTTCACGTCGTCGGCGCGGACCTGGCTGTCGCCGATCACGCGGTCGCGGGCAAACTGGAAACGGGTGATGCGGAATTCGGAAATGCGCATAGGCTGGCGATCTCTGATCGACTAACGCGAATATCTGATATATCAGACGATGACGCTAATAGACCAATGAAAGCGGGCGCACAAGTGGCTGTGAAAGAGGATTCCGATGTCGGCCTGGCCGAAGCGCCGGCCGCTGGACGGCTGAGCGATCTCGCCTACACGCGGATTCTGGAGAACCTGTTCGACCGGCGGCTGCCGGCCGGCGCCTTCGTGTCGCAGAACGACCTGGTGAAGCTGCTTGGCATCCCGGTGGCGCCGCTGCGCGATGCGCTGCGGACGCTCGAGGTCGAGGGCATCCTCACCATCCATCCGCGCTCTGGCATCCAGTTCGTGAAGCCGGGGCTCGAGCTCACCAAGTCGACCTACCAGTTCCGCACCATCATCGAGCGGGCGGCGGTGCGGGCGTTTGCCGAACTGGGCGACGAGGACCTGATCCGCGAACTGGGCGACCGGCATCGCGCGGCGGCGCGGCACATCGAGACGTCAGGGCTCACCGCCGGGACGATGGAGGAGATCGAGGCGCTGGAGAGCCTGTTGCACAACTCGATCATCGCGATCCTCAGGAACGCGCTGATCGAGACGAGTTATCGGCGGATGCACACATATCTCAGGCTGGTACGGCTGGACCGGAAGCTCACGGCGCCGCTGGCGCAGCGCTCGATCCGCGAACATCTCGAGATCATCGAGGCCTGCGAGGCGCGCGACCCCGATCGGGCCGAGGCGGCGCTGGTGGCGCACTTCAACGCGGCGCTGCAGCGGCACCTGGGGATGTTCGTTTAGGGAACCTAGGCCGCAAATGTCCGGTGGGTCGAAGCGCGGAAGTGCGCTTCCATCGCCGCAATCGCCCCCGCAACATCCCGCTGTTCCAGCGCCGTGATCACCCGCATGTGCTCGTCCACCGTATCGACCAGGTAGCCGCGGAAGCCGGGGCGGCGGTGGACGCGCTGGGCCATCCGGATGTTCTCCTGCAGGCGCTCGTGCGTGTCGAGGATGGCGCGGTTGCCGAGCGAGGCGACGATCTCGCGGTGCATGCGGCCGTCGAGCTCGAGGAACGGGATGTGCGCCGCCTCGAACGGGCTGCCGTCCGTCAGGCTGATGCGGCACTTCTCGTGGTTCAAGCGCATTTCGGCCAGCCAGGCATCGGAGACGGTGTCGCCGAAGCTCCTTAGCGCGAAGATCTCGATCATGATGCGGAACTGGTAGTTCTCGCGGATGAACGCCACCTCCGGGTAGACGATCTTGATGCCGGCGCGCGGCTTGATCTCGACCAGCCCGAACTCCTCCAGCAGCACCAGCGTTTCGCGCAGCGGCGACAGCGACAGGCCGAGCAGGTCGCAGAGTTCGGATTGGGTCACCACCATGCCGGCTTCGAGCGTGCCGTCATTCATCGCCTTGCGGAAGCGGCGGTAACCTTCGTTGTCGTTGCGGACGTCAGACATGTTCACCGGTGAATTGGTCGAGAGGTGTTTTCGCACTTTAGTATATCAACAGGCGTTTTGGAAATCTCACGAAAACGCCTGAGAACACAGGTTTCTGCGAGGCTTGCGAGCTACCAGATGCGGTCGAACGGGTGGGTTTGGATGCAAACATCGGGGCTCTGCGCCTTGACTTGAGATATCATTGACGCTCAATAATATCTCAACGGAGGGGTCGCATGAAGCTGGTGATGGTGTCGCGCTCAGCGGGCAGGGGCTGCTAGGTGGCGGCGGTCGAGCTCAGGAATGTCCGGAAGTCGTTCGGAACGGTGGACGTCATCAAGGGCGTAGACCTCACCATCGACAAGGGCGAGTTCGTCGTGTTCGTCGGTGCCTCGGGGTCCGGCAAGTCGACGCTGCTCAGGATGATCGCCGGGCTCGAGACGGTGAGCGATGGCGACATCCTGATCGACGCCAAGGACGTGACCTTCGCCGAGCCGTCGGAGCGGGGCATCGCGATGGTGTTCCAGAGCTACGCGCTCTACCCGCACATGAACGTCTACGACAACATCGCCTTCAACCTGAAGCTGGCGCATTTCGGCAAGGACGAGATCGACAAACGGGTCAAGGAGGCGGCGCGGATCCTCAGGCTCAACGAGCTGCTTAGCCGCTCTCCGGCACAGCTGTCCGGTGGACAGCGGCAGCGTGTCGCGATCGGTCGCGCCATCGTGCGCAACCCAAAGGTGTTCCTGTTCGACGAGCCGCTTTCTAACCTCGATGCGGCGCTGCGGGTGCAGATGCGGCTCGAGATCGAGCGGCTGCACCGCGAGCTCGGCACCACGATGATCTACGTGACGCACGACCAGGTCGAGGCGATGACGCTGGCCGACCGGATCGTGGCGCTCGACAACGGCCGGATCCAGCAGGTGGGGCCGCCGCTCGATCTCTATGCGCGGCCGAACAACCTGTTCGTCGCCGGCTTCATCGGCTCGCCCAAGATGAACCTGTTGCCGGCCAAGGTGCTGAGCAGCACGGACGGCAAGGCAACGGTCGGCATCGATGCCCACAGCACCACCCACCTCGATCTCACAGCCAAGGGCGCCGGCGTCGGCGACGCGGTGACACTCGGGGTGCGGCCGGAAACGCTGGAAGTGGTGCCGGCGGGTGCCGCGGTTCCAGCCGGGCTCACGGCACTGCCGGCCAGGGTCGAGTCGGTCGAGCGGCTCGGCAACATCACTTACGCCTATCTCGATGGAGGAACGCCGGAGGTGATCACCGTGCAGGTGATGGGCCATTCCGACCTCGAGCCGGGGCAGGAAGTCCAGGTCGGGCTGAAGCCCGATCAGGTGCACGTCTTCGACGCAGCGGGCGCCGTCATGGCGTCGGCGGTCGGCAGATAAACCGGCACGAAAGGCCGGAAAACAGGAGGAGAGACTAATGCTTCGTACAAGGACCGCCGCGCTTGCCGGCGGCATGGCGCTGAGCCTGATGGCCGGCGCTGCGATGGCCCAGGATGCGGTGACGCTGAACGTCTGGTCGGACACGCCGCGCCTGACCATGTTCGATCTCTACGACAAGACGCACGACAACGTGACGCTCAACGTCACCACCGTCGCGCCGGCCGACCTGATCGCCAAGATCCAGCTGGCCCTGCAGGCGAAGAGCGAGATCCCCGACGTGATCTTCATGTCGGATATCGGCTACACCGCGCAGCTCTCGACCCGGCGGTCGAACTACCTGCTCGATCTCACCGACAAGGTGCCGCAGGCGCTGCAGGACGAGTTCTATCCGAACGGCAACTCGCCCTGCCATGTGAACGGCAAGCTGCTGTGCATGCGCAACGACCTGGCGCACATGATCGTGTGGTACGACAAGCCGGCGATGGAAGCGCTCGGCAAGGCCGTGCCGACCACCTGGGAAGAGTTCCAGAAGCTGGGTGAAGAGCTGGCGCCGCAGGGCCTCAGCCTCGGCACCGGCGTCGAGGCGTTCCCGCTCTACGCCATGCTGGTCTCCGACGGCTGCGACATGGTGATGCCGGTCGAAGGCAAGGAAGATACGGTCAAGATCGACCTCACCACCGAGAAGTGCCTGAAGCCGGCGAAGATGGTCGACGCGATGCTGGCCAATGGCAGCCTGACCAAGGTCGGGCCGTTCGAGCCGGATTTCGTGGCGCAGGCCAAGGGCGGCAAGATCCCGCTGATGATCGGGCCGACCTGGTTCGGCGAGTACGTGATCAAGCCGACCTACGAGTGGCCGGCCGGCAAGCTCGCCGCGGCACTGCCGCTGAAGTGGGACGACCAGAGCCAGCCGCTGACCTGGAGCTGGGGTGGTGGCACCTACGGCGCCTGGAAGGACACGGCACATCCGGCCGAGGCAGTCGACCTCGTGACCTGGATGTCGACCGACGTCGCCAACCAGACCGCCGCCGTGACGCTGCCGGGACACCGGCCGTCGGCCGAAGCCTGGGGCGCCCGCCTTGCGAGCGACGCCTATTACGCCGATCCGAACGTCTTCAAGGTGGAAGCCGACGCGGCCGCGTTCAGCCACCCGGGCTATCAGAGCCTGCGGTTCTCGGTCAGCGACGCCATCGCCAAGGTCGTGGTGCAGCCGCTGGCCAGCGGCGGCACGGTGGAAGGCGCCCTGCCGGCGCTGCAGACCGAGCTCACCAACCTCGCCAAGCTCAACGGCTACCAGGTCGAGTAACCGACCGACCGGCCGGACGCCCAGTGCGTCCGGCCGACCAGTTCAGGGGCAGCAATGAGCGCAACGGCAATGGCATCTGACGTGAGGGCGGCGGCATCCGATCGCGCCCGCAAGGCCAAGGTGAAGGTACGGCGCGATACGCGCATGTCGTACCTGCTGCTGGCGCCATATCTGCTGCTGCTGTTGATGTTCGGGCTGTTCCCGATCGCCTATGCCTTCGGGCTCAGCTTCTTCGACACCATCGAAATGGTGTTCTGGGGTGTCACCAACTACCAGTTCGTGTTCGACGATTTCCGCGTCCCGGCGAGCGTCGTGAATGTCCTCGCGTTCGTCGCCATCTGGGTGACGCTGACGATGATCGGCGTGGCGGTGCTGTCGCTGATGCTGGACAGCATCAATCGCAAGACCGCCAACACGCTGCGGACGATCTATTTCCTCCCCGGCGCCGTGACTTCCTCGGCCATCGTGGTGCTGTGGCTGTTCGTGCTCGACCCCTCGGTCAGCCCGTTCCAGCCGGTGCTGCACACCCTGGGCTGGGCGACGCGTGCCGACGTGGTTTCGGGCATCGGGCTCGCCGGCGTGTTCGCCATCATGGCGTATTTTTCCGCCTCGGGCGGCTGGATCGTGGTGTTCGGCGGGGCGCTCGCGAGCCTGCCCACCGAGGTGATGGAAGCGGCGCGCATCGACGGCGCCAACCGGTTCCAACTCGCCGCGCGGATCAAGCTGCCGATGATCTGGCGCTCGCTGGTGCTGATGGGAATCCTCAGTTTCGCCGGCGGCCTGCAGCTGTTCGTCGAGCCGCAGCTGATGGGGCTCGCGGGTCCGCAATTCGCGCAGAACGACTGGTCGCTGAACCAGATGGCGTTCCAGTACGCCTTCCGGATGGGCGATTTCGGTGCCTCGGCGGCGCTGTCGACGCTGCTGGTCGGCGCCTCGATCGTCATCGCGCTGGTGATCGTCTTCGCCACCAAGTTCTACAAGATCGATTGAGGGCGCGATGAGCACCAGACAGGCCCCGTTGCGCCTTCATACCGGCCGGTTCGTCGTGTTCGCGACGCTGGCGTTCGCGGTGTGCTTCTACGGCATTCCGCTGCTCTGGCTGTTCATCGCGGGCACGCGGTCGGAGTCCTCGCTGCTGACGCAGTCGCCGTTCGCCTTGGGAGACTGGGACTCGTTCGTCCGCACCTGGAACAACCTCACCACCTACAACAACTTCCAGATCCTGACGTGGACGGTGAACTCGCTGATCTACGTGGTCGGCGGGGTGCTGCTGTCGCTGATCGCCTGCATTCCGGCGGGCTACGCGCTCGCCGCCTCGGAGTTCCCGGGGCGGAAGCTGGTGCTGGTGCTGACGCTGATCGCAATGATCACGCCCTCGACCGCGGTGGTGCTGCCGATCTTTCTCGAGCTCAACATGCTGGGGCTCAGCAACACCTATGCCGGGCTGATCCTCGCCTCGGGCTTCTTCCCGTTCGGCGTCTACCTGACCTATGTCTACTTCTCGACCTCGCTGCCCAAGGGGGTGATGGATTCCGCCCGGGTCGACGGGGCCAACCGGTTCCAGCTGTTCAGCCGCATCGCGCTGCCGCTGGCCCGGCCGATCATCGCGCTGGTGGCGTTCTTCAGCTTCCTCGCCATCTGGTCGAACTACTTCCTCGCCTTCGTGCTGCTCAGCGACGACAAGCTCTACAACCTGCCGGTTGGGCTGACGGCGCTGGTGAGCGGTTCAGGCGCGCTCAGCAACCTGCCGTCCAACGATGTGCCGATCAAGAAGCCGGAGGTGGTGCTGGCCGCCATCCTCGTGGTGCTGCCGGTGCTGCTGATTTTCATGGCTGCGCAACGGTTCGTGCGCTCCGGCACGCTGTCGGGCGCGGAAAAGGGTTAGCGGCCGCGGGCAGACTTGGCGACGCCAAGTCTCCCTGGGGTCGCCAAGTATCTACTTAGGAGGATTGAATGCAGATCACGGGGTTCACGGCATGGCTGGTCGAGCACGAGCCGGGACCGAAGTTCATCTGGCGGGACGGCATCCCCGGCTCGCACGGTGACATTCCGCGCGGCTCCAAGCCGCACAAGGCGGTGATCCGGATGGAGACCGACGCCGAGATCAACGGCGTCATCGAGATGGGCCGCGGCGAGGCGGTGCTCGACCTGGTGCGCCGCCGCTATCACGAGTTCATCGGCGAGAACCCGCTGCTGACCGAGCGGATGTGGCGGCTGATCTGGGAACTCGACCGGATCGAGGAAATCCACATGCGGCACCTGGGCATGCTCGACATGCTGTGCTGGGACGTCAAATCGCAGCACGCCAAGATGCCGATCTACCAGATGCTGGGCGGCGACGACCGGGTGGTGCCGGCCTATGCCTCGACTGTCACCTGGCCGACGATGGATGAGTACGAGCGCTACATCAAGATGAGCCGCGACGTCGGCTTCAAGGCGTTCAAGCTGCACGCCTGGGGCGGCCCGGTGAAGCGCGACATCGAGCTGTGCAAGAACCTCAGGAAGTGGGTCGGCCCTGACGCCGACCTGATGTTCGACGGCTCGGCGGGCTGGGACTATGTCAACGCGCTGGAGTTCGGCAAGGCGATCCAGGACCTGGGGTTCCTCTGGTACGAGGAGCCGATGCGCGAGTTCCACCTGGGCAGCTACACCAAGCTCTGCGAGAAGCTCGATATTCCGGTCCTCGCTGCCGAAACCTCGGATGGCGTGCATGGCAACATGGCGACCTGGATCGAGAACAAGGCGCTCGACATGACGCGCGTCTCGACCTTCTACAAGGGCGGCTTCACCGGCTCGATGAAGGTGGCGCATCTCAGCGAAAGCCACGGCATGCGGGCTCAGGTGCACGGCATGGGGCTCGAGAACGCGCAGATCTGCGCCGCCATCTCGAACAACGACTATTACGAGCAGCTGGTGATGAACGAGGAGCAGATCATGGGCCTCGACAAGCTCGGGCCGCTGTCGATCGTCGACGGCAACCTGACGGTCAGCGACGCGCCGGGCATCGGCTACGAGTTCGACTTCAAGAAACTCGATGAGATGGCGATCGCCAAGCTCGAGGTGACGGAGCGGATCAACCCGCCTGCTACATTAGTACCATGGCACTGATATATCAGTTTGATGTAGTGAACTATCAATTAGGGAGGATGTGACATGACTCGACTCGATAGACGTTCCGTTCTGAAGCTCGGCGGCGCTGCGCTGGCCGCCTCGGCGCTGCTGCCCAAGGCTGCCTTCGCGCAGCAGACCGCGATCAACTACTGGCATACCTTCACCAGCCAGTCCGAGTTTGCCGGACTGGAAGAGGTGATGAAGCTGTTCGCCGCGGCGCACCCGGATATCGCGGTGACGCAGGAGAACATCCCGAACCCCGAGTTCATGGCCAAGATCACCGCCGCGGTGGTGTCGGGCAGCCGTCCGGACTCGACCATGGTGTCGTCCGAGCGCGTTGCCGACCTCGTCGCCATGAACGGCCTCACCGACCTCACCGACCGGATCGCGGCGTGGGATCGCCGGGGCGATTTCGACGACTCGCGCTTTGCCTCGATCACGAGGGAGGGCAAGGTATACGGCATTCCCGCCTTCACCTTTGTCGACTGGATGTACTACCGCAAGGACTGGTTCGATGAAGCCGGCCTCGCCCCGCCGACCACCTATGCCGAGTTCCGCGACGCGGCGATCAAGCTGACCGACCCGGCCAAGGGCCGCTTCGGCTTCGGCATGCGCGCCGGTGCGGGCGGACAGGCCTACGTGATCAACGTCATGGAAGGCTTTGGCGCCAAGCTGATGCACGAGGACGGTTCGATCAGCCTCGACCGCGACAAGGCGATCGAAGCGATTGACTGGTGGTCGGGCCTGCTGATCAAGGACGGCGTGGTGCCGCCCAGCGCGCCGAACGACGGCTTCCGCCAGATCATGGAGGCGTTCCAGACCGGCCAGACCGCGATGCTGTGGCATCACACCGGCTCGTTCCAGGACAACTCGAAGCTGCTGAAGGCCGGCGTCGAGTTCGCCACCGCGGCGATCCCGGCCGGTCCGGTCAACCGGGTGTCGCGCCTCGGCTATGCCTACAACACGGTGACCAAGCCCGAGACGATCGACGCCAGCTGGGAGTGGATCAAGTTCTGGGGCGAGCCGGATGCGGCCGTCGCCTTCCTCGAAAAGACCGGCTACTTCCCGGCTTCGACCGTGGCGGCACAGGACGAGCGCATCTCCGGCAACCCGCTCTATAAGCCCGCCGCCGACACGCTCGGTTTCGGCATTCCGGCACCGAGCTTTGCCGGTTTCGCCGGCTGGTCGGAAAGCGTCGTGCTGCCAGCCTTCCAGCGCGTGCTGATCAAGGAAGCGACGCCCGAGCAGGCGGTCGACGAGATGATCGACGGGCTGGCCCAGGCCATCGCCTGATCCTGACATGGCGGCCGGAGCGATCCGGCCGCCCCCCTCTACTTACGCGAGCGAGGCCGCATGACTTCGAACGTGGGCTCTGCCTATTCCCGTCCGCCGCAAACCCTGTGGGATCGCATCAATCCGGTTCGGATGATCGGCGAGCTCAGTGAGACGCGGTACTGGATGTACCTGCTGCTGATCCCGAGCGCGCTGCTGATCACCGCCGTTGTGATCTACCCGACGCTCTACGGCATGCAGATGAGCTTTCGCGAGATGCGGCTCAACCGGCCCGACCTCGGCGACGGCTGGGTCGGCTTCAAGCACTACGTGCGGATGTTCTCGGACCCGATCTTCTGGGTGTCGCTGCGCAACACCGCCGTGTGGGTCACCTCGGCCATCGCGCTCGAATTCCTGATCGGGCTGATCGCGGCGCTGGCGCTGAACCGGAACCTGCCGGGGAGCAAGGTGCTCGCGGTGCTGATCCTCCTCCCGTACTTCCTCCCCAACGTGGTCGCCGGCCATATGTGGGCGCTGATGCTCGACCCGCGGCTGGGGGTGATCAACGACCTCTTGGTCAAGCTCGGGCTGCTCGAAGGCTACAAGGCCTGGTTCGCCGATCCGTCGACCGCCATGGCGGCGGCGATCGTGGTCGAGGCCTGGCACAGTTTCCCGTTCTTCACGCTGCTGCTGCTGGCGGGGCTGAAAGGCATCCCGTCCGACCTCTACAAGGCCGCCGACATCGACGGGGCCGGGCCGTTCGCGCAGCTCAGGCTGATCACCCTGCCGATGCTCAAGACCATCATCGCGGCGGCGGTGATCCTGCGGGTCATCGGGCTGGTGAACTCCCCGGACCTGTTGTTGATCCTCACCAGTGGCGGCCCCGGACGTTCGACCCAGGTGCTGAGCCTCTACGCGTTCCAGACGGCCTACAAGGATTTCAACTTCGGCTACGCGGGCGCGCTCTCGGTGATCATGTTTATCCTCTTGATGGGCTTTGCCTGGGCCTATGTCCGGCTCTCCAAAGTGAACGAGGATTGACGCCATGGCTGCCACCCGCTCACGCTCGAAACTGCTCTGGGACGTCATCAGCTATGTCGTCCTGATCGGCCTCGCCTTCATCGCCATCGCGCCGATCGCCTGGACCTTTCTCACCTCGCTGAAGTTCGAGGAGGACATCGTCACCCGGACGATGCAGTACATCCCGTCGCGCATCACCTTCGAGAACTACGTCAAGCTATGGAACCAGTCGGGCTATCCGGTGCTGGTGATCAACAGCCTGATCGTCACCACCACCACTGTCGCCCTGTGCCTCCTCACCGGCACGGTCGCCGCCTATGCGTTCAGCCGCTTCCAGTTCAAGGGCCGCACCCAGCTGATGCTGGGCTACCTGGTGGTCCGCATGTTCCCGGCGGTGCTGATGATCATCCCGCTGTTCATCATCATGCGGCAGGTGGGGCTGCTCGACAGCACCATCGGGCTGGCGGTGGCGTACACGAGCTTCCTGCTGCCGCTGTTCGTCTGGATGCTGAAGGGCTTCTTCGACGCGGCGCCCAAGGAGCTTGAAAGCGCGGCGCGCATCGACGGCACGACGCGGCTCGGCGCCATGTTCATGGTGGTGATCCCGATCGCCCGGAACGGGCTGCTCGCCACCTGCGTGTTCGTCGCCATCGCGGCGTGGAACGAGTTCCTGTTCGCGCTGATGCTGACCACCAGCCAGGGCTCGCGTACCTGGCCGGTCGGCCTGCAGCTGATGGTCGGCGAGTTCCAGCTGCCCTGGGGCATGCTGGCCGCCGGCGGCATGATTTCCATCCTCCCCGTCATCGTGCTGTTCGCCATCGTGCAGCGGGCGATGGTCGCCGGCCTCACCGCCGGCGCAGTGAAAGGCTAGGCCCCCATGGCGACGCTATCGATCAACTCCGTCCGCAAGAGCTTTGGCACCGTCGAGGTGCTGAACAATATCGACATCGAGGTCGAGGATGGCGGCTTTCTGGTGCTGCTGGGGCCATCGGGCTGTGGCAAGTCTACGCTGCTGTCGATCATCGCCGGGCTCGAGAACAGTTCTGGCGGCGACATCCTGATCGGCAACAGGAACGTCAACGACGTGCACCCCAAGGACCGCAACATCGCCATGGTGTTCCAGTCCTACGCGCTCTACCCGACCATGCCGGTGCGCCGGAACATCGGCTTCGGGCTCGAGATGCGGAAGGTCGATGCCAGAGAGCGCGAGGCGGCGGTGAACCGCGCGGCGGAGCTCTTACAGATCGAGCACCTGCTCGACCGCAAGCCCGGGCAGCTCTCCGGTGGGCAGCGGCAGCGCGTCGCCATGGGGCGGGCGATCGTGCGCAACCCGGACCTGTTCCTGTTCGACGAGCCGCTGAGCAACCTCGACGCCAAGCTGCGGGTCGAGATGCGGACCGAGATCAAGCGGCTGCATGACCGGCTGGGCACCACCACGGTCTATGTGACGCACGACCAGGTCGAGGCGCTGACGCTCGGCACCAAGGTGGCGGTGATGAAGGGTGGGGTGATCCAGCAGCTGGCCGACCCCGAGACGATCTACGACCGGCCGGCCAATATGTTCGTCGCCAGCTTCATAGGTTCGCCGACGATGAATTTTCTCACCGGCACGCTGGAGCAGGGCGATGGCGGGCTGGTGCTGCGGCATGCCGCCGGCACGCTGGCGCTCGCCGGATTGCAGCAAGATGTCGGGGCATTCGTCGGGCGCGAGGTCACGGCCGGCATCCGGCCGGAGACGCTCGATGCGGGCGAGGGGCCGGCGTCGCTGAGCGGCGTCGTCGACGTGGTCGAGCCGACCGGGCCGGATACCATGGTCATCGTCAGCGTCGGCGGACAGCTGATCACCGCGCGGCTCGGGCCCAAGGCGCGGCCGAAGCCGGGCGATACGCTGAGCCTCAAGGTCGACACCGCCGCGATCAACCTCTTCGACCCCGTAACGGGCAACCGGATCTAGCCAAGATGACCAGCGCCTCGAGAATGCCGTCGATCGAGGCGGCCGATATCGCCCCCGTGCCCGAATGGGCGCTGCTGCAGCGGCAGATCTTCGCCGTGCTGGACGAGGCGGCGATCGAGTTTGCCGACCGCTACACCCGACCTGACGGCACGCTGATCTGGCGCGACCGCTGGCCGGGGATGGATGGTTCGGACGACCCCTATGAGGGGTTCATGAACATGCCGTTGTTCTACGCGCTGGGCGGTTCGGAGGAGGTCTACAAGCGTTCGCGGACTATCTGGGACGGCATCACCTGGCAGTGGACCGAGTACGGCCAGATTCACCGCGAGTACGACGCCTACTACGACTGGATGCACCACGGTGAGAGCAACCTGTTCTTCTACTTCTTCGGGCTCGCCGACCCGTCGGTGCCGAAGGACCGGCAGCGGACACGACGGTTCGCCGGCTTCTACAATGGCGAGGACGCCGAGGCGCAGAACTGGGATGCCGAGCGCAAGCTGATCCGCTCGCCCATCACCGGCAGCCGTGGGCCGCGCTTCGAGCAGTCGGCGGAGGACTGGTCGACGCATCGCGAGATCCTCGACGACTACCTGCCGCCGTTCGAGGACCTGCCGGGCATCGACAGATACGGCATGAAGACACCGTGGTCGGACGACGCGACCTACGTCGAGATATTGACCCGCATCAACCAGCGGCAATCGCGTGGCGACGTGCCGCTGAACCTCGGCGCCACCTCGCTGATGCTGCATGCCTACGCCTATACGGGCGAGGAGAAGTATCGGGCGTGGGTGCTCGATTATCTCGCGGCGTGGGAGGAGCGGACCGCCCGCAATGGCGGGATCACGCCGGACAATATCGGGCTGAGCGGCGAGATCGGTGAATACAACGACGGCAAGTGGTGGGGCGGCTACTACGGCTGGCGCTGGCCGCACGGCTCGTTCTCGCTGCTGGAGCCGCTGTGCGTCTCGGGCGTCAATGCGGCGGTGCTGACCGGAGACATGCAGCACCTTGGGCTCGCGCGCTCGCAGATCGACATGCTGTGGGGGCTGCGGCGCGAGGAGGGTGGCCAGCAACTGGTGCCGAACCGCCACTATGACGAAGGCTGGCGCGACTATCGCCGCTTTCACCCGATGTATGGCGTCTACCTGTGGAACGTCTCGATGGCCGAGGAGGATGCCGAGCGGGCAGAGCGCGGCTGGGCTGGCGACCTGTTCGACGCGGTCAACCCGGCCTACCACGGCTACGGCAAGACCAATGGCGGCCACATGGGCTTCAACGGCAACACCGCGCAGTGGTTCAGGTTCATGCGCGGCAACTACCCGACCTATCCGGAAGAGGTGCTCAAGGCCGACCTCAAGACCATCGCCGAGCAGATCGCCAACTATCGTAGGGACGAGAACGATCCGCTGACCATGGATCACTTCCGGGAGTCGATGACCATCCACATGTGGCAGCAGCTGACGCCGATGGTGGTGGAAGCGCTGACGCAACTGACGCTGGGCGGGCCGATGCACGTCTATCACGGCGGGCTGCAGGTGGCGCGGTTCCGCTATTTCGATGCGGCGGGCAAGCGCCCGGGATTGCCGCAGGGCGTCGCGGCGCTGGTCGATGGGTTGAGTGATGACGGTGCAACGCTGACGCTGGTGAACACCGATGCGCTGCATGGCGCCGAAGTGGTGATCCAGGGCGGCGTGTTCGGCGAGCACGACATCACGTCGGTACAAGTTGGTGATGTGGCGCAGGTGGCGGTTGGCGGGAGGTGGGTGACGATCAAGCTCGCCGCCGGCGCAACGGCGCGGCTGACGCTGGGCATGCAGCGGTTCGTCCGGCCGCCGAGCTACGACACGCCATGGGTGCGCGCGGCGGATGGGCCGGCGGCGATCGTGGGGCGGGAGGGCTAACCCCGCCGCTGCGCCAGATAGATGTGGTCACAGGCCAGCACGGTTTCGCCGCGCTGGTTGAGGACGCGGACCTGCTCGGTGATGCGGCCGTACTGGGGGCGTTTAGGGTCGTCGTCCAGACCGGTGATGGTGAGTTCGGTGTGGATCGTATCCCCGATGAACACCGGCTTCGGAAACCGCAGGCGCTCGAAGCCGTAGGTGAAGGCCAGCGGGTTGATCTCGGTGGCGGTCAGGCCGATGCCGATGGCGAAGGTCATGGTGCCGTGGGCGATGCGTTGGCCGAATTCCGAGGCCTTCATGAACTCTGCGTCCATGTGGTGCGGGAAGAAATCGCCGGTGTGGCCGGCGTGGACGACGAAGTCGGTCTCGGTGATGGTGCGGCCGGTGGTCTTTCGGACCTCGCCGACGGCGTAGTCCTCGAAGTGGCGCGGCCGCTCCATCAAAAGCTCTCCCGGAACAGTCGATCGAGATCGGCGAGGATCGTAGCAGCGTTTTCGCGGCCGATCAGGCCGGCGTTGAGGCGCTTCGATGCCGCGTCCTGGAACGCCATGTAGCCGTTGTGGCGCGGCCGGACATAGGCGCCCTCGAGCGTCTTCCGCGTGTCGCGATAGAAGTTGCCGGCAGCGGCGTTGACCGCGTCGTCCTCCCAGGCGGTGGCATGGCCGGGCTGGCCGCCGGAGCTGGCGTAGAGGCCGCGCTGCACCTCGGCGGAGGCGACCCAGTAGGCGTAGTTTATGGCCGCGTCGCGGTGCCGGGAGAATGCCGAGACCGCGATGCCGGTGCCGCCAAGGGCCGAGCCCCTCGCGCCGGGGAGCGGGATGTCGGCGAAGGTCAGCTCGTGCGGGCGGAAGACGGGGACCGCGTAGCTGACATAGCCGTATCCTAGCGGCATCAGCGCGACCTTGGCGTCGGGGCGGGCCATGGCCTCGGAGGCGGCGATCGGGTCCATGGCGAAGTTCGACGGCTCGATGTGGGCCGCGACTTCGGCCAGCATCTCGATGGCGCGGATGCCGGTGGCGGTGTCGACGAGGGGACCGTGCTCGACCGAGCAGGGGTGGCCGAGATTGGAAGTTAGGGTGAAGAAGCTCATCATCGAGTGCGGCGGCAGCAGCGGAAAGACGACGTGGTCGGCCTTGGCCAGCGCCACGACCTCGTCCCAGCTCTTCGGCGGATCGATCAGGTCGGCGCGGTAGGCCATCACCTGCGTCGCGGCATCGATGGGGAAGGCCCACTGGTGGCCGGCGTACTCGTAGCTCGGGTAGGAGCGGCCGACCGAGCCCTGGCGGAGCGCCTCGCGCTCGGCCTCGCGGCCCGGGACATCGAGCGGGGCGAGGCAGTTCTCGGCGACGACCTGGCCGACATGCGGATGGTCGATGACGATCATGTCGTACTGGCGGGCCAGTTCCTCGACCGGGAAGGACTCGAAGTCCTGCAGGCTCCGCTTGTCCCACTCGATGGTGACGCCGGTCTTTGCCGCCCATTCCTTGGCGGTGGCGACCATCGGGTCATAGCCACGCGGATGGCTCCAGGTCATGCCCTTGAGGGTCGTCGTCACAGTCCGAACTCCTTGCGGATCGCGCCGCTCTGCTCGCCGATCAATGGCGCGGCGCGGGCGGTCTTGCTGCGCTGGCCGTCGATGCGGAGCGGCGAGCGGGTGGTGAGGATGGAGACTCCGTCGTCGCGGGTGACGGTCTGCAGCATGTCGAGCGCCTTGAAGCCTTCGCTTTCCATCAGTTCGGGCCACTCCAGCACCTTGGCGCACCAGATGTCGGCGGGCTCGAGGACGGCGAGCCACTCGGCGGTGGTCTTAGTGGCGAGGCGTTCGGCGATGACGCGCTTGATCTCGTCGCGGGCGCTGAACCAGCTCTTGGGATCGGCGGCGTATGCGTCGAGCGACGGCACCTCTAGCAGGTCGCGGATCTTGCCGAGCGGGGTCATGGCCAGGGCGAGCCAGCCATCGGCAGTCGGATAGACGCCGTAGGGGGCCGAGAGATAGGCGTGGGCAGAGCGGAAGCCCGAGCGCTTGGGTTTGCGACGGCCGTCGTTGAGATGGGTGGTCAGCACCTCGAACTGGAAATCGACCAGCGCTTCGAGCAGGCTGGTCTCGACATGGGCGCCTTCGCCGGTACGGCCCTTGCGCACCAGCGAGGCGAGAATGCCCTGCGCCACGGCGGCGCCGGCCAGCATGTCGGCGATGGCGAGGCCGAAGGGGACCGGGCCTTGATCATGATCGCCGTTGAGCCACATGACGCCGGAACGGGCCTGCGCGAGGAGATCCTGGCCGGGGCGCTGCACCCATGGGCCTGCCTCGCCATAACCTGTTATGGACGCATAGACGATGCCGGGGTTGATGGCTTTGGCGCTGTCGTAGTCGAGCCCCAGCCGCTCGATGACGCCGGGGCGGAAGTTCTGCAGCATGACGTCGGCACGGCCGATGAGCTTCTTCAGCGCAGCGAGGTCGTCGGGGTTCTTCAGGTCGAGCGCCAGGCTCTCCTTGGAGCGGTTGATGGCGTGGAAGATCGTGCTATCGCCGCCGATCTCGGTGTCGGAGAGGTAGAGCCGGCGACTGAGGTCGCCGCCGTCCGGCCGCTCGATCTTGATGACGCGCGCGCCGAGATCCTGCAGGCGCAGCGAGGCGTAGGGACCGCTCAGGAACTGGCAGAGATCGACGACAAGCACGCCGTCCAGAGGGAGGGTCATTTCTCGGTCTTGCCTTCGAATGTCTTGGGATCTTGGTATTTCACGGTCTGCAGGTGCTCGCAGTAGAGCACAAGTTCGCCCTCGCCCTTGAACACTTCGTAGCTACAGCGGATCAGGCCGAGCTCCTTGTATTTCGGGCGTTTTTCCATGTTGGTGCGGATGGTGTAGATGGTGTCGCCGATGAAGGTCGGCTTGATGAACCTGAGCTTGTCGTAGCCGTAGCTGAAGGCGTTGATGCAGTTGGTGGCGACGAGCCCCAGCCCGGCCGAGAAGACGAAGGCGCCGGCGACGAGGCGGCGGCCGAACTGGCCCTCTGACGTGGCGAAGATTTCGTCGGCGACATAGGGGTGCATGTCGGTGACCAGCGCGTTGAACTGCATGCTCTCGCCCTCCGAGATGGTGCGGCGGAGCGAGCGGATGCGATGCCCGACCTCGAAATCCTCGTAGAACCAGTTCTCGGCATTCCACACCGGCAGCGCCGCGTGCTCGGTGGGCATGGTTGTCGGGTTGGTCGAGTGGACGCCGACGGTCGGGCTGCTCATGGCGCTGTTCTCACTGGTGTGGCCGGGCGGGCGGCGGATTCGAAGGCGGCTTCGGCGAGGGCCATGGTGTGCCAGGCGTCCTCGACGGAGCTGACGAGCACCGCGTCCTCGCCGGCGGCGTGGCGCTGCAGGTTGCTCATGGTGCCGATGAAGGCGTGCGGGAACCAGCGGCCTTGCAGCGGGACTTGCGTCCAGTCCTCATCGCGCCGGGTGATCCAGAGTTCGTCCGGTTCGCCCTCGGGGTAGTTGAGCAGCAGGCCGAGCTTTACCATTGCGGCGCCCTCGGTGCCTTCGAAGCGGAAGCTCGCATCCTGGAAGCGGCGGCCCCAATCATGGTTGTGATTGATCGAGAAGGTCACCCGCTGGTCGGGGGCGAAATCGAACAGGGCGGAGGTGCGGGTCTGGGCCAACTCGGTCGAGGGGTGGCCGAGGGTGCGGGCGTGGACGCCGCTGGGGTTGCCGAGCAGGGCGCGCAGGGTGTCGAGATAGTGGATCGAGTGCACCGCGATCTCGACCCGCGGCATGCCGTTGAGGAACGGGAACAGGTGCCAGGGGGTGACGAGGTTGAGGTGCACCTCGACATCGATCAGCCGGCCGAGCCAGCCGCGTTCAAGCGCATCGGCGACGGCCAGCATCATCGGCGAGAAGCGGAGCTGGAAGTTGACCGCAGCCTTGAGCTGCTTGGCGCGGCAGAGCTGCAGGATGGCGGTGGCCTCGGCGAGGTCGCGGCCGATCGGCTTTTGCAGCAGTACTGCCGCGCCGTCGGGCAAGCGGGGCAGGACATCGAGATGCGCGGCCGGGGGCAGGGCGAGATCGTAGACGGCGCCGGGGGTGGCGATCGCTTCATCGAGAGTCGCGAAGGCGTGGGTGTCCCACTTCGCCGCGACCGCCTTGGCGCGTTCGGCGTCGAGGTCGAACACCCCGGCAACCTGCAGGTCGGCGAGCTTGTACGCCGGCAGGTGCGCATCGGTGACGATGCCGCCGGCGCCGATGATGACGATCGGTTTTGGCGCGCCCGGGCGCGGCCAGCTCTGGCGCAGCGCGGCGACGTCGATGCTCAAGCCACTCCTCCTGACCGCTCGCGTGGTCATTCTTATATGAATGCTTCTTTCACAAGTAGATCAGAAAGGCAACGCTGATATATCAGATGTGGTAGAGACGCTCGGCGTTGCGGTGGAAGAGTTTGGCCTGCTCGTCGGGGCTGGCGCCGACGACGATCTCCTTGGTCGCGGCAACCCAGCGGCCGAGGTCGGCGGTCAGTGTCAGCACCGGATAGTCGGAGCCCCAGACGACGCGATCCCAGCCGAAGCTCTCGATGATGTGCTCGACGAAAGGGCGGAGATCGGCGGTGGTCCAGTCGGGGCGGGCATAGGCTACGATGCCGGAAATCTTGGCCGCGACGTTGGGCAGGGCGGCCAGCGCCTTGATCTCGCGCCGCCACGGGTCGAGCGCGTTGGCCGCGACGTCAGGCACGCCGCAGTGATCGAGGACGAGCTGCACATTGGGGCAGGCCGCGACCAGTTCGCGGCCGACCGGCAGTTGTTTCGACAGCACGCAGAGGTCGAAGGGCAGGTGCTTGTCGGCGAGACGGCGGAGGTTGGCGCGGAACAGCTCGCCCTGGCTCAGCTCGTCAGGCGAGGTGTGGAGGATGCGGCGGAAGCCCTTCACACCCTTCAGCGCGGCGAGGCGATCGAGGTAGGCGGGGAAATCCGGGCTCTCGGGGCGGCAGGCAGCGATAGCGCCGACGACCAGCGGATGCACCGCGAGAGCGTAGCGGGTTTCGGCCTCCATGTCGGCCTCGGCGACGTCCACCTCCATGTGCAACGCGGCCTCAATGCCGAGCCTTGCGGCCTCGGCGGCATAGGCGTCGGCCGGCCAGGCGCGATTCAGCGCACCGGCGCCGCCGAGCCAGGGGTAGGGGAAGCGATCCATGTGCACCAGGTGCAGGTGGGTATCGACGATGCGCATGTTTTTGCCTCCCGTTTACTCTTGCCGGACCATAGTAGGAGGCCGCAGGAGCGGCTATTACGCGTTCGTCGACAGCCAGTTAGGCGCGTGTCGTGATCGTGGATGCCGCATTATCGCCTCATAGTCGCCGCCGTTTGTCGGTTGCTTGGCGTCTGCGACATTGATGCAGCAAGCATCGGGCACGGCGTCGCGCCGGAGTTCACCACAGCAGCCGCCCGGCCACGGGTGGAGGTGAACCTCTGGGCAAGCCGAGGGCAGGGGTAGTCGGGACTGTTACAGCGGCGGGTAAGAATCGGTCTGGCCATGCTGGCCCTGGCGCCATTTCTGGTCCCGGGAGCGTCGGCGTTCGAGTTCTTCGGCATCAAGCTGTTCGAGGACCAGAGCGAAATCGACGCCGATGCGGTGATCGGTGACCCGCAGACCTACACGGCAACGCTCGAAACGACGGCGACCGGCGATATCGCCAACGCCATCCGCGGCGCTTCGGCGCTGATCGCCGACCAGGCGGCGCCGGCTTCGGGCGCAGCTGGACTGCTGGCCAAGGCGCGCAGCGACTATCGGCGCATTCTCGCGGCGCTCTACAACCAGGGTTACTACGGCGGAGCGATCAGCATCCTGGTCGGCGGCAAGGAAGCGGCCAATCTGCCTGTCGATACCGACCTGCCCGATCCGGTGGCGGTGGTGTTGAAAGTGGATGCCGGGCCGCTGTTCCGCTTCGGCAACGTCAGGATCGCCAACCGGGCGCCGCTTACCAGCGATGCCGGTGATGAAGTCGAGCAGCCGGAGGTTGCCGGGTTCGGCGCGGGTCTTGTCGCAAAGGCCACGGTGGTCGGGCGAGCCGAACAGTTGGCCGTCGAGGCCTGGCGGCAGCAGGGTTATGCCGAGGCGGCGGTGGTCGACCGGCAGGTGGTCGCCGACCATGCGAGCGACACGGTCGATGTCACCATCACCGTGGCGCCGGGGCGGCATGCGACGGTGGGTCCGATCGGGGTCAGCGGCACCAACCGGATGGATCCTGATTTCGTCGCGCAGCAGACCGGGCTGATTGCGGGGCATGACTACGACCCCGACGATATCGCGCGAGCCGAGAAGCGGCTGGCGCGGCTCGATGTGTTCCGCGCCATGCGGATCGAGGCGGCGGGCGCCATCGGCAATGACGGGGTGCTGCCGTTCAACGTCATCGTCGAGGAGCAGGCGGAGCGGCGCTTTGGCGTCGGCGCCACTTATTCGACCATCGACGGGCTGGGGATCGAGGGTTTTCACCTGTGGCGCAACCTGTTCGGGCGGGCGGAGCGGCTGCGGCTCGATGCCAAGGTCGCCGGCATCAACTGGCCGATCGCCACCGAGGAGTTCGACTATGCCTTTGGCGGCACCTTCACCAAGCCGGGCTTCCTCAATCCCGACAACGATCTCGTCGCCGCGGTTTCGGCCGAGCGAAGCGTCCTGCCGGCTTACACCGAGACCTCGGCGTCGGCGCGGGTGGGGATGACGCAGTATCTCAACGACCAACTGACGCTCGATGGTTCGGCGTTCTACGAGCGTAGCCTGTTCGAGGACGATTTCGGCACGCGCAACTTCTCGCTCGCTGGGCTGACCGGCGGGCTGATCTGGGACGCGCGTGACAACCCGCAGGATGCGACCGAGGGGTTCTACGTCAACGTGACGGCTGAGCCGTTCTACGAGTTCTACTACGGCAACCCGGCGTTCCGGACGACGGCGGAAGTGCGCGGCTACCTGAGCGTCATGGGCGGTAACCAGCTGGTGCTGGCCGGCCGTGCCAAGGTCGGCGCGCTGGTCGGGCCTGCCATCGACGAGATCCCGCCGGACCGGCTGTTCTTTGCCGGCGGCGGCGGTTCGGTGCGCGGCTACGGCTTCAAGAGTATCGGCGTCGACGGTCCTGGAGACACTGTCACCGGCGGCAAGTACCTGGTCGAGGGCTCGCTCGAGGCGCGCTACAAGGTCACCAACGATATCGGGGTCGTCGCCTTTGTCGATGGCGGCTACGTCGCGGCGGACAGCCTGCCGGGTCTCGACCAGCTGCGGCTCGGGGTGGGCGCGGGGGTGCGCTACTACACCGGGTTCGGGCCGCTGCGGCTCGATGTGGCGCTGCCGCTCAACAAGCGGCCGGGCGATCCGGACTACGCGCTCTATGTCGGCATAGGACAGGCGTTTTGAGACGGGCCCTCACCACCGGCATGATGATCGGCTTCGGCCTGTTGGCCGCGATGCCGCTGGTCGCGCAGGACCAGGCGCAGATGAGCGCCGAGCAGCAGAAGGACTGGTTCGTCGGTTTCGTCGAGGGGCAGCTGTCGACGCCGGAGCGGCAGATCCGTATCTCCAATATCGACGGCGCGCTGTCGTCGACCGCCTCGATCCGCGAGGTCACCATCTCCGACAAGGAGGGCGTGTGGCTGCGGGTCAACAACGCAGCGATCGACTGGGACCAGGGCGCGCTGTTCACCGGCCGGCTGCTGGTGCGGGCGCTCACGGCCGACAGCATCGAGTATGTGCGCAATGCCATCCCAAGCGGCGATCCCAACCTGCCGGCACCGGAAGCCGCGCCGCTGGCGATCCCGGATTTCCCGGTGGCGATCCAGCTCGACAAGCTGAGCGTGCCCAAGGTGACGTTCGGCGAGAACGTTTTCGGGCTCGGCTCCGAAATCTCGGTCGACGGCAATTTCCGGCTCGAGGGTGGGTCGCTCGATACCGCGCTCAACATCGTGCGGCTCGATGGACCGGGCGGCAAGCTCGACGTCGCTGTGGCCTACAAGCGGGCCGACAACAGCATCGATGTTGGGGTGACGCTGACTGAGCCGCCGAACGGCATTCTGGCGAACCTGCTCAACATCGAGGGCAAGCCCGAGATGGCGCTGGCGGTGAAGGGCTCCGGGCTGGTCGCCGACCTCAAGACGACGATGACGCTCGATGCCGGTGGCAAGCGGGCGCTCGAGGGGCTGGCGACGATCGTGCAGAAACCCGAGGGCATGGCGGTCGACGCCGATCTGGGCGGGCCGATCGGCATGCTGGTGGCGCCGGCCTACCAGGCGTTCTTCGGTAGCCACACCTCGCTCAAGGCCTCGGCACTGCTGCGCTCGGCGGGCGGTGTCGAGATCTCCGGGCTGAAGCTGAGCGGCGGGCAGTTGGGGCTCGAGGCCTCGGCGGCGACGACGGCGGATGGCTTCGTCAGCCGGCTCGACCTGGCGGCGACCATTGCCGACCCCCAGGGCGAGCGGGTGATCCTGCCGGCGCCGGGCGCCGCGACCACCATCGACAACGCGACGCTCAAGGTGGATTTCGGTGGCGCGGGCAGCGACGGCTGGTCGGCCGACCTCGTCGCCAACGGCTTTGCCAATGCCGGACTGCAGGCGCGCGAAATCACGCTGCGCGGCGATGGCATTGCCAGCAACCTGGAAGATCCGGCGCGCCGCCGGTTGACCTTCAATGCCGACGGCATGATCTCGGGCATCGTCTCCGCCGATGCCGACGTGCAGGCGGCACTGGGCGACAGCGCCGGGCTCGGGCTCGCCGGGCTATGGAACGCGGGCGAGCCGCTGCAGCTGGCGCAGTTCAAGCTGGTCGGCAAGGCCTTGAGCCTTGCGGCCGCAGGCAAGATCGACGACAGCGTGTTCGACGGCCAAGTGGCGATCCAGACCAGCTCAATCTCGCCGTTCTCGGGCGTCGCCGGCCGCGATCTCGACGGGGCGCTGGCGCTGACCGCGACCGGTACCGTCAGCCCACTGGTCGGCGGCTTCAACCTCACCCTCGACGGCACGGCGCAGAACCTCGCGCTGTCGGAGCCGGCGCTCGATCAGGTGCTGGAAGGCACGGTCAAGCTCAGCGGCCGCGTGTCGCGCACGGAGCAGGGGCTCGAGGCCGAGGCGTTCCGCATCGTCAACGACAATGTGCAGATCGCCGCCGATGGCACCTTCGCCACCGGTGCAGCAGACTTCAGTTTCAGCGCGGCGCTCGCCGACCTGGCGCTGGTTTCCGACCAGGCGAAGGGCGCGCTGTCGCTCACCGGCACGGCCAAGGGCAAGGGCGCCATCGCGCTCGATGTCGCCGCCAAGGTGCCGAGCGGGGCGCTGGCGGGCAAGTCGCTGACCGACGCGGCGTTCGGCTTCACCGGCACGCTGGCAGAGGATGGCTCGCTCACCGGGCAGCTCAAGGGCGACGCCTTCCTCGAACAGTTCCGCGTGGCGCTCGGCGGCGACGTGGCGGTGGACGCGACCACCAAGCGGCTGACCGGGCTGCGCTTCGAGGCGGGCCCGACGCTGGTCACCGGCGACTTGGTGCAGGACGCCGGTGGACTGCTGACCGGCGCGCTAAAGCTCTCCTCGCCCAACGTCACGACGGCCGCCGCGTTGCTGCTGGTCGATGCCACCGGCAGCGCCGACGCGGCGATCACGCTGACGCCGGTTGCGGGCAAGCAGAACGCCGAAATTGTCGGCTCGATCGGCCAGCTCGTGACCTCGGAGATCGAGGTCGGCAGCGCCGATATCCGCGCCTCGGTGTCGGATCTGTTCGGCGTTCCTGCCATCGACGGCACGGTCAATGGCCGGGCCATCGCGGCAGGCGGCATCACTGTCGATACGCTCGATGGCCGCGCCTCGCGCACCGGCGACGCCACGGCGTTCGACCTGACAGCGGCACTTGCCAACCGCACCAACGTGGCGCTGGCGGGCAACCTCGCGCCGCTCGACAAGGGTTATCGGCTGGCGCTCGACAAGGCGGTACTGCAGCAGGGGCAGCTTCGCGCGCAACTGGCGCGGCCGACGGCGCTGGCGATTGCCGGCGACACCGTCAGCCTCGATGCCGTACAGCTCGATGTCGGCGGCGGCCGGATCACCGCCACCGGCAGTGCGGGCGCAAAACTCGATATCGCGCTCGACGTCGCGGCCCTGCCGCTGTCGATCGGCAACGCCATCGCGCCGGACCTCAGGCTGGCGGGGACGCTCAACGGCAACGGCCGGATCACCGGCTCGGCCAGCGATCCGAGCGCCAGCTTCACCATCTCGGGCTCCGGCGTTTCGGCCGCCGCGATCAGCGAATTTGGCATCACGCCGATGCAGTTCTCCGCGCGTGGCAATTTCGCCAAGCAGACGCTGGTGCTTGAGACCGCCTCGGCGCAGGGCGCCGGCGGGTTGCAGCTCAGTGCCAACGGGCGGGTGCCGCTCAATGGCCGCGGCCTCGCGATCGACGTGCAGGGTTCGGCGCCACTGGCGCTCGGCAACCGCTTCGTCGCCGATCGGGGCGGCCAGCTCAGCGGCACCGCCAATCTCAACGCGCGGGTCACTGGCAGCCTGACCTCGCCGCAGTTCGCCGGCACGGTTTCGACCAGCGGCTCGGGCTATATCGACCCGGCGCTCAACCTGCGGCTGGTCGACATTACCGGCCGCGCCAGCCTGTCAGGCGAGCGCATCAATATCGACAGCCTCACGGCGGGGCTCGCGACCGGTGGCACCCTGTCGGTCGGCGGTTCGGTCGGTCTCGGGGCCGGCAATCCGGCCGATATCGCAGTGCGGCTCAGCTCGGCGCGCTACGCCGATGGCAACATGTTCGTCGCCACCGTCTCGGGTGACCTGGCGCTGAAAGGCCGGCTCGATGCCAGCCCGATGCTGTCGGGCAATGTGATGATCGAGAAGGCCGACATCACCATCCCGGACTCGCTCGGCGCCGCCGGAACGATCATCAATGCGAAGCATATCGATGCGCCCAAGCCGGTGCTGGCGACGCTGAAGCGCGCCGCGGTCACGGCGTCCGGCGCGCCGATGCCGCAGCGGCGGCCCTCGGTGGTGCAGCTCGACGTCAATGTCAGCGCGCCCAACCAGATTTTCATCCGCGGCCGTGGTTTGGACGCCGAGGTCGGAGGCTCGGTGCGGCTCAACGGCTCGGTCAACGACATCCGGCCGGTCGGCGGTTTCCAGCTCAATCGCGGGCGACTCGCCATCCTCGGGCAGCGCGTGACCTTCGAAGAGGGCTCGGTGACGCTGGTCGGCGACCTCGACCCCTTCCTCGATTTCACGGCGCGCACCGAGGGCGACGGCATCACGGTGTTCGTCAATGTCACCGGACGCGTCTCCGAGCTCGATATCGGCTTCTCCTCCAATCCGGTGCTGCCAGAGGACGAGGTGCTGTCGCGGCTGCTGTTCAAGCGCTCGATGGGCGAACTGACGCCGATCCAGCTGGCCAAGCTCGCCGGCGCGGCAGCCGAGCTCGCGGGTGGCGGTGGTGGCTCGTTGGTCGACTCGCTACGGGCAAAAGCCGGGCTCGACGACCTCGACGTGGTCACCAACGAGGACGGCAGCCTCGCGGTGCAGGCGGGCGCCTACCTGCAGGACAACATCTATCTCGGCGTACAGGCCGGGGCGGATGGCAATTCGCGGGTGACGGTGAACCTCGATGTCACCAAGGACATCAAGGCGAAGGTCTCTACCGGCACGGACGGGGACTCGAGCTTCGGGGTGTTCTACGAGAGCGACTACTAGGCCAGCTCTGAGATCGTTCCCAAAGCATTCCCACCAAAGTCGAAGCAAACACTAACATGTCAGCGCTTGCGCAAACGTTTGCGAGCAAGTAGCTTCCCTGAGCCCGCGGATGAGGTCAAACAACCCGCGCCGGGCGCTCAGAGGAGGATAGATTCATGGATAGACGCAGTTTCCTGTTGTCTTCGGTGGCGCTGAGCGCGCTCGCCGTTGCTGCTCCTGCCGCGTTCGCGCAGGACAAGCTGACCATCCTGGGCTCGGTGCCCAGTCTCGGCTTCCCGTTCTTCGTGCATATGCTCAACCAGATCAAAGTTGAGGCGGAAGCACAGGGCGTCAACATCATCGAGAGCGACGGCCAGAACTCGGCACCCAAGCAGACGGCCGATATCGAGGCGGCGATCGTCCAGAAGGTCAACGCCATCGTCATCTCGCCGCTCGACGTCAACGCCCTGGCTCCGGCCATCGAACAGGCAGTGCAGGCCGGCGTGCCGGTGGTGACCATCGACCGCCGCGTCGATGGCGTCGAAGGCATCCTCGCCCATGTCGGCGCGGACAACGTCAAGGGCGGCGAAGCCGAAGCGCAGGCGATGGTAGCGGCGTTCCCGAACGGCGCGAAGATTTTCCACCTGCAGGGCCAGCCCGGCGCCGGCCCGGCGATCGATCGCAACAAGGGCGTGCACAACGTGCTCGATCCGGTGAAGGACAAGTACCAGATCATCTTCGAGCAGACCGCTAACTTTGCCCGCGCCGAAGCGCTGTCTGTTACCGAGGCGGGCCTTGCCGCCAACGGCAAGCCCGACGCCATCATCTGCGCCAATGACGACATGGCGCTCGGCGCCATCGAGGCCTGCGCGGCCCGCGGCTTCACCGACGTGAAGATCTACGGCTTCGACGCCCTGCCGGAAGCGCTGGTCGCGGTTCGCGACGGCACGCTGGCGGGCACCGTCGAGCAGTTCCCGGGCGAGCAGTCGCGCACCGCGGTACGCATCGCGGTCGCCTACGCCAAAGACAAGACCGAGCCGGCCGAGAAGCTGGTGCTGCTGACCCCGGTGGTCATCGGCAAGGACAATCTCGACAAGGCCGAGCGCATCGGCGAAGCCGGGTAAAGTTCCTCCCGCCAACTGGCGCGCCAGTGGTGCGATGTGCAAGCATCGCCGCTGCTGGTGCGCCAGTGGCATCAACTATCGGGAGGAGGGGACCGATGGCTGCAGTTGCCGCCGCAGAACAACTCGCGCCGCCGCTTCTTGAAGTGGTGGGCGTTTCCAAGCATTTTGCCGGCGTCATTGCCCTCAACGACGTCACGCTCGAGGTGCGGCGGGGAGAGATACTCGGGCTCCTGGGCGAGAACGGCGCGGGCAAGTCGACGCTCCTGAAGATCCTGTCCGGGGCGCAACCGCCGACCAGCGGGCGCATCGTGTTCGATGGTGCGGACTATCGGCCGCACAGCCCGGATGCGGCGAAGCGCGCCGGCATCGTCACCATCTACCAGGAACTGAGCCTGATCCCGACGCTGTCGGTGGCCGAGAACATCTTCATCGGCCGGGCGCCGCTGGGTGCCCTGGGCATCATCGACTGGCGGCGGATGCGGCGCGAGACGACCGGGATCATCGCCCGGGTGGGGCTAACCATCGATCCGGATACGCCGGTGTCGGCGCTGTCGGTGGCCGAGCAGCAGCTCGTGGAGATCGCCCGGGCGCTGTCGCTCGAGAGCCGGCTGATCATCATGGATGAGCCGACCTCGGCGCTGACCGAGACCGAGGTCAGCCAGCTGCTCCGGATCATGACGCAGCTGCGCACCGAGGGCGTCGCCATCATGTTCGTGACGCACCGGCTGGAGGAAGCCTCCGCCATCTGCGATCGCATGACGGTGCTGCGCGACGGTCGGCTGGCCGGGCACCTCAACCGCACGGACAAGCCGATCCCCATTCCCCAGATCATCGAGAAGATGGTCGGGCGGGCGGCGTCCGAGCTCTATGCCCGGCCGACACAGCGGAATGCCGCGGGCGCAGTACGGCTCAGCGTCAGGGGGCTGCGCACGGTGCGCGATCCCGAGGCGCCGCATGCCATCGTGCTCGACGGGGTCGATATCGATCTCAAGGCGGGCGAGATCCTGGGCGTGGCCGGGCTGGTCGGCTCGGGACGCACCGAGCTGGCGCGGGCGATCTTTGGGGCAGACAGAATTGCTGCAGGCACGATCACCCTCGACGGCCAGTCGATTGCGCCGGCCTCGCCGGCCGATGCCATTGAGCTCGGCATCGGGCTCGTGCCGGAGGACCGCAAGCACCAAGCGATCTTCGCCATGCTGGGCATCCTGCAGAACTTCTCGGTGGCGGCGCTCAAGGCGTATTCCAGCGGGCTCGGCATCATGGCCGAGGGCAAGGAGCGGGCGGCACTGGCCGAATACAAGAAGGCGCTGTCCATCCGCATGGCCTCGCCCGAGCAGACCATCGACGGGCTGTCGGGCGGCAACCAGCAGAAGGTGATCCTCGCCCGCTGGCTGGCACGCGACCCCAAGGTGCTGATCGTCGACGAGCCGACCCGCGGCGTCGATGTCGGCGCCAAGGCGGAAGTGCACCAGATCCTGGTGCAGCTGGCGGCCCGCGGCATCGCGGTGATGGTGATCTCGTCCGAGCTGCCCGAAGTGCTGGCGGTGAGCGACCGGATCGTCACCATGCGGCAAGGCCGGATCACCGGCGAGATGCCGGCCGTCGAGGCAACGGAAGAAAAACTGATGGCGCTGATGGCGCTCGACCAGCGGCAGGGGGAGACCACATGACCACGACAACCGAACCCGCCGAGAAGAAGGGTCCCAACACCTTCGGCATCCTGAAGCGCTTCGGGCCGCTGCTGTTCCTCCTGGCGCTCGTCGTGGTGTTCACGGCGCTGAAGCCGAGCTTCATCGACCCGATCAACGTGTTCAACATCCTGCGCCAGATTTCGATCACCGGGCTGATTGCGCTGGGGATGACCTTCGTCATCCTCACCGCAGGCATCGACCTCAGCGTCGGCTCGCTGCTCGCTTTCTGCGGCATGGTCGCCGCGGTGGTGGCGAAGGGCGGCACGGCCAACTCGATGTCGCTGTCGGCTGGCGGCGGGCAGGGGTTCGGCTGGTTCGCGGCACTACTGGCTGCGGTGATCGTCGGTTCGGTCGCGGGTGGTGTGCAGGGGCTGGCGATCACCCGGCTCAAGGTGCCGCCGTTCGTCGTGACGCTGGGCGGGCTGACGATCTTCCGCGGGCTGACGCTGACGCTCTCGAACGGTGGCCCGATCTCGGGATTCGACGCCTCGATGCGCTGGTTCGGTACGGGGCTGGTCGGGCCGGTGCCGGTGCCGGTGATCATTTTCGCGGTGGCGGCGCTGCTCTGCCACATCGTGCTGCGCTACACCCGCTATGGCCGGGCGGTCTATGCGGTGGGCGGCAATGCCGAGGCGGCGCGGCTCTCGGGCCTCCGCGTCGATCGTATCCTGATCTCGGTCTACATTATCGTGGGGTTCTTTGCCGGGCTTGCGGCGTTCGTCCTCTCGGCGCGCCTCAACTCGTCGGAAGCAGTGGCCGGTATCGGTTACGAACTGACTGTGATCTCGGCGGTGGTGATCGGCGGCACCTCCTTGTTCGGCGGCATCGGCAGCGTCGGCGGCACGGTGGTGGGTGCTGCGCTGATCGGCGTGTTGCAGAACGGGTTGCAGTTCAACAACGTCTCGTCCTACACGCAGTCCATCGTCATCGGCCTGATCCTGATCGTCGCCGTGGCCTTCGACCGCTGGCTCAAGTCGAGGTCGCGCAGCTAGGGAACAGGTCCTCCGGGAGCACCCATGGTCACCATCAAGGACGTTGCCAAACGCGCGAACGTCTCGTTCACGACCGTCTCCCATGTGATCAATAAGACCCGGCCGGTGAGCGAGGATGCTGCCCGCCGGGTCAACGCCGCGATCGCCGATCTCGGCTACTTCCCGTCCGACGTGGCGCGCGCCCTGCAATCGAGCCGAACGCGGACCATCGGGATGATCGTCACCACCACCTCGAACCCGTTCTTCGGCGAGGTGATCCGCGGGGTAGAGCGGGCCTGCTTCAAGCACGGCTACACACTGATGATCTGCAACACCGACGACGTTGCCACCAACCTCGTCGCCTACATGCGGACGCTGTTCACCAAGCGGGTCGACGCCATGGTGGTGATGACCACCAACGCGAGCCCGGAGTTCTTCCGCCGGCTGGGGCAGATCAAGCGCGTGCCGGTGGTGGCGATCGATGCGCCGGCCGACACGGTGGCCTCGGTGTTTTCCGACGACTCCGTCGAGGGCGGGCGGCTGGTGGGCGAGTACCTAGCGCAGGCCGGGTTCAAGCGGATCGTCTGCGTCTCCGGGCCGGAGAGCCACCCGCGTATGGCTGATCGTATCGCCGGGCTGACGGCAGGGCTGGCCGCACATGGCATCGCGCTTGCCGATAGCGCACTGGTGCGCACCGACCTCACCATGGATGGCGGGCTGGCTGCGGCGCGTCAGATCCTCTCGCGGCCGGGGCCGCGGCCCGACGCGATCTTTGCGCTGAGCGACATCATGGCGATCGGGCTGCTGCATGGGTTGCACGATGCCGGCGTCGATATCCCCGGCGAGGTGTCGGTGGTGGGCTATGACGACATCGAGTCGGCGGCGCATTTCTTCCCGCCGCTGACCACGGTGCGGCAGCCGATTGCCGATCTGGGGGCGCAGGCTGCGGAGGCGGCGATCAACCACCTCGATCGTGGCGTGCCGTTGCCGCGCAGCACGCAGCTGAAGCCCGAGTTGATCTTCCGGCAATCGGCCCGGCGACTGGACTGACGGGACTTGCCGCCGCACCGGCGGCAACCTAGCTTTCGGCCATGGCCGAGACCAAGCTTAGCAAGTACCGCGGGAAACGCGACTTCTCCAAAACCACGGAGCCCGCCGGTGGCGTTGCCGCGTCCGGCAGCATGCGGTTCGTGGTGCACAAGCACTCGGCAACCGCCGACCACTATGACCTGCGGCTCGAGCATGGCGGCGTGCTGCTGAGCTGGGCGGTGCCTCGCGGGCCGTCGCTGAACCCTGCCGACAAGCGGCTGGCGGTGCATACCGAAGATCATCCGATCGAGTACATCGACTTCGAGGGTGTGATCCCCGAAGGCGAGTATGGCGGTGGGCCGATGATCGTCTGGGATACCGGCGACTGGGCGCCGATGGAGGATGTCGATGCCGGCCTCAGGAAGGGCGGCTTCAAGTTCCGGTTGTGGGGCGAAAAGCTCAAGGGCGGCTGGATGCTGACCAAGCTGAAGGGCCGCCCCGGCGACAACGACAAGGACAACTGGCTGCTGTTCAAGGAGCACGATCCGGCGGTCGACACCGAGACCGACATCCTCGCGGAACGGCCGGAAAGCGTGAAGTCGGGGCTGACCACCGAGCAACTGCTCGAAGCTGCGAAGCCGAAGCCGGTGAAGCTGCTGAAGGCCTCCGCCGTCGACGGCGCGGTGAAGGCGCCGCCGCCGGGGCAGGTGGAGCCGCAGCTTGCGGCGTCGGCGACCGAGCCGCCGCAGGAGACACGCGCGGCGCAGTGGGTGCACGAGATCAAGTTCGACGGCTATCGCACCATCGCGCATGTCATCGACGGCAAGGTGCAGCTGATCACCCGCAGCGGTATCGACTGGACCAAGCGCTACGGCGACCTGCCCAAGGAATTCGCCAAGCTGCCGGTGAAACAGGCGATCCTCGATGGCGAGATCGTGGTGCTCGACGACAAGGGCATTTCCCGCTTCTCGGCGCTGCAGGATGCGCTTTCGGAGGGGGCGGGCAGCAAGCTGCATTTCTATGCGTTCGACCTGCTGTACCTCGATGGCTACGACCTGCGCGCCGCCGGGTTGACCGACCGGAAGCAGTTGCTGTCGCAACTGCTCGGCGGGCATGTTTCCGGACGTTCGGCGATTCAGCTCAGCGATCATGTCGAAGGCAATGGCGACGCGCTCTACGAGCAGGCGTCCGCGATGGGGCTCGAGGGCATCGTCTCGAAGCGGACGAATGCCACGTACCAGTCGGGGCGGACGTCGACCTGGGTGAAGGTGAAGGCGAAGCCGGTCGGGGACTTCGTCATAGCAGGTTATACCGTGTCCGCGGCGGCCGAGGGCCTGGCCTCGCTGGCGCTGGCCGAGTGGGTGGATGGGGAGCTCGAATATCGCGGCAAATGCGGCACCGGGTTCGACGCAGCGATGCTTACACAACTGCTGCACCGGCTGGAGCCGCTGCAGGACCCGACGCTGAAGCTCGAAGGGGCGCCCAAGGACATCATCTGGGTGCAGCCGGTACTGCGCTGCAAAGTCCACTACGCCAACATCACGTCGGACAAGCTGCTCAGGCACTCGGTGTTCAAGGGGCTGCTCGAGGCGGAACTGACAGTTTCGGAGGCGCCGCGGCAGCGGCTGATCACCGATGCCGACCTCGCCTCGATCTCGATCACCAACCCGACGCGGCGGCTGTTCGGCAAGAGCGGGCCGACCAAGCTCGATATCGCGGTCTACTACGCGGCGGTGGGCGATTTCATGCTGCCGCACCTGTTCAACCGGCCGGTGTCGCTGTTTCGCTGCCCGACCGGGCTTCCCAAGGACTGCTTCTTCCAGCGCCACGCCTTCAAGGGCATGCCGGCCTCGATCAACGTGTTCGAGACGCAGAACTCGGACGAGGAGGACAAGACCTATCTCACCATCGAGGATGCCAAGGGATATCTGGCGCTGGCGCAGTTCGGGGTGGTGGAATTTCATGCCTGGGGCAGCCACCTGACGCATCTCGACAGGCCCGACCGCGTAACCTTCGACCTCGATCCCGGCGAGGGCATCGAGTTCCGCGAGGTGGTCGAAGCGGCGGTGCACATCCGGGGCGAGCTGGAGGCATTGGGGCTGGTGCCGTTCGTCAAGACTTCGGGCGGCAAGGGGCTGCACGTGGTGGTGCCGATCGAGCCCAAGCAGACCTGGAAGCAGGTGCACGCGGTGACCGGCGAGATGGCCGCGACCCTCGCAAAGACCGCGCCGGACACCTTCGTCACGACAATCGGCGCGCAGAACCGCAAGCGCCGGATCCTTATCGACATCCATCGCAATGCGCGCAGTGCGACGGCGGTGTCGGCGTATTCGCTGCGGGCGCGCACCAACATGCCGGCCTCTACTCCGCTCGACTGGCGGGACCTCGAAAGCATCGACGCTCCGGTCGATCTGAACTATTCTACGCTTCCAGGATTGTTAACTACGTCCGGCGATCCGTGGGCCGAGATTAACGAGTTCGCCCGTGATCTGCCCGCATTGTCGAAGGCTGGACGTAGTACGCGCGCGTAGGAGGCGACGGTGGCACCCAGGGCAAGCTGGAAGGGCTATATCAAGCTGAGTTTGGTCAGCTGTCCGGTGAAGATGTATCCGGCGACCAGCGCGTCGGAACGCATCACCTTCAACCAACTGCACAAGGACACCCACAACCGGATCAACATGAAGCCGGTGGACCCTGAACTGGGGCTGGTGGAGCGCAGCGACCTCGTCAAAGGCTACGAGTACGAGGACAAGCAGTACATCATCATCGACGAGAGCGATCTCGATGCGGTGCGGATCGAATCCAACCACACGATGAACATTGAGGCCTTCGTCGACGAGGACGAGGTCGACGTCATCTACCAGGACGCGCCGTATTACCTCGCGCCCGACGGGGCGATGGCGGAGGAGACATTCGCGGTGCTGCGCGAAGCGATGCGCCAATCGGGCAAGCTCGCCATCGCGCGGCTGGTGCTGACCAACCGCGAGCGGGTGATCACCATCGGGGCGCGCGAGAACGGCATGTTCGTAACGGTGCTGCGCAACCCGAGCGAGGTGCGCGGCACGGCCGAGTACTTCGGCAACATCCCCGAGGTGAAGCCGGACCAGGAGATGCTCGATCTCGCCGAGAAGCTGATCGAGCAGAAGGTCAAGGAATTCAATCCGAAAGACTACGAGGATCGCTACGAAGTCGCGCTGATGCAGATGATCCGCGAGAAGCTCAAGGGTCACAAGCCGATCATCGCGGCAGCGCCGGAGCGCGGCAATGTCATCAACCTGATGGACGCGCTGAAGGCGAGCCTGGGTCAGGCAAAGCCGGCCGCGCCGAGCAAGGCCAAAGCCGAACCGGCGGAGAAGCCCGCGGCCAAGAAGCCGACGCTGAAGGAAGCGGTAGCGGCCTCGAAGGCAGCAAGCGCGAAGCCAGCGGCGGCGAAGAAGAAGGCCTGATCCGGTGCGCTTGGCGCCCCTCACCCCGGCCCTCTCCCCAGAGGGGCGAGGGGACGCTTGGGGCACGAGCGGTGCAAAGTGCGTCCCCTCGCCCCTATGGGGAGAGGCTGGCGGATGAGGCCGAAGGCCTCACCGCGAGGTGAGGGGTAGCCAAGCACGCGGGGCTGGCGGATCACCCCCGTGTGAATGTAGAATCGCGTGATGCGGAAACCGGACAGCACCATCGGTATCGTGGGAGCGCTTAGTGCGTTTCCGCGACGGCTGGCGGCGCGGGCTCTGGCGACCAAGGGCCGCCGGTTGCGGCGTGGCAATACGCGCCACACCAGTACGCTGGTGCTGGGGCGCACGCTGCTCGACAAGCTCTCCGACGTCGAGATCGAAGCCAAGGTCGCGACGTTGCGCGAGGCCGACGCGTCGCTGATCAGCGAGAACGGGTTTTTGCGCCTGCTCGGGCTTACGAGTTCGCCGGAGCAATCCACCCTCAGCCGGCAGTCGCTGCTCGACCAATCCAAGATCGATGCGCAGGCGTTCGACCTGCTGGTGCTGTTCGACGCGTTCGAGCATCACGCCGAACCCTTCTCGTTCCGTGACCTGATCCTGTCGCGGAAGTATGCCGGGCTGCTGGCGGGCGGCGCCACCTGGGGCGCGATTGCGCGGTCCGTGCACCGGTCGGGGCCGGTGGCGTCGCTGACGGCGATGTCGCTCCACCCGGGCGGGCCGAAGCGGATCCATGCGCTCTTGGGCGAAGACCGCGCCGAGCTCGATGGGCAGCGGCTGTTGCCGCTGGTGCCGATCGAGGACGAGTCCGAGCAGTATTTCGAACTCGCCGAGGCGGCGGAAGCAGCCGGGCTCTTCGCCGAGGCGGCGGTGCTCTATGGGCACTGCCTGTCGATCGATCCCAACGACTCGGTCGCGGCATACAATCGTGGCAATTGCCTCAAGGCAGCGAACGACAATTCCGAAGCGGCGGCCTCGTACATGCAGGCGATCCGGCGCGATCCGGATTTCGTCGAGGCGTGGTTCAACTATGCCGGGCTGCTGCGCGAGGAGGGCAAGATCGCCATCGCGCGCCAGCACCTGGCGACGGCGATCGAGATCGACCCCGATTATGCCGACGCGATCTACAACCTTGCGACGCTCGAGTATGATGCCGGGAACCTCGGCGAGGCGCGGCGCTGGTGGGTGCGCTATCTCGAACTCGACCAGGACTCGGACTGGGCGAAGACCGCGTCGCGCGGCATCGCTTACGCGGACCTTCACACACGGAAATCGGCTGGCTGATGACGACCAGTTTTCTCTTCGACGGCCCGGAAGATGCGCGGGTCACGATCCTGTTGGCGCACGGCGCCGGCGCACCGATGGACTCGGCCTCGATGAACGCCACCACCAAGGCCCTCGCCGCGGCCGGGTTCCGGGTGGCGCGGTTCGAGTTCGGCTACATGGCCGGGCGGCGGACCGAGGCGGGCAAGAAGCCGCCGCCGAAGGCCGAGACGGTGATGCCGGAATATGTGGCGGCGATCGATGACCTCGGCCCGACCACCGGGCCGCTACTGATCGGCGGCAAGTCGATGGGCGGGCGGGTGGCCAGCATGATCGCCGATGCCGAGTTCGCAGCCGGCCGGATCGCGGGGCTCGTCTGCCTTGGCTACCCGTTCCATCCTCCGGGGCGGCCGACGCAGCTTCGCACCAAGCACCTGATCGGGCTGAAGGCGCCGGCGCTGATCTGCCAGGGGACGCGCGACGAGTTCGGCGTGCCGGACGAGGTCGCGACGTACGGGTTGTCGCCGCAGATCGAGGTGAAGTGGCTCGAGGACGGCGACCACGACCTGAAGCCGCGGAAGGCGATCTCGGGGTTCTCGACCGCCGATCACCTGAAGACGGTGGCCGACAGCATCGGGGAATTCGTCGCCCGCATCGCGCCGTGAAAATCGCGACGTTCAACATCAACAACGTCAACCGGCGGCTGGACAACCTGCTGGCCTGGCTGGACGAAGCCGAGCCGGACGTCGTCTGCCTGCAGGAGCTGAAGGCGCGGGATATCCAGTTCCCGGCGACCGCGTTGGCCAATGCCGGTTACGGAGCAGTGTGGCGGGGTGAGGCGAGCTGGAACGGTGTCGCCATACTCGCCAAAGGTGTCGAGCCGGTGCTGACGGCCGACGAGCTGCCGGGCGACCCCGATGACAAGCAGGCGCGCTACATCGAGGCGGCGGTAAACGGGGTGGTGATCGCCTGCCTATACGCGCCGAACGGCAATCCGCAGCCGGGGCCGAAGTTCGACTACAAGCTCAGCTGGGGCGAGCGGTTGATCGAACACGCGGCGGAGCTGTTCGACAGCGGGCTGCCGGTGGTCATCGCTGGCGATTTCAACATCGTGCCCGAGCCGCGCGATATCTACGTCACGACGTCGTACCGGGACAACGCGCTGGTGCAGCCCGGGCCGCGCGAGCAGTTCGCCCGGCTGCTCGAGCAGGGGTGGACCGACGCGCTGCGCAAGCGCTTTCCGAACGAGACGCTCTACACGTTCTGGGACTACATGCGGAATCGCTGGGAGCGGGATGCCGGGCTGCGGCTCGACCACATGCTGCTGAGCAAGCAACTGGTGCGAAAGCTCAGCGGCGCCGGGATCGATCGCGAGGTGCGCGGCGAGGACGGAGCCAGCGACCACGCGCCGGTCTGGATCGAGCTGAAGGTCTAGTTTCGCCAGACGTTTAAGTTGACTGCAATGATCAGAATTAGTAGCCCAGTCCCATTGTTTTGATCGATGGGTTTGACGATGGCGCCGCTGAAGCTGATCAAGGGCACGGTTGTTGGCCGGCGGATGGTGACGCCGGGCATGGTGCGGGTGACGCTGGGTGGGGCGGATATCGAGGCGCTGAAGACCACCGGCGTCGGCGACGAATATGTGCGGCTGTTCTTCCCCGATCTTGCGACCGGTGAGCTGGTGCTGCCGGAGGTCGATGCGCAGGGGTTCTGGAAATATCCCCCGGGTAAGAAGCCGGCGCATTGCGAATGCTACACCATCCGCTATTTCCGCGACGGCGAGATCGACCTCGATTTCGTGGTGCATGAGCACGGCCGGGCCAGCGAGTGGGCGCAGGCGGCAAAGCCCGGTGACGAGATCGTGCTGCGCGAGCCGTACCCGATTTATGAGGCGCCCGCCGATGCCGACTGGCAGCTGTTCGTCTGCGATGCGACCGGCCTGCCGGCGTTGGGGCGGTTGCTCGAGGGGCTCGGCGAGAACGTCGAGGCACGCGCTGTCGTTGAGGTTCCGGATGCCAGCCACGAGCAGTTATTCGAGACCAAGGCCAAGCTCAAGATTGTGTGGCTGCATGGGGCGGGCAACGGCATTGCCGCAAGCCAGCTGCCCGACACCGTGAAGTCGATGACATTTCCGGCCGATCGTTCAGTCTATGTGTGGACGGCTTCGGAGGCAAAGGTGGTGCGGCAGATCCGTAAGTACCTGCGCCACGAGCTGAAGTGGCCGGCGACGCGCTACTCGATCACCGGCTACTGGACCGACAAGCTGGCCGAGTTCGAGCGCAACTGGGACGCGCTCGATCCGGCAGTGAAGAAGCAGATCGACGACCTGTGGCGCTCCGGGCGCGACGCGCAGGATGTGCGCGACGATGTCGAGGCGGTGATGGAGAAGTTCGGGCTTTAGGGCTCGGAAAGCGCGGCGCCGTCGAGGAAGGGCGGCGTGGGGCGGATGCCGGGCAGCGCCATGGCCTCGCCCGCCGCCTGCAGTGCGTCGATCAGCGTGGCGTAAGGTTCCTGCCGGCGGTACTGCGTGGCGACGAGCGCGACGATACGGCGGGCATCGGTACTGATGCGGTAGAGCCGGACGCCATCGAGCGAGGTGCTGCCGGAGACGGTGGAGAGCGCCGGGGCGAGGCAGATGCCGGAGCCGGCGCGGACGAGGCCGATGGCCACCTCGAAGCTGCGGCACTGGGCGACGACGCGATGCTCGGGCAGCATCTGATCGTACCAGTCGGCGACGCGCTTGGCATGGTGCGTGCCAAAAATGAACTGGATGGAGCGGTGGAGGATGGCCCAGTCGGCGGGCGAGAGTTCGCGCGGGTCGGCAATGTCGTCGAGGTTCAGCCGCTCCGGGATGACGAGGACGTAAGGGTCCTCGATGATGGGGATCTGCTGGAAGCCGACGCTCGCCTCCGCCACCGAGTTGGCGGCAAGCAGGCCGACATTGACCCGGCGGCCATAGAGCATTTCGAGGATATCGGCCGGCGCGCTTTCCTGGATGTCGAAGTCGATATCGGGGAACTTCGCCTGGGTCTGGGTGAGCGCGGCCGGCAACACCACACGTAGCACGGAGTTGATGCCGGCGAGGCGGACAGTGACGCGGTGGCCGCCGCTGAACTGGCCGAGGCCATCCTCGAGGTCCTGCATGTTGCGGAGGATCTGTTCGGCCTTGGGCAGCAGGTAGGTGCCGGCCTCGGTGAGGGTCATCTCGTTGGAGTGGCGGCGGAACAGGCGGGTGCCGACCGTTCTCTCGAGCTTCGACAGCTGCTGCGACAGCGAGGGCTGGGCGAGGCCGAGTTGCTTGGCGGCACGGGTGAGCGTTTCGGAATGAGCGACGGCCCAGAAGATGCGGAGCTGGTGGAGCGTGATCTCGGGGCGGCGGGCGCGCAACGAGGAGCGGGGACGCGACGTCTCGAGCAACGCCGCCAGGTCGGCCGCAGTTGCGGGACGTGTCCGATCGTCATCGTCATCGGTCATGGCACCATTCCTATCGCAGGACAGGCCTTAGCGCGAGACGGCAGTCTATTTTCCAATGGAGAGGATTGGAGCGCGGGTCTGGGGCACCCGCGCTCCGGTCAGGCTACAGGGTGCCCTTGGCCTTCAGTTCGCGCACGGCGTCCTTCATCGCTGCGAGCGTGTCGTTGACGACGCCGGCATCGTGCTCGCTGGAGAGGAACCAGGCGCCGCGTTCGAGGGCGCGCACGCCGCGATACATCAGGGCGGTGGTCAGCGCGATGTAGGCCGGGCGGTTCATCTTGGCGAGGTCGCGGTAGTCGCGGGCCGGCTTGTCGAGGCCGAGCGCGACGTGGAAGACCTGCGGGAAGCCGACGACCGAGGCGGTGACGCCAGCGGAGGCGAAGATTTCCTTGAAACCGTCCTGCAGCGCGGTGCCGGAGACGCCGATCTTCTTGTAGAGCGCCGGGGTCAGCGACTTCAGCGTGGCGGCGGTCGCCGCCATGGCGATCGGCTGGGCATTGTAGGTGCCGCCGTGGACGACGCCGCCCGAGGTGAACATGTCCATCAGGTCGGCGCGGCCGGCGATGGCCGCCACCGGGAAGCCGTTGGCGATGGCCTTGCCGAAGGTCGAGAGGTCAGGCGTGACGCCGAACAGTTCCTGCGCGCCGCCGGGGGCGAGGCGGAAGCCGGTGATGACTTCGTCGAAGATCAGGATGGTGCCGGTCTTGGTGCAGGCCTCGCGCACGCCTTCGAGATAGCCGGCGAGCGGGTGCACCGCACCCTGGTTGCACATCGCGGCTTCCATGATGACGGCGGCGATATCGCCCTCGGCCAGCCGCGCCTTGAGCAGTTCGAGGTTGTTCCAGGGCAGCACGACGAGGGTGTCGGCGGTGTCCTTGAGCTGGCCCTTCGAGCCGATCACCGGGACCGGCGCATCGGCGGGGCCGGCGGCGTCGACGGCCGGGGCGGTCGACCAAAGCACGTTGTCGAACCAGCCGTGATAGTGGCCTTCGAACTTCAGGATCTTGGTACGGCCGGTGGCGGCGCGGGCGAGGCGCATGGCGGCCTGGTCGACCTCGGAGCCCGAGGAGCCGAAGCGCATGCGCTCAGCCGACGGCACCAGCTCGCAGACGAGGCGGGCGGCCTCGGCTTCGATGGCGGTCTGGCCGGCGAACAGGATGCCGTTGTCGATCTGCGACTTCACCGCATCGACCAGCGCCTGTGGCTTGTGGCCGAGGATCATCGGGCCCATGCCGAGGTAGTAGTCGATCAGCTTGTTGCCATCGATGTCGTAGAGGTAGGCGCCTTCGCCGCGCTCGAACACCAGCGGGGTGGGCGAGATGTTGAGGCGGAAATTGCTGTTCACGCCGCCGGAGATCCACTGCGAATTGGTGCGGATCGCCTCGATGGATTTGTCGAAGCTGAGCGGACGCGACGCAGCGGCAGCCGCTGGCGCGGCGGGTGATGTAACGGTCAAGGCGGGACTCCTCAATTCTTGCAGTCCAAGTGGCCCGACGGCCCGAAAGTTGTAAATGGCCGCCCGTTTCGCGAGGCGAAAAAATGGGCGGAAACCTGGGATCGTGAACGGTCTATTCTTGCGGTTTCTTGGCGACCGCAATGCAGTCGATCTCGTAGCGCAGTGCAGCCCCAAGGCAATTGGTGATGGTGGTGCGGGCTGGGAACGGCGCCTGGAAGTACTCGGGGTAGATGCGATTGTAGAGCGCGAGATCGGCGTCGTCGCGCACGTAGTTGCGGGTCTGGACGACGTGAGCGAGGTCGCTGCCGGCGTCTTCGAGCACCTTGCGGAGGTTCTCGATCGAGCGGCGCATCTCGCCCTCGAAACTGTCCGAGACGATCTTGCCGGTGGCATCGACCGAGGCCTGGCCGGAGACGAAGATCAGCTCGCCAACCTTGGTGGCGGGGCTGAATGGCAGGTGCGAGCGCGGGGTATCCGGTGCGCTGGGGTATTCGATCATCGATGATCTCCGGGCAGGTTTAGCTGATCGGGAAGACAGGCTTCCGGAGGCGCTGGTAAGGGAGGGTTTTGAGGGCGCTGGTGCAGGGACCGGGGGTGGTCACCGTGTAGCTGCCCTTGGCGATCTTGTCGTAGGCGCGGCGGTGGGCGACGGCGGCCTTCACCCCGATCACCGACAGCGCCTCCGGGATGATGCCCTGCGAGCGAAGCTGGCCGAGATCGAAGGGCGGGGTCTTGCGGCTCGACAAGAGGATCTTGATGCCGTTGGCCTCGACCACGGCCGAAGGGCCCATCTCGTAGTGGATGCCCTGCATGGCGGCGAGGTGGCTGTTGCGGTCCTCGAGCGTGAAGGCGCCGTCGGAGCGACTGACGAAGCTGACTTCGAGCTCCAGCGGGCCGGGATCGAGCCGGCTGCCCTTGCCGCCGATCGACAGGGTGCGCTTGTCGCCGGGCTTGGCGCCATCGAGGGCGCGGACCGCGGCCGGGTCAGCTATCGCAACGGCAGCGTTGGTGATGCCATGGCGGAGGAAACCGCGCAGCACCGGGGTGCAGTCGCCGGGGGCGCCGCCGCCGATATTGTCGGAGGGCTCGACGATGACATAGGGGCCGCCGGGCAGCGCCTTCACCTCGGTGAGTGCGGCGTCGAGGTCCCATTCGGTCGGGATCCCGAGGTCACGCAACTCGATGGCGAGGTTCTCCAGCCGGTCGAGGGCGGCGCTGGCATCGGCATCGCTGCCGGTGGTGGTGACCGAGAAGGCGACGCCAGCATCGGGGATGTCGGAGAACGAGTAGCCGGCAACGACGTTGACGGTCCAGATCTCGGGGTTCTCGGTTTCGATCTGCCGGGCCAGGGCTTCGAGATCGCGCATCGGGCGGTCGGCGGTGCCGACGCCGGTGGGGGCCCAGATGATCGGAGCGTTGCGGGCGATCATGTGCGGCAGGACGCCCTCGCGGAGCGAACGAGCGAGCAGGTGCGCCGAGCGCACGGCGGATTCGTTGGCGTCGGTGTGCGGGTTCTCGCGGTAGGCGACGAGGCCGTTGGCGTTCTCCGCCATCGCCTTGGTGAAGGTGGCGTGGAGGTCGAACACGCCGAACAGCGGCAGCGTCTCGGCGCCCGGCACCTGGCGGATGCGCGCCAGCAGGTCGCCCTCGGGGTCGACGCTCTCGGTGGTGACCATGGCGCCGTGCAAGGCCAGCCAGATGCCGTCGAGACCGCCGTTGCTCAGCGCTGCCTCAAGGCCGGCGCGCAGTTCGCTCCAGAACAGTTCGAACACGGCGTGGTCGGCGGTGCCGGAGGGGAGTGCCGAAAAGTCGGCGACCGGTACGACCTCCCAACCTTCGGCTTCGGCGACCTCGAGGAAACCGTCGATGGTCGAGCCGTCGCCGCGCCGGGCCGTCACCGCGTCACCGCGGTTGATGGTGAACTCGGCTAGGCCGGTGATCTCGTCGACGAAGGTGTGGGTCTCGTGGAACAGGCCGGCGAGGAGGATGCGAGGCTTGGTCATCGGCTGGAGCTCGGATGCGGCGCGTGGCGGGTCATTTCGGCGGTGATCTCGGCGAGGCTGGCGACCAAGAGCTTCCCCAGCCGCTCGATGTTTTCGGGCTCGAAGCGGGCCGAGGGGCCGGCAATGCTGACCGCGGCGATGGCATCGCCGCCGGGGCCGAAGATCGGGGCGGCGACACAGGCGCTGCCCATCTCGTTCTCCTCGAACTCGGTGGCCCAGCCGAGGGTGCGGCAACGTTCGAGGACGATCTCGAGTGCCTCGGGGTCGGTGATGGTTCGCGAGGTGGCGGCGGGCAGGTTGCCGACCGAGTAGATGATCTTCCGGAAATTCAGCGGCTGGTGCGCCAGCAGCGCTCGCCCGCAGGCGGTCGAGTGATAGGCGGCGCGGGTGCCCGAATAGGACGAGACCCGCAGCGACTGGCTGCCTTCGAGGCTTTCGACGATCACCGCGTCGGTGGGGCCGGGGAGCGCCAGGTTCACCGTCTCGCGCGTCGTGGCGCAGAGGCGGATCAAATGCGGGCGGGCGATGGCGGCGATGTCGAGCCGGCGCTCGACCGCCTTGCCGTAGACGAGGTGCTGCAGGCTCAGCCGGTAGGCGCCGGCCTTGGCGTCGCGCTCGGTGAGGCCGACATCGACAAGGGCGCTGACCAGGTTGAACGCCGTGGTCTTGGCGAGGCCGGTACGCGCGGCCAGGTCGCGCAGCGATACCCAGTCACCGCCGGCCATGGCGTCGAGCAGCGCTTTGGCGCGCGCCACGGACTGGATGCGGGCCTCGGCCGTCGGGGTGCTGGTCTGCGCGTCGTCAGGGGCGCTGGTTCTGGGCATATCGGGCGATCTTTCGCGGCAAATTCCACATGGTAGAACAATGTGCCGGATGGTTGCTTTCGGCGCAATAAGACACGAGAGTCGGTGTGGCGCAAGCTTGTCGTCGCAGTTTTGACCGGATGCGACCTCGGTAGAGTTGACAGTCCGGCCGTCACTATCGTTACATCCAGCCCGGCGATCGCGCGATCGTTCCATAATATAGGATGGGGGTCGGGGAGGCGATGAGTTGCGGGTCTTTGTAGCGTCGCTGGCCACCGAAACGAATACGTTCTCGCCGCTGTTCGTCGATCGCAGCGCCTTCGAGGAGGCGTTCTACTGCCCGCCCGGCACGCATCCAGAGACGCCGACGCTGTGCTCCGCGCCGATGGTGGCGGCCCGGCGGCGCGCCCAAACCGACGGGTTCACGTTGATCGAGGGTACGGCGACGTGGGGCGAGCCGGCCGGGCTGGTGTCGCAGGGCGCCTACGAGAGTCTGCGCGACGAAATCCTCGACCAGCTCAAGGCCGCCATGCCGGTCGACATCGTGCTCTATGGGCTGCACGGTGCGATGGTGGCGCGCGGCTACGACGACTGCGAGGGTGACCTGCTGGCGCGGACCCGCGGGATCGTCGGGCCGGATGTGGTGATCGGGGCCGAACTCGACATGCACCATCACCTAACGCAGCAGCGGGTCGACAAGGCCGACGTGCTGGTGGCGTTCAAGGAGTTCCCGCACACTGATTTTCTGGCGCGAGCAGAGGATCTGGTGGAGCTCTGCCTGCGCACGGCGCGCGGCGAGATCCACCCGATCACCGAAGTATTCGACATGCGCTCGCTGAGCGCGGCGTTCATGACCAGCCGCGAGCCGGGGCGCAGCTTCGTCGATCGATTGATGGCGATGGAAGGCAAGGACGGCATCCTCTCGATCTCGGTGACGCACGGCTTCACCCCAGCCGATGTCGCCGATGTCGGCTGCAAGGTGTTCGTCGTTGCCGACGGCGAGGGTAACCGGGCCAAGGCGAAGGCGCTGGCGGAGCAACTGGGGCGCGAGATCCTCGGTTGGCCGCGGGGCGCAGCGGGGCCCTATCACTACAAGCCGGAAGAGGCGATCCAGCAGGCGCTGGCGGAGCCCGGGCAGCCGATCGTCTTCGCCGATCGCTGGGACAATCCGGGCGGTGGTGTGGCCGGTGATTCCTCGGTGATGATCGATGCACTCCTGGCGCATCCGGAGATCCCCTCGGCGATTGGCGCGCTGTGGGATCCGATCGCGGTGCAGTTCTGCCGGGCGGCCGGTGTCGGCGCGGCGATCCGGTTGCGGTTCTGCGGCAAGGTGTCGGAGACCTCGGGTCATCCGGTCGATGCGGACGTGGTGGTCAAGGGCGTGTCGGACAACCTGGTGATCCCGTTCGAGCAGAGCTGGGTGTCGCTCGGGCCGGCTGCGGCGATCAGCATCGGCAAGGTCGATATCGTCCTCGCCACGGGGCGGTCGCAGACCTTCAGCCCGCCGGCGTTCACCGATCTCGGCATCGACCTCGCGACCAAAAAGATCGTGGTGGTGAAGTCGTCGAACCATTTCTACGCGGCGTTTTCGAAGGTCGCGGCAAACATCCACTACCTCGATACCGGCGGGCCGTTCCCCAGCGATCCCGCGAAGATCGCCTACACCAAGCTCCGCCGCCCCATCTATCCGCTGGACCCCAACCCATGGCTCTGATCCCCCGTCTCGACCTCCAATCGCTCGACAGCCAGCCGCTCGACCCGCTGACCAAGGGGCTGCCGTTCGGTGCGCCGCAGCTGACGGTGGGCGAGGTCGGCCGGCAGGGCTGGAACGTGCTGAACGGCGACATGCCGCTGCCGCTGGCGGTGATCCGGCAGGAGGTGGTGCGCGCCAACAGCCAGTGGATGAGCGCCTTCACCGGGGCGAACGACCTGGTGATCGCGCCGCACGGCAAGACCACGATGTCGCCGGCGCTGTTCGACCTGCAGGTGGCCGATGGTGCCTGGGCGATCACCGTCGCCACGGTGCAGCAGCTCAATGTCTGCGTGCGGTTCGGGGTGAAGCGGGTGCTGATCGCCAACCAGCCGGTGGGCGCGCAGGCGATCGACGCCTGTTTCCGGGCGCTGCAGGGCGACGGGTTCGAACTCTATTGTCTCGCCGACGGACTGCCGGGGCTGAAGCTGCTGGCGGAGGGCGCCAAGCGCAACCCGCCGCCGAAGGGCAATCCGCTGCGCGTGCTGGTCGAGATCGGCTTTCTCGGCGGACGCACCGGGGCGCGCACCCGCGAGCAGGCGATGGAGGTGGCGCGCGTCGTCGCATCGACGCCGGGGCTGGTGCTGGGCGGGTTCGAGTGCTTCGAAGGCCTGCTGCCGACGCCGGAGGCGGCCGATGGGCTGATCGACGATGTGGCCGCGCTGGCGGTGAGCGCGCTGGCCGAGGGGCTGTTCCGCGATGGGCAGCCGGTGGTGGTGAGCGCCGGCGGGTCGGCGTTCTTCGACCGGGTCGGCACGCGCTTCAACCAGGTGGCGTTCGCGCGGCCGGTGGTGAAGGTGCTGCGCTCGGGCTGCTACCTGACGCATGACTCGATCTCGTATGCCGCGGCGTTCGAGCGGATTATCAGCGACACCTCACTGAAGCTGCCAGAGGGCCGGCTCGAGGCGGCGCTGGAGGTCTGGGCCTACGTGCAGTCGCGGCCCGAGGACGGGCGCACCGTGCTGACCATGGGCAAGCGCGACGTCAGTTTCGATGCCGGCATGCCGGTGCCGCTGCGCTGGTTCCGGCCGGGCCGGATGACGACGCCCGAGCCCATGCCGGCGGGCCACACGGTGGTGGCGCTGAACGACCAGCACTGCCACATGACCACCCCCGCCGGCAGTCCGCTCGAGGCCGGCGACATGGTGGCGTTCGGCATTGGGCACCCGTGCACGACCTTCGACAAGTGGCAGATGCTGGTGCTGGTCGACGAGGATTATGGCGTCACCGGCGCGCTAAAGACCTTCTTCTGACCCGATCAACTGAGGACAAAACGATGAGCAAGTCTGGTGGCGACTATATCGTTCTTCCCGTGATGAAGGCCCTGCAGGTGCTGGATTACGTGGCCCGGCAGGGACACGACGTCACGCTGACCGAGACGGTGCAGGAACTGAAGCTGCCCAAGACCACGGTGTTCCGCTACTTGCAGACGCTGTCGGCAGCGCAGTTCCTGGAGCACGACCTGAGGCGCGACCGCTATGGCGTGGGCAGCAAGTTCCGTTCTCTGGCGCGGGTCGATCAGGAGCTGCAGGGGTTGCGCGATATCGCTCAGCCAGAAATGCGGACGCTGATGGAGACCTTCCACGAGACGGTGAACCTCGCGGTGCTCTCGGAAAACGAGGTGGTCTATATCGACATGCTGGAGCCCGGCCGGCCGCTGCGTGCCAATGCGCGGATTGGGCACCGCCACCCCGCGCACTCGACCTCGCTGGGGAAGGCCATGATGGCCTTCCTGCCCGACGCCGACGCGCTAGCGCTGAGCAGCGACCTGCCGCAGCGCACCATCAATACGCTGACCGACGCGGACAAGCTGCGCCGGCAGGTCGATGACGTGCGGCGCCGCGGCTACGCCATCGAAGTGGGCGAGAACGAGGACGGGCTGATGTGCATCGGTGTGCCGATCCTCGACCGGACCGGCTACCCGGTGGCGGCGATGAGCCTCTCCGCGCCGGAGCGGCGGATGAAGCCGGAGCTCACCATGGTGGCAGCGGATGCGCTGAAGGGCGCGGCCAAGCGGATTTCCACCCACCTCTCGGCGCAGCTCCATGGCTGAGCCGGCAAGGCGGCTGCGGATCGCCATCATTCACGTCGCGCAGGAAACCAACGACTTCAATCCGGTCCTCACCACGATGACGGATTACGAAGCGTTCGGCATCTATGAGGGCGCCGATATCGTCGAGAAGCTGCGCGGGCTGGGGCAGGTTGGCGGCTTCATCAAGGTGGTCGAGGAGTCCAGCCTCGACATCGAGATCGTCCCGATCATCCGCGCCTGGGCGGTGGCCGGTGGCCGGATCGACCGCGCCTCCTACGACTATTTCGACGCCAAGATTCGCAATGGGCTCAAGGCGGCGCTGGCCGAGGGGCCGATCGATGGGCTGGCGCTGCAGCTGCACGGCGCCTGCGCCGCCGAAGGCATCGACGATGTCGAAGGCGAGCAGGCAGCGCTCTGCCGCGAGATCCTCGGACCGGATGTGCCGATCGTACTCGGCCTCGACCACCACGCGAACGTCACGCAGAAGATGGTCGACAGCGTCGACGCGATCGCCGGACATCGGACCCAGCCGCACGACACGTTCGATACCGGGGTGATCGGCACCGAGCTGCTGCTCAAGATCATCGCCAACAAGCTGAAGCCGACCATGGCGTGGCGGAAGATCCCGCTGGTGTCGCACCAGGAGCAGTTCCTAACCTCGAAGGGACCGATGAAGGTCTGGTTCGACCGGGCGCGCGCCATGGAAGCCGACTCGCGGGTGCTGCAGGCGTCGAACTATCCGATGCAGCCATGGCTCGACGTGGCCGAGGGCGGCTGGGCGACAGTCGTCGTCACCGACAACGACCAGGCGCTGGCCGAGCAGCTGGCGGACGAACTGGCCGACCTCTGCTGGTCGCTGCGCGATGATTTCCAGGTGCGCGAGGCGGTGTCGATCGATGACGCGGTGCGCATGGCGGACGCCGAGCCGAGGGGTGTCGTGGTGCTGTCCGACACCGGCGACACGGTGTTCGGTGGCTCGGCCGGCGACAGCAACCTGATCCTCGAGGCGATGATCCGGCTGAAGATCAAGAGCAAGGCACTGGTGCCGCTGATCTCGCCGGCCGCGGCGAAGACACTGAGCGAAGCCGGCGCGGGCGCGCAGGTGACGCTGATGCTCGGTGGCGATGCGGCGACTGAGTTCTTCACGCCGATCGAGGTGACGGGCACCGTCCGTACTGTCGGCGGCGGCATGATCCATATCACCGACAGCCACCAGAACAAGGTCGATCTCGGGCAGGCGGTGATCTTCGATGTCGGGCCGATCACCATGATGATCACCGAGCTGCGCGGGCTCGCCGGCAACCTGCCGCAGCTCTACGAGGCGATGGGGGTCGATCCGCGCGACTACAAGATCGCGGTGTTGAAGACCGCCTCGAACTTCCAGTACTTTGCGCCCATCACCTCGCGAGTGATCCGTGCCGATACGCGCGGGCCTGGCCAGTCGGACGTATTCACCCTGCCGTGGAAGCGGGTACCACGGCCGATGTACCCGCTCGATCCCGTGGCGGACTGGCGGGCCGAGTCGTCGCAGCCGGGCCCGCGCCGGCCAGCCTGACTCTGCCTACGCCCTCACGTCTTGTGAACGAAGAACGGATGTCCTGTGTTGCAGCGGCGAAGCGCCATCCCTAACTGTAGTGCATGGGCTGCAACTGCGGCCTGCCGTTATGCGGACGAGATCCCCGTTGCGAGCGTAGTTGCCACGCCGCGCGAGGCGGCCGGCGGAGCCACCCCGCCGGCCAACCCGCTCTCCCCGTCGACGACCTCAGGTTACATTTTCCGGTCAGAAGCTCGGCCTGCATCGCGACGGTGGGGCGACCCGCCAGACCTTGGCGCGGCTGCCCTCTATCTCGCTTCACCCGCCCCGGGCTACACCTCCGGCAGCGCCATTACCTTCGATGGCGGACTCACCGCCGCGATCCAGCTCTCCTAGGGAAACAATCGAATGTCTGAGACCAAGATGCACCTCGTGCCGTGGGAGCGGCTGCAGGCGAACACCATAAGTGTTTTCCGCGCCGCCGGGTCGGAGCTGCGGGAAGCGCAGCTGATCGCCGAGCATCTGGTGGAAGCGAACCTGCGCGGGCACGATTCTCACGGCGTCGGCGTGGTGCCGATGTACATCAATGGCGTGAAGTCCGGCGGCATGGTGATGAACCAGAGCCTCAAGGTGGCGATCGATACCGGCGCGATGCTGATCTGCGACGCCGGGCAGGGCGCCGGCCAGGTGATGGCGCATGACGCGATGGCGCTGGGCATTGCCCGGGCCAAGGACGAGGGCAGCGCCATCGTCAGCCTCAGGAACAGCCACCATATCGGCCGCATCGGCCACTGGGCCGAGCAATGCGCGGCGGCCGGCATGGTGTCGATCCATTTCGTCAACGTGGTGGCCGGCGCAATTGTCGCGCCGTTCGGCGGTACGCGGTCGCGGCTCGGCACCAACCCGTTCGCCGCGGCGTTCCCGCGCACCGATGCGCCGCCGGTGGTGGTGGATTTCGCCACCTCGAAGCTGGCGGCCGGCAAAGTGCGGGTGGCTCACAACAAGGGCGTCGAGCTGCCGCCGGGCGCATTGCTCGATAACCAGGGCAAGCCCACGATCATCCCCGGCGCGCTGTTCGAAACCCCGCCGGGCTCGCTGACCACGTTCGGCGAGCACAAGGGCTGGGGGCTGATGCTGGCCTGCGAACTGCTCGGCGCCGCGATGGTCGGCGCGCCGACCCAGCACCAGAAGGACGGCAACGGCGCCGTGATCAACTCGATGTTCTCGGTGATCGTCTCGCCCGAGCGGCTGGGGACCGCCGGGCCGTTCGGCGAAGAGATGGAGTCGGTGCTCGGCTGGGTGCAGTCGGAAAACGAAACCGGCGGGGCGGTAAAGCTGCCGGGCATGCCGGAACTCGAGACCAAGGCGAAGCGCGTGGCAGAGGGTGTTCCGGTGGATGCGGCAACGATGGATCAGCTGGACGCCGCGGCGCGGGATGTGGGGCTGACGGGGTTTGGGGTGAGCTGACCTGAGTTTGGGGCCGCCATCGAGTCCGAAAGGTACCCCCCACCCTTGTCCCCTCCCCGCGAGGGGGAGGGAGACCAAAACGCCGACGTTGGTGTGAGCGTCTCCTCCCCCCTTGCGGGGGAGGGACAGGGTGGGGGTACGCTTCCCGTACCAGCCTGTCGAGCGGCTTAGACCTTGTGCCCCGGCCAGCCCATCAGCAGCTTGACGTCCTTCTCGGCTTCCTTCGCCTTCGCCGCGTCCTTGAATACCCGCATGACGCATTGCGGCTTCTTGCGGTCGATCACGTCGTAGACCAGGTGGTAGCCGGTCTTGTCGAAGATGGGGCCGATCCAGCCGGCGCAGTGGTCGCAGTAGCGGCCCATCGGCTCGGCGTCGTTGTCCATGACCTTGGAGAGGCTGGGGCAGACATTCATCCGCAGTTCGAGGCGATCCTCGTTGCGGTCGATGTCCATGTCGCAGTTTTCTTCGATCTTGATGTGGGTCCAGTACTCCTCCATGCCCTCCAGACCCTTGGTCTGGATCAACTCGAGGATGTGCTTTTCCTGGTTCTTCGAGATGGCGAGGAAATAGGCCTGCAACTGGTCCTCGCCCTGCGATTCCAGGAACTTGAAGACCTCGTTGTAGAAGCGGGTGAAGTGGTCGGACGGGATCATGCGCGCCTCCTGATCACCTGACGGCAGGCACCGGGGCCGGTGATTTCCGTATCGATGGCGTAGGGTGTGCCGTCGGCCAACGCCTCGTTGGTGCGGCTGGTCTGGTCGCAGAAATGGGAGGAGGGCGCGCCGACGAGCTTTGCCACGTGATGCCAGGCGGTGCAGTGGCGGACGGTCAGCACGATCTCATCGGCGCCGACGTCGATGTCGTAGTCGCAGTCCTCACGAGTGAAGAAATGCCGCCAGTGACGCACCAGCTGGCCGGTGTCACCGGCGACGAGATCGTCGTGGATCGAGCGGTAGACGTCCTTGCCGACCTTCCTGAAGATCGCGTCCATCGCCTCGACGCCATAGCGGGCGATGATGAAATCGATGGTGGTGTTGGTGGCGCCGTGGAAATCGAGATGGACCTCGCCGCCTTCGGCGTAGCGCAGGTGTTCACTCATGCTTGAGGCTCCCAGGACATCTGGTTGGCGAGGATGCCGCCATCGACATAGAGCATCTGCCCGGTGATGTAGCGGGCGGCGGGCGAGGCGAGGAACACGGCGGCACCGCCGATTTCGTCGGGCATGCCGACCCGGCCGAGCGGGATCTGTCTTTCGAGGGCAGGGCGGACGCCCGGCGTCGCCAGCCCCTTCGCGGACAGCGGCGTCTCGATGATCCCCGGCCCGATGCCGTTGACGCGGATGCCGCGCTCGGCGAGCGTGACAGCAAGGTTGCGGACCAGCATCAGCACCGCGCCCTTGCTGGTATCGTAGATGACGCTGTTCTTTTCGGCCGCCAGCGAGTTGGTCGAGCCGGTGCAGATGATGCTCGGGTTCTCCTGCTTGGGCGACAGACCTTTGACGAAGGCCTGCGCGGCGAACAGGTAGCCTTTCACGTTGAGGTTGAAGGTGCGGTCGAACGCCGCCTCGGTGAGGTCGTCGAAATTGGTATCGAGGTAGGTGCCGGCGTTGTTGACCAGCGTATCGAGCCGACCGAGTTTCGCGCGCGCCGTCGCGACGAAGCCCTGCGCACCAGCAACCATCGAGAGATCGGCCTGGACGAAGTGGCACTCGGTCAGCTTGCCGAGCCGCGCGGCTGCCCCGCCATCGTCGGCGAGGTGCGAGTTGATCACCAGCCGCGCGCCGGCATGGGCGAAGGCCTCGGCGATGGCATAGCCGATGCCGGTGGTAGAACCTGTTATGGCGACGCACTGGCTCATGCGAGTGCGTTCCCGGCGAGACCCGCTTCGACGCTGAGCACAGCGCCGACCAGCGCCTGTGTCGCCTCCGCCTGTGGGTTGCGGAACAGGTCGAGCGGCTTGCCCACTTCGACGATCTTGCCAGACGACATCACATAGACCTTGCTGGTTGTGTAGGCGACGACGGACAGGTCGTGCGCGATGAAGACGAGGCCGAGGCCGAGGTCGCGCACGAGGTCCTTCAACAGGTTCAGCACCTGAGCCTGGATCGACACGTCGAGGGCGGAGACCGGCTCGTCGGCGATCAGCACTTTCGGGCCGGGCATCAGGGCGCGGGCGATGGCGATGCGCTGCAGCTGGCCGCCGGAGAACTCGTGCGGGAAGCGCTCGAGCGCGTTCTTGTCGAGGCCGACCTGGTCGAGCACTTCGAGCACGCGGGCCGCGTGGTCGCCCTCGATCTTCAGGCTGCGCAGCGGTTCGAGCAGCGAAGTGCCGACGCGCATGCGCGGATCGAGCGAGGAGCGCGGGTTCTGCAGCACCACCTGCACCGAGCGGCGGAAAAGCTTCCGATGCGCTTCGCCGCCGGTCCACACATCGACGCCGTCGTAGAGCACCTGGCCCTCGCCGGGGCGTTCGACGCCGGTGAGCATGCGGGTGAGGGTGGTCTTGCCCGAGCCGGACTCACCGACGAGACCGACGGCCTCGCCGGGGCGCACGGAGAAGTCGATGCTGTCGAGCACCTTCAGCTTGGGGCGCGGGGCGAACAGCTTCTGCCGGTTCAGGTTGTAGACCTGGCTCAGCTGCCGGACTTCGAGCAGCGGGCGCGCGTCGGCGGGGAACGGGGTCACGGTCATTGCGCGGCCACCTCGCCGGCTGCGGCGATCGGGTGCCAGCAGGCGGCACTGACGCCGTCGCTGCCGAGCTCGGGCATTGCCTCGCGGCACTTGTCGGTGGCGGCGGAGCAACGCGGATTGAAGGCGCATCCGGGCGGCAGGCTGTGCAGCGGCGGCACCATGCCGGGGATGGAAACCAGACGCGACGAGCCGTCGAGCGCGATGTTGTCCATGGTCGGCTGGCTGTCGAGCAGGCCGCGCGTGTAGTGGTGGCGCGGATTGCGGAACACCTCCTGCACCGGCCCGATCTCGACGATGCGGCCGGCATACATCACGGCGACCGTGTCGCACATGGCGGCGATGATTGGCAGGTCGTGGGTGATCATCAGCAGTGCCGAGCCGCGATCGCGGACGGCGCCATTGAGCAGCCGCAGCACCTGCTTCTGCACGGTGACGTCGAGCGCGGTGGTTGGTTCGTCGGCGATGATCAGCTGCGGGTAGCAGGCGAGCGCCATGGCAATCATGATGCGCTGGCGCTGGCCGCCGGAGATCTCGTGCGGGTAGGCGCGCACCAGTTGCTCGGGGCGGGGCAGGTTCATCTGCTTGATCAGCTCGATGGTCTGCGCTTCGGCGACCTTCCTGTCGGCGCCGGTGTGGCGGCGGATCACCGAGCTGATCTGCTCGCCGACCCGGCGGACCGGGTTGAGCGACGAGAGCGGGTCCTGGAACACCATCGAGAGGGTGCGGCCGCGGCGGCTCGACAGCGCCTTGTCGGACTGGGTGACGAGGTCGACGCCGTCATGGAGGATGTTGCCGTGGGTGCTCCAGCCCATCGGAAGCAGGCCCATCAGCGCGAGCGCCGTCATGGACTTGCCGGAGCCGGATTCTCCGACCAGCCCCATGCGGCCGCCATGCGGGATGGTGAAGGAGACGCCGCGCACCGCTGTGACGTCGCCGTTGGAGACGACGAGATTCTTGACCTCAATGGCGTGCGGTTTGGCCGAGATGGTCATCAGCTCCTCCGCTTCAGCTTGGGGTCGAGCACGTCGCGCAGGCCATCCCCGAGGAGGTTCAGGCCGAGCACGACGATGACGATGGCAAGGCCGGGCCACATGGCGAGCGGCGACGAAATGCCGACGGTCTGCTGCGCTTCGTTGAGCATCATGCCCCACGAGATCGAGGGCCGGGTGACGCCCACGCCGAGATACGAGAGGCCCGCCTCGGTGAGGATGCCGGCGGCGAAATAGAGGGTGAACTGGACGATCATTACACCGGCGATATTGGGGATGACGTGGCGCGCCAGGATAAACAGCTTGCCGCGTCCGTAGAGCTTGGCGGAGGTGATGAAATCCTCCTGCAGCACGCTCATCGCGGCCGAGCGGATGACGCGCGTGAAGGAGGGGGTGAAAAACGCAGTGAGCGCGAAGATCGTGGTCAGTGCGCCCGAGCCCATGGTGGCGGCGAGGACCAGGGCCGTCACCATGCCGGGGATCGACAGCATGATGTCGGCGCCGCGCGAAATCGTCTCGTCGGCGATCTTGCCGTAGGCGGCGGCGACCAGCCCGGCGATGGTGCCGAGGATCAGGCTGATGGTGGCGCCGCCGGCGCCGACGAGGATCGAGGTGCGCGCCCCGACCATCAGCTGCGCGATGATATCGCGGCCGAGCCCGTCGGTGCCGAGCCAGTGGTCGACCGTACCGGGCGGCAGCATGCGGTTCTTGATGTTGGGGATGTTCGGGTTCGAGGGCAGCCAGAAGAACGAGACGATGGCGATGACCAGAAAGCCGATGGTCAGCACCACGCCGACGACCAGCGAGGCATTGAGATCGAGCCGGCGGCGGCGCGGGGCGACTGCGGGGGCGGTGGTGGTGTTCATGCTGCTGCCTCCCTTCTCACGCCGCGTTCCGGACGCGCGGGTCGAGCACGCCGTAGAGCAGGTCGACGACGAAGTTGACGAAGATGACGAAGATGATGATCAGCATGACGGTCGACTGCACGACGATCACCTCGCGCGCCGCGACGTTGGCGAGGATCATGCGGCTAAGGCCGGGTAGCGAGAACACCATCTCGATGATCACGGTGCCGCCGATCAGCTCGGCGATCTGCAGGCCGACGATGGTGACGATGGGTAGCGCCGCGTTGCGCAGGCCGACGCTGAGCAGCGCCTGCGTGCGGGTCATGCCGACGGCACGGGCGGTGCGCACGAAATCCTGGTTCATCACGTCGAGCACAGCGGAGCGGACATAGCGGATCAGCACCGCGGCCATGATCAGGCCGAGCGACAGCACCGGCAGCACCAGCGAGCGGATGGCGCCGATTGGGCTTTCGCGCCAGTCGGTCCAGCCGCCGGTCGGCAGCCAGCCAAGTTTCACGCCGAACAGCACAGAGAGCAGGATACCGGCCCAGAACACCGGCACGGCGATGCCGATCTGGCTGATCAGCGCCAGAACGGCGCCCGAGGGCTTGCCGACATTGCGCGCGGCGTAGGTGCCGACGGGGATGGCGATGATGAGGCCGAGCAGCAGGCCGGAGAGGGCCAGCGGCACGGAGACGGAGAGGCGCGCGGTGACGAGTTCGGCGACGCTTTCCTTGGTGCGGAAGGACTGGCCGAGATCACCCTGTAGCATGTTGGTGATCCAGTTGAAATACTGGACCGGCAGCGGCTGATCGAGGCCATAGGCGTGCGCCAGCGCGTTGATCGCCTCGGCGGTGGCGTCCTTGCCGAGGACGATGGCGGCGACGTTGCCGCCGGCGGCACGGATGAGGATGAAGATGGCCAGCGAGGCAACCAGGACAGCGCCCAGAAAGAACGCCAGTTTGCGCAGCGCGTAGATTGCCATTCAGCTCAACCCTTGACGAAGCGGCCTGTTCGAGGCCGCGGAAACCTGTGGCGAGCCACCGGCGCGGGGCCGGCGGCTCGCGGATTGGATCAGGCTACACTTACCAGTGCAGCTTGCCGATCTCGATTGCGACGAGGACGCGCGGCTCGAGGAAGCCCTTGAGTTCGCCGTCGAACAGGCCGACGCCCTTCTTGGCGATCAGCGGGACGATGACGGCGTCCTTGCGGAGGATGTCCGCGGCTTCCTTCATCTTGGCGAGGTATTCCTCGTCCGAGGTCGCCTTGTCGGCATCGCTCAGCGCCTGGGTGTATTCGGCGCTGCAATAGGTGCTCCAGCCGGCCTTGTCCGGGGTGGGGCAGGCCCACTGGGTCGGCTCGGCGTCGCCCGACATCACGGTGATGTCGAACTGCGGCGGACGGCCCTGGAAGATCAGCTGGCTGTAGCGCGCGAGGTCGATGGCGTTACGGGTGACGTTGAAGCCGGCGCCCTGCATGGCCGGGATCATGATATCGGCCGGCAGCGACAGGTCAGGCACGTCGCTCAGCGAAGCGTACTCGAGCGGGGTGGAGGCGAACGCCGCGGCCTTGGCCATCGCACCCTCGTAGTCGAACGGGTACGGGCAGGTTTCGGCGTTGGCCGGGGAGTACCAGGGCTGGTTCGGCAGCGCGAAGGTACAGGTGTTCTCGGCACCCCAGGCGGCGCCGAAGGCGTCGTTGTAGGACTGGCGGTCGAGCGTCGCGGCAAGCGCCTGGCGCAGCGCCGGGTCGAGCTTCTGGTTGAACACGGCGTAGGTCGGCTCGCCGATCTGCGGGTAGGTGACGAGGGTGAACTTCTTGTCGAGCTCACGCTTGGTCAGCTGTTCCCAGAGGTCGATGGTGATGACAGGAACGGCGTCGACTTCACCGGCTTCGAGCGCGTTGAGGCCGGCGGTGCCGTCGGTCACGATGCGCACGGTGGCGGCAGTGATCGTCGGCTTGGTGCCCCAGTAGTTCGGATTGGCTTCGAACTCGAACGTCGAGTTGGTGGTGTACGACTTGAGCACGTACGGGCCAGTGCCGATCGGGTTGGTCGCGATGGTGGCGGCAGCGTGCTCGGGCTGGATCAGGCCGGCGACCGAACCCATGCCGCGCCAGAAGTTCTGGCTCGGCTGCGACAGCGTCACCTTGACGGTCGAGTCGTCGACCTTCTCGATCGCGGTCACGGCGTTGTAGGCCGACGAGTTGTTGACGACCGGCGAGGCCTTCATGGTGTTGAGCGAGTAGATCACGTCCTCGACGGTCACCGGGGTGCCATCGGAGAAGTTGGTCTTCCGGATCTTGAACTCGTAGGTCAGCTTGTCGTCGGAAATGGTCCAGGACTCGGCGACGCCGGGCTCAACCGAGCCGTCCTTGTTGAAGTAGATCAGCGGCTCGACGACGTTGGCCGGAATCCACAGGCGCAGCGCGGTGAGGCCGCTGGTGACGTAGTCGAGCGTGCCTGGATCCTGGCGGGCGATGAGCACCACCTTGTTCTCGGCGGCGCGCGGCGAGGCGGCCATGGCTTCGGCGCCGCCAAAGGCGGCCAGCATGATCGCAGCCGCGGCGATGGCGCCGAGGCGCTGGCCGAACTTTCCCTTAGACTGCATGTTGAATTGTCCCTTCCTTGTCCCTGAAATTTCGTGCGTCGCGCGGCGCCTCCACATCTGACCCCTGCTCCGTCGGCAGTGCACCGCGCTCTGTGCTGCCGTTGTATTCCATAATGTGGAATGCAAACTCTTTTTGCATGCCGATATCCTGCATAGGATATGTGCGCATGGCAAGTAGGTTCCCGTTTTCGTGCAAAAACGAGCAACAGATTGGCATCTGATCGGTGATCTGCGTTCCGCTATATGGAACGTCACTTGAGCTGTAGCATGATATTGCGCGCCGACGATGCCGCGAAACAGCAGAGCGAACGACAGGATAGCGCATCGAAAGCTCCGGTCGCTGCGTCGAATGGGCTCAGCCGCGTGGTGGGTTCTCAACGCAGCGGCGATTGCCTGAAGGCTGTCTCTTTTGTCGCGCTTTCGAACCGGAAAAGTCTGCAACTTTTCCTGAAAGCGCTCTAGTTTGCCCCGCCTTGAGGAGAGATTTGACGTGAAGATCGGAATTGTCGGGCTTGGCGCCCGGGTGGGGTACCTGGCACGGATCGCGGTGCAGCAGGTGCCGGGCGCGAAGCTCTGCGGCTATGTCGATCCGACGCCGTACGGGATGCCGGAGCTGACCGGAGCGGGGATCGATGCCGGCCCCGCCTACGAGACGCCGGAGGCCCTGCTCAGGGCCGAAGCGCTCGACCTGCTGATGATCGGCTCGCCCAACCACATGCACCTCGACCACATCCGGATCGGGCTCGAGGCCGGCGTCAAGGTGTTCACCGAGAAGCCGGTGGTGACCACCGAGGCGGACACCTACGCGCTGCTCGAGCTGTTGAAGCAGAGCGGCGGCGCCGACAGCGTGATGATCGGGCTGGTGCTGCGCTACGCACCGCTCTATCGCGACCTCGTTCAGAGCTACCGCTCGGGCGCGCTCGGCAAGATCACCTCGATCGAAGCCAGCGAGCACATCGCGCCCTATCATGGGGCGTTCTTCATGCGCGACTGGCGGCGGCGTAGCGGCTACTCGGGCGGCTTCATCCTCGAAAAGTGCTGCCACGATATCGACCTCTACCAGGGTCTCGTCGGCAACCGGCCGGTGCGGGTGGCAAGTTTCGGCGGGCGCAAAACCTTCGTGCCCGAGAACATGCCGACCAAGGCGGGGATCAACGATCTCGACGTCTATTTCAGGAAGCCCGGCGGCTGGGAGAGCGACAACCGGGTGTGGGACGGCGACGGCGACATCATCGACTACCAGACGGCGCTGGTCGAATATTCAGGCGGCGAGAACCTCTGCTTCCACACCAACCTGAACGTCCCCGACGAATACCGGCACTTCACGGTGATCGGCACGCACGGCATGGCCGAAGGCGATTTCGTCCGCAACTTCTACCGCATGCACGATGCGCGGACCGGCGAGCGGATGGTCGACAAGCGGTACGACACCAAGGGCACCTCGGTGCACTACGGCGCGGACGAGCAGATGGTGGCCGACATCTTCGCGCACCTCGCCGATGGCGCACCGCTACCGGTTTCGATCATCGACGGGCTGGTGGCGGGAATGACCGCGATCAAGATCGACGAAGCGCGGGGCAGCCGGCAGATGATCGACCTGACCGAGACCTGGCGGCAGTTCGACAGCTACGGGCTCAGCTGACGGATTCTCCGTTGGGAGGGCTTTGCGGCCCCGAATGGCGCCGATATGTTCGCGCGGAATTCTGGAGGATACTACCATGCATAAATCCATCGCAGCCCTCGGGCTCGCGTCCATCCTGGCGCTCGGCGTCTCCCCCGCAGCAATGGCCGCCGGCGAGAAGGTGTCGGTGATCACTCCGTTCCTCGCGGCGATCGCGACGGGCGAAATGATCGAGGCGTTCAAGGCCAAGGCGGCCGAATATCAGTGGACGGTCGACGTGGTGGACACCGCCGGCGACATGGCGGCCTTCGCCAGCCGCGTCGAGGACGCGACCACTGGTGGCGCCAAGGCCATCGTCCTGGTGTCGGTCGACCCGGCGCAGATCCAGGACCAGGTGGACAAGGCCAAGGCCGCGGGCGTGCCGGTCATCACCATCGACGGCGCCAAGAACGCCTCGAGCGTGCTCAACGTCACCTCCGACAACTATGTGCTCGGCGAGACGATGACCAAGTTCCTGTTCGACCAGATCGGCAACAAGGGCAACATCGTGCGCTTCTTCTACTCGGCGCACCCGGGCGTGCATCAGCGTGAGCTGGCGCTCGATGCGGCGCTGAAGGCCAACCCCGACATCAAGCAGGTGGCCGACCACTATGTGGCGGTGCCGGGCCAGGTCGACGACAGCCGTGCCGCCATGGATGCGATGCTGCTGGCCAATCCGGGCGACGGCGCGATCAACGCGGTGTGGGCGGCGTGGGACGAACCGGGCATCGGCGCCAACCTCGCCATCGAGGCGGCGGGCCGCAAGGGCATCGTCATCGCCGGTATCGACGGCAACCCGCAGGCGATCGACCTGATCAAGGGCTGCACCGCCTATGTCGGTACGGTCCGCCAGGGCTTTGGCGAGATGGCCAACATCGCGGCAGGTGAGCTCAACACCATCCTCGCTGGCGGCACCGCCAAGGCGGACGAGCTCTACGCGCCGGTGGAGCTGATCACCCGCGAGAGCCTCGGCGTCACCTGTCCCTGACGTTGCTGGACCTACGCGGAATCAGCCGGCGCTTCGGTGCGACACATGCGCTCGAGGATGTGAGCCTCGCCCTTTCCGAGGGCGAGGTGCTCGGGCTCGTCGGGCCGAACGGCGCCGGCAAGTCCACGCTGATCAAGATCATCGCCGGCGCTGACAGGCCCGATGCGGGGGAGATCCGCATCGACGGCATGCCGGTGCAGTTCCATTCGGCGCATGACGCCTATGCCGCGGGCATCCGGGTGATCCACCAGGATGCGCCGCTCGTGTCGGGGTTCGATACGGTCGAGAACTGCTATCTCGGCCGCGAGTATCCGCGCCGCCTGGGGCGGATCGACCGCAAGGCGATGCGCGCGGCGATTGCCGAGGTGGCGGCCGCCATCGCGCCCGAGTTCGACCTCGACGTCCCGGTGATGTTCCTGCCACCGGCCGAACGGCAGTTCGTGCGGCTGCTGCGCGCGGTAGCTGACAAGGGCCGGCTGCTGATCCTCGACGAGCCGACCGCGGCGCTGCCGGCGGAGGATGCCGAGAGGTTCTACGAGGTGCTGCGGCGGACGCGGGAGCGGGGGACCTCGATTGTCCTCGTCAGCCACCGACTCGACGAGATCGCGGACTTCTGCGGCAGCGCTGTGGTGATCCGCGACGGCCGGATCGTGGCGCGGTTCGGCCAAGGCGAGGTGAAGCCCGAGGCGATGATCGCGGCGATGGGCGGCAGCACCTCGGAACGCTCGACCCGCGAGACCGACACCAGCGCCCCCAAGGTCATCGAGATCGACGGCGTGACGGCGGGTGATCTGACCAGGCCGGCGCAGCTCGACGTGCATGCCGGCGAGGTGATCGCACTTTATGGGCTCGCCGGATCAGGGCGATCGAGCCTCCTCAACGCCATCTGGGGCGCCATTCCGTGGGTCGGCAAGATGCGGCTCGCCGGCGCCGACTATGCGCCACGATCACCGCGACAGGCGATTGCGCAGGGCGTGTCATGCGTGCCGGCTGACCGGCATCGCAGCGGGCTGTTCCTTGCCGAGGACCTGATCTTCAACAAGACGCTGCCGCTGCTCTCGGGCTATCGCCGGATGCGCGGGCTGCCGGTGCCGGATGTGAAGGCGGAGCGTGACGAGTTCCTGGTTGCGGCGGAGCGGGTGTCACTCAGCTATCGCGACCCGAAACAGCTGGCGCGGACGCTCTCGGGCGGCAACCAGCAGAAGCTGATCTTCTCGCGCTGGGCCAACCGGCACTCGCGCGTCATGCTGCTCGACGAGCCGACCGAGGGCGTCGACGTGATGGCGAAATCGACCATCAAGGACATCATCCGGGCCATTGCGGCCGATGGCAACGCGGTGCTGGTTTCGACCTCGGATCGTGATGAAGCGCTGGAACTGGGCGACCGCATCGCGGTGTTCCGGCAGGGCGGCATCGTCAAAGTTTTCACCCGTGCGGAGGCGAGCGCGGAAGCGCTGTCGGCGGCCGCGCAGTCTCGGGAGGCGGCGTGACCCGCACCAGTCTCAATCGCTTCGGTACGCTGATCGCCTTCGTGCTGCTGTGCATCGGCTTTTCGATCGCGGCGCCGGCAGCGTTCGCCTCGCCGGCCAACGTGTTCAACCTCGTGCAGCAGATGGCTACCCTCGCCATCGTCGCGACGGCGGCGACGCTGGTGATGACGATCTCGGAGTTCGATCTCTCCGTCGGGTTTTCGGCGTCGCTCGCCGCGGTGATCTGCTTCGTCTTGTTCGGTCAGGGCTATGACGTGTGGCTCGCCGTGCCGGCGGCACTGCTGGTGGGCATCGTCGGGGGCGCAGCCAACGGTGTGCTGGTGGCGCGGTTCGGCATTCCATCGTTCGTCGCAACACTGGCGCTCGGCACCATCCTTTCCGGCTTTGCCTTCGGGCTGAGCGGTGGGCAGAGCCTGTTCCAGTCGGTGCCCGATGGGTTCAAGTCGTTGGCGCGCGGTGACGTGTTCGGCATTCCGGTGCTCGGCTTCTGGATCGTCGCGGTGCTGGGGATCGCGGCGTTCGTGCTGACGCAAACCGAGTTCGGGCGGCGGCTCCGCGCCATCGGCGGCAATGCGCAGGCGGCACGGCTGGCCGGGTTGCCGATCGTCCGCGACGTGATCGTGACCTTCGCCATCGCCGGCGGGCTATCGGCACTGGCTGGTCTGCTGCTGGCGTCGCGGTTGGGCAGCGTGCAGCACACGATGGGCGAGCCGCTGTTGCTGCCGGCCTACGCCGCGGTGTTCATCGGCACCACCGCGTCGCCGACTGGTGCGCCGACCGTGGCGGGTACGCTGCTGGGCGTCGCCATCACCGGGGTGATGGTCAACGGCATGACCATCGTCGGGGTCGAGCCGTTCGTGCAGAAGATCATGACCGGCGTGATCATCCTCGTAGCGGTGCTGCTGCGCCGGGTGGGGCGAGCGAAGTGAGCGTTCTCGTTCTCGATTGCGGCAGCTCGGCGCTGAAGGCGACGGTGTTCGCCGACGACGGCGCAGTGATCGCGACCACCGATGCCGGCTACCCGCCGGCGAGCGTGCCGCACCGGCGCGCGCCGGAGGACTGGTGGCAGGCGACGGTCGAGGCGGTGGGCAAACTGCCGCTCGACGGTGTGGTCGCCATTTCGCTTAGCGGGATGATGGAGAACCTGATCGGCGTCGACGCATCCGGCGTGCCGGTCCGCGAGGCGGCGCTCTATTCCGACCCGATCGGCACCGAGGCGTTCGAGGCGGTGGCACAACGGCTCGAGGTCGCAGACGCGACGGCGATCCTCGGCAACGCGCCGCGGCCTCTGATGACGGCGTTCAAGCTGCTGGCACTCGGATCGAAGGGCGCCGAGTGGGCGCTGCCGGGTTCGAAGGACTATCTCGCGCTGCGGCTCACCGGCGTGGCGGCAACCGATCCGAGCTGCGCCAGCACCACCGGGCTGATGGATATTGGGGCGCGCGACTGGTCCGAAGCGCTGGTCGAACTGCTCGACGTCGATCGCGGCCTGCTGCCGCCGATCCTCGCGGCGGAGACCGTGCTGGGCGGGCTGACGGCCGAGGCAGCGAAAGCGCTGGGCCTGCCCGCGGGCATCCGGGTGATCAACGGCTGCGGCGATGCCGCGGCGACCACCATCGGCAGCGGCGCCGAGCAGCCGGATGAGGTCAGCATCTATCTCGGCACCAGTGGCTGGGTGGCGGGCGTCACGGCAGTGACCGAACGCACGCCGCGGCCATACTACCGGCTGGCGCATCCGCTGCATCAGGGCCTGATAGAAGTGGCGCCGATCTTCTCGGCCGGTGCCGCCGCGCAATGGGCGCGCGAGACGCTCGGGCTGACATTGCCCGAAGCAGAGCGATTGGCGGGCGAGGCCGACGCGGCCCCCAGCGGTGCGCTGTTCCTGCCGTATCTCAACGGCGAGCGCACACCGTTCGTCGACCTCGACCTTCGCGCCGGGTTCGCCAATGTCTCGACGACCGACAATGCGGCGACACTCTATTATGCAGCGCTGGAGGGTGTGGCTTTTGCCATCGCCGCCAACGTACGTGCGATGGGCGCGGTGGGACCGGTCTACCTGGTCGGTGGCGGGGCGCAGAGCGCGGTCTGGCCGCAGGTGATGGCTGATGTGCTGGGCCGTGAAGTCACCGTGCCTGAGCACCCGGTGCTTGCTGCCAGCCTCGGCGCGCACCGGGCTGCCGCCAAGGCGCTCGGCTTCTCCGTCAGCGCTGCTGCCCGGGGTCGGGTGTACCAGCCGCGAGCCGAACGGGCCGAGCGGATTGCGCGACAGCAGCGGCGGTTCGAGCGTGCCACGATGATGCTGCGCGAACTGGCGCAGCTCTAGTCGATACCTTCGGCGGCGAGCATGTCGCTGAGGTCGCGGGAGAAGTGCTTGCGGAACATCGTCAGCTGGGCGGCGCCGAGCGGTGTGGCCTTTGCCCCGAGCGCACCGGCGACGAGGCGGGGGCGCTTGATGCCGATGGCCACCAGTTCACCCATCGCCCTGCCGGTCGCGGTGACCAGCCGTTCGATGATCGGCTGGGGTGCCGTGCTGTCGATGATGGCGTGATCGATCTCCAGCACCGCGCCGGTATTGACGATGATCTCGGCAAGCGCGCTGCCCGCCGCCTCGACCCAGGGGCCGATGTGCTCTTCCCAGTCGGCCCATGGCCAATCCGACGGATTGCCGATCGGCAGCTCGATGCCGGCCTTTGCAAGACGGCGGCCAAGAGCGGTCGTCGAGGCGATGTCGTGGCCGAAGCTGCGATGACCGTCATGGCCGTTGACCAGCATGGAACCGAGATTGGCGGAGTTGCCGGTCGGGCCTTCCCACAGCGTGTGCTCGGCGGTGATGCCGGCGCCGAGATAGGTCGAGACGAACAGGTGCACCAGGTTGGCGGGGCGGGGCGGCGGTGACATCACCATTTCGGCGAAGCAGGCGCAGTTGCCGTCGTTGAACCAGGTGGTGGCAAGTCCCGTGGCGGCCTCCAGCTCGGTGCGAACATCGAGGTCGCGCCAGGCCGCCAACTGCTCGGCCGGCGGCGCAACATTGCCGATCAGGTTGCCGAAATTGCTGGGGGTGGCGAGGCCGATGCCGGCGAGACGTTGCTGCTCTGCCGGGCTGAGCCGGGCGACGAGGCCCGCGATCGCCTCGGCTGCCTCGGCGACGATGGACTTTGCGTCGGGATAGGCGAAGTCGCGGCGATAGTGGCCGAGATCTTCGCTGCCGAGGTTGATCAGCTTGATGTCGATGTGGCGCCAGGAGATCTCGCAGCCGATGCCATAAGCGCCACCGTAGTCGAGATAGAGCGGTGTCGCCGGCTGGCCGCGGCGGCCGCGCAGCACATCGCCGCGGGTGATCAGGCCGTCGTCCTCGAGCTCGGTGACGATCGCCGACGCGGTCTGCGGAGCAAGGCCGGTGCGGCGCGACACCTCGGCGTTGGAGATGCCGGGGCTGAAGGTGATGGTGGTGAGGACGGCGCGACGATTGGCGGCGCGCAGGCTGGCATGTTGCACACCGCGTCCCGCGGGTTCAAAAAAGTCAGCCAATTCCTAAGCCCTCGCCGCAGCCCAAATGGACGCCGAAGCAACGCCGCTCAGCCCGAAGTACGGGCTGAGCTTCGATTCCTGCGTCCGCAAGTACTAAGTGGTGTCGCGCGGCGGGGCGTCAACCCGTTAGATCACTACCAATTGGTCACAGAGCCATCGCGCCGATAGAGCATGGGCGCCTGCCAGAACTTGAAGCTTTGCTGCTTGATCAGCTCTTCATTGACCTCGATGCCGAGACCTGGTGCGTCGCTGACCGGGTAGTGCGAGCCTTCAAGCCGCGGTTGCACGGGGAAAAACTCGGTATTGTCGAAGCCGAGGTTCTCCGCCGGGCTCGAGCGGGTTTCGAGCCAGGAGAAGTTCGGCACCGCCGCCGAGAAGTGCACGGTGGCCGCGGTGCAGATCGGGCCGAGCGGGTTGTGCGGCATCATGTCCACGTAGTGCGCCTCGCTCCAGCCGGCGACCTTCATCGACTCGGTCAGGCCGCCGACATTGCACACGTCGATGCGGTTGAACTGGTGGATGCCGCGTTCGATGTAGGGCAGGAACTGCCACTTCGACGCAAACTCCTCGCCAATGGCGAAGGGGACATCGGTCAGGGTGCGGAGCGACTCGTAGGCCTCGGGGGTCTCGTCGCGGATCGGCTCCTCGAGGAAATCGAGGGTGCCCGAGGGCATCTTCTGGCAGAAGCTCGCGGCCTCGGCCACCGACAGCCGGTGATGGAAGTCGATGCCGAGGATGACGTCCTCGCCAAGTTCCTCGCGCGCCTTGACCATCCACCTGGCGGTCTTGCCGATGTGCTCGCGCGGCTCGTAGATGGTCTCGCCGTGGCCCGACGGCGACAGGCGCATGGCGTTCCAGCCATGGGCAATGAGCATCTTGGCCTGCTCGATCATCTCGGGGCCGGGTTCGCCCGAGGTGGTGGCGAAGGTCGGGATCTTGTCGCGCTGCTTGCCGCCGAGCAGTTCATAGACCGGCACGCCGAGCGCCTTGCCCTTGATGTCGTAGAGCGCGATGTCGATGGCCGAGATCGCCGCCTGCAGCACACGGCCGCCCTCGAAATACTGGCTGCGGTAGAGCAGCTGCCAGATGTGGCCGATCTTGAACGGGTCCATGCCGATGAGGATTTCGGTGTAGTGCTCGATGGCGCCGACCACTGCCTTCTCGCGGCCGGACAGCCCGCTCTCACCCCAGCCGAAGATGCCTTCGTCGGTCTCGATCTTGACGACGAGCTGGTTACGGATGCCCACCCAGACGGCGTAGGGCTTGATGGCAGTAATCTTCACTTGAAATGCTCCTCAGCGGCGGGGTTGTCCCGCTCGATTGTCGGTCAAGGGGCCCTGATTGGCGGGACGGAGTCAATTGGACGAGCGAATGAACCGGCCGCCCTGCGGGCGCCGGGGAGCTCAGAGCCGATTGGCCAGGTACCGCTTGAGCGTTTCGCGCGTTCCGACCTGCCACAGCGTCGCCAGCGCATGGGTGAAGGCCGCGACGTAGACCGCGTTGCTCGCGAGGTCGCCGAAGATGTCGGTCATCGACAGCCAGGCTTTCGGATCGGCCTTTGCCTGTTTCGCCAGGGCGGTCAGGCGGTCCCAGTTGGGATCGTTCGGGGCGATCGGCTTGCCGCTTTCGGTTTCGCCGTAGCAGTAGCGGGCCCACAGCGCGGAGACGAGGGCGAGGCCGGTGACGGATTTGCCCTCTTCCAGCCGGTCGGCAGCCGAGGGCAGGATGAACTTGGGCTGCCGGTTGGAGCCATCGAGGCAGAGGCGGCGGATGGTGTCGCCGACTTTCGGGTTCGAGAACCGCCGGTCGATCAGGCGGTAGTAGTCGTTGAGGTTGGTGCCCGGCACCGGCGGCACGATGGGGATGATCTCCTCGCGCTCCACCTTTTCGAGGAACTCGCGGATCAGCGGCTCTTCCATGGCTTCGTGGACGAAGTGGACGTCCAGCAGCCCACCCGGGTAGGCGATGGCGGCGTGGCCACCGTTGAGGATGCGGATCTTCATCAGCTCGAAGGGCGCGACATCCTCGACGAACTGCACCCCGACCCTTTCCAGCGCCGGGCGGCCGAGCGGGAAGTTGTCCTCCAGCACCCATTGGGTGAAGGCCTCACAGAACACCGGCCAGCGATCGGCGATGCCGTAGCGCTGGGCAATAAGCTCGCGTTCGCGGTCGCTGGTGGCGGGAGTGATGCGATCGACCATGCCGTTGGGAAAGGCAACGGAGTGGCTGACCCAGCCGGCCAGTTCGGGGTCGACGAGTTCGGCGAGACCGACGATGGCGTTCTGGGTGACATGGCCGTTGCCCGGGATGTTGTCGCAGCTCATCACGGTGAACGGCACGATCCCGGCGTCGCGGCGGCGCTTCAGGCCGGCAAGGATCAGGCCGAATACCGTTCGCGGGGCGTCGAAGTGTCCGGCGTCATAGCGGACGTCGGGGTGGGTAGGGTCGAAGCGACGACTCGCCGGATCGATGTAGTAGCCGCCCTCGGTGATGGTCAGCGAGACGATGCGGATCGCGGGATCGGAAAGCCGGCTGATGATGGCGTTGGGATCGCCGGGCGCAATGAAGTCGATCATCGCGCCGGTGACATGCACGTGGCTCTCGTGCGCCTCCTGCTCAACCACGCAGGTGAGCCAGTCCTGCGCTTCGAGGGTGGAGCGCATCACCGTATCGGCATCGCGAACGCCGGCGCCGACCAGCGCCCAGTCGTGATCGAGGCCGAGGTTGAACAGCGCATCGAGATAGACCGCCTGATGGGCGCGGTGGAAGTTGCCGACGCCGAAATGCAGGATGCCGGCGCTGAGGTCCGAGCGCCGGTAGCGCGGCACCGCGGCCAGCTCGGAAATCTCTGAGAGCTGGCTGGACTTCAGGGCGATCGGCATAGGCACCTCGAGAGCAAGCAGTGGCGCGATGCTCCCCGAAACCGCCTATGCGCCGCAAGAGGCTTTACGGGCGGATCGGCACGAAGGGCGAAAGCGAAATGCCGGCGGCATCGAGGATCGGCTTGCCGCCGGGAGCAAACAGGATCAGCCCGTCGATCGGTGCCAGCACGTCGTCGGGGCCGAGGTGGGGTAGGATACGGCGGGCTGACCAGGTGTCGACGCCATAGATAGCACCGCGATCGAAGCTGCCGTCTCGTAGCGCGGTCTTGGCGACCTCCTGAGCGGCCTTGAGGGCTGTCGGGTCGATACGGCCCAGATAGACCGAGTCCGTCGGCAGCTTGTGGGTCACGGCAAACCAGCTCAGCTCGCGCCAGTTCCAGTTCTCGTTTTCGACCGGCAGGGCGCGGACGCGCTGGTAGTGCGGTGCGAGCGCCTCCCAGGCGGTCGAGGTGAGCATGGTGCGCCAGGTGGTGCCGGTACGTTCGGGGCCGATTTTCAGTGCACGGATGCCGAGCTGCAGGTCGGCGAGCTGCAGCAGCAGTGCCAGGCAGGCAACGATGAGGGCCAGTGTGTTGCGCAGCTGGCGCGACAGCAGGACCAAGAGGCCAAAAACCAGCAGATAGCCGAGCGGCCAGAACATGCGGCCGGAGGACCGGAAAGTGGTGAGGAACTTCTCCAGCTGCTCCGGCAGTGGCAGCTCGAACAGTTCGATGCTGCCGAACGCCACCCGGTGGCTCAGCGCGAAGATCGCGAGGGCGACAGCGACGAGCAGCAACGGCAGGTGGCGCTTGCCGAACAGCGGCATGAGGTTGGCGGGATGGAAGGTCACCGCTACCGCTGCGATGAGGACGAAAACCCCGAGCCCGACATAGTTCACCCCTTCCCACTCGAACCGGTTGATCGGCGTGCCCGGGACGATGAACCGGAAGAAGCCCGGGTTGATCGGCCCGAGCAGGTTCATGCGGAACAGGCCGAAGCCGTAGCTTTCGACCGAGCTGACCATGAAGATGCCGGCGGCCCAGAGCACGACGGCGATGCCGGCGGCGGCGAGCGTCAGCTCGGCGAGAGTCGGGCGAAGCCGCAGTTCCCCCTGCCACAGGCGCGCGAACAGCGATGCGCCCCAGAGCGCGAACACCATCACCAGCAGGTAGCCATGAATGGCCGAAACCGTCACCAGCAGCAGCGGCCAGACCCAGAACGGGGTCGGTCGGCGAAGGTAGAGCCAGACGGCTGCGAGGATGGTCCAATGACCGGCCAGCGCCATGTGGACGTCGAGCCGCATCAGGAAGGCGGGCTGGAAGACACAGAACATCGCAGCGATCAGCGCCATCGGGCGGCTGAGCTTCAGCTGGTGGGCGATGAGCACCGCGAACAGCGACTGCAGGATGAAGCAGAGCAGCTCCCAGTAGCCCCAGTACTGGAAGCGTTCGGGCAGCCATTGCGCGATCAGCTTGAACGGGAAGGCGAAGAGCGGCAGCGAGTCCGAGAGGCCGACGCTGTTGGCGAGCTCGAGCCCGTTGAGCGGGCTGGCACCAGGCGGCCAGCCCCAGGGCGTCATGGCGAACCACCACCAGCCCAGCGTGTGCATGGCGCGGTCGCGCTCGTCGAGCCACAGGATGTTGGTGGGGTCGAGCGGGGCAAAACCCCGCACGATGATGAAGGCAATGATACCGATCAGCAGCGCCGGAACGATGGCCGGCGTATCGAGTGCCGGCGAGGCCGTCGCCGCCGGGCGCGGACGCACCGGCTGATCAAGCTCCACGGCCCCCGTTGCACTCATTCTTTCTTCGGTGATCCACCAAGCCTGGCGCGCATGCCGCCATCGACCCTCAATACCTCGCCGGTGATGAAGGAAGCGTTCTTGGACGCGAGGAACAGTACGGCGCTGGCGACCTCTGACGGTTCGGCCATGCGGCCGAGCGGATGCATGGCGTCGATCTCGGCGTAGACGGCGGCCGGGTCGGGCGAGGCGTCGACGGCGTTGCGCAGCAGCGGGGTATCGACGGAGCCCGGAGCGATGCCGTTCACGCGCACACCGTAGGGCGCGTAGTCGACGGCCATCGAGCGGACGAGACCGATGAGGCCGTGCTTTGACACCGAGTAGGCGGTGACCCCGGCCTGCGAGGCGACGCCCTGCACCGACGAGATGTGGACGACGCTGCCCTTCGAGGCGCGGACCATTGCCATCGAGGCCTTGGAGATCAGGAAGGCGCCCTTGAGGTTGACGTCGAGCGTCCTGTCCCAAAGCGCCTCGTCGGTGGTTTCGACGGTGCCGTAGGTCTGGATGCCGGCATTGTGGCTCAGCACATCCAGGCCGCCGAAGCTCGATTGGGCGAGGGCTGCGGCGCGGGTGCAATCGGCGAGGCTCGCGACAGAGCCGACGCAGATCTCGATGGCGGCGGCCTTGCGCTTCAGCGCGGCGGCGACGTCGTCGAGACCCTTGGCGTCGACATCCATCAATACGAGCTTCGCGCCCTCGGCTGCAAAGGCCTCGGCGACGGCGCGCCCGATACCCTTGGCAGCGCCGGTGACCAACACACGTTGCATGAAATCCTCCCTGTTGTTGCCTCGCATTTCAGCATCGCGGGCCAAGGGGTGGAAGATGGAAACAGGGATTAGGCTGCTTTGGTTGCCCCCGGCCGGTCGCGGGCGTTCGACTACAAACATGGCGCCGGGAGTGCCGGTTGCTACGCCCGCCGACGAAGTAAAGAAGTTCCGCTGGTAACCATTCTTGCGGTTCTGCCTACAACGTGATCGGCGAAGTCGTTGCTGCTCGTTGACTTCCCGCTCCTCAGATGCGTAGTGTAAATAATGTGTTAAAAGAGGAGGAGGGTCTGATGCCTCGTCTTAGACTTGCGTGTGGAACTCTGGCAGCGGTTTCTTGCATGGCTGCCCTGTGGAGCCCCGCCGTTTTGGCGCAAAGCGCTCCAACGGATATTCCCGGCGTCATGACCATCTGCACGCCCGTAGTGGGCGAAGAGTATGACGGCGACAAGGATCGCTGGGGCCAGTGCATCGCCGCAGTGGACGGCTTCCTCAAGGGTATCGGTGCACCCTCCGAGGCAACGAACGAAACGATCGCCGAACTGGTAGCCGCTCTGGTCGAGCTCTACCGGAACGAGAAGGATTGTGTGATCGACGAGACAGAACTCCCGATCGCCATTGAGACCGCTGCACAGCTTTCGACCGACAAGGTTCAGCAGGCCCAGATCATCGAAATCAGTGCAACGATCAAGGATTGCCAGATCATCACGACCGCGGCGATCCCAGTGCCGGAGCCGGCCAGCGCCAACTAGGCGCCGGCCTTCTGCCTTACCCGATGGCAGGATTCGGCTTCACCGCAAGGTGAGGCCGGAGGGTGGATTTTGGGTAGTACCGGGCCGCGGGCCACACGTTGACGGTACTAGGAACGGTAGGAGCCATTGCGGGGCACGCCGTCGAATTGAGGTTCGGCCGACTACAGGCTGGGCGCCGCGTTCCCGAGGGCGGGAGAGGATGTAGTCGCTTGGCAGGTAATGCAGCCGAGTGCTTTGGGCTAGGCGACGGAGCATAAGTTGAGTATTTTCTATTCGTCCGAGATCGGGGATGTGGTCCCGGTCGATCGCGCGCATGTGCGGAAGCCGCAGCACGGTCTGCCGTTGGCGCTGAAGGACGGTATCCCCGTCATCGCTGCCAACTCGACCCAGGTGACCGGACGGGATATCCTCAAGCGAGCCATCGACATCGTACTTTCGGCAGGAGCGCTGATCGCGCTGTCGCCGACGCTGCTGATGCTGGCTATCGCGATCAAGCTTTCCAGTCCGGGGCCGATCCTGTTCCGGCAGTTGCGCCACGGCCGGAACGGCGTGCCGTTCCGCATCTACAAGTTCCGCACCATGCGGTCAGATGCCTGCGATCCGACCGGGGTGCGACAGGTAACTGCCGGCGACCCCGGGGTCACGCCGCTGGGGCGCTTCATGCGCTCGCGCAGCCTCGACGAACTGCCGCAGCTGTTCAACGTGCTCAGGGGCGACATGTCGCTTGTGGGGCCGCGCCCGCATGCCATCGGCATGAAGGCCGCCGGCGTGGTGTACGAAGAACTGGTGCCGTATTACGAGCTGCGGCACGCGGTGCGGCCGGGCCTGTCGGGCTGGGCCCAGGCCAATGGTCTGCGCGGACCGACGACCGATGCGCAGTCGTCGCGCAGCCGGATCGACCACGATCTGGCATATATCCAGAACCAGTCGCTGGGCCTCGATCTCAAGATCATCTGGATGACGATCAAGAGCGAGTTTCTCGCCGGCTCCGGCAGCTGACCGGCGGCGGGGGCGGTCGCCGTCCTGCGCTGCAGCAGATCATGTCTCGCACCTGTGCGTTGCCTTCATCGTAATTCAACGATGGAGCGCTCTTTTCTTTTCGCTCCGATCCGCCTAGACGTGTCGGGCGAGTGAAGGGAAGCCTGATGCCGAAGACGGACATTGCCCGGCGGGTCTACAACCATACCTGGAAGCTCGATCCGATCGTGCGCAGCCTGCTCGATACGGATTTCTACAAGCTATTGATGCTGCAGATGATCTGGGGGCTCTACCCCAAGGTCGATGCCACCTTCTCGCTGATCAACCGCAAGAGCTCGGTCCGCCTCGCCGACGATATCGACGAGGGCGAACTGCGGGCGCAGCTTGATCACGCGCGGACGCTCCGCTTCGGCAAGAAGGAGATGATCTGGCTGGCGGGTAACAGTTTTTATGGCTCGAAGCAGATTTTCTCGCCCGAGTTCCTGCGCTGGCTCGCTGGCTTCCGGCTGCCCGACTACCACCTCGAAAAGCGCGACGGGCAGTACGAGCTGACCTTCCACGGCAAGTGGGTCGAGACCACGATGTGGGAGATTCCGGCGCTCGCCATCATCAACGAACTGCGCAGTCGCGCCGCGCTGAAGGCCTACGGACCGTTCGCGCTCGACGTGGTCTATGCGCGGGCCAAGGCCAAGATGTGGGAGAAGGTCGAGCGGCTGAAGCTGCTCCCCGAGCTCCGCATCTCGGATTTCGGCACGCGTCGCCGGCACTCGTTCCTGTGGCAACGCTGGTGCGTCGAGGCGCTGAAGGAAGGGCTGGGGCTCGACAATTTCACCGGTACGTCGAACGTGCTGCTCGCCATGGACAACGACCTCGAAGCGCTCGGCACCAACGCACACGAGTTGCCGATGGTGCTCGCCGCGATCGCACCGAACGAGGAGGCCCTGAAGGAAGCGCCGTACCAGGTGCTGCAGGACTGGGAAAGCTACTACGGCGGCAATCTCAAGATCGTCCTGCCCGATGCGTTTGGTACCGACGCGTTCCTTCGCGATGCGCCCGACTGGGTGGCCGACTGGACCGGTTTCCGGCCCGACAGCGCGCCGGCCATCGAGGGCGGCGAGAAGATCATCACCTGGTGGAAAGAGCGCGGCCGCGATCCGCGCGACAAGCTGCTGATCTTCTCGGACGGGCTCGACGTCGACATGATCGAGGAGGCCTACCACCACTTCCACGGTCGGGTGCGCATGGCCTTCGGTTGGGGCACCAACCTCACCAACGACTTCTCGGGCTGCTCGCCGTGGCCCAATCCGCAGCTTGAGCCGATCTCGCTGGTGTGCAAGGTGAGCGAAGCGGACGGCCACCCTGCGGTTAAGCTCTCGGATAATCCGGAGAAGGCCACTGGCAATGCGGCGGAGATCCGTCGCTACATCAGGATCTTCGGCGACAAGGGCCGGGTCTCCCACAAAGTTACCGTCTGACGGACGTAGTTATTCTCTGAGGTCTCATGCGTTATTCCGCCTGCATCGAGTGGCTGTTCGCCACCGAAGAACCCGATGTTGCCAACCGGGTCCGCGCGGCCAAGGCCGCGGGGCTCGACGCTGTCGAGTTCTGGCGTTTCTCCAACAAGGATTGCGACGCCATTCGGCAGGCCCTCGATGAGACCGGGCTGACGCTGGCGGGGATCCTGTGCGAGCCAATCGCGCCGCTGACCAATCCGGAATCGCACCAGTGGTTCCTCGAGGGCGTGCGCACCTCGCTCGCCGCAGCGCTGCAGCTCGGCGCAAGGGTGATCATCGCGCAGGCCGGCGACAACCAGCCGGGCGTGGCGCGCGCCGCCCAGCACGCGGCGATCGTCAAGGTGTTGAAGGAAGCGGCGAAGCTGCTCGAGGGCTCGGGCGTGGTGCTGGCGCTGGAGCCGCTCAACGACCGGGTCGACCATCCCGGCTACTACCTCACCTCCACCGAGGAAGGGCTCGACATCGTCGACGAGGTGGCGCGGCCCGAGATCAAGCTGCTCTATGACATCTACCACGCTGCGGTGATGGGCGAGGAGATCGAGGTGTTGGCCGGCCGGCTCGACCGCGTGGTGCACGTGCACCTCGCCGATACGCCGGGCCGCGGCGAGCCGGGCAGCGGCCGTATGGACTATGTGGACCGGCTCCATTGGCTGAGGGCGCACGGTTACGACGGCCTGATCGGGCTCGAATACAAGCCGAGCGGGCCGACGGCGGAAACGCTGAAGTTCCGCGACGCTGTTTAGCTCAGTCCCCCGGTTCGCCCCGCAGCCAATACCCGGCGGCGCGGATGTAGTCGTTGTTGAAGCCGCGGGCGACGAGGTGGTGGCGGAGAGCCTTGGCCATCTGCGCTTCGCCGGCGACGAAGGCAAAACCCTCGCCCTGCGGGAAACCGATCTCGGTGACTGCGGGGAGGATCAGGTTCTCTGCGCCGGCTTCGCGGCCGTTGCGGTGGATCCAGTGGATCACGACCGGCGAGCTGGTCTCGAAGCGCTGCTCATCGGCTGCCTCGGGCACCTCGATGATGGCGATGGCCGGCTTGTTGGTCGGCAGTTCCTCGATGCGGCGGCCGATGGCGGGAAGCGCCGTCTCGTCGCCGGCGATGAAGTACCAGTCGAAGGCGTCGGGGACGCGGATAGTGCCGCGCGGGCCGCCGATCATCAGTTGATCGCCGGGCTTGGCCTGTGCAGCCCAGCCGGAGGCAGGTCCGTCGCCGTGCAGCACGAAGTCGAGGTCAAGGGTCAGCGCCTCCGCATCGAAGTAGCGCGGCGTGTATTCGCGGACGAAAGGTTTTGCCACCTCGTCGGGCCAGACGAGGCCATCGGGATGGCGCTCGGGGCGGGGCAGCGGTTTGCCGTCCGAGGGCAGGAATACCTTGACGTGGTCGGCATGACCCGGGGACTGAAAACCCTCGAGCTCCGGGCCGGTGAGCCGGATGCGGCGCATATGCGGGGTGATGTCGACGACCGAGGCGACATCGAGGACGCGGATGCGGGTTTCGAGCCGGATGCGCTCGAGCGATTTATTTATGACTTCCATAGTCATGATTTATCCAGGCGAAGTGGCGGCGGTCAAGTTAACTCGGCGCAAGGTCCGATTGTTCGACATAGATAAACAATCCCTTGCGCGGTCGGTGCGCTATTCGGGTGAATGCCGCTGGCCTATTTCTAGTGCCGAAGCGACCGGCTGGGGCCGGCACATAAGCGATCGGCAAGGGCCGACGCATGGAGGTTTTAGCGATGATCACCCAGATCAAGGGCCTGCACCACGTTACGTCGATGGCGCGCGATGCGGCCGAGAACAACCACTTCTTCTCGAAGACGCTCGGCCTGCGCCGGGTGAAGCAGACCGTCAACTTCGACGCTCCCGACGTCTATCACCTCTACTATGGTGACGAGGTGGGCACGCCCGGCACGGTCATGACGCACTTCCCGTTCCCGCACATCGCTCGCGGCCGGCCCGGCGTCGGCGAAGTCGGTACCACAGTATTCTCGGTGCCTCAGGGTTCGCTCGGCTACTGGCAGCAGCGGCTGGCACAGGACCGCGTTGGCGACCTCGCGCTCTCCGAAAGCTTCGGCGAGAAGCGCCTGAGCTTCCGGGCTCCGGAGGGCGATGCGCTGGCGCTGGTCGAAAACGCGGCCGACACCCGGCTGCCGTGGACCGGCAACGGCGTCGATGCCGAGCATGCGATCCGTGGTTTCCACTCGGCCTCGATGCGGCTGCGTGATGGCGGCGCCACCGAGGAGCTGCTGAAGTTCATGGGCTACCAGAACGCAGAGAGCTCGGGGAACGTCCACCGGCTGATCCGGCCGGATGGCAACGCGGCCAACACCATCGACATCGAGGTGCTGCCCGATGCCAACCGGGCCGATCTCGGCGCGGGTTCGGTTCACCACATCGCCTTCGCGGTCGAAAACCGTGCGGCGCAGCTCGAGGTGCGGAACGCCCTGCTCGATACCGGCTACCAGGTGACGCCGGTGATCGACCGGGACTATTTCTGGGCGATCTACTTCCGGACCCCGGGTGGCGTGCTGTTCGAGATCGCCACCAACGAGCCCGGTTTCGACCGGGACGAGGATACCGCGCACCTCGGTGAATCGCTGAAGCTGCCCAAGCAGCATGAGCACCTGAGGGCGTCACTTGAACAGACGCTGCAGCCGCTCGAAGAGAAGGAACTGGCATGATGGCCGAAGTCCTCGACAGCTACGTCAACATCGATATCCCCGGCGCATCCTCGGATGCGCCGGCCTTCTACCTCTTCCACGGCACGGGTGGCGACGAGCACCAGTTCACCGACCTCGCCGCCGAGCTGAAGCCCGGCGCGCGACGGATCGGGGTACGCGGCGACGTCTCGGAAGGCGGAGCGCTGCGCTACTTCAAGCGCGTCGGCGAAGGCCGCTACGACATGGCGGACCTGGCCCGGGCAACGAAGAAGCTCGCGGGCTTCGTCGGGGCGAGCAAAGGCAGCGCCAAGGAGGTGCTGGGGCTCGGCTATTCGAACGGGGCGAACATCCTCGCCTCGGTATTGTTCGAAGCGCCGGAACAGTTAGACGTTGCCGTGCTGATGCACCCGCTGATCCCGTTCACGCCGAAACCGCAACCGGGGCTGAAGGGCAAGCGGATCATCATCACCGCCGGCCGTCGCGACCCGATCGCGCCGGTGCATTCGGCGGAGCTGCTCTCGAGCTATTTCAAGGAGCAGGGCGCCGAGGTGACGCTGTTCTGGCACGAAGGCGGGCACGAAATCCGCCGCGAGGAGCTGCTCGCAGTGCGGGATTTCCTCGCCGAGTAACGATGAGGCCGCCCTCCGGGGCGGCCTTTTTGCTGGTCAGGCCTGGAGGTCGGCCCATTCGGGGTGGCGGCGGAACTGCGCCACGACGTAGGAGCAGACCGGTACGATCTTGCTGCCGGTGGCGCGCGCGTCGGCGATGCCACGTTCGACCAGCTTCAGCGCCAGGCCGAGGTTGCGGTGCTGCGGCGGCACGCCCGTGTGGTCGACGATGATCGTCTTGGCGTCGCGGCGCTGGTAGGTCATTTCGGCTTCGGAGCCGTCGGGGAGATAGACCACGTAGCGGCCGCGGCCGTTGGCTTCTTCGTGCTCGACGGGGAGTTCGTCAGACATAACAAACCTTTCAGTCGGTTCGGCACCGCTCGCGGCGCCGGTCGTCGTTGTCATATGGGGTGGAAGCTAACAGGTGGAAGGGCGGTGGGCGCGGGTCAGATCTGCGTCATCGGCTCACCCAGTTCGGGGAACAGGCGCCGCTCGTTGAGGAATGGATGGACGGCGAGCGCCGCCGCCATGTCCTTCAGCGCCAAAGCACGCTTGCCCAGTTGCAGGTACATCAGCGCGCGACCGGAGAGGGCGCCGAAATGGCGCGGCTCGATGGCCAGCACCTTCTCGCAGTCGGCGATCGAGGCATCGAAATCGCCGAGCGTGTAGTAGATCGTCGCCCGCTGGTTCCAGGCTTCGGCGTAATCCGGGTAGTCGACGACCAGCTTGTCGAGCAGGCGCAGCGCCCCGGCGGCGTCGCCCATGCCGCGCGCCGTCAGCACCTCGCGCATGCGGCCGGCGAGGATCGGGTCGGACGGGGTGGTCCAGTAGGTCCAGATCCGTGCGTCGATGGCCTGGGCGGTTTCGGCGTCGGGCGCCACGCGCAACTGGGCGAACAGCTTGTCGATAGCGGCGCGGTCGGCCGCGTCATCGGCGAAAGCGAGGCTCGCCGCGAACAGCAGCATGAGCCCCAGGAGGAGGCGCGGGAGGATCGAGGCGAGCCGAACCGGGATGCGCAACATGCGGGGGATATTCGACCCGGCGTGGGGCGGGCGCAAGAGGTTAGTGCCCGGCTTCTCTCTTCCGCCAGCGGGCTTCGATCAAACGGCCGAGGCTGCCGAGATACGGGGCGAGGGCGAGGAGCAGCGGCCGCCAGTAGTGGAGCAGCAGGAACAGTGTCACCAGCACCAGTGCGCCGACGATGATCACCAGCTCGAGGCTCAGCCCCATCGACTTGAGCCAGGCCGAGAGCAGCATGCCGGGGAGGATGTGCGCCGCGGCCCAGACGAAGGCCGAGGTGACGTTGATGATGGAGAAGTGCCGGTAGTTCATGCCGAACATGCCGGCGATGCCGGGGACCACGGCCTTCACCCCGGGGATGAAGCGACCGATGAATACCGACTTGCCGCCATGCTTGGCGAAGAACGCCTCACCCCGGGCGATCAGCGGCAGGTGGTTGCGGAACGGCCAGAGGCTCTTGATGCTGTCCTTCAGCCAGAAGCCCAGCGTGTAGGAGATGGCGTCACCGACAACGGCGCCGGCCACGGCGGCGAGGTAGATCTCCCAGAACGGCAGCTTCCCCTGTGCGATCAGCCCGCCGGCGAGCAGCAGCACCGGGGTCGAGGGGATGAACAGGCCGAGGATGAACACCGCCTCGGTGGCGGCGATCAGGAAGATGAACCACAGGCTGAGCCAGAAATTGCCCGAGATGGTCTCGAGCAGCATCTCCAGCCAGCCAGTGAGCGCAGTGAAAATCTCGAACATCGGCCCTCAATAGCGGGCCGACGTGAGAGCCAGATGACACGTCCAAGTGGTCGCGCTTTCGAACCGGAAAAGTCTGCAACTTTTCCGGAAAGCGCTCAGCTTAGTGCCCGGCCTCGGGCTTCTGCCAGCGGGCCTGCAGCGAGCGGCCGAACTCGCCCATGAAGGGGGCGAAGAGGAGCAGGATGCGCTTCCAGAAGTGGACGATCAGGAAGGCAACCGTCAGCACGATGGCGCCGACGATGATCACCAGCTCGAGGCTCAGGCCGATGGATTTCAGCCACCCGGTCAGCAGCACGCCGGGGAGGATGTGCACCGCCGCCCAGACGAAGGCGGAGATCACGTTGATCACCGAGAAGTGCCGGTAGGGCATGCTCATCATGCCGGCGACGCCGGGGATCACGGCCTTCACGCCCGTGATGAAGCGGCCGATGAAGATCGCCTTGCCGCCATGGCGGGCGAAGAACACCTCGCCCTGCTCGATCAGCTTCAGGTGGTTCTTGAACGGCCAGACCGTTCGGATCTTGTCCTTCAGCAGGTAGCCGACTGTGTAGGAGATGGCGTCGCCGATGATGGCGCCGAGCACTGCGGCAAAGAATATCGGCCAGAAGGGCAGGCTGCCCTGGGCGATCAGCCCGCCGGTCAGCAGCAGGATGGGGAGCGACGGCACTAGCAGGCCAAGGATGAACACCGCCTCGCCGATGCAGACGAGGAAGATGAAGAGGAGCGAAAGCCAGAAGTTATCGGAGATGCCCTGGAGGAACAGCTCGAGCCAGGTCGAGATGGAGTGGAGGAATTCGATCATAGGCTCCTGGAAGCTCCCCTAGGATAAGGCGCGGAGCCCCAAGCCCCTCGCGGCAGCGTGTCACGAATGGCAGGGCATCACCAGCCGCCATGGGCGCTCGCTTTGCGACTATTTGAAGAGGGATGCATGAACTGTGCGTGAACGTGCTAATGCGTCATTGCTGGCCTCGGGCCGTGGGGGCAACGGGGCAGCAACTCAGCAGGAATGAACGATGTCGCTGCCCATCCACCACATGATTTCCAGCGGACCGCAGCCGGTGGCGCCGTTCAGCCACGCGGTGGAGGCCGATGGCTTCGTGTTCATCACCGGGCAGATGCCGACCGACCCCGCGGCGCCGGATGCGCCGCTGCCTGAGGGGATCGAGGCGCAGACGCGCCGGGTGATCGACAACCTCAAGCTGATCCTCGGCGGCGTCGGGCTGGGGCTAGAGCACGTCACCATGGCGCGTATCTATCTCACCGAGTTCCAGCGCGACTACGCGGCGCTCAACGCGCTGTGGCCGAGCTTCTTCGAGGCGGGCAAGCTGCCAGCCCGGACCACTGTGGGCGTCACCGCCCTCGCCGTGGGCGCACTGGTCGAGATCGACCTGATCGCGCGGCGGCCCTAGAGCAGCGACAGTCCGGCGCCGGCTGAGGCACTCAGCAGCACGACGAGCCACGGTGGGATGCGGACCAGCAGCAACGCGAGGGCCGCGATGCCCCATGCGAGGTCGAGCGGGCCGAACACGACGCTGGTGAACACCGGATCGTAGAGCGTCGCCAGCAGCAGGCCGACCACGGCAGCATTGGCGAGATCGAGTCCGGCGCGGAGGCGTGGGTTGGCGCGCAGCGATTGCCAGTACGGCAGGGCACCGAACACCAGCAGGAACGAGGGCAGGTAGATGGCGCCGAGCCCGATGAGCGCCCCGGCGATGCCGTTGGGCGGGGCGTTGAGCAGCGCGCCGACATAGGCGGCGAAGGCGAAGAGCGGGCCGGGGACCGCCTGCGCCGCGCCATAGCCGGCGAGGAACAGGTTGCGGTCGATCAGGCCGGGCGTCACCACCTCGGCTTCGAGCAGCGGCAGTACGACGTGGCCGCCGCCGAACACGAGCGAGCCGGTGCGATAGAATTTCTCCGTGACCACCAGCCAGCTGTTACCGGTGGCCGCAAGGATCGGCAGAGCCAGCAGCAGGCCGAAGAACAGCGCGAGGAAGACGGTGCTGGTGCGGTCGAACGTGAGGCGCGGAGCGGCAGCGGCTGGCGCCAGCAGATAGCCGGCGAGCGCCGCGGCTGCGATCAGCGCCAATTGGGTCAGGCCGGAGGGCAGCAGCAGGGCTATCGCCGCGGCGGTTAGCGCGATGAGGCGACGATTGAGGTCCGGCGTCAGCGATTTCGACATGGCCCAGACGGCCTGCGCGACGACAGCGAGGGCCGCTAGCTTCAGGCCATGCAGCACGCCATCGGCCAGCGGACCGGCTAACCGGGTCGCGCCATAGGCAAAGGCGAGCAGCAGGAGCACCGAGGGCAAGGTGAAGGCCACCCACGCCGCGATGCCGCCCCAGTAGCCGGCGCGCAGCTTGCCGATGGCGATGCCGACCTGGCTCGAGGCCGGGCCGGGAAGGAACTGGCAGAGCGCCACGAGATCGGCATAGGCGGCGTCATCGAGCCAGCCACGACGCTGCACGAACTCGGTACGGAAGTAGCCGAGATGTGCCACCGGCCCACCGAAGCTGGTCAGGCCCAGAAGCAGGAAGACGCGGAAGACTTCGGCGACGCTGTTTCTGCTTTGCTGCATCGCCGACACCCACTTCCCCGATGGTTGGGAGTGCGAGGTGCCTCAGGCGAGCGTCACAATCAACCCTAGCTCGTCACCTTCGCTGTCCGTCCGTAGACCAGCAGCATGACGATGATCACCAGCCCGTAGATGATCTGCCGGCCGGCTTCGGGCATCTGCATGATCGACAGCACCGAGTTGAGCAGCACGATGAGGATCACCCCGACCACGGTGCCGATGAAGCGGCCGCGCCCCCCGAGGATGTGGGTGCCGCCGATCACCACTGCAGCGATGGCCGGCAGCAGGTAGGCGTTGCCCATCCCCTGGTAGGCCTTCGCCGAGTAACCGGCGAGCAGCACGCCGGCGAGCGCCGCGCAGAGCCCCGAGATGACGAAGGCACCGACGATGACCCAGCGGGTACGGATGCCGCTCAGGTACGACGCGGCCTCGCGGTTGCCGGTGGCGTAGATCGCCTTGCCGAAGGCGGTGCGGCTGAGGATGGCGGCGATGACGATGGAAACCGCGGCCCAGACGAAGATGGCGACCGGAATGCCGAGGATCTTGTCGGCGGCGAGGTAGCGCATCAGCGGCGTTGCCGAATCCTGCGGGGCGAAGCCGCCGGTGTGGGCGATCATCAGGCCGCGCATCACCGAGTCGACGCCGAGGGTGAAGATCATCGAGGGGATGCGGAGATAGGCGACGCCGAAGCCGTTGAACAGCCCGACGAGCAGCCCGATGGCGAGGCCGGTCGGGATCGCTGCCGGACCGCCGACGGTGGTCGCCATCATCGCGGCGGCGGTCATCGTCCACGGCACGCTGAGGTCGATATGGCCGAGCAGGATCACCATCATCATCCCGGCCGCGACGATGCCGAGGAAGGCGCCGGTCTGCAGCTGGGTCAGCAGGTAATTGGGGCTCAGGAGCGGCATCGTGCCGAGCGTTGCGACGGTGTAGATCGAGCCGAGCGCCAGGATCACCAGCACGAAGCCGGCGGAGATGACGATCGGCAGATCGTCGGCTTTCAGGCGGGGCAGGGTGAGGTCGTTGGCCATGGGTCCGGTCCTACCTGAAGAGTTCGAGACGGTTTTTCACCCGCAGCGTCCGGATGGCGCCAAGGCTGACAGCGGCGAGCAGCACCACGCCTTCGACCAGTGGCTGCAGCAGTGGATCGATCGACAGGATGCGGAAGTAGAACGAGATGGCGCGGAGGATCAGGGCGCCGATCAGCGCGCCGATCACCGTGCCGACGCCGCCGAGCAGCGAGATGCCGCCCAGCACCACGGCGGCGATCGAGTTGAGCGTGTAGGCGCCGGCCTGCGGGATATCGGCGTTGCCGGAGCCGGTCTGGATGGCGAGATAAAGCCCGGCGCAGCCGGCGAAGAACCCGGCCAGCGTGAAAGCCGCCAGCTTGGCGCGATTAATCGGCAGGCCGGACATGTAGGCGGCGCCTTCGGACGAGCCGATGGCGTAGAGGGTGCGGCCGGTGACGGTGCGGGGGAACGGGATCCATACCGCCGCCGTGATGATCACGAGGATCAGCAGCGGCACCGGGATCCAGGCGATGGGCTGCAGCCACGCCGCCTCGCCGTCGTCGAACAGGTGGTAAGTCTGGGCGAGGTCCTTGATCGAGTTGGTGACGGCCCAGTTGAGGTCGAGATCGACCTCCCCGCCCGGTTGCGGGCGGATCAGCAGCGCGAGACCAATGGCGACGGCGCCGGTGGCGAGCGTCGCGATGATCGGCTGCAACCGGCCGTAGACGATGACGAGCCCGTTGACGAGGCCGAAGCCGGTGCCCGCGGCGACCGAGACGATGCAGCCCAGAATGATCTGCCACGGTTCGCCCCGCACCAGTTCGCTGGCGATGCAGCTGGTGAACGTCATCACCGCGCCGACCGAGAGGTCGAGGCCGCCGACGATCACGGTCATCGCCTGCGCCATGGCGACGAAGGCGAGGGCCACCGATTCATTGGTGTTGGCGATGAAGACGTTGGTGGAAAAGCCGCGCGGGTGGATGAAGTTGTAGACGAGATAGAGCGCGGCCAGCAGCAGGATGGCGCCGTAGAATCCGCGGTTCTGGCGGATCGACATGGCGAGCGCCGAGGCGCGCGGCGGGGTGGTCATGGTGGCGCTGCTCATGCGGGCACCGCCTCTCGGGTCGGCATCTCGGTCGGTCTGGTGATGTTGAGTGCGGCCGCGACGAGCGCTTCCTCGGTGATGGCGGCGCCGGAGAATTCGGTGACGATGCGGCCGTCGTACATCACCGCGACGCGGTCGCAGCAGCCGATCAGCTCAGCGTAGTCAGTGGAGTAGAACAGGATGGCGGTGTCCTTGTCGGCGAGCTCGCGCATCAGCCGGTAGAGCTCCTGCTTGGTGCCGACGTCGATGCCCCGGGTGGGGTCGTTCAGCAGCATCACCTCGGGCTGGGTCAGCAGCCACTTGGCGATCACCACTTTCTGCTGATTGCCGCCCGACAGACTGGCGACCGGGTCGTCCGGTTTGTTGAGCTTGATCTGCAGCTGCGCGATGGCGTCGCCCACAGCCTGCCGCGACTTTGCCGCGTCGATGAACGGACCCTGACTAACCCTCCCGAAGCTCGCGACCAGCAGGTTGTCGGCAATCGACATGGGCAGCATCAGGCCCTCGGTCTTCCGGTCCTCGGGCACCAGCGCAATGCGGCTGCGGCCGCCCTTGGCGTCGGCGGGCGAAGCCGGGATGCCGCCCTCGCCGCCAACCGTGACCTTGCCCTCGACGCCGCGCAGCACGCCGAACAGCGCCAGCAGCAGCTCCTTCTGGCCCTGCCCATCGAGGCCGCCGAGCCCGACGATCTCGCCCTTGCCCACCGAAAGCGAGACGCCGTTGAGCCGGTTCTCCCACTTGAGGTCGGTGACGGCGAGGTGCGGTTTTCGCGCGACGGCGGGGGGCTTGGGGGGAAACTGGTGGACGATGTCGCGGCCGATCATCAGCTTGACGATCTCGTCCTGGCTGCGCGCCCCCTTGTCGAAGGTCTCGATGTGGCGGCCGTTGCGGAACACCGACAGGGTGTCGCACAGCGCCTCCACCTCATGCATGCGGTGCGAGATGAACAGCATGCCGGTGCCCTCGGCCTTCAGTTCGCCAAGCACGTTGTAGACGGTCTCGACATCGCGGCTGGTGAGCGCGGAGGTCGCCTCGTCGAGGATCAGCAGCTTCGGGCTCTTGCCCAATGCCTTGGCGATCTCGACCATTTGCCGGCGGCTAAGCGAGAGATCGCGGATCAGGGCGCGCGGATCGACGTCCTCGCAATGGATACGGGCGAGCAGCGCCTCGGCGCGGTCGCGCTGGGCGCGCTTGTCGATGAGGCCGAAGCGGCGCGGCGGATCGGAAATCGAGATGTTGTCGGCAACCGACAGGTCGGGCATCAGCGACAGTTCCTGGAACACGCAGACGATGCCGGCCTTCGCCGCCTCGGAGGGGCGCGAGAAGCGGTGCTGCGTGCCGGCGACGGTGAGCGTGCCGCTATCGGGCTGCACCACGCCGGCCATGATCTTGATAAGGGTGGATTTTCCGGCGCCGTTCTCGCCCAGGATGGCGTGGATGGAGCCTTGCCGGCAGGCAAAGTCGACACCTTCGAGCGCCCGGGCGCCCGAGAAAAACTTCGAAACACCGCTCAGTTCGGCGAATGGCCGTGCGGCCTGCCCGTCCGTCATCGTCAACCCTCAACCGTCGAATGATGGGGAGAGGCGGCCCCGGGCGATGGGTCCGGAGCCGCCACGCGCAGGGAGTTCTACTGCACGTTCTCTTCTGTCTGGGCCATGATGGCAGGGCCCGAGATGTTCACGCCGCAGGGCGGGAACTCATTGACGGTGAAGAAGTTGTCCGGCAAGTCGGTCCAGAAGTTGGTGCCGTCCTTGAGCGTGGTGTAGTCGACCGACGGCAGCGGCACCGAGATGAGCTGCGGCATCACGTTGCCTTCGAGCGCCGAGATCGCCGCCTTCATCGAGATGGCAACGAGGCCCGGCGACTGGCCGATGGAGAGGCCGACAAGGCCATCGCCGGAGTGCTTGGCGACGAGCTTCCTAAACCCGTTTTCGGCTTCGCCACCCACTGGCACCATCGGGTGACCGGCGTCGAGCAGTGCCTGTATGGTGCCGGTCGAGCCGCCCTGGGTGATGACGCCGTCGAAGGTGCCGTGCACAGCGAGGGCGTCGGCGGTCACCTTCTGCGCGGTGCCGTCGTCCCAGTTGCCGACCACCTGGACGATTTCCCACGGTCCGGGCGTTGCGTCGAACACCTCGTGGATGCCGATTGAGCGGTCGCGGTCCACCGAGTTGCCGGCGAGGCCGCGCACTTCGAGGATCTTGCCCGAGGTCTTGCCCTTGGCGGCCAGCTCCTTGAGCACGAAGTTGCCCCAGTCGCGGCCCATCTGCAGCTGGTCCTCGTTGACCATCATCACCGCATCGGTATCGAGGATGTTGTCGAACGGCACGATGACGACGTTCTCGCGGTCGGCGAGGCGGATGACGCGGTCAAAGCCTTCCGGCGACACCGCGATGGTGACGATGGCGTCGAAGCCCTGGTTGATGAAGTCCTCGATGGCGCCGAGCTGGGCCGGCGCGTCGGTGCCGGTCGAGACGACCTTGAACTCCTTGATCTTGTCCTTGATCGCCGGGTCTTCGGCGAAGGCCTTGGCGGTTTTGATCATCTGGATGCGCCAAGTGTTGCCGACATAGCCGTTGACCACGGCGATGCGGTACGGCCCTTCCTGCTTGTCCCACTGGAAGTACTTGGTCTCGGCGCTCCACGGGGCGAAGCAGGTGGGATCGGCGCCGGGGCCGGAGACCACCTTGGGTCCGGCATAGCTGAGGCTGGTGGTGACGAGGAGGCCGACAAGAGCGGCCGAGGCAATGCGTAGTGCGTTCATAGGTTTCTCCTCCCAGAGAACGATCTGAAACAACTAGGCAGTCGCTGGTCAGTCGGTGGCGGCAGACCTCTGCCATCCACCGTCGTCAGGGCCCGTTGGCCCCTCGCGGCGCGCCATTCGGCGTCGCCAATCCCCCGATGCACCCGATTGCGGTGCGCGCTACTCCTTGAACAACGCCAGACCCGCTTCGAGGTGCTGGCTCATGCGATACTGGTAGGCAAAGCGGTTGCGGCTCTCGAGCGCATCGGCGATGCCGCCGTGCTCGTCGAAGCTGACGCCATGGGTCTTCATGCGGTTGACGCCGCTCTCCATGATCTTGAGCATCACCGGCTTCATGATCCGGTAGATCTCGTTGACCTGCTTGTTGCCGAGGATGCCGACCAGCGTCGAATGGAAGCGGAAGTCGTGCTGTGCGGCAGTGTGGAGCTGGTCCTCCTCGCGCATGGCGTCGTTGGCTTCACGCAGCCGGACGATGTCCTCGGAGGTGGCGCGCTCGAACAACTGGTCGACCGCGCCGACCTCGATCAACTGACGGAAACCCTGGGTGTCGAGGAAGGTCTGGCGGCTCAGCTCCAGCGTGTTGAACGAGTAGAGCTCGAACACCGCATCCATGCGGCGGTCGATGATCACCGCGCCGACCTTGGGCCGCACATCGACCACGCCATAGGCCTTGAGGATGCGCATCGCCTCGCGCACCGTGGTGCGGGACGAGGTGAACATCTCACCCAGCTCGCGCTCCGACGGCAGCGGGTCGCCGACCCCCAGGTTGCGCTGGTCGATCAGCGCCTTGATCTGTCCGACCAGGGTCTCGACGGCGGAATCGTAGAGGTGCACCGCGCCCTGCTTCTTGCGCGTGCCGCCTTGTTTCAGCCGAACGACATTGTTCCTGGCCGTCATGACCGGATTGCCTCGACACAGATTTGAATAGTTCCTTCAATCCTACATTTGTAGGACCAGCGGCACGGTAGTTTCAGTGTTTTTGACTGTCAATAGCTCTGCAATCGAAGATTATGTGAGACTGTGACATCATCTGGTATGACAAATAGTACTTGAAGATGATCTGGCAACGATTGCGGAAATACCGGGAAGGTCGGAAAAATCATTGAATGCTAACATGTTAGCGGCGGTTGGTATGGTAGGCGCGGCGAGGGGTACAAAACGGGCCTGCAGCGGCTGCAACGTGGCTGTGAAAAAAGCACGTCGGAGGCGACGACGACGCGCACTGCGCCTTCCCCAGGTACCACCGCCATCCGGCCGCCGTCAGTGTTCCGACCTAACCTCCCCACCGCACGTCATCCCGGCGAACGCCGGGACCCACTGCTCGGACGGTAGGTCAGGCACGAACCGAGCCGGTCCATCACGGATGGGTCGGGCGGCTTAGCGCGAGTGGATGGGCCAATGCACTGGGTCCCGGCTTTCGCCGGGATGACATCGAGTGTGGAAGCGGACGTGCGAAAAGCAAAGGGCGCCGGCCTTGCGACCGACGCCCCAAAACTTCAGGCCCGAAAACTTCAGCCCTTGTAGGCGTAAGTCTTCTGCTGCTGCTCGCCGAGGCCCTCGATGCCGAGCTTCATGGTCTGGCCCGGCTTCAGCCAGACCGGCTCGGGCTTCTGGCCCATGCCGACGCCCGGCGGAGTGCCGGTGGTGATCACGTCACCCGGCTGCAGGCTCATGAACTGGCTCAGGTACGCCACAATGTGGGCGACGCCGAAGATCATCGTCTTGGTCGAGCCGTCCTGGTAGCGCTTGCCGTCGACTTCGAGCCACATCTTCAGGTTCTGGACGTCCTTGACCTCGTCCTTGGTGACGAGCCACGGGCCGATCGGGCCGAAGGTGTCGGCCGACTTGCCCTTGGTCCACTGGCCGCCGCGCTCGGTCTGGAAGTGGCGCTCGGAGAGGTCGTTGACGACGCAATAGCCGGCCACGTAGTCCAGCGCGTTCTTTTCGTCGATGTACTTGGCTTCCTTGCCGATAACGACGCCGAGCTCGACTTCCCAGTCGGGCTTCAGCGTGTTCTTGGGCAGCTCGACATTGTCGTTCGGCCCGATGATGGCACTGGTGGCCTTCATGAACAGGATCGGCTCAGCCGGGATGGCGGCGCCGGTCTCGGCGGCGTGGTCGGCGTAGTTGAGGCCGATGCACATGAATTTGCCGACGCTGCCGACGCAGGGGCCGATGCGCGAGCCCTTGTCGAGCACGGGCAGGCTGCCGTGGTCGGCGGCCTTGATCTTGGCGAGGCCTTCGGCGCCGATCGAGGCGCCGTTGATGTCGGACACCACTGACGACAGGTCGCGATAGGTCCCGTCGGTGTGGAGGATCGCGGGCTTTTCGGCGCCCTTGGCGCCGACGCGCAGAAGTTTCATGGAGTGCTCCTCAGAATTTGGCCTAGGGGATAGGGCCATGTCCGCCCGGAGTCGAGGCCAACGATGGTCGAATCCGTTCGGTGCATTCAGGCCGGTGGAATGTCGAGGGCGAGCAGCCGTGGATGGCCGTTCGCCGGGTGATCGGCGAGGACCAGCAGCTCTGCCGTCGCGCTGCCATCGGCAGCCGGTGTGTGGCCGGCGAGGAGCAGGCCCTCGACCTTGTCGCCTGCGATCGGGGTGAGCCGGCCGAGCTCAAGGACCGTCTCGCGCTTGCGGTCGAACAGGTGGATGGCGAAGCCCGTCGTCGCGTCCGATGACGGACCGGAGAGGATCAGCAGCCGGCCATCGGGCAACATGGCGAGATCGCGGATGCCGACGCCGCGGCCGAGCGGCACACGGATGGTCTTGGCATCGAGGTCGGCACCCGATGTGAACAGCGCCGCTGCCCGGACGCTGAGCAGCAGCGCCTCGCCGTCGATGACCGGGCTGCGGAAGCCGAAATAGAGCCGGCGCCGCCAGGCGGCGACGCCCTCGATGTTGAGGCCCTTGGCCTTGTTGGGCGACTTCAGGAAATAGGGTGCGAACGCCTTCTTGCGGCGCAGCACTTCGTTCAGGCGGAAGCTCAGTTCGGGATGGCGGCCATCGCGGCTGACCCGGGCAACGAGGTGGGCGGAGCGGCGATAGTCAGCGCGCTTCTCGCCCTCGGGCGTCACCCAGTCGTGGATGCTGTGCGAGCCGGTGACGTAGTAGTGCGGCTCGAGCCAGGCGACGCCTTCGCCATCGAGGATGTAGCGGTCGGGGCCCGGATCGCCGTCATCGGGAGCGCTGCCGACGGCGGTGAGCGCAGCGCGATCAGCGGGCAGCAGCGGTACCACGGCACCGGCCTCGAGCGTTGCGGCATCTAGGTCGAGCGTCGCGAACTGGGCGAACAGGCCTTCGTTGTCGATGACGAGGCACTTGCGCCGCCGGCGGTTCAGCGGCGCCGCGCTGGCGATGCCGCTGAGGTCGGTGGCGACCGCAGTCTCGCCGCTCCGAAAGTCGCCGATCACGGCGAGCTCCCGGGTGGTGAGAAACGGCGGATCGGCGCGCCGCGGCATGGTCTACTCCGGGCGGACGATGCCCTTCTTGAGCAGCACGTTGCCATAGAGCCGGCGCTCGCCGGTCTGGATCACGGCATAGGCGCCGTGGACGCGCTCGTAGAAGGCGAAGCGCTCGAGCAGGCTGAGCTTCATGCCGGGCTCGTGCTTCTTGATCAGCTTGTCGAAATCCTTGTGGGTCTGCTCGCGCTTCTTGGCGTCGCCGACCACTTCCATGCCGAAGGCCTGCTCGTCGACGAAGGTGTCGAGCGGCATCACCGTGAGGATGGCGTCGAGCACGTCGGTGGCGATGATGCCGTCGAGCCGCACCAGCTGCGGGCCGGCGCTGTCGCCGGGATAGTTGGCATCGACGATGGCGATCTCGTCGCCATGGCCCATGGCGCGCAGGATGTAGAGCAGGTCAGGGCCGAGGATCGGCGGAATGCCCTTGAGCATGAGGTTCTCCCTTGGTGGTCTTGTTGCCGTTCAGCCGAACGGGAAGGCGGAATAGGCCGGGTCCTCGCGCAGCAGCTGGCCGTCGGCGAAGAGCTCCGCATGCTCGACGGCGAAGGTGATCAGCTCGGCCATCACGGAGTCGATATGGGCGCGCATGGCGCCCGAGGCGATCGCGGCGTCGCCGGCGGTGATGCCGTCGAGGATCTTCTGATGCTCGGCTAGGGTGACGCTCAGACGCCGTGGCGTGAGGATCAGCCGGCGGGCCCGGTCGAGATTGGCACGAGTGTTCTCGATGACGCCTTTCACCTTGGTGAAGCGCATGTCGCCAAAGATGATGTCGTGGAACTCGAGATCGCGCTCGTGAAAGCCGTTCTGGTCGTCGATCTCCACCGCGGCGCGCTGGTAGCTCATGTTGCGCTGCAGCGTGTCGATCAGTTCCGGGCTGTGGTTGCCGGTAACGACGCGCACTGCTTCGGCCTCCAGCGCCTTGCGGATCAGCATGTACTCGAGCACGTCGGCGATGCGGACCAGCGACACGGTCGAGCCGCGCTGCGGCAGGATATCGACCAGCCCCTCGGCCTGCAGCCGGGCCAGCGCTTCCGATACCGGGAAGCGGGAGACGCCCAGGCGCTCGCAGATAGCGCCCTTGTCGATCACTTCACCCGGCTTCAGGTCGAGCTGGACGATGGCCTGGCGCAGCGTGTCGGTAACGAACACGGTGACGTTGCCCCGCGTCGGGGTCGCCGGCGTAGACAGAAAAGAGTAGGGACTTGCCTCGGTCTTCATGCTAACATGTTAGTTGGACTGCCGGAGCTTTTCAATCGCACCTGCTTGTCACCCGACTGGTTTTCCGCCGCAAGCGGGGCGTCTCGGGCGTACACGCGTTTTGGGTGGTTTTGGGTGATTTCGGCCGTTCCTGCCCCGAATCCTGATCAAAAGAGCCGCCCCCGATGTCCGATGTCATGTCCCGCCCCGCCGCCGCCAAGACGCTGTTGCTCAACGCCCAAGACAATGTCGCGGTGGCGCTGAGCAATCTCGATGTCGGCACCGACACGCCGCAGGGCGTCACCACCACCAAGCGCGTGCCCAAGGGGCACAAGTTCACCGTGCGGCAGGTTGCGGCCGGCGAGCCGATCGTCAAGTTCGGGCAGATCATCGGCTTCGCCAAGGACAGCATTCCGCCGGGCGAATGGGTGCATGAGCACAACGTGACGATCGGCGAAGAGCATGGCGCGTTCAAGCGCGACTATGCCTTCGGCGAAGGCATCGTGCCGGTGGATTTCGTACCGGAAGCGCAGCGGGCGACGTTCCAGGGTTTCCGCCGCTCCAACGGGCAGGTCGGCACCCGCAACTATATCGGCATCCTCACCTCGGTGAACTGCTCGACCACGGTGGCGGGCTTCATCGCGCGGGAAGTCGAGCGCTCGGGCATCCTCGAGCAGTACCCCAATGTCGACGGCATCGTGGCACTGAAGCAGGCCAACGGCTGCGTCATCGATTATCGCGGCGTGATCTTCGACATCCTCAAGAAGACCACCTGGGGCTATGCCACCAACCCGAACATGGGCGGGGTGATTATGGTCGGCCTTGGTTGTGAAGGCTTCCAGATTCCGCGGCTCAAGGAAGCCTATGGGGTCACCGAGAATGAGACGTTCCGCACCATGACCATCCAGGAAGTGGGCGGCACGCGGAAGACCGTCGAGGCTGGTGTCGAGGCGGTCAAGGCCATGCTGCCGATCGTCAACAAGGCGAAGCGCGAGACCGTGCCGGCGTCGGAACTGATGCTGGCGCTGCAGTGCGGCGGCTCGGATGGCTATTCGGGCATCACCGCCAACCCGGCGCTGGGTGTCGCGGCGGATATCCTCGTGCGCCACGGCGGGACGGCGATTCTCTCCGAGACGCCGGAGATCTATGGCGCGGAGCACCTGCTCACCCGGCGTGCGAAAAACCGCGAGGTCGGCGAGAAGCTGATCGACATCATCCACTGGTGGGAAGATTACGCTGCCCGCAACAACATGGAAATGAACAACAACCCGTCGCCGGGCAACAAACTCGGCGGGCTTACCACTATTCTGGAGAAATCTCTGGGTGCTTCTGCAAAAGGCGGGACAACACCGCTCAATGCAGTGTATCACTATGCCGATCCAGTGACCGAAAAGGGGTTCGTGTTCATGGATACGCCCGGATACGATCCGGTTTCGGCGACGGGGCAGGTCGCTGGCGGTGCGAATATACTATGCTTCACCACCGGTCGTGGGTCGGCCTATGGCTGCAAGCCGACGCCGTCGATCAAGATTGCCACCAACTCGGACATCTATCACAAGATGATCGACGACATGGACATCAACGGCGGCGAAGTGGTTGAGGGCGGCTCGCTGGAAGAGAAAGGGCAGGAGATCTTCGACAAGATCCTCGCCGTTGCTTCGGGCGAAAAGAGCAAGTCGGAACTCCTGGGCTACGGCGACAACGAGTTCGTGCCCTGGCAGATCGGCGCAACCTTCTGATGCGGCGCGCCGTCCATGTGGTGATCACTGGACGGGTGCAGGGAGTGGGCTTTCGCGCTTTCGTCGAGCGCGAGGCGGCGGCGTTGCGGCTCGATGGCTGGGTCCGCAACCGCCGCGACGGTACAGTCGAGGCGGTGTTCGCCGGCGACGAAGGCGAGATCCAGCACATCCTGATGGAGCTCAACGCCGGCCCCCCCGCCGCGGCGGTGACCGACGTACGGACCGGGCCCTATGAAGGGCCGATCCCCACTGGGTTCAGCGCGCTGCCGACGGCGTGAGCGGGATGCAGGATATCCGCGGCTTCATGGCGTTCGAGCAGTGGCTCGAGGGGGAGATTGCTTCCCAGACAAACCGCCATCGCGAACGCGTGAATCCCGCCTCGTCGATCAATGGCGATCTGGGAGTGGACGGCGACGACGCGTACGAGCTTCTCGTTCATCTGGAGCGCCAGACGGGGGCCGACTTCACCGACTTTGCCATCGACGATTACTTCGGTGCGGAAGCGCAGGGGTATGAGATGATCCAGGCCATTCGACGCTTTCTCAAGGGCGAGAGGAAAATCTGGCGTCGACTAAGCGTTCGAGAGTTGGCGACCTTTATGTGGGAGCACGGGGGCCGGGTCCCGGGACAGGCTGCTGTCGCGGGCAATATTTGACATTGGCGCCGGCCTTCCCATATTGAGCGGCATGTCTTGCTTCGCGACCATCACTGTTGTGGCACCGCGCCGGGAAACCCCGGTCGCAGGCATATAGCCCCATGATCCGCGCCTAGGCGCCGCCGGGTCTGGGGCATCCCGAACCCTCGCGGAGGTTTCCGCTCGGGTTCACCAGCAAGGCGCCACATCCAAACAACACCAGCGTGAACCGTCGCGGCGAAGACCCGCAGACGTTCGCGCATCGAAAGGAATTTCAGAGATGCAATCCATGCGTCGCTATGACCTGCAACCGCGTATCGTCCTCGGCGAGGACGACCATCGCAAACTCATCGCCCTGGCGCTGGCCGGCAGCGGACACAGCTCCGATGCGGCCGACGATCTCCTTTACGAGATCGAACGCGCCCGGGTGGTGCCCACCCCCAAGCTCGGCTCGAGCATCGTGCGGATGGGCTCGAAGGTGACCTACCGGCCCGACAACGGCGCCGAGCGCACCGTAGAGCTGGTCTATCCGGTCGATGCCGACATCGCCCAGGGCAAGATCTCGGTGCTGACGCCGATCGGCACCGCGCTGATCGGGCTCAATGTCGGGCAGTCGATCACCTGGGAGGCGCGGGACGGCAACAAGCACGTGCTGACCGTCATGGCGGTCGAGCCGCAGGCGTGATTCGCGGCGAACGGGCCGCACCTGTCGCTGGTCCACAGGCGGATCAGTCAGCAAAAACAGATGGTTGGACTGTCACAATTGTGCGGTCCAACCGTCATCGACCGGGCATCGGCCGTGGTTAATGAAGTGTTGCGGCTGAACTGGCCGCGCCGCACTTCGGAGGCTCCCATGGCCCAGCAACGTGCCCACCACCCAATCGTCACCGGCATGCGCTCGACCACCGGGCAGGCCCTGGCGATCCGCTACGATCTCAGCTCCAACACCATCGCCTTCGTCGAGGACGACTGGTTCGCCGAACCGGTACGCACCAGCAGCGTGCCGCCGCGCACCGTGGTGCGGCAGCGGCTCGGCAACAACGTGACGCGACTGAAGCCGCGGCGGCGCGGCTAGGGCCGCGTCGCGCCGTTCACCGCCAGGTAGATGCTGTGCAGGCTTTGCGTAGCGCAGATGAACAGGCGGTTGCGGCGGGGGCCGCCGAATTCGACGTTGGCGACCACATCGGGCGTCAGCAGCTTGCCGAGCAGCACGCCCGATGAGTTGAAGCAGTGAACGCCGTCGCCGGCGGAGGTCCAGACGTTGCCACGGTCGTCGAGGCGGAAGCCGTCGGGCAGGCCGGTATCGGTGACGCAGAAGACGCGGCCGTTGCTGACGGTGTTGTCGGCGTTGACGTCGAACACTCGGATATGACGCGGCAGGTCGGCGCCGTGGCTATAGGCGCTATCGGCGACGTAGAGGCGCTTCTCGTCGGGCGAGAAGGCGATGCCGTTGGGGCGGACGAAGTCGTCGATGGCGACTTTCAGCACGCCGGTCGACGGATCGAGGCAGAAGACGTAGCAGCCGTCCTGCTCGAACTCGCCCTTGTAGCCCTCATAATCGGAGAGGATGCCGTAGCCCGGGTCGGTGAACCAGATGGTGCCGTCGGACTTCACCACGACATCGTTCGGGGCGTTGAGCTTCCTGCCGCGATAGCTGTCGGCGAGGACAGTGATGGCGCCGTCGACCTCGGTGCGCACCACGTTGCGGCCGCCATGCGAGCAGGACACCAGCCGGCCTTCGCGGTCCCGGGTGTTGCCGTTGATGTAGTTGGAGTTGTGCCGGTAGACCGAGGCGCCGCCATCCGGGGTCCAGCGCATCATCCGGTTGTTGGGGATGTCGGACCAGAGCAACTGGTTGGCATCGCCGAACCAGACCGGGCCTTCGGCCCAGCGACAATCGGAGTAGAGCGTTTCGAGCTTGGCGCTGCCCTGGATCAGGTGCCCGAACTCTTTCTCGTGATGCTGGTAGATGCCGGCCATGTCGTCCCCCCTCGATGCGAATTTGGCGGCATCCAATCGGAAGTTTTGGAGCCCGGCAAGGCTACTTGCGTTCACTGCGGGCGAGGCGCAGAGCTTCCGCCTCAAGGAGAATTCCGATGCCGATCACCGACGCGATCAACACCCGCCTCAAGGATCCCTCGCTGTTGCGTGCTGCCGCCTTCATCGGCGGGCGGTGGCTGGAGACGGCGGAAAACGGCACGACGTTCGAGGTGACCAACCCTTCGACGGGCGAAGTGCTGGCGGCATTGCCGAACTGCGGCGTAGCGGAAGCCAAGCTCGCCATCGCGGCTGCCGAAGCGGCCCAGCACGCCTGGGCGAAGAAGACCGGCAAGGCGCGCGCCGCGGTGCTGCGGAAGCTGCAAGAGCTGATGGTCGAGAATGCCGACGATCTCGCAGCGATCATGACCGCCGAGCAGGGTAAACCCGTGCCCGAGGCGAAGGGCGAGGTGCTGTACGGGGCCGCCTATGTCGAGTGGTTCGGCGAGGAGGCGAAGCGGGTCTACGGCGACACCATCCCCGGGCACCAGGAAGACAAGCGGATCATCGTAATCAAGCAGCCGGTGGGCGTCGTCGCGACGATCACGCCGTGGAATTTCCCCAACGCCATGCTGGCCCGGAAGGTGGCGCCGGCGCTGGCGGCCGGATGCGCGGTGGTGTCGAAGCCGGCAGCGGAGACGCCGCTCTCGGCCATCGCCATTGCGGTGCTGGCGGAGCGGGCCGGGCTGCCGGCGGGGCTGTTCAACTTGTTGCCGTCGACGCATTCGTCGGACCTCGGCAAGGAGTTCTGCTCCAATGACGTGGTGAAGAAGCTGAGCTTCACCGGCTCGACCGAAGTCGGCCGCATCCTGATGCGGCAGGGGGCGGACCAGATCAAGCGGCTGAGTCTCGAGCTCGGCGGCAATGCGCCGTTCATCGTGTTCGACGACGCCGATCTCGACGCCGCGGTCGAGGGAGCGATGATCTCGAAATATCGCAACAACGGGCAGACCTGCGTGTGCGCCAACCGCATCTACGTGCAGGCCGGGGTGTACGACGCGTTCGCAGCCAAGCTCACCGCGGCGGTAGAAAAGCTCCGGGTCGGCGACGGGTTCGGCGAAGGCGTCACCACCGGACCGCTGATCGACGAGAAGGCGGTGGAGAAGGTGGAGCGGCACCTTACCGACGCGCTGAGCAAGGGCGGCCGCGTGCTGACCGGCGGTAAGCGCAAGACCGGGCTGTTCTTCGAGCCGACTATCGTCGCCGATGCCACGCCCGACATGGTGCTGGCGCGCGAGGAGACGTTCGGGCCGCTGGCGCCGCTGTTCCGCTTCGAGACGGTCGAGGAGGTGATCCGGCTGGCCAACGCCACGGAATTCGGGCTCGCGTCATACTTCTACGCGCGGGATTTGAGCCGGGTGTTCCGAGTGGCCGAGGCGCTGGACTACGGCATGGTCGGCATCAATACCGGGCTGATCTCCACCGAGGTCGCGCCATTCGGCGGGGTGAAGCAGTCCGGGCATGGGCGGGAGGGGAGCAAATACGGGATCGAGGACTATCTCGACATCAAGTATCTGTGCCTGAGCGTTTGAGGGCGGGCTGAAAGAGGGGAGCGCTTGGCTACCCCTCACCCTGACCCTCTGGGGAGAGGGCCGGGGTGAGGGCGCCAAGCGAACTGATCTCTAAAGCCGGATCAACCCCGCGGCTGTCGGCCTGAACCCGCAGGCCGCGTAGAACGCCTTGAGGTGCGGTTCGTAGTCCACATGCAGCCAGTGCGCCCTGCGTTCACGCGACGCCTCAGCCACCTGCCGCACCAACTCTTTCGCGATCCCCCGCCGCTGGAACTCCGGGTCGACGGTCGTATCTAGCAGGAACGCGTGCACGCCGCCGTCCCAGGCGACGTTGACGTAGCCGACCATACGATCGCCGGCATAGGCGCAGGCATGTACGAGGCTGCGTGTCAGGATGAAGGCGAGGTCGCCGCTCCACTCGCCGCCCCAGGCGGCGCGCCACAGCGGGGCCAGTTCCTCCTCGCTCGGAAACGGGTCGAGCCGGTAGGCGATTTCAGTGTCCGGCATGCAGGTCCGTTCCGGCGAGGCCTTCGATGATCGGGCAATCGGGCCGGTGGTCGCCGTCGCAGGCATCGGCGAGGGTGGCGAGGGTGTGGCGCATCTCGCCGAGCAGGCGGATCTTCTGGTCGAGTTCGGCGATGTGGCTTTGGGTTAGCGCCTTGACGTCGGCGCTCGAGCGCTGCGTGTCGCCCCATAGCCGCAGCAGATCGCGGATCTCGTCCATCGCGAAGCCGAGGTCGCGGGCGCGGCGGATGAAGCCGAGACGGTGGATGTCATGATGGCCGTAATCGCGATAATTGCTGTCGCGCCGGTCGGCATTGGGAATAAGGCCGATCGATTCGTAGTGGCGGATCATCTTGGCGGATACGCCGGTGAGCCGGGAGGCCTCGCCGATCTGCATGGGAACACCTATCTGAACAATGTGCTTGACCTTACCATCATGGGAAGGTGCAGAACAGGCCCCAGTACGATTTCGATTGTCGCGTTTCGGGAAGCGAGCCGCCTCCGGGAGCGCCTTATAGGAGCCGAGCATGGATCACGCTGAACACAACCATTCAAACGCCGGAAGCGGAGGCGCGGTGACCCGCGACCCGGTTTGCGGCATGACCGTCGATATGGCGAAGACGCCGCATCGCACTATGCACGAGGGCCGCGAGATCGGCTTCTGCAGCGGTGGCTGCAAGGCGAAGTTCGAGGTCGAGCCGACCAAGTACCTGACGGCGACCGATCCGGTGTGCGGTATGCAGGTCGATCGGACGACGGCCAAGTACATGTCCAAGCACGAGGGCACGCGCTACTATTTCTGCAGTGCCGGCTGCCAGAAGAGCTTTGACGGCGACCCCGACAAGTACCTGAAGGCGCCGGAGGCCGACTCGTGCGGCTGCGGCGACGGGCATGGCCACGATCACGGTGCGCCGGCGAAGGGTGGGCACGATCATTCGGGTCATGGCCACAGCCATCACAGCCACTCGCATGGCGCGCCGCCGGTCGATCCGTCGACGGTCGCCGAGGGCACCAAGTGGACCTGCCCGATGCATCCGGAGATCGTCAAGGACGGGCCGGGCGATTGCCCGATCTGCGGCATGGCGCTCGAGCCGATGGTGGCCTCGCTCGATGACGGCCCGAACCCGGAGCTCATCGATTTCACCCGCCGGCTGTGGGTGAGCGCCGGGCTGTCGATCCCGATCCTCATTATCTCGATGGGCGGTATGGTCGGCCTGCCGGTGCGCGAATGGATTGGCGAGCCGCTGGCGACCTGGATCGAGATGGCGCTGGCGACGCCGGTGGTGCTGTGGGCGGCCTGGCCGTTCTTCCGGCGCTTCTGGAACTCGCTCAAGAACCGTTCGCCCAACATGTGGACGCTGATCGGGCTGGGCGTCGGCGCGGCCTACCTGTTCTCCGTTGTGGCGGTGCTGTTCCCGCAGATCTTCCCGATGAGCATGACGCATATGAACGGCGTGCCGCCGGTGTATTTCGAGGCGGCGGCGGTGATCGTGGCGCTGGTGTTTGTTGGGCAGGTGCTGGAACTGCGCGCCCGCGACGCCACCGGCAAGGCCATCCGGGCGCTGCTCAACCTCGCGCCGAAGACGGCGCGCAAGGTGGTCGGCGACAAGGATATCGAGGTGCCGATCGAAGAGGTGCGGGCCGGCGATTGGCTGAGGGTGCGGCCGGGCGAAGCGGTGCCGGTCGATGGCGCGGTGCTCGAAGGGCAGTCGTTCGTCGATGAATCGATGCTGACCGGCGAGCCGGTTCCGGTCGAGAAGCTGAAGGGCGAGCCGGTGACCGGCGGGACGCTCAACGGCGAAGGCAGCTTCGTCATGCAGGCGCTGCGCGTCGGCTCGGAGACGCGGCTCAGCCAGATCGTCGAGCTGGTTGGCAAGGCGCAGCGCAGCCGCGCGCCGATCCAGGCGCTGGCCGACAAGGTGGCGAACTGGTTCGTGCCGCTGGTGGTGGTGATTGCCATCGCCGCGTTCGCCGCCTGGATGATCTGGGGCCCCGGCCTCGCCGAGGCGATCGTTGCGGCGATCTCGGTGCTGATCATCGCCTGTCCGTGTGCGCTCGGGCTGGCGACGCCGATCTCGATCATGGTGGCGACCGGGCGCGGTGCGCATGCCGGCGTGCTGGTGAAGGACGCCAAGGCGCTCGAGGGCTTTGCCCGGGTCGATACGCTGATCGTCGACAAGACCGGCACGCTCACCGAGGGCAAGCCGACGCTCGACCAGGTGATCCCGGTCAAGGGCACCGACGAAGGCTTCGTGCTGGCAGTCGCGGCGGCGCTCGAGAAGCACTCGGAGCATCCGATCGGTACTGCCGTGGTCAAGGGCGCCGAGGCGCGTGGTGCACGGGTCTACGAGGCCGACGGCTTCACCTCGCTCACCGGGCGCGGCATCAAGGGCAATGTCGGCGGCAAGCCGGCGCTGCTCGGCAACGTCAAGCTGTTCAAGGAGCAGGGCATCGCTGTCGACGACAAGCTGGCGGCGCTGCTCGAGCAGCAGGCGGCCTCGGGTAAGACGGCCATCCTCGTTGCCCATGACGGGGCGGCGATCGGCGTGGTTACGGTGTCGGATCCGATCAAGGCCGGCGCCAAAGAAGCGATCGCGGCGCTGCGCGCCGATGGCGTGGCAGTGGTGATGGCAACCGGCGATGCCCGGGGCACGGCCGAAGCGGTCGGGCGCGAACTCGGCCTCAGCGAGGTGCAGGCGGGCATGGCGCCCGAGGACAAGCACACGCTGATCGAGGCGCTGAAGGCCAAAGGCAAGGCGGTGGCGTTCGCCGGCGATGGCGTCAACGATGCGCCGGCGCTCGCGGCGGCCGACGTCGGCGTGGCGATGGGCACCGGGGCGGACGTGGCGATCGAAAGCGCCGGGATCACGCTCCTGAAGGGTGAACTCAGCGGCATCGTCAAGGCGCGGAAGCTCAGCAAGGCGACGCTCGGCAACATCAAGCTGAACCTGCTGTTCGCATTCGGCTACAACGCGCTGGGCATCCCGGTGGCGGCGGGCGTGCTCTATCCGCTGACCGGCTGGCTGCTCTCGCCGATGCTCGCCGCAGCGGCAATGGCGCTGAGCTCGGTCAGCGTCATCGCTAATGCGCTGCGGCTGAACAGCGTGAAGCTCTGAGGCTTACATCGCCGGCGGGGAGATGGTGATCGAGGGATCGTAGCGATAGATCGCTTTGGTCTCGGTCACCTGCCCGCCGACGGTGGCTTTGGTCTCGACGATGGCCGGCAGGCCCGTGGCCGGATCGACGAACAACTGATTGGTGCTGTCGACGCCCATCATCGACATGTCGTACTTGAACGCCTGGAGGTCGCGGCCATCGACGTTCTGGGTGCCGAGGCACTCCGGCGCCTTGATCTGCTCGTTCATGGCGGCGACGTTCAGCACGGTCGAAGTGACCTGTGCGGCGACGGCGTCGGGCATCGCGGTCCAGCCCTGGCCGGCCATGTTGCTCCAGGCCTTGCCGTCGAGGATGATCATTTCCTGCTTCAGGCCACCGGTTTCGATGGTCGAGTGGAAGGCGCCCGGCGGCACGACGTTCGAGGTCATCTTCATTTCGGGCGAATCGACGGTCATGGCGTAGGGGCCGGAGGCCATCGAGCGGTTGAGGATGTCCTTGATGTCGCTGAGGCAATCGGCTTGGGCCGGTGCGGCGAAGGCAATGGCGGCGAATGCGGCAAGGGTGGCGATGCGCATGGGAGTCTCTCCGTTGAACGGCGGGACCCTGCGCGGTCGAGGATGAAGCGCTGATGAACGTCCAACGTCGCATTGACCACTGACATGTCAGAGAACTAGAAAGCGCCAACCGTTTCTCCGGGGCGCCCATGGCCAATCTCGACAAGTATCTCACCATCGAAGACCTGATGAAGGCCGCGAAGCGCCGCGTGCCCAAGATGTTCTTCGACTATGCGGACTCCGGCTCGTGGACCGAGAGCACCTATCGGGACAACTCTTCCGACTTCGAAAAGATCAAGCTCAGGCAGCGCGTGGCGGTGAACCTCGAGAACCGCAACCTCGCGACTACGATGATGGGCCAGCCCGTCTCGATGCCGGTGGCGATCGCGCCGGTCGGTTCGACCGGCATGCAGTCGGCCGACGGCGAGATCAAGGCGGCGAGGGCGGCGGAAAAGTTCGGCATCCCGTTCACGCTTTCGACCATGGCGATCTGCTCGATCGAGGATGTGGCCGAGAACACGTCGAAGCCGTTCTGGTTCCAGCTTTACGTGATGCGCGACAAGCCGTTCATCGAGCGGCTGATCGATCGCGCCAAGGCGGCCAAGTGCCCGGTGCTGGTGCTGACGATGGACCTGCAGATACTGGGCCAGCGCCACAAGGACATTCGCAACGGCCTGAAGGCGCCGCCGCCGATCACCCCGAAATTCCTGTTCGAGATCGCCACCAAGCCCGCATGGGCCTTCGGCATGCTGGGCACCAAGCGGCGCACCTTCCGCAACATTGCGGGGCATGTCACCGAGGCGGTGGACCTGGCCTCGCTCAGCCAGTGGACGGCAACGCAGTTCGACCTGACGCTGAACTGGAAGGACATCGCCTGGATCAAGAAGCGCTTCGGCGGTCCGGTGATCGTCAAAGGGATTCTCGATGCCGAGGACGCGCGGCTGGCGGTGGAGAACGGCGCTGACGGCATCATCGTCTCCAACCATGGCGGCCGGCAGCTCGACAGCGCGCCCTCGACCATCCGGGTGTTGCCCGAGATCGTCGATGCGGTGGGTAACCGCACCGAAGTGCTGATGGACTCGGGCATCCGCTCCGGCCAGGACGTGCTGAAGGCGCTGGCGCTCGGCGCCAAGGGCACCTTCGTCGGCCGCGCCATGGCCTTCGGGCTGGGCGCCGGCGGCGAGGCGGGCGTCACCCGCGCGCTGCAGATCATCAACAAGGAGATGGACGTCACCATGGCCCTGATGGGCGAGCGCGACGTCAAGAACATTGGCCTCCACAACATCTACTCGAACGATCTGCTGAAGCGACAGGGGTACTAGGCCGCCTCTGCCGCTCAGTTCCTGAGGAGGACAGGATGAGCGGGCTAAGTGGTGCATTGACCATCGACGATCTGAAGCAGCGGGCGCGCGGTCGCGTGCCCCGCATGTTCTTTGACTATGCCGACAGTGGCTCGTGGACGCAGAGCACCTACCGCGCCAACGAGTCCGAGTTCGACGGCTTGAAGTTCCGGCAGCGAGTGGCGGTCGACATTACCGATCGCTCGCTGGCCACGACCCTGGTCGGCCAACCCGCCCGCATGCCAATGGCGGTGGCGCCGGCGGCGATCTGCGGGCTGCAGGTGGCCGACGGCGAGGTGAAGGCGGCGCGGGCAGCCGAGGCGTTCGGCATCCCGTTTTCCCTGTCGACGATGAGCATCGGCTCGATCGAGGATGTTGCCGAGGCGACCAGCAGGCCGTTCTGGTTCCAGCTCTACGTGATGCGCGACAAGCCGTTCATGGAGCGGCTGATCGACCGAGCCAAGGCCGCCAGATGTTCGGCCATCATCCTGACCATGGACCTGCAGATACTCGGTCAGCGCCACGCCGACATCCGCAACGGTCTGTCGGCGCCGCCGAAGTTCAACCTCAACTCGATCTCGCAGATCGTGAGCCGGCCGGGCTGGGCGCTCGGCATGTTGGGCGCGCGCCGCCGAACCTTCAGCAATGTGGTTGGACATGCCCAGGACGTGGCGGACCTCAGTTCGCTGTCGAGCTGGATCGCGGGGCAGTTCGATCCCCGGCTCAGCTGGAAGGAGATTGCCTGGGTGCGGGATCGCTTTGGCGGTCCGGTGATCGTCAAGGGCATTCTCGATGTCGAGGACGCCGTGCAGGCGGTGTCGCACGGCGCCGACGCCATCGTGGTGTCCAACCATGGCGGACGACAGCTCGATGGCGCTGCCTCGTCGATCCGGGTGCTCCCCGAGATCGTCGAGGCGGTCGGCCACAAGAGCGAGGTGCTGATGGACGGCGGTATTCGCTCGGGTCAGGACATGCTGAAGGCAGTGGCGCTCGGCGCGAAGGGCGTGCTGATCGGCCGGCCGGTGCTGTTTGGGCTGGGCGCCGGCGGCGAGGCTGGAGTGACGAAGGCTTTCGAGATCATCCAGAAGGAAGCCGACGTGACGATGGCGCTGCTCGGCGAGCGTGACGTCAGGAACGTCGGGCCCCACAACATCTACTCGAACGACCTGCTGAAGCGGCAGGGCCACTGAGAGGCGCGGGCGGGGATCGCTCCCCGCCCACGCCGCTCGTCAGGCGGTGACCGCAGCCGCCGCTTCACGTTCGTCGGCGATCGACCAGTTGTAGATGCAGCGGTCGAGGCCGATGGCGATTTCGAGCACCAGCACATCGATCTCGCGTGTCCCGCCCTTGCCGGTGACCACGGCCTTCTGCGGGAAATCGGTGCGGCGGGAGATCGAGGTGACCTCCATCCACTTGTCGCCGTTGTCGACTTCGATATCCATGGTGATCTCCGAGTAAGCAGGCAGCCGGTCGGAGGGCACGATGCGGGTCGGCAGGCGGGTCACCGCGGCGATCATCCGGCGCACCGGTTCGAGCACCGCCGTGTGGTAGTCGTTGGCGGTGTCGGCGGCATAGGCGCACTGGAACTCCATCTGCCAGAACTCCTTGAGACGGACGTGGCGGGTCGACTGGTCCTGCTCGCGGCGGAACGATTTTCCCGCCTGCCAGACGCAGAACGGCAGCCTGGTCCGGGCGTGGGTGTTCAGCTGGTGCGTCATGTAGACATAGGTCGAGGGCGTGGTCTCGGGCCTGAGCACCAGCTCGCGATCGATGTCGGAGGCGCGCTGCTGCACGTAGATATCGTCCGGGCCGTAGGCGGCGGAGATCAGCTCGCGCGGCGTCAGGATCGGCGCCTCGACGCGACGGATGTCCCAGGCCGGGTTCATCGAGCGGAGGAGGACGGTGACCTCGGCCGAGATGTAGGAGATGGCGCTGTCGCGCAGACGGATTTCGCGCTCGTTCCAGTGGACGAGCCCGTTGGCGTCATAAAGGGAAAGCATGCTGCTTCCTCGTCTTAGCGGTATGGGGATGTGGCTCGGGCTTTACGTCTCCGGTTGGCGGAGACGGCGCATGCCGAGCCCCCGCGTCTAGCCGAAGACGCCAATACCTCGACGACCGGCGCCACCAAGGGAGGCCGGAACGATGGACGCAGCAATGTTCGCGAACTGGAACATGGGCGCGAACCTATGCGAGGGCGCGTGGCGGCGCAAGCCGCGGCGTCAGGTGCCCCAGGCCTCCCCGGTACCGCCGTCCGGACGCCAGGTGAGCTGCTGGTAGACCTTCTTGGCCACCGCCTGCATCTGCGTCTCGGGCAGGTCGCCGACCACGGTGCAGGTGATCTTGTCGTTGGCCCAATAGAAGGCGTCGAGGTTGTTGCGCGCCGTGAATTCCTTGTCGGTGCGGCGGTCGGGCAGGGCGGCGGTGATGTAGACGGTGACCCGCTCCTGCGCCGCATTCTCGTACATCAGCTGCGCGGCGGGGCCGTTGGGCTGCTCGCCGTAACCCGGCAGCAGCCGGCCGCCGACCAGGGTGAAGCCGTCGCCGGCGAGGTCTGGCGGGGTGATCGGGCGTTCGACGCGGTTGCTGAGCCAGGAGACGAGGTGGTCCTTGTCGGCGGCGGCGACCTCGACGGCGTGGCGGTTCTCCTTGACGTAGAGCGCGTGCGCCGCGACGGCCGAGGCGATCAGCTCCTGCCGCGGTGGCGGGCTGAAATAGTCGCGCCCGGCCCAGCCAAAGGCGCCGCCAAGCGCCAACGTCACCGCGGCAGCAGCCGCAAACTGCCACCAGCCCAAGCTGCGGCTGGCAGCCGGCGAGCGGGCGATCAGGTGCGGATCGAGCCGTGAGGGCACGGTCTCGTCGGCCGTGCTGCCGAACAGCGCGCTGAGCGCCTCGTTCTGGCGCTGCCAGCCGGCGAGTTCGGCGGCCTTGTCGGGATGGGTGTCGAGCCAGGCTTCGACCTCGGCAGCCCGCTCCGGCGGCAGCTGGCCGTCGACATAGGCGTGGAGATCGGTTTCGGAAATCGGGGCGAGGTTCGTCATTTGACCGACCTCAATCTGGGTTCCTCGCCGCTGCCGGTCAATGTGCGGAGCGCCGCACGGGCGCGGCCGAGACGGGACATCAGGGTGCCGGCGGGAATGCCCAGGACGCCGGCGGCGTCCTGGTAGCTCATGCCTTCGAGCACCACCAGCAGCAATGCCTCGCGCTGGTCATCGGGCAGGCGATCGATGGCGCGCGACATTTCGGCGAGGGCGATACGGCCGGGCTGTGGAGCAGCGACCGAGGGTTCGGAAACAAGGCTGTCGATGGGAACGTGGTCTCCACGGCGGCGCTCGAAACGAAGGTCGTTGCGCCAGAGGTTGATCAGAATGCGAAACAACCAGGCCTGCAGCGGCCCGGTGGGAGCGAACAGGCTGCGCTTGCGGATGGCCCGCTCGAGGCAGTCCTGGACGAGGTCGTCGGCGCGGTCGGCATTGCGCGTCAGCGCACGCGCATAGCGGCGCAGTGCCGGTACCGTCGCCTCGATCTCATCCAGGAAGTCCATATGGCTGCTGCCGGTTACTTCTCGACCGCAGTGTGCCAGACCTCGCCGACCATGTCGCCAGTGGTGTCGCCCGGCTTCTCGTCCTTCACCCAGAAGTACAGCGGCCAGCCCTTGTAGGCCCACATCTTGGAGCCATCGGTGCGGTCGACCAGGGTGAAGTCGCCTTCCGCCACGGCGCCGGCATCGGCGATCAGCGGGGGCCAGTTCTCGGCGCACTTGTCGTAGCAGTTGGTGACGCCGACCGCGTCCTTGTCGAAGGTGTAGAGCGTCATGTCGTTGGCGCCGACGAGCACTTCCTTGCCGCCGATCTCCATCGATTTGATGGCGCCGCCGGCATAGTCCTCGGCAATTGCTGCGGTGGCGAACAGGGCGAGCGCGGCTGCGCCGAGCGTGACTGCAAGTTTCATGATGTCCCTCCGTTGGGCTTGCCGGACGCGGACATTGGGCCGCGCCTCATTGTCTCCAACACCGTTGCTCGGGGTTTATTCCCGGCGCCGAGGATATTTCTTCGAATTTGATCGGAGCGGCCGGTGGACAGTTTCGCCGCTGCCTGTTCATCTAGCCGTCAAGGCCGGATGCGACGGCCGGGCAATAAGCCATTGGGAGGACTACCTGAATGAAGAGGCGTGAATTCTTCAAGTCGGCCACCGCGATTACCGCCAGCGCCGCAGCAGCGACAGCCTTGGCCGCGCCGGCCCTGGCGCAGAGCAACCCGAAGGTAAGCTGGCGGCTGGCGTCGTCATTCCCCAAGGGGCTCGACACCATCTACGGCGGCGGCGAAACGCTGGCGAAGTATGTGAGCGAGGCGACCGACGGGAATTTCACCATCGACGTGTTCGCGGCCGGCGAGATCGTGCCGCCGTTCGAGGTGGTGGACGCGGTTTCGGCCGGCACGGTCGAGATGGCCCACAGCGTCGGCTACTATTTCTCGGGCAAGGACGTCGCCTGGGCGGCACTCGCCGCCATCCCGTTCTCGCTCAACGCCCGCGGCATGAGCGCCTGGTACTACCATGGCGGCGGGCTCGACCTGTCGAACGAGTTCTTTGCCAACTACAACATCGTCGGCTTCCCGTGCGGCAACACCGCCGCACAGATGGGCGGCTGGTTCCGCAAGGAGATCAACTCCGTCGCGGACCTGCAGGGCCTCAAGATGCGCATCGGCTTTGCCGGCGCCATCATGAGCAAGCTCGGCGTCATCCCGACGCCGATGCCGGGCGGTGAAATCTACAACGCGCTCGAAAAGGGCACGCTCGATGCGGCCGAGTGGGTTGGTCCCTATGACGACGAGAAGCTCGGCTTCCAGAAGGTCGCGCCCTACTACTACTATCCGGGCTGGTGGGAAGGTGGGCCGACCGTGCACGCCCTCATCGGCAAGGCCAAGTTCGAGGAACTGCCGCCGGCCTACCAGTCGATCCTCAAGACTGCCTGCCAGGCGACGAGCAACGACATGCTGGCCAAGTACGACTATGTGAACCCCACGGCGCTGAAGAAGCTGGTGGCGGCCGGAGCGCAGCTCAAGCCGTTCAGCCCCGAGATCATGGAAGCGGCGTTCAAGGCGTCGAACGAGGCCTATGGCGAGTTCGAGGCAGCGAGCCCGGCGTTCAAGAAGATCTGGGAGTCGATCAAGGCGTTCCGCAAGGACTACTACCTGTGGAACCAGGTGGCCGAACTGAACTTCGACGCGTTCTTGCAGGCGCAGCAGCGCAACAACGCGCTCTAAGCTCCGCGGGAGGTTTTTCGCCTCCCGCCATTCGGCAGCACACTGAAAATCCCTGCGAAAGCGGGGATTTTCGTTTCAGGTCAGTTGAAACTGGGCGGCGGCGGTGCCTCGTAGCTCGGTGCGGGCGTCCCGAACGATGGCGGAGGCGGGGCCTCGAACGTCGGCGCAGTGACCGTGCCGCTGCCGGTGGTGGGCAGCACGATCTGCACCGTGTCGAGGTCGATGGCGACCTCCTTGTCGAGAAAGAAGGTCACCAGCTCCGGGAAAGCGATGAGGATGCCGACGAGGATCAACTGCAGCACCAGCCACGGGATCGCGCCGATGTAGATGTCGCGCGTCTTCACCTTGTCGCGGGGGACGATGCCGCGCAGGTAGAACAGTGCGAAGCCGAAGGGCGGGTGCATGAAGCTGGTCTGCATGTTGGCGCAGATCATCACGCCGAACCAGACGAGGTTGATCCCCATGGCTTCGGCGACCGGCGCCAGCAGCGGGATGACGATAAAGGCGATCTCGAAGAAATCGAGGAAGAACGCCAGCACGAAGATGAAGATGTTGACGAAGATCAGGAAGCCGACCACCCCGCCGGGCAGGTGAGACAGCATGTGCTCGATCCAGTGGCCGCCACCGACGCCCTGGAAGACGAGGCTGAAGACGCGGGCGCCCAACAGGATGAACACCACCATTGCGGTGAGCCGCATGGTCGAGTTCATCCCCTCCCACATCAAGCCCCAGGTCAGCCGTTTGTTGAACCAGGCGAGGAGGATGGCGCCGACGACGCCCATGGCGCCGGCTTCGGTGGGGGTAACGAGGCCGAGAAGGATCGTGCCGAGAACGATGAAGATCAGCGCCAGGCTGGGCACCGTGCCGCGGATGATCTTTGCCCAGAGCGGCCAACCGCGCAGGGTGCGCGCTTCAGGTGGCAGGGCAGGGACATCCTGCGGGCGGAAGATCGAGAGGATCAGCACCCAGCCCATGAATAGGAGGACCTGGACGATAGAGGCGCCGGTGGCGCCGATGTACATCTCGCCCGGCGACTTCTGCAGCTGATCGGCCAGGACGATCAGCACCAGCGAAGGCGGGATCAACTGAGTGATGGTGCCGGAGGCGGCGATGACGCCGGTAGCGTGGCGCACGTTGTAGCCGTAGCGCATCATCACCGGCAGCGAGATCAGCCCCATGGCGATCACCGAGGCGGCGACGGTGCCGGTGATGGCGCCCAGAATGGCGCCGACGATGATCACCGCATAGCTCAGGCCGCCACGGATGCCGCCGAACAACTGGCCGAAGCCATCGAGCAGATCCTCGGCCAGGCCGGACTTCTCGAGGATCACCCCCATGAACGTGAAGAACGGGATGGCCAGCAATAGCTCGTTACTGAGCACGCCGTAGAGCTGATAGGTGAGGTTGCCGAGGAAGTTCGGCGCAATCAGCCCCAGTTCGATGGCGACGAGGCCGGAGAACAGCCCGATCGCAGCGAGCGAGAAGGCGGCTGGGTAGCCGATGATGAGAAACACCACCAGCCCGCCGAACATGATCGGCGCCATATTTTCGCGGATCACGTCGATCATTGCAGCGGCTTCTCGTAGGCGAACTCGCGGACATAGTCCGTGGTGAGCGCCGCGACGCATTTGATGATCTCGGCGATGCCCTGCAGCATCAGCACGCCGAAGCCCAGCGGCAGCATCAGCCGGACCGGCCAACGCGGCAGGCCGCCGGCGGCGTTGGACATGATGTTCTGTGTCCAAGCCTGCACGAACCAGGGCCAGGTGAACCAGATCAACAGGATGCAGAGCGGCATGAGAAAGAACAGCCCGCCGAGGAGGTCGATCCAGGTCCGCGCCCGCTCGCTGATGGCGCCGTAGAACAGGTCGACGCGGACGTGCTCGTTGAGCTTCAGCGTCCAGGCGCCGCCTAGCATCACCATGCCGCCGAACATGTACCAGACGGACTCGCTAAGCACGTTCGAGTACTGGGTGTAGAACGACACCAGCCCGCCGAAGACACCGCCGCCATAGGCGCGCTCGAGCCAGATCATGCCGCTGATCGAGTAGCGGAAGATGGCGTTGAAGGCCGAAACCAGCGCTGAGAACAGCACCAGCCAGATGGCGATGAGGCCGACCCGGCGGCTCAATTCGTCGATAACGCGCGTAAAGCGCAAAGCCAGCGCCATAAGCGGCTGTTCCCCCGACCCTCGGTTTCCTGCCGCTCCGCTCTGTCGGCGAAGTCGGACCGCCAAGGCAACATGCGCCGGCAGGGTGCGTCAACCGGGCCGGAGGGTTTCCGGTCCGATTGTGAATTGCCAGGCGAGATGGCTACCGCCGGGCGAGGTCAGGCAGCGGCCTCGACGCCGAACACGGCGCGACCGGTTTCCTGGTCGTAGGGGAACGAGACGTGCTGGTGGATCAACTGCCAGCGCCCGTCGCGGCGCTGGAAGATGCGGGTGCCGCGCGACCACAGCTCATAGGCCGGCTTGCCGGGTTCACGGTTCCACATGCGGTTGAGGCCCCAGGTGACCGCGATATCGCCGCGGACGACGATCTCGAGGTCCGGGATATCCCAGCGTAGTTCGCCGGCCGAGCTCTCGAACCCGGCCCTGCAGGTTTCGCGCAGCGCATCGACGCCGCGATACTGCAGCGGCATCTCGTGCTCATACGAAACCACGTCGGCGGCGATCGGCGCCATCGAGGCGTCGAGGTCCTTGCTCTCGCTGGCCTTGAACCAGGCGGCGTGGAGCGCGCGGATTTCCTCTTCGGCGGTCATTTCGTGGACCTCTGAGCGATGTGGGCGGCGAGCTTGTCGAGGCACTCGCCCCAACCGTCGTACATGCCGTCGCGGTGGGCGAGCGAGCCGAAGCCGGACTGATGGAAGGTCAGTTCGGTCCTGCCGCCGAGATCGCGCAGGGTCACCGTCACCTGCATCTCGGGCGAGGAGTTCCCAGGGAAGGTCTGGATCATGGTGAAGCCGAGGCGTTCGGGCTCGTCGAGCTCGGTAAAGGTGCCGTGTTCGTAGTAAGTACCACCGGCGTCGGAGGCGAAGTCGACGCGCCAGCGGCCGCCGACGCGTGGGTCGATCCGGGCGCCAATCACCCGGTACTCGCCGGCGGCGAACCAGTCAGCCACCGCGTCGGGATCGAGCCAGTTCTCCCACAGGCGGGCACGGGGTGCGTCGAAGACGCGGGTCAGCTCGAACTCAAGCAGTTTCTCATTCGGTTTCAGCATCGGGCGTTCCTTTCGTTTGGCGGGCGAGCCGCCGATCAAGGTTGTCGAAGCGCTGGGTCCAGAGGCGGCGATAGGCTTTAAGCCAATCGTCGATTTCGCTGAGCGGCTCGGCGCGGATGCGACTCGGTCGCCGCTGCGCATCGCGGCCGCGGCTGACCAGCCCCGCCGCTTCGAGCACGCTCACATGTTTGCTGATGGCGCGCGGCGTCAGCGCGAACGGTTCGGCAAGCTCCGCGACCGAAGCTTCACCTGCCAGCAACCGGGCGAGGATGGCGCGGCGCGTCGGGTCAGCGAGGGCGCCGAAGGTCAGCGAGAGGGCGTCGGGCTGTAGCATATGGCACCAAATGGTTCCGGAACTGATTGGTTCCAATAAACCCGCCGAACGGCACCGTCAATTGACAAAGATATTTGTCTATATTAGCGGTAGGCCATGAAGAGCGTTTCGCCGGTATTGATCGAGGATGCAGACAAGGCGCGGCAGGCGATGACGCCGCTGCGGCTGCGGATGCTGGCATTGCTGCGCGAGCCGGGTTCGGCGGCGACCTTGGCGGCGGCGTTGGAGTTGCCGCGGCAGAAGGTGGGTTATCACCTCCATGCGCTGGAGAAGGCCGGGCTGGTGATGCCTGCGGGTGAGCGGCAGCGACGTGGTTTCACCGAGCGGCTGTTCGTGGCGAAGGCCGGTTCGTTCGTTGTCGATCCGGCAATTCTCGGCGTGCCGCCTGAGGCCGAAAAGCAGGATCGGTTCGCGGCCGAACACCTCGTGGCGCGCTCGGCCGAAACGGTACGCGAGGTAACGCGGATGCAGGCCGCTGCGGCGGAAGAGGGCATGCGGCTCCTCACCTTCACCATCGAGGCGGATGTCGGCTTTGCCGCACCGCAGGACGTAGAGATTTTCGCCGAGCGGCTCACGGCGATGGTGGCGGAACTGGCCTGCGAGTTTTCGCCGGAAGGCGAGGGCCGCCGCTACCGGCTGCTGATCGGTGGGCACCCGGCAATCAAGGGCAAGGGCCCGGCAAAGATCAATTGAGGGAGTTTGAGATGGCTGAGAAACAGGACCGCGTCATCGTCGAGATGACTATCGCCGCGCCCGTCGAGACGGTGTGGGCAGCGATGCGCGATACCGAGCAGATGCTCAACTGGTTCGGCTGGGACGCCGACACGCTGCGCGACGAAATCCAGTTCATCTTCCACGACAACGCCACGGCGGACGAGGCCAACAAGGTGCTCGCCATCCACGAGCACATGGGGATCGCCGACCGGATGGAGCTTGGGGCAACGCCCGGCGGCACGATTCTTCGCGTGGTCCGCTCCAGTGCCGTCACCGGTGACTGGGATTCGTTCTACGAGGATACCTGGGAGGGCTGGAGGACGTTCTTCGAGCAACTGCGCCACTACATCGAGCGGCACCCGGGGGCGAAGCGGCGAACGCTGTTCCTTTCCGGCAAGCGGCAGGCGCCGGGGATGGACCTGCCGGTCAAGGCGCTGGGGCTCGAGGGGCTGCGGAATGCCGCCTCGGGCAGCAAGGCGTCGTTCGAGCTGCCGGTCGGAGAGCGGGTTACGGGCACAGTCTGGCACCACTCCGAGCATCAGGTCGGGATGAGCGTCGACGGCTGGGGCGATGGGCTGGTGGTGATCACCGACCAGCCGGCACCGAACGGCGGACCCAATGGCGGCGGCACCGCGGTGCTGACGACGTTCGGGCTATCCGACGCGGCATTCGCGGCGCTGCAGCAGCGCTGGACCGCTTGGTGGAGCGAAAGGTTCCCCAAGCCCGCCGCATAGTCACCCCGGCTTCAAGCCGGGATGACGGGTTGCGTTCGGAGGGCGATCAGCCCTCGAGCCAGACGACCTGTTCCGGCGTCAGCTTGATGTCGAAGGCATTCATGCTGTCGTCGAGTTCGCCGAGCTTGCGCGGCCCGATCAGCGGAATGGACGGGAAGTCCTGCGCCAGCACGTAGGCGAGCGCCACGTGGATCGGGCTCTTGCCGAGCTTGTTGGCGAACTCGATGGCGCGGTCGCGGCGCACGAAGTTCTGCTCGTTGTACCAGACGCGGACCATCTCCTCGTTATCGCGCTTGTCGCGGCCGGCGAGGTCGGTGAAGAAGCCGCGGGCCTGGCTCGACCAGGAGAAGTTCGGGATCTGGCGATCCTTCAGCCACTGCTTCCACTCCGCGGTCGACGAGGTGACGCAACCGGCCCAGATCGGGTCGAGCATCTCGGCGAGCGCGAAGTTGTTGGAGAGCGCGCCCGGACGCTGCTTGCCGTGCTTGTCGGCATAGGCAATGGCCTCGTCGAAGCGCTCTTTGGTCCAGTTGGAACCGCCGAACGGCCCGCGGATGCGGCCCTTCTTCACCTCGGCATCCATCGCGTCGACAAACTCGCCGACCGGCACGTCGAGGTTGTCGCGGTGCATGAAGTACACATCGACATAGTCGGTCTGCAGCCGGTCGAGCGACTGGGTGAGCTGCTTGCCGATCACGTCCGGATAGACCAGCGGGCTATGCGCGCCTTTGCCGATCACCACGGCATCCACGCGCACGCCGCGCGACTTCTGCCACTCGCCGAACAGCTTTTCGGTATAGCCGCCGGCATAGATGAAGGCGGTGTCGAAGATGTTGCCGCCCTTTTCCCAGAACGCATCGAGGAGGATGGCGCCCGACGAGAAGGTGCGGAAATCCTCGAAGCCGAGGGCCGCGGCCGAGGCCGGCTTCTTGACGCCCGGGATGGTGCGCTTGGGGATCACCGTGCCACCGGACTTCAGCGGACGGCCAGACAGCGTGTTGACGCGGCGGGTCGACTTCTCGATCGTGAACTCGATCCCGGCGTCGGCGCGCCATTTGTCGAGCGCGCGGGCCTGGCCGAGGCTGTCGGCCCAGGTCATGCCCGGAGCGGTCAGCTCCTGCCGGCCGGCGAGGATGGCCTCAGCGGCGGCATCGGCCTCGAACGAGAACAGGTGCTTCTGCTTGCCGACGCTGATCGTCTCGCGGCTGCCGTTGTTGCGGATGATGTCGATCTTGCCGTCGCCACCTTCACGGCCGCCATCGGCGAACCAGAAGTTCGGCACTTCGATGCGGCCGTCAGACCCGAGTATGCGCAGCACGTTGTCCTGGTTGACGAACACCGAGCAGCTGACTTCGGCGATAATGCCGTTCTCGAACTGCAACAGCGCCGCCGCCCAGTCGTCGGTGCCTTCGGCGTTGAGGCGGGCCATGCCCGAGACCTTTACCGGATCGGCGAACGGCCGGCCGAGCGAAGCGCCGGCGATGAAGCGCGACATCGAGACCGGGTAGCCGCCGACATCGAGGATACCGCCGCCAGCCAGCTCGGATGCGAAGATGCGGTGGTCGGGGATGAACTTGCCCATCTGGAAGCCGAAGCTCGACTTGATGGCGCGCACTTCACCGATCGTGCCCGAGTTCACCAGCTCCCAGAGCTTCTGGGTCTGCGGGTGGAGCCGGTACATGAAGGCTTCGCCGACGAAGGTGCCGGCCTTCCTGTGGGCGTGGATCACCGCGTCGACTTCGAAGGCGGTGAGCGCCATCGGCTTTTCGACCAGCACGTGCTTGCCGGCTTCCGCCGCCTTGATCGCCCACTCGGCGTGGCCGGTGTGGGGCAGGGCGAGGTAGACCGCGTCGACATTGGGGTCGGCGAGCAGCGCGTCATAGCCGTGAATGACGCGGGCGCCCGGGAAATCCTCGGCGAGGCCGGGCTTGTTGGGATTGCGGGTGGCGATCGCTTCGAGCTTGCCCAGCCGCGAGTCCTTGAGGCCGCGGGTGAAATCCTTGGCGATGGCGCCCGGGCCGATGATCCCCCAGCGGATCGGGGCGGTGATCTTGGTCAATTGGAAGTCCTCTTCAAAGGCAGAAAGAACGGCCCCGCGCCGCGCGGGACCAGGGTTGAAATGCTGTTACCGCAGTCGCTGGCCGGCCGCGTCGAACAGGTAGGCGTGATGCGCGCTGATGCCGACAGTGAGCTGCTCGAGCTTGCCATCGTTGCGCGATTCCTCGCGCTCGATGATCAGCTGTTCGCCGCCGGGTGCCCGCGCATAGAGGTAGCTGGTCTGGCCGAGATGCTCGGCCACGTCGATGCCGACGGTGATGTCGCTGTCCCCCTTGCCGGCATCGGCGAAATGTTCCGGCCGAACCCCCAGGGTGACCTTGTCGCCCTTGTTCGCAGTTCCGCTCGCGATCGGCAACGCGACTTTCGTGCCGCCATGATTGGTCAGCGCAACGACGAGCTTGCCATTCTCACGGTCCACCACTTCGGCGGCCATGAAGTTCATCTTCGGCGAGCCGATGAAGCCGGCGACGAACAGGTTGTCCGGGTTGTCGTAGAGCTGTAGTGGCGCGCCGACCTGGGCGATCTCGCCCTCGCGCAGCACCACGATCTTGTCGGCGAGCGTCATCGCCTCGACCTGATCGTGGGTGACGTAGATCATCGTCGCCTTCAGCTCCTTGTGCAGGCGCGCGATCTCGATGCGCATATGCACGCGGAGCTCGGCGTCGAGGTTCGACAGTGGTTCGTCGAACAGGAACACCTGCGGGTGCCGGACGATGGCGCGGCCGATGGCGACGCGTTGACGCTGGCCGCCGGAGAGCTGCTTGGGCAGGCGATCGAGGAGCGGGTCGAGTTCGAGGATGCGCGAGGCTTCCTTCACCTGCTTTTCGATCTCGTCCTTCGGCTTGCCGGCAAAGCGCAGGGCAAAGCCCATGTTCTCGCGCACCGTCATGTGCGGGTAGAGCGCATAGGTCTGGAACACCATGGCGATACCGCGCTTGCTCGGATCGACATCGTTCATGCGGCTGCCGCCGATATCGAGGTCACCCGAGGTGATCGGCTCGAGCCCGGCGATCATGCGCAGGAGGGTAGACTTGCCGCAGCCCGAGGGGCCGACGAAGACCACGAACTCGCCAGAGTTGATGTCGAGGTCGACGCCCTTGATCACTTCTAGGGTGCCGAAGGCCTTGCGGATGCCTCTCAGCTTCAAGTTGCTCATTGCTAGAGACCTTATTTGACCGCGCCCAGCATGCCTTCGACGAAGCGGCGCTGGAGCACGAAGAAGATGAGGAGGGTGGGGAGCGTGGCGAGGATGGTCCCCACCATGATGACGCCCCATTCGGGATAGTAGGCCGAGCTCAGCGACTGGATCACCAGCGTGATGGTCTTCTGCTCGTTGGTCTGCAGGACGATCAGCGGCCAGAGGTAGTTGTTCCAGTTGGCCATGAACACGATGATGATCGCCGCAGCGTAGGTCGAGCGCATCACCGGCAGGTAGACGAAGAGGAAGATCTGCCACTCCTTCAGTCCGTCGATGCGGGCCGCATCGCGCAGCTCGGACGGGAAGGCCTTCGTCGCCTGGCGGAAGTAGAAGATGATGAAGATCGAGGCGATGGCCGGCAGGAGGATCGCGGCGTAGGTGTTGATGAGCTTGAGGTTGGCCATCATGATGAACAGCGGGATCATCAGAGCGGCGAACGGGATCGACAGCATCAGCAGCAGGAAGCCGAAGATCTTCTCCCGGAACCGGCTCTTGAACATCTCGAAGCCGTAGCCGGCGAGCGAGGAGATCACGAGCGTCAGGATGGTGCCGGTGATGGCGAGGAATGCCGAGTTCCAGAACACCCGCGCGACATCGACGGTGGTGAAGAAGGTGACGATGTTGGACCACAGCGCGTCGCCAATCGACGATTTTCCCTGCAACACGTCAGCGGCCGTGTTGGTGCTCGAAATGATCATCCACAGGAACGGGAAGATCGAGACGAACGCCGCCACCGACATCAGGATGTAGACAAGTGAGCGGCGCGCGAAGCGCAGCACGTTGAAGGGTTCAGTGCGGCGGGCCGCCAGCGAGCCCGCCAGTTCGAGGGTCTGTTCCGAAGCGCTCATCCGCGGCGATCCCTTGCGACCAGAAACTGCAGGAAGCTCAGGATGCCGACCAGCACCACGATGACGTAGGAGACGGTCGAGGCGTAGCCGAAGCTCGGCATGAACTTGAAGGTCAGGTTGTAAATGTAGAGCGACAGGGTGAGCGTCGAATCCGACGGGCCGCCCATGGTCAGCACGTTCACTTCGTCGAACAGCTGCAGCGTGCCGATGGTGGAGATCACCGAGGTGAACAGGATCACCGGCTTCAGCATCGGCACCGTGATATACCAGAAGCGCGCCCAGGCCGGGACACCGTCGATGCGCGCCGCTTCGTAAATCGAGCGGTCGATGTTCTGCATCGCGGCCAGGTAGAAGATCATGTTGTAGCCGGTCCAGCGCCAGGTGATGGCACTGATCACAACGACCTTTGCCCAGAACGGGTCGCCCAGCCATGGGATCGGATCGGCAATGAGGCCGCTCCAGAGCAGGAAATCGTTGATCACGCCGTCATTGGCGAACATCGACTTGAACAGGATCGAGTAGGCCACCAGCGAGGTGATGCAGGGGAGGAAGATCGCGGTGCGGAAGAAGCCGCGGCCCCACAGCGTGCTGTCGTTGAGCGCCGTAGCGAACAACAGCGCCAGCACCAGCATGATCGGGACCTGGATGATCAGGAAGGTGAAGGTGTTGCCCAGCGCGCGCAGGAAGATCGGGTCCTGCGTCAGACGCACGATGTTGGCGACGCCGCCAAAGCTGAAGTTCATCCCGCGACCGGTCTGGAAGCTCATCCAGAGTGACCAGACGATGGGATAGACCATGAAGAGCCCGAGCAGGACCAGCGCCGGCATGATGAACAGCCAGCCGTTGATGTGCTCGGAACGCTCGAGTTTCGTTGCTGCCACGCAAACGCTCCCGCCGAACCAATGGCAATTGCACCGCCCGAGGCGGTGAATGGAGGCGGGGCGGGATCACTCCCGCCCCGGATCGGGTCCTTACTGGATCTGCTGCTTCACCTGGGCGTCGATCGCCGCGATGGCGTCATCGACCGAGCCGCCCTTGGCGAGGGCCGGAAGCTGGGCGACGATCGCCGCGTCAACTTCGTTGGTGAAGATGCCGTAGTTCACGGCCGGAACGGCAGCGAGCCAATCGGAGAAGTTCTGCCACACGGCCTGACCACCGAAGTACTCGTCGCTGGCCTTGTAGGCTTCGCCGTCGCGGGCGGCGAGGAGCGAGCCGAGCGCGCCCTGGCCAACCAGGATCTTCTGGTAGAAGTCGACATCCTTGCCCCAGACGGTGGCGAGGAAATCGGCGGCTTCGTTCTTTTCGGCCGAGGACGAGAGCACGTACCAGCTCGAGCCGCCGAGGTTGGAGGCGTGCGTAGCGCCTTCGACATTCGACAGCTTCGGCAGCGGCGCAACGCCCCACTTGCCGGACTGGTTGGCGGCCTTGATGGTCGCGGTCATCCACACGCCGGTATAGACGGCGGCGGTTTCACCCGAGACGAACGCGCCGGTGTACTCGTTCCAGCCGGCGACGGGCTTGTAGATTTCGGGGGTCTGCAGGAGCTTAGAGTAGGTCTCGAGCGCTGCCTTGAAGGTCGGGCTGCCGGCGATGTCGGCCTGGCCATCGGGGGTAAAGTACCACTTGCCGGCCGACTGCAGCATGATGCGGATGGTGCCCGCGTCATTGATGTCGACGCCGAGCAGCGGGTGGCCGGTCTTTTCTTTGACCGCCTTGCCGATGTCGATCAGCTGTTCCCAGGTGATGTCCTGCAGCGCGGAAGCGTCGTAGCCGGCTTCCTTGAGGTAGTCGGAGCGGTAGAACAGGCCTGTGACGCCCGAGTCGAAGGGCAGCGAGTAGGTCTGGCCGTTGACGGTCGCGAGTTCGACCTTGTAGGGCGCGAAGCCGGCGTAGTCGACCTTGCCGTTCAGCGGCTCGAAGGCGCCGGGGAACGACTGCAGGTACTTCTGCGCGCCGTAGTCCTCGATCAGTACGATGTCAGGCAGGCCATCGGTGGCGCCCGAGGCGAGCTGCGCCTGCAGCTTCTGCTCGAGGTCGGCCTTGGCGAAGTCGACGATGTTGAAGGTCACGTCCGGGTGCGCCGCAGTGTAGCGGGCCGCGGCTTCCTTCATGGTCGCGCCGTTGAAGTTGGGGTCCCAGCACCAGACAGTGACTTCGGCTGCAGAGACAGCTGCGATGGACAGTAGGCTGACGCCGAACGCCAGGCCGAGCGTGCTGCGCCACCGCGAATGGATGCGATCCATGTAATCCTCCCGTTTTCATTTGGCTCACCTTGGGCAAGCGTGGTTAGAATATGCGACCAAAGGCGCATGTCCGCGACAAAGGGAAACTCGACTTGGCGGAAAGTAAGGTACAGCGGAGGGCGACCTACCAGCCCGGCGCAAGCACTGTCGAAGCGCATCCGACGATCCTGTCGACCTTCCATAACCATCCTCTGGTGATGCTGAAGCCGCACTGGCACGCCCAGGTCGAGGTCAACTTCATCGTGTCGGGGACGGTGCACTATAGGATGCACACGCACGAACTGACGCTTACCGCGGGGCAGATGGTGCTGTTCTGGGGCGGGCTGCCGCACCAGATGTACGACCTCAGCGACGATGCGATCTACGCCGGCGCTCACCTGCCGCTGATGCACTTCTTCCGGTTGAGACTGCCCGAGGACGTGCCGCACAAGCTGATGCAGGGGACGACGCTGCTGAGCTCCACCCCCGACGATTCCGACGCACACAATTTCGAGCGCTGGAACCGTTACGCGCGCTCTGGCGATGCGGTGAAGGCGCAGCACGCCGTGGACGAGCTGCTGCTGCGGCTCGAGCGGATGCGGTTCGAACCCTACGAACTGGTCGGCAACAGCAAAGCCGACGGACACGCGGTGGAAACCGCCGAAGTGCAGTCGTCCCGCAACGTCGGCAAGATGTGCGACTACATCGCCGAGAACTTTCTGCACGAGATCGACTCGGTGGACATAGCGCGGGCGGCGAATCTCCATCCGAAGTACGCCATGAGCATCTTCAAGCGCTCGACCGGCATGACGCTCAACGAGTATGTGAGCCTGTTGCGGCTCAGCTATGCGCAGGCGCTGTTGCTGAAGGACGACGCCAACGTGCTGCGCGTCGCCATGGAGTCGGGGTTCGGCTCGCTCAGTGCCTTCAACAAGTCGTTCCGCAAGATCGCCGGCATGTCGCCGTCGGATTTCCGGCGCGACGCCTTCATCCCCGGAGCCCTCGCCTCCTGAGCTTGAACTTTCGCGCACCGGCATTGTAACGATGCAGCAACTTCAGCGCGGGGATGCTCAATGTTCGTAGTGGGTGGCGAAAGCCTGATCGACCTGATCTCGGAGCCGGTCGGGGCCGATGGCGTCATCCGCCTCGTGGCGCACCAGGGCGGCTCGCCCTACAACTGCGCCATCGCGCTTTCGAAGCTGGGCAACGACACCGGCTTCCTCTGCCCGATCAGCACGGATGGTCTCGGCACGTATCTCCTTGCTCCTCTAGCTGAGGCCGGCGTGAAGCCGCTGCTTGCCGAACGCGTCGAGGCCTACACGACCCTCGCGGTGGTCACCTTCGACGCCAAGAAAAGTGCGCAGTACGGCTTCTACCGCAACGCCGACCGCGCCTTTACCCGCGAGGGGCTGATTGGGGCGCTGCCGCAGAAGCTCGAGGCCTTCCAGGTCGGCGGCTTCTGCCCGATCGAGCCCGAGGATGCTGCCGTCTGGCTGGACGTGGCGAAGGAGGCGGCGCGGCGCGGCGCGACGCTGACCATGGACCCCAATGTGCGGCCGTCGCTGGTGCCGGATTTCGCCGGCTACAAGGCGCGGCTCTCGAGCTTCCTCGACATCGTCAACCTGGTAAAGGTGTCGATCGAGGACCTCGCCTCGCTCGAACAGAACCGGGCGGTCCGCGCCACCGAACTGACCGCTGCCGATGTCGAGGCGCTGGTGAGCAAGTACGTGGCCGACTTCCTCGGCCGGCCCAATTGCGAGCTGGTGATCGTCACCTTCGGCGACGAGGGCAGCCGGGCCTTCACCAAGGCCGGTTCGGCGAAACAGGGCGTCTACCCCGCCGTACCGTTCGGCGACACTGTGGGCGCAGGCGACACGCTGATGGCGGCGGTGCTTACACTGCTCAACGAGCAGGGCAACCTCAAGCCGGGCAAGCTCGGCGCGATGGGCGACGCGGCGCTTTCGACGATGCTGCGTTTCGGCGCGGTGGCGGCCGGGCTCAACTGCCAGTTCGTCGGCTGCCACCCGCCGACCCGCGGCGAGGTCGACGCGGTCCTCGCGAAGGGCTAGCCGCCGGCGCCCTGATAGCGGTTCAGCGCATAGCGCCACTGCCACATGGCCAGTGCCACGAAGAACGGTCCGGCGAGCAATGCTGCCGGGCCGGCCCAGTCGCCGAGGATCGGCACTGGTTTGCCCAGCATGACGGCCACCGGCACCGAGGCCATGAAGCCCAGCGGCACGATGGTCAGCATCGTCGCCTGGATGGCAGCGGGGAAGATGTTGAGCGGGTAGCGCGACAGCTCCCAGAAGCCGAAGAACAGCGAATAGAGGTGGTTGGAGCGGGTCCAGATCAGCGCTGTGGCGCCGATGATGGTGAGCGTTGCGCCGGTGACCATGGCGGCGCTGAGCAGCGCGCCGAGGAAGTACGCCACCCAGCCGATCGACCACGGCACGTCGACGATGGTGAGGGCCCACGCCATCATGCCGATGCCGAGCAGGGCATGGCCGGTGTAGCCGGGGTTGAGGCCTGAGAACACCATATAGGCCCACGGGCTGATCGGTTTGGTCAGCAGCGTATCGAGCGTCCCGAGCCGAACCGCCTCTTCGAGCTGGCGCATCTGGGTGAAGCTCATGCAGGCGCCGAGCGAGTAGCCGAGCAGGTGGAACGAGAACAGCAGCGCCAGTTCCGACCAGTTCCAGCCCCCGAGGGTGCCGAAGCGGTCGGCGAGGATCCAGATCACCGCGAATGAGCTCGAGTAGGTGATGACCTGGGCGATGCGGTCGATCCAGAAGGCGCCGCGATATTCCATCTGCGAACGGAGGTACATCAGCGCCAGGCGCGGCAGGATACGGAGGGTCCGCAGCATCGCTCAGCCTCCCTGCACGACGATGCGGGTGGAAGCCTTGCGCCAGAGCAGCGCCACGCCGATGGCGAGCAGCGCTGCCCAGCCCAAGCCGAGGCCGAAATAGGAGAGGGTGGTCGCGACGTCGAGCCGCCCAAGCCAGACGGCCGAGGGATAGTAGACGATCCAGGCAAAGGGCAGGTGCGCGGCTAGGACTGCGACCGGTGCCGGGAAGAACCAGAACGGGATCAACTGGCCGGATAGCAGGTTGAGGATCGCCTGCAGCATCCATTCGAGCGAGAACGTGGTGAGCAGCCAGAACGCGACGAGGCCGAACAGCGCCGAAAGCAGCGCGATGATGGCATAGGCCAGCAGCCCGTAGGCGACGAACATCGCGGCGTGGAACGGGCTCGCCGGCGGCAACATGCCATAGACGGCGGCGACAACCGCGACGGTGGGGACGACGAGGATGACAAAGCGGAACGCGGCGCGGCCGAGCTCGGTGGCCAGCACGTAGAGCGGGAAGCTCGCCGGCTTCAGCAGCCACACCGCGACATCGCCCGTCCGCAGCGCTTGCCCGATGCCGCTGACGATAGACTCGTAGCGGATGGCGCCAGTCACCGCACCGCCGAGCAGCGCGTAGGTCACCATCTGCTCCAGGCTGACGCCCGCGATGCTGGCTGTGCCGCCATAGATGGCGATCCAGACGGCGACGCGGGCGAACACCTGCACCAGCTTGCCGATCATGTTGGCCCAGACCTCGTTGCGATAGGCGAGCTGGGTCAGGAAGGCGCTGCGGGCGAAGGCGAAGTAGACGCTCATCTCGCCGGCAACTCGGCGTTGCGGCGCTGGTAGAAGGTGCGGATCACCTCCTCGATGTTGGGTTCTTCGAGCGAGATGTCCTTGAGATCAGTGGTGTCGCCGATCTCGTCGAGCACATGCACCAGCGAGACGTCGTCGCGATCGAGCAGGTAGTGCTTGCGCAGGCCATCATCGGAGGTGAGCCGCGCCGTCTTCAGTTCCAGCGGGCCCGGGTCGGCGGCGAATTCCAGCATCAGCCGGCGGGCCGAGCCGAGGGCGGAGCGGAGTTTCGCCGTCTCGCCGTCGAAGATCAGGCGACTGTGGTCGACCATGATGAGGCGCGGGCAGATCTCCTCGATGTCCTGCAGGTCGTGCGTGGTGAGGATGATGGTGGTGCCGCGCTCGCGGTTCACCCGCGACAGGAACTTTCGCACCGCGTCCTTGGCGACGACGTCGAGCCCGATGGTCGGCTCGTCGAGGAACAGGATTTTTGGATCGTGCAGCAGCGCCATGACGATCTCGGCGCGCATGCGCTGGCCGAGGCTCAGCTGGCGCACGGCCCGCTCGAGGAACGGTTCGAGGTCGAGCAGGCTGCTCAGCGACTTCATGTTCTCGGCAAAGCGCGGCCGCGGGATGCCGTAGATCTCGCGGTGCAGCTCGAACGAGTCGATCACCGGCAAATCCCACCAGAGCTGGCTGCGCTGGCCGAAGACGACGCCGATCTCGCGCGCATTGGCCTGCCGCTCGCGATGCGGGGTGCGGCCGAGCACGGTGATGTCGCCGGCCGATGGTACGAGGATGCCGGTCATCATCTTGATCATCGTCGACTTGCCGGCGCCGTTGGGCCCGAGGTAGCCGACCGCCTCGCCCTGAGCGATGGCAAAGCTCACATCGGTCACGGCCTCGACTTCGGTGTACTCGGCAGTGATCAGCGTCTTCAGCGCGCCAAGAAAGCCAGGGAACCGGCGGTGCTGCCGGAACCGCTTGGAAACGGCTCGTGCCTCGATGATAGCAGCCATGATGGAAGCCGCCCCCTCGCGGCCGACGCAAAGGCTAGCTGATTCCGCGGGTCACAGGCTCGTCAGTTGCGGTTTACCGGCAGCGCTGATCAATTGCCGCCTCTTTGCGTGCGGAGGCCCATGTGCGTCACTGGGTTTGGATGCTGCTGGTAGCAATGCTGCTGGGGGTGGGGATCGCCGTCTACATGCTGAAGCCGGTGCAGGGCGCGGCGCGCGACCTGACGCTCACGGGCGACGTGACGCGCGGGCAGTATCTGCTGCGGCTCGGCGACTGCATCACCTGCCACACCGACAAGAAGAATGGCGTCGCCGAGCTGGGCGGAGGACCGGGGCTGGTGACACCGTTCGGCACGTTCTATGCGCCCAACATCACCTCCGATCCCAATGCGGGGATCGGCGGCTGGACGCTGGCGCAGTTCTCGAAGGCGATCAGCGACGGCGAGGGTCCGGCGGGCCATCTCTACCCGGCGTTTCCGTACGAAAATTACACGCTGATGAGCGACCAGGACGTCGCCGATCTCTACGCCGCGCTGCAGCAGGTGCCGCCGGTCACGACATCGGCGAAGCCGCACGAGATCGGCTTTCCATTCGACATGCGCCCTCTGGTGGCGGGCTGGAAGAACCTGTTCTTCACGCCGCGCCGCTACGAGGCCGATGCCAGCCACTCGGAGCGTTGGAACCGCGGACGCTACCTGGTCGAGGGCCCGGGGCACTGCGTGATGTGCCACTCGCCCCGCAACTTCCTCGGAGCCGTGGAGAAGGGCAAAGAACTCACTGGCAACGCGGCCGGCGGCACAGGCGGCAAAGCCCCGGCGCTCACCGCCGAGCGACTCACGAACGAGGGTTACGACGTCGCCTCGATCGCCAGCGCGCTGAGCGACGGGTTCACCCCGGAGTTCAACGTGCTGGGCAGCGCCATGGGCGAAGTCATCGCCGACGGCACCTCGTTCTGGACCGAGGAAGACCGCGAGGCGGTCGGGGCGTACCTGCTCGGCGAGGAGTAGGGCTAGGCGGAGAAGAAGTCGGCGCCGATATCGCGAGCCCCGTGGAGCACGCGGCGGATCGTGATGACGCCCGGCTGGACGTCGTAGAAAACCAGGTAGCTATCCACCGGAAAGTACCGCAACCCCGCGCGAAGCTCTGGTCGTGTTCGACCGGCCTCCGGTTGCTCAGCGATCATGAAAATTGCGGCATTCACCCGCTCGAGAACCGAGTCGGCGGCCCGGACACTATCCTCGGCGATGTTGAGCCAGATGTCGTTCTGGTCGAGCTGAGCTTGTCGGGTCCGCCGGATGCTAAGCGGCATTGCTGTTTCTGCGCTGCGCCAGAATTCTGCGGCCCTCGCGCTTTACCTCCTCCGGATCCCAGGGCTCGGACTCGCCTTCGTATCCTTTGGCGATCTCGGCGCGCAGCCAGTCAAGCTTGGCCTGGCGGACGACCTCCCGCTCCTCAAGCAGCCGTAGCCCATCGCGCAGCACCTCGCTGGCACTGTTGTAACGGCCGCTTTCGACGAGCTCTTTGACGAACTTCTCGTAGTGTTCCCCGAGGGTGTAACTGGACGGCATGGCTAGTCTCCTTTGCGGAGCAGGCTATCACTTTATGATAGTTTCGCCAATCACGCCCCGGAGCGGATCGCCAGGGCGTCTTCCAGGGTCATCTCGGTGTGGTGCTCCCACTCGGGGCGCGGTTCGGGGAAATCGGTGCGGAAATGGCCGCCGCGGCTTTCCTCGCGCTGCAGCGCGCCGGCCGCGACCATTGTCGCCGCGGTGGTCATGTTGAGGAACGAGCGGGTGACGCCCTGCGCGGTGGCTTCGATCTCGGCGATGCGGCGCAGTGCGGTGCGGAGGTCCGCGGCGTTGCGCTCGACGCCGACGAGATCGGTCATGGTGCGGCGCAGTTCCTTCACCGACACGTGGTTGCGGAGCCGTTCTTCCACCTTCTCACCCTCGACCGGGTCCCAGCCGATGCCGGGGAAGGGGGCGAGCGGATTGCGCAGCGGTTCGAGGCCGGAGATATCCGCGGCAATGCGGGCGCCATAGACCACGGCTTCGAGCAACGAGTTCGAGGCGAGGCGGTTGGCGCCGTGCAGCCCGGTCGAGGAGCATTCGCCGGCGGCCCACAGGCCCGGCAGCGACGAACGGCCGTTGGCTTCGACCTTGACGCCGCCCATGTGGTAGTGCGCCGCCGGGGTGACCGGGATCAGCTGGGTCACCGGGTCGATGCCGAGATCGGTGCAGTACTTCGCCACCGTCGGGAAGGCGGTGAGGATGCGGGCGCCGATGGCCTCACGGGTATCGAGGAACACCTTCCGGCCGGCCTTGATCTGCCGGTAGTTGGCGCGGGCGACGATGTCGCGCGGGGCGAGTTCCGCATCAGGGTGCACGTCGAGCATGAAACGCTCGCCGAGGTCGTTGACGAGGATCGCGCCCTCGCCGCGCAGCGCCTCGGTGGCGAGCGGCGCGGGATCGGCTCCCGTAGCAATGGCGGTGGGGTGGAACTGCACGAACTCGGGGTCGGCGATCACCGCACCGGCACGCGCCGCCATGCCCATGGCGTGGCCGCGGACACCGGACGGGTTGGTGGTGACGGCGTAGAGGCCGCCCAAACCGCCGGCCGCAAGCACGGTGGCGCGGGCGCGGATCAGCACCGGCTCGGCGTAGCGGTCACCGAGCTTGCGGGCATAGACGCCGATGATGCGGCCGTCAGCGCGCGCGAGGTCGACGACGGTGAGGCCCTCGACGATGCGGATCGACGGGGTCTTGCGCACCTCGGCGATGATCGCCTGCATTATGGCGTAGCCGGCGCGATCGCCTTCGACGCGCACCACGCGGTTGCGCGAGTGAGCGGCTTCCTTGCTCAGCACGTAATGGCCCAGCTCGTCGCGATCGAACGGGGTGCCCCAGCGAGCCAGGTCCTCGATGCGCGCAGCGGCTTCCGCGGTGACCGACTCCGCCTCGTCCTCATCGACGATGCCGGCGCCGGCAATCTCGGTGTCGACCGCATGGGCGTGCGAAGTATCGCCCGGCCCTACAGCCGCGGCGACACCGCCCTGCGCCCAGGCAGAGGAAGCGCCGTTGCCGAGCGGGACCGGGGAGATGACGGTAACGGGGCGGGGCGCCAGCTTCAGCGCGCAGAACAAGCCTGCAAGACCAGCGCCGACGATGAGTGCACCGTCGGCGTTGAGGACGTTGTCAGTAAAGGTCATCGGTCTCCCCCGGGCGAAACGCCCGGATCAGGCCTCGTCGACCACAGGGGTTTCTGCCGCGCGCTTCTTAAGCGATTCTATGGCGTTTTTGGCGCTCGACTTCGACTTGTAGGTTTCGGTCCGGACCATCGTCTCGCCGTTCGCTGCGACGAAGCGGACGAAGGTCTGGCCGTCCTTGGACGCTGCCAGCTCGAAGCGGTAGCCCTTGCCTGTCTCGCCCTTGGCGGTATCCACCACCGACGCGCCGGGGGCGTTCTTCTTCAGCGAAGCGATGGCGTTCTTGGCGCTGTCCTTGCCCGCGTAGTTCTCGGACCAGAAGATCGTTTCGGCATTGTAGACGTACTTGGCGACGAACTGCCCGCCCTTGGCGGAGGTGATCTTGAAGGAATGTGGCACGACGCTTTGACCCCTCGGTTCGCGGGCCGGGGAAGTCGTGGCCCGATGCAGCAAATCTAGCGCCATGGTGGAGTCGCGCAACCCTCAAAGTCACGCACGCAGTTGATTTGATTGAGCTTGGAAAGCCCGGCCGCCTACTGACAGGATATCTACGTAGACGAAAGTCCATATCCGCCGATACAGTGCGAGGCATCGCGGGGGCGGGGTTTGGCGAAGCTGGCACTAGCGGTGGGAGAAGACGTACGGCTCGGTTTCGACCGGGCCGTGCTGCCTGTCGCCAAGCGTACCGGTCAGGCAGCATACCGTCAGCTCGGCGAGACCGTGCTGCTCTATCGCGCCGTCGTCGACACCATGGTGCTCTACCTGGGGCGTGGGCGGCTCGTCGGCGTCGAGCACGCCGAGGGTGGGTTCCAGTTGCTGACGCTGGTCAGCTACGAGCCGTTTGCCTCACCCGTGACCGATGACGCAGACGCGCGGACGCCGGGCATGCGGCGGATGCTGTCACTCGAAACCACGCGCTTCGACGAGATCGTTGCGGCGGGAATGGGCGGGCCGGGCTCTGCCATGCTGGCGGAGTCGGCGACGGCGTTCGAGCACCAGCGCGCATCCGACATCGATACCTACCTGCTGCTGCACGACCGGGTGCTGGGGCGCTGGAAGCACCGTTGTGTCTTCACCGGAGCGCGGTTCGCTCCGAGCGACGCCCGGCCGCATCCGAAACTCAAGGTCGTGGCCATCCGATCGCGCGCGCTGGGTGGGCCGCTGCATGTGCGCAACTTCCTGCCGATGACGGCGGAAGCCGAGATGGCCTGGAACGCGGGGCACATCACGCTTGGCCCGGGTTTCGGATTCCAGGTGGCCAAGCACCGCATCGATCCGGAGTTCGAAGAGCGGCTGGCGCCGATCGGCAAGCTGTCGCTGCCGCCCGAGCCGTCGCATTGGCCGGATGTGGAGCAGATCGCCTTCCACCGCGATCATATCTTCGACCGGGACGACCCCTGGACGACATTGCCGCCCAACGGAGAGGCGGCGGCCTAGTCCCGCTTCTTCGAGAAATCGATCATCCGCTGCACGGCGGCGCGGGCCGGCTCGAGCAGTTCCTCGGCGACCGTCACTTCCTCGGTCATGGTGTGGAGCGACCACAGCACGTTCTCGAGGTTGATGCGCTTCATGTGCGGGCAGATGTTGCAGCCGCGCAGGAAATCGACGCCGGTCGCTTCCGAGGCGACGTTGTCGGACATCGAGCACTCGGTGACCATCACCACGCGCGGCGGCTTCTGTGTCTTGACGTAGTCGATCATCGCAGCGGTCGAGCCGGCGAAATCCACGGCGTCGATCACTTCGGGCGGGCACTCGGGGTGGGCGATGATCTTGGCCGTCGGGTAGGCGTGACGCAGTTCGGCGATATCCGCGGCAGTGAAGGTCTCGTGCACTTCACACGAGCCGGCCCAGGTGATGACCTTCTTCTGCGTCTTCTTGGCGGTGTTCCGCGCCAGGTACTGGTCGGGGATCATGATCACGGTGTCGCCGGCGACGCCGTTGACGATGTCGGCGGCATTCGATGAGGTGCAGCAGACGTCGGTCACCGCCTTAACCGCCGCCGAGGTGTTGACGTAGGTGATCACCGGCACGCCGGGATACTGCGCACGCATGGCGATGACGTCCTCGGGGGTGATCGAGGAGGCCAGCGAGCAGCCGGCGCGGCTGTCGGGGATCAGGACGGTCTTCTTGGGGTTCAGCAGCTTGCTCGTCTCGGCCATGAAGTGCACGCCGCACTGCACGATGATCGACTGCTTGACCTTGGTGGCCTCGATGGCGAGCTGCAGGCTGTCGCCGACGATGTCCGCGACGCCATGATAAATCTGCGGCGACTGGTAGTTGTGGGCGAGGATGACGGCATCCTTCTCCTTCTTCAGCCGGTTGATCTGCAGGATCAGCGGCGCATAGAAGGGCCATTCGATCTCGGGGATGCGGTCCTTCACGCGGTCGTAGACGCGCGAGGTCACGCGTTCGACCGCCTTGGTGAACTTGAGGTCGAAACTCTCCGCGAGGATGGCGCGAGCCTCCTCAAGCGGGGTGAGAGCGTTGATAAGCTGCACCGGACCGTCCCTCCAGACAGGTGGGACACTTAAGGTCGATTGGCCTCTATTTCAATGTCGCGATTTGGCTTGATCGGCATGCGGCAAGTGCCTAACGCTCTCGCCGAACGCCAGAGCCCATCGAGGATCGCCATGCCGCAAGACGCCGCCGCCCTTCGCCAGACCCTCTCGCTTGCCCCGGTGATCCCGGTGATCGTCTTGGACGATGTGTCCGCGGCGCGCCCGCTGGCCGAGGCGCTGGTGGCCGGTGGCCTGCCGGTGCTGGAGGTGACGCTCCGCACCCCACATGCGCTGCAGATCATCGAGGAGATGGCCAAGGTTCCGGGCGCCGTGGTCGGCTCGGGCACGGTGCGCTCGCCGCTGCAGATGGGCCACTCGGTCGATGCCGGCTGCCAGTTCATGGTGTCGCCGGGTGCTTCGCCGCGCCTGCTCGAAGCGGCCGAGGAACATGCCATCCCGCTGCTGCCGGGCATCGGCACGCCGACCGAGGCGATGACCGCGTCGGAACATGGTTACTCATTCCTTAAGTTCTTCCCGGCCGAGGCGCTGGGTGGGGTGAAGGTGCTGAAGGCCTACGCCAGCCCGCTCGCCGACATCACCTTCTGTCCGACCGGCGGCATCGATATGGCGAAGGCCAGGGAATACCTGGCGCTGCCCAACGTGATCTGCGTTGGCGGCTCCTGGATCATGCCGACCGACGCCATCGCCAACAAGGACTGGAAGCGCATCGAGACGCTGGCTCGTGAGGCGGCAGCACTGAAGCAGGGCTGAGCCGATCTCTCGGTCGGTTGCCTTCTCCCCTTGCGGGAGAAGGTGGCGCGAAGCGCCGGATGAGGGGTCTCGCATCGCGTTTGCGATGCGCGATCGGAGCAGAGCGACGAGCGATGGAGTGCGCGGAGAGATACCCCTCATCCGCCCTTCGGGCACCTTCTCTCGCAAGGGGGAGAAGGCACTCAAGGAGAGCCTGGTGGTCAAAAACAAGCCAAGCCAACTCGGCCTCTCCCATCTTCGCATCACGCTCAGCGAGACCTTCTACATAGGTCCCGGCCGTGCCGACCTCATGGCTTTCATCGCCGAGACCGGCTCGATCTCCGAGGCGGCCAAGCGGATGGGGATGTCGTACAAGCGGGCCTGGGGGCTGGTACAGGCGCTGAACGAGGGGTTCGGCGCACAATTGGTCGAGGCATCGCGCGGCGGCAACGCGCAAGGCGCGTCGCTCACCGAGGCGGGCCGCGAGGTGCTGGAGCGCTATCGCGGCATGCAGGAGGCGACGCGCAAGGCGATCGCCCGGGATGTCGAGGCGCTCGGCGCGCTTCACAACGATATGTCCGATAGAAAATAACGCTTGCTGCCCGTCTCCGGCATTGGCACAACCATCGATATTCCCATTCGGACATATCGAGGATCCTATGCGTCGGACCACCATTCTGCTTGGCGTCAGCCTGCTTGCGCTGCTGAGCGCGCCGGCTTTTGCCGCCGATGTTAGCGCGGCCGTAGCCGCCAACTTCACCAAGCCCGCCGAAGAGATCGGCGCGGCTTTCACCGCCAAGACCGGCGACACGGTGACCTTCAGCTTCGGCGCCACCGGGGCGCTCTACACCCAGATCAGCCAGGGTGCTCCGTTCGAGGTGTTCTTTTCCGCCGACAACAAGCGGCCTAAGCAGGCGGTGACCGAGGGTTTTGCGGTCGATGGCACGGTGTTCACCTATGCGGTGGGCAAGGTGGTGCTGTACTCGCCCTCGCTGGATCTCACCGACGGGGCCGCGGTGCTGAAGGCCAACGCCTTCCAGCACCTGTCGGTCGCCGATCCCAAGACCGCTCCCTATGGCGCTGCTGCGATGGAGACGCTGGCAAAGCTCGGGCTGACCGACGCGCTGACGCCCAAGATCGTCACCGGCGAGAACATCTCCCAGGCGCTGCAGTTCATCGACTCTGCGAACGCCGAGCTCGGCTTCGTGGCGCTTAGCCAGGTGATCGACAAGCCTGCGCCGCAGGTCTGGCGCGTGCCAGCCGAAGACTACACGCCGATCCTGCAGGATGCGGTGCTGCTCAAGGCCGGCGAGGCCGATCCGGCGGCTGCCGCCTTCCTCGAGTTCTTGAAGGGCGACGAAGCGCGCGCCATCATCGAGAAATACGGCTACGAGGTTGCCTCGGGTCAGTGAGGAACAGCTAGATGTTGAACGCCAGTGAGATCATGCAGCCCGTCGGGCTGACACTGACACTGGCGTTCATCGTCACTCTCATCCTGCTGGTTGTCGGCACCCCCATCGCGTGGTGGCTGTGCCGGACACGATCGCCGCTGCAGCCACCGGTGGCGGCGATCGTGTCGCTGCCGCTGGTGCTGCCGCCGACGGTGCTCGGGTTCTACCTGCTGCTGGCGTTCGGGCCGAACGGGCCGGGCGGCCTGCTGGCGCCGCTGTGGGGCGCACGCACGCTGGCCTTCTCGTTCGAGGGCCTGATCATCGCCTCGGTGGTCTACTCGCTGCCCTTCATGGTGCAGCCGCTGCGGACGGCGTTCGATGCGCTTGGCGACGAGCCCTTGGAGGCCGCGGCGACGCTCGGGGCAGGGCGGTGGACGACGTTTTTCCGCGTGGTGATCCCGCTGTCGCGCACCGGCTACCTCACCGGCGCCATCCTCACCTTCGCCCACACCGTCGGCGAGTTCGGCGTGGTGCTGATGATCGGCGGCAACATCCCCGGCAAGACCAAGCTGGTGTCGATGGCGATCTACGATTTCGTCGAGCGGCTGGAGTGGGACAAGGCTCACATCCTCGCTGGCGGCATGGTGGTGTTCGCCTTCGTGGTGATCACCGCCGTGATGATGCTCGACCGGCGGGTGGGCCGGGTGGCGGGCTAGGACAGTCGCAGCAACTCGACGAACCGCTTCAGCGCCTTGCTGAGCCTCTTGCGTTTCTTCTGGTCGAGATCGGCGAACAGCGCTTCCTCGAGCTGTTCCCAGTTCGCGGCCAGCACCTCGCGGATGCGGGCGCCGCGTTCGGTGAGCGCCAGACCCTCCGTCAGGTCCGGGCCAATCGCCTGCCGTGCCACGATGTCCCGTTCGATCAGCCGTTCGAGCCGCGGCTGCAGCGCTTCGGGCTCCAGCCCCAGGTGCTCGGCCAGTGCCGCTTCGCTCGCGCCGAGCTCGGCGTGCAGCACGAAGATCACCGCGTCGTCGCCGGCTTCCAGCCCGCGGTCGAGCAGCGGCACCAGCAGCGCCTTGTGGGCCAGCTGGCCGGCTTCGATCAGCCGGTAAAGCGTTGAGCGGGCTTCGGGTTTGGTCATGGGTGGATAGATAGACTTCAGGACGGGATCGAGCGACATGGGACCCATCCTATCGTTAATCTCAGAGAGACCAAGTGGCGGCATTGTTCACGCTTTGCAGATGACTTATGCGTGGCTGAGGCGGTGTTCGCCCAGTCTACACACATCAGGTCAGGAACGCATGAGCCAGGACCTCGCCCGCATCCGGGCCTTCGTGCAGGTGTTCGATGCCGGCGGTTTTTCGTCCGCGGCGCGGCAGCACGGGCGCTCCAAGGCGCTGTTGTCGAAATACGTCACCGATCTCGAGGACTATCTCGGCGTCCGGCTGATGAACCGGACCACCCGCAAGCTCAGCCTTACCGAGGCCGGCGAGGCCTATTACCGCGAGGCGAGCCAGCTGCTGCAGCAGCTTGACGATCTAGATGCGACGATCTCGGACCAGACCGCCGAACCGCGCGGGCTGGTGCGGGTATCGGCGCCGCGCAACCTGGGCGAGACGACACTGGCGCCGGCGATCTTCGCCTTCATCGCCAATAACCCGCTGATGTCGGTCGACCTGAGGCTCGAGGATCGCTATGTCGACCTCGTCGAGGAAAGCGTCGATGTGGCGCTGCGCATCTCGACGCTGGCGGATTCCTCGCTGATCGCCCGTAAGATCTCGGACATGCGGCACGTCATCTGCGGTGCACCAAGCCTGATCGAGCGGGTGGGCACGCCGACCTCGGGCGAAGCGCTGCGCAACCTGCCCTGCGTGCTCGACACCAACATGCCGTCGCACAGCTCGTGGCGCTTCATCGAGAACGGCACGCCGGTCTCGGTGCACGTCTCCGGTCCGGCGCGCGTAAATTCTCCGGTGGCCGCCATGCAGGCAGCGCTCGCCGGCCTTGGGTTCGCCGTATTGCCGACCTACCTCGCTGACCCGCTGATCGCCGAAGGGCGGCTGGTTCGCGTGCTCGAGGACAGGATGCCCGAGGGTCCGAGCCTCATGGCCGTCTATCCGCATCGGCGGCACCTTGCCGGCAAGGTCCGCGCGCTGATCGACCATCTGGTCGCATGGTTCGCCGACAACCCGGTGAAGTAGACGAAATAGGGCACGGGGCGTCGATGACGGGTTTGTTGCGCAAGCTGGCGCTGGCTTCGGCGGCCACCCTTGGTTTCGTCGGCGCGGCGCAGGCCCACCCCCACATTTTCATCGATGCCAAGGCGACCATCACCTTCAACGATGCCGGTGAAGTGGCCGAGATCAAGAACGCCTGGACCTTCGACGAGGCCTTCTCGGTCTGGCAGATCCAGGGCCTCGACACCAATAATGACGGAGTCACCTCGTCTGAGGAGATGCAGGAGCTTGCGGACGAGAACATCAAAGGCCTCGCCGAGTACAACTTCTACACGTCGGCCGGCGAGTACGCCGCGATTGGCACGACCACCGCGTCGCTGCCGTTCACCGAGGTGGGCGGGGCGAAGTTCGTCTTCGCCGACAACCGTTCGACCCTGAGCTTCGATATCGCGCCCAAGACGCCGTACCGGATCAAGGACAAGCTCGAGATCGCCATCGCCGATCCCGAGTACTACGTGGCGATCACCTTCCATGCGCCCGCCGATGTGACGCTGGTGAATGCGCCCGCCGGCTGTGCCCTGCACATGGAACCGCCGCGCGAGCTGTCGCCCGACCTGCAGGCGCGGCTGTTCGACCTCTCACCCGATGTGACGCAGCTCCCGCCCGACCTCGAAGCGGCGGTGCGGGGTTCCCAGGGGGCGATCGTCCTCGATTGCTCGGGTGCAGCGCCGCCCCAGCAGGCATCGACGGCGCTCGAAGCGGTGACCCAGGTCGCGGAAGCCAAGCCGGCGCTGCCGTTCGGCGGACCGCCGCCGGAGCCGGGGTTCGTGTTGCCCAAGACCGGGTTTCTCGGCTGGGTGGCGCAGATGCAGTCGGATTTCTACCAGGCGCTGACCGCTGCGCTGGGCAAGCTGAAGACCGACTTCACCGCGTTCTGGGTGCTGGGCGGTCTGAGCTTCCTCTACGGCGTGTTCCACGCGGCGGGGCCGGGTCACGGCAAGGTGGTCATTGGGTCCTACATGCTGGCCAACGAGCGGCAGGTGCGACGCGGCATCGGGCTGAGTTTCGCGGCCGCGATGATGCAGTCGCTGGTGGCGGTGGTGTTCGTCGGCGTTGCCGCGGCGCTCCTCGGGCTGTCGAGCGTTGCGATGAACCACGCGGTGGGCTGGATCGAGAAGGCATCGTACGGGCTCGTGGCGCTGCTCGGTCTGTGGCTGATCGCACGCAAGCTGTTCGGCTGGGGCGGGCACTCCCATGATCACGGGCCGGACCTGACGACCAAGGCGCACCAGCACCTCCATGCCGACGAAGCGCCGAAGCACGCGCTGCTCAGCGAGCGCGGTCCGAGCTTCAACTTTCGCACCGGGCTGCAACCGGCGGACGGGCCGCGGCTCGATGCCTATGGCCGGGTGCCGGGCGACGCGCACTACGGCCACGATCATGGCGATCACGACCATGACCACGACCACGGGCACCACCATGTGGTGACCGCCGAGCAGACCGGGGGCGATTGGCGCGAGCAGCTGGGCGTGGTGCTGGGCGTCGGGCTCCGGCCCTGTTCCGGTGCGCTGGTGGTGCTGGTGTTCGCGCTGAGCCAGGGCATTCTCGCGGCCGGCATCGCGGCAGTGTTCCTGATGGGGCTCGGTACGGCGATCACGGTCTCGACCCTGGCAGTGCTGGCGGTGGGGGCCAAGGGCTTTGCCGCCCGCTATCTCGGGGCTGAAGGCAAGCTCGGCAGCCGGCTGGTCTGGTGGGCCGAATTGCTGGGCGCGCTGGTGGTGTTCGCCTTCGGCGCGGTGCTGCTGCTCGCCAGTTTCTAACCTCGCCGCGACACCCTTGCACTTGTGTTCGGGCGGTTGCTGACTATGTTGCGCGCCAACACAGAACGTTTCCAAACTACAGGCCAGCCCATGGCAACCGGACTTCCCGCCGGACACCCCCCGATTGCAACGCCGAAGGTGGGGGTGCTGCTGCTCAACCTGGGCACTCCCGATGGCGTCGATTACTGGTCGGTGCGTCGTTACCTCAGCGAATTCCTCTCCGACCCGCGCGTGATCGAGTCACCGCAGTGGCTGTGGCAGCCGATCCTGCAGGGCGTGGTGCTCTCGACCCGGCCGCAGAAGAGCGGCGAGAACTATGCCCGCATCTGGGACAAGGAAGCCAACGAGAGCCCGCTACGCGTCATCACCCGCAAGCAGGCGACGAAGCTGCAGGAGCGGCTGGGCAAGAACATCATCGTCGATTTCGCCATGCGCTATGGCAACCCGTCGACCAAGTCCGGCATCGAGGCGCTGCAGGCGCAGGGCTGCCAGAAGATCCTGCTCGCGCCGCTCTATCCGCAGTACTCGGCGACCACTACCGCGACTGCCAACGACAAGGCGTTCGAGGCACTGAAGACGCTGCGCTGGCAGCCGGCGGTGCGCACGCTCCCCGCCTATTTCGACGAGCCCGCCTATATCGAGGCGCTGGCGCAGAGCATCGCCGATGGCGTCGCGGCGCTCGATTTCACCCCCGATCTGATCCTCACCTCGTATCACGGCATGCCGGTGCAGTACTTCGAGGCGGGCGACCCCTACCACTGCCAGTGCCTTAAGACGACGCGGCTGGTGCGCGAGCATCTGGGCTGGTCCGAGGAGAAGCTGAAGGTCACCTTCCAGAGCCGGTTCGGGCCGACGAAGTGGCTCGAGCCCTATACCGATGCCACGCTGATGGCGCTGCCGGGGCAGGGCGTGAAGCGCGTCGCCGTGGTCGCGCCGGCCTTCTCGGTCGATTGCATCGAGACGCTGGAAGAAATCGCCATCACCGGCCGCGAGCAGTTCGAACACGCCGGCGGCGAGCGGTATGCGTACATCCCGTGTCTCAACGACAGCGAACTCGGCATGACCATGCTGGAGAGCGTGATCCGCAAGGAACTGGCGGGGTGGATCTAGCCTCGACCTAGAGCTTCAGGTCCTTCAACGGCCCGGCCACCGCTTCCACCATGTCCCTGCTGATCGACTGGGTCAGGTCGAAGTAACCAACCCACGGGTCCGGTTCCTGCGCCTTCGCAGCGGCGGCTTCGATCTTGAACAGGTTGGCGGCGTCGAGCGTCCCGAGCTCACCCCAGCCGACCGGTACTGCACAGGGCGCGCCGGGCCGGGCCCGGGTCGAGAACGGAGCGATGGCCGTCGCGCCGCGCTCGTTGCGCAGGTAGTCGACGAACATGCGGCCCTTGCGCTCGACCTTGCGGATGTTGGCGGTAAAACTCTCGGGCTCGTTGTCCTCGAGCTTTTGCGCAAAGGTGCGGCAGAACAGTTTCACCAGCGGCCACTCGGTCACCGGCTGCAACGGCGCGATGACGTGGATGCCCTTGCCGCCCGTGACCATCGGGAAGCTCTCGAGGCCCCATTCGCGGAGCACGTCGCGGATGTGGTGCGCCGCCTCGCGGGTGACCTTGAAGTCGAGGCCTTCGTCCGGGTCGATATCGAAGATGATGCGGTCGGGCTGTTCCAGCGTATCGATATGGCTACCCCAGATGTGGAACTCGAGCGTCGACATCTGTACGCCAGCAAGGATGCCGGCGAGGTCGACCACGTAGAAGTGGTCCTGCTTGTCGCTCTCTTTCAGCTCGATGGCGGTGCGCTTCATCGTGTCGGGAAAGCCGCCGGTATCGTGCTTCTGGAAAAACGGTTTGCTGCCGCGCGGCACGCGGACAAGGCTCAGGGCGCGCTTTTCGATATGCGGCAGCATACGCTCGGCCACCGCGTCGTAGTAGGCGACCAGCTGTCCCTTGGTGACGCCACCATCGGGCAGCGCCTCACGGTCCGGGCTGGTGAGCCGCACGCCGAGCCGTTCGGCCACGGCTATTCCCATGTCGTCGGTGAGCTTCATGAGCCGGAGCTTAGCCGCTGATTTCTGCTTTGTCGCCGTAGGCTTGGACGGGCCCGATATTGCACCGACTCTGGCTGGCACATACATATTTGGCATGGGTCGGGCGTGTGGAAAGGGATGAGGCAATGGACTTTCTGGAACTCGATGGGCTGAGCCTGACGCTGATCGCGCTGGGTGTGCTCGCGGTGCTGGTGCTGTTTGCGGGCGCCAAGGTGGTGCCGCAGGGCTACAACTTCACCGTGGAGCGGTTCGGCCGCTACATCCGCACCCTGAAGCCGGGGCTCAGCCTGATCATCCCGTTCATTGACGGCATCGGCCGCAAGATGAACATGATGGAGCAGGTGGTCGACGTGCCGCACCAGGAGGTGATCACCCGCGACAACGCCACGGTCACCGTCAACGGCGTGAACTTCTACCAGATCCTCGATGCCGCGGCCGCCGCCTACGAAGTGGCGCAGCTCGAGCTGGCGGTGCAGAACCTCACCATGACCAACATCCGTACGGTGATGGGCTCGATGGACCTCGACCAGTTGCTCAGCAACCGCGACGAGATCAACCAGCGTCTGCTCAAGGTGGTGGATGCGGCAGTGAACCCCTGGGGCCTCAAGATCACCCGCATCGAGATCAAGGATATCGATCCGCCCAAGGACCTCGTCGACTCGATGGGCCGGCAGATGAAGGCAGAACGCGAGAAGCGTGCGCTGATCCTCGAGGCCGAGGGCAAACGGCAGGCAGCGATCCTGCAGGCCGAGGGCCAGAAGCAGAGCCAGGTGCTGGAAGCCGAAGGCCGGCGCGAGGCAGCGTTCCGCGATGCCGAGGCGCGCGAGCGTTCGGCTGAGGCCGAAGCGAGGGCAACGCAAGTGGTGTCGGACGCCATTGCCTCGGGCAATGTGCAGGCGATCAACTACTTCGTCGCCAACAACTACATCAAGGCGCTGGAGGGGCTGGCGAGATCGCCGAACCAGAAGGTGCTGATGCTGCCGGTCGAGGCGGCCAGCGTCATCGGCGCCATCGGCGGCATCGCCGAGATCGCCAAGGAAACCTTTGGCGGTGGCGACAAGCCGGTCAACCGGCCGACCAGCGGCCGCCCGCCGTCCACCACCTGATCCAAGGAGGCTCAGATGCAGGTCATCGACTTCATCGCCACCCACGGCGCGTGGTCCTGGGTGGTGGCCGGGTTGGTTCTCCTGGCGTTGGAACTGGTGGTGCCGGGCGGGGTGCTGGTCTGGCTCGGCGGCGCGGCGCTGGTCACCGGGCTGTTGGCGCTGTTCGTCAACATCTTCTGGCCGCTGCAGTTCGTCATCTTCGGCGTGCTGGCGCTGGTCGCCATCGGGCTGTGGCTCAGGCTTCGTGGCCCGGGCGTGGCGTCCGACCGACCGTTCCTCAACCAGCGCGCCAACCGCTTCATCGGCCAGGAGGCGGTGCTCGACGAGCCGATCCGCGACGGCATCGGCCGGCTGGCGCTCGACGACACCGTGTGGCGCGTGCAGGGCCCGGATCTCGCGGCCGGCTCGCGCGTGCGGATCATCGAAGCCGACGGGGCGCTGCTCAAGGTCGAGGCAGCATAACGAGCCGAGACAAGGCTTCCTTAACCATAAGCTGCAAGGGTTCGTTGACCATTATCGCCCGGGGCGGTGCAGCGTATGCGAACGAGGAAAGCCGGCATTGCCGCGAGCGCCATGGCGCTGGCGCTGCTCGCCATTCCGGCCGATGCAGGCGAGTTCAACCCGCTCGGCGACGGCTCCGAAACCAACAATGCTGACCTGACGGGCAATCCCGCAGTCGACTGCGCGAACTGCGTGACCTCCCCGCCCTACGAGGCCGACGCGCTCTACGATCTCGACTGGAGCCTCGGGCTGCGCGGCGGCATCACCGATAACGGCAGCGGCGCCAGCTACAAGCTGATCGCCCTGCCGAGCCTGACGCTGAAGCACCAGACCATCCGCGGTGGCTACGACGTGGGGCTGAACGGCGAACTCAGCTCCGAACTGGATGGCAGCGCCCGGATCGACGCGATCACCGGTACGGCGAGTGGAGAGTACAAGCTCGATGCGCTGACGACGCTGGGCGGCCGCGGCAGTCTCAGGGTGTCGCAGGACGATCCCAACGCGCCCGGGTATGCCAGCAATGTCGCCTCGGCCCCGGTCGTCGTGTCGGGCGATGGCGAGGTCAGCGCGTCGCGCGATCTGGGCGCCTTCAATCTCGCCGTCCGTGGCAGCGCCGGTCGCGCTGTGTATGGCGAGACCGTCTACGACGACAGCTCCACCTCGGATAACACGTTCCAGAACACCACGGCCTATGGCGCCGGCGCCCGTCTCGGCTACGAGCTGACCCCCGGGCTCGTCGCCTTCATCGACAGCGAGGCGGATTATCTCGCCTACGACGCGCCGTCGCCGAGCCTCCTCGTGAAACTCGACAACGTCACCTATGCCGCCCGGGCCGGGCTCAGCGCCAGGTTCAGCGAGACGCTGGAGCTCGAGGGCTCGCTCGGCATGGGCTACACCGATTTCGCCGACGGCACGCTCAGCGACTTCTCCGCTGTGCTTTACGACGCCAAGGCCACCTTCCGGCCCGACGAGACGCTGACGCTGACCGGCGCCTTCACCACCACGGTCTCGCAACCCGGCACCACCTCAGGGGCGACTGCCAAGCTGACCTATGCCGCAACCGGCCAGGTCGAGTACCTGGTGAACCCGTGGCTGAAGCTGCGCGCCGACGCGCAGTGGAGCGAGGCGCATTACCAGGGCATCGACAACGACGAGTACAAGTGGGGCTTTGGGGCGGGCGCCGACTACCTGCTCAACGAGCACACCGACCTCACGGCCGACTACAGCTTCCTCCGCACCGAGAAAACCCCGGACCCGGCCACCGACGAGCACCAGGTGACGCTAGGGGTGAAGTTCCACCGTTGACGGGCCGCTGCCCGCCTAGATCAAGTGCCGGATCTGCTTGCGGAACGCCTCGGAGAGGTCCGGCCGATCGAGTGCGAACACCACGTTGGCGGTGAGGAAGCCGAGCTTCGAACCGCAGTCGAACGACTGGCCCTTGTACTTCACGCCGCTGAAGCGCTGCTGGGTCATCAGCGTCTGCATCGCGTCGGTCAGCTGGATTTCGCCACCGGCGCCGCGCTCCTGGTCGGCGATCAGCGAGAAGATCTGGGGCTGGAGGATATAGCGGCCGGAGATGATGAGGTTCGAGGGCGCGTCCTCGCGCTTGGGCTTTTCCACCATGCCGGTGATGCGGAAGCCTTCGTCCGGGCCCGCGCCACGGGCGACGACGCCATAGGACGAGACGTCCTCCATCGGCACTTCCTCGACGGCGATGACGTTGCCGCCGCTGGTCTCGTAGGCATCCATCATCTGGCGCAGGACGCCGGGGACGCCCTTGAACACCATGTCCGGCAGCAGCAGCGCGAACGGCTGGTCGCCGACGAGCTCACGGGCGCACCAGACGGCATGGCCGAGCCCGAGCGGCTCCTGCTGGCGGGTGAAGCTCGACTGACCGGCCGAGGGCAGGTCCTGCTGCAGCTCCTTCAGCGCCTCGGTCTTGCCGCGGATTTCGAGCGTGTGCTCGAGCTCGTACTGGCGGTCGAAGTGATCCTCGATGACGCCCTTGTTGCGCCCGGTGACGAACACGAAGTGCTCGATCCCCGCCTCGCGCGCCTCATCGACCGCGTACTGGATCAGCGGCCGGTCGACCACGGTCAGCATTTCCTTGGGCATCGCCTTGGTGGCGGGCAGGAAGCGGGTACCGAGGCCCGCAACCGGGAACACGGCGGTGCGCACGCGATTGGGCAATCAAGGACTCCTGAAAGGCGGGAGGGGAGGCAATAGGCGGGCTATAAGGCGTTTCTTAGCACCTCGCAAATTAGCGTCCACGGCATTAATTTCTGGTTTGAGGGTTGAACCATGACGGTTCTGGTCACAGGCGGCGCCGGCTACATCGGCAGCCATATGGTGCTGCGGCTTGCCGACGCGGGGCAGGCGGTGGTGGTGCTCGACAACCTCACCACCGGCTTCGACTGGGCCATCGACCACCGCGCGACGTTCGTCCAGGGCAATGCTGGCGACATGGAGCTGGTGGGCAAACTCATCGCCGAGCACGGCATCACCGAGATCGTGCACTTCGCCGGCTCGATCGTGGTGCCTGAGTCGGTTGCCGATCCGCTCAAGTACTACGCCAACAACACCGCCACCTCGCGCAACCTGATCGAGGCTGCGGTGAAGGGCGGGGTGAAGCATTTCATCTTCTCGTCGACGGCGGCGGTCTACGGCAATGCCGGGCTCGAGCCGGTGGCCGAGACCAACCAGTTGCTGCCCGAGTCGCCCTATGGCCGCTCCAAGCTGATGACCGAGCTGATGCTCGCCGATGTGGCCGCGGCGCACCCGCTGACCTATGGCGTGCTGCGCTATTTCAACGTCGCGGGCGCCGACCCCAAGAAGCGCAGCGGGCAGTCGTCGCCGACCGCCACGCACCTGATCAAGGTCGCCTCGCAGGCGGCGCTGGGGCAGCGGCCGAGCATGGGGATTTTCGGCACCGATTTCCCCACACCCGATGGCACAGGGGTGCGCGACTACATCCATGTCAGTGACCTGGTCGAGGCGCACGCGCTGCTGCTCGAATATCTCCGCAAGGGTGGCGCTTCGGTCACCATGAACTGCGGCTACGGCCGTGGCTTCTCGGTGCGCGACGTGGTGCGCACGGTGAAGGAGGTGTCGGGCGTCGACTTCAAGGTGATCGAGGAGCCGCGTCGCGCCGGCGATCCCGCCTCGATCGTCGCCAAGGCGGACAAGGTGCGGCAAGTGCTCGGCTGGAAGCCGGCGCACGAGGACCTGAAAGAGATCGTTGACGCGGCGATGAACTGGGAGCGCTATTTAGCCACACGAAACAGGTAGCGATTCGTTATGCAACGTAAGCTCGCCCTTGTCGTCGCGTTCCTCGGTCTCAGCTCGCCGGCGTTAGCCCAGCCGGTCGAAAGCTTCGAGTCCTTCATCAAGAACTTCGAAACGACAGCGGTGGCCGCCGGTGTCACCCACGAAACCTACGCCAAGGCGATGTACGGGCTGACGCCCGACCCGAACGTGCCGGAGCTGGTGACTGCGCAGCCCGAGTTCACCACGCCGCTGTGGGACTACATTGAGAAGCGGGTCACCGAGTGGCGCCTCGGCAAGGGCAAGGAAGCCATCGAGCAAAACCAGGCGCTGCTGGATGCGACTGGCAAGAAGTATGGCGTCGACCCGTATCTCCTGGCCTCGATCTGGGGCATCGAGACCAACTACGGTCGAGTGCTCGCCGATCCCCAGTACATCCGTCCGATCATTCCATCGCTGGCAACGCTGGTGCATCAGCGGCGCGTGCGGCTCGAAGGCGACACGGCGGACCTGATCGCGGCACTGCTGCTGGTGCAGCGCGGGCCGCTCGACGCCACTCAGCTGGTCGGCAGCTGGGCCGGCGCCATCGGGCACCTTCAGGTCAACCCGAGCAACGTCATCAAGTACGGCACTGACGGCGACGGCGACGGTGCCATCGACCTGCAGAACTCCCTCGCCGACGCGCTGGCGACGACCGCGGTCTATCTGCTCGGCTTCGGTTACAAGCCGGGCCTCGACTGGGGCTACGAGGTCACCGTGCCGGATGGGTTCGACTATCTGCTGGCGACACGCGACCAGTTGCGCCCCATCTCGTTCTTCACCGCTCTCGGCGTCGGCAGCGTCGGCGGCGCAGCCTTCAGCGACCCCTCGATCCCGGTGTTTCTCTATGCGCCGACTGGTGCGAAGGGCCCGAAGTTCCTGATGACGAACAACTATCTGGTCCTCAAGAGCTACAATTTCTCCGACAGCTACGCGATGGCCATCTCACACCTGGAGGACAGGCTGCAGGGCCGCGGCGAGTACGTCACGGCCTGGCCGCGGGACACGAAATTCCCCAACCTCGAGCAGCGCAAGGCGATCCAGGAGGCGATGATCAAGCTCGGGCTGTACGAGGGAAAGGTTGACGGCCGCATCGGGCCGGTCAGCCAGGCGGCCTACGCCAAGTTCCAGGCTGCGAAGGGTGAGGTGGCCGACGGCTTCATCACCCTCCACAGCTACGAAGAGCTGGTTGCCGCAGCCGGGCAATAGCCAACGCGGGTGGTTGGCGAAGCGTCGGGGACAGCTGGTAGAATTATCGCGAGCGGTCTTCAATTCACCGCCGTCCGTAAGCTAAATGGCTGCCATGCAGAAGAAACCCAACCGGTTCGTGCTCTGGGTCATCGGCGCCGTGGTCGCGGCGCTGGTGCTCACCGACATGCTGCCGATGTTCGCCCAGGCGCGCGAGGCCGAGTTTGCGGTGCCGGCGATCACCCAGCAGGCCGATGACGGGCGGCTGCTCTTGGCGCAGCAGGAACAGCCGCCGCCGCGCAAGAAGCGCCGCACTCTGATGGATCTGCTGTTCGGTGACGATCAGCAGCAGCAGGACGAACCGGTGGTCGAAAAGCCGGTGGTGAAGAAGCAGAAGAAGGCAGCGCTGCCGCCGCCGGAGAAGCCCAAGATCGAGAAGGCCATCGGCGCGACGCGTCTCGCCGTGTTCGGCGACTCGATGGCCACCGACGTCGGCAAGGCGCTGGAGCGCTTCTACGCCGAGGACCCCAACATCTCGATCCTGACGCAGGGCGTCGGCTCGTCGAGCTTTGTCCGGCCGGATTTCTTCGACTGGCCCAAGACCATCAACGAACAGATCGCGGCCAACAGCTTCGATATCGCCGTCATCATCATCGGCATCAACGATCGCCAGAAGATGAACCTCAACGGCCAGACCTACGGCTCGCTGACACCTGAGTGGACCACCGAGTATTCGGCGCGCATCACCAGCGTGGTGAAGGCGTTGCGCGCCGCCAACAAGCCGACGATCTGGATCGGGCTGCCGCCGATGGAGGCGCCCAAGTTCGGCAAGGCGATGATTCAGGTCAACGAGATCCAGCGGCTCGCGGCGTTCAGCGGTGGGGCCGAGTTCCTCGATATCTACGAGAAGTTCGCCACCGAAGAGGGCGCCTACACCTCGCGTGGCCCCGACCTCAACGGCAACCAGGTGCGGATGCGCAAGGAGGACGGTATCCACTTCTCGGCCGCCGGCGCCGACAAGTTGGCGTTCTACCTGAGCCAGAGTCTCAAGAACTACTATCGCGGCGGCGGCACGGTGGGCATCGAGGTGGCCGACCCGCTGCTCGGCACCGACGCGCAGCTGATGATGCGGCCGCCCTTCCAGGGGCTGGGCCAGATGAAGCTGCTGGAAGTCGCGGGCGCGGTGATCTCGCTCACCAACACGCCGCGGCGCGCCGCCGACCTCGTCACCGCCGACATGGCGGACGCGGCGACCGTTGGCTTCGACCTCACGCAGATGATCGAAGCGCCGGTCGGGCGCGTCGATGCGTTCGGCGTCGGCAAGGTCGAGAACCCCAGCCCGAAATGAAGCGCCGCGCCGTTCTCGCCGGCCTTGCCCTTATCGCAGGAGCTTTTCCCGCCATGGCCGATGACCAGGCTTTCCTTGCCGCCGCTCGCGACAACGACGCCGCGGCGCTCACCCAGCTGCTGGCGGCAGGGCAGGCGGTCGACGTGCGCGACAGCGGCGGTCGCACGGCGCTGCTCGTCGCAACGCACGCCAACGCGCTCGACACAGCCCGGGTGCTGATCGAGGCCGGCGCCGACGTCAACGCCAAGGATGACATCAAGGATACGCCCTACCTCTACGCCGGCGCCGAGGGGCGGACCGAGATCCTGAAGCTGCTGCTGGCAGCCGGGGCCAATCTCAAGGACACCAACCGCTACGGCGGCACGGCGCTGATCCCAGCGGCCGAGAAGGGGCATCCGGAGAATGTGCGCCTGCTGCTCGCGGTGGGCGTCGACCCCAACCACGTCAACGGGCTGGGCTGGACCGCGCTGCTGGAGGCGGTGGTCCTCACCGACGGCGGTCCGGTGTACCAGGAGATCGTCGCCGACCTGATCAAGTGCGGCGCCGACGTGAACCTCGCCGATGGCGACGGGGTTACGCCACTGGCGCATGCCCGCGCGCGAGGCTACGCCGAGATCGCCAGGCTGCTCGAAGTCGCCGGCGCGAAGTAGCCGTCAGGCGTCGCCCGCAGCAGAGATCAGGTTGTTGCGGAGGTTGGTGATGCCGCGCTGCAGGATGCGGAATTCGTCCCTGCTCAGCCCGGCCGCCTTGTAGGTGATCTTCGACAGCTCGCGCGCCTTATCCCGCAGCTGGCGGCCCGCTTCGGTCAGGTGCACGAACACCATCCGCTCATCCTCAGTACCGCGCGTCCGCGTGACAAGGCCCACCGCCTCGAGCCGCTTCAGCATCGGGGTCACCGTGCTCGGCTCCAGAAACAGCTTGTCGCTCAGGCCTTTGACGGTCTGCCCGTCCTGTTCCCACAGCGCGACGATGGCGATGTATTGCGGGTAGGTGAGCCCCAGCGCCTCCAGCACGGGCTTATAGACCCGCGAGTAGGCGAGGTTGGCCGAGTAGACGGCAAAGCACATGAAATCGGCGAGGCCGGCTTCTCCATCACGCTGTTGTTCGGCCATGGCAGGGCTCCGTTCGCAAAATCATTATCGCGATAACTTTTCGCTTGTACGGCTACGCAGGCTGTGACACAAGTCGTGCCGTAATGATTATCGCGATAAGTAAATGGTGGCGTTGGCGCGGCCTGCCAAGCCCCGATCTAGCAAACGGAAGACCCGAACAATGAACCAGATTGAAAAGACCCTCTACACCGGCCGTACCCACACCATTGGCGGGCGGGCCGGCACGGCGCGCAGTTCCGATGGAGCGCTCGACGTGGCGCTGTCGCCGCCGGGCTTCGGCACCGGCACCAATCCCGAGCAGCTGTTCGCGGCCGGCTGGTCGGCGTGCTTCCTCGGCGCCATCGGTGCTGTTGCCAGCAAGCTGAAGGTGCAGCTGCCGGCCGAGCGCACCGTCGATGCGGAAGTCGACCTGGTGATGGAAGGCGAGCAGTACGGCCTCCGCGCCCGCCTCAACATCAGCCTCCCCGGCCTCGACCGCGACCTCGCCGAACAGCTGGTCGCCGCCGCCCACCAGACCTGCCCCTACTCGAAGGCAACGCGCGGAAACATCCCGGTCGAGATCAACGTAGTCTGATTGGGGGGCTCCTGCTCATCCCCTCACTGGGTGTCATCCCCGCGAAAGCGGGGACCCAACTCGCCCCTGGCATGGGCCGGTAGATGGGTCCCAGCTTTCGCTGGGATGACATCCGGGGGCGCGGAGGGCAAAAAGCAAAGGGGCGCCCGAAGGCGCCCCTGTCTAATTCACTGCAGTCCGCTTACCGCGGCAGATCCGTCTTGCCCATCAGCCACTCGTCCATCGAGCGGGCGCACTGGCGGCCTTCGCGGATGGCCCAGACAACCAGCGACTGGCCGCGACGCATGTCGCCGCACGAGAAGAACTTCTCGCGCGAGGTCTGGTACTTCACCGTGTCGGCCATCACGTTCGAGCGCTTGTCGGTCGCAACGCCGGCACCCTGCACCAGGCCTTCCTGCACCGGGCCGAGAAAGCCCATGGCGAGCAGCACCAGATCGGCCTTGAGGAAGAACTCGGTGCCGGGGATCGGCTGGAACTTCTCGTCGGCGCGGGCGCACTGCAGGCCCGTTACCTTGCCGTTCTCGCCATCGAACTTGATGGTCGCCACGGCGAAGTCGCGGGTCACGCCCTCTTCCTGGCTGGAGGAGATGCGGAACTTCACCGGATAGTTCGGCCAGACCAGCGCCTTGTTCTCCTTTTCGGGAGGCATGGGCATGATTTCGATCTGGGTGACCGAGGCGGCGCCCTGGCGGTTCGAGGTGCCGATGCAGTCCGAGCCGGTGTCGCCGCCGCCGATGACCACGACGTGCTTGCCGCCGGCGAGGATCGGGGTGACGTTGTTCAGCGGCTCGCCGGTGACGCGGCGGTTCTGCTGGCCGAGGAAATCCATGGCGAAATGGATGCCGTCGAGTTCGCGACCCGGGATCGGCAGGTCGCGCGGCTTCTCGGCGCCGCCCGACATGGCGATGGCGTCATACTGGCTGGCGAGGTCGTCGGCCGTGATGTCGACACCGACATTGACGCCGGTGTGGAGGGTCACGCCTTCGGCGACCATCTGCTCGACGCGGCGATCGATCTGCGTCTTGTCGAGCTTGAAGTTCGGGATGCCGTAGCGCATCAGGCCGCCGATCTGCTGGGCCTTTTCATAGAGATGCACATCGTGGCCGGCGCGGGCCAGCTGCTGGGCAGCGGCCATGCCGGCCGGGCCTGAACCGATCACGGCGACCTTCTTGCCTGATTTGTTCGGGTTGATCTGCGGCTCGATCCAGCCTTCTTCCCAGCCCTTGTCGACAATGGCGCACTCGATCGACTTGATGTTGACCGGGGTGTCCGGGATGTTCAGCGTGCAACTCGCCTCGCACGGGGCGGGGCAGATGCGGCCGGTAAACTCGGGGAAGTTGTTGGTGGAGTGAAGGTTCTTCAGCGCCTTCAGCCACTCGCCCTTGTAGACGAGGTCGTTCCAGTCCGGGATCTGGTTATTCACCGGGCAGCCGTTGTGGCAGTACGGGATGCCGCAATCCATGCAGCGCGCTGCCTGGTCGCGGGTGCCCTTGTCGCCCAAGGGGATGGTGAACTCGTTGTAGTTTTTCAGCCGGTCGGCAACCGGGAGGTAATCCCGGTCGACGCGATCGATCTCGAGGAAGCCAGTGATCTTGCCCATAATATTCTCCCAGGCCCCTAGAACTTGAAGCCTTCGACAAAAACGCATTCCGACTTGGCGAACTTCAAGCCGTCGAAATCGCGGAAATTGTCTTTGATGTTCTTCTTGAACTGCGATGTCAGCTTGCGCAGCTGGTCATTGCACTGCGACATGCTCATCGGCGTGCGCAGGTCGTGAAACAGCGTCGGTTTGAGCTTGCCGTTGGGTTCGACGTAGTACATTCCGATGCCGGCCGGGTCGGGGATGCGCCACGCCGAAAATAGCTTGTTGCTCATCTTGATCTCGCCCCCCTTCATCACGCAGCTGGCGCTGACGAAGCTGTGGCCGGCCAATTCGCGATAGTTCTCGGCGAAGTATTTGGCCTCCTTGGCCGACTTCTGGACGCCGGTACTGCAGAACTTCTTGGCGGCCTCGGCGCTGTTCAGCTGCACCTGATCGACCCATACCTTCTCGCCGCCCTTGGGCGTCTTGAAGGTGTAAGCGATCTGCACAACGACCGGCGCCGGCTTGGCGTAGGCCGGGACGGCGAAACAGGTCGCCGCAAGCAATGCGACGGCAATCTTGCTCGCTGTTCTCATTCCGCAGCCACCTGCTGTGCCGCCTCACGGGCCTTTTCCATCCGCTGGAGCGCCTTGCGGTACTCGATCGGCATGACCTTCCGGAACTTGGGCAGGTACTCGTCCCAGTTCGAGAGGATGTGGTTGGCGCGGCTGGAGCCGGTGAAGCTCTTGTGCCGTGCGATCAGCTGGTAGAGGCGCTCGGCGTCGCGACGCTGCAGGTCGTGCAGGATCTCGACCACGCCCATGGTCTCGAGGTCGCCGTGGTGGCCGAAGTCGCGGCCATTGAGGCGTTCCTCCCCGACGACCGGCTCGAGCTCGACCATCGACATGTTGCAGCGGCTCTCGAAGCTCTCGTCCTCGTCGAGGACGTAGGCCACGCCGCCGGACATGCCGGCCGCGAAGTTGCGGCCGGTCCGGCCGAGCACGACGACGACACCGCCGGTCATGTATTCGCAACCGTGGTCGCCGGTGCCTTCGACAACTGCGATGGCGCCGGAGTTGCGGACGGCGAAGCGTTCGCCGGCCACACCGCGGAAGTAGCACTCACCGGTGATGGCGCCGTAAAGCGCGGTGTTGCCGATGATGATCGAGTCCTCGGGCACGTAGCCACGCTCTTCCGGCGGCCGGACGACGAGGCGTGCGCCGGAAAGGCCCTTGCCGACGTAGTCGTTGGCTTCACCGACGAGATCGATGCTGATGCCGCGCGCCGCCCAGGCGCCGAAAGCCTGGCCGGCCGTACCCGTCAGCGACACCGCGATGGTGTCCTCGGCGAGGCCGGCATGGCCGTAGCGCTTGGCCACCGCGCCGCCGAGCATAGCGCCCGCCGAGCGGTCGACGCTGGTGATCGTCTCGACGATCTTGACCGGCGTACCGTGGTCGAGCGCGGGCTGGGCCGCGGCGATCAGGCGACGGTCGAGGACCTTGTCGATCGGATGGTTCTGGCCTTCGGTGTGGGTGATGCCCACGCCTTCCGGAGCCGTCGGCTTGTGGAAGAGCTTGGAGAAGTCGAGACCCTTGGCCTTCCAGTGGGTGATGGCCTCGGTCTTGTCGAGCATCTGCATCTGCCCGACCATTTCCTCGAACTTCGTGTAGCCCATCTCGGCCATCAGCTCGCGCACTTCCTCGGCGACGAAGAAGAGGTAGTTTATGACGTGCTCGGGCTTGCCGGTGAAGCGGGCGCGCAGCACCGGGTCCTGGGTGGCGACGCCAACCGGGCAGGTGTTGAGGTGGCACTTGCGCATCATCACGCAGCCGGCCGCGATCAGTGGCGCGGTGGCGAGGCCGAACTCGTCGGCGCCGAGCAGGGCGCCGATGACGACGTCACGACCGGTGCGCACGCCGCCATCGACCTGCACCGCGATACGGCTCCTGAGGCGATTGCGGACCAGCGTCTGCTGGGTCTCGGCCAGGCCGATTTCCCAGGGCGAGCCAGCATGCTTCAGCGAGGTCAGCGGGGAGGCACCGGTGCCGCCCTCGTAGCCCGAGATGGTGACATGGTCGGCACGCGCCTTGGCAACGCCGGCGGCAACCGTGCCGACGCCGACTTCCGAGACGAGCTTCACCGAGACCGCACCGGTCGGGTTGACGTTCTTCAGGTCGAAGATCAGCTGGGCCAGATCCTCGATCGAGTAGATGTCGTGGTGCGGCGGCGGAGAGATCAGGCCGACGCCCGGGGTCGAGTGACGCACCTTGGCGATGGTCTCGTTCACCTTGTCGCCGGGCAACTGGCCGCCTTCGCCGGGCTTGGCACCCTGCGCCATCTTGATCTGCATCATGTCGGAGTTGACGAGGTATTCCGTCGTCACGCCGAACCGGCCCGAGGCCACCTGCTTGATGGCCGAGCGCTTGCTGTCACCGTTGGCCATCGGCTTGAAGCGATCGACTTCCTCGCCGCCCTCACCGGTGTTCGACTTGCCGCCGATCCGGTTCATGGCAATGGCGAGCGTGGTGTGGGCTTCGAGCGAGATCGAGCCATAGGACATGGCGCCGGTCGAGAAGCGCTTGACGATCTCGACTGCCGGCTCGACCTGGTCGAGCTCCACGGGGGCACGGCCTTCCTCGTCCGCCTTCTTGATGCGGAAGAGCGAGCGGATGGTGACGTACTTGTCCTCGACCTCGTTCACGAGCTTCGAAAACTCGCGGTACTTGTCGCGGGCGTTGCCACGGGCGGCGTGCTGCAGGCTGGCGACCGTCTCCGAGCGCCAGACATGGGCCTCGCCGCGCTGGCGGAAGGCGTAGTCGCCGCCGACGTCGAGCACATCCTCGAGCACCGGCGAGTTGCCGAACGCATCCTGGTGCCGCAGCACGGTTTCCTCGGCGATCTCCTTCAGGCCCGCGCCCTCGATGGTGGTGGCAGTGCCGGTGAAGTAGGTCGAGACGAAGTCGGTCGACAGGCCCACGGCGTCGAAGATCTGCGCGCCGCAATAGGACTGATAGGTCGAGATGCCCATCTTGGCGGTGACCTTCAGGATGCCCTTACCGATCGCCTTGATGTAGCGGTAGATGATCTCTTCCGCGTCCAGCTCGCCCGGCAGGTCGTCCTTCATGGCGGCCAGCGTCTCGAACGCCAGGTACGGGTTGATCGCCTCGGCGCCATAGCCGGCGAGAGCGCAGAAATGATGGATCTCGCGCGCTTCACCGGTCTCGACCACGAGGCCCACCGACGTCCTGAGACCCTTGCGGATCAGGTGGTGGTGGATACCCGCGGTTGCGAGCAGGGCAGGGATCGCCACCCGGTCGCGGCTCATGGCGCGATCGGAGAGGATGATGATGTTGTCGCCCGAGTGGACGGCCATCTCGGCATCCGAGAACAGCTGGTCGAGCGCCCGCTCCATCCCAGCGGCGCCTTCCGACACCGGATAGGTGATGTCCAGCGTCTTCGAACGGAACGGGTTGTCTTCCATGCCGCCGATGGCGCGGATCTTCTCGAGGTCCTCGTTGGTGAGGATCGGCTGGCGCACTTCGAGCCGCTGGCGGCTGTTGCCGCCGGTCAGGTCGAGCACGTTCGGCCGCGGCCCGATGAACGAGACGAGGCTCATCACCAGCTCTTCGCGGATCGAGTCGATCGGCGGGTTCGTCACCTGCGCGAAGTTCTGCTTGAAGTAGGAATAAAGCAGCTTGCTCTTGTTCGAGAGCGCCGAGATCGGGGTGTCGGTACCCATCGAGCCCACAGCTTCCTGGCCGGTGGCAGCCATCGGCGGCAGGATCAGCTTAAGGTCTTCCTGGGTGTAGCCGAACGCCTGCTGGCGATCGAGCAGCGGCACGTCCGAAGTCTTGGGCTCGAAGTGAACGGCCGGCAGTTCCTCCAGCACGATCTGGGTCCGGCCCAGCCACTGCTTGTAGGGGTGCGCGTTGGCGAGCTCGGCCTTGATCTCCTCGTCGGAGACGATGCGGCCCTGCTTCAGGTCGATCAGCAGCATCTTGCCCGGCTGCAGGCGCCACTTCTTCTTGATCTTGGCAGCAGGGATCGGCAGCACGCCGGCTTCCGAGCTCATCACCACTTCGTCGTCCTCGGTGACGAGGTAGCGCGCCGGACGCAGGCCGTTGCGGTCGAGCGTCGCGCCGATATGGATGCCGTCCGAGAAGCACATGGCGGCGGGGCCGTCCCACGGCTCCATCAGCGCAGCGTGATACTCGTAGAAGGCGCGGCGATCCTCATCCATCAGCGGGTTGCCGGCCCAGGCCTCGGGGATCAGCATCATCGCCGCATGCGGCAGCGAGTAGCCGCCACGGATCAGGAACTCGAGCGCGTTGTCGAAACACGCCGTGTCCGACTGGCCGGGATAGGAGATCGGCCACAGCTTCTGGATGTCAGCGCCGAACAGCGGCGACGACACGGAAGCCTGGCGGGCCGCCATCCAGTTGACGTTGCCGCGCACAGTGTTGATTTCGCCGTTGTGGCAGACGAACCGGTAAGGGTGCGCCAGCCGCCAGGAAGGGAAGGTGTTGGTCGAGAAGCGCTGGTGAACCAGCGCCAGCGCCGACTCGAAGTCCGCGTCGTGCAGGTCCTTGTAGTAGGCGCCGAGCTGGGCGGCGAGGAACATGCCCTTGTAGACCAGCGTCCGGCAGCTCATCGACACGATGTAGAAGTCGTTCGGCTTGCCTTCGAAGGCCGAGAAGATCTTGGCCGACATCACCTTGCGGATGACGTAGAGCTTGCGCTCGAACGCCTCTTCATCGGCGATGGCGTCGCCGCGGCCGATGATCACCTGCCGGTGGCAGGGCTCGGTGGCGACGATCTCGGGGTCCTTCGACAGCGACGAGTTGTCGGACGGCACATCGCGCCATCCGATGACCGTCTGGCCCTCGTCCTCGATCACCTTGTTGACGACGCGTTCCATCTTCAGGCGCAGGTCAGCGTCCTGCGGCATGAAGATGAAGCCGACGGCGTACTTGCCCTGCTCGGGCAGGTGGAAGCCGAGCCGCGCGCTCTCCTTGGCGAAGAACTTGTGCGGGATCTGGACCATGATGCCGGCGCCGTCGCCCATCAGCGGGTCGGCACCCACGGCACCGCGGTGCTCGAGGTTCTCGAGAATGGCGAGACCGTTCTGGACGATCTTCTGGCTGGGCCGGTTCTTCATGTCGACGATGAAGCCCACGCCGCAGGCGTCGACTTCGCGCGTCGGGTCATAGAGGCCCTCAGCCTGCGGACGCATCACGCCTGTTGGCAGGTCGGTGCGATAGCCGTCATTTTTGCGAATGGCGGTTTCCGTGACGGGATGTGACATCGATCCGTTCCGTGGTTCAGCCATTTCGCAAAATCCTCTGTTTGCAGTCGTCTTCGAGACCAGGGCGAGTGCCCCGGTGTTCAAGTTCCTTTCGACGCGCCTTCGTCCCCCAGCCGTACCTCAGTGTACGGCTCGAATCCGAGTGCGCAATCCTTTAGTGGGGAGCGGCTCTGCATCCAAATGGCCGCTCGTACGGGCTCGATAAGGCCCCACCCCTCCGTTTCCGCTATCGACAAGCGGTCCAGCCGGATCGGCGTGTGAAACGCATCCGGGGAGACCGGCCGCTCACGAAATTGGACAGACGTGCTGTCCTATCGAGGCTACATTTGCATAATTCCAAACTGCGAGCAAGCGCCCGAGGACACTTTTTTGCCGTGTTGTGATCGATGGGGCGTAGGAGATCATAGGGAAGGAATAGGCAAACAGTAGGAATTGGGGCCCATGCGCCGCCTGAGAAAGGCGCGTTCCGGGCGTTTCGGGCTTGATGCACCTATAGGAAATCGGACGGATGAGAACCCGTTGGTACGCCCGCCGCGAAGCTCGCTATCGACATCCCGATGTCTCGATGTGCATGTTTCACCTCGCGAAATTGCCCGAGCAGCCCATGCCGCCCAGACCCTCCTTCATCGTCGATACCCGCGATGGCCTAAAGCCGCTGGATCACGGCGGGTTCCCCGACATGGGGGGATTCGGCCATCCGGTCGGTGGTCTGCACGGCCTCACCCATATCGGCATCAACTACGAAGTGGCCCCGCCGGGCAGTCGCTCGTCGTTCCCGCATGCCGAAAAGCTCGAGGAGGAGTTCGTCTTCGTCCTTGGCGGCAAGCCCGACGTGTGGATCGACGGCACGCTCCATCCGCTGGTGGCCGGCGACGCCGTGGCCTTCCCGGCGGGCACGGGAATCGCCCACAGCTTCCTCAACAACAGCGACGAGGACATGCACCTGATCATCCTCGGCGAGCATGAGCTGCCGGGGAACCAGCTCTACTACCCGCTCAACCCCGAGCGGATGACCGAGTTCAGCAAATGGAACGGCGCCTGGCACGACGCGCCGAAACGCTCGCTCGGCCCGCATGACGGCAGGGCCCGCGCCGGCACCCGCAGCGAGGCGCCTCCGCCGGAACGTCCGCCCTTCATCGCGCATTTTTCGGCTGGCCTGAAGCCGTTCCCCAATCCCCTGCACACCAACCACGGTGGCCAGAGCAGCCGCATGGGCGCGGCGCTCGGGATGAAGCGCATCGGCATCAACTACGACATCGTCGCCCCCGGCAACCGCACCTCGCGTCCGCATGCCGAGAGCCGCGAAGACGAGTTCGTGCTGGTGCTGCAGGGCCGCCCCGACGCCTGGATCGACGGCCACCTCTACGAACTCAACGAAGGCGACGCCGCCGTCTTCCCCGCCGGCACCGGCATCGCCCACTCCTTCCTCAACAACAGCGACGCGGACGTCCACCTGCTGGTGATCGGCGAACACACCCGCGACGGCAACCAGCTGAACTACCCGCTCAACCCCGAGCGCATGGAAGAATTCGCCAAGGTGGGACGTGCATGGCTCGACGCCCCGAAGCGCGAGCTGGGCCCTCACGACGGCATCCCCCGGGCGGGGACGCGGAAGGGGTGAGCACGCTGCTGCTCACCCGAGACGAGTTCGCCGACGCCCTGCGCAAAGGCAAGGGCAGGGCAGTGCAGCACATCCGGGCCCACGGTGACGCCGGCGTCGAGGATTTGCTGCTCGCGGCGTGCATACATTGCCAGAGCCACGATCCGCAGAGCGAGGGCTACCGCAGCGATTGGCTGATGGGGATGCTGATGATGGTCCCCGATCCTCAGCCCTACTACGACGCAGTGCTCGCTGCCTTTCCCGAGAGCACCAATGCACGCGATGCCGAGCAGATGGCGGGGATGCTCGTGGCAATGGCCGAGCAGGGTCGGTCAGATGCGCGAAAGGCACTCTACGACAAGTTCGACCGACAGGAATTCAAGGAAGACTGGATGCTCAGCCTCCGGCTCATCGGACTCGATGGGGTTGAGGGTCTGCTGCACGTTGCACGCGCACAGGGGCGTCGCCTCGCCACCGATCCCGATTTCTGGCTGGACGGCTACCTGCGGCAGGTCGCTGACGAGCAACTCGGCTTGGAGACGGTGGACGAAGCGCTGCGCACCGCTGCGGTTGATGACCCGAACGTCAGGCGCTTCTGCAGCGAGTTGCGCAAGCGCGACCCGGACGTTGCGCGCGACCAGTCCTACACTCTGGACACCTACCTGTCGGATTTGGCCGAAGGCAAACGAAACCCGCGCGGCATCGCGTCCCGCCTCGCACGACATGGCAGTGCGAGCGACCATGTCGCCCTGTTCGAACTGATCCAGCACGAGGCTGATCCAACTCGGCTGGCGAAGATGCTGAGGTGTTCGCAATCAGGGTCGATCCGCCCGGAGGCGTCAAAGGCATCCTCCGATTTGCCCGCGACGACCATCCGGAGGTGAGCGCGCAGGGCATCGACATCCTGAGACGGTTCACCGACGACCGGATCGCGGAGTTGTCTGCCGAGCTGCTTGATGCGGGACGCCTTGATGGCATCGAACTCCTCGCCAACAACTACCGGCCCGGCCAGTACGATCGCGTCCGCCACTTGCTGCCCGCCAAGGCCGATGACGACCATGCCCATCGGCTGGCGATGGACATCATCGCATCCTGCAGGCCCGATCCCCGTATCGAGGCGGTCGACTGCCTCCTCTGGGTGTATGAGCGGAGCCCATGTTCGTTCTGCCGAAACAGCGTGGTGGACGACCTTATCCGTCTTGATCGCTTGCCTGCCAGCCTGGCCGCGGAGTGCCACGATGACTGCGCGAGTGAGACGCGCGAAGCCGTATCGCGGCCTTCGGGCGGTTGAAGCACCTGCGTGGCGTGCTAGTCATCGCATCGACCGACAATCGCGGACCGCCATGCCCATCCAGCTCACCACTCTCGCCATCTACGCCGGCGCCGCCGTCGCCGAGATCGCCGGCTGCTTTGCCTTCTGGGCGTGGCTGAGGAACGGCCATTCGATCTGGTGGCTGCTTCCCGGGATGGCTGCGCTCGCCGCCTTCGCCTGGCTGCTGACACTGGCGCCGAGCGAGCATGCCGGGCGCGCTTATGCGGCCTATGGTGGCGTCTACATCGTGGCGTCGCTGCTCTGGCTCTGGCTGGCCGAAGGGCGCCGCCCCGACCAGTGGGATATGGCCGGCGGCGCGCTGGCGCTGGTCGCGGCCGCGACAATCCTGTTCGCGCCGCGAGGCGGCTGACGCCGTGCTCAGAGCCACAGGGCCTCGATACTACGGCCTTCCGGGTGTCACGAAAGCCTGCTAGCTCCGCCTCAGGTTGCAGGACGGTAGCCGGATGGCACGGATACACATACTCGGTGCGTCGGGGGCGGGGACGAGCACGCTGGGTGCTGCTGTCGCGGCCGCCATGGCGGTCCCGCATCTCGATACCGACAGCTTCTACTGGCAGCCGACCGAGCCGCCCTTCACATCGCCGCGTTCGCGGGAAATGCGATTGGCGCTGCTCACCGAGGCGGTGGCTGACCGGGCTAGCTGGGTGCTCTCGGGCTCGGCGATCGGCTGGGCGCAGCCGCTGGAGTCGCTCTACGAACTCATCGTCTACTGTTGGCTGGACCCCGGCATCCGCATGGCGCGGCTCAGGGAGCGTGAGCGCGGGCGCTATGGTCAGCGCATCGAGACCGGCGGCGATATGAACGCGGCCAGCACCGAGTTCCTCGCCTGGGCGGCACGATACGATACGGCCGGGCCGGAACAGCGCAGCCGCGCGGCGCATGAGGCCTGGCTCGCCAGGCAGGGCACGCCCATCCTTCGCCTCGACACGGCGCGATCGGTGGCTGAGCTCGTCACGGAGGTGCTGGCGGCCGCGGGCCTTCCGAGGCGCTGATGCAAGATGGGCGCGGCCCTTGCGGACCACGCCCTCTTTCCGTTCACCTGATCCGACAGACCGCCTGGAGAACCAGGTCGTTCATGACCGGATTAGTTGACCGTCTGGTCCTCGATGGTCTTGGTCGAGGCGCTGATCGGGATCTGGCGAGCCTTCTTGCTCTCCGGAATCTCGCGCTTCAGCTCGATGTGGAGCAGGCCGTTCTCGAGGTTGGCGCCGGCGACTTCAACGTAGTCGGCCAGCTGGAAGCGCAGCTCGAAAGCCCGCTCGGCAATGCCGCGATGCAGGAACTCGCGCGCCTTGTCCTCGGTCTCGGCCGCCTTGGCGCCCTTCACGACGAGGTTGTTCTCCTTGCTCTCGATGGCGATGTCGCCATCGGCAAAGCCGGCGACGGCGATCGAGATGCGGTAGGCGTTCTCGCCGGTCTTCTCGATGTTGTACGGAGGATAGGATTTAGCCTCCTGGCCAACGAGGGAGTCGAGACGGTTGAAGACGCGGTCGAAACCGACGGTCGAGCGATAGAAGGGGGAAAAATCGTAGCTAGCCATGATCACATTCTCCTTTGAGCAACGTGGCTGTGGTTCGGGTGTCCCATGCGCGCTCCCCAATTGGGCAAGCCTCGCATTCCCGGGGTCCCGGTCCCCGGGGTCTCCCGGCGGACAGCATTGATTTAGGGAGCATCGGCGCGGGTTCAAGACCCCCGTTCAGGTCGATGAACCGAAGATGAATGTGGCGATCAAAGGCGGTTCAGGCGGCCCTCCCTATAAGCGGGACTGTGCTTACTGTCTGCTGCAGGGCACACCGAATGAGCCGCCTTCACCCGCCCCCCGCAAGGCGGCCATCACAGGAAAGCCAGTGTCTCAACCGAGGCGCTGGCTTTTCTGT